>Ga0315289_10000100_pt1 | contig 132622 bp, 105 predicted proteins | sample YL17G11_40_MG_FD_203452 | JGI IMG/M metagenome (GOLD analysis project Ga0315289, IMG submission 203452) | Sediment microbial communities from Yellowstone Lake, YNP, Wyoming, USA - YL17G11_40 | ecosystem: Environmental > Aquatic > Freshwater > Lake > Sediment | place: USA: Wyoming | collected... | reverse complement strand
GCGCTCACCGCAGTCGCCAGGGCCAGGCCAGTCTCCCGCAGAAACCATATTAGGATCAGGTTGAGCGCCAGGTTCAACGCGGCCATGGCCACCGCGGCTTTGACGGGCGTACGGGTGTCCTGCAAGCTGTAGAACGCGCGAGCCAGCACGTGCAGGGCGCAATAGGCCCAGATGCCTGTGCTGTAGGCGGCAAGAACCGAGGCCGTTCGTGCAGACGTGTCGGCGCCGAAAGCGCCTCGCTCAAACAGCAACTCAACGGTCGGGTGGCACAGCATGATTAGCCCGGCGCCCGCGGGCAGGCCGATGAAGATCACAGCCCCCAGTCCATCGGTGAGTGCCTCGCCGAAGCCGTCCCAGTCCCTGCGGGCTGCCCGTGCGCTTAAGGTCGGAAAGACTGCTGTGGCCAGCGCTATGCCGAATGTGCCAAGCGGGAACTGCATGAGCCTGTTGCCGTAGTAGAGAACGCTGTTGGCGCCGACGAGCATCGGGTAGCGGATGGTCACGCCGAACACGGTGAACGTCTCTCTGTTCTCTGGTGCCGAAAGCGAGATGGCGATCACGCCGTCCATCAGCATGTTGACCTCCACCGCCGCCAGGCCGATCACTATGGGCGTCATGGCGAGCGCTATGCGGCGCAGCCCCGGGTCTTTGAGGTCGAATGCAAGCTCACAGTGGAAGCCCTTCCTTCGAAGCGTCTCGAGCTGGAGCAGGAACTCGAATACGCCCGCAACGACAATCGCCGCCCCCAGGACGAAAGCCCTTTCTGCCGGTTCGGCCGAGACGGCGGGGGCCACGATGACCACCGCGATGATCCAGAGCACGTTTAGAACACTCGGCGCCAGAGCGGGCATGGCGAAGTGCTTTATGGAATTGAGGGCGCCCGCCGCCACGGCTGCCAGGCAGATGAAGACCATGTGGGGGAGCATGACGGCGGTCAGTGCGAGAGCGAGGCGCCAGCTTCCACTCAGCGCGGCGGCGCGAGGGATGATGAACGTGATGCTCTCGCCGAGCAGCAGGCACGCGAGCAGCACAGCGCCTACGGCTGTGAATACGACCCCCGCCAGCCGGCAGGCGTCCCTGCGTCCGCGCAGTTCCAGGTATTCCGTCAGGACGGGGATGAGGGCGGCGTTGAGCGCACCCTCGCCGAAGAACTTCCGAAACAGGTTGGGAATGCGGAAGGCAAAGCTGAACGCGTCCCACACGACGCCCGCCCCGAAATACCCCGCGCACACCACATCGCGCACGACCCCCAGAAGGCGGCTCACCAAGGTGATCGAGGAGATGACAACGGTGCTTCGGAAATAGTCCCGGGGTTCATGGCTCATGAGACATCGCCTCGGCCCCCTGCTGCGTGTCTCTCTACGAAAGAGCAAATGATTGACAGGAGATCCAACCGCAGCGAACAAACCTCAACAGCGGCCACCCCGATCCCTTTCGCCAAGCTGCTTGCTCCTCAGCGCTGCCGCTTCCACAGCGTCAATGAACGCCTTGCGGGTGCCTGCCTTCTCCAGGGCATGCAGGCCCTCGATCGTGGTTCCGCCCGGCGTGGTCACTTCGTCCTTCAGCTCGCCGGGGTGCTTGCGGCTCTCGAGCACCATCTTCGCCGCGCCGAGCACCGTCTGCGCCGCCAGCCGCGTGGCAACCTGGCGTGGAAGCCCCATCTTCACCCCGCCGTCGCTGAGGGCCTCGATGGCGAGATAGACGTACGCCGGCCCGCTGCCGCTCAGACCTGTCACAGCGTCCATGAGCTTTTCCTCGACCTCGACGCAGATGCCGACGGCCGAGAGCATCTGTTCCAGGACAGCCGCATCTGAATCGTCCGTACCCCGGCCTCGGCAAAAGGCAGCTGCTCCTTCACCCACGAGGGCGGGCGTGTTCGGCATCACTCGCATAAGCCTGTCGGTACCCAGCCTTTCCTCGAACCACGCCAACGGGATGCCCGGCGCAATAGAGACGATCAGGTGGGCCGGCGTTACCGCCGAGGCTATCTCGTCGGCAACCGCGGGCATTATCTGCGGCTTGACGGCGAGGACGACGACCTCGGCCGCGCCCATAACACCCGTGTTCTCCGCAAGCGTGTGGGCGCCGATGTCAGCCGAGAACAGCAGACGGCGCTGCTCTGACGGATCGCTGGCGTACAGGTTCTGCGCCGATGCCACGCCGGCCCGGAGCATCCCACGTGCGAGCGCCTCAGCCATCCGCCCGGCGCCAATGAACCCCACCTTCCTCTCGATCATCGCTCCATCCGTCACGAATGACTGTGTCGAAGTAGGCGTCTTTCGGGGACATTATCCGGCAACGGGGCGAGCATTTGCAAAAAATGAGAGCTGCCGATGTAGTCGGGACTTTCCTGGAGACGGGCTCTAAGACGGAGTGAGCCCCTTTGGGCGGATTATTTGCGCGGGGGTTGAGCGGAAGCCAAATGGTGCCCCACAATACGGCAGGTTTCGGAGTGCCTGCTGGACAGGTTGTTGCGGACCACCGTGCGGCAGGCCCGGCGCTCCGAGATCCGTTCCTCCCCCAAAGGACGAAGACCTTCGACGGGCGCCCAGAAATCGCCCCATCCCTACTTAGAGGCTCTTAGTCTGCAGCGCCTTCCGCACCTTTGCCCTCCGCTGCATGCCCCCCCGCCTCGCCAGACGGCGGTCCTTCCGCCTCGGACTTTTCTGCCGGCTCCCCAGCAGCCTGCTGCACCATCTTGTAACGGATCTTGACGCCCTTGGGGTTGTCGGTGAAGCCGACTATCTGCAGGATGCCCATGCCGCCCTCGTGGGTCCTGAAGACAAAGGTTGCAGGGAGGTCTTTGCCGGTTGCGTTCATGGCCGCCTTAGCGCCCTCCAGCTCATGGCCTTCGTCTTCAAGCATTCTCTGTAGGTTCTGCACCGAAAGCGTCTCCCATTGTCGTCCCTGCGCGGGCATTACAATCATCTCCATACACAGGAGCCCGCGTAGATCCATCTCCACTGCGCCTACGCCATCGACTCCGCTCTTCCTGGCCCAGTCCACTCTCTGCTCCACAGAGTCAAGAGCTGGCGGCGTCAGCACCCGACCGCTGTCAAAATCTATGACGAAGTCCCTTCCCTCGTCACCAGTGCGGCCACTGTTGACGACCCGCTCGATCACCGGGCCGAAGCCAACAGAGGTGGCGTCTCTGTGAGGGACGGGTATCTGTTCTCTGGCGAATTCAAGTTCCGCGTGCTCGGGCGTCAGCTCCCTCACGTCTATTACAACCAGCCTCCCTTTGCTGGTCTTAACGGCTAGATACTGCGCCTGAAGTCCGTGCATGGAGACGAGATTGCTCGCCTTCAGGTCTGCCAAGCGCCCTCTTGCCTTCTCGATTGCATCCCCGAAGCTCTTCGCCTCCGGCAGCAGAAGCAGGCGAACCGTAGCGTCGCCTTTGATGCTCAATTCAGTCTGCCCGGCGTCCCATCCTAACTCGAATCCCTCGGGCCAGAGGGGCTTTCGCGGGGCCCTCGTGACCGAGTCCAAGTCCAGGACAGTATCATCCGCGAGGCGCGTCTTGAAGACGGGGCCCACCTTCGCATCCAGTACGTCAGCATTCGGGTGTGTCACGACGGCGTTACTGCCGCCGACAATGAAGCGTTGCGCTTTAGGGAAGGCCTTCAGGAAACCCTCGACATAGCCAGATATGGCTTCCTTATCTGGAAGGGCGTCAATATCGCGGATGAGCCACTTGCCATCGTGCCTTGTCAAACCGATGCCCATTGCCGCGCGCGGGGCATCCCCGATGGGGACGAAAAACGAAGTCAGGACGGCCGCGTCATTCGGTCCTACGTATACCTCCGTGACACTGGCTTGGGATACGCGGTAGTACTCACGGAACCCTGAGAGCACCTCTCGCCGTGTAATCGTGTCTGGAACAGTCTGCGCAATAGCCTTTTCGTCGTCCCCTGCCGCAAGTGCTGTAAGGAAAGCCTTACTCCTCTCGAAGATATCCTGCGCAGCAGCATCCCCCTCGATCAACGCGCCGAAGGACAGGCGCCCCGTCCTATACTTGGTCATGTTCCGTTCGTCAGTCACGCCCGTCCCAGGTGGGAATTCAAGAGTGAAATCCGAGTCCGGCAGGCCCTGGTTGACCATTACTGTATCAGCATGGTATTTGGCAGCCCTCCCAGTCCGGGGCTCATAGCTGATCCCTTCCACGGGATACCAGAGATTTGGCGCCACTTCTTTCAATACGATATCCGATAGAACCCACACTACCTTCCCTGGGTAGTCCCGTCGCTCAAAACGGACCAGACTGAATCCCCTCTCCATGTCAAGCCAGTACCTTTCGGTTACTCCCTTTGCTCCGAAATGATCTCTCACCAGCACAAGTGCACATCGCCTTCCGTCAATCATCTCGCTCGTGGACACGAGTTCAGCACCCTTCTGGAAAACGTCTGCAAGTGTCCCCTCCTCAGCCTGCCACATGTGATACGTGAACTGGGACGGCATCCCGCTCTGAATCCGCAGATTGCCGTTTGGCTGTCCGGAGATGATCCCATGGCCGGACAGGTTGGGCGCTGAACGCGTGTACGCACGCCCTTCTGTTCCATCCCAGGCAATCCGCAGGAATACCTTGGGCATCTCGCCAGTCTCACCAGCGGCATGATACCTCTCGAGGAATCCCTTTCCGCCTTTCTCTTTCCAGATACAGTTCACGCCTCCATATATGCCGTCCACAACACTCAATGAGCCATCGTTGCCTTCTGTAACCAGACAGGGGACGAATTCCCGTCCCCCGTCCGCTGACTCTACTACCTGTCCGTCGAGGAAGTCAAAATGCACCTCGATGTCGGCAATTCGCTGCGCATTGGCTTCTATCGCCGCGCAGATAGCTTCCAGAGTGATGTGGTCCCCGGCAGTCCCGGACTTGACCGCCGGGCCTTCTTCAGCCTTAGACTTCTCAGCCGGCTTCCCAGTAGCCACATCGGGCACCTTGCCGCCCAGCGGCAGCGCGCAGGCGACGATGAGCGAGATGACGCCCGCCACCACTGTGGCTATCAGCGCCAGCCGTGACAGGCGGCGGATCCGGTCACGGCGCTCAGAGAGGATGGCTTCCACGCGACGGAGGAAGGCGCCCTTGGAGAACAGCAGGCCCGCGGCCAGCTCAGTGCCTATTGCGCGGCGGGGCAGTTCCTCAGCCAGACGGGTCAGCATTTTTGCGTAGGACACTGGTTCACTGCCCGTGTCCAGAACAGCGTCGTCGCAGGCAAGCTCTGACAGATTCGACATCTGTCGGCACGCCAGCCAGACCAGTGGGTGGAAGAACAGCACCGCACGCACCAGCGCAGCGGCGGACAGCACCAAGCTGTCACTCCGCTTGACGTGGGCCAGTTCATGAATCGCAAGCGCACGCAGCTCCACTTCAGACAGCCGCCCTGCCAATCCCTTGGGCAGCAGGACAACCGGATGGACCAACCCGTAACTCATAGGCGCGGGCACCCGATCGCTCTCCAGGACCAGGAAATCACGGCCAAGACCGATCGTTTCCCTCGCCGCCCCAAAGGTTGAACGGACGCGCCCCTCCAGCACAGGAGCTGCGGATCGGACCCATCGCCGGATTCGGGTGCGCCCCATGCCGATCCAGCCCAGAAACCCCAGCAACCCTGCGGCATAGGCCATCAGCAGCCACGCCCACGGATACATCCTCCGCGGGGCATCCGGCGGTTGCTGCAGCGCCACTTCATGCTCTGCGGCAGGCGGCCCAGGCTCAATAGTGGCCGCTGACAGGGGCTGGGTGTATGCCGGCAGGATCCGCACGGGCGCCTGAGGCGCGCCGGCTCGCAGCACCGCTCCTCCTATCAGCGGGAGCAACGGCGCAGCGACGATAGCTCCCACCCACAGCGCGTGTCGGACGGCGGCGCGCCGCCTCCGCAGCAGCCACGTCAATACGCCCACAGCAACCAGAAGGATCGAGGACTGCCAGAGCGCCCCCAGCAGCAGACGCATCGCCCCGTATCCAACTGCGTCAAGTCTCGACCACACAGAGAGCGTGTCCATCACTTGCCCCCTTTCTCCCGTTTTTCAATGAGACGCCTGGCCTCTTCGAGCTGCCCTTTGGAAACCATCTCGCCGTTCACCAACGCCGCGACGAGATGAGATGCCGAACCGTCGAATGCGCGGTCTATGACGTCCTTGAGGATACGCCTTTGCGCCTGCTCGCCCGACACTATGGCCCTGTAAACGTGGCTGCGGCCTCCCCGCTGCCGCCTCACGTATCTCTTGTCCTCAAGGATTGACAGCATCGTGCGGATGCTGGGCGGTGCCAGCGGGTGGCCGGTCTGACGTAAGCTGTCAGATATGTCGTTGACCGTGGTCTCGCCCGCCTTCCAGACAATCTGCATGATTTCAAGCTCCAACTGCGTGAGCGTGCGACTCTTTCTCCTTGGCATGGCGGTCTCCGACGCAAAAGGCTGGCGAGTGTGGCTAAATCTTTCGCGTTACATTCTACCCCTGGAGGGCAAGTATGTCAAGAGGGAAAAGCGAAAAAGTTCGCGTGCTCTCATGGCAGCCACGGGCGAGAAACAGGAACCGCAGCCGACAGGCGAGGGCGGGGCCGAGTAGGTGGGCGCGTGCCGCTGGCGGTTAGTATCCCGTTGGGTTGTCAGGGTCGTGGATGACCTGGATCAAGCGACCGTACCCCTTCGTGTAGTAGAAATCACTCACCCAGGCGCCTGGCGGGATGGCTTTGTCAATGCTGTCCAGCTCTTCCTTCGTGAAGCTGATGTCCACCGTCTTGAGAACGGAGCGCAAATGCTCTACGGTGCGGGGGCCTACGATGGGACAGGTGATGCCTGGCTGCTGCTGGAGCCACGCGTGCGCCAGCGCAGGCAGATCAATGCCCTTTGATTCGGCGATTGGAATGAGTTTCTCCACGAGATCCAGTGCCGCGTGGTTGCACCGCGTGTTCTTGTCGAGGTCGGCCTTGCTGTATCGGTGGCCGGCGGGGATCGGCTTGCCTTTTCGGTAGAGGCCGCTCAGAATGCCGTAGGCCAGGGGCCCCCACGTGACCAGTGCCATGCCGTAGCGCATGCACGTCCAGACCAGCTCCATCTCGATGCTGCGGTCGCAAAGGTTATAGGGAGGCTGCACTACGGCCACGCGCGGGTAGCCGTGTTTCTCGTGCATCATCAGGCCCTCCATGATGAGCGGCGCCGGCCAGTTGCAGATCCCTACGTAGAGGATCTTGCCCTGTCTAACGAGCACGTCGAGCTGATCGAAGACCTCCTCCATGGGAGTGCTCGTGTCCACGACGTGCAGGTAGAAAAGATCGATGCGGTCAGTTTGCAGGCGCTTGAGGCTGGCGTCCACAGCGCGACCGAGATGATACCTGCTGGTGCCTCTGTCATTCGGACCGGTACCCATGGACGCACCCGTCTTGGTTGCCAGGACGATCTCGTCGCGCCTACCGTTCTCCGCCATCGCTCGTCCCACGTATTGCTCCGACTTCCCGCGCTGGTACTGGTCAGCGCAGTCAATGAAGTTGATGCCGCCATCGAGCGCCTCATTGATGATCCGCTTTGCCGTCGGCTCATCCGTGACGTCCCCGAAATTCATTGTCCCGAGGCAAAGCCGAGAGACACTCGTCCCCGTGCCGCCAAGTTGTCTGAACTCCATGGTCCGCTCCTTGTGTGATGATGATCGGCGAGAAGTGATTGGGCAGGCCAACGGGTTGTCCGAAGGGATCCGTCCCGTTGTCTCGCTGCCATGCGACCCGATGGCATTCCGCCCAGCACTTTACCTTTCTCATGCGTCTTTTTCAATCTCATTTCTGCCCGAGTCGCGTCGGCTCTGCTCAGAGGTCGCCCTTAGGCAAGCAGAAGGGCCTCTCCGCTCCCTTGCGTTCAAGGCGGGCGGGGTGGTACGATACCTAGGTCCCTACCGGAGTGGCTATGTGAGAAGGCGCACCCATGTCGGGTTGATCGTGCTAGGCGTGCTCTTGGTCGTCTTGGGCGCCGCGGTCACGGTCTGGCGCCTCAAGACGTCCTCTTCCGCGCTCATTGCGGCTGCGCAGGCTGCCTTTTCACAGAACCTGCCCGGCCGCCTCGCCGTAAAGAGCATGTCCCTGTCCGGAGCTTCCAGGCTCACGGCACGCGGGGTAGAGATCTTCCCGCCGGGCGAAGATGTGCCCCTGCTGGCGTGTGAGGAGGCCTCATTCGACTTCGGGAGGTGGGAGCTGCTGGCAAGCGGGCGACTGCCCCGGCGAGTCGTCATCACGAGGCCTGAGCTGACGCTGCGCTACAACGCCCAGGGCAAGAAGTGGAATTTCGACGACTTGGTGAAAGCGTTGAGCGTCGGCGGCGAAGCGCCCGCAGTAACGCACGAGCTGCTGCGTGAGGGGCTGGTGGTGCGCGACGCGTCGGTTTCCATTCAGGGGAGCAGGCTTTTTCGCGACGAAGTGGCGCATCGGCTCTCTGGCGTCAACCTGAGCGTGGTCCCCGATGACGAAACCTGCGAGAGCTTCACAGTGAGTGGCGACATCGCCGAGGGCCTGCTGGGCAGCACTACAATCGCGGGCCGGCTCAAGAGGAGTAACGGCGGCGGCTTCTCGCTCAGCCTCGCGTCAGGCACCCTCCCCGTAGATGAGAGTCTTTTCTCGAATGTGCCTCTTGTCGGAAACAAGATCTGGCAATTGTTCCGTCCGCATGGGCCGGTTGCGTGCAGCATGACACTGTCGTCCTCAGGGGACGGGGCGCCTATTGACTACCTCGCGCGAATCGACCTGCACGGTGTCGAGACGCTGACACGCTGGTTGCCCGCAACCTTGACGTCGGTGACTGGGGCGCTCCAGATCGCAGACGGCAAGGTGGTCCTCGATGACGTCAGCGGGCTGCTCGAACCTGAGGCTGTCGGGCTTGCATCCGGTTCGACACTGCCGGCGCGCGTCACTGCGGCCGGCGCGTACGTGATCAAGCCCGAGGGCGTGACGCTGCGCGTGAGCGCTTCGGACGTGCCTCTGTGCCGTAAGCTCATCGAGGCGATTCCCTCCGCCGGAGAGCGTGTATGGGAGGAGTTCATGCCGGAGGGCCTGGCTGACCTGAGCCTGAGGCTCGACGGTCCGCGGGACGACGGCAAGTTGCGTTTCGCTGTGACAGTGAGGCCCAGGGACGCCACGGTGACCACTCGCTACTTCCCTGCGCCGTTGGACCGCGTGAGCGGCGAGGTCGAGGTCGATGGTGAGTCGGTAACTGTGCGGGACGTAGTGGGCACGATTCGCCGCGAGGCTCTCGGGCTGGCTGCCGACGGGGCGCCGCCTGCCCGTCTGGAAGGGAGCGGCTCTTTCGATTTGAAGACAGGCGACCTTGCTCTGGCCTTCGACGTGAAAGACATCCCCGTGTGTCAGAAGAGCCTGGAAGCCATACCCGGGGCCGGGGGGGAGATATGGGAGGACCTGCACCCGGAGGGGCCGATTGACCTGTCCCTCCGGATCTCCGTTCCAGGAGGGGGCGGGGAGGCCGACTACAGGGCTGAGGCGCTGCTCAAGGGAGTCCGTGCGTCGGGAAGTCAGCTTCCACTCCCGCTGGAGGATTTGACGGGCAGGGTGCTGGTCAGCCCCGAAGGCGTTCGTCTCTCGGATGTGGCAGGTTTCATCCATCAGGAGGGCGCTGAGGCGGCGCACGTCAGCATAAGCGGGCTCTACGACCCCGGCGGCACGCGAACCCGGCTGACGATTGACGTGCGCGATGTCCGCGTGGACCAGCAGCTCTTCGCTTCCATTCCTGAACTTGGCCCTGACCTGTGGAAGGAGCTGGGTCCGGAGGGCCTGGCTGACCTGAGCATAAGGCTGGATAGTGCGCCCGGTGGGGACGGCCTGCGCTTCGCCGCGACGGGCAGGCTGAAGGGCGCAACGGTAGCCACACCTTACTTCCCCGCTCCCATTGAGGGGGTGAGCGGCGACTTGGAAATCGGCGACGAACTGGTCACCGTAACGAACGCCAGGGGGACGATTCGCCCTGAGGCGCTCGACCTTGATGCGGCTGGCGCGCTGCCCGTTCGGGTGCGCTTGGGCGGCACCTTCAACCTCAGGACGCGGGAGCTTCTGATTGATGTGGACGCGCAGGACCTTCCGCTGTGCAGGAAAACCGTGGAGGCCATACCGCAGGCCGGCTCAGAGCTATGGGATGATCTTCTACCGCAGGGGCCGGTTGACCTGTCCCTGCGCATTTCAGTTCCCGGTGACGAGGAGGGGAGCTTCACGGCTGGCGCGCGCTTGAAGGGAGTGAAGCTGAACGCGCGGCAGCTTCCGCTCCCGCTGGAGAACGTTGTGGGCGAACTGCTGATCAGCCCACACGTCGTTCGATTCTCCGACGTGACGGGAGTGGTCCCCCAGGAGGGAGGCAGGGCAGCGTATGTGGGCATAAGCGGAGTCTACGACATGACAGGCGCCCGAACCCGCGTGGCGCTGGACGTGCGGAATCTTGGGGTAAACGAGGATCTTGTCCATGCTATGCCCGGGATTGGCAACGAATTGTGGGACATGCTGAGGCCCGAGGGAAGGGTGGATGCAACTGTTCTGCTGCACAGTGCAGAGGGCGCCGACGGGCTCACTGCCACGGGGTCGGTAAGAATCCTCGAGGGACGCGCGCTGCCGAAGTTCTTCCCCGTGCCCGTGGTAGAGATGTCCGGGGATGTTCAAGTTGACGGGACGACGGTCCGGTTTGCCGGTCTCTCGGGCAAACTCGTGCTGGACGAGAATGGCGTTGCAGGGGTCGAGCCGCTCGGGTACGTCACAATAGACGGCGCGATGGACGTCGCGGCGCGAAACGGGACGTTCCAGTTGCGTGTCAACAATCTGTCGGTCTGCAAGGAAGTTGTGGAAAGGGTCCCCGGGATCGGGAGAGAACTGTGGCAGGCGGTCATGCCGCGCGGCATGGCGGCCGTCTCGGGCCAGCTCTTCTACCATGGGAACAGTGAACCGCCGGTATCATACTTCCTGGACGTGCAGATGGAGGACGTGTCGGGCCGGTTCAGCAAACCGCCGCTGTCCCTGGAGCTGGCCAGCGGCCATCTCATAGTTACGCCCCAGCAGATCGCTGCCAGTTCAGTGACAGGCCTGGTGGCGACGGGCTGGTTCAATGCCGCAGCGGTTGTGCAGCTCCTCCCGGGGCACGGCCAGACGAGCTACAGCGGGACCTTTGAGTTCCGCCAGGTGGACTTCAAACGCCTTGTCGAGGAGGTGACGGGAAAGGAGTACGACGTGCAGGGGCGGCTCACGGGCCTGGTGGAGCTGCGCGGCGGTGGTGACGGGATGACGGGAAGCGGCAGCATCGAATTGACGGACGGTCGGCTATGGGACGCGCCGTTCTTCGCAACGGTGTCGGCGGTGTTGGGCATCTCGATTCCTAAAGGCGGCGGATTCGACCAGGGCAAGGTGCAGTTCAAGATACTGGACGACGGGTACGAGATTCAGAGTTTCCAGATCACCAGCTACGACACGGAGCTTACCGGGAACGGCAAGGTGGGAAAGGACGGTGAGCTGGACCTCATAATGGTGGCCGCGACGCGGCCGCGGCCCACCTGGATACCGTTCTTAGGCTACGCGGTTCGCGTGGTGCTGGCCGGCGTGGAGAAGGAGATCGTCAAGTTCCACGTCACCGGTCCGATCGGCAGCCCGAAACTCGAACCCGTGGCGTTCAAACCTCTAAGAAAGTCTGTCGGCGCACTCTGGGATATCCTCCTCTGGCCATTTGGAGGGACATCGGAAGCCGAGGATCAAGGCGGGTCGAAAAGCGGCGGGAAGTAGCCGCAACAGGCGTGTGCCTGCACTGGAGAAGTGTCTTGGAACAGCCCCGCATAGTTGTCGTAGGCAGCTCCAACACGGACATGACCATCGTCTCGGAGAGGCTGCCGTCGGTCGGGGAAACCGTGATTGGCGGCGATCTGCTTCAGGCCGGCGGGGGCAAGGGCGCCAACCAGGCCGTCGCAGCCGCCAGGGCGGGAGCGTCGGTAAGTTTCGTCGGGCGGGTGGGCGAGGATTCTTTCGGCCGCGCCGCCTTGCGGAGCCTGCGAGACGAAGGGGTCAGCACCGAACTCGTTGTTGTTGACCCGGTAGCGCCCAGCGGAGTGGCTTTGATCATGGTTGACGCGCGGGGCGAGAACCTTATCAGTGTGGCGCCAGGTGCGAACGCGCGCGTGTGCGCCGATGACGTGCTGGCTGCCAGCGGCGCCATTGGGGCGGCCCATGCCGTGCTGGTGCAGCTTGAGGTCCCGCTCGATGCAGTGACTGCCGCGCTCGAACTTGCGTCGAAGGCTGGCGCAGTCTGCATCCTCGACCCCGCGCCCGTCCCCGCGGGAGGGTTGGATCGCCGAATCCTCGAGAACGTCACCGTGCTGACTCCGAACCGGTTGGAAGCCCGGGGGCTTGCTGGAGTGGCGGGCGAGGCAGACGAGGAGGAGCTTGGGCGGAGGCTTCTGGAGCTGGGAGTGGAGGCGGTGGCGATAACGCTCGGCGCCGGCGGCGTGTGCGTCTGCGATCGTAGCGGATGCGAACTCATCCCCGCCGCCCCGGCCGAGCCGGTTGACACGGTGGGTGCCGGCGACTGTTTTGCGGGGGTCCTGGCGGTTGCGCTGGCCGAGGGCAAGCCGCTTCCGCTCGCGGCTCGGTGGGCTGTGTGCGCTGCTGCGCTTTCGACCGAGCGGAAGGGGGCGCAGCCTTCCATGCCCACGCGCGCAGCCATTGAACGAGAACTTCAGGAGGTCTTCGGGAACTAACTGTTCGGGCACGTGGCCCTTTCACACGCTTTGGGAAGGCGACACAACTGAGAGGCAGGCACGGGACTATGAAGGGTATTCTGAGAGTTTCGGTGGCTGTGCTGATCTCGGTCGGGATAGTGGCCGTCCTGGTCCTGCTGCTCTCTGTCGGCTCTGAGTGGATAGCCCGGGAGGTAACGGGCGCAGGCAATGGTTCCACTGAGGGAGCGACAGGTGGTGGCGAAGAAGTCGTGGACTCTCAGGCCGACGATGGCGTATTGTTCACCATGGAGAGCATGTACTACAGAATGCCGGCTGAGACGGAGGGGGACGTTGAGACGCTCGTAACTGGTGACACGACGGTCGTGCATCAAAACGGGACCTCCCGGATTACCAACCCCGTGGTTGTGTTGAGCCAGCCAGGGCAAGCCCAGGACGCATCGTTTGGCGAGGTGCGTTTGACCGCGAAGAGCGCCGTTTTCGACCAGGAGAAAAGGACCATTAGGCTCCACGATTCCGTGAAGGCAGAGGGATCGGACTTCGACATCGCTGCGGACGACGTGTACTACGTTGAGGCAGAGCGGAGCATAACTTCCCCTGTGCCGGTGGAGTTGAATCGCTATCGGCTGGGAGCCGAGGGGGAACGAGTACTTGCTATGACCGTGACAGGCAATGGGCTGGAGGCGGACCTGATCTACAGGACGGTTTTTGTGCGCGCCAACGTCAAAACGATGTTGTTCGGCGTCTCCGGCGATTTCATGATGGGCAGTGGACTTGACGCTGGGGGACAGAAGGCGGTCGAGGTCGTCATCACATCCGACGGGCCGATGACCTACGATCACCTGAAGCGCAAGGCGTCCTTCGAGACAAACGTTGTGGCGAAAAGCGGTAACAAGACTCTCGAAGCCCAGCGGCTCGTCTTCGACTTTGGCAAGAGCGAGCGGACGGGTGAATTACAGATTGCAGGCGTGACGGCTGAGGGCGACGTGACGTTTCAGTTCCCCGGGCAAAAGGCTACAGGCCAGAAGCTCGAGTGGGCAAACGTGACGCAGGCCGGCACCCTGACGGGGCAGCCGGCAGTGCTGGAGCAGCCTGATTTCAGGATCAGCGGCGGCAAGCTCACATTCCTCAGGTTGAATAGCCGCTTCGATATAGAGGGACCGGGGAATCTGTTATGGTCTCCGCCGCAGGGAAAGGCGGCTGAGGCAAAGGTCCCAACATTGTTTGGGACCCAGGGCGGTGACAGGGAACGCGCACCCTCTGCGCCGATACCTCTGGCTGCTGACAAGCCGGTCAAAGTCGTGTGGCAGGGCTTGATGAACTACGATGCCACTAGCAGGATTGCCCGCTTCCAGAACGGGGTTAAGGCCGCCCAGGGGAGCGATTCACTGCTGTGCGACGCCCTGGGCCTGCAGTTCTCAGACCAGAATCGGGCGCTGCTGCAAGTCGTGGCCGAAGGCAACGTGCACGGCGTGCAGACAGACGGAACCTCCTGGCACAACGTCGAGTGCGACGTCGCGCAGTGGGACACGCAGGCGGGAACGATCGAACTCTCTGCGAGCGAAGGCAAGCATGCGACCGTCAGTTCAGGCGACGGCAAGCTGGTATCGTCACAGGCCACGTTTCACCCCGCTGAAGGGACGTTCGACTGCCCGGGCGCCGGGACGCTCATGCTTGCCGCCGGTCGCGACGAGAGCGGAAAGAAGACGGCCGAGCCGCTGACTGTCAGGTGGCAGGAGTCAATGAGCTTCCATCGCCAGCCCGATCGTTTTGCGGAGTTCCACGGAGCGGTCGAGGCGGGTCGGCCCGGCGGAAAGGCTTCTGCCGAACACCTGCGCGTGGACTTCGACGACCAGATGAACGCCCTGACGATCACGGCGACAAAGAACGCAGTGCTGGAGGTGCGCCGCCAGGCCGCGGCAGGCCAAACGACTACCGATCACACAGAAGCGGGGACGGGGGAAGTCCCTAGCTTCCTCTCATTGGACGAGGGCACGACCGACTGGCGGGTGAGCGGCGAGGTGCTCATAGGTGAGCCGCCCAAGAATCTGCTTCACGCGCCTGGGGCGGGTCTGTTGGAACTGCTGCGCGAGGGCCGGCCCAACGACACCGTACAGTGGACGGACCAGATGACATCGAGCTTCGCGGAATTGTCTGCAGGATTCGAGGGGGAAGTGGATGCCCGCTTCTCGGGCTCGCGACTGCAGTGCGAGAAGCTCGGCCTGGAGTTCAATGAGGGCAGGCAGTTGCGCTACGTCAGCGCCAAAGAGAACGTCCGGTTCCAGACGCCCGGTGAGCAGCCGTGGCAGTTGCGTTCGGAGTCCGCCGAGGCAGTGTTCATCGCTGACAGCGTGCTCAGCCAGGTCATTGCCCAGAAGAAGGTCGTGGTTCAGGACGCCAGCCGGACCCTCGCCTGTCAGGTCATGAAGTTGTTTTTCGAACAGACCGAAGGACAGGGACGCCCCTCTCTCTCGCAGGCAAACGCCAGCGGGGATGTGTCCGTCCACTACAAGGAGAGCAAAGAGGGTCCGATCGACGCCTCTTGCGATAGGCTCGAGTGGGATTCCAAGACTGATGATTACACACTTACGGGCAATCCCGCCGAGCTGAAGCAGGGCGGCTACGGCATCCAGCACGATGAGATCGTGATAGACCGCACGACCGGCAGGATGCTTGCGCGTGAGGGGTCGAAGCCCGCCGCCGCCTCCGTGGAAGGCGAATTGCGATGACGTTCTGGTGCCGCGGGGAGACGGGGGACAGGTCGCTCCGGGTGTTTCCATGCAGGTTCTGCGCCTTCGCAGCCGGGCCATGCTGCGGGTCGCAGCACACGTCCGGTTTTGACACGCGCCGGCGCCAATAGTAGAATCGCTCGCGATGCGGCAGGTCGTTTGACAACCCTTGTTTCACTGGAGCAGACCGTGTCCTCGCCCGTCAGGATGGCTGTTCTGTTGTCGGGAAGCGGCCGAACACTGCAGAACTTCCTTGACTGCAGTGCCGCCGGGGCGCTCAAGGCCGAGGTGGTCAAGGTAATCAGCAGCAGGGGGGACGCCTACGGGCTGGTGCGGGCCGAAAAGGCGGGGGTTCCCACGGCTGTCGTCCGGCGCAAGGACTTCCCCGACACCGAGTCGTTCAGCGACGCTGTTACGGCGCAGATAGACGCCTGCGAGGCCGACCTGGTCGCTCTGGCCGGGTTCATGTGCTTCTACCTGGTTCCGGGGCGCTACATTAACCGCGTGATGAACATCCATCCCGCGCTTCTGCCGTCGTTCGGCGGCCGCGGATTCTATGGCGAGCGCGTGCACGAGGCCGTCCTTGAGCACGGGTGCAAGGTGAGTGGCTGCACGGTGCACTTTGTCGACAACGTCTACGACCACGGGCCGATCATCGTCCAGAAAGCCGTCAGGGTTGAGGAGGGGGACGACGCGCACTCGCTTGCAGCCAGGGTATTCGAGAAGGAACTGGAGGCCTATCCGGAGGCCGTCAATCTTTTTGCCGACGGCCGCCTGAAACTGGAGGGTGGCGTGGTGAGAGTGCTGGCCGCCGCGCCGGGACAGTAGGCCGGATGGCCTGTCCTACGGTTTGCCGCTCTGGGACGGGCCGAAGCACACGAGGGTCAAGTCATCGCTCTGCTCGGCATCGCCGGTGTACTCGCGCACGGACTTCTGTATCTTTTCCACCATTGCAGCAGGGGCAAGGGACGCGTTCCTCAACGCTTCCATGAACCGCTCTTCGCCGTAGACCTCCTTGTCTTTGTTCATGGCCTCGGTGAGTCCGTCGGTGAAGGCGCACACCCTGTCGTGTGGCTGGATTCTCACCGAGCACTCGGGGAATTCCGCCTCTTCGGTGATCCCGATGGGAAAGCCGCTCGTGCGCTCAAGCGACTCGACCGTTCCGTCAGCCCTCCGGACAAGCGGAGGCAGATGTCCGGCGTTGCCGATCAGCAGCGTATGCTGGACGGGGTCCAGGACCATAAACAGCACCGTGACGAAGACTTCCGTTGCGGAAACCGAAATCGCCTTGTTCAGCGCGGCTAACAGCTGTCCTGGAGAGAGGCCGGCGGCAGCGTTGAACCTGACGTGCCCCGTCATCTTCGCCATCATGAGGGCCGCGGTTATGCCTTTGCCGCTCACGTCGCCGACAACGATGCCCAGTTTCCCGTCCGGGAGCTGGATGAAATCGTAGAAGTCGCCCCCGACCTCATGGGCGCTGGTGTACCAGTCGGCGAACTCGTAGCCTTCCACATCCGGAAGTTGCTGCGGCAGGAAGCTGTGCTGGATGTCGCGGGCGTTGCGCAGGTCCTGCTCGATACGCTCGCGCCCCACAAGTTCGGCGTGTAACCGTGCGTTGGCGATGGAAAGGCTGGCCTGGTTGGCTATCCCGGCAAGCAGCGCCAGGCCCTCCTCATTGTACTGGCGGCTCACCTTCTGTGTGTCCACCGCGACGAACCCCAGAATGCTGTCTTCATGCTTCAGCGGGGCACACATCACCGAGCGCACCTTCAGGTCCGCGATGCTCTGGCTTCCGGTGAAGCGCCCGTCGTGCATCGCGTCTCTGCTCAGGACGGCGTGTCTCTTGTTGAGGACGTACTGGAGGATTGCGTCGCTCATGGCCAGCCTGTCGTCGATGTTCTCAGTAATCGTCTTCTTGGCGCCCGGGGTGAGTGCCCCCGTGCGGGGGTCGCGAAGGATTATGAAACCCCTGTGGGTGTCGGGGAAGACGCGGAACAGCGTATCCAGTATCTTGTCCAAGAGCGGCTCTTCGTTGAGGTCCGTGCCGATAGAGCGGAACATCTCGCACACTATCTGCAGGCGGCGGTTGGCGCTGGCGAGCTCCTCGATTGTGGTGTGGTCCGATATGGGGATTGAGGCGGAGCCGGAGTCAACGTCTATGGTGTTGACGACCGTGCTGTCGGACTCCGGTATTTGTATCATCGTCTTTTCGGCCGCCGCCACCGCTGCCGGAGGATGCGGAGTGCCGTGAAAGACCAGAACGTTGCTGCCCAGCCGTATCTCATCGCCTTCACTCAGCTTGCGCCTGTCCACGATACTGCCGTTCACGAATGTCCCGTTGCCGCTCTGGAGGTCCTGTATGGTATAGTCCCCGCTCGGATCCATTAGCAGCCTTGCATGTTCGCGCGAGACGGTGCGATCGTCGAGCCTTATGTCCACCTCCAGGCTGCGACCCAGTGTGACGACGTCCGCCAGGGGAAAGCTCTTGCCCGCCGCGGGTCCCTTCGTTGCTACCAGTCGAGCCATAGCACCTTGCTCCCATACGCATGCACGGCTGCCGCACACCTGTCATTCTCGTCGAGCCGTCTCGCCGGGTCCCGAGATAAGCTCGACGCGCGGCACTGCAAACACGCCCTTAGGGCTCTGGGTAATTTTAGCAGAGTGACAGGAGATTTCCACACAAAATGCGCACTTCGGCCCTATGGCCGGCCGGCTGCCGCCTTCTCGGTTGCCCCCTGTTGCGCGCGTTCTTCGGCGGGGTGAAAGGCCTCCAGCACCAGCAGCCCGATGCCCACGCAGATGGCCGTGTCGGCAAGGTTGAAGGTCGGCCAGTGCCGGTCCATCAGGTGCAGGTCGATGAAGTCTCGCACGCCGCCCAGGGCCAGCCTGTCTATCAGGTTGCCCAAAGCGCCGCCGCACAACAGCCCCAGTGCGATGAGCGAGCGAAGGTAGTCAGGGCGTGCGCTAAGAAACAGATAGGCAATCAACAATAGCCCCGCCGCCGTGGCAATAACGTAGAACAGCGCGGTGTGTGGCCCCAGCGAGAACACGCCCTGCATGTTCAGAGGCCGCCTCACGAGCCTCAGAAACGGCAGTATGTCTACCAGGTGCTGGATCCCGTCCACCGGCCTGGCCAGGAAGTGCTTGCTCATCTGGTCGAGCCCCGCTGTGACGGCCGCGGCAACCCAGAACCACTTCCGTTGACCTTCCAGAGGCCGGAAACCGAGAGTCGTAGGCACGCAATGACCTTTCATGGATGGGACTGATGCCTCACCCTGCACTAATCAGCGCCCTTGCCCCCCAGCACGCTCAGGCCGCTTTGGTGGCCTACGCCTTGGTGGCCTGTCGCTCCTCGGCCTGTTTGCATTCGATGCACAGCCGCGCGAATGGCAGGGCCTTCAGCCTGCTCTTGGAAATGCCGGAGTTGCAGTTCTCGCAGACACCGTACGTGCCGGCATCGAGCTTCGCCAGCGCGGCGTCTATGTCGCAGATTTCTGCTTCGCTGTTCTGCAAGACGCTTATCATCAGGTCCTTGGCGAAGTTGTCCGATCCGCGGTCCGCCAGGTGCTCGAGGGGCGTGTCGGACAACTCGCTGAACGTCTCGCCGCCGTTCCTAAGCGCCTCGGTCTGCATGTGGCCGACGTTGCTGGCCAGCCGCTCACGCAGCTTGAGGAGCAGCTTGCGAAATGCCTTGCGTTCCTGTGTGTTCACGTGGTCCCTCTGCGGAAACGGTCTGTACAATCCCATCGCTTGTTCAGAAGCACCCTTCTATAATAGCCGATGCCGACAAGGACATGCAATTGCATCGCCGATGCTGACGGGGAGTCTGTCATAACAGGTTTGGCAATAAGTTGATGCGAAGAACCGACACGAGCGCGCTGTGAGTTCCGCCGCCCCACGCACTTCGCAGGAAGGGGCCGTCGCCAGAGGGCCTTGTGGGGCATGGCCTTGAGGGCCAACGCAGTCGGCTTGACGGTAAGGAACGCCTCTGTTTCCTGGGCTGAGCAATGGCCGCTCCACGGACTCAGCTCGGCAGAAGGGCAGACGACGTGCATTCTCTCCTCCTCGGCTTGGGGCAGTCCGCGGTTCGGGCGATCTCTCGGGCCGCACTGCGTCTCTACGCGCATGATGCCGAAGCGCCGGGGGAGTTCGGTCCTGCGCTCTTGAGCTGGGGAATGCAGAGACGATCGTGAGCGCGCGCCCGGCGGCTAATCTTCGCACGCAGGTCTATGGCAGGCGACCAGAACGTCGCGGCCGGCCTTGACTCTGTCCCCGATTCTTGTCTTGACGACAGGTGAGTCACTGGCCGGGACGAACAGTTCCACGCGGCTGCCGAATTTCACCATTCCCAGGCGTTGCCCCCGCTCAACCGAGTCACCTGCTTTGACAGCGCATACAACCCGGCGTGCGATGACCCCTGCGATCTGCTTTACGAGGACCTCGCCCCCGTTGGCGGTCTCCATACCGATCAGGGTGTGCTCATTCCTGGTGGAGCTGACCTCCTTGCGCGCACTGCGGAACTTCCCAGGGAAGTGCTCCACGTACCGCACCTTGCCTGTGATCGGCGCCCGGTTGACGTGGACGTCCAACAGGGACATGAATATGCCGATCCTGATCGCAGGCCCATCCAGGAATGCCGGTGGCTGCACCAGTTCGATGTCCACGACCCTGCCGTCGGCAGGACTGACGAGCTCGCTGTCGGAACCTGTGACAGCGCGGTTTGGGTCGCGGAAGAAGGCGACCAGGAATATCCACGCCAGCGCCGGCGCAACCACGGCCGGAGGGAATAACCAGATGCACAGCGCGCCCCCGCCCAGGCAGAGGACACTGCCGAGCGCTATCTCGCGCAAGCCGTATTTTGCGAGTGGAATTCGCATGTTCAGCCGCGTGCGTTGCGGACACCCCAGCTTCGTCTGGCCCAAGTGCCACGGCATTGTGCAGCAAACCATTGCTGGCTGTCAAGCTCTCGACCCTACAGATTGACATTGAGCGTTCGTTCCTGTTATACAGTACCCTGAAGCGAGCGGGAGGTCTCCGTGCGCCGTCTTGAGGAACGATGAGGTGAGGTTGTCTGCGCGCCAGTCTTTCTGGCTGCCGGTGGGAATCGTGACGCTGGCGGCAGTCGTGTTCGGCTGTATGCTTGCGGGGCGGCGCGCGGAGTTTGTCACACTGCGGGAGCAGGAGGTGGCCCTTGTGGCGCGCCTTCAGGCCCTGAGACGGCAGAACGCCGCACTGCGTGACGAACGGGACCGCTTGCTGACCGACGTGCGGGCGATCGAGAGGGTAGCTCGTGAGCAGTACGGGTTTGTCGGCCCCGGTGAGATATCAACCCCTTTCGTGCCGCCTCGGGAGGTTTCCCTTGCACCAGCGCCGCTGAGGTACTCAGGCGACGCCTGGGATCGCGTGTTGGGGGTCTGGAGCCTCTGCTGGAAGGTCCCTCTGGCCGTGTTTATGGTGTCGGCGGTGGTATTTGCCGCGTTGGAGCGGGTCTCGGTCGGGCGGGGGAGCCTCTCCATTGGTTCCCGGGCACGCGCGAATGGAAGTGATGCGCGGCCGCCGCAACGCTGATGCATGTGCACCGCATGCGATTCGCCGGCGTCCTTTGAGTGATGGATTCTCACTGTGATCTTGTAGGGTGAGGGCGCGATGGACGCAAAGGGCTACGCTCTGGAGGTTGCGCGCTCGGCGCGAGAAGCTTCTGTGTGTATTGCGAGGGCGAGGACGACCGAGAAGAACGCCGTGCTGCTGGCGATGGCTCAGAACCTGCTGGACGCCGCTTCAGAGCTAAAGGACGAGAACCGTCGCGACCTGGAGGCCGGCGAGAAGGCCGGTCTGTCTTCTGCGATGCTCGACCGCCTGGAGCTGACCGATAACCGCATCGACGCTATGGCGCAGGCGTTGCGGACCGTCGCCGAGCTCAGGGACCCCGTGGGGCGGGTGATAGACGGCTGGACTCTGCCCAACGGGTTGAAGGTCCAGAAGGTCCGGGTGCCTCTGGGCGTCGTGTGCATCATATACGAGTCGCGCCCCAATGTGACGGCAGACGCCGCCGCCCTGTGCGTGAAGAGCGGCAACGCCGTGATCCTGCGCGGGGGGACGGAGGCGATTAACTCCAACCTCGCCATCCATCGCCAGCTCGCGCGCGCCTGTGAGCAGGTGGGCATTGACAGGAGAGTGGTGCAGCTCATCGAGACGACCGACCGGGCAGTCGTGCGCGAGCTGCTCAGGGCCGACAGGTACGTTGACGTGGTGATGGCGCGCGGGGGCAAGGACCTGATCCGCACCGTGGCTGAGATGGCGACCGTCCCCGTCATCAAGCACTATGAGGGGATCTGTCACACCTATGTGGATGCAGGCTGCGACCTGGGTATGGCGGTAAGGATCTGCGAGAACGCCAAGTGCCAGCGGCCCGGAATTTGTAACGCAATGGAGACGCTTCTCATCCACGAGGCAGTGGCGGAGGAGTTCCTTGCCAAGATGGCACCGGTTTTCAGCCAGAGGGGCGTAGAGCTGCGCGGCTGTGAACGGACGCGCGAGATTCTGCCGGACGTCAAGGCTGCCACCGAGGAGGACTGGCGCACGGAGTACCTGGACCTCATCCTCTCCGTTCGAATCGTCAGGGATGTTGACGAGGCCATTGACCACATCAACACCTACGGTTCGGCGCACAGCGACGCCATAGTGACCGAGAGCCAGAGCAACGCCCAGCGCTTCCTGGACCGCGTGGACTCTGCCGCCGTCTACGTCAACGCATCCACAAGGTTCACTGACGGAGGGGAGTTCGGCCTCGGCGCCGAGATCGGCATCAGCACGGGCAAACTGCATGCCCGCGGGCCCGTGGCGCTCGAAGAGCTCACCACCTATAAGTGGACCATCGTCGGCAGCGGCCAGTTGAGGACGTAGCGACATGGGGGACGAGGCCCTAAGCCGGGAGCATCCTCAACGCCGCACGGTGGGCATGCTGGCGGGCAGCGGACTCCTCCCGATATGCTTTGCTCGAGGTGCGCGCGGACATGGCGTCCGCGTCGTGGCGATTGCCATCAAGGCCGAGGCGCCGCCTGAGCTGGCCGAGCACGTGGACGAGATACACTGGACCGGACTGATGCGGCTCGGGGAGTGGATCAGGATCTTCAAGAAGACGGGTGTGACGCACGCCGTCATGTGCGGGGGTGTCACGAAGGCAAACATGTACCGCAGCCCCGTCAGCCTGCTGCCCGATTGGCGCTCGGCGAGACTATGGTATGATAAACTGCGTTCCCGCCAGGATCATACCGTCCTGGAGGCCGTGGCCGCCGAGTTCGAAAGCGAGGGCATCAAGGTCGAAAGCTCGGTGCTGTATTGTCCTGAGCTGCTTGCCGAGCGGGGGTGCCTGACGGAGCGCGAACCTACCGAGGATGAATGGGCGGACGTCCGCTTCGGCTGGCCGATCGCCAAGCAGATCGCGGCGATGCAGATAGGGCAGACGGTCGTCGTCAAGGATGGGGCCGTCATAGCAGTGGAAGGCATGGACGGTACGAATGCGACGCTGGAGCGCGGCGGCAAGATAGCTCGCGGCGGCGCGGTGGCCGTGAAGGTCGCCAAGGAGGGACATGACCCGCGTTTCGACATTCCCTGCATCGGCCCCGACACCGTGGAGGTTCTCAAGGGGGCGGGTATCTCTGTGCTGGCCGTTGAGGCAGGCAACACGATCGTGTTGGAACGCGAGCGGGTCACTGGCCTTGCTGGCAAGGCCAACGTGGCCATTGCGGCGCTCAGTGCCGAAGACATCGAAGTCGGTCGATAGGGTGCGACCAAATGTCCTGCATCTGCTCGTGAACGGGAGGGGCAATGAGGGTCATCAGCGGGTCGGCCAGGGCCACGAAACTGCGCACGCTCGATCTGCCGCATCTGAGGCCGATGCTGGATCGGGTGAAGGAGGCGCTGTTCAACATCATCCGTGACAGCCTTGAAGGGGCTCGGGTCCTGGACCTTTTCAGCGGCTGCGGGGCCCTCGGGATCGAGGCCCTGAGCCGGGGCGCGGCAAGCTGCTTGTTCGTTGAGAATGATCCGAAGCTGGTGCGTCTGCTCGGACAGAACGTTGCGAAGTGCCACCTGTCAGAGCGGAGCGAGGTGCTTCAAGCGGACGTCTTCTCGCTTCCGCGCGGGCGCCCGGCCGCCGCCCTGTTGCCGGCCGACCTGGTGTTCGTTGATCCGCCCTATGCCTTCGTGGACGATCCGAACCGGCGCGCGCAGCTTTTTGAGAGCCTGGAGCAGATGGCAGCGGAGTGGATTCGGCCGGGCGCTGTTGTCATGCTTCACCACGAGCCCATGCCGTATGCGCTATGGCCCACGCGGCTGATGGAATGTTTCGACCGGCGCATCTACGGCAGGAGCCAGATAACCCTGTTCGCCGTGCGCGGAGGCCCTGAACGCGAGGAGGAGGCAAGTGGCGGCCCTTCTTAGGGTAAGCGCACCGGCAAAGATCAACCTGTGCCTCGAAGTGCTGGGGCAGAGGGCGGACGGATACCACGAGATCCGCACCATTATGCAGGCCGTGAGCCTGTTTGATGAGCTGAGTTTCAGTGTCCGGTCCGACGGGCGAATCGTGTTGCATGCCTCGGGGGCTGGCCTTCCGGCACCGAAGGACAATCTCGTTGTTCAGGCTGCGCGCCTGCTGAAGGAGGAGTGTGGTTGCGCCAAGGGCGCTGATATCGAGCTTGTGAAGAACATACCGGTTGGCGGCGGCCTGGGGGGCGGAAGCTCGGACTGCGCGGAGACGCTGTGTGCCCTGGGGGACCTGTGGGATCTCGGGCTGTCTTCTGAGCATCTGGCGGGCCTGGCGGCGCGCCTGGGCAGTGACGTGCCGTTTTTCATCAGCGGTGGGACTGCGCTCTGCGAAGGGCGCGGCGAGCGCGTAAGCGCTCTGCACGCCGAAGGGACCTTCCACTACGTGCTTGTGATGCCGCCGGAAAGGATCTCAACCGGGCAGGCCTATGCGGCGATCGAGGGCAGCTTGACAACGTCGAGACGGGCGGGTAGGATTGAAGATGTACAAGCGGCACTGGCAACAATGGACGCGCGACGATTAGGGGCTGCTCTGTACAACGATTTGGAGGTTGTGGCCTTCCGTTTGAACCCCCGCGTCCGGTGTGTCCACCAGACGTTTGTACTTGCCTGCCCCAGGGTGGAATGCCTCGGCTTATCGCTCTCTGGCAGCGGTTCGAGCTTATTCGGGGTCTTCGACTCTCACGAGCGGGCGCGAAAGGCTGCTGTGCAGTTGGCCGGAGAGCTGGAAGTTCCCACTTTGGCCGTTCACAGCGTGCCGCGCAGGCAAGAGCACTGTCAGAGATTGCCAGGATCGGAGGATAATCGACCTTGAATATCACGGAAGTGAGCGTGAAATTGCTGAAAGGTCGCTCAGACAGGCTGCGGGCGTTCTGTAGCATCACCATCGACGACGAGTTCGTTGTGCACGACCTGAGGGTCATAGAGGGCAGCAAGGCGCCCTTCGTCGCCATGCCCAGCCGTAAGCTGAGCGACAACTGTCCGCACTGTGGAGGCAAGAATCATCTGCGGGCGAAGTTCTGTTCGGAATGCGGCGCCAAGCTTGATGAAGGCCGATCCGCAGGCGTCAGGGGTCGGGACAAGCTGCACGTTGACGTCGCTCATCCAATCGATCCCGCGTGCAGGGAATTGGTCCAGTCTACCGTATTGTCGGCTTATGAGGAGGAGCTAAAGAGGTCTGAACAGGGCTTGGGTCCCTCGCGCGAGTATGAGCGTGACGAACAGGATGAAGGTGGTGAAGACCTCGAGGCGATGGGCTCCGAGGTGACTGAGCCGGCAATGCTGTCCGAGCCCGAACAGGAGGATCGTGGAGGGCACGGCGCGGCCGACCTGCCGGATACCCGGGAGGTCGAGTCGCCGGACTCCGAGGAGGAGCGACAGGAGCAGGGAAACGCACGCGGCTTCGGCGAAGGCATACTCTGATTTCGCAGCAGGCTTGGCAATGGGGAAAAACGGAGCAGAGATACTTATTGACGCGCTGATTGCGGAAGGTGTGGAGACAATCTTCGCGCTGCCCGGCGGTGTCGTCATCCCGCTGTTTGACCGGCTCTACGATTGCCCGCTCAAGGTCGTTCTGGTCAGGCACGAGCAGGGCGCGGGCCACATGGCCGACGGCTATGCGCGGGCCAGCGGCAAGGTCGGCGTGTGTCTCACCACAAGCGGGCCGGGGGCCACCAACCTTACCACCGCACTTGCAACTGCTTACATGGACAGCATCCCGATAGTAGCCATCACGGGACAGGTCCGGACGAATCTGATAGGAAACGACGCGTTCCAGGAAGCGGACATCACGGGCATCACGCGCCCCGTCACCAAGCACAATTACCTGCTGAGGGACGTTAAGGACCTTGCCCGCACCGTCAAGGAGGCTTTCCACATAGCCTCTACGGGGTGCCCGGGTCCGGTTCTGATCGACCTGCCGGTGGACGTGACGACAAGTGTGCTGGACGGCGAGGTGAACAACGAGATGCAGTTGCCGGGTTACAGGATCATCGTGAAGGGCCACCCCGGCCAGATCAAGAAGGCGGCGCAGGCGATCAACGATTCCGAGCGGCCGGTGCTGTATGCCGGCGGAGGCGTCATCATCAGCGGAGCTGCCGAGGAACTGGCCAAGCTGGCCAGGAAGGCAAACCTTCCGGTCACAACCACACTGATGGGGCTGGGATGTTTCCCGGAGGACGACCCGCTTTCCCTCCATATGCTTGGCATGCACGGTACGGTTTACGCCAACTATGCGGTCACTCAGTGTGACCTTCTGATCGCCGTGGGCGCCCGGTTTGATGACCGGGTTACCGGCAAGCTTGACGCCTTTGCGCCGAAGGCGCGGATTGTCCACATAGACGTTTCACCGGCCTCGATAGGCAAGATAGTGACCGCTGACATTCCGGTGGTCGGTGACGCCAAGCAGGTTCTGGGCCAGTTGCTGAAGCTTGTGGAACAGCGTGAGCGCAAGGGCTGGCTGGAGCAGATTGCGCAGTGGAAGCGTGAGTTCCCCCTCAGCTATGACCGCCAGGCAAAAACGGTCAAGCCGCAGTTCGTGGTGGAGCAGGTTCGCGAGGTGAGCGACGGGGATACCATCGTGGTGACGGATGTCGGGCAGTGCCAGATGTGGGCTGCCCAGTACTACGGCTACAGCAAGCCGCGCACGTTCCTTAGCTCCGGCGGGCTCGGCACCATGGGTTATGGCCTGCCAGCGGCCATAGGGGCGCAGTTCGCGTGTCCCGACAAGACGGTCTTCGTCATCGCCGGCGATGGCTCGCTGCAGATGAACATCCAGGAGTTCAGCACGGCCGTGGGCAACAAGCTGCCGATCAAAATAGCCCTGCTGGACAACGGGTACCTCGGGATGGTCCGACAGTGGCAGGAGCTCTTTTTCAACCGGCGATACTCGAGCACTTACCTGGCCGACCAGAACCCTGACTTCGTCAAGGTCGCGGAAGCCTACGGCGCCATCGGCATGCGCGTGGAGGCAAAGGACGGCGTCAGGCCCGCCCTCGAGGCCGCCATGCAGGTGAGCGACAAGCCGGTGTTGATTGATTTCCGGATCGACCCCGAGGAGAATGTCTTTCCGATGGTGCCCGCCGGGGAGGCCATAGACCGAATGCTCAGCAGAATGGCCTGACGGAACTGAGACGGCGTCCGCCCCGTTTTCACGACACAGGTGAGATGGAAAAGCAGATCCTATCCGCGCTGGTTGAGAACAAATCGGGAGTGCTAGCCCACGTGGCAGGCCTCTTCAGCGCCAGGGGATTCAACATCGACAGCCTCGCTGTCGGTGAGACCGAGGACCCGCGGTTCAGCCGGATGACCATCGTGGCGTGCGGGGACGAGGCTGTGCTGGAGCAGGTGCGCAAGCAGCTTGACAAGCTCGTCAGCGTGGTGAAAGTGCAGGATTTGAGCCGCGCCTCACGCGTGGAGCGGGACCTGCTCCTTGTCCGCGTCAATGCACCGCCCGGCAAGCGCAGCCAGGTCATCGAACTTGCCAACACGTTCCGAGCCAAGGTGGTGGACGTCGGACTGTCCGAAGTCATGATCGAAGTCGTCGGTACAGAGGACAAGGTCCAGGCCCTGCTCGACCTGCTGCGCCCGTACGGCATAGTGGAGATGGCCCGCACCGGCCGCATCGCACTCATGCGATCGTCCCGGGGCTGACCCTTTGCGACGGGTCCCGCCTGCTTTCTGTCCCGGACCCTGCCCCTTCTCAGACGCGCCTGCGCGACGATATCTTCTCATGCGAGGGGGCATCCTGCAATCCCGGTGAAGATGCCGCCGTGGCGGATTTGCTTGACGCTCGGGCTGCGGCAGGGTAAAAGCTTGCCTGCAAGTGCAGGCGGCGACGCGGGTCGGACCGGAGCGCCGGGAGGATTTCGGACTCACGCTGAATCGCTGCGCAGGGGAGTCACTGCTCTTCAAGAGCAACAGGAGGCGTAAGGATGGGGATTGAACAGCATTTCGTCGAGAACAAGCGCGTTCTTGTGATGGGCGGCAACGGCTTGATCGGGCGCGGTGTGGTCCACTTGCTGGCCAAGAACAACGAAGTGCACGTGATGGCGCGCTTCAGCAAGCCGGAGTTCGAGCGGGAGCTTTCCCAGAAATGCGAGAAGCTATGGAAGGTGGACGCCTCCGAGCCGGGCAGCCTGAAATCCATACCCAAAGACTTCGACGTGGTCATCAACCAGGTCGTGCAGTGGGGCATAGAGGAGCCCTTTGACTGGCCCACATTCTATAAGCTGCTGAAGGCGAACTGCTTCGTGCCCGGACGCGTGATGGAGCATTTCGGTGACAGCGGCGCAAAGCTCATATTTGGCTCTACCGGCGGGGTCTACCGCGCCTCCAAGGACCGAAACGATCTCAATCGGGAGGGAGTGACCGGTTTGCAGGGAGGCGACCACCCTTACGACGATACCAAGCTCCCCGGCGAGGCGATCGTGCACTACTTCTCGGCGGAGCACGGTACTCCCGCGGTCATCCTCCGCTATTACTGGCCTGCCTGTCCGTACCGGACCGGCAGACCGCCCGACGGCGGACGCGCAGGCAGAACGTGCCGCGCATGGATGGCCGGCAAGCCCACAGTGGTGAGCAAGCGCAGGCCGTGGTATCACAACATCGGCTACATGGCCGACCTGGCCTATGCCACAGCCGCGGCAGCGAACAGGGTGGCCTCGCCGCCGGCGACCTACAATGTGACTGGAAGCGAGATCGTCACATGCCGGGAGGTGGACCAGGTGGTCGCGGACGAACTCGGGATTGAACCGATTTGGGTGGAAGCCGACGAGGAACGCGATATGCCGCTTTATCTCGCCGACACGGAGCTGATGGCCAGGGACCTCTGGAAGCCGCGTTTTGGAATGCAGGCGGCAGTCCGAAACATCGTCCGGGCTCACAAATGGGGAATCCGCGAAGTGCAGGACTGGATGTATGAGCTCCCGCAATAAGCCCCACATCGGGCCTCTTGTTGCATAATCATTGCAGGCCCGATGCCGCCCAGGCGAATGCGTTGGTAGAGCCGGCGGAGTTCGAACATTTCGTGGAATGCGTCAAGGGCGATTCGGATACCCTCTCGCCCGCCGGCCAGGGCCTCACGGTCCTCAAGATGCTCGACGCGATATACCGCTCCTCCGAGCGAGGAACGGCAGTGAAGATAGCCGATGAGGCGCCCTGAGGGGCAGGGGGGGCATCGAGAAGCCCGTGGACGTCAAGAATGCCTCGTCCGTGGTCTGCCGCGACAAAGCTATCGCAGCTCCACCGGCTGGCCCGTGCGGGCGGACTCCTCCATGGCGAGGATGATCTTCGTCGCCTCGTACCCCTCCTCAAACCCAACCATCGGCTCCGTGTCGTTGATGATGCAATCAGCGAAATACGAGATGCTTTCGATGCCGAAGCCCACAACGCGGTCCCAGACCTGCGGGCACACGGTCGTGTCAGGATGTTCGACGCCCTCCTCGCTGAAGACGTGGAGCTGCTCGGGCGAGCCGACGAAGTAGGCAGTCCCCTTGTTGCCGAACACTTCTATCTTCAATTCGAATAGCCGTGGGCTGCTGCGAGCGATGATCCAGCATGTCTCCAGTTGCGCCGTGGCGCCCTTTGAGAACTCGATGATGGACTGGTAGAAGTCCGGCGTGTCTATGCCCTTGCTCGTGAGAAGGCCCGAGCGGTGGACGGTGTAAACCCTTTCTACTTCGTCACTTAGGAGCCAGCGCATGGTGTCGAGGCAGTGGCTGCCCAGGAACCAGTTGACCGTGGAGCGCCCAGCCCACGACAGCATCTCTGTTGGGACGGAGATGTTGTCGGAGAGGCGGTAGAAGATCATCCGCGGCTCACCCAGCTCACCGCGGTCTATACGCTTCTTCATCTTGACCACGCCGGGGTTCCAGCGGTTGTGGAAGTCAACCATGAACTTCACGCCCGCGCCCTGCAGCGCCTCGCCGATCTTCTCGCACGCCTCGAGGGTCGTCGCGAGCGGCTTCTCAATGAGCACGTGCTTCGATCGCCGGATGGCTTCCAGCGCCATGTCGGTGTGGGCGAAGTCCGGCGTGACGATGGAGACGGCGTCCATCCCCCCGTGCGCCAGCATCTCCTTGTAGTCTGTGAAACGCTGCGGCACGCCGTACTTTTCCGCGACCGCGTTGACTCGCTCCCCGTTGGTGTCGCAGACGGCGACCAGCTCCGCGGCCGGGTGCTGGTGGTAGGCCATGACGTGTCGTTCGCCCCAGCCGCCAACGCCGATGACGCCGAATTTGGCCGATTTCATGCCGTTTTTCCTCCTTCGAATCTTGGGTGCGCTGCAGTGCAACATCGGATCACATAGGGTGCAAAGTAGGGCCAAAGTTGGGCCAGATTAGGGCCAAACTTGGCCCAGACATGGTACATGCTGCCGGCGACGGATGCAAAGTGGCTCCAGCGGCGTCGCGCCCACGCACTCCGCGCCAGGTTGCGCCGCCTGACGGCACATCGACCCTGCGCGGCCGGGCTTGACTGCGCAGGCTGCCTCTGGCATCCTATCGGGGACCGAAGCGCCAAAAGCGGAGCGCCGGAATATGACACGACACCTGCGCCGCAAAGCGAGAGTCCTGGGCCTGATTGCTTCCATAATAGCACTTGTTGGAGCACACGCTACACTAGGGATAGATCGGCCCGCGCCGCCGGACCTCACCGCCCAAGTGGAGCAGGCCCGCAGCACCGTCCCACCCAGCGACGTGCTCGTGTTCGTGCTCGACAGCGCCGTTGACAGCCGCTTCGTCGAGGGCAGGGCCATGGACTTGCGCAGCAAGGACGTGACCCACGGCAGCCTCGTTGCGCGCGTGGTGCGCGGCTACTGCTCGGCGCCGATCGTCGGCGTGCCCGTCGAAGACCGCGCCGGCTCCGTCGACCGGGCCGCGTATCTGAGCGGCCTGGAAGGCATCGTGCGTTACGTGCGCGCCAACGAGGACATGCGCGTTGTGGTCAACGTAAGCCTCGGCTCGCTCGAGCCCGACGACGAGGAGCATCAACTCATCCGCCAGCTCACGCACGCCGGCGCGGTCGTCGTCGCCGCGGCGGGAAACGATGACGCCGAACTCGCCGTCTATCCCGCCGCTTATACAGGGGTTGTTGCAGTGGCGAGTGCAACGAAAAAGGGTAAGGCTCTCGACTCCAACTATGGCCCCCACATCGCCATCTGCGCGTCCGGCGACATCAGTTTCATTGACTACGAGTTCCTCCCCTATGACCGCCTGCGGCGCGAGATGGAAGCGCGCGGCACATCCTTCGCCGCGCCAAGGGTGAGCGCCACGCTTGCATACGTCCTCGGTAGGCGGCCCGGCCTCTCTCCTCGCCGCGCCCTGGCCATCCTCAATCGCACCGCCTCGCCCATCTCGGACCCTCGCTTCGAGGAGCGAAAGCTCGGCGTCGGGCTGCTCGACATCTACGAGGCCAAGTCGGCCGTCAATCCCCTTTACAGGTGGCTGCACTACGGCCTGCCGGTGGCCGTCTGCGCGCTGCTGGGGCTGGCGTCGGTGTTCATGTGCGTGCGGCACGGCCTGGTCGGCCTGTTTCTGAGCCTGATGCTCTGGCTGGTCGGGCTGCCCGCAGGACTCGTGCTCATCGTCGGGGTCAAGGGCTACCTTGAGTTCGTCGGCGCGGGATTCACGGCGACCGGGCCGGCTCCGTTCGTCATCGTTGGTGCCGGTCTGCTGGCGGCGCTGGTGTTGCTGCGCCGCAGCCGTCTTCGAAGGCTGCTCAAGTTCCTTGCGCTGCTTGTCTTGGTCGGTCTCGTTCTGAGGCTGGCGGGGTTGGAGCCCCTTGCGATGTCGGTCTTCGTCGCGGCTGCTGCGGTCACAGGTGCGGCCGTCCTGGAGTTGCGCACGCGAGCGGCGCTGGCGCGCATCCGCGCGCTGCCGGAAGGTGCGACTGTGGAGGACGCAGTCGCTTCCCTTGCAGCGGCTTACGAGAGGGCAGGGGACAGGCGCCTGCGCGACGCCGCTCTCGCGGCGGTCACGAAGCTTCCGCCGGACGAAGCCGCGGAGCTTCTGCTTGCCCACCGCACGCACCCCCGCGGCGCCCAGGCCCTCCTCGCCGCGCTGCGGGCCCGCGTAGCCGCCGGCCTGCCTCCATCCGACAGCAGCGAGGACGGCGAATCAGACACTGATCTGCGCTGATCCGGGAGGCATCGGGCAACTGGCCGCCTCGCGGCTCGGCGGGAAGACGTCGGCGCCATGGCAGATTCAAGCAACTGCACGGCAAGCGATTGGGTCGGTTCAAAGTGGGTCCCAAGTCGTACCTTAGTGAGCCGTCCGACGCAAGGCGGCAACACCTGAGAGCGGGAGCACCGAGAATCCTCGTGAAGGAGGCTATGCGGTATTGACAGCTACCTTGTAATGCTATATACTCATCCCTCATGAGCACCGACTTCTTCGAGAACTGGACCACCCAACTCCGCAAGGGATTGCTCGAGCTCTGCATCCTCAACGCCATCAGGGGCGAGCGCCTCTACGGGTATGACATCGTCAGGAGGCTGCGCGGGATCGAGGGCCTGGTTATCAGCGAAGGCACGATCTATCCCATACTCAGCCGATTGAAGCGGGAGGGCCTGCTCCGCACCTCCATCGAGGAATCGCCCGAGGGCCCGCCGCGGAAGTACTACCGTTTGACAGGGCGCGGAGAAGAGTTCCTGTCCGAGATGAACAGCTACTGGAACGCCGTCAAGAGCGGCACAGATGAAACCAGAAGGGGAACGGGCCATGACCAAACTCAGTGACGAAGCCCAGGCCAAGCTCCAGGAATACCTGGACGAGGTGAGGTCCGCTTTGCGTGGGTGCCTGACTGTCGACGCGGACGATGTGGAGCACGACGTCATGGAACACATCGAGGGTGAGCTTCAGGGAATGCAAGAACCTGTGTCTCGCGGCGAGTTAGAGGCCGTGCTAAGCAGGCTCGGAAGTCCAGACCAGTGGGTGCCGGAGGAAGAGCTGACTTGGTGGCGCCGGACAGTGCGGCGGCTGCGCACCGGGCCGGAGGACTATCGTCTCGCATACATATCCTTCGGCGTGCTTTCGATTGGGATGTTGCTTGGGACACTTATGCGCGGCCCAGCGTCGTATTTCTTCGTGGTCTTCCTCGGCAGCTTCTGCCTTTCGCGAGCCGCAGTATCCGCCGCAGGCAGTCGGGGTAAGCTAGGTCCTCAGAAGTGGCTGATATGCCCTGGTCTTGTTCCTGTGTATCTCTACCTGGCGTACTTTCTACTGCTTTTTCCCATGGGGTTGGGCGGTGCGCTCGGTGACAACGTAATCTGGCCCTGGTACCGATCCCTTCCGCGTTCCGGTACAGGACACAGACTCGGCGAGGTCATCGTCAATCTATCTGTCGCTACGTGCGCGCTGGGGCTCTGGCTGATAGCGCTTGGAATCGTGCTGTGGCGATGGCCGAAACTGATTGTAGTGCTTTTCCGTCCGTTCGCGAACTGGTTCAGCCGAAAGTGGGCCAAGTGGATGATGCTCAGCGGCTTCGTTCTTGTGGTTGCTACCGTGGCTGTGTTCGTTCTGTTTGGCATACCGTGACGCCGCCGTCCTCTGCCGCTTCTGTGTGGTTCGAGAATGGACGTAAGGAACTCATATGGCCATGCATGCTGGGGATATCACGATGGAAAGGAGATACTAGGATGAAGACGAGTGTATGTCTTGTCGTCGTTGCGTTGTATGCCATGTCATTGTTGCCGAGTTGTGCACTTACGTGTACGCAGGTGTCACATCGCGCGGGAAAGAAGGTCACCGTATTCGGCCTCCTGGAAGAGGATGACGGCGGAAAACCTGCGCTTCCGTTGTGGAAAATGGTGGAGCCGAGCGACCAGTCTGGCAAGCAGTGAGAGTGGTTGCGTCACCAACTGCTGCGGAGAGGCCGCTCTGCGAGCATGAGTGGGCTCCCCCGCACGACGCCGCTCTCGCGGCGGTCACGAAGCTTCCGCCGGACGAAGCCGCGGAGCTTCTGCTTGCCCACCGCACGCACCCCCGCGCCGCCCTGGCCCTCCTCGCCGCGCTGCGGGCCCGGCACGCGGGCGCGGGTGAGCCTGCGTCAAACTGCGAGGAGGACGGCGAAGCAGACACGGATCTGCACTGATCACGGCGGACAAAAGGCAACTGGCCGGCTCACGGATCAGTGGGGGTCTATCGGCGCCATGGGGAGGTCTAAGTAACCCCAGGGCAACCGATTAGGTCGTTTGAGAGTGGGCACTAGGTCGTACCATGCCAAGCACTTGGATGCAAGGCGGTCACCTCTGAGAGCGGAAGCACTATGGCTTCCTTGGCCTCTCTTCGCTCCGACAGCGCTATCCGGAGCATTCCCTCTGCGCCGGCAGGGATTGTTCTTACTAATAAATCCACCGGGTGCACCGACTATCATATTGAGGACGCGTCACTCGACCTGAAGGAGCGCTCGTGCCGGACTGGGATCGGATTCTTCGCAAGCACGGCAGAATGGTATGGGCAACCGCATACCGTCTGCTTGGCCACGCAGATGACGCCGAAGAATGCATGCAAGACGCATTTCTCTCGGCGGTGGAGCTGGCGCGCCGGCAGAAGGTTCGCAACTGGCCGGCCGTCCTGCGGCATCTGGCCGCGTCGCGGGCGCTCGACCGCCTGAGAGTCAGGTCACGAAGGACCGAGCGAACCGGGGATTGCGCAGAACTGGATATGCTTTCGAGTGGGGAGGCGACCCCGGATGAGCGGGCTCAAGTCTCAGAACTGGCGTCACGGTTGCGGAGCGCGTTGGCAGAGTTGCCGCCCAGGCAGGCCGAAGTCTTTGTCCTGCGGTTTGTTGAGCAGATGAGCTACAAAGAGATTGCGCAGAATCTGGGGCTGACCACGAACGCCGTTGGTGTGCTGCTGCATGAGGCGCGCGAACGGTTGCGTGAGCTATTGGGTGAAGGAGGAAGCGATGAACAGCGATGATAGACTGAGGCCATCTGAGACACTGGCAAAGGCAGTTCAGGCTCTTTGTCAGACACCTATCCCGCAGGGTTCCTTCGCAGCGGCGCTCGCGTCCACCAGGGCAGCGTTGGCAGTGGCAATCGAGGCCGGCTCGGCTGAGGAACACTCTAGCGCTCAAAGGGGATTTGCGGTTTGGAGGTACATAATGGGACGCAAGGGCTTGAAATTGGCTGCTGCTGGCGCTCTTGTCATCGGAATCACGCTCGTCTTGCTGACAAGCGTTCCGAATTCCGGGGTCGCATTTGCCCAGGTCATGGAGAAGATGGCTTCGGTCCAGACACTGCACGCGCGGATGACCATGCAAGGAGGGGGGACACGAGAGATCTGGGCCAAACGCCCGAACATGCTTCGGATCAACTATGATGATGGCAGGTATGAGATATCCAACGGACCCATATTATGGGATGTTGACGAAAAGGCTAACAAGGCTACGAAGAAGCCTTCTTACTACTATCAACAGGCTCAGAAGCTCGGGGTTGACGTGCTCGACATTCAGATGGACGTCCGTTACTTCGGCGGCGGAGACTTGACTGGCTTCTTCTCAGAGGGGCCGGTTGAGCGCGTTACCCGTGATGGCAGAGCGTTTGACGTCTACCGAATGGAACTTGAGGATTGGGGGTCCAAGGTGCATTTCGAGGCCCTGGCGGACGTGAAGACTCACCTGCTTGAATCTCTCCGACTGGATGGGACAAAGGAAGGCAGTCGGCAGACCTTCCTTGAGGGCAGGATATTGGCCTATGACGAACCCATGCCCGACGATATGTTCGTGTTTCGTCCGGCTGAGGGAATGGAGGTGTCTGATGAGACGGTGAAGGGCGAGGAAGGTGAGCAATTGGCGCCTCCGGAGCCGGCTGGGGCATCACTGTCCGGCCGGATCGTGTGGGCGAGCAGCGGCAAGCCGGTTGTCGGCGCTGACCTTCTCATCAGAGCGAAGTACGAGACGCAGCCGGACGGGCGCCTGAAAGCCGCGTTCTTCGAGCGTATACAGACCGATTCTGACGGGCGCTGGCGCATCGAGGGTGTTCCCGACGGGAGATGCAGCATAGATGTGCGGAGCTGGGAGCTCGATTGGCCAGCGGAGCCCCTATTTGCCGGTAACGTCGGAACGCCCGAGCGTCCGGCCATTCTCGTTGACGGGCCGCGGGAGTACCCTGGCCTCGACTTCCGGGTTTATAAACCGAGCGATTTCTATGCTCATATCAGCATCAAGGTTACGGATGAAGACGGCAATCCCGTCCAAGGCGTTGGAGCTTACCTCAGCGGCGACGGATTGCGCCACTACAATCAGGGGATCGACGCAGGCCCCGGCAAGCAGTTTACTGGACCGGACGGGAGGTTCGATGCCAAGGACATCTGGCCCTACAGTGAACCCGTTTGCGTTGAGTTGTACTCGTATACCGAACCCCTGAGATACGCGGCTTACGTTGCCACATCCGAGCCTTTCGTTGTAGAACCCAAGGGCCAGTATCGGTTCGAGGTCGTCTTCCCCTTTGCCCGTGACTTGCCGCTGAAGGTGACAGACCTTGAGGGGAACCCGCTGGCGTGGGTAGGCGTGAGCGCATATCATGCGCAGGCTGGTCGTTTGAAGTACGTGTTCCCGCGGTATGGCGTGAAACCAGAGGGACCAACCGTGACTGACGGTAACGGACTCGTCACCGTTCGGGGGCTTGCGCCGAATAAGAAGTTTGTGCTCATTCTGTATAGATTGCCTGAGGGGGAGAGCGATTACTCGAAGGCAATAGCATCGGCCCGGACCAGCGTCGAGGTGCCGGCAGAGAGGCAACCGGGGATAACCCAGGTTGCCTTCGATCCGCGTCCCATCCGCATTGAAGGCAAAGTAGACGTCCCGCCAGGCGCCTGGGGAGGGGTCCAGCTTGGGCTGTCTGACGCGGAGACAGGATCTGAGTTTGGCCTTCTGGGCCAGAAGATTGGAGGTGACGGGCAGTTCGTCCGGGAAGGGGTTCCGGCAGGAACGGTCCGCGTCGAAGTGTTCTTTGTCGGCCCAGACAAGAAGGTCGTGCTGGATGCCACGGGCAGCATCACGACGGAGCCTGGCCATGCGTACGTTGTCCAGGTGGTCGAGGACCGTGTTGAGGTGACTCGCGTCGAGAAGATCGAATAGCGGAGCGCCCCGGCGCCGATCACGCGTGACGACGGGTGCTTCCGTCACCGACTGTTGCCAACCGGCCGGTCTGCGCGACGCCGCGCTCGCGTCCACCAGAGCAGCGTTGGCGGGTGTGATTGGGACTGGCTCGGCTGAGGAACACTCAAACGGTCAAAGGGGATTTGCGGTTTGGAGGCACATAATGGGACGCAAGGGCTTGAAATTGGCTGCTGCTGGCGCTCTTGTCATCGGAATCACGGTCGTCTTGCTGGTAAGCGTTCCGAATTCCGGGGTCGCATTTGCCCAGGTCATGGAGAAGATGGCTTCGGTCCAGACACTGCACGCGCGGATGACCGTGCAAGGGAAGAGCCGAGAGATCTGGGCCAAGCGTCCAAACATGCTTAGGATCAACTATGACGATGCCACGTACGAAATATCCAACGGTGCCATACTGTGGATCGTTAACGAGAAGACTAACAGGGCTACGAAGGAGCCTTCTTACTACTATCAACAGGCTCAGAGGCTCGGGGTTGACGCGCTCGACACTCTGATGGATGTTCGTTACTTCGGCGGCGGAGACTTGACTGGTTTCTTCTCAGAGGGGCCGGTGGAGCGCGTTACCCGTGATGGCAGAGCGTTTGACGTCTACCGAATGGAATTTGAGCAGCGGGAGACAAAGGTGCATTTCGAGGCTTTCGCGGACGCCAGGACGCACTTGATTGAATCTCTCCGATTAGAGGCGGAAAAGGAAGGCAGTCGGCAGACTATGTTTGAGAGCAGGATACTGGCCTATGACGAACCCATGCCCGACGATATGTTCGCGTTTCGTCCGGCTGAGGGAATGGAAGTGTCTGATGAGACGGTGAAAGGTGAGGAAGGTGAGCAATTGGCACCTCCAGAGCCGACTGGGGCATCGCTGTCGGGACGAGTGGTCTGGGCGAGCAGCGGCAAACCCGTTCTCGGCGCTCTCATCCAAATCGGGGCGAAGTACGACCCGCGGGGCTCGGCCCAGTTCCGCGAGCGAGTAGAGACCGATTCTGACGGACGCTGGCGCATCGAGGGCGTTCCCGAAGGAAGATGCACAATGGGTGTCCACAGCTGGGAGCTGGATTGGCCGGCCGAGCCCATCTTTGCCGGTAACGTGGGAACGCCGGAGCACCCGGCGGTTCTGGTTGAGGGCCCGCGAGAGTATTCAGGCCTCGACTTCCGGGTTCATAAACCGAGTGATTTCTACGCTCGCATCAGCATCAAGGTTACGGATGAAGACGGTAATCCCGTCCAAGGCGTTGGAGCCACCCTCGCAGCTTACACCGCGGGTCGCGGATTCAAACAAGTGCAGACCGTCAATGCAGGCCTTGGCAAGCAGTTCACCGGCCCGGACGGGGAGTTCAACGCCAAAGATATCTGGCCCTACAGTGAACCCGTTTGCGTTGAGTTGCACTCGTATACCGAACCCCTGAGATACGCGGCTTACGTTGCCACATCCGAGCCTTTCGTTGTCGAACCTAAGGGGCAGTATCGGTTCGAGGTCGTCTTGCCCTTTGGCCGTGACTTGCCGCTGAAGGTGACAGACCTTGAGGGGAACCCGCTCGCTTGGGTAGGCGTGAGCGCGATCTATGCGCACGCTGGTCGTTTGACGTACGTGTTCCCGCGGTATGGCGAGAAACCAACGGTGACCGACGCCGACGGTGTCGTCACCGTTCGCGGGCTTGCGCCGAATAGGAAGTTTGTGCTCTTTCTGTATAGATTGCCTGAGGGGGAGAGCGATCACTCGAAAGCAACCGCATCTGCCCGGACGACTGTCGAGGTGCCGGCAGAGAGGCAACCGGGGATAACCCAGGTTGCCTTCGATCCGCGTCCCATCCGCATTGAAGGCAAAGTAGACGTCCCGCCGGGCGACTTGGGAAGGGTCCAGCTTGGGCTGTCTGACGCGGAGACGGGATGTGAGTTTGGCCTTCTGGGCCAGAAGATTGGAGATGACGGGCAGTTCGTCCAGGAAGGGGTTCCGGCAGGAACGGTCCGCGTCGTAGTGTTCTTTGTCGGTCCAGACAAGAAGATCGTGCTGCGTGCCACGGGCAACATCACGACGGAGCCTGGCCATGCGTACTTCGTCCAGGTGGTCGAGGATCGCGTTGAGGTGGCGCGGGTCGAGAAGATCGAATAGCGGAGCGCCCCGGCGCCGATCACGCGTGACGACGGGTGCTTCCGTCACCGACTGTTGCCGCGTGGTCGGTCTGTATTGGCTGAGTTCGTGGGGGTGCCTACCCTCCAAGTCGGTCTCCGGGGGGCGGACGAGGGTGGCGCGAGCTCTTGAGCTTAGGTCTTCTCTCGGCGGGGCCTAAATGGCATGATGGCAATCGTTGGATGAGCGACGGCGGGACGCCAGAGAAGGATCGCAGACCTCTATGATCTGGCGGGCCACAGCATCCTCGGCAGCATCCGAGGGTCGGGCTGCCTGACATGTGCCAAAAAAATAACTTTTGGGCTTGACAAAGCCGGCAGAAAGGTTAAAATATTGGCACATGGCTGTTGAAAAAGGCCTCTGGCCATTGGGCGGAGCCATGAGATGCTTCGCTGGCGCTCAGCATGACGTTCTACGCGTTGATCATTCTGAGCGAAGTGAAGAATCTCGACTTTTTCAACAGCCCCACTGTTACCAATCTGGTGGAGGGCGAGTCTCGTGAAGATGCTTGGAGCCGGAAGATGGGGGATGTTGCTTGCCGTGGTCGGCGTCGGTTTGGCCCTGGCCGGATGTGGTATGAGCACGCCGCGTGCTTACGCCCCTCAAGAGAGATTCTCTCTCAGCGGCACTGGACATCAGTTGGGGCGGGGCGTGACCAACCTCGCTCTATGCTGGCTGGAGATACCCTACCAGGTTGAAGCGCACGTCGGCAATGACCGCATCCAGCGCCCCTTCGACGTTGTCGGGACTATCCTGAGCGGCGCAGTGGGGGCGGTCGAAGGCACAGTCTGGGGAGTCGGTAGGGGTTTGGGAGGCATCGTTGAGGTAGTGCTCAGTCCCTTTCCACCGTACGGACCTCTTATGAGCCCAGCCTATCCGCCGTACATAGGCTGCGCAGAAGAGTCCAGGCCGGAAGCAGCCGAGTCCGCTTTTGAAACTCGCTTTCAGGCGGCCCAAAGCATGTGCCATCCTGGCGAACGGAACAGGCTTCTCGTCCAACTCGCCCTGGACGCTGCTGGATGGGGTGATGACAACGGGGCGAGACGCTGCCTGCAAGGGATCAACAACCCATCGCTGCGGGACGATACGGCCTTCAAGTGCGCCCTGAGTCTTGCGGGCGCGGGGAAGCACGAAGAGGCCTTGCTCATCGCGAAATCGATCACCAATCTGAGCCTGAGAGACCAGGTATTGACGAAGATCGCCACGGAAGACCGGGGTGCCGTCTCGCCCGAATGACGTGCGCTTCTGAGGGAATTTGGTGACAGTATGCTTATTTCGCAAGGCGGCAAGCCCCGGGAGGAAAAAAGTATACCGTGGGGCTGTTGAAAAAGGCCTCTGGCCATTGGGCGAGAGCCATGAGATGCTTCGCTGGCGCTCAGCATGACGTTCTACGCGTTGATCATTCTGAGCGAAGTGAAGAATCTCGACTTTTTCAACAGCCCGGCACATGGAGGTCGCCAGCCAGGCGACAGGTGGACTCAATGTCCCACAGGACGAAAGGTTGAACATGGCGGATTCGGCGTATCAGCACTTGAGCCGCCGGGAGCGGCAGATCATGGATATCGTCTATGCGCTTGGCGAGGCGTCTGCCACCGAGGTGCTCGGCGGCCTGCCCGACCCTCCGTCGCGCACTGCCGTGCGCACGATGCTGCGCATCCTCGAAGAGAAGGGGCAACTCAAGCACAGGAAGAAGGGCAGGGAGTTCATCTACCAGCCCACCCGCCCGCGCGCGAGCGCCGGCCGGTCTGCCTTGCAGCGGGTGCTGCAGACGTTCTTCGATGGCTCGCTCGAAAAAGCGGTCGCCGTTCATCTCTCCGATCCCAAGTCCGGCCTTACTGCGGAGGAACTGAAACGTCTGGCCGACGTTATCCGCCAGGCAAGAAGGAAGGGGGTGTGACCATGTCAGACTGGTTCAACTCAGCGTTCATGTCGGCTGTTGGCGCAACCTGGGTGCCGATCCTGCTCGATGCAGCGTTGAAAGGGGCAGTGATACTTGCACTGGCGGGGATTGCGACCTTGATGATGCGGAGGGCATGCGCGGCGGGACGTCACCTTGTCTGGTCTGTTGCGGTTGTCAGCTCGCTGTTGCTGCCGGCGCTGTCGGTCGTACTGCCGGGCTGGGGGGTGCTGCCGCAGTGGGCCGATCTGACAGCTCGGACGGCCTCGCGTTCTCCCTCTTTGATCGTTCCCGAGACCTCTACGCATGCAGTGGCTACATACGCTCCGTTGAGCCCGGCGGCGCCAGTCGCGGCGAGCGTTGTGCCATCTCCCGATTCGGCTTCGTTCTCCGAGCAGGAAGCGACGCTGCCAGTCGCTTGGACGCAGCGCTCGACGGTGCCGCCGACTCCGATCAAAGCCGAACCTGTCGCCGGCGGGGCGTCGCGCGTGGAATCGGTTCACTGGGCATGGGCCGTGGCGCTCGCCGCGTGGGCGGTTGGCGCGCTGGTTGTCGTCGCGGGGTGGTGCCTGGGAATCGTCACTCTCCTGCGTCTTTGCAGGGCTACGTCCAGGATCACGGACGCTTCATGGGTCAACCTGGTCAAGGGGCTGTCTGAGCAACTGCATCTGAGGCAATCTGTTGTGATGCTGCGAGGAGGTCGCGGCCTGATGCCGATGACTTGGGGCATCCTCAGGCCCAGGCTGGTGGTGCCGGAAGAGGCCGGTGAATGGGAGGCGCAGCAGCGCCGGCTGGTGCTGCTGCACGAGCTGGCTCACGTCAAGCGACGTGACTACGTGACGCAACTTATGACGCGCGCCGCGTGCGCGCTGTACTGGTTCAACCCGCTGGTCTGGATCGCGTCGCGGAGGATCGTGGTCGAGCGCGAGCGGGCGTGTGACGACCTTGTGCTGGCCACCGGCTGGGAACCTTCCGAGTATGCCGAGCAGCTCTTGCGGGTCGTGTCGGGCCTGGAGAGCGGCGCGTCGGCGGCGTCCGCAGCCATTCCCATGGCGCGCCCGTCGGGGCTGGAGGGGCGGTTCCGGGCGATCCTTGACGCCAGGCGCTCCCGCCGCGTGCTAACGCGTCTCACGATTGCCGTAGTACTGATTGCGGCCGGCTGCTTCGTTGTGCCGCTCGGCATCATCAGGCCCGTCGCAAAGGTGTCCGCAGTCAGTATCACGATAGAGACTGATGACGGCTCGCGCATCAGCGGCCAGCCAGAGCAAGAGGTCTTGCTTGTGGACTGGGCATCGGTTGGCAAGGTCCGTTTGGCTCTGGACCACGTGGATTCCATCGAATTCGACGGGGAGCGGAAAACGGCAAGTATTTCGCTCAGCAACGGTGATTCTCTCCAGGGCCGCCTGGACCTTGACCACCTCGACCTGGATACCTCGTTCGCTAAGCTCTCAATCCCAATGGCACATGTTGTCCGCATAACCCGAGGGCAGGTTCCTGTCTACGACCCGAACAATGGTCATTGGTACGCTGTCGTTAATGAGCCATCGAGCTGGGAAAAGGCAAAGGTCCGCGCTGAGACTCTGTATTTGCAGGGGATGCGGGGTCATCTGGCGACGCTGACCTCGGCCGAGGAGAACGCTTAGGTACAGGGAAACGTGAATCTTGGTGGTGCACGGGTGCTGTGGATTGGCGGGTTCCAAGCAGGTGGCCCCGAGCCTGCGGGCGGCTGGCAATGGGTCACGGGTGAAAAGTGGGGGTGGACAAACTGGAGCCCGGGCGAACCGAATGATGCCGACCCCCAGCAACAGTATCTTGAGTGTCTGGCCGGCGGGGCAGGCCGCTGGAATGACAACCGCACATATGATAAAGCGCGGCCATTCATTGTGGAGTTCGAACCGGACTCGTCGGAAGGGGGTCTCGTTTATCTGGTGGAAACGGACGACGGCTCGTGCATCGTCGGCGAACCGCAACTCAAGGCACTGAAAGCGCGGTGGGCACCGGTCGGCGAACTTGAGGTGCCTCTGGCAAAGGTCCAGTCCATTGAGTTCAACGCCAGACGCAGGACGGCAGAGGTCGTTTCCCAGAGCGGGGACGTCTTGCAGGTGGCCCTGAGCCTTGCGAGGTTCGATCTCGACACCTTGTTCGGGGCTGTCTCTATCCCGCTTGAGCACGTTGCGCGCCTGACAGTCGGCCCAGCCGGGGGATTTGACGGGCGTAAAGGAGCGGCGCGCATATTCAGAACCGCCCGCAATCTACTCGTCAACGGAGACTTCGAGAGCGGTCCCGATATACGTATGGCGTGTTTCCCCCTGAACCCGGGCTCAACTGCGATCACGGGCTGGACCGTGACGCGTGGGCAGATCGATTACCAGGACGGGATGTGGCAGAGCTCTGACAGGCGCGTTGTTGACCTTGATGGGTCCCCTGGTTTCGGAGGCATTGCGCAAACATTCCAGACCGTCCCTGGCCAGAGCTACCGGGTGACGTTCGACATGGCGGGCGATCTGGGCGGTGCGCCGCAAATCAAGAGAATGCGCGTGGAGGCTGCTGGACAATCGGCCGAGTTCACGTTCGATATCAAGAGAATGCCCGTGCAGGCTGCTGGACAATCGGCCGAGTTCACGTTCGATGCCGCCGGACGGAGTAGGGAGAACATGGGGTGGGTCACCCGGACCTGGCAGTTCACTGCCACTGAGAGGCAGACGACCATTGAGTTCTTCTCGCTGGACGCCGTCGGCAGGCTGGCCGGCCCTGTGATCGACAATACGATGGGCGGGTGGCTGCGGTACCTGAAAGCCGTCGGCGGGCTGGCCGGCCCTGTGATCGACAACGTTCTTCTCCTTCCATCCGACGTTAAAGCAGGGGCGGTCGGCGCGCCACAGTTCGGGTCGGTGATAGGAGTTGATGATGGCTCGTGCATTGTGGGCAATCCGACTGTCGAGACGTTGACCGTGGCCTCGGGATCGGTTGGACGCATCGAGGTGCCTATCAACGAGATTGTGAGCATCACACGTGGCGAGGGCCGTGAACCTGCAACGGTTACGCTGCGCAATGGTGACGTTCTCAACGGCACCCTCGACGCAGCCGATCTGGAGTTGGAGACCTCGTACGGAACGCTCTCGATCCCGATTGAACACGTTGTGCGCTTCAGCGGCGCGGCACGCGAAACGGCGGCACCGATGCCGGCCGAGATTAAGGCGGAGCCGGTGGAATCGCCCGGCGCGAAACAGGGTACACTGAGCCTAGGCCTGGTCGCCTACTACCCGTTTGAAGGAGACGCGAAGGATGCCAGCGGGAACAACAACCAGGGCACGCCCGAGGGGAAGGTCGAGTACGTCCAGGGCGTGGTGGGCAAGGCGGTGCGGTTCTACGGGATAGACGATCGCGGCTACATCCACGTGCCCAACTCCGAGAGCCTGAAGTTCGGCGATGCGGCGAGCATCGCGCTGTGGGTCCGCAATGAAGATGACGCGGGCCAGACGAACATGGACTGCTCCGGGCAGAAGATTCGCAATGCCACCCAGGTTGTTGTGGCAAAAAGCTGTGACCGCATTGGATTCGTTATCGACTACGATCACTTCCTGGCTGAGGCGCGCCAGCTTGGGCTTATGGCCTACGTTTTGACGCCCCGACAGGCAGGGGCGCATCGCGAACTCGACCGGCCTTTGCGCATCTGGACGCACGTCGCCGTGGTGTTCGGTATGGGGGGCACGCGTCTATATCACAACGGTAAGTTGGTCACGACGGACGAGCGCCCCGTGCACTTGGATGAAGTGAATCAGGAAGACATGTACATCGGCATCCAGGCGGGCAAAGGCTCCTGCCTGGCGTGGTGGTATCCACTGAACGGCATGGTGGACGAGCTGCGCATCTACAACCGCGCGCTGTCGCCGGAGGAGATCGAAGCGCTCTACAGCGCGGTAACGCCGCCGCCAGCCGACGAGGAGGTGCAAGTCGCGCCCTCGCTTCTGCCGGGACTGAATAGGCTGAGGGATATGCGGGTGGGGCAGAACGCGTCTTATGACCAGATTCATCAGCTGGCGGAAGAGCTGGCACTCCAGTATCCTGCTCCGGCAGACCTGGCTCAGATCTGTCTGGCGGTGCTGGAGGTTCACCTCGCCAGCGGGGGAACCGACCCGGACAAGGGGATTGAGTATGCGAAACGGGCGGAGTCGCTTCCGATGAGTCCGGTGGAGCAATGCCAGCTTTATTGCACGTGGGCTTACCTGCTACAGGGTAAGGGCGGCGTGGTGCGTCGGGAGATTGCCAGGATCGACCTCAAGGGAGTAAAGGTGGCTTTGGATTATAAGCCCACGGAAGTTCCACCCGTAGGGCCGGTGCCTGCGGGTCTGGACTTTCGTGGGGCGCAGCGGTGGGAAGAGGCAGCCAGGGGAAAGCGCCTCGTCAGGCTCATGGCTCAACAGCGCTCCCTTAAGGACTTGCGTTCCCAGCGCGGCTCATTGGAAATAGCCCTTAGCTCTTTGTACGCCAAGGAGCCGTTCGACACGGCCGAGCTTCGGGAGCTGGCCACCGAGATACTTCAAGACAAAGAGGAGGTTGAGTACCTGGTGGCACTGACCGAGGAGAAGATCAAGGCACAGTTCGGGGAAGATGCCCTCCAGAGGAGCAGAAAGGCGGCAGAAGGGGCGGCTCAGTGAGGAGACGCTCCGGTGGGCACCTGCGTTGCAACACAAGACTTGAAGCGGGGGATATTTTTCAGCCGTGTTATCGGGCGCCAGGGGGGCAGAAAAACCGCCGGGAAAAGGCCTGACATGGTGCTCAAGGGGGCAACCAAAGCGCTGGTGGCGGCGCCAAATGGGGAATCTCGGCCTATGTTATTGCATTCCGCCGCCCGCGTACGTGAGAATGAATGTCCCTGAAGGAGGAAGTCATGGGCGGCAGAAGCGCGTGGAAGAACCGAGTAGCACCGAAGAGCACCGTCAGCTCCCGCACCTCGATCAGGCGGTTGAGCGTGATGTTTGCGGGGGCCCTGTTTCTCTGTGCGCTGATAATAGTGCACTTCTTCATGTTCACGTTCATGCCGTCGTTGACTCGGATGCTGCTCTCGTTCTTTTTGTGGTTGCTTGTGGTGAGTGCATATGCGTTCCATCTGCTGAGTCTGTGGGGGCGCGAGCAGCAGCTCATGCGCGAGCACAGCCAGGAGATGCGGCGGGTTCTGTTCGAGACGGTTGAGAGTCTGGTGGCCGTTCTTGAGGTGCGGGATCCCTACACGGGCGGGCACCAGCGGCGTGTGGCCAAGCTGGCCCGTGCGATCGCAGAGAACATGGGGCTTTCGGAAGACAGGATTGAAGGCGTCGTCCTCGCGGCCACGATCCACGACGTGGGGAAGGTGCGCGTCCCGCCCTCGATCCTCACCAAGCGGGGGCGGCTGACCGAGGAGGAGTATGAGGTAATCAAGACCCACCCCGAGGTCGGGGCGGAGATAGTGGGGGGCGTGGAGTTCCCGATGCCCGTGGCCGAGATTGTGCGTCAGCATCATGAGAGGTTGAACGGGTCGGGCTACAGCGAAGGCCTGACGCGCGACGACATCCTGCTGGAAGCGAAGATACTCTCTGTGGCGGACTGCGTTGAAGCGATGGCGTCGGACCGTCCGTACAGGCGGGCTCTGGGCATCGACAAGGCGCTGGAGGAGATATCGGCAAAGAAGGGTGAATTGTACGACCCGGACGTGGTGGACAGCTGCTCGGCGCTGTTCAAGGACAAGAAGTTCATCTTCGAAGACCAGCCGCCTGTCAAGATCGTTATCGAGGAGTGAAGGCCGGGGATAGGGCAGCGGGAGTGCAGCTCAGGGGACGTCGGCGCTGGTGCCGGAGGCGACGGTTGGCGAGGGCGAGCTGGCGGCCCTGTGGATTTCCTGAAGGCTGCGCACGCACAGCTCTCCCGTGCGAAGGACCTGGATGGCGGCGGCAGCGGCGGACGCGGCGGCGAGCGTAGTGATCAGAGGAATGCCGTGCCTCACGGCCTCGCTGCGGATGGATACCTCGTCACGTCGCGGCGTGGGACCGCTCGGCGTGTTTATCAGCAGCCCGACGTCGCGGTTCTTGATGTAGTCGAGGATGTTCGGGCGGCCCTCCGACAGTTTCGGCACCCTCTCGGCGGGAATACCTTCCGCTCGAAGCTTCCCGGCGGTGCCGGCCGTGGCAACGATGCCGAAACCCAGCGAAGCAAGCGCCCTGGCCACAGGAACAATGCCCTTCTTGTCCGTGTCCCTGACGCTGATGAAGACCTTTCCCTGGACCGGAAGCGGCTGGCCGGCGGCGATCTGCGACTTCGCGAAGGCCATGCCGAAGCTCGTGTCCAACCCCATCACCTCCCCCGTGGATTTCATCTCCGGACCCAGTATGGGGTCCACCCCGGGGAACCTGGAGAAGGGCAGCACGGACTCCTTGACGGCGAAACAGCGCGTCTGAAGGTCCTGCGTGAGCCCGACCTCGTCCAGGGACATCCCGACCATCACCTTGGCCGCGAGACCGGCAAGCGGCACGCCCGTCGCCTTCGAGACGAAAGGAACCGTGCGTGACGCTCGCGGGTTTACCTCCAGCACGAACACCCTGCCGTCCTTGACGGCGTACTGGACGTTCATCAGCCCGATGACGCCGAGCTCTCTGGCAAACCTCCGCGTCTGGTCCCTTATCTCCGCGATGATGGGCGCCGGCAGCGAGTAAGGGGGAAGGACCATCGCGCTGTCGCCCGAGTGAACGCCTGCCTGCTCGATATGCTCCATGACGCCGCCTATGACGACCGCGCGGCCGTCGCTGATTGCATCCACGTCAACCTCAATGGCGTCCTCGAGGAACTTGTCTATCAGCACGGGCCGGCCCGGAGCGACCTCCATCGCCGCTGAGACCACCGTATCCATCTCCGCCTTGCCCGACGCTATGACCATCGCACGGCCGCCGAGAACGAAAGAGGGCCTAATCAGCACGGGGTATCCGAGCTCCTCCGCAATCCGGCGCGCCTCATCGCAGGAGGTCGCAGTGTCGCTTGGCGGCTGCAAGAGGTCGAGTTTCTGCACGAGCTCGCGGAACAGCTTGCGATCCTCCGCGCGCTCGATGGCCCGGTGGGAAGTGCCGAGTATGCGCACCCCCGCGTCGGCAAGGGGAATGGCGAGGTTCAGGGGGGTCTGGCCGCCGAGCTGCACGATGATCCCTTCGGGCTGTTCGCGTTCGACTATGTTGAGGACGTCTTCGAACGTCAGCGGCTCGAAGTAGAGCCTGTCCGAGATGTCGTAGTCCGTGGAGACGGTTTCCGGGTTGGAGTTGACCATGATCGTCTCGTAGCCCAGCTCGCGCAGCGCGAGGGAGGCGTGGACGCAGCAGTAGTCGAACTCGATCCCCTGCCCGATGCGGTTCGGTCCGCCGCCGATGATCAGCACCTTGGGCTTGTCGCTAGGGCGGCTCTCGTCCTCAGACTCGTAGGTGGAGTAGTAGTAGGGGGTGTAGGCCTCGAACTCGGCGGCGCACGTATCCACGAGCTTGTACACGGGTTCGATGCCGAGCGCGGCGCGCCGCTTGCGCACTTGCAGCTCGTCGGAGCCGGTCAGGGCGCCGATCTGCGCGTCGGAGAAGCCCCAGCGCTTCGCCCTGCGCAACTGCTCCTCGGAGAGGGGGCCTTTGCAGCCGGCCGCGGCGATCTCGGTTTCCATCTCCAGTATCTCGCGGATGTTATGCACAAACCACGGGTCAATGTGGGTCAGCTCCGAGACCTTCTCCGGCGACATGCCTTTCCTGAGGGCGCGCTTCACGTAGAACAGGCGCTTCGGGTTGGGCCTCTTGAGCATTGCCTCGATGTTCTCGTCGACCAGTTTCTCCTCGCACTTTCTGTCCAGCCCGGTCAGGTCGATCTCCAGGGATCTCAGCCCCTTCTGGAGCGCCTCTTTGAAGTTGCGGGCGATGGACATCGTCTCGCCGACGGACTTCATGGACACCGTCAGCGTGTCGTCAGCGCCGGGGAATTTCTCGAAAGCGAAGCGGGGGATCTTCACCACGCAGTAGTCAATGGTCGGCTCAAAGGAGGCTGGCGTCTCCTTGGTGATGTCGTTGGGGATCTCGTCCAGGGTGTAGCCGACCGCCAGCTTGGCGGCCATCTTCGCTATGGGGAACCCCGTCGCCTTGCTCGCGAGCGCAGACGAGCGCGAGACGCGCGGGTTCATCTCGATGGCGACCATCCGGCCCGTCTCGGGATGGACGGCGAACTGGATGTTGGCCCCCCCCGTCTCGACGCCGACCTTTCGGATGATCGCGATCGCGGCGTCGCGCATCACCTGATACTGCTTGTCGGTGAGCGTCTGCGCAGGCGCGACCGTAATCGAATCCCCCGTGTGCACCCCCATTGCATCAACGTTTTCGATCGAGCAGATGATCACGACGTTGTCCATCCGGTCCCGCATGACCTCGAGTTCATACTCCTTCCACCCGATAACGGATTCCTCGAGCAGGATCTCGCTCACCATGCTCAACTCGAGGGCGAGCGCGGCGCCCGTCTCGAATTCCTCCGCGTTGTAAGCGACGAAAGCGCCCGTGCCGCCGAGGGTGAAGCTGGGCCTGATGACGAGGGGGAACCCCATCCGGCGGGCAGCGCGCTTGGCTTCCGCGAGCGAGCGGACGGATTCGCTGCGGGGGATATCCACGCCGATCTGCTGGAGCGCCTGCTTGAAGAGTTCCCGGTCCTCGGCCCTCTGTATGGCGTCGTAGTCCGCGCCGATCATCTCAACGGAGAACTGATCCAGCACCCCCATGTCCGCGGCCCGGACCGCCGTGTTCAGCGCCGTCTGGCCGCCGAGCGTGGCAAGCAGCGCGTCGGGCCGCTCGCGCTCGATCACCTTCGCCAGAACCTCCGGCGTGATGGGTTCCACGTACGTGCTGTCGGCCATGGCCGGGTCGGTCATTATCGTGGCAGGGTTGGAGTTGAGCAGCACTACCTCGTAGCCGTCTTCTCGGAGGGCCTTACAGGCCTGCGTGCCGGAATAGTCGAACTCGCAGGCCTGGCTGATGACAATGGGACCCGAGCCGATGATGAGTATCTTCTTGATGTCGGTGCGTTTCGGCATACTTCTCTCAAGCCATCGTGCGGTCGGCGCTCTCTTGATCGTAGTGTTTTGCCCGTTGTACTAATCTGTCCGACACACTTCCTCCAGGCTCTTGGCTCCTGTCATGCTGAGTTCGCCTTACGGCGAACGAAGCATCTCGCCCTTTTGCGAATGAACGGCGAGATTCTTCGCTTCGCTCAGAATGACCGCGAAAGGCGCTCTGAGCAGTGACAACGTCATGGTCATCTCAGAAGGCCTTCATAGAAGGCCAATGCTTGATTCATGTTTCTCACGAGTGCTTCCCGCTGATGCTCGTTCTTGAACACTCCGAATCGTCGGTATATTTCCTCGACATAGCGAACGTAGTCTGCCATCCATGTTGCATCTGCTTTCTGGACGATCGGTCTGTTTCCCTTGCGAACGTATACGGGGCTTGTATGTGCATGTAGATGCCAGGGGGCATTCCCGCCATAGGCCTTCGGCTCAACGCTTCCACGCACGCGAGCTGCCATCCAGGCGCTTTCTGGGATGCTCAACTCCGTTTCACATGCGATCTCCCGCGGGCCTCCCTTCCCATGGACAATATGTTGCACGGCGCCGTTCACAATGATCTCAACGCGATCCAGCGGATATGGGCACATGGCATGGGCGCGAACGCGCACCTTATCCGTGTTCGACTGGACGCGGATGTGTTCGCCCGGCCCTCGCCCGTTCACCTCGAACAGCAGCAGGGGCCCATTTGTGGCAAAGGATCGCCCCCTGCGAATGCCTTCCGTGTAGGCGTCATAGCTGAACTCGCCTGCGACTCCGGTCTGGACATAGGTGCGGTCCGATCCAAGGTTGATGTACCAGGGGGCCAGTATCGTCGTGCCAAACGGGAAATCACTGCCGCCCGTGAGCGACAACGTCAACCCGCAGTTCAGCAGGCGATACCAGAAATAGAAGCCCATGAAGCTGTTGAACTGAATGCCTTCAACAAAATCCAGCTTGTGCAGCGCTGCCTCGACAGGCAAGGACTCATGAAGCTTGACAACTGCCGCCCCATGAGCCCATCCGGCAATGCCGCCCTGTTCGTGCGTCCAATCGCACACCTGGGCAAAGAGAGGATAATTCTCCCTCCTGCCGAATTCCTTCCCAACGCTCACGGGTTCAATCCTCTTCTCGATGCCTGCCGCTATCATGTGCCCGTACAGATCGTTGTCCCGAAACTCTTCACCTCCCGATATGACCTGATGATGATGGGACAGCCTGTAGTGAGTATCTCGATGGCCCATTTGCCGCTGGTGGGCCTGAATCTCCCCGTAATGCTTGTACACCATGTTATTGACTGCCGACAGACCTTCCGCGGCCATCAGGTGCGCGAGGACCGAATCATCCGTTTTGCCCCGCCGCGTGAAGTGAACGTGCATGTCACCGCCGTACCATCCGGAACTTGCCATGTCCCAGGTGTTCGACAGCTTGCAGTCTACATACGTCTCTTCGCCCGGCTTAGCCACGAAGGTCCTGGTCACGGGCACGTATTCGAAACCCCTGGCTATGTATATCGTCAGTTGCCCTGCCGGAACCGGGAACACTGCTTCGCCGGACGCCAGATGCGAGGACCGAATGTCGGTGTCCTGGCATATGTGAAGGTTCTTCCTGAAAACGTCCCGCGTTATTACCTGTGGCATTGCCCGTCCGGCAGCCACGCTGGCTGACGGAGGAACATAGGGGGATCCCGCTTTGTCTTTGATGTGGAACCGTGCCGGCAGGAGGTTTCCGGTGCTCGCGTCCTGGACCTTCAGATGGAGTGTTGACCAGGCGTTGTCCATCATGGATGCCCTTTCATCATCAAGGCTTCAACGGTGAGCGCACTCTTCCCGGCGCTCATGCGTCTCGGCGCGTTCTTCTCAGGTCCTCACGTGGACGCCGCGCTCTCTCAGATCCGCTCACCACTTCGTCCGGACGGGGACGCCGGCGTTGTCCAGGTACCGCTTGATCTCAGAGAGCGTGTGAGTGCCGTAGTGGACCATCGAGGCGATAAGGGCCGCGTCGGCTTTTCCTTCGGTGAGCACGTCGCGCAGGTGCGCGGGCTCGCCCGCGCCGCCGCTGGCAATGACGGGGACGCGCACCGCCTCGCTGATCATCCGCGTGATCGTCAATTCGTACCCCGCCCGCGTTCCGTCGGCGTCTATCGAGTTGACGCAGATCTCTCCCGCCCCGAGCTCCTCGGCGCGCCTGGCCCACTGGACGGCGTCGAGTCCCGTGGCCACGCGCGCGCCGTCGACGAACACCTCGTAGCCGCTCGGGATGCCGGGCCGGCGTCCGACTCGCTTCGCCTGCATGCCAAGGACGACGCACTGGCTGCCGAAAGCCCTGGCGCCTTCCGCGATGATGCCGGGGTTGCGCACGGCGCCGCTGTCCACGCTCACCTTCTCGGCCCCGGCCAGGAGCACCTCGCGCATGTCGTCGACGGTTCTCAGGCCGCCTCCGACGCTGAACGGGATGAAGATCGTGCGCGCCACGCGCCGGACGACGTCGATCATGATGCCGCGCTTCTCGTGGGAGGCCGTGATGTCGTAGAAGACCAGCTCGTCGACGCCATCCTCGCAGTAGCGCTCGCCCATCTCGACAGGGTCGCCCACGTCTACGTTGCCCTGGAAGCGCACGCCCTTGGTCGTCTTGCCCTCGCGCACGTCCAGGCAGATGATGATGCGCTTGCTCAGCATGTGTGAAGTGCGCGGCCGCCTATGTCAGGAACCTGCTCCCAGCGGCGCGCCAATGCGCCGGGGCCGCCGCCGGTTGCCGGTTCTACGGCCTCCATCGCAGGAAGTTCTCTAGCACCGCCAGCCCAACCCGGCCGCTGCGTTCGGGGTGGAACTGGAAAGCCACAACGTTCCCTCTGGCCACTGCGCTGGGGAACGCGCCGCCGTAGTCTGTTCTGCCGATCAACATCCCCGGCTCCGCTGGAACGGGGAAGAAGCTGTGCACGAAGTAGAACTGCGAGCCGCTCTCCAGTCCGGCCCAGACCGGGTGCGCCGCGACGAACTCCACGCCGTTCCATCCCATGTGAGGCACTTTGAAGCCCGGCCCGACACCGAATCTCTCAACCGTTCCGGGCAGGATGCCCAGGCAGCGAGCGCGATTCTCGGCGCTCTGCTCGAATATCACCTGCGCGCCCAGGCAGATGCCCGCCAGCGGGCGACCTGAGGCGGCGTACTCGACCAGCGCATCGGCCAGGCCGGTGGTGCGCAGCGTCTCCATCGCGGAGCCGGCCGCGCCGACTCCCGGAAACACTACGCGCTCGGCCCGCCGAACGGCCTCCGGCTCGTCGGTCACGATGGCTCGCCAGCCCAGCTTCTCCACGGCGAGCCGCACGCTCGTAAGGTTGCCGGCGCCGTAGTCGACTATCACAACGCCGTCAGTCGGCGCGCTCATCCGCCGGCTCTCCTCTTGTTCTCCAACGCCGCCCGCACAAACGCCCTGAACAGCGGGTGCGGTGAGACGGGGTAGGACTTGAACTCCGGATGAAACTGGGTGGAGACGAACCAGGGATGGGACGGTATCTCCAGCATCTCCACCAGTTCGCCGTCGGGGCTCAGACCGCTGAAGACGGCGCCCTTCGATTCGAACAGCTTACGGTAGCCGTTGTGGAACTCGTACCTGTGCCGATGGCGTTCGCTTATCGTTCCAGTTGCATAGGCCTCACGCGCCCTGGAGCCGTCCCGCAGGTTGCAGGGCCACGCCCCCAGGCGCATCGAGGCGCCTTTCTCTTCGACCGTCCTTTGTTCTTCAAGCAGGCAGACGACGGGGTGTTTCGTGTCGGGATTGATCTCCGTGCTGTCCGCTCCGTCCAGTCCGCACTTGTTGCGTGCGAACTCTATCGCGGCGCACTGGAGGCCCAGGCAGATGCCCAGGAACGGGACGTTCTTCTCCCGGGCGAAGCGAACCGCTTCGATCTTCCCTTGGATGCCCCGAGAGCCAAAACCCCCGGGCACGAGTATGCCGTCAACGCCGGCGAGCAATCCCTCGGCGCTGTCCGGGCGGACGTCCTCGGCCAGGACACGCACGGCCTCCACCCTGCACCGGTTGGCGATGCCGCCGTGGGCAATCGCCTCGTATATTGATTTATAGGCGTCCTGAAGCTCTCCGTACTTGCCGACCACAGCGATCCTGACGCTCGAGGTCGGATGACGGATGACGTCGAGTATCTGCGGCCACGGCCCCAGATCGAGCGTGCCGTTCTTCAGCCCCAGCCGCTCGATTATGAGACGGTCCAGGCCCTGCTCCACGAACATGAAGGGGACCTCGTATATGGTGTCCGTCACGTCTGGCTCTTCTATGACGGCTTTCCGCTCGACGTTGCAGAAGAGGGATATCTTGGCCTTGATCTGGTCGGTGAGAGGTTTCTCGGTGCGGCAGATGAGCACGTCGGGGATGATGCCGATCTCTCTGAGCTGGCCCACGGAATGCTGCGTGGGCTTGGTCTTGATCTCACCGGCGGCGCGGATATAGGGCACAAGGGTGACGTGGATGTACATGACGTTGGCCCGGCCTTCGTCGAGGCTGATCTGTCGTATCGCCTCCAGGAAAGGCAGCCCCTCGATGTCGCCGACGGTGCCGCCTATCTCCGATATGACGACGTCCACGCCCGGCGCGGCCAGCTTCCTGACGTAGGACTTGATCTCGTCCGTGATGTGCGGGACGAGCTGGATGGTCTGGCCGAGGTAGTCGCCACGGCGCTCCTTGGATATCACGGAGTAGTAGACCTGGCCCGCCGTGTAATTGCTGTCCCTGCTGGTGGGCTCGGCGGTGAAACGTTCGTAGTGCCCGAGGTCGAGGTCCGTCTCCGCGCCGTCGTCGGTCACGTAGACCTCCCCGTGCTGGTAGGGATTCATCGTGCCGGGATCAACGTTGAGATAGGGATCGAATTTCTGGAGCTTGACCTTGAGTCCCCAGGCCTTCAGGAGCATCCCGAGCGACGCAGCCGTGATGCCCTTTCCAAGGGAGGACACCACCCCGCCCGTGACGAATATGTATTTAGCCATCGCTACTCCCATTCGATTGTGCCGGGCGGTTTGGGCGTTATGTCGTAGACGACCCTGTTGACCCCCTGCACCTCGTTCACTATGCGAGAGGAGACCCTGGCGAGCACCTCGTGAGGGATCCTGGCCCAGTCCGAGGTCATCCCGTCGGTGCTCGTCACGGCGCGCAGGGCGATGACGTTCGCGTAGGTCCGTCCGTCGCCCATCACTCCCACTGTCTTGACGGGCAGCAACACCGCGAACGACTGCCAGATGTCCGGGTACCCCTCGTAGCGCTCCAGTTCCTCCTGCACGCGCGCGTCGGCCTGGCGCAGCACGTCGAGGCGTTCCTGCGTGACCTCGCCGATGATGCGAACGGCAAGCCCGGGGCCCGGGAACGGCTGGCGCTTCAGCAGCTCCTGTGGCAGGCCGAGCTCACGCCCCAGCTCCCGCACCTCGTCCTTGAACAGCTCGCGCAGCGGCTCGACCAGTTCGAACCCCAGCTCTTCCGGCAGGCCCCCGACGTTGTGGTGGCTCTTTATCGTCGCGGAGGGGCCGCCGAAGGCGGACCGGCTTTCGATGACGTCGGGATACAGCGTGCCCTGTGCGAGAAAGCTTACCCCTCCGATCCGCTCCGCCTCATCGCGGAACACCTGGATGAACGTCCTGCCTATCGTCTTGCGCTTGGCTTCGGGATCGCTGACGCCGCTCAAGGCATCGAGGAACACCCTTGTGGCGTCGACGAAGCGCAGGTTGAGCGGGTAACGCCTGGTGAAGAGGTCGCGGATGTACTCCGCTTCGCCAAGCCGGAGCAGCCCGTTGTCCACGAAGACGGGGATGGATCGCTCGCCCACGGCGCGCGTCAGCAGCGCGGCCGTTACAGCCGAGTCCACGCCGCCGGACAGCGCGCACACGACCCGCGAGTTGCCCAGCCGCCGCCTGATCCCCGTCACTGCGTCGCTGATGAAGCTTTTCATGTCCCAGCCGCCGGTGCAGCCCGCCACCCGGAACAGGAAGTTGCGAAAGATCTCCGTGCCCTTCGGCGTGTGGACCACCTCGGGGTGGAACTGCACGCCGTATATCTTCCTTTCGCCGTCGCCCATCGCCGCGACGCCGCAGTCCTGCGTGTGCGCAAGCACCCGGAACCCCGGCGGGGGGGTCTCGACCGCGTCTCCGTGACTCATCCACACCTGCATGCGCTCGCCGCAGCCCGCGAACAGCCCGTCCGACGCCTCGACCTGCAATGAGGCAGGCCCGTACTCACGCACGTCCGATTTGCGCACCGTTCCGCCCAGCATGCTTGCAAGAAGCTGCATCCCGTAGCAGATGCCGAGCACGGGCACGTGCGATTCGAGGACTTGTGCGTCGAGCCGGACGGCGTGGGCCTCCAGGACCGAGGCCGGTCCGCCCGAGAGGATGAGGGCCTTCGGGCTGCGCTCCGCAAGCTCGTTCCAGCCCGTCTGCGGCGGCACCACCTCGCAGTAGACGCCGAGCTGCCTGACGCGCCGCGCGATGAGCTGGTTATACTGGGAGCCGAAGTCAATGACGAACACCGTCTCACGCATGCCCGCTCTCCCGCACCTGCGAGCCCAACATCATCTGCTTGAAACGGTCGAACAGATGCCGCGCATCGTGGGGGCCGGCGGATGCCTCCGGATGGTATTGGACCGCCATTATCGGAAGCGTCTTGTGACGCATGCCCTCCAATGTGCCGTCGTTCAGGTTGATGTGCGTAAGCTCGACATCATCCTCATTCAGCGAGTCAATGTCAACGCAGAAGCCGTGGTTCTGACAGGTGATGTCTATCTTGCCCGTGCTCAGTTCCTTGACCGGGTGATTGGCGCCGCGGTGGCCGAACTTGAGTTTGTAGGTCTTTCCCCCGAGCGCAAGCCCGAGGAGTTGATGGCCCAGGCATATCCCGAAGATGGGCTTCTTGTCCAGGAGGCTGCGCATCTCCTCCACGATGTCCGGAACGGCCGCAGGATCACCGGGCCCGTTCGAGAGCAGTATGCCGTCGGGGTTGAGAGCCAGGACGTCTTCCGCTTCGGTTCGCGCGGGCACAACAGTGATCTTACACCCGGATGCCGCCAGACAGCGCAGGATGTTCAGCTTCACCCCGAAGTCGTAGACGACGACATGGGGCGCGTCGCTCTCGATCGCGTTTCCGTTCGCCCAGATGTAGGACTCTTCGCAGGTGACTTCCCTCACCAGATCCCGTCCGATCAGGCCCGGCGAGGATCTGGCATCCTCCACGAGCGAATCACAACCGTACTCGCCGGCTGCAATGACGGCCCTCATTGCGCCCGCCGTGCGGATGTGCCGGGTGAGGGCGCGGGTGTCAATCCCGCTCAGGGCTATGATCCCGTGCTGGGTAAGATAGTCCCCCAGGTTCCCAGTGGACGACCAGTTCGACGGATACGGACAGTACTCCCTGATGACAAAACCTTCCACCTTGGGGCCGCCGGACTCGACGTCGTCCGGGTTGATGCCGTAGTTGCCGATCAGCGGATATGTCATCGCAACGATCTGGCCCTTGTACGACGGGTCCGTGAGCACCTCCTGGTAGCCGGTCATGCTTGTGTTGAAGACGACCTCCCCGGCCTTCTGCCCCGCGGCGCCGAAGGACTCACCCTCAAAAACGAGCCCGTCTTCAAGCGCGATAGCACCCTTCATTGTCCTCTCCTGACCGTTGCCGGGGGGCCGCTGCGGCACCGTCCGCGGCCGCCCGCTCACGCTTCGCCCACCTCGCAGACAGGGGGGCACATCTTCTTGTGACGAGACGAGTCAATGCGGGCCTGCACCTTCGCGACCAGGTCGGCGGGCGCCTGGGGTTTGCGACCGCTCTCAATTGCATCTACGATCTCGTCCAGCGCCTCGTAGGTGATGCCCAGCTCCTCCTCGTCCGTCTGCCCGGGCCACAGCCCGGCGCTGGGAGGCTTGTCTATTATCCTGCGCGGCAGGCCGAGGTGCGCTGCAAGCTGGCGCACCTGGCGTTTCAGCAATCCGCCGATCGGCAGGATGTCCGCGGCCCCGTCGCCGTACTTCGTGAAATAGCCGACTGCGTGCTCGCTCCTGTTGCCCGTGCCCGCGACCAGGTAGTTCAGCGCATTGGCGTAGAAGTATAGTGTGGCCATCCTGAGACGCGCCTTGAGGTTGGCCTTCGCCATCTTCGAACCGGAAGGGACGGCATCGAGCAGTCTGCGGTACGGCTCGCCCAGATGCACGGTTGCGGTGGCCACATCGAGCGAAGCGGCGACCTCCAGGGCATCCCTGATGTCCTGATCGGAGCTCTCGCACGGCATCATCACTCCAAGCACGTTCGGCCCGACGCCGCGCCGGGCGAGCGCGAGCACCACGGCGGAGTCAATGCCGCCGCTCAGGCCCACCGCCACGCCCCTCGCGCCGGCCTCGCGGGTCCTGTCCGATATCCAACCGGATATCTTGTCGGCGATCTGCTCGACGTTCACGGCTCGATCCTGTTCATGCCATCAATCTAAGCGATTTTGAGTAGGCGGGCTCGAGTTTTCCCTCCCCGTTGCCCCCTCCCGGCGGGAGGGGGAATCCCCTCTCCCCACGGGAGAGGGGAGGGTGAGGGCGCCTTCTTTGCCCAAGGTTACCGTTTCTGGGGCTCCTTTGCACGCTCACGGGACCCACGTTCCATGGCGAGCTTGTCCATGTCCTCTTCGATCTCAACCGGATACTCACCTGCGAAGCATGCCAGGCAGTAGCGCTCAGGAGGGCCTGAGACGGCAGACAGCAGGCCTTCGATCGTCTGGTAGCCCAGGGTGTCCACGCCGAGGAAGTCCCGTATCTCGGCGACGGAGTGCTCGGCGGCTATCAGCTCGTCGGCGTGGGGGAAGTCTATGCCGCAGAAGCAGGGGAAGCGGATGGGCGGGGCGCTTATGCGCAGGTGAAGCTCCCGGGCGCCCGCCTGCCGGAGCATGGAAAGCCTGCCGCGGCAGGTCGTGCCGCGCACGATGGAATCGTCCACGACAACCACTCGCTTGCCTCGCACGACGTCCCGCACGACGTTCAGCTTGACCTGCACCGATTCCGAGCGACCTTCCTCAGCGGGCTGGATGAACGTCCGTCCCACGTACCGGTTGCCGACGAAGCCCCGGTCAAGGGGTATGCCCGAGCGCCGTGAATAGCCGATCGCCGCGGAATCCCCCGAGGCGGGCACGCTCACTACGACGTCCGCGTCCGCAGGATGCGTCGCTGCGAGGCTCTCCCCGAGGCGCACCCTGACGTTGTGCACCGTGTCACCGAACACGATGCTGTCGGGACGCGCGAAGTATATGTGTTCGAAGATGCACTGTGCGCCTCGGCCGCCGGCTTCAGCGAAGCGTCGAGATTCGAGGCCGCCCTCGCCGATCGAGACGATCTCGCCTGGCGCAACGTCCCGGATGAACCTGGCGCCCAGCAGGTCGAACGCGCACGTCTCGCTGGCGAAGACGTATCCTCCGTCAAGCTCCGCTATTGACAGGGGCCTGAATCCGAGCGGATCCCGGACGGCAACCAGGCTATCAGGGCCCAGGATGAGGAGCGAGTAAGCGCCCTGCACCTCCTGGAGCGATGCTGCGAGGGGGTCGCGCGAGTAGATGTGTACCGGGTCGGCCAGCAGGTGCACGATGACCTCGCTGTCGGTTGAGGTCTGGAAGATGGAGCCGCGTGACTCGTAGCGACGCCGGAGCATGCGCGCGTTGGTGAGGTTGCCGTTGTGGGCGATCGCAACGATTCCACGGGAGTACTCGATGACGAGGGGCTGGATGTTCTGCACGCGCTTTGCGCCCGTTGTCGAGTAGCGCACGTGGCCGATCGCGATGTGCCCCGGCAGGTCGCCGAGCTCCCCGTACCTTATCGCCTCGCTGAGCAGGCCCAGGCCCTTTTTGCTGCGGATCTCCTCGCCGTCCGAGGTGACTATTCCCGCCGACTCTTGTCCCCGGTGCTGCATGGCCCACAGGCCGTGGTAGGTCTTTCTGGCGGCCTGGCTGCATCCGAACACGCCGAATATCCCGCACGATTCGCGAGGTCGGTCCGCGGCGCCCACCTGGTCGTCTGCGAGTCCTAAAGCGCCGCACACCGGCGTTTCTTCGCGCTGGGTTTGCTTCCACGTGGCGGGGTCAGTAGGCATAGAGCCTCCCGTATGGCCTGCTTGTCTGAGGGATGAGCTTGACGAATTCTTCGCGAGCGAAGTCCTCATCTGCAAAACCGACGTCGCGGCAGTATTCGGCAATGATGTCGCGGAGGGCGGCCCAGTCGGAGTCCTGTACCATGTCGACGCCCACCTCGGCGCCGAGCTGATGGGGCTCCAGCGGGCCTCTGATGTATATGACGCCGCCGTGCATGCCGGTGCCGACGTAGTCGCCGACGGCGGAGCCGCCGCGCCCGCCCGAGTTCAGGACCGCCAGGACGCCGCCGGCCATGTACTCGCCGAAATAGTCCCTGGCGATCCCGCCTATCACTACGACCGGAAATCGGTCCCCGTAAGCCTTTATGTGGATGCCCGCGCGGTAGCCCACATTGCCTCGCACGAAGATCCTGCCGCCGCGCATGGAATGACCGAGGATGTCCCCGGCATCGCCGTGTATGACAACCTTGCCGGAGTTCATTGTGTTCCCCACGCCGTCCTGTGCGTTCCCGCTGACGGTGATCCGCGCGCCGTTCATGAAGGCGGCGAGGTCATTGCCCGGCACTCCGTTTATCGTGATAGACACGTCGGCCGAGATGCCGACGCCGATGTAGCGGTGGCCCTTGACGTTGTCGAGCGTAAGCTCGTCAACGCCGCTTTCCACGGCGGCGCGGATCTGCTCGTTCAGTTGCCGGTATGGGACGCCCTCTGCGTTGATTCTCATACTTCCACGCCCGGGCCGGATACCAGGTGCTTTCTGTAGTTGGCCGGCAGCGAGATCACGCCGAACTCCTCGCTGAGCAGCAGCTCCTTGAACCCCGCCACGCCAACTCCTTCTCTGATGAGGCCGGTAACTATCCCTGCACGATCGATCTCGCCGACGAATACGGCGCCGACGATCCTGTCTCCCTTCAGGATGATCTTTCTGTAGGCGGGCTTGTCCTTGTCGAGAACGCGCAGGACCTCGTACCCGTCCCCCTGGGCTTCTGCGATGCCGACCGAGATGGTGGGCAGCCCCATGATGTCAATGGAGTTCATGTTCACGCCGCCTGCGTAGGATTGCCTCAGCCCTGCCATGTTGCGGCCTGCGATGAGCCCCTGCCTGAAGGCGTTGGGAAAGATGGGCATTGGGCGCCGCGTTCCGCTCAAGGTGTCCATGGCCTGGGCGACATCGCCCGCGGCGTAGATCCCGGAGACGGACGTCTGCATGAAGTTGTCAACGAGGATGCCGCGGTCAACACGGATGCCCGTTCCCTCTGCCACGCCGGTGTTCGGAATGACGCCGACAGCCAGTATGACTATGTCACAGGGGATCTCTTCTCCGTCCCGAAGCACCGCACCAGTGACCTTTCCGTCCTGCCCCGTGAGCCGGGCAATCGTCGTCCCGCAACGGACCTGCACTCCGGTCTTTTCGAGGCGCTGCTGCGCGAGAGCCGAGGCGGTTGTGTCGAACGTCCCGCTCAAGAGATGCCCGGCGAGCTCGACGATGGTGGCCTTTACACCGCTGGCGACCAGGGCTTCAACCGACTTGATCCCGATCAGGCCTCCGCCCACGACGACCGCTCTCCGCACGCAGTTGTGTTCCATGAAGTCCCTGATCGCGCGTGCATCATCCCAACCCGAAAAGGTGAATACGCCCCTTAACTTCGCGGCCATGACGTCGGGGAGCAGAATCGGTCTGCTGCCGGTGGCGATGAGCAGCTTCTCGAACGGCAGAGACCTCCCGTCGGATAGCTCTACAGTGCGCTTCTCCGGATCAATGCGTTTCGCCTCGACCCCCAGGATGGCGCGCACATTGTTCGTCTCGTAGAAGTCCGGGTTCCGGTATGACATCCGGCGATCATCCAGCTTGCCGGCAAGCCAATAGGATATGAGGGGGCGAGAGTAGCAGTGGTGGGGCTCCTTGGCCACGATTGTGATTGGCCCCTCTGCGTCAACCTCGCGGATTCCTTCGACTGCGCTCACGGCGGCCACGGAGTTCCCGATGATGATGTAAGGGATCCTATCCATCGTCGTCCTCGCACGTGATCGCCTCGTTCGGGCAGTTGGCCACGCACACGGGGACGTCCTCTCCCCGGCACAGGTCGCACTTCGAGGCGACGTGCTGGTCAGTCCCCCTCTTTATCGCGCCGACCGGACAGACCATAATGCACATCCAGCAGCCCAGACACCGATCCTGGTCGCACAGCACGGCGCCGCTCACCGGGTCGCGGTACATCGCCCCGCTGATGCATGCCTCAATGCACGGGGCCTCCTCACAGTGCCGACACTGAAGGGCGAAAGAGGTGTAGCCGGACTGCTCCACTTGAACGCCAGCCAGCACCTGGTCTCTTTCCTCCCGAAAGGCCTTGATTATCTTCCTGGACCTGGAGTGCTGCACGAGGCAGTGTATCTCACACAGCCTGCATCCTATGCAGAACTCCTCTCTTGTGACTATCCTTCTCACTTCGGCTATTCTCCGGCGGCCTTCACGTCGAGGATCGCCATCTCTCGGTCGCTCAGGCCCACTGCGCGAAGGTGGTCCCTGTTGCCGCGGAGGCTTTCTATGGCGTTTATGCCCATTCCGCCCATCATCTCCTTGATTTCCAGCGACCATGCACGCAGGAGGTTCACCAGACGGCGTGTGGCCACGTCGGGGTTCAGGCGCCTGGTGAGGTAGGGGTCCTGGGTGGCGATGCCCCAGTTGCACTTGCCCGTGTAGCACCTCTGGCACAAGTGGCATCCCATCGCCACAAGGGCGGCTGAGGCTATGTACACTGCGTCGGCGCCAAGGGCGATGGCCTTGACCACGTCGGCGCTGCACCGGACTCCTCCGCAGGCCACGATGGATGCCTGGTTTCGGATGCCTTCCGCGCGCAGGCGCGAGTCCACCGCGGCAAGCGCGAACTCAATCGGGATGCCGACGTTGTCACGGATCATCATCGGCGCAGCACCCGTCCCGCCCCTGAACCCGTCGATGGCGAGCATATCCGCACCGGCTCGAACACAGCCGCTGGAGATGGACGCAATGTTGTGCACGGCGGCTATCTTCACGATCACCGGTTTGCTGTACCGGGTGGCTTCCTTTATGGCATAGATGAGTTGGCGGAGGTCTTCAATGGAGTAGATGTCGTGATGCGGCGCCGGCGACAGGGCGTCGGTGCCCTGAGGTATCATTCTGGTTGCGGAGATCGCGGCGTCTATCTTCTCGCCGGGCAGGTGCCCGCCTATGCCGGGCTTGGCTCCCTGGCCGATCTTGATCTCCACCGCAGCGGCGGCGTTCAGGTAATCCGTGTCAACGCCGAAGCGGCCGGAGGCGACTTGGACGATCATGTTGCCGGCGTATGGCCGCAGGTCCTTGTGGAGGCCGCCCTCGCCGCTGTTCGCGAATGTCCCGGCCTCCTTTGCGGCCCGCGCCAGCGCAATTGACGCGTTGTAGCTGATAGAGCCGTACGACATGGCGGAGAACATTATCGGAATCTGCAGCTCAAGCTGCGGCGGGATCTCCTCAGCCAGGGTCGGCCCGCGCTCTCCGGCCAGCAGCTTCACGCTGTCGGGCCTTCGCCCCAGGTAGGTCACGAGTTCCATCGGCTCGCGCAGCGGGTCTATGGAAGGATTGGTGACCTGGCTGGCGTTCAGCAGCAGGTGGTCCCAATAGACCGGGAGCGCCTTGTCACTGCCCATGCTCGCGAGCAGGACGCCGCCGCTCTCGGCCTGCCTGTAGAGGCACCGCAGCGCGTGCGAGGTCCAGCTCGAGTGCAGACGAAACTCCAGCGCCGAGCGCCTGATGGAAATGGCGCCTGTCGGGCACAGCGTGGCGCACCGGTGACAGCCCACACATGCGGTGCTGGTGCTGTAGACGACCCCGTCATCCGGATCGTACTCGTGCACGTCGTTGGCGCACTGCCGGACGCAGACCTGGCATTGGATGCACTTGTTTGGGTCTCGCTCGACAATGAAGTCGGGCTCGATGAGCCACTTGCGTTTCTGCGCCTTTGTCTGTGTTGTGGCCATGTGTTCGTACCCCACTATGTGCTCGACGGCGCCAGCGCCATGGGGGGGCGGGCCTTCGGGGCTGCTCCGCTCCTTAGAGCCTCTAACAGAATGACCCGTGGCCCCGTCCCTCTGGGTTGCGCCTCAGGCCGGCGTCTGCGGCGTCAGGGCTCCTCACCGTGCCTGACCCTGGCACGGCGTCGTCGCCCTTCCTTGCATCCATCCGGCCGGAGGCGCAACGCGGCTCACGCGGCATTTTGTTAGAGGCTCTTAACCGTCCGACAATCGGCACGCCGCCTTCAGCGTGCCACAGCGTATCAGGGCTGCGGCAGACCTCTCTTATACCGGCCTCCTCGCTGGCGACGTAAAGCATGTCCCCCTTGCGGGCCGCCACCATGGGACGCAGCTTGATCCGGTCGCAGAGGGCCATGATGCCCTTGCTGTGCCCCACGACGATGGAGAACGGGCCGTTGAGCAGGGCGCCGCCGTAGACGATGCGGATGGCCCTGACCAGTTCTCGTCGGCTCGGCTCCATGCGCTCGATATGCGACCAGAACGGCGGGGCCAATGCCGTGCAGGCAGCGTCAATGGACAGGCCGTGCTTCCTCACGAGCAGGTCGAGCAGATATGCAATGACTTCCGTGTCGGTCTGGAGGGTGCATTGGTAGCCGAAGTCGGCCAGGTAGCGCCGGTTGACCCCGTAGGATGAGATCTCGCCGTTATGCGCCACGGCCCAGTCCAGCAGGCCGAATGGGTGCGCGCCGCCCCACCATCCCTGCGTGTTGGTCGGGAACCGCCCGTGGCCGATCCACGTGTGCGATTCGTAGCGCTCGAGCTGGAAGAACGTCCCGATGTCCTCCGGGTATCCCACGCCTTTGAAGATGCCCATGTTCTTGCCGCTGCTCATCACGAAGGCCCCGTCCACGGACGCGTTTATCGTCATGACCAGCCGGACGATCAAGTCGTTCTCGGCCTGCTGCGGGCTTGTCGTCTGCTGATCGGGCCTCACGCTTACGAAGTATCTGTGCAGGATCGGCGCCGACCGTATGGCGTCCACGGGACGGGTCGGAATCGGCTCATCGGCGTGTATGACGCACGCGCCGAGCAGGACCTCTTCGCTTCTGCGCTTGGCGTCGTCATCGTCGCACATCAGATGGATTGCATAATCGTCCTCGTGCTCGGGATATATGCCGTAGGCTGCGAACCCGCCGCCCAGGCCGTTGGCACGTTCACGCATGTTGGCCATGCAGCGCATGATCGTCTCGCCGCTGAAGCGCTGGCCGCTCTCGGAGATGATCCCCGCTATGGCGCATCCGCTTATGTCTTTCTGGTCAGGGATGCCTTTCATGGTAATCGTGCCGTTGGTCCGGTGCCTCCCTAGAGGATGGGCAGGTACTTGGTCAGCTCGTACTGGCTGACGTGCGTACGGTAGTTGTCCCACTCGATCTTCTTGTTCGCGATGAACTTACCGAAGATGTGGTCGCCCAGCGTCTCGCGAACGAGCTCGCTCTTCTCGGTTTCCGCGACGGCTTCTTCGAGGCTTCCCGGCAGGGAGTCAATGCCGCGCTCGGCGCGCTCTTCGGCAGACATCTCAAAGATGTCCTCTTCCACGGGGTGGGGCAGCTCGTATCCCTCGCGGACGCCGCGCAATCCCGCCGCGAGCATGAGGGCGAACGTCAGGTACGGGTTGCACGCCGGGTCCGGGCATCGGAATTCCGCCCTTGTGGCCTCGGCCTTGTTGGGCTTGTACATCGGCACACGCACCAGCGTAGAGCGATTCCTGCGGGCCCAGGAGACGTAGACCGGGGCCTCGTAGCCGGGAACCAGCCGCTTGTAGGAGTTCACCCACTGTGCGACGACTGAGCATATCTCGCGCGCGTGCTTGAGAAGCCCTGCAATGAAGGCCTTTCCTACCGCGGACAGGTGGTACTCATCTGTGACGTCAAAGAAGGCGTTCTCACCATTCTTGAACAGCGACTGGTGGGTGTGCATCCCGCTTCCGTTCTGCCCGAACAGGGGCTTGGGCATGAACGTGGCGTAGACGCCGTGCTTCAGGGCGATTTCCTTCACCGCGAGGCGGTAGGTCATCGCTGCGTCAGCCATCGAAAGCGCGTCCATGTAGCGCAGGTCGATTTCGTGCTGGCTCGGGGCCACCTCGTGATGGCTGTACTCGGCCCGGATGCCCATTGCCTCCAGAGCCATGACTGTGTCGCGCCTGAGGTCGCTGGCGCCGTCGCGGGGAGTCAGGTCGAAGTAGCCGCCGGCGTCCAGCGTCGCGGGGGATTCGCTGCTCTTGAAGTAGAAGTATTCGAGCTCCGGCCCGACGTTGTAGGTGTAACCCAGTTTCGCCGCCTTTTTCAGGGTTCGCTTGAGGGCCCAGCGCGGATCGCCCTCGAACGGGGAGCCGTCAGGCTCCAGGACGTCGCAGAACATCCGTGCTACGGCGGCGCCGTCGTCGGGGCGCCAGGGCAGGATGGCAAAGGTGTTCGGATCGGGCTTGGCGATCATGTCGCTCTCCTCGATCCGTGCATAGCCTTCGATTGACGACCCGTCGAAACCCATGCCCTCATCCAGGGCCCCTTCCAGCTCCTCCACGGTGATGGCGAAGCTCTTCAAGAAACCCAGGATGTCCGTGAACCACATGCGGATGAACTTCACCCTGCGGTCCGCCACGGTCTTGAGCACATATTCCCTGTCCTTTCCCGCCATCCACGACTCCTCCCTTTGGCAAAAGAATGAGTCCGCTGCTACGTTACCAAGCGGCCGCGGCTAAAGGCTCCGGACCGGTTCTCCACCTGTGTGGCCGACCGCGCTCCGGCGTCTCTTGTTGCTCTTGCGAGCCTTGGGCCTTTCACCTTTGAACTCCTCACACTGAAAGACCTGCTGCTCTCTGCCGCGCTGATGCTCGCAGTTTCCCGTGTGCACACAGACTTTGCACAGCTCGTACTTGTCCATCCGTAACCTCCCAAAGTGGGCAAGGATGCCCATCAGGGGCCGTCGCGCTCTTGCGCCACGACGGCGCGCATTCAGCCGTTCATGATCGCTTCCGCCTCCTCGCGGTAGGCCTCCATGACGTATGGAATCCCCGATACCTTTGCGGCTTCCTCTGTAAGCGCCAGGACATCACTGCGGCTGATCGTGGAGAGCCGGAAGTTCCGGCTGCCGGCCATGATCTGCTGGAGTCCCACCCGGAGCTTCTCGACGAATGTGTATACGCCGATGGCGCCGAGCGGCATCTTCCGGACGGTATCGCGACCGTATTTCCCCACCAGGTCCTCGTAGCATACGAAGATCTCCTCGGGTGTCTTTCCGAATTGGCTCACGGTCTTGGGCAGTTTGTCCGCTCCGTCGTTCAACCACAGGCCGATGTTCTTTCCCACCATCCCGGGGATCATCATGGCTCGTCCCATGCAGGCGGCCTTGACGTGCGGGGCGCCCATGGCGAGCACCTTGAAGATGTGGTCCTCGGTGGACAGGCCTCCCCCTATGGCTATGTCGGGCACGTAGGCGCCCTTTTTCGCGAGCTTCTCGCACAGCTCCCAGGCCATGGACTGCAGGTAGAACGTGGGCACGCCCCACTCGCACATCATCCGCCATGGACTCATGCCCGTGCCGCCCGGCGCGCCGTCTATGGTCAGCAGGTCAATCTTTGCGTCCGAGCCCCACTTTATGGCCATTGCCAGCTCGCGCATCGGGTATGCGCCCGTCTTGAGGGTCACGCGCTTCGCGCCGAGCGAACGCACGCGCTCTACCTCACGGTGGAACCCTTCTTCGTCCACGAACCCGAGCCGGGAGTGCCTTTCAAAGCTCTTCAACGCCCCATCCCTGAAAGCCGCCTGAGATGCCTTGTCCGATGGGGTGGGGGTGATCAGGTAGCCCCTCTCCTTGAGCTGGAGGGCTCTTTCCAGGCTGTCAACCTTTATCTCTCCTCCAATGCACTTCGCCCCCTGTCCCCACTTGAGCTCGATCGTCTCAGCGCCCAGCTTGTCTATCACGTACTCGGCCACGCCGAGGCGAGTGTCCTCGACGTTCATCTGAATGACCAGGTCCCCGTATCCCTCGAACCAGTGCCTGTACTGCTCCACCCGCCGCCTCATCTCCGGTGATTCGCTGACCTTGCCGTCGCCGTTGATCTCCATGCCGGGGTCAACGCCGCAGACGTTCTCGCCGCACACCAGCGTGATGCCGGCTATGGCAGCTCCGGCTGCAACGTGCTCCCAGTTGTTCCTGGCTATGTCGGTGGAACCCAGCGCCCCTGTGAAGACCGGCATGCGCATCTTCACCTTGTTTGTCGCGCCGTATTCGACCTCGGTGTCGACGAGCGGGAAGAGAGTGTTGTCGGGGTTGCCGGTTTGCCCCTTGGGGAGGCCCGCAGCACCCATGGCATACCCCATGATGTTGAGGTGCGAATAATCCACGGGATAGTTCTTGTTGGCGCCAGCGGTCATGGTCCCGAACGGGCCCGGGTATATGACTTCGCGACCCCTGAAGGACGATTTGAACACTTCACAATTCCCCTCGCAGCCATCCACGCAGCGCGTGCATAAGCCAGAGCCGGGGACCACATCCCTTGACCGGTTCCGCGTACCGGATACCTCGTTAGCATTGGGCTGCTGCAGATTCATTCCCATGCCCACGCCCTCCGTCAGAAAAGGTTGTCTGAAACCCTCCAGCGTCTACCGGGAACATCGGCCTGTCCAACCCCAGGCTCGAGCGCATTCGCACAGGCCGAACGGGACGAACGCTCTCCGACCTGGCCGGGGGCCGCTTCAACTATGTGCAAAACTGATGCCCAAAGTGCAGGCGTTGACGCGAACCCTTGACAGTGGTCAGAAGTACTTTCGGCTAAAGGAGATGGGATTACAGCGGTTGAGCAGCCTGGGGCACAAAGAGGTCGGCAGCGGTGCACAGATATTGCGCACTGCATACATGTTGTGCAGCCATGGGCGGGGAATGGCGGGGCGAAGCAGGAGGGAAGGTTGTCTCGCCGGCGGGGCGGGTCGCTAGTCGCCGGGGATTCCGAGCTGTCTCATCTTCTTGCTGAGGGTGTTTCGGCTGAGGCCCAATTCCTTGGCCGCGCGGATGCGAACGTAGTCGTTGCGCTCGAGGGCCTGCGTGAGCAATGCCTTCTCCACGCGTGATATTACGCGCTCGTAAAGGCCGGAAATCGCACCCGGTCGCTCGGGCCGCAGCTTGGCCACCAGTGCCGAGATGACCTGCTCAGGGGAGCCGGTCGGCTCCTTCGCTGCCCCTTCTTGCCTGAAGGTCCGGATGCTGAGGGGCAGCAGGTTCATGGAGATGCTCGCGTCCTGGCTCAGCACCACGGCCCTCTCGATGCAGCTCTCAAGCTCGCGCACGTTCCCCGGCCAGGGGAACTCCGTGAGGGCATCGAGGACCTCGCGGGAGATCTTGGTGACCTTCTTGTCGTACTGGCCGCCGTACTTCTCCAGGAAGTGCTCCACCAGGAAGGGGATGTCCTCGCGCCGGTCGCGCAGGGGCGGTATGAAGATGGGTATCACGTTGAGGCGGTAGTAGAGGTCCTCCCGGAAGTCGCCTCTGGACAGCAGTTCTTCGAGGTCCACGTTGGTTGCCGCGACGACGCGCACGTCAACCTTGATGGTTTGCGTGCCGCCGACGCGCTCGAACTCCCTCTCCTGGAGCACGCGCAGCAGCCTCACCTGGAGGGCCTTGCTCATGTTGCCCACTTCGTCGAGGAAGATCGTGCCCTCGTGCGCAAGCTCGAACCTCCCTTTGCGGTCTTCCACGGCGCCCGTGAACGCCCCTCTCACGTGACCGAAAAGCTCGCTTTCGAGCAGTCCTTCCGAGAGGGCGCCGCAATTGACCTTCAGGAACGGTCCACCGGCCCGGTCGCTGTTATAGTGCAGCACGCCCGCTATCAGCTCCTTGCCCGTGCCGGTCTCGCCGCGAATCAGGACGGTCGCGTTGCTCTTGGCCACGCTGGCGGCGGTGGCGACCACCTGCTGCATGGGCCCGCTCGCGGCCACGATGTTGCCGAGCTTGTAGCGCGAGTGCAGGTCCGTGCGAAGGCGCAGGTTCTCGGCCAGAAGCTGTTCCCTGTCAACCATCACCATCCGGTTGATCTTGATGGCCTGTGAGACCAGGGAAGCGATTATCTGGAGAAGACGCTGATCCTTGGCCAGCGTCTCCTCGTCCACGAAGTCACGGTCCACGCTTATGGCGCCGACGACCTCGTTGTCCACGCGGAGCGGAACGCAGACGAAAGAGACCTTCATTCGCCCCTTCTCCCCGGCCCTGGCGCCGGTCCGGTCCAGGAATGAGAGGTCCTCGCTGATGTCTGCGATTACGACCGGCTGCCCCGTCTGCACCACCTTCCCGGTCACGCCCTCACCTATCTTATATCGTCCTCGCTCTCTCTCGCGCGGGCTGAGGCCGTGGGCGGCCGCGATCTTCAGATGCCCCGTCGTCTTGTCGAGAAGGACCAGGGTGCCGCGCCTCATCCGCAGCTCTCTGGCCAGGATCTCCATCGTCTGCTCGAAGACCTTTCCCAGCTCCAGCACCCCGCCGATCGCTTCGCTAACCTCCCGCAGGATGGCCACCTCCAGTTCCTCGCGGCGCTCGGATTCGAACTCAATCGTGTCGCCGGCGATAGAGAACCTCTGAGGTATGCCGACGCGCGGCGCGGCGCGTCCCTCGGCCTTGCGCAAGAGCAGCGTGGAAACACCGTTCGGAACGGACAGCTCCACCACCACCTGCGTGATGTGGCGGAGGTTGGCGAGAAACTGCTCCGAGTGGGCCTGCTTCTCCAGTATCCAGTAGGCCACCGTGTCGAGGTCATAGAGCCTGGGGCACATGTATGTGAAGAAGTTGAGCACCTTCCGCTCTTCGTTCCACAGCTCCAGCATGCCCGTAATGCTGTCAAAGACGTAGAAGGCGTTGCGCCCCAACTGCGGCTCGAGCCCTTCGAGCGTCTCCCTGACCTTGGCGGGCTCTGCGGCGTCGACGATGTGTACCGCCTTCACGGGTGTCTGTTCAGACTGCGCGTCCCCGTAGAACTCCGAGAATACCTTGTCGCCCTCTCCCTTGCCCGAGGTGAAGCAGTCCACGAGAATGAATCTGTCCTTCGAAACGTCGCCGAGGTGTTTCTTCAGGATGGCCTGCGGGGAACGGTTGAGGCTGACGAACACCAAATCCCGGTCGGACTGCTGTGCAACCCTCAGAAAGCCGGTGATGAACACGTCCGCCGGCGCGCCGGAATCAACCTCCCAGACGACGTTGTCGCCGCTCCGGAGCCCTCCCAGCAGCCTGTCCAGCCCTTCGATACCCGTGCTCAACAAGTTGTCATTCATACGCCCGCGTGCTCAAACAGTGAACTGATGCCGATGAGACTGCCCCGGCCATTCTACACCTTCCCGTGCGGCATCACAAGATGGCCGCGGGCCGACTCGCTCCGCGGTTGTGGAAGAGACGGGGCTTGCGGTATGCTCCATATGTCGCACCATTGACCTCCCATGGGCAATTCCATTAGGTTTGGGAAGTCAATGGTGGTGCGTGAAGCGGAGTGCGTGAAGACATGGATGGAAACGCCGGCATCGCGCTGGACGAGCTGATCCCCGCGGCCAATTCCTCTGCGACGGGGCACACGCCGATTCTCGGCGCGATCGTCGGCATGTTCGTGACGGCGCTCAGCCTCTGGCTCTTGAAGTAGCTCAGGCGTCTTCTTAGGATGGTAGTTAGACACTCGATCGAACACCTTGAGGTTGAATGCGTATGGATACAGAGACGGTCAACTTCCTGAATCGCAAGGCGCTGGAAGCGGCGAAGCTCATCGTGACGATGACCACGCGCGCCGGCTCAGGCCATCCCAGCTCGGCGCTCTCGCTCGTGCACGTGGTGGCCACACTGATGTACAAGCAGATGCGCTACTACCCTGAGGACCCGTGGAACCCCGCCGCCGACCGGCTTGTGCTGTCCGAGGGCCATGCCGTTCCCGTCATATACGCGTTCTATGCCGACCTGGGCGGCGCCTACGGCAGGTCGAGGGAGAGCGCCAAGCTCCTGACGCCGCAGGACTGCGAGAGCCTGCGCGAGATAGACAGCGAGCTGGACGGCCATCCGAGCCCGGCGGTCGGGTTTCCGTTCTTCGACGCGGCCACGGGATCGCTTGGACAGGGGCTTTCGGCAGCGGCCGGGCTGGCCCTCGCGGCCCGTCGTGACGGCGTGGACCGGCGCATCTACGCCATAGTGGGCGACGGCGAGTCCCGCGAAGGGCAGATCTGGGAGGCGGTTGACTTCATGGCCGACTACGGGCTGACAAACCTCACGCCCATCTTCAACTGCAACGGCCTCGGCCAGAGCGATTACACCTCGCCCCAGCAGAGCCAGCGGACAACGGCGAACAAGCTGGAGGCTTACAACGTTCGAGCGCTCATCGTGGACGGGCACGACGTGGCTGCCATCCACGACGCCTTGAACGCTGCCGACCCGGCCGGTCGGCCGGTCGCTGTGGTGCTCAACACACAGAAGGGTTGGGGAGCCACCGCGCTCCAGGGCACCGGGCATCACGGCAAGCCGCTGGACGAGGACGAAATGCCGGAGGCGCTCGCGGAGCTGGACGGCCTGCTTGCAGCCCTGCCGCCGGGCGGCCACCGGGTCGCGAGGCCGCCCGCGCCGGAACCTGTACGCTCAGGCGGGCTGCCCCGTGTGTCCGGGCCGATGCCCCAGTGCGATTTCGAGAAACTGCTGGCCGGGGAGAAGATGCTGAAGGACCTGAGGTCGAAGGGCAAGATGGCCACACGCCGGGCCTACGGGATCGCCCTCCGCGAGCTGGGGAGGGTCAACCCCGCGGTGGTCGTGCTCGACGGCGACGTGAGCAATTCGACGTTCTCGGACATCTTCGCGAGGGAGTTCCCAGACCGCTACTTCGAATGCCGGATTGCGGAGCAGAACATGCTGAGCGTGGCCGGCGGGCTCGCCGCGGCGGGCAAGATCCCGTTCGTGAGCAGCTTCGCCAAGTTCTTGACGCGCGCCTACGACCAGATTGAACTGCTCGCCATCGGCGGGGCGAACGTCAAGCTCTGCGGCAGCCACGCAGGCATCAGCCTCGGCGCGGACGGGCCGTCCCAGATGGGCGTGGTGGACGTGGCGTTCTTCCACTCCCTTGCGTCAGTCGCCGGCCAGAACGGCGATTGTGCGTGCGTTCTCTTCACGCCCGCCGACGCGGTCTCGGCATACCACTGCGTGCGGCTGGCCGCCGAGCACGAGGGAATGGTCTACATTCGCACCGGGCGTCCGGACGTGCCGATCATCTACCCGCGCGACCAGGAGTTCGCAGTCGGCGGGGCCAACCGGGTTGCCGAGGGCGACGACGTTACGCTCATCAGCAGCGGCTACGCGCTGCATCACTTGATGAAGGTCGTGGAGAGGCTGAAGCAGGAAGGGATCATGGCCGGTCTTATCGACGCCTACTCTCTTCCACTGCGCTCAAGGTTGCTCGAGGAGCTTGCAGGCGACAAGGGCGGTGTTATCATGGTTGTTGAGGACAACTATGGCGGCGGCCTTGGCAGCGCGGTCGCCGAGCTGGCGGCCCGCGGGGACGGCGCCCGCGTTCACTGCATGACTTGCAGCCGTATCCCAAAGTCTGGTAAGAGCGCGGACGACGTGTTCGATTACTGCGGCATCGGGCGGGACGCCATAGTGAAGAACGTCAAGGCGGTGTTGGGCGGATGACGCGCAGTGTGGCGCGGTCTGGTTTGGCCAAAGTCTGTAGGATCAGGAGGAGGATCATGAGGGCGATTGTTGACGAGGATACATGTACGGGCTGCGGATTGTGTGAGGAGACGTGCCCGGAAGTCTTCAGGCTCCGAGACGACGACGTGGCTGAGGTGATAGTGGGCGAAATCCCGCCGGAAGCCGAGGACGCCGCGCGGGAAGCGGCGGAAGGCTGCCCGGTTGAGGCGATTAAGATAGAGGAATGACATTAGAGCCTCTTGCTGTGCCCGCAGGGTTGTGTCGTTGACGTCCGGGTCAGAAGGTACGTTGTCTCTTGCGCAGGAGGGAGCTATGTCAGGTCGCGCCAAGGCTGGTTCTAAAGCACTCAGGATCGCGCTTCAGACCGAGAACGACGGCATCAAGTTGTACACCACGGCAAGTGAAAAGACCACGCACCCGTTCGGCAAGAAGCTGTTCCTCTCCCTGGTTGAGGATGAGAAGAGCCACATCCGGATGATTGAAAGCATGGCCGAGGGCATGGGGATGTCCGCCGCTCTCGCGGCGGCGCGCGAAGGAACGCCGAGAAAAAGGATCAGCACCATCTTCTCGGAGTGCAAGGAGGACCTCGCTGAAAGGGTCTCGGCTTCTGAAGACGAGCTCGAAGTCCTGAAGCTCGCCATGGAATACGAGAGCAGAGGGTACGAGTACTACAAGAAGGCGGCCCGCGAGACCGGCAGCAGCGATGAACGGGCCCTGTTCGAGAGGCTTGCCCTGGAGGAGAACGAGCACTATCAGGTTCTCGAGAGCACCCGCGAGTACCTCGATCAGACGGGCAAGTGGTTTTTGTGGGACGAGCAAGCCCTGCTGACGGGAGACAGCCTCGGTGGGCCGCAAGCCAAGGGGTGATTGCCGTGCCTGAGAGTGCCAGGGAGTTGAACGTTCGAATCGCGGGTGAGGCAGGTCAGGGCGTTGATACTGTCGGCAGTCTGCTCGTCGAGGCATTCGCCGAGATGGGCCTGCACGTATTCGCCACTCAGAGCTACATGTCCAGGATTCGAGGCGGCCTGAACTGGTTCGACATCCGGATCGCCGACAGAGAGCTGTTCTCTGGCAGGGAGAAGGCGGACCTCCTGGTTGCGCTCACGCAGGAGGCGGTTGAGGCGCTTCGGACGGAGGTTGCCGGCGAGGGCGTGATTCTTTCCGACAAGGAAGGGCAGCACGGAGCCATCGGGCTCGGGTTCGCCGGTGCTGCGAAGGCTGCCGGCGGTTCCGCGGTGATGGCGAACAGCGTTGCGGCCGGGGCGGTCTTCGCGGTGCTCGGGTATGATCTGAAGCACCTTGTCTCACGGCTGGAGAAGGAGTTCGGGAGGAAGGGGGAGGATGCGGTCCGCCAGAACGTCGGGTGTGCGCGGAAGGGAGCCGAACTGGCGGCCGCTCGCGGAGCCAGTCTCCAGGCGCCTGATCCGGTCCGGGCGCCGGCTCACGTCTACAGCGGCAGCGAAGCGGTGGGGCTTGCAGCGGCCACCTCGGGGGTGAAGCTCGTCTCCTCGTATCCGATGACGCCTTCGACCGCGACGTTTGCCTTCCTGGCGGGCGTCGCCGACCGGTACGGCATTGTGGTGGAGCAGGCCGAGGACGAGATCGCCGCGATCAACATGATCTGCGGCGCCGTGTACGCCGGCGTTCCTGCGATGACGACGACCAGCGGCGGAGGGTTCGCCCTCATGGTCGAAGGGCTGTCGCTGGCCGGCATGATGGAGCTTCCGGTTTTCATAATGCTTGGCCAGCGCCCCGGGCCGGCCACTGGACTGCCGACTCGCACGGCGCAGCAGGACCTGAAGTTCGCCTTGAGTGCGGGGCACGGTGAGTTCCCACGCGCCTTGTTCGCGCCCGGCTCGCCGCAGCAAGCTTATGCGCTCACGCGACGGGCCCTTGAGACCGCTCACAAGTTCCAAAGCCCCTCGATCCTTCTGCTGGACCAGTACCTTGCCGATCTGCGCAAGAACATCCCTGAGCTTGATGAAACGTTTCGGCCGATAGATCGTCACGTTGTGGAGAATCCGTCATCCGACTACGTCCGCTACGCCCCCGCACCCGATGGCGTTTCCCCGAGGGCGCTGCCGGGCTCACCGGCCTTCGTCGTCTGTGATTCGGACGAGCACACTGAGGACGGGCACATCACCGAGGATCTCGGCGTGCGGGTGAGGCTTCAGGACAAGCGCATGGCGAAGGAGAAGGGGATTGTTGCAGATGCGCTGCCCCCCGAGCTGTATGGGGCTGACGACGCCGAGCACCTGTTGATCGCGTGGGGCTCCACGTACGGCCCTTGCCGCGAGGCGGTGGATGTGCTGACTGAGAGAGGGGTGTCGGCGGCCATGCTTCATTTCAGCCAGGTGTGGCCACTTGACGCCGAGGCGGTGCGTTCGACGTTGGGGTCGGCAGGGGCGCGCAGGATCGCCTCGGTCGAGGGGAACGCGACGGGGCAGTTCGCCTCGGTTCTGCGGGGGGCGGGCATACTCGGCGACTGCGAGCTTATCCTGCGGTATGACGGACTGCCGTTCACCGGGGAGGAGATTGCGGAGAGGGCGGCGTCATGATCGAAAAGTGGCCAGGGAGCACGCCGGCCTGGTGTCCGGGCTGCGGCGACTTCGCGATACTGAAGGCGCTCGACAAAGCGATCGACGCCGCTGGTATTGAGCGCACAAACCTGGTCCTCGTCTCTGGCATAGGCCAGGCGGCAAAGCTGCCCCACTACGTGAAGGCCAACGTCTTCAACGGCCTGCACGGGAGGGCTCTGCCGGCGGCGACGGGCATCAAGCTCGCCAACCACAAGCTCGACGTCGTGATAACGAGCGGCGACGGCGACATGTACGGCGAGGGAGGCAACCACCTGCTCCACGCCATGCGTCGGAACATAGGGGTGAAGGTCTTCGTGCACAACAACCAGGTCTACGGCCTCACGAAGGGTCAGGCGTCTCCCACGTCGGACATCGGCTTCGTGACCAAGATACAGACGCACGGCGTCGTCAACCCGCCGCTTAACCCGCTGGCGATGGCCATCGTGCAGGACTGTTCGCTCGTGGCGCGCACGTTCGCCGGCGATCTTGAGCACATGGGGGAGATGATGCTCGCCGCTCTGACTCACAGGGACGGGTTCGCGCTCGTTGACATCCTTCAGCCGTGCGTGTCCTTCAACAAGCGGAACACGTACCAGTGGTACCGCGAGCGCGTGAAGCGGATTGAGGACTCACACGACCCGTTTGACCGGGGGAAGGCGCTGGAGTTGGCGTTCCGATGGGGGGATGAGATACCGATTGGGATCATCTATCGAAGCGATAGGGGCAGCTTCGAATCGAAATTGCCCGTCCTGAAAGCCGGCCCGCTCGTCGAGCAACTGCGGACGGGCTGACGGAGAAGTGCAGGGCGGCACTAACCAGCGAGTGGGCTGCGCGGCGGTATCGCTCGGTTCTTGTCAGCGGTCGGCTTGCAGCAGCGCTATTCCAGTTCAGTGAACTCTTCCTTGCCGACGCCGCAGATCGGACAGACCCAATCGTCCGGAAGCTCGTCGAAGGGAGTGCCGGGGGGGATGTCGGCGCCCGGGTCTCCTTCCTCTGGATCGTAGATGTAGCCGCAGACTTCGCACCTGTATTTCTTCATGTTGCCCTTCCTTGCATCCATCCGGCCGGAGGCGCAACGCGGCTCACGCGGCATTTTGTTAGAGGCTCTAAAGCGCCGCCAGCTCCCTGCTGAGCGTGGCGACGTGGCTCATCTCTTCCTTGATTATCCTGTCGATCTTGTCCTTGCCCAGCGCCTCGGAGACCATGGCCCGAATGCCCACGTAGAAGCCGATGGAATCCTTCTCGAGTCCGATGGCTATTTTCAGCAGGTCTTCAAGCGTCTCGCTGCCGGTCAGGCTCTCGGACGGGTCGGCCTTGGCATCGAAGACGCGAGCGTCCGCGTAGGCCTGTAGATACAGACCCGCCTCGCTATCCGGGTCGTAGACCGGCTCAGCCCGTTCCCGAGCCGTAAGTTCCTCTTTCATGGCGGCGAAGGTCTTGAGGTGTTTATCCTCCACCTCTGCAAGCTTGAGCAGCAACTGCTGTGTGTCCTTCTTGCGGGCGGAGCGGGACGCCTTGCGGTAGAATCTGGCGCCGTTTCGCTCGACCTGGCATGCCATCTCGAATATCTCACCAGCGCTGAATTGCATTGCCTCTTGCGCCTCCTGTCGGTTCACGCCGTTGACTGTGTGACAGGCTCAGGATTGCCGTGCGCGCCGAGCGCGTCAATAACCATCGTACCGGAAAGCCGGTCGCCGTCAAATGGACAACAGCTTGAATGCCAGAGCGATGAGCACGACGCCTCCGACGGTTTCCGCGCGCTGGCCGAGCCGGCGGGAGACGCGGCTGCCCATCTGCATGCCGGCAATCGTCATCAACCCGGCCACGACTCCTATTATCACGCTGGGCAGAACCACGCCCGAGCCGAGAACCCCCAGGCCGATCCCGGCGCCGAAGGCGTCAATGCTTGTGGCCACCGAGAGCAGCACCAGGCTCCAACCCCGCGTGGGGTCGCCAGCTGAGCGTTCCGATTCCGGCTTGAAGGAGTTGTAGAGCATGTGCGCGCCAACGGCTGCGAGGATGCCGAACGCCACCCAATGATCCCACGTACTGATCAGCGACAGCAGCCGCCGGCCTGCCTGCCATCCCAGGATCGGCATGAAGAACTGGAACAGCCCGAAATGCCAGCTAAGCCGGAACGTCCGACGAAAGCTGGCGCCGCCGGTTCCGACTGCCAGCGCCACGGAGAGCGCATCCGTTCCGAGTCCGACGGCGAGTATGAGAATCTGCCAGATGGGCATTGAGTTGGCCCCGATGCATGCGGGCGGCGCGGGTCCTTACCAGTTCTCGGCAAGGAGCTCGAAGTAATCCCTCTTGTGCGCACAGGCAGGGCAGACCTCAGGGGCCTCGGTGCCCTCGTGCAGGTAGCCACAGTTGCGGCACCGCCATACGACAGTCGCGTCCTTCTTGAACATCGTGCCGGCTGCCACGTTGGCCAGGAGGCCGAGGTAGCGCTTCTCGTGCTGCTTCTCGGCAACCGCGATGCTCTCCATCGCTCCGGCGACGTCCTGGAAGCCCTCCTCGCGTGCGACGGCGGCGAAGCCGGGATACATCTCGGTCCACTCGTAGTGCTCGCCTGCCGCAGCCGCCTTCAAGTTCTGCGCCGTATCGCCTATCACGCCGGCGGGAAACGCGGCCTGAATCTCGACTTCGCCGCCTTTCAGGAACTTGAACAGCCGCTTCCCATGCTCCTTCTCCTGATCTGACGTCTCTGTGAAGATGTCGGCGATCTGTATGTAGCCGTCCTCGCGGGCCTTGCTCGCGAAGTAGCTGTAACGGTTTCTGGCCTGCGACTCACCTGCGAATGCCGTCAGGGTGTTCCGCTCCGTCTGAGATCCTTTGAACGCCATGCTACTGCTCCCTTCTATTAAGAGCCTCTAACAGAATGACCCGTGGCCGCGACGGGTTGCATTTCGCTGCAGGCCAAGGAGCGTGGGCGATGGCGCATAAGGGGTCCGAGCCTACTCCGCCGAAGCAGCTTCGGCTGCGAAGGCCGGATGCGCCAAGCCTCCGCGACACAGGCATGCAGCCAAAGACGCCCCGTCCCTTCGGGTTGCGCCTCGGGTCGGCGTCGCATCCATCCGGCCGGAGGCGCAACGCAGCTCACGCGGCATTTTGTTAGAGGCTCTAAAGACCGGCCTGCTCCTGCACCTTCCTTATGGCATCGGCCGATGACCTTAAAGCGAGGACCTCGGCCTCAGTGAGGTCCGGGGCCGTTCTACGGGCCGCGCCGTTCCGGTTGACGATTGTCGGAATGCTCAGGCACACGCCCCTGATGCCGTACTCGCCGTCCATCAGCGTGGAGACCGTCAGGACGCTGCTCTCGTCCCTAAGGATGGAGGTTGCGATCTTGACCAGTGCGAGACCCACTGCGAAGTTGGTCGCGCCCTTGGCCTCGATGATGTGATAGGCGGAGTTGCGGACCTCGTCGGCGATCCTTTCCTGCTCTATGCCGGAGCACCCGCGGTGGCACGCCTCGCAGTAGTCGGTCATTCTCATGCCGGCGATGTTCGTGATGCTCCAGGCCATCACCTCGCTGTCGCCGTGCTCACCCAGCACATAGGCATGGACGTTGCGCGAATCGACTTCACAGTGCCGGCTCAGAAGATATCGGAACCGCGCACTGTCAAGAACCGTCCCGGAGCCGATGACACGTCCTCTCGGCAGGCCGGAGAACTTCAGCGCCGCGTACGTCAGGACATCCACCGGGTTCGTCACCACCAGGAGAATGGCGTCAGTGGTCTGCTCGACAATCCCCTGCACAACGTCCTTGAAGATCCTGGTGTTCGTGCCCACAAGGTGCATGCGCGACTGGCCGGGTTTCTGCTTCGCGCCGGCGCAGATGGCGACGATGTTTGCCCCGGCGCAGTCCCCGTAATCACCCGCTCGGATGTCCACCGGGGGGGTGAAGAACGCGCCGTGGCTGAGGTCGAGCGCCTCGCCCTCCGCGCGCTCCCTGTCCATGTCAATAAGCACTATCTCGCGCGCCGCGCCGTGGATCTGAAGCGCGTACGCGAATGTGCTCCCGACAGCGCCGGCGCCGACTATGACAACCTTGCCCGCTGAGTTGCTCATCGCGTTGCTCCGCCTTCTGTCCTCCGCGAGACGAGCGCGGCGAGACGCCGCGCCTACCCTCAATATGGGTAGAGCGGGCGTCCTCGCCCGCTTTCGCCGTCGGCAGCCGCCGCTGCTGAAACAAGCTGTCAGGGCCTTTCAGGAGGCCGGGGCGCTGCCACAACGCCGCAGAAACGCGTCCAGATCGGCATCGTGCCTGATACCCAGACGCGTCAATGCGAAATCGTAGCGCACGGGGTCGTCCGGCGCAAACGCTCTGAAGGCGGCCGTTACCTCCTGGGCCGTCCGAATGTCCGCCTGGTTGCGCTGCGTGAGCCTTAGGGCGCGGCCGATCCTCAGCATGTGCGTGTCAAGGGGGACGATGAGCTTTGAGGGCGGCACGTGGTCCCATCCTCCGGGGTCAACAGCGTCGCGCCTGACCATCCAGCGCAGGAAGAGGTTGAGCCGCTTGCACGCGCTGCCCTCCGCCGGGGAGGGGAGGGGGGGCTTGTGGCCCGCCTCGTGCTTCGCAGAGTGGCACGGGGCGCCGCTGTTCAGCTGCCCAACGAAGGCTGTGAGCGCAGGCAGCACCGTCTCGTCCCGGCCGCTGAGGCCGGCCCCGAAGCAGGCGCCGAGAGACCCGTGCCGCTCGATGGCGCACCGCGCACCGGACAGCAGCGCGGCGAGCGTCTCGCCGGTGGTGAATCGGTGCTTGAACCCCGCAAGGGTGCTCCTCAGCGTCTCCGGAGAGGCTCCTCTCACAAACTCCGCCGGGGCCGGCATCCGCTCCAGGACGCGCCTGACGCTCTTGAGTATCTGCGCGACACGGCCGTATGCGAGATACGATGCCACCAGCGCCACTATCTCCCGATCGCTGACGTCATCGTATGCGTACAGGAACTCAAGCGGGTCGGGGTGGACCAGCTCACGCCGGTTATAGGTGACGTAGAGATCTTCCAGCGCCTCCTTGCTGATCGCAGGCGGTGTGTTTGCGTTCATTATACTCTCAGCCCAAGATGGCCTTGAGGTCCTCCTGCGGGGTCGAGATGGGCATGATGTTGAACTTGTCCGCCAGCACCTGCAGCACGGGGGGCGTGACGCAAGCGGGCAGGCTCGGCCCGATCCGGATGTTTCTGATCCCCAAGTGCAGCAGCGTGAGCAGAATCGCGACCGCCTTCTGCTCGTACCACGAAAGGATCAGCGACAGCGGCAGGTCATTGACCGTGCAGTCGAACGCCCCGGCGAGCGCCAGCGCGATCTGAATGGCCGAGTAGGCGTCGTTGCACTGCCCGACGTCCAGCAGCCGAGGGATGCCTCCGATGTCGCCGAACTCCAGCTTGTTGAAGCGGTACTTGCCGCAGGCCAGCGTCAGGATCACGCAGTCTTTGGGAACGGCCCTGGCAAACTCGGTGTAGTAGTTCCTCCCGCTCTTCGCCCCGTCGCAGCCGCCGATGAGGAAGAAGTGCCGGATCGCGCCCTGCTTGACCGCCTGGACAACCTTGTCCGCGACACCCAGCACAGCCTGGCGGGCGAAGCCGACCAGGATGGTCTTGTCCGGCCCGTCCTCTTTGAATCCTTCAGCAGTCAGCGCCGCCTTTATGAGCGGGGAGAAGTCGCGGTCGCTGATGTGGGCCACGCCCGGCCAGGCCACCAGCCCGCTGGTGAAGATCCGCCCCTTATAGCTGTCCTTCGGCCTCTGGATGCAATTCGTCGTCATCAGGACGGCGCCGGGGAGCTCGTCGAACTCCTTTCGCTGATCCTGCCACGCGCCGCCGTAGTTGCCCACCAGGTGTCTGTATTTCTTCAGGCCCGGATAACCGTGCGCGGGCAGCATCTCGCCGTGCGTGTAGACGTTGATGCCCTTGCCTTCGGTCTGCTTGAGCAGCTCTTCGAGGTCCTTCAAGTCGTGACCGGAGACGACGATTGCCTTCCCTTTGAGCGGTGTGATGCGCACGGGCGTCGGCACGGGGTCGCCGTATGCTTCGGTGTTCGCTGCATCCAGCAGGCCCATCACCTTGAGGTTGAGTTCGCCGACCTTAAGCGCCATGCCGAGCAGCTCATCGGCGTCGGCGCCGTCATGGGCGAGGAAGTCCAACGCTTCGTGGAAGAATGCGTAGACGCCGTCGTCTTCCTTGCCGAGTATCTGTGCGTGATCGGCGTAGGCGGCGGCTCCCTTGAGCCCGCTGGTGATCAGTTCCTTCAGGCCGGCGACGTCCTCTCCCAGGGCCTTCCTGCGCCTGGCGACGCTCGCCTCCTGTGCCTGCTCGATGAGTCCGTTGAGGTCGCCGGCGGGGGCCCAGGCTGCGGGCCCCTTGAGAGTTTCCGGTTTGCGCCCCGATTTCCTGCACTCCGCTTCGTAGAGCCGCCTTGTCTTGTCTCGCAGCTTTGCCGCCCTGATGATGATCTCTTGCAGGCGCTCCGGGTCGAAGTTCACGTTGGTCACAGTAGAGAACAGCGCCTCCACAGTGAAGACGTCAACCTCCCTGTCCGCCACTCCCAGCTGCCGCGCCCTGTGCGCGTACATGGACAACCCTTTGGTCGCGTGCAGAAGCAGGTCCTGCAGCGCGGCCGTCTCGGCATCCTTCCCGCAGACCCCCTGCACGGTGCATCCCGTGCCCTTCGCCGTCTGCTCGCACTGGTAGCAGAACATGTTCATAAGACCGAGCCTCCTCGACGAAAAAGCCAACGCAAGTATCCCTTTAGGCAAGGCTATACAACGAAACAGCCCTTGGCGCGAAAACCCCACTTTTCCAAAACATTACCCACTGCCTGTCGCGAGTCGAAGGTTTTCTTGTTTTGCCTCTTGACAACACGGGGGATGCATAGTATACTTGGTACCAACACGAGGCAAGCGCCAGATGCCAACAATCCAAAGGAGAAAGACAAAGATGGCTGATGAGAAGGAGAGTGCGTTGGCTGCGTTGGTAAGACATCTGGATAGCATCCAGAAGCAGATGGCTTCTCTGGAGGCCGACCGAGCAGCACTAAGCCGCGCGATTGATATCCTCTCGGACACTGCCCAAGGGCAGCTCTTCCGGGAGGGGTTGCGTGGCCAGAGCCCGGTTGTTGTTGCCTTGGATGCCCAAAGACAGGCTGAATGGGCGCATCTCGGACCCACGGATGCGATTCTGAGGCTCTTGCGAGAACAGTCGGGCAAACGGCTTAGGGCAAGCGAGATAGCGAACAGGCTTAAGGCCCGCAACATCAAAACGCGCGCGAAGCACCTTTCCAGCGTTGCTGCGAGCGTGCTGCGTCGGCTGGCAGAAGAAGGGAAAATCACACAAAGCGAGAACGACCAGGGCACAGCAGTCTTTAGTGTGGAAAGCGAAGAAGCCGCCCCAGTTGCCCCTGGGGCGGCTCCCAAACAGTGAACACCTTGGCCCCATGACGAAACAGGCAGACGTGCCAGACTCGGAATCTGGTGGGCACGAAAGCCCGTGGCGGTTCGACTCCGGCTGGGGCCACAATGTGGGCCGGGCTTGGGGCGGCGCAAGGGCTCCTGACCCAAGCGCCGAGGGTTCAATTCCCTCCCGGTCCACTTAGCTCTTTTCAAACAGGGGAAGCCCGTACACCCGCGAAGATGAGCGGACTTCCCGGATAGCACCCTGGCAAAGGCCAAGGCACAATCTTCAAGCTGAGTATAGCTTTGCCACTGGGCTTTGTCAATAGCTTTGGTTGACAGAGGCCCGACATGGCGAATCTGAGCGACCTTTGCAGGCGATTTGATACAAGAGAAAAGTGCTGTGATTTCCTGGAAGGGCTGCCAGACCGCGTCCACGAGGACCGTCTTCTCGTCCAGGATCAGATACGAGTTGTAGCTCGAGCCCCTGTGCGTTGTGAGTTCGTGGCCGTGAAAATGCCTCAGCTCCCAGTCCACTACGCCTACCCAGTAGACGCCGTCCTTCAGCTCAGTCGGCATTACAGTCTCTCCTCGTCTATCCGGATCATCTTCCTCAGCGGCATTGCTGCCTCCTGCGGTCATGGCGTGAAGAAGGCCCTTGGGCAAGGCGCGCCGCGCCTATCCGCCGCCCGGCGTCCGTGAGCGCCTCCCGGGCGAGGACGGCTTCGGCGTCAGCCGTGGCTTTGTCCTGGAGGCTGACGATAAGGACGGCGTCGAACAGCGCCGCGCCGCTGGGGGTATGGACCTTGTCACGGTCCTCACGGTGGGCAATCGTTTCCAGTATCTCCTCCTGCACCACTTTGGGAAGGCTGACCTCTGCCAGTATCTCGGCGGCCGGGCCGATGTCGGAAAGGATCGCCGCAGGGACCAGAACCAAAGGATCTCCTCCCTCTTGCCGCCCGATGTCCTCCGCCAGATTCAACACGGCGAGGGCATGATCCGTCTTCTCGACGTCGTCCCCAAAGGCCTTTCTCATGCGCTCGACAAGCTCCTCGCGAAGCGGGGCGATCATGGCGCCGCTCTCCCCGCTGATGGCTGCAAGGCACTGCGCGGCATACCTGCACCAGGCCAGGCACTTCATGGAGTTCTCGGGATTGGCCAGGCGGCGGCTGCAGCCAGGGCACTTGCGCAGCAGCTCGTCCGGCCAGAACTCCACCGTCCGGCCGCAGTCCGGACACTGCATCTCGGCAATGTCCTGAGCCTTGAGGAACCTCGGGTCCTGTCCGGGACATCTCAGGGGAATCATCTGGCGGTCTCCTGAGCTGATTGGATCTCCCTGGCGGCGTCGCTGATGCGCACCTTCGCAAGGTTCGAGTTGAGTCCCGCCTCGAGGGCGGAAAGGCGCCTCCTGAACGGGCATGAATCGATCCGGCGGCATATCTTCGGGTTGGAGATGCATTCATTCATCACGAGCGGTCCCTGCACCGCCTCGATAACGTCAAGGGCGCTGACCTGGCGGGCCGGACGCGCGAGCCGGTAACCTCCGAACGGTCCCTGTGAGCTCTTGACGATGCCGGCCTGGTTGAGCCGCTGCATGATCTTGCGGAGAAACTCCGGCGGCACGTCCTCCCCCTCGGCCAGGGCGCTTACGGCCAGGGACTCGCCCGCCAGCGCAAGCCTCGTCAGTGCCCTCAGAGCATAGTCGGTCTCTCGCTTTATGATCGGCATGTCGCCTCCGTAATGGGATAAATAACGTCCTAATTAATAGGAGTATAGCAGTCCCACATACCCTTGTCAAGCAGCCTTCCGGATTATTCCTGGGTGGGGGGGAGACACTGCGGTTCCGCAAGGTGTCCCCATTCTGCCTTGACAGGGAGTCGCCGATCGTGTAAACTCCTACTTATAGAGTAGGAGTTACGGAGCGTTCCATGAAGCTTTCCACGAGGGCGCGTTACGGCACGAGGGCGATGGTTGAGCTCGCCCTGGCATATCCTGACAGGGCCGTTTCCGTCAGGCAGATGGGACAGAGCCAGCATCTGTCCGTCAAGTATCTGGAGCGCATCATGGCTGGGTTGAAGGGCGCCGGACTGGCGAAGGCCGTGCTCGGGGTGCATGGAGGTTACACGCTGGCTCGGCCCCCGAAGAGTATCACGCTGGATGATGTCCTGCGGGCGCTCGACGGGCCGATTGCGCTCGCTGAATGCGTCGAGCATCCCGAAGCGTGTCCGATGATCGACTCGTGCGCGACGCGGGGCACGTGGGTGGAGATATCAGGGGCGTTCAGCCGGATCCTGGAAGGCACAACTCTCCAGGACCTGGTCGAAAGGAGCGGGCGAAGAGGCGACTGACGCGCGAGTGTGCAACATCTGAGGCAGCCGAGCGCGACCAAAGCGCCAACATCTTGCAGAAGGACGACACGGCAATGGCAAAGGTCTACAAGGACATCACCAAGACGATAGGCAATACGCCCCTCGTGCGCCTGAACCGGATCGCGGCAGGCTCCCGCGCCGAGGTGCTGGCGAAGCTCGAGTTTTTCAACCCCCTCTCAAGCGTGAAGGACAGGATCGGCGTGAGCATGATTGACGACGCCGAGCGAAAGGGCCTCATAGGCAAGGACACCCTCATCGTCGAGCCCACGAGCGGCAACACCGGGATTGCTCTGGCGTTCGTCTGCGCCGCCAGGGGCTACAAGCTCGTCCTCACCATGCCCGATACGATGAGCGTCGAGCGGCGTCAGCTCCTGGCGGTTCTCGGGGCCGAGGTCGTGCTGACCCCTGGGGTGGAGGGGATGCCGGGCGCCGTCCGGAAGGCCGAGGAACTGGTGAGCGAGCGAAAGAACGCTTTCATGCCCCAACAGTTCAAGAACCCGGCCAACCCCAGAATACACCGCGAGACGACCGCCGAGGAGATCTGGCGCGACACTGACGGCAAGGTGGACATCCTCGTGGCCGGGGTCGGCACGGGCGGGACGGTGACCGGCGTGGCGCAGGCGATCAAGCCGCGCAAGCCAGAGTTCAAGGCGATCGCGGTGGAGCCGGCGGATTCGCCCGTGCTCTCCGGCGGACGGCCCGGCCCTCACAAGATCCAGGGCATAGGCGCAGGCTTCATACCGGAGGTGCTTGCGACTGACCTGCTCGACGAGGTCATCCAGGTCACCAATGATGACGCGGGCGCCACCGCCAGGCGGCTGGCCAGGGAGGAGGGCATACTCGCAGGCATCTCCTCGGGCGCCGCAGTCTGGGCGGCTCTCCAGGTGGGCGCCAGGGCGGAAAGCGAGGGCAAGTGCATCGTCGTCATCCTGCCCGACACGGGCGAGAGGTACCTGACGACGTGGCTGTTCCAGCAATAGCGCAGGAGGTGCACATTGTTCAGCAGATTGAGGGAAGACGTCCGGACCATATTCGAAGAAGACCCGGCGGCAAGGAGTTTCGCTGAAGTCCTGTTCTGCTATCCCGGCCTTCACGCGCTGTGGCTTCATCGGCCCGCGCACTGGCTTTGGACGCACGGGCTGCACTTCCTCGCGAGGCTGCTCTCGCACATGAGCCGGGCGCTGACGGGAATAGAGATCCATCCCGGCGCCACGATAGGGAGGAGGTTCTTCATTGACCACGGAATGGGCGTGGTGATCGGCGAGACTTCCGAGATAGGCGACGACGTGCTGATGTACCAGGGCGTGGTCCTCGGCGGGACCTCTCAGGAGAAGAAGAAGCGGCATCCGACCATAGAGTCCGGCGCGGTGATAGGGACCGGGGCCATAGTGCTCGGCCCCATCACGGTGGGGGAGGGCGCGAGGATAGGCGCGGGATCGGTTGTCATCAAACCCGTCCCGGCGGGCGCAACGGTTGTGGGCGTCCCCGGCAGGATTGTGGAGCATAACCGCAACGCAGTAGCCCAGCTCGAGCACGCGCGCCTGCCTGACCCTGTCACCGAGATAATCCGCAGCCTGGCCGCGGAGCTGGAAGAGGTCAAGCGACGCCTTGAGGCACTGGAGCACGGCAGTAAGTAGTGAGTAGTGAGTAGTGAGTAGTGAGCAGCCGCCGGCGCGCCGAAGCGGCGCTATGGCGCCCCGCGAAGGCGGGTGAGTAGTGAGCAGGGGACTGATAACTGATCACTTGGTCCGGAAGATCGGCTCCAGGCCCTCTGTGCCGGCGAGAAGCTCCCGACGCTCCGCCGCGCTCAAGGGCGGAAGGTCAGAGGCCAGGCCCAACGCCATCCGATACAGCCCCTCGTCTCCGGGGGGAATCAGCGCCGTGACGTCCTCAGACAGCGTAAAGCGAAGCGCCTGCCGCGCCAGCGCCCGATCGGATACCGGGCGATACCAACACTTGTGATACGATCGTGTCTCTCCCTCGCGCCATGGTCCGTGGGCGAGCGCCTTCAGCGCGAGTCGGGCGACACCCTTCTCTTTCGCGTACTGCATGAGGCGCGGCCCGAAGTTTCCCTGCGCGTAGCAGATGAAATTGACCGGGAACAGGACCGAGTCGCACTCAAAACGATCCATCAGAGCGATGGCCGGGTCCTCGGCGTGGGCGGAGAGGCCGAGGAACCTCACCTTGCCCTCCTCACGCGCCTTCAGGAAGACCTCGCCCGCGCCCCCGGGCGCCAGGATCTTCTCCACGTCCTCCATGGTCGAGACCGCGTGGAACTGGTAAAGGTCCAGGTGATCGGTTCGCAGGCGCGTCAGGGATTGATCCAGCTCTCTCTGCGCACCGGCGGCGTCTCTCTGGGTGGTTTTGCAGACCAGAAAGACGTTGTCCCGGTAAGGCTCGAGGGCCGGGCCGAGCCTCAGCTCGGCGTCACCGTAGGTTGGGGCCGCCTCGAAGTAATTCACGCCCCGCTCCACGGACTCCGCAACGATCCTGTTGGCTTCCTCTTGCTCAAGGCCTGCGACCACCATGCCGCCCAACCCCACCACGGAGAGCTTGACGCCGTCCTTGTAGGGACGCCGGGGGATCCCGGCCGTCGGCGCGGGTCTGTGCTCCTCGATTTCCGTTGACGACCTGACGCACCCGGCAGTGACTGCGGCGAGCAGCGCCGCCTGCATAAACTCACGCCTGTTCATGGTTCAACCCCCATTTGCAGCACGCACTCCGTTTCAGCACAATCGCACGAACCACTGCGCAGAGCATCGCTCTGCCGCGCCCGATTCGAGGTACCCCTCACTCATAGAGGCTGCCGCCCCCTCGGCCGAGTGACGAACTCTACTAAGTTGCACACGTGTGGCATCACAATGAAAGCCAGAGCGTGTGCTCCCACGGCACAGGCGGCGAACAGCGTCCACGAGCCCAATCGTCCCGGCATCATGAGCTTGATTGCAGCCCAGACCATGAAAACGGGAGTTACGAGTGGGGAAACGCGACTGCCGACATACCGCCAAGCCATTCTTCGGCCGAGAGCAGTGCGCACGTCAGGGTACTCCAAGGGCAACGCAAGCAGTTGCGACACCCATCGCATCATCCACCAGCAGCTGCTCAACAGCAGTAACACCACCATAGCGAAGCGTATTACGTTCACCCATGTTCCTCTGCGCAGGGCATCCCTCCGCCACGCCGAGGATGCTCATTAAGAACCTGTCCGGCGAAGCGTGAGGCTCGTGGTACTGCCCTCGAACATTTGGCAGAGCGCCCGACTGCCCAGCCGCTGTTCAGCTAATGGGCTCGAGGCCGTTGTCCCTTGTGTTCTCCTCCGCTTTCTTCGCAGCATGGGCGTTCAACAGTCGGCTCAATGCGTCTGTAAGCTCCTTTTCGTCTTTGAGAGCCTGACCCAGTTTCTCTGCTAGCTCGACAAGGACAACGCGAATAACCGTAGCGAGATTCAGGCATTCTTCGTCACGAAGTTTGTGCACGCCCTGGCTAAGTCCTTCATGCAGAAGAACTAGGGGATTGTGACCGTTAATGAGGAGTACGGGGGGAATAGCGCCCTTCAGGCTCTTCACCGCTCTGGCAAACTGCTTTTCATCACGGGACCTCTCTAAGGCCTCGATGGTTTCTTCCGGCGCGTCAATCTTACGGGCTACTCTTATAATCTCGTCGACCAGACGCGACCACTGGTTCTCCACCACGCGACGATAATAGGCGAAAGCTCCGATTCCAAGACCCTGGTTTTCACAGCGCCGACCACTCAGGAAGAGATCACGGTCCGGCTCAATGAGCCGCAGCACTCTGGGTGGTACTGGCGGCCCGAAGGCGGGGAATTCTCCGAACTTGTAGGCCTCGGCGACCTTCGCAGTAATCAGCCGAAGGTGAAGAGCAAATGTCTTAGAGTAGGCCTGGCAGTTGCGACATCGATACTCGAAATAGCCATGTTCCCACTTGTTCAGCGCGAGTCTCACCCAATCACCGGCGCCTTCGAAGAACATGTACGCGTTGCATGTGTGTTCCGGGCAGTAAAGCTGGAGCTCGGGCATGCTAGCGTAGTACTTCCCATCCCTATCCTGCCACGAGCTTCCGGTGACGAGCAGGACGCTGCCGGGTGGCTGGCCTTGGAGGAAATCAACCCAGGTTATCGGCTCGGGAGCTTCTTCTGGTTTGTCGCTTGTCTCCGCACCCACTCCGTTTTCCTCTCTTTTGATGTGGCGGGCACATTCTCACCCACGGCAGATTTCGTGCAGGTTCATGGTTAACCTTGTCCCCGTAGAGCCATATTGTAACCGTTCCCGGGAAGCATTGCAGCATCAAAGATGTCAAGAATGTGAACAGCTTTTGCCCCCGCGACATTGGTGGCCTCCCTCGTCTCGACCTGGCGCTTGCGCCTTGCCCCCGCAAACTCCTGCCAATGCGACAAGCCCCGTAGGGGCGGCAGAGTGTAGCCACGGGCGTCAGCCCGTGGTTACAGGGACAAGGACACGTTCAAGCCCCCGCAGGGGGCGACAGAACATTACCGGCCCGCTCAAGGAGAGGCTTCTGCAATACATCGGCGGCATTGCCACAATCCCAGAGCGCGTTCACATGCCGGCGAGGGTACAGCCGGATCTCCAAGCTCGTAGGAATCGTGAAAGCGAACTCGTCCGAATGGGTCTGCGACACTTTGCCCGAGGCTTCTGTCGCCCCCTGCGGGGGCTTGATGGGATTCGACAATTCAGTCCACGGGCTGACGCCCGTGGCTACATCCTGTCGCCCTGCGGGCTTGAGGAGCCTCCGTTCTATCAGCCACGGGTTCAGACGCGCGGCTATATCCTGCCGCCCTGCGGGCTTGAGGAGCCTCCGTTCTATCAGCCACGGGTTCAGACGCGCGGCTATATCCTGCCGCCCTTCGGGCTTGAGGAGCCTCCGTTCTATCAGCCACGGGTACAGACGCGCGGCTATATCCTGCCGCCCTGCGGGCTTGAGGAGCCTCCGTTCTATCAGCCACGGGTTCAGACGCGCGGCTACATCCTGTCGCCCTGCGGGCTTGAGGGGCCTCCGTTCTATCAGCCACGGGTTCAGACGCGTGGCTACATCCTGTCGCCCTGCGGGCTAAACACATACACCGATTCGTCGGTGGGAAAGGATGCAAAGAGAGCAGACCAGCGCCATAGGGGCGGCTGAGCACCTTCAGTCGTCCCCACGGGACTACGGGGTTGCCCCCACCTCCATTCCAGCGGTAAACCGCTGGGCTATTGTCAGGCGTCCCTACGGGACTGTGAGCGGCACACAGTGACCAGTGGTCAGTGATCAGTAATCAGTCATCAGTAAACGGCGCTTACGCCGACGGATAGTACCATGGGTACGAAACACACATATGTCATGCTGAACGAAGTGAAGCATCTCGTCCTCTCACAAGGCGTTGCGAGATTCTTCGCTTCGCTCAGAATGACACCCAAAGGCGCTCCCAGGAGTAACTGATCACTGGCTCTGCGCGGCGCTTGCGCCGACTGCTCACCCGCCTTCGCGGGGCGCCATAGCGCCGCTTCGGCGCGCCGGCGGCTGCTCACCCGCCTTCGCACGAGGCTACGGCGGGCAAGCTGCTCACTGGCCCTCGTCGGCGAGGCGTCGGGCGGCGGCCAGGGCGTCGTCTCTGCCGGTGAGTTCGCCCTGGAGCTGCATCTCACGAACCGCGTCCAGAATCCGCCTGAACGCCGGCCCCGGCTCGTAGCCCATCGCGATCAGGTCCCTGCCGTTGATGAGCGGCCGGGGATCAATCGTCTCCGGAGGCATGCTGCGCTTGCGCTCCAGCACGTAATCGTACGCTTCCAGGTTGCCCCAACTTGCCAGCGCGTCGGCGCGATGAAGCTCAGCGCACAGGTCGAAGTCGCGCTCCGCGAACAGCCGCTTCATCGTGCTGTCCTTCATCTTGTGGGCGTCCCGGAAGTACATGTGCCGGCTGACGAGCCAGCAGATCCTCTCAGTCTCGTCGCGCGGCATGCGGAGCCGCCGGCAGATGTCCAGCGCCGTGTCGCATCCGATGCGCTCGTGTTCGGGGAAGTGTTCCGGCATGGTGAGCCGGCTCGCCTCGGGCTTGCCGACGTCGTGAAGCAATGCGGCCATCGCAAGGACGAAGTCCGGATGTGGGCCGAGCTTCTCGACAGTGAGGATGGTGTGGACGAAGACGTCCCCCTCGGGGTGATAGTTCTCCGGCTGCTCGCAGCCCTTGGCGTCGGCGAGTTCGGGGAATATGCGGGTGAGCATGCCGAGATCGTCCATCATCCTGAGTGCGAGCGCGGGGTCGCGGTCCGTGAGGATGATGCGCAGCTCCTGCTGGAGGCGCTCGGGCGTGATGCGCTGCACGAGGTCGGCGAGGGCTTCGAGCGCGCGCCTGGTTTCAGGCTCGATGCTCAGGGCCAGGCGGGCCGCGAAGCGGACGGCGCGCACTATACGCAGGTGGTCCTCGCGTAACCTCTGCTCGGGATCGCCGATGGCGCGCAGGATCCGCGCCTGAAGATCGAGCTGCCCGCCGACCACGTCGAGCAGCTTGTCCGAAACGGGATCCCAGTACATGCCGTTGATGGTGAAGTCGCGCCTGTGCGCGTCATCGAGGACGCCGGCGCTGGCGACTGCGTCCGGGTGCCGGCCGTCGGTGTAGCCCTGCTCGGTGCGAAAGGAGGTCACCTCGAAGCTGTGGCCGTTGAGCATGACCAGGACGACGCCGAACTCGGCGCCCACCGGCTTGGTCTGCGGGAAGAGCGCCTCGACCTGGGCCGCGTCTGCGCTGGTGGCCACGTCGTAGTCCTTCGGCTCGGCGCCCAGCAGCAGGTCGCGCACGCAGCCGCCGGCCAGCAAGGCTTCGTGACCCGCGTCCTGAAGGCGGCGCACGATCCGCTCGGCGCTCCGGTAGTGGTCGCTTGTCGGCTTCTTGATCATCGTGGCGCTGCGCGTCGCGTAGAGGGGGGACTCAGAACACCGATTATAACCGGCGGGCGGCCGGTGTGTCCAAACGAGCTGGCGGTGGGGCAGGGGGCTTAGAGCCTCTTATATTTGCCGTGTTGCAGGGATGCGCATATAATCGCCCCGACATGAGCATGGAATCACTCCCTTCCAGGACACCACGCCAGCGGGCCGAATACTGCCGACAGAGGCTGTCCGAGCTCGGTCTGGACGGCTACTGGGTGGTCAGTCACGCCAATGTTCGCTACCTGTCCGGGTTCACCGGAGGGGACAGCACGCTGCTTGTGAATCGCGAGAGGTCGGTGCTGATAACCGACTCGCGTTTCGAGGAGCAGGCGCAGCAGGAGGCGGCGGTTGACGAGATAGTCTGCCGGCGCAAGGGCATGGCGGCGACGGTGGCGACGCTCTGCCGGAAGATGGGGCTCCGGCGCATCACAGTGACGGCTCGCCACGTCAGCCACGCCGACTGGGTGACGCTGACGGGTGAGCTGCCTGCGGCGAAGGTCGAGGCCAGCGCGGCCGGCCTTGCAGATCGGATGCGGATGAGGAAGAGCCGGGAGGAGGCCGAGGCCATCGTGGCGGCGACAAAGGCCGCCGAAGATGGTTTCAGGCGGTTCCTGGGGAAGGTGGAAGCGGGGCGGAGTGAGAAGTGGCTGGCGGCGACGCTGGAATGGGAGATGAAGGCTGCCGGCGCGGAGGCGGCGGCGTTCGAGACCATCTGCGCCGTGGACGAGCGGGCGAGCCTCCCCCACGCGGTGTGCACGGGCAGGCAGCTTGGAGCCGAGAGCACGCTGCTGGTGGACTGGGGCGCCCGCCTGGAGGGGTACCATTGCGACTTGACACGTGTGGTGGGGGTAAGTACAATGCCTCCTCGAATTGCGGAATTGTCGCAAGTCGTTCTGGAGGCACAACAAGCAGCATTTGACAGGCTGAAGCCCGGCGTTCCCTGCTGCGAGGTGGACCAGGCCGCGCGCACGGTAATTGCACGTGCGGGATACGGGCATCACTTCGGGCACTCGCTGGGTCACGGCGTCGGGTTGGAGGTTCATGAGCTGCCCCGACTCGGCGCCGGCGAGAAAGAGATGTTGCTGCCCGGTATGGTGGTCACGGTCGAGCCGGCCGTCTACCTTCCGGGCGTCGGCGGAGTGAGGGTCGAGGACCTGGTCATCGTAACCGAAAGCGGACACGAGGTGATCAGTTCCCTGGACAAACTGCCCTGTGGGGATTGCGGGTCGTCTTGACTGGTGTCGAAGCGACCGCGAAGCTTGCGGCGGCTGGGAGAGAGAGCGCCGAATGAAGGGGCAGAACGAACCAACCTCTTGGCTCCGGCATTGCGAGACGGGCAGGTGGGCCGGACCAGGCAACCAAAAGGCATCGCCATGGATGTCATCGAGAAGATTCGCCAGCTTGTCGCGCTGATGAACGAGCAGAACTTGACCGAGCTTGAGGTGGAGGAGCCCGAGTTCAAGGTCAGGATCAAGGTCAGTCAGGGCGAGCAGTACATGGCACAGGCCATCCCCGAGACCATGCAGCATTTGGAGGCCCCAAGAGAGCCTCCTGCCCTGCAACAAGGGCCAGAGCCTGCCGTTACGGCGCCGCCGACCAAGAAAGAGACGCTGGCGGAGATCACGTCGCCAATGGTGGGCACGTTCTACCGGTCATCCAGCGAAGGCGGAGAGCCGTACGTGACCGTCGGGACGGTGGTGGAGCCGGACATGGTGATCTGCATAGTGGAAGCCATGAAGGTTATGAATGAGGTCAAGGCGGAGCTGTCAGGGGAGGTCGTTGAGATTCTCGTGCAGAACGCCGAGCCCGTGGAGTACGGTCAGGTGCTGTTCCTCGTGAGGCCGATCGAGGGGCAGTGAATTCCCTTCCGGCGGCCGGCAGTCCGGGCCGCTTCAGCATAGAGCCGTTGGTAGGCGCTGCATATGTTTTCGAGGGTTCTGGTAGCCAACAGAGGTGAGGTTGCGCTGCGCATCATACGCGCCTGCACGGAGATGGGCATAGAGACCGTCGCCGTGTATTCCCAGGCCGATGCGGGCGCGAAGTACCTCGAGTTCGCCACCGACACCGTCTGCATCGGGCCGGGGCCTGCCAGTGAGAGCTACCTGAGCATTCCGCGCATCATAGCCGCGGCCGAGATAACCAACGTGGACGCCATACACCCCGGTTACGGGTTCCTGGCCGAGGAGGGCAACTTCGCGGAGATATGCGAGGAATCCAACATAGTCTTCATAGGTCCGCGTTCGGACGTCCTGCGCAAGATGGGCAACAAGATCGAGGCGCGCAAGATCGCGAGGGACAGAAAGATCCCCGTCCTGCCAGGCAGCGACGATCCCATTGAGAGCGACGAAGAGGCGGTCAAGCTGGCCCAGGAGATCGGGTATCCGGTCATGATCAAGGCGGCGGCGGGCGGCGGCGGGCGGGGCATGAGAATCGCGCACAATGAAATCAGCCTCAGAAACATGCTCTCCCTTGCCCGTGCCGAGGCCGAAAAGGCCTTCAAGGACGATTCAGTCTATATCGAAAAGGTGCTTGAGAGGGCGCGTCACGTCGAGGTGCAGATACTGGCGGACAACCATGGAAACGTTCTGCACCTGGGTGAGCGGGATTGCTCCATCCAGCGACGCTACCAGAAGCTCATCGAGGAAACCCCGTCCCCTGGCATCAGCCGTGATACCCGCGAGGCCCTCGTGAAGGCCGCCGTCCAACTGGCCAGGAGCGTGAACTACACCAACGCGGGGACGGTTGAGTTTCTGGTCGGTCCCCGCGGCCGCTTCTACATGATGGAGGTGAATGCCCGGTTGCAGGTCGAGCACCCGATCACCGAACAGGTGAGCGGCATAGACATCGTAAGGGAGCAGATAAGGATCGCGGCGGGCGAGCGGCTTACGTATTCGCAGAAGAACATGAAGTTCGACGGCGTGGCGATCGAGTGCCGGATCAATGCGGAGAACCCGATGAACGGGTTCCGCGCCACGCCTGGTCGGATAACTGAGTTCGTGCCGCCGGGGGGCCCGGGCGTTCGGCTTGACACGCACGTCTACAGCGGTTATGACATGCCGTCATACTATGATTCCATGATCGCAAAGCTCATCGTCCACGGCTCCAGCCGCGGTGACGCCCTTAACATCCTTCGCAGGGCCCTGGGCGAGTTCAGGGTGGAGGGGATCAAGACGACTATCCCGTTCTACCGAGACCTCATCGAGCATCGCGAATACGCCAGCGGCAACTACGACATCTACTTCGTTGACGATTTCGTCGGGGCAGGCTGACCGGCAGCGTGCAGTCCGTGAGTTGTCGGGCGGGGGCTCGGTGGAACGGGTACGCCGGCGAGCACGCCGGATTCGAGTTGACCTTCCGTCATGGCTCGCCGCTGGCGCAACGCAAACCAAGGTCGCACAGTGGACGGATCGAGCGGGAGGCGCACGTGGATAGGTCTATCGTTCCGCCACCTACGGCCGTCGCGACGCTTGTCGAACGCGCTATCGGCATCACCACCACCATCCCGGTGGAGGTCCTCTACGCCGCCGGCATCGTGCCCCTCGACCTCAACAACCTTTTTGTCTCCGCTCCCGATCCGCTATCCCTGGTGGCGGAGGCCGAGCGGTCCGGGTTCCCCAGAACCTGCTGCTGCTGGACGAAGGGCATCTACGGGGCCGTGCGCCGGCATGGCATACGGCGGATCATCGGCGTCACGCAGGGCGATTGCAGCAACACGAACGCCCTGATGGAGGCGCTGCGTTTCGACGGGATAGAGTGTATCCCATTCGACTTCCCGCACCAGCCGGATGCCGCCCTTATGGACGAGTCCGTTCGGGCGCTGGCGCGCGTGGTGGGGTGCGACGCTCCGGACGCTGAGACGTGGAGGTCACGGCTCGCTCCCGCCAGACAGAAGGCAGCCGAGATTGACCGTCTGACGTGGCAGGAAGGGAAGGTGAGCGGGCTGGAAAACCATCTCTGGCTCGTCTCGACGAGCGACTTCTGCGCCGACCCCGAAGGATACACCCAGCAGGCCGAGTGCTTCATCTCGCAAGCGGCAGGTCGAAAGCCGACGCCGCATCTTGTGAGGCTCGGCTTTGTGGGCGTTCCGCCCATAGTGCCCGGCCTCTACGATTGCATCGAGGAGCTGGGGGGCCTGGTGGTCTACAACGAGATCCAGCGCCAGTTCGCCATGCTTGAGCCTGCTGACTCGCTGGCCGAGCAGTACAGCCGTTACACCTACCCCTATGGTGTATTCGCACGGGCGGAGGACATCCGGCAAGAGTGCGAGCGCCGCTCGCTGGACGGCGTCATCCACTACGTGCAGAGCTTCTGCTTCCGCAGGATAGAGGACAGGATACTGCGCGAGCTGGTGCGCGTGCCGGTTCTGACCGTGGAATGCGACATGCCGGGGCCGGTGTCAGGTCAGCTCAGGACGCGCATTGAGGCCTTCATCCAGATGCTCGACGCCCGGAAGCGGGGGAGGGCGGTCTTTTAGAGCCTCCGACAGAATGACCCGTGGTCGCGACGGGGTGTGTTTCGCTGCAGACCAAGGAGCGTGGGCGACGGCGCATAAGGGGTCCGAGCCTACTCCGCCGAAGCAGCTTCGGCTGCGAAGGCCGGATGCGCGAAGCCTGCGCGACACAGGTATGCAGCCAAAGACGCCCCGTCCCTTCGGGTTGCGCCTCGGGCCGGCGTCTGCGGTGTCAGGGCTCCTCACCGTGCCTGACCCTGGCATGGCGTCGTCGCCCTTCCTTGCATCCATCCGGCCAGAGGCGCAACGCGGCTCACGCGGCATTCTGTTGGAGGCTCTTGGCCCGGCGGGGTCCTCATCCGGCCCGACTATGGGCTCATGCGTCAGGCCATGTCGAACAGCACGGCCTGGGCTGCGGTGACGCCGGCGCCCAACTCGAACTCGTATCCCAGCTCCTTGAGAGCCCGCTCGACCGTAGCGATGGCCACCAGGAGATCCTCGGCGCTGACGTAGCCCATGTGACCGATGCGGAAGATCTTGCCCTTCCAATCCCCCTGGCCGCCGGCGATGGTCACGCCGTACTCGTCGCGCATCTTCTTCGTCATCTTGTCCGTGTCGACGCCTTCGGGCGCGTGAACTGCCGTTACGCCGTTGACCGGGTTTTCGGCGGCAAGGCTCAAGCCTATAGCTTTCATGGCCGCCTGCGTGGCCTCCGCCAGCAGGGCGTGGCGAGCATAGACGTTCTCAAGCCCTTCTTCCCGTATCATCTCGAGCGCCTTGTGCAGCGCCCGGATGAGGGACACGGGAGGGGTGAAGGGCGTGGTGGTCTTCTGGAGGTTCTTGCGCATCGCCTTCAGATCCAGGTAGTAGCGCGGCGAAGAGCATTGCTCGACCACGTCCCATGTCCTGGGGCTGACCGCGATGAAGGCAAGTCCGGGGGCGATCATGCAGCCCTTCTGAGAGCCGCTAACAACGACGTCCACGCCCCACCGGTCCATCCTGACCGGATGGATGCCGATGCTCGTGATGGCGTCCACGACCAGCAGCGTCTCGCTGTGGCGGGTGAGCGATGCGATGGCCTCGACGTCGGTGAGCGCACCTGTTGATGTCTCGCTGTGTGTGATGCACAGAACGCGAGCGTCCGGCGTCTCGGTGAGCGCGGCGTGAGCCTGCTCAACCGTCGGGGATTTGCCCCACTTAACTTCGACGGTCTTGACGCGGCACCCGTACGTCCGGCACAGCTCCATCCACCGCTCGCCGAACTTCCCGCCCACGACGCAGATGGCCTCCTCGCCTGGTGAGCATGTGTTGGCGATGGCGGCCTCCATGGCGGCCGTGCCGCTGCCGGCGATGGTGAACACCTCTTGCTCGGTGCCGAACAGCTCTTTCATCCAGTCGGTCACTTCACGCAGTATCGTTGAGAACTGCGGCGTGCGATGGTGCATCATCGGCGCGGCTTCCGCCATCAGCACCTCGGCCGGCACCATCGTCGGCCCAGGCGTGAACATGTAGTGCTTCTTCATGAACGCTACTCCTGAAACTAGTGGTAAGGCTAATGATGCGTCACACCCGGCGGCCTAGCATCCAGCAGCCTCGCCGGGTTCCTAAGCGGTCTGGCCGCCGCTCTCTGCGCATGCGTCCAGCAGGTCTCCGAAGGTCAGGTCGCTGAGTGCGCGCTGCTGCGACGCGATAGCGGCTCCGAAGACCTCCTCAAGCTTGTCTTCGAGCGGTTTGTCTTCGGGGCGCGGTGAGCGGGAATCGCCTCTGAAGCGGTCGCTTATGCTCAACACGTCCATCACCTTGAGCTTTGAGAGGGACCTGGCGGGATGGAACTGGTCGAGCTGCTCGCCCACGGGCGTCAGCAGACCCAGGTTCGCCAGCCGGTTGGCCGCGTCAGCGGCCTCTTCGGGGGAGATCTGGAGTGTGTCTGCCAGTTGGCCGACGGTCATGGGCTTGCCGCTTGTCGAGAACTCGCGCGCGACGTAGAGCACGATTCGAACCGCAAGGTAGCGGTCTATGAACACGTTTGAGAGGCGGTGGAGCCTGTCCTGGAACCTGAGCAGACCGATGTTCTGGATCGTGAAGGCCACTTCTGCACCGAACAGCACAAGCAGCCACAGCACCCACAGCCAGAGCAGGAATATCGGGACGGCGCCGAGGGAGCCGTAGATCTTCTCGTACTTGATCGCATGTGTAACGTAGAGGCCGTACGTGGGACGTGCAAGCTGAATGAGTACGGTAGCTACGAAGGCGGCCCAGCCCGCCGCGCGAAACTCGACGCGCGTATAAGGCAGGAACTTGTAGACGGCCACCAGCAGCAGCCAGACCGTCACGAAGGGCACCACGTATTCTGCGAGCGTTGCGGCGACGTGGAACGCCGCACCCGCCACGGGGATGTCCTCCAGAGCGCCGACCATCTGGTAGGCGACTCTCTCGCTGACAAGCGCGGAGACTCCGATGAGCACCGGGCCCAGCCAGATCAGCGTGCAAAAGGAGGTGAACTTGGCCCAGAAGGGACGCTTCTGCTTTACCTGCCAGATGTCGTTCAGTGTCTTCTCGATGGTGTTCAGCAGGGATACAGACGTCACGACCAGGATCAGGATGCCCACCACGCCGATTCCTGCGTGTCCCACTCTCTCGGTGAAGTGGCGTATGTAGTCGGCCACGGCCACGCTGATCAGTCCGCGCGCTGCAAGCTCTTTGCTCCCTTCTGTGGTCCTCAGGTGGAGATCGAGCGCTTCTTCCCTTCGGTCAGCGAGCAACAGCGCGTCGACCAGCGCAGCTTCAGCCTCGGCTGATCCTTCCATCAGCCGGGCCGCCTCGTGGAGATTCTTGATAGACTCGTTGAGGCTCTGTGCGGCCGCTTCAGGGGCCTCCGGCCGGAGGAGTCGGGAGATTTTCAGGTTGTCCTGGCCCAGCGCAAGCAATGACTCCCCCAGCTTCTGGATGGCCAGGTCGTGCTGCTCAATCCACTCTCGCGCAGTGTAATCGCGGACGTCCTGGCCGTAGATCACCAGCGCATCGGTCAGCTTCCGAGCGACTGCGCGGTAGTGGGACACGGCCTCTTCGCGGTCCCGATGTTGGTCCTCAGCCCCTACCCAACCGGCGTTGTCCTGCGGTTCGTCCAGGGAGACGCTTTCCAGGTAGCGGCGGACATCTTTTCGGGACGGCCTCTTCGGGCGGGGCTCCTGTATCGTCACGCCCGCCGCCTTCGCGTAGGCTCGCACCTGAGCCGGACCGAGCCCTCTTCCCAGTGGAACCGGCGACCCGTTGGATGCGCCGAAGTAAAGCGAATAGAGTCCTTCCCGCACCGCTGCCGGGTCGGCCCCCCGCGTCAGCGCCTCCGCGTAGAGCCACGCGGCCTGCGCCGCGCCGCTGCGCCTTGGCGAATCATCTGCCTCCTTCAAGACTTCCTGCGCGGGCGCGTCGTCAGCCACAGCGAACTCCCCGGACTCCTGCGTATCGCGCCACGGTGTCCCCTCAACGAGCGGCCCGGCGAGCACGACCTTGAAGATGGCCCGTTGCGCCGTCTCTTGCACGCCTTTGAAGGCCTCGAACGCGCGGAAGAAGGAGAAAGCCACGGCGAGCAGAGGCACGAGCGACAGCAGCGTCGTATAGGTGAGTGCCGCCGCCTGCTGAAGGCACCGATTGCGCAAGGTCTCCCGCAAGGTGTAGAAGCACAGGCCGACCTGCCGCCTGGCGAACTTCACCCACCATGACGGGCTCGTCGCGTCCTCCCAGCGGACCTCCTCGACCAGGTCCAAAAGCCTCTTGAAGATGCTCACCATAGCCGCGATCTTTCCACTCGCACGTTCACAGGCTCAGCTTCGCGCCAAGCTTCCCGCCGCCGCGTCATAGGGGGGCCACGTCAGGGTCCAATCCGGTGCACACCTGCTTCGTCTTTCCTTTGGCCAGGCCGGCAATGCTGGCGCGCAGCGACCTCACTTCCGACTTGCCCCGCACCAGTCCGAAGGTCAGCGCCGCCTTGTAGGTTCGCCCCGGACCGAGCTTGACGACACGTCCTTTTTCGCGCTCGAACTGCCTGGGGTTGGGGTAGTCCGTTCCGGGCTCAAGGCCCGTCACATAGCCGTCCACCTCGGCGGCCGTGTTCTTCCACAACGTGAAGGCGGGGAGCTGCTTGGTGGAGAACCGGATGCTCGCCGCCACCTCTTCGTCGGGGCTCACGAGCGCCACGGCGGTTTCCCCGCGCTTGTCGCCGTAAAGGGTGAAGAAATAGCACTGCTCCACGAAGCCGGTCGTAGGCGGACCGTAAAGGTCCCACGTCTTGATGTCTTGCAGGGCGCGCTGATCCCTGGCAGAAACTTTCCGCACTGGCACCACAAGTCGCGCCCCCTCTTCCAGCAGCGGCGAGCCGTAGTTGCAGTGGTAGAGAAGCTCCATCTCCGCCGGCAGTCCGCCGACGTTCTGAATCTCATCCTTTACCGTGAACTCGGTTGAGCCTGGAACCGTTGAGATGGCCGTGCGAAGGCTGTAGTTGGGGCCGAACATCCTGGTGTCATTGACCTCGCCGCCCACGGTGAGGCGGTAGGGGCTCTTCAGTTCAACGCTGACCCAGACGCGCGAGGCAGGGGTGTTGGCGATTCGCCCGTGCAGGGGGAGCACGACGGTGGCCTCATTCCCCTGGTTGTTGATGATCGTATCCGGGCCGGGGGCGCCGTGGCTTTCCAGCCCGCACCGACACATCAGCTCGTTGAACCCCTCAAGCCACCCAAGTCCGCCGCGCGATTCGTTCTGGATGTAGCAGGGGTGCACGACTTCCTTGATGGGGCTGTCCCAGCCCAGGACGACGTCGCCTGCGGCCGCCTCGAGTATACCCATGCCGCGCGTGGGCACGATCACAATCAACATCTCGCCGTTGTCCAACTCGATCACGTCCACTCCGTGCTGCTTGCCGCCGCGCAGGACGAACTTCGTGATGCACCAGGGAGGACCATCGAACTGTGGGATGCTGTCGCTGTCCATCTCCCACGTCTCCTCGTAGATGCTCGCCGCAGCGTCAGTCAGAATCTTGTCGAAACTCTCAGCCATGCCTCCTTCTCCTTTCGCGCGTGTCGCGGACATGCCAGGTTGCGGTGGCCGTCCCTATATGCGGCCGGAACGGAAGATCCCTATGACCAGTAACCCGCCCAGTATGAAACCGAAAAGGTAGCCCAGCAATCCCAGCCCGCTGGCCTGCCAGCCGAACACAGTCACTCTCGGACCGATCCCGGCCACCAGCATGCTGGTGGAGGAGATGATAATCGCCGCCAGGATGATGCTCAAGGAGAGCCGGTTGCCCGTGCGGTCCAGCTCGATGACGGGCTTCTCCAATCCCTCGTGCCTTACGGCGAACTCGAACACGCCGCTCCTCATTTTTTCCAGCAGCGTCCTGATGTCCCGCGGCGCCGTCCTCAGCAGCATGCCCAGGTGGTATGCGTTGGCGGTGATCGTGCGCTTCAGGGCACCCGGGGTCAGCTTGTTCAGTGCGAGCTTCTGCCCGTACGGGACGGCCAGCTGGCCGACGTTCAGGGTGGGATCGAGCTCTCTCACCATACCTCCGATCGTCACCACCGCCTTGGTCAACAGGACGAAATCCCGCGGCATAATCACGTTGTGCTTTCGGAGTATTTCCATCACTTCCAGGAACGCGCGCTGCAGGTCAATCTTATCGAAGGGCATGCTGTAGTGGCGTTCCATCAGGTCGGCGACCTCCGACCGAAACTCCTCCGCCTTTACGTTAGGCGGGACGGATCCTATCTCGCCCAGCACCTCGGCGGCCAGTTCCATCTGCTGGTTGCCCAGCGCGATGAGACAGGCCCCGATCTGGTCGCGCATGGGCTCGTTGATCCTTCCCACGAGGCCGAAATCAATCAGGGCTATCCTGCGGCCATCCGTTACCAGGATGTTGCCCGTGTGCGGGTCTGCGTGAAACGATCCGATCTCGAAGAACTGCGTCAGGAAACAGTCAAGTATCTCACGCGCTATGGCTGCTCTGGAACCGCCGGCGTCGGGCAGCTTCTGGAGCTCGCTCAGGTGCATGCCCGTCAGCCGTCGCATCGTGAGCACGCGGGCCGTTGAGTAGTCCCAGTAGACCTTGGGGATGAGAATCCTGCTATTGTCCTTGAAAGCCGTGTAGAACTTGTGGGTGTTCGCGGCCTCGCTCAGGAAGTCGAGTTCCCGGCGCATGCCATTGGCGAACTCCTCCACCACCATGGGCAGTCGCAGCGGCTTGAATTCCTCCAGCTTGTCCGCCTGCGACGCCAGGAACTCCATGATTGCCAGATCGTCGTCAACGGTTCTCTCGATCCCGGGACGTCGCACTTTGACGACGGCCTCCGTGCCGTCGTTGAGCCTGGCCGCGTGGATCTGCGCCATCGAACCGCTCGCCAGCGGCTCGTTGACGAACTGCGCAAAGGTCTCGCTCACGGGCGCGCCGAGTTCGTCCTCGATGATGGAGCGCGCCACGTCGCCGGGGAACGGCGCCGCGTGGTGACAGATCCGCTGGAGAGACTCGATGTATTCCGGAGGCAGGAGGTCGGGGCGGGTGGAGAGCATCTGGCCGAGCTTCACAAACGTCGGGCCGAGTTCCTCGAGGACCCTTGCAAGCCTGACGGGCAGGTCGGGCACCTCGTCCACTTCGCCGGCGGGCACCAGGATGCGCGCCCAGGGCGGCAGGTACATCCCAATGCCTAGCTTTCCCACGAGGAAGCCGAGCCCGTGCGACGCGCACGTGCGAGCGATGTGCGCCACCCGACGCGTCCGCCTGGGCGCTTTCAGTATCTGTGAGATTCTCACCGCCGCTCTCTTGGGAAGATCACGTGACCCGGCGGAATCAGCCTTGCGGCGCTATCATAGGGGCGGCCGTACGGCAAGTCAAGCGGGCCGGGGCCGATCACTTCCGTCAGTCGGCGGTGCCGGCGGTGAGTCGCCGGGATGCTCGAGTTCCCAGATCATCACCTCGCGCATGAACCGGTAGTAAGCTGCCCCCACGGAGATTGCCAGTCCGGGCAAGCCGTCCAGAAACCCCATCTGGACCAGGTACTTCTTCAGGAATGTCCCCGGCGGCTTGAGCAGCAGGCTGAGCAATGAGAACCCCTTCCCAGCCGCGTGCTTCGCCTCCGCGGCATAGCCGGCATATCTCGTTGACACCGCAACCAGGTCCCGGAGCCCGCCCGGGTACGTGTAGTGCAGGATGTTCCCCCTCAGGTTCTTTGCCGGTCCTTCAAGGGCAACGTGGGGGTGCGGCTCGTCCCCTGCGATCGAGCCGGACTCCCGGTGGAACAGCCGCACCTTGTGCTGCGGGTACCATCCGCTGTGCGTTATCCACCGGCCCATGAAGAACGTCTTGCGCGGGAATGCGAAACCTCTGTACGTCGGCTCCCCCGGCTGGTTGAATATCGTGCGCACCTCGTCGAGCGCGGCCTGGGTCAGCCTTTCGTCGGCGTCCAGCCACAGCACCCAGGGACAAGTGGTCTGCTCGGACGCGTACCTGGTCTGGGCGACGTGGCCGGCGAACCGGTGCTGCACGATGCGGTCCGTGTAGCGCCTGGCAATCTCGACGGTTCGGTCCTCGCTGAACGAATCCACCACGGCCAGCTCGTCAGCCCACTTCAGGCTCTCCAGGCAGTCCGCGATGTTGCGTTCCTCGTTCTGCGTGATCACAAATGCTGAGATGGCCTTATCGCCGATCATTCAACCCTCGGCTCGCGGACTGCTGCGCCTCCTCAGGCGTACGTCATGCCACAGCGCGGCATGGGCAGCACCTGCCTGCTCCGACTCCTGACAGAGCACCGGAGGTATCACCGTCCCTCGGCCCCGCCTTTGCGCACGGCCCGGTCGTACTTCTGGATGATCCGAGCGAGAACGGTCCACTTGTGGTAGTCAAGGGAGCAGGCGACTATGACCATGCCCAGCACGAACATCAACAGCGTGAACGGGTCATTCGATTCCGCCCCCAGCAACAGCATGACCACGGCCGCCGCGCAGAGCACGAGGCCCGCCACAAGAGTCACAACCCACCGCCTGCTGGGCTCGGGACTTGCGCGCAGATACGCCTCCACGATCCTCTCCTCTTCCGGTTCCAGCTCCATCTCTTGCCCCTGTCGAAGGATGTATGTGCCGCCAGCAACGGCCTACATACTAAGGAACGCGCCCCCGCTCAGTCAATAGCATGTGCGCCGTGCATCGCGCCGGGCGAGGAGTTATCATATCCCGCAGCGGAGGGGCAGTGTGGGCCCGGTCAAGGATTCGGAGCAATGCCGTGAAGATCACCGACAGAGAATGCCATGTGCTGCGCGAGTTGGCCAGGCGCGTAGCGGAGATAGCCGCTTTGCCGATCCAGGCCGAACGCGTGCGGCTCTGGAAAGACCACAATTCCCTTAAGCCGCACCGGCCGATGGTGCTGGCGTTCCCTGAAGGTGCGTGGCGGGAGCTGGTGCCGGAGGGCGAGCTTGAGTGCGAGCACGAGGAATTGCGTGTTTGGGAGACGGCCCTTCGCCAGACCATCTTCCACCACGAGCGCATCCCCGACGACCATCCCGTAACGCGAACGTTCAACGTCGGGTGGGTGGTCCGCCGCAGTGGATACGGGTTGGAAGCTGAAATCCACCGCACGGATCCCGTGGGCGCATACAGGTGGGAGGCGCCGGTCAAGACTGCGGCTGACCTGAAAAGGCTTCACGCGTCCACCGTCGAGATAGACCGCGATGAGAGCGCCCGCAAGTTCGAGCTGGCCGAGGAAGTTCTTGGGGACATACTGCAAGTCCGGCCGTTCGGGGGATTCTTCTGGAGCCTGGGCCTTACCGGAACCTTGATCAGGCTGCGGGGTCTTGACCGGATGATGATGGACATGTACGACGAGCCGCAGCTTCTGCATGAGTTGATGGCCCTGCTGCGCGACTCGACGCTCAGCGAGCTGGACACCTACGAGCGGGAGGGCGTCCTGACCCTTAACAACGGACCGACCGACTACGTTGGCTCGGGTGGGCTGGGGTGCACGGACGAGCTGCCCGCCGAGGACTTCGACGGCCGTGTTCGCTGCAAAGACCTCTGGGTGCTGGGGGAGAGCCAGGAGTTCGTCGGTGTCGGGCCGCAGCAGTTCTACGAGTTCGCGCTTCAGTACCAGCTGCCGCTGCTGGACCGCTTCGGCCTGGTCTGCTACGGCTGCTGCGAGCCGCTGGACAGGAAGTTCGACCTGATCATCAAACACATTCCGAAGCTCAGGCGCGTCTCCGTAGCGCCATGGTGCGACCGGGCGCTGGCGGCGGAGAAGCTTGCCGACCGGTACATCTACTCCTGGAAGCCTAACCCGTCCATGATATGCAGGCCCACGGTGGACTACGACGCCGTGGAGAAGGTTACGCGTGAGACCATAGAGACTGCCCGCGGGTGCTGTCTGGAGATGGTGATGAAGGATACCCACACGGTGCACGGCGACGCGGAGCGATTCACGCGCTGGAGCGAGATAGCCTCGCGCCTCGCCGCGGAAGCAGCCTGACCGCCGGGCCGGCCCGTGTGTTGTTGCCTCTCGCCCCCTGCGGCGCGTTCACACCCTCCCGGTTTTCAGGGTGGCCCTGAGTCGCACGCAGAACACGGCGTCTTCACTGCCCCACGGCCCTGGCGCGCCCGCCCAGCCGTTGCCCAGGCGGTCATAGCAGATCAGCGCCTCGTCATGGCCCATGATTATCATGCCCGTGTAGGCCGTGCTCTGCGCGGGATCGACCTCGCGCGCCTGGCAGAAGGAATCGGAGTAGTGCAGCGAGGGGTCGGGCAGCATGGCGTTGTGATGCTCGGCCAGGTTGAGCCGTTCCCACCGGGCGCCCTTGCCGTCCGTGCACGCCCACACGAACAACCCCTGCCGGCCTCCTGAGAGAAGCAGCGTGCCGTTGTCCAGGCGGGCGAGCTGTGGCTCGACCGACCATGCGTTTTCCACCGTCTCGGGTCGCGACCACGCTGCGCCGTCGTCTGCGCTGTAACTCTTGTGGTAGCGCTGGCCGCTGTCTACCCTGTAGACGCACATCAGTCGGCCGTCGGCCAGGCGGACCGTGTTTGATTCGCTCGGCCCTGCGACCGCATCGGGCACGTCTTTCCAACTCGCCACGATGGAATGGTAGTGCCAGGTAAACCCGCCGTCGTCGCTGGCGAAGGAAGAACACGTCCCCCTTTCGTCCCCTGCAAAGCCACCGTAAAGGGTGGTGAAAAGGCGCCCGTCGCGCAAGGGGAGCATGTTCCCGCTCGTGAAGAGGCTTAACTCGGCCTTGTGATAGTCCTGGAGGTCGCGAGGGGCAGCGAGGAACTTCACAGGCGCCCGGGTGACGGCAATGGCGCCGTCCCTGCCTAACGTGACGACAGTCCCGTTCGCGCCGGCGTTTCGCTTGTCGCCCGGCGAGGTCGGCCACAGCTCGTAGGGCATCAGGAGCAGCTTGCGCGGGCCCAGCGGGATGGAGGAAGGACCGTAGGACTCGATGTCCAGTGCCTTTGCCCAGTTGGCGCCGCCGTCACTGGACAGGTGCAAGATCGTCGGCCACTGGCCCTGCGCCTTGTCGTCGGTGATGATCACCTCGCAGAGTACGTCCTGGCCTCCGATCCGGTGGAGCTTTGAGAACCAGAAGTGGCCCTGCGCCCGGCCCACCTCCACTGGCATACCAACCTCCAGCCGGCAGCCTTCCAGTTCGTACTCTCTCACGTCAGTTTGCCCTCTATCCGCTGACGCTGCGTTTTGCCAGCCGCGTGTCAGACATGCACCCTCGGCACAGCATACGCCTCGGGCCCTTTCTGGATCCGGGAAGGAGACAGCCCAAGTCGCTCCAGGCGCAGGAAGATGCCCCAGGCATTCCCGTTGTTGTTGCCCATGGCTACGAGCAGTTCGTGACGGCCCTTGGACAGGGTTCCCAGGGGCACCTCCGCGTCGAGGGGCGAAGCGGGGTTGGTGCCGTTCGGATCGTGGAAGGTCTCGGCCCCGTCAATCCACACCTTCACCGGACCGTCGTAGCCCAGCAGCGCCTGCAGTTTCATGTTCTCCTGGCACTCGATCCGGCAGCCGTAGTAGTAGGTGCCCTCCCGGCCGCGGGTCTTCAGTATTTCGGCGGTGCGGCAGCAATGTCGGCCCCTGAATCTGCGCGGCCTGAGCTTCAGTGACTCCAGCGGTCCCGGGTGCTTGAGGTCCTTCAGCCCTGCATCAGCCGGCAGGAAGGGGCTGACAAGGAATTCCTTCACGAACCGGCCGACGGCGCGGGGCCTGCCGGTCGGCAGAGGTCCGAACACCGGCAGGGATCTGTCGGCCTCGTCGGTGATGTTGCAGTACGGGTCGTGGCCATAGCCGTACTGGAGCTGCATAGGCTCAAGGTCGGCGCTTGTGAGCAGCGTGTGAATGATTGCCTTGTTGCCCGACAGCTCGACGTCGCAGAACGGGGTGGTCGGCTCCGGGTCCCTCATCACGAATCCCGTCGGCCGGCTGCCCGAGCAGAGACGCCCCTCGACGTTTGCGAACTCGACCACGAGGTCGGCGAGGCCGTCGCGGGGCCTGGTTCGGATGGTGACGGATTTTAGTGCGATGGGGGGCTTGCCGGCCTTGCGTCCCTGCCTGAGCACCCGCATGGCCCGCGCTAGGCGGCGCCCGAGTCGGTGCTGATCACGGGCGCTGATGTGGATGGTGTCCTCCAGGCTGAGGTCAATCGCAGGCACGACGGTCAGGTTGGCGACGGTCTCAGGGAGATGCCGCTGTTGGTCTTGCACGGAGTTCCAGATATCCACAGCGGCGTTCCATTGGACGACGCGTGAGATCTGCACCACGGCGACCGGCAGCCTCGCATCGCGAAGGTCCCTGCGCATGGCGCGCACGAGCGTCTTCATGCGCTGCGTGTAGAGCCGCGCGTCCTCGCCGATGGCGTCGCTCTCGCCCTGATACCACAACATTCCCGCGACCTTCGACCCGTTCTTGCGGAAACGGCGCACCATGGCGCCGTGAAGGCTGTGACCGCCGCGCTTCTTCAGGGCCGGGTTCCACTGCGTCATGGACGTACCGCCGTGCGCGCATGGGATCAGGCCCTGCGGCACGCCAGTAGCCTTGAACATGTCCTGCCCGAAAGCCACCCCGGGCCCCACGCCGACATACGTGTCGGGCTCAGGCCGCACGCCGCCGCAAAGATCAATGTGCACCGGGTCAACGGCAGCATGCATGTTGTGAATGGGGTCCTCGGCGGGCGCCCAGTGATCGTCCATGTAACACGCCCGGACCTGGCGCACGGCCTTCAGGCGGTTGCGCAGCAGCCCGATGCCCTGCATGTTGGACTGTCCTGCAAGAATCCACACGTCGCCCACGAGCAGGTCATCAACCGATGATCCATCGAGCACTCGGCCCTCGGCGTCGACGACGCGCAGCTCCACGTCGTACGGCCCGCCGACCGGCAGTCCCTTGAGGCGGCCGGTGAGCTTACCGCCGCCGGCCCTGCCGACGCGCACGCGGGCGAATCCTCTTACGGTCTCTCCCTCACTCCTTACACGGGCCATGAGGGTCCCGCTGACCTTACACCGTCCGGAGAATGGGGCGTCGCTGACGCTCAGCCGATTGCGCTGCAACACCATGTGGCTCAGCAATCCTTCGACGATATCCATTGCCTGCTCTCTGCGAGAAACGCCGGTTAGTCAAACCACAACGCGACACGTAGTTCTCCCTTGAATCCCTGCACTGGGGCCAGGGAGAGCGGGAAATGGTAACCCAACCTCGGCAGTTGTGCAAAGACCCGTTGCGACTGCTCTGAGAAGCGAACTGCCGACACTCCGGCCGAGCGCTTGACGGAACCCTCGGCGGCATTACAATGGGCCGTACAAATCGCCGCGTGCATCCCGTAGCCGATGCGCGGACACGCTCACTGTCGGCGTGCAGTCCCCCGGAACCTTCGAAGCGTGTAGCCTGCGGTTCAATGCGCAGAACAGACTGGAAACATACCGGCCGGTTCTTCTATGCAGGTTTCTGGATGGATTTCTCCGCGAACATGTTCATGGTTGCGGTGCCGTACGCTGCCATGAAGCTCGGCGCGGGGTCGATGGAGCTGGGGCTGCTGGGTGCAGTGCGGGGTCTGACTTACGTCGTGGCCATCCTCTCCACCGCCGTCCTCGCGGACCGCTACAGCCGCCGCACCATCACTACCGTCAGCACTGTGGCTCTGGCGGTTGTGCTCGTGCTTACAGCGTGGGTGACCACGCTCTGGCAACTGTTCGCGGGGGTACTGCTCTGGGCAGTGGCGGTATCCCTATTCTGGCCTTCGGTGTTCGCGTGGCTTGGTGACTCGCACGCCCCTGAGCACCTGGGGCGGGCAACCGGCACGGTGAACCTGGGTTGGAGCGTCGGCTCCCTGATAGGCGCCGCCTTGGGGGGCGTGCTGTTTCGCCTGTGGGGTCCGTTGCCGATGATTCTCGCCGCATTGCCCGCCTTGCTGGCGGGCCTCTCAATGCGCGGGGCGGCCGAGGTGCGGCGCACCGCTGCGGAGCCGCAGGCCGGGGGCAAAGCGCCCCTGGGAGCCAAGCGACGGCTTGCTTCCGCCTGGCTGGGGGGCGGCGCCGTCTGCTGCGTGTTCGGGCTCATGGGCAGCGTCTTTCCGAAGCTGGGCAGCGACATCGGCGTGGACGCCTCTGTCTTCGGTGTCCTCTACGCAGTGTCAGGACTGACCCAGACGCTCGTGTTTGGGCTTGGGTTCATGGGCGTGTTGTGGACGAGGGACTGGCGCGTGTCGCTGGCGGCCCAGGTGCTTTCGGCGGCGCTGCTCGCCACGGTGTTCTGGGCTACGGGTCCATGGTGCATCGTCCCGCTCTATGCCAGCATGGGGGTGGCGCTGGCGGTGTCGTACTATGTCAGTCTCTACGTGAGCCTTGCGGGGGAGGGGTCGCGAGGGGTGAAAAGCGGGATACATGAAGCGTCGCTTATGGCGGGCGCAGTGATCGGAGCGTTGGCCGGCGGGACGATTGCCCGCGAATGGGGTCTGCGTGCGCCGTACGTGCCCATGGCGGCCCTGGTGCTCCTGCTCGCTGCCGTGCAGCTCTGGCTCAACCTCTCGTCTCGTCGCGCGCAGGAGAAGTCGTCTGCGTGAGACGCACCCGCCCCGTGTCCGGGCAAAGACACTGTCGGCCGTTGACAGGCCCACCAGAATTGCATACCCTCTCACGCTCGACCGGCGGCCGCGCTGGGTTGCGGCGGCAAGACCGGCACCGATCTCATTTGGCGATGGCCGTCTCCCATCGCGGAAAAGGGAACCCGGATGGAGGTACAGACATTGGACGGTGAAGTCTTCGTGTTCGGCAACAGGACGCTGGGCATGATCGAAGGCCTGATCTTCGGGCAGTTCGTCGAGCTTACCGGCCGTTGCGTCAACGGAGGGCTCTATGACCCGCAGAGCCCGCGCGCGCGTGCCGACGGCATTCGAGAGGACGTTCTTGAGGCCCTGAAGGAACTCAGTCCGACACACATAAGGTATCCGGGCGGGTGCGCGACTGCCTACTTCGACTGGCAGGAACTCGTGGGGCCGGTCGAGCAGCGTCCACGCGCCAAGCTGTTTCGCTCCCTTCGGGTGCCGCAAGCGACGGCCTTCGGCATTCCCGAGGCGTGGGCGCTGTGCAGGGAACTCGGCGCGGAGCTGTACCTCACCGTCAATGCCCACACCCAGTCGCCCGAGGACGCTGCCCACCTCGTGGAGTATTTGAACTCCACGCAGCCGACGAGGTGGGCCGACCTGCGGCGTGCGCATGGACGCGAAGAACCGTACGGCGTGAAGTACTTCGGCCTGGGCAACGAGATATACGGTGAGTGGCAGCCCGGCGTCAAGACCGCCCAGCAGTACGTTTACTGGTGTCGCGAAGCCATCCGCCAGATGAAGGCGGTGGATCCCAATGTCGTCACCGTCGTCTGCGGTTACGGTCGGCCCCAGCCGGAGTGGGACCGCACGGTTCTGAAGGGGCTTATAGACGTCGTGGACATGATCAGCATCCACAACTACTTCGGCCGTCCAGGATTCTCCGACAACATGGCGGCAAGCCTCGTGTGCCAGGAGATGCTCACCCAGCTCAGCGTTAACATCGACGAGGCGCTGGACGGCTTCCTGAAGCGCAAGGACCGTCCGGGCATGGCGTTCGACGAATGGAATGTCTGGTACCGCTCAGAGCATCGCCCGGACGCCGATGTGGAGGAGATATACAACTACACCGATGCGCTCACGGTGGCCTCCCTGATGCACTGTATCCTGCGCAACAGCAGGACGATTCGGCTGTCCAACGCTTCCCTTTTCTTGAATTCTCTTGGCGCCGTCTATACGGATCGTGAAAGGTCCGTGCGCCAGACTATCTTCTACCCGCAGAAGATGCTGAGGCATGGGCACAGCGGTCGGGTCGTGCAGACAGTGGTGGACGGGCCCACCTTCGCGGGAAAGCACGAACGGTTCTTCATGGGCATCGTTGACGTGGAGAAGGCGAAAGACGATACGGTGCCGACGCTGCTGCACTACAATGAGATCCCCGCGCTGGATGCACTGGCCAGCGTGGATGAGCAGAAGGGGACGGCAACGCTATCGGTCATCAACAAGATGGAGACCGCGCCGCTCAAGGTGCGCCTCACCTTCCGCGGCCTTCAGCCGAAGGGCCAATCCGTGACCATGCAGCGGCTCACGGGGAGAGAGGACTTACTGGCCGAGAACACCCTCGACGAGCCCAACAGAGTTGGCATTGCCACGCAGAAGATTCCGCTGTCCGATGTCGTCACCCTGCCCCCGGCCAGCCTGACGCTCCTTCGATTCGGAGTATGAGGACTAACACCATCGCTTCATAATCCGCGAAGATTTGCCCTGCTTCGTTCACGCCAGCGTGAAGGAATACAACTCGGCCTTCTCCATAAAGAAGCGGACCTTGCGGAAACGCGGTATCTCAGGGTTGGGGTATTGGGCGCGTTCCGTCGAGCCGACGGGGATTTCAGGCTGCCCCTTCCATGAGAACGTGTGTCGGACGTCGTCTCCCCTGAACACGTCGCATTCCTCGCGGCTGAAACCCGGCAGGACCTCGTCGTGAATGTCGACCAGCTCTGCCGCAACTGAGCCGCCGTCCTTGCAGCGCGCGTTGACCACCAGCCTCGATCCCTCGGAGATGACAGGGCGCGTGATGAGTATTCCGCGTCTGGCCGGACCGGCATCCAACGACGCGAAGCCGTCCAGACGCAGGTTGGCAAGGCCGAGGGCGTAGCTGACCCGGGTTATGTCTGTCGCTTCGGGGACCTTCAGGCCTTCTCGCGCCCCGGTGATCCACCAGTCGTGATGGTTCAATGACCCGCCGTGGAAAACGTAGAGTTCGTCGCCGACCTCGACGGGCTTGCTGGGAATGGTGACCATGTTCGCGTCCCATGCCCCTTCGCCGCGCGGGCTGATGAACGGCTGCCGCTTGTTCAGATGATCCCAGGTCTTGCCGTTGCGGCTGTATACCAGCCTTACGCACATGGTGTTCGGCACGTAATGGAGGATGTTGAGGAACCCTATTGTCACGCTCCCGACGGGGAACTGGCACAGCCCGTAGAAGCACTCGTCCAGATCGTCCAGCCCGTCCTCTATGGGAAGCACAGGATACGGCTCGGTCCAGTGAACCAGGTCGGAGCTTTCGGCTTGCCAGATCCTTCGCTTGTTCACCCGTCGCCAGTCCAGGGGGTAATAGGGAGGACACCACTGCCCGGCGGTGGGGTTCTTCAGGTTCCGCGCGATGGCGTACATATCGTAGTGGCGCGTGTTCATCACAAACAGCCGCCCGAACGGGTCGTAGTGCAGGATGATAACGTCGTCGAGGCGGTAGCCCTGTCGGCCGAATGTAGGGCGCTGGCTAAGGGGCGTCCAATGAATGCCATCCGCTGAGGTCGCGGCGGTCATGTTGGCGCCGTCTTCGCCTGGCATAGCTTCGGTGTAGAGGGCCTTGAAACGCTTCCCCTCGTCAGGCTCGTCAGGGTCGAGCACAAGCCCCAGGTTGTAGGCATTGGGGATCGTCACGTTGGTGTCACGTCCCCCGACGCGCTGGATGCCAAGAGCAGGCTTCCGCCAGTGAATGCCGTCCTCGGACTCGGCATAAAGGAGATTGAAGACGCTCTTGCCAACGGCGAACTCGCCGGCCTTCACGTCGGGCTTCTTCCATTCCATGTACCAACACTTGAACAGCCCGTCCTTCGGGTCGCGGATCACCTGCCAGCCATTGCAGGAGAAGCAGGTGATGTGTTCCCAGGGCTTGTCCCGGACGAGGACGGGTTCCTCACGCGCCCTCACGGGTTCATGCCACGTCCTGCACACGTTTTCCGCGGATTCGACGACAAGGTCGTCCACGAACACCTGCTTTTCGCGGCCGATGTTCAGCATCGCAGCGTCATAGATCATCTGGCTTCTCCCTGCTTCTCCTGTTGACGAGCAGATATTCACCTGTGCGGGGAGTCATGCTATACCCTTTGCCACATTGGCGCAAGGTGCTGCTAACTGCGGGTTGCTTGTGTTGATGGTGAGGTTGCCGAGCCCTGGAAGTAGGTTGACAGCGCGGCGCGAAGCTGGTAAACGGATAGGGCGTCGTTCGGCAGGGGAGGGCGCTGACGGAGAGGACCGGCTGAACCTCAGCGGGAGGTAGTTCGCCCCATGAAGGATTTCGACACGCTACTGAAACTTGTGGAGAAGCATCCTGTCAGGAAGGTGGCGGTCGCTGCGGCGCACGACGCCTCCGTGATCCAGGCTGTTGATGAGGCAAGGCGTCGCAACATAGCCGAGCCCGTCCTGGTAGGCGACGAGCGGGCGATAAGGAAGGCCGCGGAGTCCGTGGATGTGTCTCTGGAAGACATGCGCATTGTGAACGAACCCGACACGATTCGCGCGATCACACAGGCCGTTCAGATTGTATCGTCGGGTGAGGCGGACATCCTGATGAAGGGCTACGTGCACACGGACGATTTCCTCAGGGGCGTGCTCAACAAGGAGTGCGGGCTGCGCACAGGGTCCGTTATGAGCCATGTCTTCGTGGCGGAGATGGATGACAAGCTTCTCTTCGTTACGGATGCAGCCATGAACATCGCGCCGGACCTGACGCAAAAGGCGATGATACTGCTCAACGCGGTCTACCTGGCGAACCTGTTCGGGGTGATGAACCCGAAAGTTGCAGTGCTGGCTGCGGTGGAGCTTGTGAATCCTGCGATGCCTGCAACCCTGGACGCGGCCTGCCTGGCCAAGATGGCCGATCGGGGCCAGTATGTGCCGAGCTGCATCGTGGACGGTCCGTTCGCGCTCGACAATGCGGTCTCGCTGGTCGCGGCCAAGCACAAGAAGATAGGGGGGCCGGTTGCGGGACAGGCGGACATCCTGTTTGTGCCGGACATAGAGGCCGGCAACATGCTGGCGAAGTCTCTCGTGTACTTCGGCGGCCGGAGACTGATCGGTCTGCTGGTCGGCGCCAAGGCGCCCGTCGTTCTCACCAGCCGGGCTGACACCAAAGAGTCGAAGCTTCTCTCGATCGCCGGCGCCGTGTTGATGGTCAACATGGAGCGCGTGTTGACGCTGAAGGTGGGGAAGGTGCACTACTAAATGCCCCGACTGTCTTCCCCCTCGTCTCGGCGGACTAAACCACGAAGGGCACGAAGAAGACTGCATAACCACCACGACACCACGGGCACAACGGAGAGACGACGTTATTGGGGTCCGCAGAGGAACCCCGTCGAGCCTCTGCCACTCGGGCAAAGAGATCGCTCAGACCCACCGATATCTGTGCCAGATGTCTGAAGCCGTGTCGCGGGTCGCATATCGTCGTGGTGTCCTTTGGTGCTTGCCGTTCTTCGCGATCGAGAAGACGCTTGGTCGCGTTACGCGGGGTACTTATTGATGTTTCGATAAGAAAAGGAACGCCGCAGCCTCTCTCCCTTTCCCTCTCCCGGTGGGAGAGGGGAGGGTGAGGGTGCCTTCCTTCTTCCTTGGCGGGGACACCTTGCGGGTCCGCAAGGTGTCCCCGTACATACGTTCGTGGTGCCCGTCGTGTCGTAGTGGTTAACGACCTCGCTCCGTGTCCTTCGTGCTCTTCGTGGTGGGAAAAGCCTTGGATGGTGTGCGGGTGCCGCCTGGCGGGGGCCGTTCCCATTGGCAGCGCATCACGCGCGGGCAGCTGCCTCCTTCACGCAAGCGAGCAGGTTCTTCAGCTCTTCCTCGCTTCGGGTCGGGCTTGTGGACAGGTACACAGTTCGCTCGAGAACGGACAGAGTGGTGGGGCACATGTCCGGAGAATACGCCAGCGGCGGTTTGGACAGCCGCAGGGGGTCGCGAGCGGGATGATGGGCACCCCGCTTCTTCATGACCGGCTCCCAGTTGCTGTAGACGTGGCGGTCGCTGTTTATCGGGGAGTAGGCCGACACGCCCCTTTTCCCCAGTTGCTCCAGGAAGCTCCTCACCGTCTCGGGAGACTCGAAGAGCAATGCGAGGGTTGTTGCGCATTCTCCCTCTGTGTCGTTGATGGGATTGAGGGAGAAGACCGTCTCGCTTGCCAGCTCTTTCATCATGCGTCTCTTTTCGTCTCGGAGGGCGGATAATATCCCGTCAAGCCTCGTGAGCTGGACGCGGAGTATTGCGCTGAGGATTTCGTTTATCCGAAAGTTCAGGCCGGCGAAGAATGGGGTGCCTATGTCCGAGGCGTGCTCTCGAAACGCGCAGCCCCCGTCGTGCTGTATGAGCGCGCGTTCGTAGATCTCGGCGCTATTGGTGACCATCGCCCCGCCTTCGCCGCACGTGATGATCTTGTACTGATTGAACGAGAAAGCCCCGACGTCGCCGATCGAGCCCAGTCTCTTACCCCTGTATGCTCCCCCGAGCGCCTGGCATGCGTCCTCGACGACCAGGATGTTGTGTTTCCCTGCAATCTCCATGATTGCGTCCATGTCGCACGGCAGTCCGCACATGTCAACCGGCGCGACCGCCTTGGTGCGAGGGGTTATCTTACGCTCGAAATCCTGCGGGTCCAACGTCAGCGACTCGTCGATCTCCGCCAGGACCGGCACCGCGCCGACCGCAAGCGGGGCCAACGCAGTCGCCATGAACGTGTAGGCCGGAACGATAACCTCATCGCCCGGCCCAATCCCCAAACCTGCCATCGCGCAGATGAGGGCAGCCGTTCCGCTGGTCATCGCTATCGTGTGCTTGACGCCGATCTTGTCGGACCATTCGCGCTCGAACTTGTCCGTCTCGCCGCATTCACCGCCCCCGTAGCGAAACAACACCTTCGACTCTATAACGCGGCGGACAGCCTCAACCTCTTCCTTGCCCATGATATACATGCTCTATTCTCCCTCTCCCCACGAGGTGTCTCTCTCCACGATCTTTTCGTTGTAGTACTGCGTCACCGGCAGAAACCTGACGCCCAGGCGCAGGGCGTGCCCTATGACCGCCCTGTACCACTGCGCCTTGTTCTGAAAACCCTCTTCGGTGGCGCAGCGGTGATCGTGTGAGCACAGGCTCCACGTCAGGTCTTCCTTGGCCGCCTTGTCAGCGAAGCTCTTCAGGTGCTCCACGTACTTCCGGGGATCCTTCTCACCGGTGAATGCGCTCCAGTAGAAGTCGTCCTGGTAGCCATGAACCATGATCTCAAGGACGGCCGGGAACCCCTGCGCCTTGTAGAAGAAAGGCTGCCATTCCAGCGGCACGGGCTGACCGTCGTCCTCGTCGCGCCCGAACGTCCTGAGCACGTTGAACCCGTGCCGGTGAACCATCTCCAGCAGGTCCGGCCTATCCCCAAGTCCGCGGTAGTAGCACCAGGGGCCTGTCATGGCGTTCGCGCGCCTGCCCAGGACGTTCTGGAACACCGCCTGGCATCTGCCGAGGTCGCTCTCGATGGTTTCGAGAGAAGACCCCCGCTCCATGTACCAGTCGGTGCTCCCGTGTATGGTCTTGCCCTCTGGTATGCGTATCAGAACGGTCTTCAGCAGAACGTGACTATACGTGTGGGCCTGCAGCTCAATCAGGTCGTCGCCGTCTATCGCGCGGAATACGTCCGGGTAGCGCTCCAGTGTCCGGCCAGTGAGGTACCATGTCACCGGCACGTTTAACTCGTGGAAGAGCTCCTGCCCGCGCTCCGCGAAGGCGACTGCGTCCTCAGACGCGGTCTCCACGTCTATGCCGAACAGGATGGTTCCTGGCATTTGCGACAGTCCCCTTTGGACGGATTGGGAGGCGCTTCGCCGAGGACTTCCGCGTCCCAGGCTGATACCGCCCTGGCTCATCCTTATACACAAGCCGTCCGCGCACTTCAAGCACTTAGAGGCTCTAACAGAATGACCCGTGGCCGCGACGGGGTGGATTCGCCTGCAGGCCAAGGAGCGTGGGCGACGGTGCATAAGGAGTCCGATGCGCCTAGCCTGAGCGACACAGGCATGCAGCCAAAGACGCCCCGTCCCTTCGGGTTGCGCCTCGGGCCGGCGTCTGCGGTTCGGCAAGCTCACCGCCCCGAGCAACGTCGAGGGGCGGCGTCAGGGCTCCTCACCGTGCCTGACCCTGGCACGGCGTCGTCGCCCTTCCTTGCATCCATCCGGCCGGAGGCGCAACGCGGCTCACGCGCCATTTTGTTAGAGGCTCTTACTGCCTACCAGATCCGCATGGGGTCCTGCGCTCCGCCATGGAGGTGTTCGCCAACCCATGCCTGGAGACGCAGGGACATGTCCTCACAGCGCGAAGCTTCGCTCTGGGCCAGGTTGACCTTCTCGACAGGGTCCCACTCAAGGTCGTAGAGCTGTCTCTCGCCGGCGAGGTTCTCGATGAGCTTCCACGCGCCTTCCCTGAAGGAGCGGTAGCCCGGGTCCGGGGGCCCTCGGCGCACTTCGGCGACCATGAACCTCCGCCCCGGCTGGTCGCCGCGTATCTGGGGCAACAGCGAGCGTCCTTCCATGCGGACGTCAACCGTCAGCGCGGTGCCAATGCGAGAGTGCAGCGTTCTGCCCGGCGCGGCAATCCCCATCAGGTCCAACAGCGTCGGCGCGACGTCAACGTGCTGAGCGAATCCCTTGACGCGAACGCCTTGCGGCAATAGGCCGGGCCGCCAAAGGATGAGCGGAATGTGAACCGTGTCCTCATAGAGCAGCCCGTGCCCCCAGGTGCCGTGGATGCCGAGCCCCTCCCCGTGGTCGGCTGTGAGGACGATGATGGTCTGATCCAACAGTGCCAGGTCCCGCAGCTTGTCGAGCAGCCCGGCGAGCTGACTGTCCATGTAAGCGATGGAACAGTCGTAGAGGTCCTGGCTCATGGCGCGCTCGTCGCCGGGATCGAGCATGCTTGCAGTTCCGCCGTCCACGTCTCGTACTAGCTGCTCGCCGGAGACGCCCCAGACTATCTCACCCACGCGTCCCCACTGCGGCACGTAACGGTACCCTGCCGGCGCTTCGAGCGCCGGAAGCCCGTCCAGTGAGTTGGGATCCTGCAAAAACCGGTCGCGATATCCGGGTGCGCGATACGGATTGTGGTGCGGGTCCCACAAGTGGACGAATGCAAAGAACTCCTCGCGCCCGAAGCAGTCCAACCATGGGAGGAACCGCTCAAGCGCCTCGCCGGCGGTGTACTCCGGCTGGGGGAACCCGCCGTCACTGGTGGGGTTGATGTAGAACTCGAATCCCCTGGCGGTCTGCTTCATGTGGCCGCCGAAGTTCATCAGATTATCGACAGCAACCGTCCTGTAGCTGCTGTTGCACTGGACGATTTCGGGCAAGGTCGGGATGGCATCGTCGAAGTTCATCATGTTGGGCGAGTCGGCCGGCGTCGCGTAGAAGCGGTGTGCGATCGAGGGCAGCCCGCTGAACAGGCAACTGAAGGCGGCCCCGGTTGAAAGGGCCGAGCAGTAGAAGTCCTCGAACAACACGCCGTCGGCGGCGAGTCGGTCGATTGTGGGACTCGTGTCGCGGAAGTAGCCGTAGCACCCCATGCGCTCGGCTCGAAGTGTGTCAACGACGATCCACAAAACGTTCATGTAGTCGTGCTCTCAGAGATGTGATTAAAGGCTGTGCGCCGCCTCAGCCCACGGCGCCCCCAGGCCGCACATCCTCACCGTGGACCCCCTCGCTCGGCGCTCGGGTCCCGACACACGGACACGCTAACCACGCTCATGAGCTTACGTCCTTGGCGGTAACGTCTCAACGACCACTATCAGACAAGTGGGCACTGCGTCGCCTGCACCTGCTGGTTCGGCTCAAATCCTCTTTCCGGACTCTTGGCAGAACTTGGACTCTTCCGTGTCGAGTCTGCCGCAGGTTGAGCGAATTGCACTCGTATTGTCGGGGGAGCAACCTTTAGCTGAGTGACGATCTCATACACAATCTCCGAAACGGCCCGCTTGGCTGCTTCCTCCGCCATTTCCAGATTGCACCCCGAAGACGCCGCCTCACGAGCCCTGCGCGCAAGCTCCCTCGACGCTTCATCCACATAGTACCGACCAGATACGGTGCCCAGTCGGGTTCCTGTCGTGGAAATCAGTTCGTCCCTACGTTTCATGTCAACTTCAACCAGTGAAACCCTGGGTCGCGGAAGTGTGATGGTGAGCGTATTGCTCTCCCTGTCGAAGACTATCGCGTCCTTGCTCAGAGCGGACAGGTCAATTCCATACGTGACAACAACGGGTGCCCAGACTGCCACTTCCGTGTCACCTCGCCATTTTTCACTTTTCATCTTGTGCGTAACTATCGTTTCGACTTTCAGGCAGACGAGCTCCTTCTGGTCGCTCATGCGTTCGAAGACAACATAACTGACTTCCGTCACTTTGTTGCCCAAGAAGCTTTCGACGGTTTCTGCGAAACCTTTGCCCCATCGTTCGGGGGTCTTTCCCAGGAAAACTACGAGCTGAAATATGAAGAGCCCCACGATGGCCAGTGACAGCGGCCAGCATAGATAACGTACCCAGGCCCACCGATCCGCTGGTGAAGGTGCCAATCCGGGCTCCCGTGCGGAGGCGATGGTGCGCGATTCTGAGCCTGGGAGACGTTCACGCTCGCCTGCCGCATCGCTGCCAACTTCTCCCGTGGCTCCAATACGCCGCCGCGTCCTGTTTTTCAGCAGCATCGTCAGGAGATAGCCCAAGTAGCCGCCATCAACGACGAGGTCGTCAAGATAACCGAAAGGGAGGAAGTCTGGGACCAGGTCAATGGGGCTCAGATTGTACAGAAGCGCCAGAAGCCCCAAGAGAGTCATGCGACCCCATGGAAAACCAGTCGCCTTGGACATGCTGGCCTCCCCCGAACAATCGGGACCTGCGCAAGCGCCTTCACGCCCCACGAGACGACCCTAACGAGCCTCCCGTGAGCATTTGGCCACTGGGCGCCAGCCATATGATGATAGCCGCCAGGCGCATCCATCCGCAAGGCAATCGGCGGGGATAGTCGATGCCCGTTTGCCAGACGGACACATTGCCTCGTGGACGCCGGCATATCTGGGGAGCTTCAGACTGCCCTGCATTTCGCGAAGAATGGTCGGGGCGACTGGCGCTTGTTTGAACTTCCTCCTCAAGACCTCGCGTCTTTGACGACCCGGTTCATTGGCCGCTTCCGGACCGTTCGCGCCGAGTGTCGCCGCCGCCTTGTCAGTTCGGAGGATTGTCTGCAAGGGGGAAAAACACCATGTCGAGGGCGCGCCCTATCGGTATCTCCCCAAGAGGCTCATCCAGTTGCGCCACCATGTAGTCGGTTACCTGCTGGTCCAGCCTGACGCCCTCGCTCCGTTCGTATTGTGTCACCCATCCGCCAAGGTCCTTAAGGATGTCGACGTATTTGCTCACCGGTGGTTGCGCCCGCAGGCCGAGAACGTCCCTCACCCTGGAGTCCAGCGCAGGCGTCTGGCCCCAGTTGAACATGAGTATCACTTTCGACAGGAAGGTGATCGTGCCGGCGCTTCGGTGCCACTCGCACAATGTCTCGAGCAGGCGATCCAGAGTTCCTTTCATCTGTGCGAGCTGATCAGGCGAGTATGCGGGCATCTCCCTCAGCCGGTACCGTGAAAGGCCGTCAACGGAGCTCCAGAACGCTGCGAGCTGATCGCGCCCGATTTCGCCCCCGGAAATCCCGTTCTCGATCGTCTCGCACTGGCGGCGCCTGTTCATATTCCATCCGTTGTAGCGCACTATTCGGAGCAGCTTGTTCATTCGCTGCACTGGGTCCGCAAGGCGCCATATGTTCCAATAATCGGTGTACTCGCGAACCCAAGATCTGTTACCTGTGAGATATCCTTGGAGCGCGTCCGCAACCGAATGGCGCTTCAGAAAACGGTCAACTTTGGTGAAATCGCAGACGGACATGCCGAAGTCTCCCCCTCGACGGAATACGAGAATGCGGAGCACCGTTCTCGGCCTTGTAGCAGACCTCCAGCTTCTCGAACGCAAAGCTCATGGACTGACCCTGGCAGCAGGAGCAATAGCAGAAGGTAGAGAGTAGAAAGGAGACCGCAGGAAAGCATGTCTCCTGCGCTGCTTGTCGGTGTTCGCCGTGCCGCCGTCCTTTGCCGTTCCCTACTTTCCCCTCTCTACTGCTCGCCTGCTCTACCACCCTCCGTCGCTTGCCTTCGGCGAGCTATGGAGGATGGTCGGGGCAACTGGACACCAATTGAACTTTTCGCTCAGGCCGTCCACGCTCTTGAGCCCGAGGTCCAGCAGTTAATCCTGGCTGCCTGATGACACGTAACCTATTGCCATGAAGAGCGTTATGTATCCTGCAACCTATGCTCGCCACCGGTTGCCATCGCCATAAGACTTCTGAGCGATGCGGAACAGGATGTCGCCTTTGGCCACGGTGTATTTGCTCTGGCCCGCAGGCGCGGCCAAAGCTGCGGGATTCGCCAGGGCGGCAGGCGCAGCGGACTCATCCAGGCTCGTTTCCAGGCTCGTCCCTAACGTTGAGGGTCCGTCGCGGTGGCGCAAGCTGTCCGCTGGACCCTTTGGCTCGTCCATCATGTCTCTCGCTATGCAGTCGGACACAGGTCTCGCATGTAGCATCCACCGCATTCCGGGCCACGCGACTTGCACCAGTTCCTTCCGATCTCCCAACAGGGCAAGTCCATCATGCCGGGAAACTCCGGGTGAAGGGCCCTTGCCTTATAGATCACCTGTTCGACTGTCGGGTCAGCAAGACAGAGTCCGAGTCTGGCAAACACGCGACGGACGTGCACATCTGCCGAGATGTCTATTGAGAAGTAGTCGCCGAAGGGGATCTTGAACTCCCGCGCTAGGATGTTTGCCGCCATGCTTGCTATCTTTGGCCCAACACCATCGAACTCGAGAAATTGGTATACGACCTCTGCGCTTGATGGTTTTCCCGTCCAGATGCGGGACGCGTCGTCCGCATATTGTTCGTGGATATGCTGAACGGCCGAATGAAAGCATCCGCTCATAATGTCAACGAAGCGATGAAGCGGCTCCGGCTGCGACATCAGACGGTTCACGTCTGCTCGCGACAGCCGGATGAGGGATTTCATCGAGAAGCCGCCCAGTTGCTCCGAAATACGATGGGGGATAAGCCCTGCCTTCTCGGCCTTCATCTGGCGATCCATCACGCAAGCCAGGACAAATGCGTGAGGATGTGCATTCAAATCGTTCAGGAGGGCATCCGCTTCAGGAACCTTGGTGAACTGGATCACCTGCTTTGGTGCACGGAATAGCGCCTTGCCGCGCTCAAGCAGTCTATCGCGTATCGGTTTCTCGTTCATCTTCTCTTCTCCGGTGAAGTGCGTGGAGCTGTTTGACAGACAATGGGGCAGTTCTTATGATTCCACTCCGGCGGCTAATGGTATCAGAGGGGGAAGGGGGGTCGCCAGAGTAGAGGAGGAAAGGATGAGAGCTGCGCTAAGAGCTATGTTCGGGTTTGTTTTGCTGGTGTGGGGGGCGGCGGTGTCCGTGCAGGCCGCCGATTACTACGTGGATCAACGGGCCGCCAACGCTTCCGACGAGAACGCCGGAACGGCCGAGCAGCCCTGGAAGACCCTCGGCGAGGCTGCAGACACCGCCGTGGCGGGCGACACCGTGTGGATCAAAGCCGGGATCTACCTGGAGACGTTGCGGGTGACGAAGTCCGGGGAACTGAACAAACCGATCGTCTTCCAGGCATTCGGGGATCACCCCGTGCTGATCACGAGCCCGAAGTATGCAGTCACGGGGTGGCAGAAGGTGGAAGGCGCCAAGAACATCTACGAGGCGCCGCAGCCGGACGTTCATAACCCCACCAAGCTTTCTCCCCCCTTTCTCCTCGCAGTCGATGGCAAAGCTGTCTCCGGCCCGGCGCCCGGACCGGGGTCGCCGTACCAGATCGGGTTGAACGGCTTCAACGAGGTCACGGACGAGACGGTCAACTGCTTCATCGTTCAGGACGATAGGATACGGCTGAACATCGGCGGCGATAACCCTGCCGACCACCAGGTGGAGGCCGTGCCCAGGAGCTTCTGCGGGGTGGTACTGGACGGCTCCTACATAGTCGTGCGGGGTCTGCGGATGTTCGACGTCAGCGGGGGCGTGCTGCACCACGGCGAGTATAACCTGGTGGAGGATTGCGTGGCGCAGGAGCTGTGGAACGATAATCCATGGGACGGTGCCTTCACGCTGGGAGGCAAGTTCGGCACCGTCCGCCGCTGCACGGCCATAGACACGCGGCAGGTCGCCTTCAGCAGTGGCGGAGCGTGCGATGTGGTAGAAGAGTGTCTCGCGGTGCATCCGGGGGTGAACATGCCGAACCGGATCACTCCCGAGGAAGATGAACAGGGCGGTGGCATCTATTACTGGCTGCGATCCGGCTACATGGTCGGCAACTCCGGATCCAGGTGCGCCACTTTCAGGTACAACGTGTGCGCGGACTCCGGCTTCTTCGGCTGGTGGTGCGACATCAACGCGCAGGGGCTGTACGTCTACGGCAACGCGATCGTGCGCTCCAGGGACAACGGGATGTACAACGAGGCGTTCTGCAACGACTCCACCATCCTCTACAACACGTCCGTCGGAAACCTGCACGGCTTTGCATACCGGCTCTGCGAGCGGATGCTCGCGCAGTACAATTACATAGCCGACAACGAGATCGGAGTGTGTCTGTTTCAGGAGTCTCAGCACCCGGGCCCGACGGACAACATCTTCAGGAGGAACCTGGTGTTGGACAGCATGGTCGCCCGGAAGTCGTGGCGATGGGCGAACGTCGAAAACCTCGAGGGACACTCGGCGTCGGCCGACGCCCAGAAGGCGGGTATCGGCGATCCGCAAGTGCCTCTTGTGGACCAGCTTGCGGACTCGTGGGACCTGTATGAAGACAACGTGTATACCATCAAGCCGGGCGGTGTCTTCCGCCAGGTGCCACACTGGGGTGCATCCCGGGATGACCTGACTATCCGGGCGGACGCGGGACGCGGAAAGGAATACCGAACGCTGGCGGAGTACCAGGCTGAGACCGGCCAGGAACGCGGCTCGCAGGAACGCCCGGCGGGCATGGAAGAGTTCGGATTGGGGTTGTACACGTTCCGGGTGCCGTACTCCGACACCCCGTATGAGCCGGTGGTGATCGTGGGCAATCCCGCCCGCACAGCCATCCACCTGGAGCCCCGCCGGTGGGGATACGAGCCATATTTTTGGAAGTCCACGGACAATCGCGGTTTCGACCTCCGAGTGGGCTACAGACCGTACCTGCCTGGAGGCGGCCCGCGGCTGACCGTGGATACCCCCGCAGTGGTGTGGTTTACGACGATCGGGTCGGACTTCTCGGAAGAGGCGCAGGGTTTTTGGAGCCCGAGCCTGCCGACGGTGCCGGGAGCCAAGATTGATTTCTCCTTCCTGGTTACGGGGGAAGACTTGACGGCCGCCACCGAGGATGCGGTGGTAGCGTGGGTTCGATTCTCGTCGCTCACCAACCAAAACGTCACCCGGCAGTTCGTGCTCGGCAAAGACGACAAAGGTCAGCTGGTGGGGACGGGACCGTACAAGGGCACGTTCCCCTGGCACAAGGTAACCGGCACGGTGGTGGCGCCGCCGGACGCTGAGCGGTTCGCGGCGTTCTTCGGCATCCGGCCATGCTCCGGGACGGCACGCTTTGCGGACATAGACCTTCAGACCGAACCTGGGGAAGCGCCTCCCGAGGGCCAACCGAAGATGGAGAGGCCCAAGTTCAATCATGAGCAGTTGCTGAAGGAATTCCTTGAACAACAATCTCGCTCCCAGCAATAGGCGGCCGGTTCCGGGATGCTCCTGGTGGACTGTATTCGGGAACACGCTGCCAGTGCGTCGACCATCTATAAGGAGAGAAGGGAAGATGAAATCGGCGATTCATGGGCTTGTCGTTTCAGTCCTGCTCATGTGGGCGGCAGCGGCCTCCGTGCAGGCTGCCGATTACTACGTGGATCAAGGGGCGGCCAACGCTTCGGACAAGGACGCGGGAACGGTGGAGCAGCCCTGGAAGACCCTCGCCAAGGCCGTCGAGGCGACGACCAAGGGGGACATGGTCTACGTCCGGGCGGGGAGGTATCGAGAGGCGCTGGAGCTGACCGGTGAAGGAGTAACCGTCCTGGCATTCGGTGATGATGCTGTTGTGCTGGAGCCGGCGGACGAGATCACCGAGATCAGCCCCGACGCGTGGGAGAAGGTGCCCGGCCAGGAGTTCGTCTACGTGTGCGAGCCTGGCGTGAAAGGGGTCAACCAGAACTGGAGGCTGCAGGAGGATGGGCTGGCTGTCGCGTTTGAACTGACGCAGGGCGACAGGCGCGAGGTCACCAGCCCCACCAGTCAGATGCGCACGGTGACGGTGGACCGAACCCTCCAGGACGACGACGGCAAGCGATGGAGCCTGGACCAGGAAGGCAAGCTCTACATAAACCTGATGGGCGCGGATCTCGATGAGCACCGCATCGAGCTTGTCAAGCCCGGCCCCGGCGGCGTGAGCGTGCAAGGCAGGAACTGCCTTGTCAAGGGACTGGAGCTGCGCCGCTGCGGCCTTGACGTCTCGGGCGACGGCAATATCGTGGAGGACTGCCTTGTCATGGATGGATCCGGCTCCATGGGGGGCAGGAACATCATCCGGCGCTGCGCATTCTACCGCTGCTCGGCCATCGGTATCGGCACCTCTGCTGTGTTTGAAGAAAACCTTGTGGTCGCAGGCCTGAGGTGGGTGCCGGAGCTGCAGCCGCCACAGGTGGACCGTCAGTTGGCCTACTACCTCTGGAACAGGGCGATCGGCGGCAACGTCGCACATCATGCGCTCATCCGATACAACGTGATCGCGGACTCGGCCCTATGGGGATTCTGGAACGACTGCACCGGTGACGGGACATACCTGTACGGGAACTCGTTCTGGCGGAACTGGTCAGGGGGTATCTACAACGAGGACGGCTGCCATGACACGCGCATTCTCTACAACGCCCTGGTAGAGAACGCCATATACGGTGTCCAGCTAAGCGGAGCCAACCGGGTCCTGGTGGCCTACAACCTCTGTCTGCGGAACACCCACTTTGGAATCGGGTTGGAGTTCATGCGGCAGTGGCCGAATCCGAAGGACAACATCATCCAGCACAACCTGGTCAAAGGCAGTGAGAGGGCCTTGTGCTTCTCAGGGATGGCGCCCCTTACGGATGAGGAGTTCCATCAACTGATGACCATGACGTTCGACCATAACATCTACAGTTATCTTGACAAGTTTGCCCACCAGAAGGCCACGCTGGCCGATTTCCAGAACTGGACGAAGATGGATCAGAACAGCCGCCTGGACGAGTCGGCCACTATGGAGGATTTCGGCCTGGGGACGGTCAGCTTCCGCATACCTGGCTGCGATCACCCCGAGACGCCGGTGCCGATGGTGGCCAATGTTATGTCGCGGGGCCTGCACCAAGAGCCCGTGGGGCAGGACAGTATCGTTCGCGTCAGCAGCCCCTTGTCGTGGAGCTTCTTCTCGGATGGCAGCACATTGCCCAGCATCGAGTACGGCCAGATCTGGGCGCCCCCCTGGCGGTGGGGCACGGAACTGCGGCTCACAGGAGGATGGTCGCAGGGAAGTATGCCGGGGGATCCGTTGCCGGCAGACGGGGAACAACCCTTCTGGATGGAGGTCAACTCTGAGAAGCCTCAGGCCCCCTCGCCCAACGGGTCCGGCTGGTGGACTACAAGTCTGCCAACAGTTCCAGGGGCGCACATTCGCGTCTCGCTCCGTGTGAGCGGCGAGAACCTGGAGCCTGCGGAGGGGCAGGCAGTGCTCGCACTCATGCGTTTCTCCTCTTTGACGGACCAGCACATTAGCCGCCAGTACCTCATCGGCGGTGACAGCGGAACGGAAGTGTTGCGGGGGACGTTCCCCTGGCAGACGTTCTTCAAAGAGTTCGTTGCGCCGCCGGAGGCGCAACGCTTCGCGTTCTTTATGGGGCTCGGCCCCAGCGTGGGGAAAGTCCGCTTCGCGGCGATACGGATCGAGACGCTTCCGGGCGAGGGTCCGCCGCAGCGGCCGATGCCGACGAACGTGGCCTACGAGCCGGTGGACCTGTCGGCCTACTTCAACCACGACCTGGACAAGAACGTGACTGGGCGGGTTGAGGACGGCCTCCTGGGCACACCGGGTCCGATGGACCTGACCGGGCTCACTCGCGGCAGGCAACTGCACCACGGCGTGCCGTTCGAGATAGACCGCGCAATCGTGCTTAGAGGCTCGATGCTGCCGCAGGACAAGAGCCTTCCGCGTGAGGTGCTAGGCATCCGCGTCGGCCGGAAGGTCGCCGGGCTCTACTTCCTGCATTGTTTCTCCTACCCGGCGCAGGACCGTGAGCAGTTCCGCTACGTCCTGCACTTCGCGGATGGAGACAGGGTGGAGATACCGGTCATCTCCGGCGTGGACATGGTGCTGGGTGCCTACCAGCGGGACAACGTGCGCTTCTTCGAACCGTGGCCGCCGCAGGGTCTGCAGGGCGGCGGCGGTGTCACGGAATGGGTGAACCCGAAGCCGGACGTTGCCGTGGAGAGCATAGACGCTGTCGGCGCCGATACGGGAGAGCCGGTGTTGCTCGGCATCACGGCGGCTACGAAGAGGTAACCGGGCAGAGCTGCTGTCGCTGCCCAATGAAACGGCGCTCACGGATATCTCCGCAAACGCCGTTTCTTCTCTTGGGGCGGTAGCCGGGGCCCGCTACGCAGCAGTGACCCCTTCCCCTGGAATTGACCAGCGGTTGTGAGAGAATCCAGACGGCTGTAGGCCGGAAAGGATTCTCAGATGAAGAAGCGACACAGTGCAGAGTAGATCGTGGTGAAGCTGCTTGAGGCGAAGGTGCTTGTGAACAAGTGGGGGGGGAACTATAATCAGCTCCGGCCGTACGACTCGGTGGAGCAAGTGGCCCCCGGCGCCTGGGGCGATGGAGCCAGCAGCGCCTGGCTCCGGTCCCCACCGACAGCCGCTGCTGGCTGGGGCCGGAACTCTAACATAAGAGATGGCACCATTGAAGGGGGCAGGTCAGAGCTTGGAAGACCGAGAGTGAGGACAGCAGACCTGATGAACAAGGGATTGAGACTTAGTGTGAGGATAGAAGACAGGGTTAATGCTTTGTTGAAAGAAGGAATAAATATTTACAGGCATGCACTTCTTTTAACACTGCCAGACTCCAGCTTAATTTCTCGCGGGAATATAAGGTATATAGGAGAGGTAAAGCATACTGCTGACGGAAAGCATACTTTCAAAACTGAAGATTTTATTGAAAAGAGAACTCCTTGGCCTATGGTTGCAGAATACGAGGACGGTTATGAATTTATAATTTTTGCTAATTTAGCCGATGAAAAAATAGACGAAAAATTGACAGACAATCCTCCCAAAGGTTATTCTCGAGTGACAAGGAGGGATTATTCTTTAAATCATCCTATGCTGAGATATTTATTGTCAAGAAAAGGCCTGAGAGAGGATGAAATAGTAGAGATGTTTAGTGAAGCTGAAAAAATAGAGGAAGCTAGACAAAGAGCTACTGGAAGACAACTGAAACAGCTGTCTCGAATTACACCTAGACTAGAAGGTGTATTTATAGCAATTGCTCCTAATTCCAGAATTTTCAGATCCTGGAATATGGATATGCAAGATCATTTTTATGGTATTGATTTGCAACTTCATAGGATATTGAAAAATCCTGAAGGTTTGCTGGTTGTGGTTTATGATTTTTTTCTTCCACATATGATTTATGATTACAATTCAACTGTAGCTATGGATTACACTGCAGAAAAACCAGGGGAAATTACTGCTTCTATCTGACCTGCCCCCCGAAAACGAGTCCAGATTCTACGTTACAATCTGGGCCATTCCGGCAAAGGTAGGAGGTTTTCAGGGATGAGCAAGAGGCGCTCCAGGCCGGAGGAGATCGTCGGCAAGCTGCGTGAGTCGTTCGCAGCGTCGCTGATCAGCTCGGGGCCCTGCCTCCCGCGCGTTCCTGGCGGCACAGGCAACGGGCGGCGCAGGTCACGCCGCTCAGCCCTGCCGTCATTCGGACGACCATGCCCAGGGGCTGGGTCTATCATGGGGGGGCGGTTCCTGCTCGGGTGAGAAAACCAGGGCGTCCATCCCAGCCGCGGGGTAGCGCATGCCTGCCAGCCTGGCCACAGCGGCACTTTCGGGTGTGAGCCGGTAGTCTCCTGCACGGCGATCGACGAACTGGACCTGCCCCACGATGCCGTGGTGCTCCAGGCCGCGCTCTTCCCGCAGCTCCGCGATATCTTCGTACGTCCTCGATCGCTCCCGCCAAGGCAGCAGGGTCCACTTGACCAGGGCCGCATCAGGGCAGACGTAAAAGTTGTGGTCCAGGAGCAGTCCCACCTTATCGGCGTCAAGCGTCCGACTTTCCGGGCGATCGGGACCCACCTTAGACCAGTCCCAGTGCAGATCAAAACCTGCGGCCGAGTTGTAGGCGAGAAGGTTGTTGCGGATGGTGACATTCTCGTCCCGGTAGGCATAGCGCGTACCGCCGTGGCTGCGGGGCAGATCGTAGCCGCGAACAATGATACCGTACTGGTTGTTCACGCATGTATTGAAGGCTACGTAACAGTCGCGCGACTCGGCGACGCAGATGCCAACCTCGCCGTTGTCCGTGCAAAGGTTGTTGGTTACCAGGAAATCGCCGCTGATCTCGATGAAGATCCCGTAACGCGTGTTGTGCTGGGCGCGACACTGGCGGACCTCCCCGGCGAAATCGTCAATATCGAACCACATTCCGTCGGCGACGTTCCGCAGTGCCGTGCACCGGAGCAGCTCGATTCCGCGAGTTCCGCACAACTTGAAACCGCCCGCTTCCCAGTCAGGGGAGAAGCCCTTCCAGTTGTTGTCGCTGAACTCGCATTCTTCGATAAGCGAGTTGACGCCGCTGCCTCCCATCCCCATTTGCCCGTTATGGAGGCATTTGACCCGCCTCACGATGTAGTTCTCACCCGAGACGCTCAGGCCGCAGCCAATCGTCCACTCAACCGTACAGTCCTCCATGAGCCACCGGGAACCGATGCCCACGGCGCCCCACTGGGCTCGGTTGCAGGAGTAACGAAACGTCAGACCCAGCAGGTGGATGTCTGTCAAAGGCCCCTGGCCATGTGCGCCGCACAGGGGATGCCGCACGCTGACTTCGATGACGTGCTTGTCCGGTGGGTCGTCGTTCGGCAGCCGGACGTACAGTTTCTGCTGTTCGTCATCGATCCAGAACGTGCCCGGCTGCAGTTCCTCTCTGGAGGCAACCTGCTTCATTTGCGCGCCGCCGCACATAACCTGCTCGCGGCGGAAAGTGAAGTCGTCACTGTAGGTCTGCCCCTTCAGGCCGTATTCGCGGTCGGTGCAGCGCCAGGCGCTTCCGTCCTTCTCCCACTTCGTGAACACGTCAGCGCCGCTGATTATGACCTCTTCGTAGGTGCCGTCTTCATTCCGGGCGGCCTGGAAGGTGATCGGCGCATCA
>Ga0315289_10000099_pt1 | contig 133511 bp, 114 predicted proteins | sample YL17G11_40_MG_FD_203452 | JGI IMG/M metagenome (GOLD analysis project Ga0315289, IMG submission 203452) | Sediment microbial communities from Yellowstone Lake, YNP, Wyoming, USA - YL17G11_40 | ecosystem: Environmental > Aquatic > Freshwater > Lake > Sediment | place: USA: Wyoming | collected... | reverse complement strand
TCATCCGCGGGAATGACAACCATCCGTGATGGGAACGACAGGTGTCCGTGTCATCCGCGGGAATGACAACCATCCGTGATGGGAACGACAGGTGTCCGTCTCAGCGATGCGAAGATGCCGCTTGCTCCCTTTTTTCCCTCGGTCCAAAAAATAAATGATGTCTCCAAGATACGAAAAACTGCTCCTCCCTGTCAAGCGTTCTTTCAAGATAAGCCCAGAAGGAGCGTTCACCAGCCACGCGTCTGTAAAAGTTCGCTCTCGGGCATCTTCGCGACATCCAGCCCGGGCATCGCTTTCAGAAGGCCGCTCGAAATCTCGGCGAGCTTGTGCGGGTCGTTGTAGTAGGTGACGGCCTGCACAATCGCCCGCGCACGCACCGGCGGATCTTCCGATTTGAAAACGCCTGAGCCTACGAAGACCGATTCCGCTCCAAGCTGCATCATCAGCGCCGCATCCGATGGTGTCGCAATGCCACCGGCAGCGAAATTGGGCACTGGCAATTTGCCGAGCGTCTGCACCTCTTGGATAAGCTCGAGGGGCGCGCCGAGAGCTTTCGCTTCGGCCACGAGCTCTTCCGGCGGCAGCAATTGAATTCGCCGAATCGCTCCCATGATGGCGCGCATGTGACGGACAGCTTCGACGATGTTGCCCGTTCCCGCTTCGCCTTTCGTGCGAATCATCGCCGCGCCTTCCGCGATGCGCCGCAGAGCTTCGCCCAAATCACGCGCGCCGCAGACGAACGGCAATTTGAAGGGATGCTTGTCAATATGGTGAGCCTCGTCCGCGGGCGTCAGCACCTCGCTCTCGTCAACGAAATCCACTTCGAGCGCTTCGAGAATCTGCGCTTCGACGAAATGCCCGATACGGCATTTGGCCATGACCGGAATGGAAACGGCTTCTTGAATTTCGCGGATGCGCTGCGGGTCGGCCATGCGCGCGACGCCTCCCTCGCGGCGAATGTCGGCGGGCACGCGTTCGAGCGCCATCACCGCGCACGCGCCCGCGTCTTCGGAAATGCGCGCTTGCTCGGCGTTCGTCACATCCATAATCACGCCGCCTTTCAACATCTCCGCCAGGCCAATTTTTGTTCGGAAAGTCCCCGTCAGAATCATGGCTTCACCTCTCTGTGAAAAAATTATCTATCTGAAACGGCCAAAAGTCCTGCTTTCTTCAGACTTCGCAAGACAACGAACAAAACAAAGGAGCCGAGCGCAATGAAAATCCACAGGCGCTCGAAAGCGAGCTTGCGCTCCGCGAACAAATTCTGAATGATATCCAAGATCAGAAAGATAATGGCAATCAAGCATAGAGTATAGGACTCGCGGCCCAGAACGAAACGCCATGAAAAAGGGAGCGCGGAGCGAACATACAGGCGCAGCGAATGCGGAATGAGCGCCGGAGTGCGCGCCGCCCAAATCCGAAATTCGTCCCCGAATTGCTCTTCAAGAAAAGCCTCCTCTCGCGCGATGATGCGCTCATAATAGAGTAGAAAGAGCGCTGTCACAATAATCGGCAGATACCATGCTCGCGGGTAAAGGCTGATTCCAAGCGCGACAAAATAGTTGCCGAGATAGAGCGGATGTCGCACGAGAGAATATATGCCCGTCGTATTCAGCGAGCGCGCCGCTTGAGTCAATGTATTGCGTCCGGAAGTCCCTGAAGCAATCGTGCCGACGGTTGCGATGCGAATCGCCAGACCGAAAAGTGCAACGACAAAGCAACCCAATCCCCAGAGCAAGTCGCCGTCGTCTCCAAGCGTGCGGTCTTGCGCACCAATGAAGCTCACGACAAAGAGCGGCAGAAGAAGGAACGGCAAATAGCCTCGCCACCGAAAGAGCCAATCGCCGCTCTTCACCATAGAATCAAGAATCGTCATCGGACTCAAGGCGCTTCATTCGAAGGCGAGTGAGCAACATCCTCAATCTGGGCGAGCATGACACTCATGTATTCGTGCATTTGTTCCAGTGTTTCGTATTCGAGCGACGGCAGCGGAATATTCGTGCGAATCCCTTTGTAATGCACAATTCGCCCCGGAACACCGACGACAGTGCAATGGTCGGGAATATTGCGGTTAATGACAGTTGATGCTGCGCCGATTTTGACTTCGCAGCCAATCAGAATCGGCCCGAGGAGACTTGTGCCTGTACCGACGAGGCAGTTGTCTCCAAGTTTCGGATGGCGGCGGCCATGAACCGATTTGGTTCCGCCCAGCGTGACATTGTGGAATATCATGCAGTTCTCGCCGATCTCGGCCGTTTCGCCAATGACAACCCCCATGCCATGGTCAATGAAGAAACCTCCGCCGATTCTGGCGCCGGGATGAATTTCCACCCCGGTCAAGAAGCGGTTAATCTGCGAGATGAATCGCGGCAAAAGCGGCACACCAATCTTCCAAAGAAGACGCGTGAAGCGATGGATGAGAATGGCGTAGAAAGTTGTATAGCAGAAAAAGACTTCCAGCCAGTTGCGGGCGGCGGGGTCATTTTTGCGTACCGCCCGCAAATCCGCCAGAATGGTTCCCAGCATTCCGTTCCTCTTCAGAAAAATCTTGCCGCGGTCAATGCTATTCTAACAAAAATACTGATATTCGGCAAGATTGTCAAGCAAAGCGAAGGACGAGCCGTGTCGGCATTGATTTTGCCGGAATTGCTTGGCGAAGGCCCGTAGAACCCGGCGAATTGGATTTCAGGCCCCCTCTCCCCCCGGGGTTGGGCGGTCTTGGGCGAGGGGCTGAATCAGGCCATGCTGCGGCTCCTGAAAGGCAGTCTCGGGACAATAATGCCTCTGAATAGGGCGATTTTTAGGGGATTTTGGCATGGGTGGAGGCGTATCTATTTATAAATTATGTAATCCCATTACACTGAAAACTCTTGCATTAACTTGAAAAATTGATTATATTATATTAATTGGAAAATTATATTTAGTAGCTTAGCCCCGAATTTCGAACCTCGAAGTCAACTCAATTGTTAAATTTCAGATAGGAGGAGAGTATGAAACGGTCTTTTGCTTTTTTCGCGATGCTTGCAGCCGTGATCTTGGCCGGATCAAGTCCAGCCATTTCGGCTGTTTCTGAGAACTTTGACGGACTTACCCAAGCCGCCTACGGGACTTACGACTACAATGGCTGGCATATGGAAAACACCATGTGCAACAGCGTGAACGCCCGTTCCGGAAACGCGCCGCGACTGCGCAATGCAGACAGTCCCCTGCCTTTTCTGGAGTACCGAGGCGGTGACGGTAACGGTAAGGACGGCGGCGTAGGAACCATCAGCTTCTGGTACCGGTCCTGGGACAACGACCCGCCAGCGGTATACGATGTCAAAGTGAACATCAATGGCGCTGGCTGGACGACCATCGGTACACAGATTAACACCACTAGCATAGTCTACGCCGAGTGGACCTATGCTCTGAACAATCCCTCGGACAATATCATTGTGCGCGTAGAGCGCGTCACCGGTGTTCTCGGTGAACGCCTGCACATTGATGATTTCACGATTGGGGACTTCGGCGGCGATACTACTCCTCCAACCATCGCGAGCGTCGGCGCGATATCCGCAACTCAAGTGGATGTTCGCTTCAGCGAGTTGGTTACCGTTGCCACCTGCGAAGTGGAAGGCAATTACTCCATTAACAACGGCATTGGCACACCATCTCTGGCTCTCCGCGATGGAACCAATCCCGCCCTCGTGCACTTGACTGTCAGCACTCTCACGGAGGACCTCCTCTACACGATTACGGTCAATAATGTGGCGGACAGTGCGGGCAACGCGATTCTTCCCAATAGTACGGCGCAATTCACATACCACGACTATGCCGGGGATATTGTCATCACCGAGATTATGCCGAATCCAGCAGTAGTTCTCGATAATTTTGGTGAGTGGTTTGAAGTCTACAATGCGACCGCTACTGCGATCAACTTGAACGGCTGGATCCTACACGACAATGCCGGCGCGGATACGGTTGAAGGAGATTCAATTGTTGCTTCACACGACTACTTCGTCTTCTGCAACAATGACACTCTGGCGACCAATGGTGGCGTCCCAACAGATTATGATTATGTTTATGGCACATCGGGTTGGGGTTTGGCGCTTTCGAACACTGCCGATGTCCTATACCTCCTCACTCCGCAAGGCGTGGCGATTGATTGTGTCCGATACACGACTTCGTGGCCGTGGGGCACCGGTTCTTCGATGCAGCTCAAGGATGTGGCTTTGAACAACGACGATGTGAACAACTGGTGCGCGTCGCAAAATGTGTGGCTTGGCAGTGCGGGCGACAAGGGAACACCGGGACAGGCGAGCGATTGCGCGGCGCCACCAGATACCGTCGCACTGACCATTTGCCAGGCGCGTCTGCAGGACGGATGTGGTGTGCCGACCTATTTGGATACACTGATTCGGGTCAAGGGCATTGTAAGCTTCATGGATACCTGCATGCATATTGCCTTCTTGCAGGATGGCGGTTGCGGTATTGCCCTCTATGGCACATCCGTGAGTACTGTGTTTCCGCCCCCGGCCAACCGCATGATACGGCCGGGTGATTCGATCGTGGTCGACGGCTATTTAACGCAGTACGCCGGTCTTTCAGAAATCGCCTTCGCTTTCGGCTATACACCCGAGGTCGCCCTGCTTGACAGCGACAAGGCGGTCATTGTGACGGATCTCGACTGCTCGCTGATTTCCTATGCCGCGGATGCCGGCGATGATTCGTGTTCGGGTGACATGAACGAAAGCGAGAAGATTCAGGTGGACGATATTGATTTCTTCGTAACCGGAACCTTCAGTCCCGGCGACATGAACTATCTTGCTAAATGCGCCAATGGCGATACAATCGAGGTTCGCATTGACTCCTGCAGCACGTTTCTCGATGATCCCATTCCGGATGGCGTGGTAACGGTTATTGGCATCCTCGGGCAGTATGACTGGGATTCCTGCTACTGCCAAGGCTATCAGATATTCCCCATGGAATTCATCGAAGGAGGACCGCCCGACGATCCGGATTCGCTGACCGCCTACCACGATACTACCTACTACGGCGATACATTGGTTCACATGCGCTGGACACCCGGTGATATCATCAACTATCCTATACCTGCCGGTTACATGATCTACCAGAGTCTCGATCTCGTGACTTGGGACCTTGCTGCTTGGACGAACCAAACGGAGGTTTTAGTAGATGTGGATACGTCTCCGATGTTGATCAATGTCATGGCGACTAGTGAACAACCCGGCGGGCAAACGCAGGACAATTCCTGCCCGCCAGGAGATAATACCATTCATGTTCCCAACGGAGCTTGGCTTTTCTTCCATAATGCCTCCAACCCATCGGTACATATGAGTCTAGATCCGAACGGACATGGAGCCTGGAGCTGCGAATGGAAAGACAAATCGTTTGATCTTCCCAGACATTGCTATAGTCTGGGAAATCCGGTAGGACCTCCTGGTACATATACGTACGACATCAAATGCTGCGATGGGAGCATAGGAACTCTCACGGTCATAGTCGATCCATAATGGGAAAACCAAAAAGCAATTCCCTCACTCTTTCGGAAGAGACATGAGGTAAATAGATGTGAGAGCAGCCGGTGCACAAAAGCACCGGCTGCTTCTGTTTCTTATGGGGGATGGTCGGTGGGCCCGGCTCAACAAGATACCACTAAGGCCAAGAATTGAGAAGCGATTCCCTTGTTCCGTGAGGGACCTGGGCGCAAATCCATAGGCAACAGCCGATGCCTTTTCGCATCGGCTGTTTCTATTTCTTTTGATAGCGGCCTCGTCATTGACCGCACCATGACTTGAAGAAGATGCCACAGTACCGACAATAGAAAAGCGCCCGGCGCATTTGCACAGCGGGCGCTTTTGTATTTTGGTCTGTTTTCTATTCAGTGACAGACGAAATCCTATGGGGAGAGAACTAAGCGGGCATGGCTACACAATCTCAAAGCGCAATTTCGCGGCCACTATCGTCTATCGCGACAAGGCCATAGGATGATCCTTGGTGAGCACCTTCATCAAAGAACTCATAGCGTGCGCCGTGCGAGAAGTCTCCGCGACTGCGCGGCTGAAAAATCGCCTCGCGGCCTTCACCATTGTTTCCCCTGCGATACAACTTGAAATGGTGAAGATCCGCTTCAGAGTCCGTCTCCCAGAGGACCAGTGTTCCGCTGTCACACGCGGCATGAGTGAATTCCCGTAGGGAAACTGGCGGCATCGGCAGAGATTCGACAGAGAGCTCGAACTCACCGCAATCCGCCCCGTACCCGCCAACCGCAAGATAATAGACCCCCGGGGTCAACGATTCCATTCGGAGCCTCTCGGCCTGCCCCTCGGCCTTCACATCTCTTCCTTCGATACATTCCGGCTGATCTTCGTCTCCAATGCGAAATAGACTGAGAGAAACATCCAAATCGCGTCGCAGCGGGCGCAGAACCACGTAAAGCGGACTTTCGCGCTTCAAGATGACTCGATAGAGAAGAGCGGACTCACCCGAAACCGAAGCCGTGCAGTTGGAAAGATCCAGATCCATCACGCCATACCGGCAGGTATTGTCTATGGCGACAAATGGGAGAGTCTCAATGCTTGCTGCCGTTTCTATTCCCACTTCATTCACTGGAACGACTCGATCCAGCTGAGCGCTGGCAGTGCCATTGCTGGGCATTCGGAACTGCCGAGACTCATATCTCGCCTGGGCCAACGCGAAAAAAATGGGCGGCAAAAGGAGGAAGAAAACAAACTTGCGATAGCGAAAATCCATGCGTTTGCGCTCCTAAGTCATTTTGTTTCATGCAAGAAGAATCCTGCTGCAACCGCTCCCGCATGCAGAGGCTTCAGCATACCAAGGCGATTTACTACACTAAATATAAAAAAATTCCTCTCGAAAATCAAGGGGAATTTTTTATGAAGCTTTTATTTTTTATTGTGTTATAGCAAGATGAGATTCCTCTTCAAGTTTCTACTTGAGGAGAAGCATCTTCTGAGTGCTCGTGAACTGGCCCCCGATGTCAATGCGATAGAAGTAGAGGCCGGACGGGAGGTCCTTCGCATTGAAACTGACATTGTACCGCCCTCGTGGCTGCTCGCTGTCTACGAGCCGGGCAACTTCGCGACCCAAGATGTCGAACACGCAAAGAGCCACATGACCCGCGTCGCGGACATCATAGGTAATGCGCGTTTCGGGATTGAACGGATTGGGATAAGCCGCATGGAGTCGGTATTCGTCAATCTGAACCGCATCCCCATAGAGAGACGGAACGCCGCTAACCGTGGCGAGACCATCCACGGTGTTCCCATGGAGGTCTTCGGAACTCAATCGGTAGTAGTAAGTGCGGCCGTTCTCCAGGCCCGAATCGCGGTATTCGTAGTCGAATGACGCGGTTGTCCTGATATCCGGCAACTGCGAATTCATCGTGGCCACCTCGACATAGGGTCCATCCGAATCGTCTGCGCGCAAGATGTGGAAGCGGTAATTCTCGAATTCATCCACGGTCTGCCAGCGAACGACGAGCTCTCCATCTCCACTGGAAACCGTGGGCCCACCTACTGGAATTCTACGAGGGGTCGTTCCACGGCAATCGAAAGTGAAATAACCGCTGCGGTCCGTGATGAATTCGATGTATCTTGTGCCTCCTGGTTCTGGCAGAATTGGCGTCCAGTGAGCAGCAAACTCATCGAATCGCGCTGCTATGAGACAACTCGTGTTTGAAAATTCCGATTCGGCAAATTCATCAGAGGTGTAGTACATCCTTACAAGCAGCGTGGTGCTCGGGTCGGCCGAACCATTCCAATAGACGGCTACGACTCGGCTCATGTAGCTGAACGCCACAGGGTGGAATTCGGGCACTGCGTCGAACACTTCAACCGTCACGCCATGTGCCGTGTCTCCTTGAGCAGTGATCCAGACGGTACAGGAATCATGGGCTGAGAAAAAGACCTTAGTCGAGCCCATCGGGATATCATACGGTCCGTCAATGCCCTCCTCCGTCGGTGTACAGGGCGGGCCACACTCGCAAGTCCAGTCACTCTGGTACATCAGAAAGGTTTCGTCGGTCGTGATCAAGAAATTCCGCGACACATAGTGGCAACCCTCGTACGCAAGGTCCAGCACAACGGTGTTACCTGAATTAATGAAGAAATACCATGTCGTGAAGGTTCCCGGTCCACAGACGCCAGCACCATTGAGAGCAAATGTGTCGGTGAGGACACCATTCACCAAGATGTCCATCACCGTTCCATCGGGAATCGGGGTTATTGGGACTAAGGTGTCAAAGCACTCACCATAGGTCATCGGTCGAGCGCCTGGCACATCGCACACCCAGTCGCCGGGATAATCCCACGACACCATCTTGGGCTGGGCAAAAGTCAGACTTGTCAACGCCAGAAGCGCAAGAATGATAGGCAGAACTGCTGTTTTCATAATGGCCTCCCAGATTGATCTGGCCCACAGCGGGGCAGACATGGCTATATGAGAATGAAATGACATAGTCTATAGATGGCTCGGGCGTCAAATAATATAAATAAAAAAATAGGCTTATGCAAGAGAAATTTTATTTCTTTGTGCCAGCCTCTTTGCTTGGCCCGAAACGCCAGTCTATGTCATCCAGATACTCCAATTGCAGGTCAACAATGGGTCCTCCGCTATTGCCTCGGAAAGTGGTGTATTCCGCCGTGTCCTGGTAATACCAGGCCACCGCAGGATCAGAAGCTTCCCAAAGACGCAAGTATATGGAAGAATACGGCTTATAGGGGATAAAATACCGCGTTCCCATGAACATTCCGGCTTCCAGGCCCTCGGTCTTGTGCTTCGCGCCGTTGGTGTATTGAACATTGAAATTGCCCACGGCCATTGTGTCATCCCCGGCAGGGCTTCCGTCGAAATTGGGTGGGTCCTGAATCCCGTTGCCTCCGTCCATGATGACTTGGATAGCATGACCGTCCGCGTGAGGTTCGCCGTTATGGTCCAGAACAGGGTTCGTCCACGAATTCATGCTGCAGAGAATATCATAGGGATTGTAATTTTCCTCTGCTTCTCTACTTGGCAGAACGGTATCGGGGTCAAATTGCGGCTGGCTTAGCAGGAAGGGCACAGCGACGATCGTCACGAAACCTGAAACAACAAATCTCTTCCACAATGAATGCGGCATGAAGCTCACCCTGAGAGATGTGAATGCCATGGCTCTCTATTTCGAATTCTCAAGAGTCTTCATGATAGAAACAACCAACGAATCTTCAGGGAATCGCCCGTCCAAAGCCTCATTTCGAGTCGCAAAGGGTGCGACGGTGTCCGGAGCCGCCAAGGTCCAGTCAATGTAGTTCCCCGAGTAACCTTTGGATTGCACTCCCAAAACGACCGCCTTGCCATGTTCAGTGGGCCTGTCGCCTTGAGAATTGGAGGCTGTCAAGAGCAGATCTATCTCAGGATAACGATTCAGAAGCGAATCCGCCTCTTGCTTCCCGAAGTCACCAATAACCGTCAAATGCTCGGATTTCCGCGCCGCTTTTCGTATCCATTTTTTTGCGTAGTCAAACGGAGACTTGACTTCGAAACGTGTGGAATCAAGTCCGGCTTGAGAAGCCATGGCCTCTGGAATCAATCCAACCACACCCAAGGTGATCCCCTGTTCTTCCTTTAGCAGGTATGGCTGGAAAATCGGCTTGCCCGTTTTTCGATCGCAGAGATTGGCACAAACAACCGGCAAGCCTTCCCGATGAATGAAACTGATCAGGGAATCCGTTCCCATCTCAAGTTCGCGCTTGCCAAGACCGATTGCATCGTAGCCGGTCGCTTTGTAAAAGTGCGAAAGAACCGCGTTCTTGTACTTGGCGTCCCGCGTGGTTGTCCGCTCGGCAAAATTGCCAATATCAACGGTCAGATTTGCGCCGTTGTCCAGCCGATTGGATTGGATGAAGCTGGCCCTCCGGGCCAGACCACCTTTCTTCACCTTTCAACCGCAGGGCGACAGGTTTCCCTCCAGGTTGCCCGAATAGTGAATTCGAACCGGCATCGGCCTCCGAATGCGCCGCGCCTCAGCAACCTGCCAGAGCAGGGAGACCGCCAAAACCAGCGGGAGAATGGCACGATAGTTCATGCGACATTCCATCCATTTGTAAACTTGACGACGCCTACTTGCTGCCCGCCGGAGCCGTGGACACTTTGGTCTTTCCGAGACTTGGGGATTGAGATGAACCTCCCAAAGAGGGCTCCAATTTGATTTCCTTTGCCGCAGCAGGTTTCACGGCTTCCGCCTGTGCCGCAGATGTCTGTTTCCAAGCAGCCAAGAGTTGCGACACCTTGTTCTCGCCGTCAAAGTCTTCGGCCAGCTGGACATTCACCAAACTATACCCCAAGCTGTCTCCCCAAGCTGGATTGAATTCAAGTGTCAGAGCTGTGCCGTTCTGGCCGGACGAAGTCGCCGTTGGAACCAAAAGCGTCTTGCCGGATCTTGTGACTTGTGAGTGCGGCTCCAGCGAGCCGGTCGAGAGAATGACTTCTATTTGGGGTACCACTTGAAGCAGTGTGTCAATCTCCTTGTTCGTAAAATCGCAGAGCAGTATGATGGCGTCCACCTTCTGATGAAGTCTGGGAATGAGGTCGCGCGCCACATCCAGTGGAGGCGAAACCTTCAACTGGGTAGTGTCTATTCCGCGACGCGAACCCGGATCGCTCTTCAACAGTCCCGTAATCCCGATAACCATGTTGCCGTAGCGCCGAATAATATAAGGCTCTACAACGGGCTTCTGGGTCTTAAGGTCAAGGACATTGGCACAGACCAGAGGGATCCCGAGTGTATCCCTGATCTCCTTCAGAACCTCATAGCCAAGCCCGAGCTCTGTGAGGCCCAAGCCCAAAACATCATACTTCATGGCCTGATAGCTTTGCAGCATCAGGTTGCATTTGGGCGAACATTGCTTATTCGATTCGGCACCCAGGAAGTTCCCGATATCGAGCGTCAGCCAATTGGCATTGGGGTCGCGAATTTTCTTGTAGAAATTGGCCCTCCGGACCACACCACCTTTCCGGTCGTGTCAACCGCAAGGCTCGGCGCTTCCACGCATGTTCCCGCTGAACATGATCTGCAATTTGCCCTGAGCCGGCTTGCGCACGCAACCCGAAAGAAAAGGAACAATCGCCGTTGCGATACCCAGAACCAACAACCATCCCAAGAGCTTTCTCATCGCAGCCCCTCTGGTTATAATCACTTCCTTGTTGACCCCCGGAAAAAGTCTCATCTCTGATACAACCCGCAATTCAAAAAGTTTCGTCAAAATAAGCAAACTCCTTCTCGGTTCTTCCCGGTTCAAATCACCGTTCGTCCATGTTTTCGCGCGACTTTCACCATTTTGCGGATAAACGCGAAATTCATAGTCCGTCGAAAAAAGGACTCTGCCTCAATGGACACCGGCAAAGAGAGGAACAGAATCCCGCAAGAGGCAGCAGGCAGACAGAAGACGCAAAAGGCGGGACATTAACCTATCCCGCCTGAAAATCCATGAAGCGAAACGGAAAAAAAGAAGGACCGCTATCCGAAGAGCATCACATGTGTCATGGGAACCCGTCCACCCTGCCTTGATGAAATGCAGTTGACGCTTACGGAGCAGCCCCCGTGGAGCCCAAGGACTCTCCGGATTTCGATTCTCTTCGAAGGAGCCCGCCCTGCTCCTCCTTCACCTCACAACCGGGATTTTCACACTGGCAAGTAGTCCAGTCACCCTGGTACATAAGGAAGGTCTCATCGGTCGTGATCGGGAAGTTCCGCGACACATAGTGGCAACCCTGGTACACAAGGTCCAGCACAACCGTGGTACCTCCATTAATGAAGTAATAGTTTGTTGTGAAGGTTCCCGGTCCACAGACGCCAGCACCATTGAGAGCAAATGTGAAAGTGGGGACACCATTCACCAAAATGTTCATCACCGTCCCGTCTGGAATCGGGGTTATTGGAGGTATCGTGTCAAAACACGTACCATAGGTCATCGGTCGCGCACCCGGCACATCGCACACCCAGTCCCCGGGATAATCCCACGACACCATCTTGGGCTGGGCAAAAATCAGACTTGTCAGCGCCAGAACTGCCAGTGCACCTATCAACACTCTAAAATTCATGGAATAGTCCTCCTGAATCCTCAATCTTCAATCGCCTATCACCACCACTTCGGGCACAATTAGCCACAACTTCCAATGGTCATAATCCCTTAAATAAATTTAAGAAATTTTTTCATAATAAGCAAACCCTGTTTTCGACCGAAAGACCTTTGGAATCATGCCGGTTTTGGGCAATTCGAATGACAAGGGCGCAAAAACCGGTGCACTGACAAAAGAAGGGCGGGACCCAGGCATTGGATCCCGCCCTTTCATCATGCCGAAAAGGCGATTACTGAACCAGCAACATCTTCTTGGTTGCCGTGAACTTGTCGCCAATCGTAATTGTGTAGAAATACAGACCCGAGGTCAGGCCGGTTGCATCAAAGGTCGTCGCATAACGGCCTGTCTCAACCGTGCCGTTCACCAAGGTCGCCACTTCCTGACCCATCACATTGTAGACCTTCAAAGTCACAACGCCCGTCTCGAGAACATCATAAACGATCTCGGTCGCCGGGTTGAATGGGTTCGGGTAGTTCTGATGTAGTGCATACTCGGTTACGGTCGCATTCAGGAAGGAAGGCGAGCCAGACCACACTTTCTTGCCCTCATACGAGAGATCCACGCGCTCATTCAAACCAACCGCAATGATGGTGTAGTTGTAGAGGCGATTGTTGATCAGGTTCTTGTCCAGATAGGAATATGTGCCATTGCCAACTGGAAGCTCTTTCACCTCAACACCGTCCCGATAGATCTTGTATGCGGTCACATCGGTTTCATCGGACACATTGAAGCCCAGCGTCAACTCACAGTCGCCTGCCGTAACAGTCGGGGCAGCAGTCAACTCAACGGGCAACTGCAAGCCTTCAATGATGTAGTCTTCAACTTCGCCCGTCTCACAGTGGCCGCCCATCCATCCCGCTGCTCCCATCGGAACATTACACAGTCTGAAGCGGAAGATGCCAGCATAAGGCACATCGCTGTCCATACCGGGATCCTTGAATGTGAAGAGATGGACACCAGGACCAACTGGTACATCCTGAATAATCCATTCGGACACCATACCGGAGTTGCCGCAGTCCCGCACATCGGCGAAATCGCCATCGAGGTTCCCATCTTTCCACGCGCTGAGGATACCACCACCGACCACGGTAACCTGCACGCTGACATTGGTGCAAGCCAACCACGGGAACGGGCCGAAGAAAACAACGCCGTCATCCATGAGATCCAAATCGGGAATAAGTGGAAGCGGCTCAGCTGTTTCGCCGTAACCCAAGAACACACCCTCGCCCACTGTGGCGCAGGGGCCAATCGGATCGGGTGCTGTCGGATACGGAGGTGGCAGGTCGCCGAGGTCATCGTACTCCGGCTGGGCTTCACATTCGCAATACCAGTCATTCTGGTACATCAGAAAGGTTTCGTCGGTCGTGATCGGGTAGCTCCGCGACCAATAATGGCAGTTCATGTACACAACATCCAGCACAACGGTGTTAGCTGCATAAATGAAGAAATAGTTTGTTGAGAAGGTTCCCGGTCCACAGACGCCAGCACCATTGAGAGGAAATGCGATAGTTTGGGGGTTGGGACCAGTCACCACGATGTTCATCACCGTCCCGTCTGGAATCGGGGTTATTGGAGCTAAGGTGTCAAAGCACTCACCAGCGGTCATCGGTCGAGCACCCGGCACATCGCACACCCAGTCCCCGGGATAATCCCACGACACCATCTTGGGCTGGGCAAAAGTCAGACTTGTCAGCGCTAATAGCGCCAGAGCAGTAAATAGCACTCGAAACTTCATGGAACAATCCTCCTAAACTTTAATGACTCTATCCTTTGCATACCGCAACACAATGATTGATTTGTTAACCTTAGCGAGCCGCGCCCCTCGGGCGATTCGGCGGCCGGCTGATTTTGTCAATGGGATCGTCGCTGCCCGGACGATCCGGTGGCCGAGACACAATGTTTGGGCCGTAGTTGTACCACCAACCACCTGGGACGGTGTCGTGCCTGTTCCAAATCCGATAGGCCATGCCGGGGCTGACCGATGTGAAGGTGGTGGGATTATATACCCATAAGCTGGTGCCCGTAGCATAGTAGGCATAAGATCCCGTACCGAGCTCAATCAGACGGTCGGAGGTGCCACCGGTTCCGCCGGTGAAGCCCGAAGTCCTGAGGTTGATATTCGGTATAGGCCGAACCCGCGCATCACGGAAGCTTAGCGGCGTATAGGCAAGTTCAGCAATCCAAATTGGGCCAAAAGTCGAGGTGTCAACCTGACCTGCAAGAACCATGTCCTGGATGAAGGCATGCCTGTTCCAAAGTTGGAAGGCCACTCCAGCTTTCATCCCCGAACTGTCCTCTAAGGTCCCTTGCCACAGGCCCGGTAGCACGTTCCGAAAAGCGTAATAACCTGTTGTCATCGAAATGACTCGGTCACCCGTGCCACCCGTGCCTCCAGTAAGCTGAGCTCCGATGACATCCGACGGCCTGCCGGAGGGAACATTGTACACCGGTACGCCACTAACCACATCCCAGAAAGTGAATGGCAACCCAAATGGTGTGTAAGAGGTCAGCGGGCCGGTCCCATCCGGGTCTGCGGGAAGAGTTTTCTTCACAAAGCCGACCGTATTGGACGGGCCGGACTCCAAGGCCAGTGCTAAGCTGACACAAAGCATTAATGCAAGAACAAATGCAACCTTTTTCAACATTTTCTTTCCTCCTTACAAGGATTCTATCCCAAGCGTTAACCTTTTTCCGAGAATCAACATCTGATGTATCTTATCCGAGGATTCAACAAACTTCTCGCCGTTTCACCTCAGATTAAATACATTTACTATAATTGCCGCGAAAGTCGAAGAGTTTATAATGTCTGTTTCTTTTTTGCTGCTCACCGGCTCAAGCACGATACTTCATGCCTCTCCGATGGTAGCCCTTTAGCTGCCTCGGTCAAGGCATTCTGCTACTGTCTAAATCGTCGCTTTACTTGAACTTGCGGTAACGGGGCTAAAGTGCTTTGGCCGCCTTCTTCGTCGTATCCTACATTAAGAAAATTTTTTGACTTTGTCAAGAGTTTTTTATGCCAAGACACTCTTTTTCACTTGCGTCAGAGGTCAGAATGGCAAATCCTCTTCCTCTTCGGTAGGAGGCGCGGCCTCGGGCTCAGAAGCCTTGGGTTCAAGCAAAGGTTCCCCCTCTCCTTTGCGCCCGAGCATTTGCATTCTATCCCCAACAATTTCAGTCATGTACTTCTTTACTCCTTGAGGATCTTCCCAGCTGCGTGTCTGAATGCGGCCCTCGATGTAGACCTGCATTCCTTTCTTGAGGTATTCCCCGGCGACCTCGGCCTGCCTACGCCAGAGGATAATATTGTGCCACTCCGTATGTTCTTTGAGGTTGCCCTCCGGATCCTTTCGCCTCTCGCTCGTGGCAAGAGAGAACTTTGCAAGGGCCACTCCTGACGGCGTGAACTTGATTTCCGGGTCCCTTCCGAGGTGCCCTATTAAGATAACACGATTAACGGAGTTTGTCAAGGGGGTACTCCTTTCTTGGAATTCTGCTACCGACTGCTCAGATATGAAACTAATTAAGATTCGACCTGTTCCCTGGCAACATTCTGAGAGGCACTTTTTCGAGTAGAGACAAGTACCGCAAAGAGATAAAGGACAACGGCCACAAGGATTCCACCCAAGTCGGCCGCGAGGTCGTTTGGATCAGCCTTCCGACCAGGGACACTCCTTTGAACCAGTTCAAGAATTATCCCAAAGACAAGGGGAATGATACTGCCCAACGCAACAGAGAAGGCAATGCCTCTCCGTGTCAGTTGCCTTATTGAATGTATCCAGAGCATGCCTCCCACTACAAATGACCCAGCATGCAGTGTTTTGTCTCCAAACAGCTTCGTCAGCCAATTGGGCGAGGGCTCTTTCTCTGTCCCAACGGCGAGAACCCAAATTGTCCAGCCAAGAGCGGCTGCCAGCCATAAGTAAGCAGACCCTCGCTGAATCTGTTTTTTTCGCGGAGAGGCACGATTTGGAGACTGTCCCACTATGCTTGGCTCCCTTCAATGGTTGCAAAGGCTGTCGGGATCGCCTCAATGATATCCCCTGCGATAAGGGATGCCTCTCCAAGCTTGGCGGCCGCAAGGTCCCCGGCCAGACCATGCAGAAAGACCCCAACCGTAGCGGCCCAGATGGGAGGCAAGCGCTGAGCCAAGAATCCGGCAATCATCCCCGTGAGGACATCCCCGCTCCCCGCCGTCGCAAGTCCCGGATTGCCGGTCGAGCTTAAAAAAACGAGTCCGGTTGCATCAGCCGTAAGTGTCGGCGCACCTTTTAGCACCACGACCCACCCGGATTGAACGGCCAATTGCTCTGCTTCATCCACCGGATTTTTCAGGATTCCATCCATGTTCTTGCCCGTAATTCGGCTGAACTCGCCGGCATGGGGCGTAACAATGCTACGCGGAGGCAATGTCTCCTTTAGGAGATTGCTTCGCGCCAGGTGATTCAGGCCGTCGGCGTCTACGACGATTGGTTTCGTCAACTGGGGTACATAAGCTTCAAGGAGGCGCGTGGTTTCAGGAGCAAGGCCTAAGCCGGGACCAATCACAACGACATCCGCCCACTCCGTCGCTTCCAAAGCGTCATTCAACGCTTCATCCGAGAGACAGCCTGTTTCTGTTTCGGCGAGAGGGCAGGTCATGACTTCCGCCCGGCGACTGGCAATCAACGGCAATACCGATTTCGGGCATCCCACGGTGACCATCCCCGCTCCAACTCTCAAGATAGCCTCAGCTACCATCGCAGCGGCGCCCGTAAGCCCTCGTGAACCTGCCAGAACAAAGACTTTGCCGAAATCCCCTTTGTGCGCATTCCGGGGGCGCGATGGAAGCAGCTCCGCCACATCCGGAAATTCCAACATCCGCAACTTCGCCGCATCCTCAAGGTCAGCAAAGGGTGGGATGGAAATGTTCGCAATGGTCAGTTCGCCCACATAATCCCGGCCAGGGTACAAATAGAGACCGCGTTTGCCGTAGCCAAAGGTGACGGTTGCATTGGCATGGACGGCTTCGCTTGGCACTTCGCCCGTCGAACCATTCACACCCGACGGAATGTCCACAGAGAGAACGAAGCCCGACGCACGGTTTATGGCTTCAATAGCCTGAGCGATGAGCTTTGATGGAGCTTCGCGCGTTCCCGTGCCCAAGAGCGCATCCACAACGAGGTCATAGCCTTCGAGCGCGAAGTCCTCGCCGGGTTCCGCGTGAATCTGAATCGGGATCTCCAACTTCTCGCAGATGTCCGCGTTCGTTTTCGCATCGCCTTTCAGAGAATTTCGCGTGGCAAAAAGATGAATCTGCACATCGGCTCCGCGCACAACGAGCTGCCGCGCGATGGCAAAGCCGTCGCCGCCGTTATTTCCCGGGCCGCACAGCACCGCAACGCTCAAGTCGGTGACATCGTCCTCGAAATGACTTAGAATCTCGTCAACGCACGCCCGCGCGGCGTTTTCCATGAGGACCATGCCGGGAATCCCGACTTCCTTGATTGCCCGCTCATCAAAGCGGCGCATTTCGTCAGTGGTAAGAAGGAGTTTCATTCTCTATCATCCAATATAATAGATTCAAAGCGCATTGCTGTGCTGTGGGTCATCGTTGTTGATAACTCGCCGCCGCATGTGTCCTCGCGTGCAAGGTGCAGATTAACTTCAGTCTTTCCATGAAGAGAATATAGGGCCTAAGCTTTGTCGGATTTCTTCATAGGCTGTGACCAACCTCTCATACATTTCTTTGTGAGCCTTCCGCGCAGCAAAATGCGGCATCTCAATAACAATACAAGGTCTATCCTTCAGTGGAAACCACACCACGTCGTTGTCTGACCACCGCCGTGAATCTCGCATTGTGTGTGGCAGAATGAATCTCTCGAGTAACCAAATTGTACCATTGCAGACAATGATGTTTGGGTTGTACAACTCAATCTGTCTCCGCACCAGTTGAGCACATACCTTTGTGTATGTAACTAACTCATTCCAATTGACGGATGAAGAGCCGCCTTGCTTCTTTATATTGACAAAAGCAATCTTCCGAAACTCCTCTTTTTTGAAGTCTTGTCCCCTCGCTTCGTCATCCACGTCTTCCCACGGTACATCCTCTGCCGTTGTAATTGCTCGAGTCCAGCGCGCAATCACCTGCCAATTTCGGAAGGTCACACCCGGCGCACCTTTGGCAAGATACCCGCGAATGTCATGATCACCCTCATCTTCCCAATGTGCCTCCCGAGCTAAAAATAGAAGGCGAGGCGTAGTGTTGATGTAAGTTTCAGCATGCACCACGCCATCAGCAATAGAATTCTTGTGAACGATTTCCTTCGTTGCCTTCCACTCTGAGAAAAGCAACTCCTCTGACCGCCTGAGCTCTTCGGGATTCACTGTCGCTCCCGCTGATTATGATCTACTTGATTCGATCGGTGTAGATGTTTCGATTCAGAGCGCACTGCCGTGCGACACTACCCTGTTGCGAACCACGAGCGCACTGCCGTGCGGCACTACCGATGATTCGGGTGATACTTATCCAACTCCCAGCGAAGTGGATTCGTTTGAATGTATTCGCAGGCTGTATCGCACTGCCTCTGGTTTCGGATGATGTGCTCAAAGTAATTGGGCTGCCACAGGCGGGCTCCCGGAGTCTTCCGAAGCTCGTTGACAAGTTTGGTCGTATACGATTTGAATCCTGCAACAAAGGAACTTATGGAATGAGCCTCTCGGTCGCGACTACCGCGATGATACACCTCCGGTAGTGCCGCACGGCAGTGCGCTTCTTCCTGGGCGATGTCGCAGCGAGCTCGGTCATTTTCATTGATGAGCACAATCCAATGCAAATGATTCGGCATGAGCGCGAAATCGCCAATTTCGAGTTCCTTTCGGATTTGCGCCGAACGCTGCCATTCCCTCTCAACAATTTGTCCGCATTCATTCAGGCGCATGATTCCGTCGGCGACCGCTCCAAAAAAGCATTCCTTGTTGTGGGCGCATAAGGTCAGGAAGTAGGCACCCGATGTGGCATAATCATAATGAGGCAGGCGAATAGATTTCATCGGTTGCAGCAAAAAACTCCCACAGCGCACTGCCGTGCGGCACTACCGTGGTTTGCCAAAAGCCTGCCCGTTGAGCCATGTTCACCACTGGGCGGGATGCTCCGTCGTCGCCCTTTTCCCACTTTTCATTATTCCGGCCGGGCCCGTGAACCCGACTCGGCGATGGTTATTACATTCCGGGCAGGTAAGGCGACTGCCTCGGCGAGTATTTCGCGAGGGGTGAGGGCACCCGCTCGCGGCGACTCTATTATAGGCCGGTCACAGAACGGCCTCTACGAATTATTCTCAGGGAAAATTGCCACCACAGCCACCGCCGTTGTCCGCGTATGAGTAACACTAACAGAGATATGCAAAGGTTCCTCCGCCCATTTTCCGTGCAAGCGAATGGACGGCCTCTTCTCGTTGTCCGTAGTCAACTCAATCTCTTTCCAGCGCAGGCTCTTTCCGATGCCGGTTCCCAAAGCTTTTGCGGTCGCTTCCTTGGCAGCAAAACGGGCCGCCAGGGCTCTCTCGGGAAAGAGGCGCTTGCGACAGTCGGCTAACTCGGCATCGGTGAAAATACGATTCAAGAACCTTTCGTTCTGGGCCAGTCTCGCGATGCGGTCCACTTCCACTAAGTCAATTCCGAGGCTTGGGGAATCCGAATTTTGCCGAGGCACGATTCTCACTACCTATTTTTGCATGGAAACCGGGATTCTATGTTCCGCAAGTTCGAGTTGGTCAAGGATTCCCATCAGTTCGCTTAAGTCGTTAATCTCGAAATCCGCGCCGGAGTCGGCGGTACCGAAAGTGTCACCATAGCGGGCGAAAACCGTGCGAATCCCAAGCTGCTTCGCTCCCACCATGTCCCGTTCCGGCCAATCTCCTACCATCAGCACTTCACTCGGCTCCATGCGAAGAAGCCGCAAAGCGCGTTCAAAAGGTCGCGGCGACGGCTTGCGCTGGCCCGTATCCTCGAAGGTGATCACAGGGTCGAAAAGATGGTGCAAGTCCAAATAGCACAAGCGCAGCCAAGCTTCTTTGCGGGGAGCATCCGAGATGACCGCCAGCCGCAATCCGCGCTTGAGTAATTCAATCAATGCGTAATTCACATGAGGATAGAGAACGAGGGATGCTTCCCGGGCGCGCCGATACGCTACGATACCCGCCGCCAGCCACTTGGGATTGATTGAACCGAAGCGTTCTGAGAGAAACTGGTCAAAGACCTCCTGATATTCGATGCCTTGCTTCCCATAGATTTCGAAGATACGCGCGGTGGCTTCGTCCTTGGAAAGCGGCATTCCGCTGTCAATCATGGCAACGACAGCGGCCTCGACGGCATTGCGCTTCATCCGCATGAAGTCGAAGAGCGTATTGTCCAAGTCAAAGAGAATCGCGCGAATCATCTGGTTGAGCTGATCTGAATAACTTATCGTTGATTTGAAGCAATCGTTCCTTTGGCCACATAGCAGAATATCAAGCAGCACATGGTCATAAAGACTGATAATAGGTTGGCATGACAAATGCCCAGAGAATGACTTGGTTTGACAGAATCAGTCCGAAGATGCCCGCCCAAACGAAAGCCGCTCTTAGCTCTCTTCTCCCCGTTATCCCGCTTCTTTTCCTTACCCAAAGTGCAATAAGCCCCGTTCCAACAGCAAGCGCCCCAATGAGGAGAAAGGCTTTGGTGGCCTGTTCGATATAGTAATTCGCAGCATAGGCCGGCGCATTTGCCCCATAAGCCTGTGAAGCCAAATAAGGTACCGCGAGTGGAGCGACAAAAAATCCCACGAGGGCAATCAGCATAAGAACTACACTACCTTGAACGACATGCCTCAGGCGATGGGGCGACCAATGATTTGTATAGAACGGAAGCAGTCCCCACAGTGCGATGATCATTATGGGGCCACCCAGATTAAGAAAAAGCCGAGCGGTCATTGCCGTTACAGTCCCAGCGAACCAGACGAATCCAGCAATTAGCTGAATCCCAAAAGCAAAGGCTGCCGCCACGGTGAAACCAGCAAGGTATTGGCTCTCGGGCTGTCGCTTCCCCGCGACTATTCCGATAACCACGAAGACAAAGAACAATGAAAAGAAAAGTGTCGCATAGCCTGGGGCTGATACATTCGCCTGACCGACCAGACCGACAAAAGATTCGGCCGTGCGAACGAGCGAGCGTCCTATGTGATAGAGAAATGCCGATAGGCCAGCACCTCCCATGGCAGCGTCCGACCGATACCCTCCCGGAGACCCATAGAGCACGGTGTTATAGAGCAAAATGGGCGAAGCGACAATTAGCCCTGCAGCAGCTGCGATAAGAAGCCGCCGCACCCGATCCCGCGAATCTCGAGAGACGGCCAGCAGCGTCAGTGCCGGAAAAATAAGGCAGAACAGCGTACTCACTTTGGCCCAGACGGCAAGACCGGCGATGGCCCCCAACCCTGCGCAACCTTGAAGCGATAAACGGCCTGAAGCATAGCGAACCGTGAGCCAAAACGAGAATATGCCCAGGAACATTGCAAGGCTGTCATTATTAATGATAGCGCCCGAAAAACTCACGACTGGCAAAGCCAACCATGCTGAAGTCAAGCCAAATGCCAGGATTGGATACTTCGGAGACAGCCGACGGAGACCCCCAAAGAGAAAAAGACCCGAAAAGGCAAGCAAAAACGCCGACGACACGCGAATCGCATGGAATTTCGCATCTGCAATGAAGTCTGTCCAGAGATGTGGGCGATGCCTGTAGATTGCGGCCGATTTTGATGTGGCGCCCTCACGGAATTCTGGATTACTCTCCAGCTTGGCCCCTGCCTCCCAGCCATTCAATGTGGAAATTACACAGCCCATTAGAGCATAATAGAGAGGCGGCTGTTTACCCTCAGGCAATATCCCAGACTTTACCAGCTCGGGTGGAGGCGGGCAGCGATTCGTCCACCACCAGCTTGCCGCGCGGAAATGCGCCATTTCATCGGGCCCTTCTCCTGCGGGTGTGCAAAAATTCCATGTTAAACCAAGCAAGAGGCCACCCAAAAAGATAGCCGTCGTCATGTAGCGCGACACACGCTGGAAGTGGCCCAAGATAATTGACTCGAATTGGCGGCGGACAAGAAAGTTTATGGATTGCCTTTGGGTTTTCTTAGGAGCGTCGTTTTTCGCCCTTGCAAGCCACTTTGAATATATCTTTAGCTGCTCTAATATTTTCGCGACATTCTTTGAGTTCCGTATCAAAAATCTTGGACTTCCTATCTCCATTCTCCAAGAAAACCCAGGATATCACGGATGAACGCATTTCACTTGATAATGCTGGCATACATTGGGAATTTTCGGCTTCGCTCTTGGATTAGCTGCGAGGTCTGCCGGTTTCTCTGAGGTAATGACTGTCGAACCTCTGGCCTTCGCCAAAGCAATGACAAAAGGGTCGGCGTCTTCCGTCTCCTTTTTTTCGTCCACAAAGCCCGGGAAATCGCGCAGGATTTCTTTCACTATTTTGATTTGTTCGGGGTCTAGGTTTACAAACATTTTTCTGTGTTTCTTAGCCCATCTTGTAAGTTCATCATTTTGCCTTTCGAGTTCTTTCAGGACTTCGCGAGGGGCTACAAGTTCTCCTTTTGAAACAAGTTCCTCGATCTCCTTCCATAGGGAAGGAAAAACCTCGCGAGTGTATCTTGTCCTCCCTAAATCTATAAGCGCACTTGTGTCGATGCAATAGCCGGGGAACAGGTCCATCGCAGTTAGGCCTTGCCTCTGATGTGTTGCTCCACTGCGGGCAGATGTTTCAATCCGACGTCCAGATAGTCAGCTACATCGCGATAGGTAATTCTTTCTCGTCTATGCGATTCCAACACGAGAGATACGAAGGGAGCCCCATTATTACGGATACACTCCCTAGGTGGATTTCGCCTTATCTTTCCTCTTTTTTCTTCTTTGGCGAGCTCTGTCTCTTGCCATTCTTCACGCTTACGTTTATAGAAGTTTCTATCAGCCAATTCCAACAAGACCAAACGTCTCAGAATTACCTCTCGGCTAACCTTGAAACGGTTGGCAAGTTTGTTCAATGCCTTATCGGGCCAGTCACGGGAATACTTCCTTGATTCAATTACATCTTGACTCAGCAAGGCATCTCTTGGAACCAAAATTGCCCCCGCAAGGTGGTTGCAGAATATCTCCACTTTTCTGCCCTCGCCATGCAGGTGCTCTTGGTCTCCCATATCACATATTCCACTGTGATTAAGAGCAAGATGGCCGTATTCGTGAAAAAGGGAGAAGATCCTTCCCCTCGTTTTGTCTCGCAGATTAAGCACAATTGCCGGATATCCACCCTCGATAACTGAAAAGCCTCTAATGCCATCCTCCAATGCCATACTCAGCTGAAAGACAAATATTCCGCATCTTTCTATTACCTTCTTCCATTCAGAAAAGGCGACATACTCATCTTTCCAGTGAAATTGTGTGTGGACTTCAACTCGTAATTGCCTCCTTGTCTCAACTGCCACTACCTCGGGATCCTTTGACAAATCGATCCCACCAATTTTGACATCAATTTGACGCTCAAGACCTCCTGTCAGTTCAGTAGCCAGGGATTGAAGTCGTCGGGCTCTCCGCATCGCGAGTCGGGTTTCAGCAGATAAGGGGGCTTTCCTATCCTCCGGCAGAGAGCGGAAGTCTTTTGGCATGGGTTGTTCTCGAGGAGGTCTTGGCAGGAAAAACGCTGCCAGTGGTCGCTTATAAACCTCTGCAAGTCTTTCTAGTTGAGTTACAGTAGGTTTCTTTTGCCCAGACTCCAATTTGATTATGGTGCTCTCAGCTGCCTTCATTTTATGGGCCACATCTTTCACACCGAATCCCATGCTTTCTCTTGCCCACAGAAGCACTTCGGGTTCCACTGCGACTTCTAATAATTTGCGACCCATGCTTTATTCCTCACCAGTCCTTGGATTCATGAATCTCAAATGGCATCTCACTAAATCAAAAAGGCGAGCGCTCAGCAAAGACAATGAAGCGTTGGATCGGACCCTCGGTCAATTTCGTGGGTGCGGTTGTCAATCCGAGTCCAGTCATGAACTATTTAATTCTACGAAGTTTTACAATGAAATGCAAGCCCATACAAACCATTACATGCATCACCTTATGCGCCGCTCCTCTCAAAATGGGTTCAGTTTGACAATCTGGAAGGCGTTTGGTATATTTGTTTTGAATTGATGAATCGAATTTTGCATATTAGCGTTCCCTTTGTCGCGCTTCTCGTCGCGGTTTCTCTCTCTCTCGCACTGACATTTCCCGCTCCGCAGGGATATGTGAGTGATTACGCCGGCGTGGTTACGGCTGAGGAGCGTGCGCAGATTGAAGCGATTTGCCGCGAACTGGATGAGAAGACGGGGGCTCAAATCACCGTCGCCGTCTTTCCCGACCTGGGCGGCGAAGACTACACGGACTATGCTGTACGCCTTTTTGAGCAGTGGAAAATCGGGAAAAAAGGCAAGGACAACGGCGTCCTTATCTTGAACACATTGGCCGAACGAAAAGTTCGTATTGAGGTCGGCTACGGTTTGGAGCCAATTATTCCCGATGGTCTGGCCGGACAAATCCTCCGCGATAATGTTTTCCCTCTCCTAAGAGAGGAGAAATACGGCGCGGCATACCTGACCGGCGTGGCTCTTGTGGCCGCGATTATCGCGCGCGACGCGGGGGTGCGATTGGCCACATTGGAGAATCTGCAGATTTCCCTCCCAGCATCGCGGCGGCAAGCAAATCGTCCTTTTCCGATTTGGATTCTCCCGCCGATTCTTCTCTTTTTGGCGTATGGATTTCGGAGCAGACGCCGTTCCGGGCTTGGCCCTCCGATTTTTCCCGGATTTTGGGGCGGAGGAGGCTTTGGAGGTTTCGGTGGCGGCGGCGGCGGATTCGGAGGCTTCGGCGGGGGCATCTCCGGTGGCGGGGGAGCGGGTGGGGGATACTGATTCTCTTAGGCGCAATTCCATCTACCCCCCTATCCCCCCCGCGAGCAGGGGGGTCTCCCCCCGTTTACGGGGGGACGGAAGGGGGGCAATTAAATAACAACGCTCAATTCCAACAATCAAACCTTTTTCAAAACGGCACTAGTCGTCAGACGTTAAGACAGCGGAGTAGCATATCATGTCCCATCTTCGCACAGTCTGCATCTCCACCACGTGCGTTCTTGGAATGGTGGCCCTTTGGAGCTGGCGGATTTTCCCAATACCCAATAGTCCACCCGGCCAACCGATGAACCTTACCCGGAGCCTTGCCGTCATTGGGTATATGTTCGGGTTCGCTTTGGTAGGTGGCCTTCTTGCTGAAGCATTAGCGGCGCTCTACAGACTCGCTGGTGGTCAACTGCAACCAGAAGTGGCGAAAAAAACTATCGAACAAATTGTAAGTGAGGCGACGGAAAAAATCCATGCTGCCTTGGGTACAAATCTTTCGGGCCTCGTTCTCTATGGCTCGCAGGCTCGGGGCGAAACCCACGCGCATTCCGATATCAATCTGTTTGTCCTTGTTCGGGACGGCACACCGGACCAACTTATCGGATTAGCTCGCGTGTTTCCATCTCTTGCCAAACACGGCGTCGGCCCGCCGGTGGTCATGAGCGAGGAAGAGTTCGGCGCGAGTCAAGACACCTTTGCGCTTGAATTTCTCGACATGGCGGCTCATCGTCGCGTGCTGGAAGGGAAGGATCCTTTTGAGCAGTTCGAGCCTCGTTGGGATGGATTGCGCATGCAAATTGAGCGCGAGCTCCGCACCAAAATGCTGCAACTCTACCGCCAATGGTATGTAAGCGAGGAAAAGCCGGAGGCACTCAAGGCTCTTCTGCGGGGAAGTCTGTCGTCTTTCTTGACTCTATTGCGCGGTATTGTCGCACTCGAGAAGAAACAAGTTGTTGTAATTCCCCAAGAAAAGCTCATAGATGAAATTGCAGGCGAGCGTGGTTTGGACGCGGCGCTCTGGCGACGATTCCGGCAGGTGACGCGCGGAGAAATCAAAATCTCCGCGGATGATATGCGCTCGCTGTTCCGGAGCTACCTTGCCGAAGTCAAGAAATTAACCGCTTATGTGGATAAGCTGAAAGTCTAAGCGTGCGGCAACTTCTGGAAAAGAAAGGAGAACTATGAAAGCGGCACTCATTGTCCTGTTGGCGATTGTAGCCTTCGGCCTTCTGGTCGCCTTTTGGATCTATGGCAAATACAATGCCCTTGTCAACCTTGACGAAGAGACGAAAAAGGCGTATTCCCAGATTGAGGTCGTGCTGCAACGACGCTTCGACCTGATCCCCAACTTGGTGGAAACCGTGAAGGGATACGCGGCTCACGAGCGAGAGGTTTTGATGGGGGTGACGGAGGCGCGTGCGCGGGTGGGGCAGGCCCAGACGATGGGCGAGCGCGTTGGCGCTCAGAATGAATTGACCTCCGCCTTGGGACGGCTGCTGGTTGTCGTGGAAAACTATCCGCAACTGAAAGCCGACCAGAATTTCTTGCGCCTCCAGGATGAACTCGCCGGGACAGAGAATCGAATCGCCGTCGAGCGACGCCGCTATAATGAAGTGGCGACGGAATATAATAAACGCATCAGGCGGGTGCCGGGCAATATCGTGGCGGGAATGTTTGGATTTGAGCGAGCACCTCTTTTGGAGGCCCCGGAAGCCGCCGCAACTCCACCCAAAGTGGACTTTTCACGATAAGGAAAAGCATCTGGGTGCGCCGTTGTGGGTCTGGAGACCAAAGGGCGGCGGTCAATCCTTTTCTGAGAAGGCACTGGGTCAACGGCCTTCAGCTTCCGGCTTGAGTTTGCCGCCTTCAGACTTCTCTTCATTCGGTTGGCCAAGCTCGACGATTTCGTTGGAGAAGGTCGACATGACGCCATTGAGAGGGTTGGTTACCATGAGCCGAAGCCAACTGTCATTGTCATTCGCACGCTGGACAAAGGGCAAGTCCAGCCGCTTTCTTTCATCCGGGCGCATCTTCTTTCTCACCAAAAATCTCATCAATCCCGCGTAGGGAATTGGCAAAGGGAATGCCAGCCGTTGCGAAGCCATGCCGTTGCCTCAGGAAAAAATTGAAGAGGTCCGCCAGGCGGTCAATATTGTTGACCTGATCGGACAATATGTGACCCTACGCCAGCGAGGGCACAACTATTTCGGGCTGTGCCCGTTCCATGAGGAAAAGACTCCATCCTTTGCGGTGCATCCCGACCGTCAAATCTTTCATTGCTTCGGGTGCGGGAAAGGAGGCAATGCCTTCGGTTTCCTCATGGAGATGGAGAAAATCAGCTTTATTGAGGCCATCCGAGTTCTGGCACAGAGAGCAGGAATCGTTCTGCCGCGTTACGACGAGCGGGCGGATGAAACTCCGTCCGAGGCGGAGCTGCTGGCGAAAGCGAATGCGCTGGCATGCGACTTTTTCCAACAGCAACTTCTTGCACGCGCCACGAGCGGCGCACAGGAAGCTTACGAGCATTTGACGGCCCGCGGCTATGGCTCAGAAGTCATCGCGCGCTACATGATTGGCTATGCACCGGCGGGTTGGGATGCTTTGGCCTCGTATGCCCGCGCCAAAGGCCTTGAGTTGGGCATTCTTGTTCGCGCAGGATTGCTCAAGGAAGGCCGCGAGTCGGGCAGACCCTATGACGCTTTTCGCCATCGGCTTATGTTTCCCATCCACAATCTTTCAGGACGCGTCGTGGCCTTCGGTGGAAGGCGGCTCTCGGAGGAAGCCGACGATGCGATGAATGCCAAGTACATCAATTCATCCGAAACGGCAATCTATCAAAAAGGTAGAGAGCTTTTTGGTCTATGGGAGGCACGCAACGCAATCCGCAAGCGCGGGTGCGCAATTCTTGTCGAAGGTTACACAGACCTTATTACGCTGGCATCGGCTGGAATGGAGAATATGGTCGCTTCTCTGGGCACTTCCTTGACTTCCGAGCAAGCCCGCCTTCTGAATCGCTTCGCGCCGGAGGCCGTCATCCTCTATGACGGAGATGCGGCGGGTCAAAATGCCGCTCGGCGTGCCATAGATGCTTTCCTGACGGAAGGTGTGTTGCCGCGTGTCGCTCTGCTGCCGGAAGGCCAGGACCCCGATAGCTTCGTCCGAACCGAGGGGATCGAAGCGCTTTGGGCGCGAGTGAACAGCGCTTTGGGACCCGTCGAATTTCAACTATGGCGCGCTCAGAATGAAACAGGACAACTGACTCCCTCTGCGCGCATTGCCGCCATCAAATCTCTCCTGACCACCGCCCGCCTCATCACCAAGGACGTCGAGAGAGAGGTTTTTCTTCGGGAGATTTCCGCAAAAACGGGAGTGGTGCTCGACGTTCTGCGGCAGGAGTTGCCTCGCCAGGTCGCGTCTTCGAAGCCCATATCAACCGAACACCAGCCATTCAAAACTCGAGGAGCCGCGCTGGAATTGGTAAAGTTGCTCGTGCGGTGTCCCAATTTGCGATCTCGGATTCTGAGTGAACTCGACCCACAGAGTGTTGACGATGAACCGCTGCGCGCGCTCGTTCAAAAGCTCGAGGAGCTCAGCTTGATTGAGACGGACGAACCCCAAGAGGCCTTGTTGGACTACTTCCCGGAGAATCCGCTGCGGGATTTCATTGCTCAATGTTTGACCGAACCTCCGCCTCACAGCGAGCCTCATCGTACCATGGCTATTTTGCGGCAAACGGCTGAGGATTGCTTGCATCGGCTCAAACTGGAAAAGCTGCACGCCGAAATTCAGAGCGAAAATCAGCGGCTGGCGGATGCCAAAACTCGTGGAGCTGCCACTCAAGAAATCCTGTTTCGCATTCAGGAGCTTCGCCGCGAAGAAAAAGTGCTCAAGGAAGCGGGAAAAAAACCGGCGACGAAGAAGTAACATGAACCTATCTTAGAATGCGTTTGACGAGGCGATTCTACCCCCCTTATGTCCCCCCGTAAACGGGGGGAGACCCCCCTGCCCGCGGGGGGGATAGGGGGGGGTCAGTCGAGACAATGCCAATTCTAAGATAGCTTGATGGAAAGGCTATACAATGGAACCTCGATTTCACGGCACAACAATTCTGGCCATTCGGCGTAACGGCAAGGGAGCGATCGGCGGAGATGGACAGCTTTCCTATGGCGAGACCGTTGTAAAGGCGCGCGGCAAGAAAATCCGGCGCCTTCACGAGGGCAAAGTGCTTGCAGGTTTTGCCGGAGGCGTTGCGGACGCGCTCACGCTCTTTGATCTTTTTGAGAAGAAACTGAGTGAATACCACGGCGACCTCACGCGCGCCGCGATTGAACTGGCGAAGGAATGGCGCATGGACCGAAGTCTTCGCCGCCTCGAAGCGGACCTGCTCGTGATGAACAAAGAGAATATATTTCTCATCTCCGGACAGGGGGAAATCCTTGAGCCCGACGATGATGTCGTCGGCTTAGGCACGGGAGGGGCGTATGCTTTGGCCGCGGCGCGGGCTTTGCTGAAGCACACCAAGCTGTCCGCCAAGGAAATATGCCGCAACGCTCTCGAAATCGCCGCAGATATTTGCGTCTACACCAACCGAAATTTGACCATTGAGGAGCTGTGATCCCATGACACAAAACACGCTCGTCAGCTTTTCGCTGATCTTTTATGGTTTGCTGGGTTTGGGTTTTGTCATCGCGGGATTCGTGATTTCCAAGCAAAGCGCCAAATTCAAAAGGATTCTCTGGCTGATTCTCGGCATTCTCATGCTCATTACGGCTCTTATTACCTGGAGCTATATCCACGGTCTGGAGACGAGATTTCAATAAATCCTGCAATATGGTATTTCTGCAAATGAACAAACTTTCCAAGTCTTCGTTTAAAATTCCCGAACTGACGCCGGCGCAGATTGTCGGCGAATTGGACCGGTACATTATCGGTCAGAGCAAAGCCAAGCGAGCGGTCGCGATCGCCTTGCGCAATCGCTGGCGGCGACAGCAAGTCACCGGCAGCTTGAAGGACGAAATCTACCCGAACAATATCATTTTGATTGGTCCGACCGGCGTGGGCAAGACCGAAATGGCGCGGCGACTGGCGAATTTGGCCCATGCGCCTTTCATCAAGGTCGAAGCGTCCAAATATACCGAAGTGGGCTATGTGGGGCGCGATGTCGAATCCATGATTCGTGATCTCATGGATACAGCCGTGGCGAAGATCCGGGCGGAACAGATGCGCGCCATCCAAAGTCAAGCCGAGCAGCGCGCTCAAGAGCGGCTTCTGGATATTTTGCTCCCCCTGCCGAAATCAGCACGAAAGAAAAAGCCGGAAGGAGATGATGGCGACCGAGGTCTGACGATTGAGCAGCATCGCACCACTCGCGAGAAAATCCGCGCCGAGCTCGGCAATGGTCAGCTTGAAGATCGAACGGTTGAGGTCGAAGTCGAAGAGGAACCGTATTCCACGATGCAAATCTTTTCTCCTCAGGGAATTGAGGAGATGGGCTTCAACCTTCAAGAAATGCTTGGCCCGATGATTGGCAAACGCAAGCGGCGGCGGCAGTGCACCATTGGAGAGGCGCGGGATATTCTGCTCTCTGAAGAGACAGACAAAATGCTTGACATGGATCGCATCGTGCGCGAGGCAATTTTCCGCACGGAGAGCATGGGCATTGTATTTCTCGACGAGATTGATAAAATCGCGGCTCCCGGCGGTCAAACCGAAGGAGGACCCGATGTCTCGCGCGAAGGCGTGCAGCGGGACATTTTGCCGGTGGTCGAAGGCACGACGGTAACGACGAAATATGGACAGGTTAAGACGGATCATATTCTTTTCATCGCCGCCGGAGCGTTCACCGTAGCCAAGCCGTCCGACCTTATCCCTGAGCTGCAGGGGCGTTTCCCGATTCGCGTGGAACTGGAGCACTTGACCACCGACGATTTCGTCCGCATCTTGACCGAACCCGAAAATGCTCTGCTGAAGCAATACACGGCGCTGCTCACAACTGAAGGAATCGAGCTTTCCTTCACGGAGGACGCCATCCGCGAAATTGCCGACATTGCAAGTCGTGTGAACGAAAGAATGGAAAACATCGGGGCGAGGCGGTTGCATACGGTCATGACCACACTTTTAGAGGACATTCTTTTCGATGCACCGGTGATGAGCAAGAAGAAACTCGCCATCACGAAACCCTTCGTGCGCAAGACGCTGAAGGACATCGTTGAAGACGAGGATCTGTCAAGATTCATTTTATAAGGAGGGAAACATGCGAGCGGCTTGGCTTTTGGGAGTCATGATTCTGTCGGCTCTCATCGTGACCTGCAGTCGGACGAAAACACCCGAATCCAAACAGGAAAAAGAGAAAGGAGCTACCATCATGGGATTCACAATCAAGAGTAGCGCCTTTGAAAACGGCGCGACAATTCCGAAAAAATACACCTGCGACGGTGCCGATGTTTCGCCGCCTCTGTCTTGGAGCGGAGCGCCGGCAGGAACACAGAGTTATGCGCTGATTTGCGACGACCCCGATGCGCCGATGGGGACTTGGGTGCATTGGGTGCTGTGGGGATTGCCGTTCGACACGATGGCCCTTCTGGAGGGAGTCCCTGCACAGGCGGTCATGCCCAGCGGAGTCCGGCAAGGCCTGAACAGTTGGCCTCGCGTAGGCTATGGCGGCCCCTGCCCCCCTTCCGGCAAACCTCATCGCTACTACTTCAAACTCTACGCTCTGGACGCGACGCTGACCCTTCCCGCCAACGCGAACAAAGCGGCTTTGGAAAAAGCGATGAAGGGCCACATCCTCGCCGAAACGCAGGTGATGGGGAAATATGGGAGGTGATACCTATCGAGTTGACCGAAAGAGAGATCAAAGAGGATGGGAGTAATGGGCTACTACACTACGGCTCAAATCTGTCTGAACGGGCATACGATTACTACTAGCGCGGGCACACATCCAGAATTTGATAGTAAATTCTGCGATGAATGCGGTGCCGCCACCATTATGGAATGTCAACAGTGCCGTACTAAAATAAGGGGCTACTATCACACGCCTGGTTTATCGATTCCTCTTGGACTTGGGTATGTGCCACCCAAATTTTGTCACAATTGCGGCAAACCTTATCCTTGGACGGATGCAAAATTGGCCGCGGCAAAGGAATTCACCAGCGAAATCGAGGGCCTCGATGCAGAAGAGCGCGAAATTCTGAGCAAAAGTATCGAGGATCTGGTCAAAGACTCTCCCAATATTGAGGTTGCAGCGCTCAGGTTCAAAAAATTAGTAGCCAAAGCAGGGAAAAGTGCGGCTGAAGGGTTCAAAAACATTCTAATAAATCTTGTCAGTGAGGCAGCTAAGAAGCTCCTTTGGCCTCAGAATTGACTTGGTCGTCGGTCGTCATAGTCCCGAAGAATAGGTCACTAAATTCACCACCGTCGGGGTCTCCGAACCCACAATGGCGCCCTTGCGGCTCTGGAGCCACATCGGCGAAGACAGAATCAATAAGGAATAGCCAAATTGAGTGCTCAAGTCATCAAAGTCGCGGCTCTAATTGACTACCAAGATGGTGCCGTGGTCAGCCGCGAGATTATCAAGCAGAAAACGGGAACGGTGACGGTTTTCGCCTTCGATGAAGGGCAGGGGCTGAGCGAACATACGGCTCCGTTTGATGCGTTAGTCTATTTGCTTGACGGCGAAGCGGAAATCACTATCTCGGGCAAGCCGTTTCAAGTGAAACAAGGTGAAATGATTATCATGCCTGCCCGTGAGCCGCATGCATTGAAGGCGAATCAAAGGTTCAAAATGCTTCTGATTATGATAAGGGACAAATCCTAAGATGCCGTTCGAGATTTGAACCTACCCCCCTTTGTCCCCCCGTGAACGGGGGGAGACCTTCTTTTCCCCCCTGCTCGCGGGGGGGATAGGGGGGGTCAAACCGAGAATGTCAAGTGAGAGATGGTCTCATGACTTCGCAGATTAAAATCATTCTTGCTGAGCTTCGACGACGCCTGGAGGAGCTCTATGGCGAGAGGCTGGAGCGGCTGGTGCTTTTCGGCTCGCAGGCACGCGGCGACGCCGAGGACGGCTCGGATATTGATGTGCTCATCGTCTTGAAGGGGACGGTAGATACAGGTAGAGAGCTTGGTCATGTCAGCGGAATCACTTCCGAGCTTTCTCTGGAGAACAGCGTGGTGATTTCCTCTGTGGTTATATCTGCAGAGCGATTCACCCGAGGAACTGGCTCGCTGCTGTCGAATGTATATCGAGAAGGTGTAACGATATGACAGATGAACAACGAGGATTTCTCATCAAGGCGAAGGAGAGCCTGCAAGCCGCGCGCTTGCTGTGTAAAGAGCATTTCCATGATGTTGCCGCCTCGAGAGCTTATTACGCCATGTTCTACACCACGGAAGCGCTTTTGCTCGAACGCAATCTCAGATTCTCCAAGCACTCGGCCGTTATCGCTGCCTTCGGGCAGCATTTCGCGGCAACGGGATTAGTCCCGAAGGAATTTCACCGTTACCTGATTCACGCGAATGATACCAGAAACATAGCGGACTATCAAATCCTGCCTGCGCTGACAAGGGAGGATGCAGAAGAACAAATTGAACAAGCACAGAAATTCATCGAATTGGGCGAGCAAATGCTCGGACCGGCAGTGGAATAGAGAAAGGCTTAGGAATCCAAAGGAAGAACCAAAATGCCTGGCACGGCTCTTGCCAATCGTTAGCTAATTGATGGATTCGAATCGCGCAATAGCCTGAACAATAAGAAATTGGAATTACCACGCCGTTCTCGTTTGCATGCAGAGTTTGCACAGTCTGTCTGATGGAGTAACGAATGAAAAAATCCTTGGCTCTACTACTTGTTGGATTGTCGTTTTTTTTTGGTTATGACGCTATTGCCACTGCTGAAAGCAAAACGCCGATGACAGCCGAGATACTTTCGGCGACCCCTCACGCCACGCTCGTGCGGTGCACTTTTGAGCAGGCTGGGTTCATGGAAGAAGGATTCGGATTGCTTCTCGCGATTGCAGGGGAGGGAGTTCCTCATGCGAGACTGCTGAATCTTGAGCTTGGTGAAGAAATCGTCGTTTCCTCGGCAGATGATCTTCCCGGAAACGCCGATGAAATCGTGACTCTGTCGGAGCCTGCGATTCTGCGCGATTTGCGCGTTGTAGCCATGCGTTTTCGTCCTGCAATCACCGATGGAAACACCGCTCGTGCTGTTAGATGTCTTGATGTTGAGCTTATAACTGACGGACTTGGCGGCCCCAATCCCAAAGCGCCGCCCAGCACATTTTCTTTCGCATTTTATCCTCTGTACAAATCCGTTGTAAGTAATCTGGACGAGCTCTATCCCAATGTCTCTCTGGGCATGCCGGGGCGCTTCGTCGTCATCGGGCCGACAGCTTGGATTAACAATATTCCATCGAATTGGCGCACTTGGAAACAGCGCAAAGGTTACGAGCTTATCCTGGCCCCCTATTCGGTCATGGGGGACAGTTCGATCACGGGCATCTACAATTATGTTCACACGCTTTATCACGAGCCTGACGCCGCGCCACTCGAATATGCAATTCTTTTGGGCGATGTGACAGGATACAATTATGTTCCTTCCTTCCGCGTGACGAATCCGGAGTCTCCCGAGGAGTTGGATGTCGCGGATAATCCCTTCTTCACGGTGGACGGCGAAGACTATTTGCCGGATGTTTTTCACGGCCGCGTTTCGGTGGCGACATCCAGCGAAATCTCCACGATTCTCAACAAAGTGGCAAACTACGAGATGACTCCAGACATCGAAGACCCTGCGTGGCTCTCGCGCGGCCTTGGCATTGCGGGAAATTTCAATGACGGTGCGGGCACTTTTCCGGTCACGCCGGTCTGGAATGTCATTTGGGCGCGAGAGCAACTCTTGGCGTGGACTTATGGCGAAGTGGACACCTTTTACTGGCGCAACTGGAACGATCCGCCCCCTCAAGAATATACGATTCCAATCTGCAACGCGTGGAATGAGGGCGCTTCGATCGTCATCTATCGGGGGTGGGGCAGTGCGCGTGGGTGGCAATATCCGTCTCTGCTTGTGGAAGACTTGACCAATATCCAGTGCGAACGACAGACGCCCGCGCTTTTCAGCATTGTCTGCGGCAGTGGGGATTTTGGTCATGCAACGATCAATCCCTGTTTTGGCGAGAAACTCTTGCGAATGGGCTCGACGAATCAGCCGAATGGCGTTGTCTCTTTCTATGGCGCATCCGATCTGCATACCAATACCAAGCAAAATAACGCAGTCTTGGGCGGCATTATTCAGGGGATGCGTTTTGACGGTTTGCGCAGCATGGGCGCGATTACGCTCGCGGGAGAACTGGAGCTCTATCGCAGCTTCCCCGACCAGATTGGTGATGGAGGAATGGTTGAGTTCTATTTTGATGTCTTCAACATCCTCGGCGACCCTGAAACGCACCTTTGGCTGGGCAATCCCCTAAGTCTCGATGTGAATGCTCCCACAACGGTCGGCTCCGGCGAGCGCTGCATTCCTGTCACCGTATCATCACAAGGCCAACCTGTCAAAGATGCCGTCGTGACCATGCGCGGCAGCAGTTGGAACCTGCAATCCACCTTGCTGACGGACGCCAGCGGGTCTGCATCTGTTCCGGTGCACATTGAAGGGAATCCACCACTGCAGCTTACGGTTTGGAAAGCAGGCTACCTGCCGGTAAATCGTGACATTGGATTCGCAGCGGGTGATTTGGAGCTGTCGGTTTTCAATGAAAGCTATTCCGGCGGCGGAGATGTCATACCAAATCCTGGGGAAACAATTTCGCTTACTCTTACCGTGGGCAATATGGGTCCCTCAGCAAGTAGCGTCGAAGCCGAGCTGTCTTCACTCGACCCGAGGGTTACGGTGACCCAAGGCCACTACAGCTTTGGCGATTTTCCGGCAAGCACGATTTTGACGCAGGCAACTCCGTTTGTCATCGAGCTTGCAGACGATTTACGCCATGGTGAAAAACCGGAACTCCAAGTGCGTTTCACCGACGCGGCGTCGCATACAACCGACCGCACGGTGCTGATTCCGATACGGGCACCACTTCTGATTCCGACCTATATCTTCGCTGACGATGCCAACGGGCTTCTGGATCCAGGCGAGACGGCTGACATGATTGTCAATCTCACAAACTTCGGCGGTCAGAATGCCGAGAATGTGAGCGCGAATCTCTATTCATGGGACAATTCCATCGAGATCCTCGATAGCGAGGGGAATTGGGGAGGCATTGCCGCCGGCGATAGCGGGCGCAATAACGAGAATGTGTTCCGCCTTCACGCGCAAACGGGTACAACACGAGGGCGCGAAGTTCTCCTGCGTTTCAACATTGTGGCGAATGAGATTGTTCAGGGTATCGGCTCAGTGGTGATGACCATCGGACAAGTTCAATCGGCCGATCCCACTGGACCCGATGAATATGGCTATTGGGCTTATGAAGACCTCGATGCGGGCTTTCCGGCGACCCCGGCCTACAACTGGGTCGAGCTGGATCCCGCCTATGGAGGGTCGAGCGCCCAGTCTTACCTTGTCCACGATGAGGACCTCATATCTCTTGCCCTCCCTCTGTCCTTTGTGTATTATGGTCAAAGCTATGATACCGTGTGGATTTGCTCTAACGGATGGCTTTCCTTTGGAGCGGCGCAGTTGGCTGAATTTCGCAATTGGCCGTTGCCCGCGCCCATCGGCGCACCCGCGCTCGTGGCGCCTCTGTGGGATGATCTGAACTGCTGGGATTCCTGGATTCACGGCGACAGCACTTTCAGCATCTTCACGCGGCATGATGCCCCCGAGCGCCGCTTTGTCATCGAGTGGAGCCGCGCGGCCAATCGCTATGGTCGGGAAATGCACATCAACTACGAGGAGACTTTCGAAGTCATTCTCGAATTCCCCGAAGTGGCTGGTGACGGGTCTCTGCTTTTCCAATACTTGGCCGCTTCCAATGTGGATGTCAACAACAATCACTTCACCACGGGCTTCGAGGATTACGACCATCTGCGAGGCTTGAATCTCACCTACGCGAATAATTATCCGGCCTCGATGCACGAGATTGCCGCCGGACGTGCCATTCGCATCACGACAGCGCCTCCTGACGCATTCTCCTCTGCGGACGAACCTCTCGAACCGCTGCCGACTCAATTCGCGCTCTCGGCACCCTTCCCGAATCCGTTCAACGCGACAACAACGCTGCGCTTTGACCTGCCCCGAGCCGCGATGGTCACATTGCGGATCTATGATGTGCTGGGGCGGGAATCGGCTGTTCTCGCCACAGGCATGAAACCTGCAGGCAGCTACACGACCATTTGGAACGCTGCCGAGTCACCATCAGGCATTTATTTCGCGCGATTGGAGACTGACGGCTTTGCCCAAACACGCAAGCTTCTGCTCGTCAAATAGGGGATTGGCCTGCCATCAGAATATCGAAAAGCCGCACGACCGCTGTGCGGCTTTTTTGCGTCCTAATGAGACCTGGTCACAGTGCCACCGAAGGAGGCAGGAGGTCGCCTGCGACGATTTTGCAGGGGGCAACGAATGCGTCCACGAGTAATTCATTGTTAACAAAATAATTAACATCGGCGGAGAATTTTCTCGCTATAATAGATTTCGCTTGACTTTATGGCGGGATGTTGTATATTAGGCTATACTAGCTGGGAGCTTGGGAAAACAGTCATTTTCACTCGATGGCCATACTAAAGGAGGAGCTATGAAGGTCGGAATATGGTTTTATCTCGGGGTACCCGTTTTCATCGGGGCCACTATGCTCGTTGCATCGCAGCACTTGGAGAAACGACTGCCGCCCGACCAGAGAATTTGGTTTACGATTCCCGGCAGGAACGCCGGACGGCCCCTAACACCGGAGGAGAGCGCAACGATCCAGCAGGCCATAGATGACATCCGAATGCCTCCGCCCAGTTCCTTCACTTACACCGATGCCTTTTTTGACACTCATACTGTCTCCTGCGAAGACATCGCCAACGGCTTACAGAACCAGTTAGACCGGGACGCCATGGAGGCGGAAACCCTCAACCAAAAGGTCTATGGCTCCACGCTTTTGGATGGCGAGCAAACGACCGAAGGCGACCAGATGAATATTAGCCCCGAGTTGGTCAGGCAGGCGGGGCTCAATCCCATGGGATTGACGATGTTGAAAATCGTTCTCGTTCACGAATATATCCACAAAACGCAGTGTACACACACGACCACCCCCGATGAGCGGGAAATCGAGGCTCTCACAGCCGAGCTGGCATACATGGATTCCCTCGGTATGGATACGACGGATGCCTTCTATCGAGCGACTTGGGAAGCCCATTGGGCATTTTGGTACAACTATGTTACGGATACTACGCGCTCGATGAGATACATGCCACTGACATGGACACAGGACCACTGCGCCTACATCCGTTTTGATACGACGGGATTCGAGCCGAATTACTTCACTTCTTTTCAGCTTGGGGACATGAATTGGTATCAATACGCGCTTTGTCCAACCCGGCCAGGTGACATGATGATTTTTGACAATTACTCTCAATTCCCCGCTGGACATTCTCTGGCGCTCTTTTGTGGGGGACAAGCCGGAACAGAAATGGGACGCATCCTCACTCTCGACATTTGTCAAGGCCAGGTAGTCGCGCCCTATGTCACCTATGACTTCGGTCCCCCGACCTACCCGCCCATGTTCTTCGGGTCCTTGACACGCTGCCCGTGGACGGGCACATATTTCGTGATTGATACCTTGAACAAGCAGATCCTCAGCATGCTGGACACGAATCAGGACCTTATCCCGGATACGATTGTGTCCACTTATGCCAGCGCCGCTGCGCCCGGATTTGAAGCATTGATGGGAATGCGCGGGATAGACGCGACCACACGGCATCCTTTGCGAGGATTCGCACTGCTCGTAAATCATGACGATGTGCATCTCTCGCATGAAATGGACCCCCGTCAAGCCTATTGGTGTCTTCCTGATGTTGACGGAAACCTCATCGCCGACTCCTGTGTGCGGGCTCCTATGTGGGAATTTGTGACCTTCACACCGCGCATCCAGGCACCATTGCCGGTTGGGGGTGACCAAGCCGTCCAGCTTTACGCATCCTGGTCTCACGATATCCAAGTGTGGGCAACGGACTCGCTCGGACAGAATCTCAATGAATTACTGGGTACGATGCAAATGACGAGCGGCGTGGACGCGGAGTGTCCGCTATCCCGTCCCCTTGTGGAAGGAGAGTATATTCTGCCCATTGATCAGACCACGGGCAAACGGCCGAGGCTGGCTACCCAAGTGGGCCGAGGCGCCGACGCTGACGATGTCGTTCCGTTGCTGCCCGCTCAATTCGCGCTCTCGGCGCCCTTCCCGAATCCATTCAACGCGACAACAACGCTGCGCTTTGACCTGCCGCGAGCCGCGACGGTCACATTGCGGATATATGATGTCCTTGGCCGAGAATCCGTCACCTTGGTCAGCGGCGCCAAACCTGCCGGGCATCACACCGCTATTTGGAATGCGTCGGACTTCCCCTCTGGGCTTTACTTCGCGCGGCTGGAAACCGACGGCTTTGCTCAGACGCGCAAGCTGCTGCTCCTAAAATAGCCAATCCGCCCACCGTCAGAACTTCGGAAAGCCGCACGACCGCCGTGCGGCTTTTTTTGCGTTTTCTCGGAGCCTGCTCAGTCCTTTTTAGAAGAGGCACGAGGTGGCCCGCAACGGTTTGACACGCGGGCAGAGGATGTGTCCACGAAGCAATTCATTGTTAGCAAAGTAATTAACTTAAGTAGAGATTTTTTCGCTGTCAAAGATTTTGCTTGACATCGCATGGATTTGTGCCGATATTATATGGTTGGGGTATTTGAGGATAGAGAAGGTGTCCACGCGAATGCCAGAGGCTGGGCTTCGGCTGAAGGCAAGGAGGAAGAATGAGGATAGCGAATTGGCTTTGTTTTGGGGTACCCATCTTAATTGGTGCCGGGATGCTATTGGCTTCGCAACCTAAAGAAAAACAATTTACGCCGCCACGCAGAATTCGATTTGACCATGACAACTCATGGGGTGGGCGCCCATTAAACGACCAGGAGCGCGGGATGGTTCAGGGCGCAATTGACAGCATTGCCAACGGGCCTGCTGGAATAACATTCACAAATGCGCAAGGGGATACGAAAACGGTCCCACTTTTGTTCTATGCACAGGTCTTGCAGGCGCAACTTGATGAAGGCAGGATGGAAGCCGAGACTTTGGCAAATGCAAGCGGTGTGCAGCACTTGAGTGATGGTCGTGCAACCAATAAGGATGAAATGAATATTGATTCGCAGCTCATCGCATGGGCCCTGGCCGATTCCCCTCTTGTCTATCTGATGGAGACAATGATCCATGAAGGGACACATAAGTGGCAAAGCACCAGTGTGATGACGGCTGACGAGGAGGAAATCGAAGCCCTTGGGGCGGAATTGGCCATCAAGGACTCTTTCCACCTGAGTCCTGACAATTGGTTTTACCGCTTCAAGGCGAACCTACTCATCGCGCATGTGAGGAACTACGAAGGAGAAGAATTTCTTCGTCGACCATATGATCTGGACAGAGCCATCAACTATAGATGCTTTATCGAATTTGACACAGCCGGCACAGATACGGATTGCTTCGCCTCCAATGCCACGGATTGGTACCAATATCCGCTCTTTCCGACGCGAGCATCGGACATGATGATTTTTGAAAACTATTTCCTTCTCCCACCCGAGCACTGCTTGGCGCTTATCTGTGGAGGAGAAGCGCTACTGGGGGTAGCCCGGATCCTCGCGCTCGACATTTACCAAGGTCAAGTCATGGGTCAATACAGCATTCAGGATTTCGGGCCGCCCTTGCACCCGCCGATGTTCTTCTATTCTATGACACGCTCGACTGAGACAGGACTTGAGTTCTACTATGTATTGGATACGCTGAACCGACAGATCTTGACCATGGCAGATTTGAACGCGGATCTTATCCCCGATGAAATTGCGGGCATCTATGCCAGTGCCTTGTGGCCTGGATTTGAGCCGCTGATGAACCTGCGAGGAGTCGAAGCTGTCATTCATCCCCATATGGGATTCGGTCTGATTGGTTACGAGGAATGGATGCGCGAAGCCGATGTTTTTGATCCTTATGATATGTCTTTCTTTCTCCCAGATGCGGATGGGGACAATGTTGCGGATGCCTGCATTCCGGCAGACAGGTTCGAATTTCTGGTCTTTTCGCCATCGATTCAAGTCCCACTGCCCTGGGCAGGCGACACTGTCGTTTCGCTTTTCGCGACATGGGATCACGATATCGCTGTGTGGGCCACGGATTCACTGGGGCAAATTCTCTTTGAAGAGCTGGGAATGACGCACATGTTCAGCGGTGTGGACGGAGAGTGCATGCTGAGCCGGCCTCTACTGGCAGAGGAATTCGTTCTGCCAATCGACATGCAAACGGGAGAGCGCCTCAGGCTGGCCACTAAGGTCATCAATCCCATTCCGCAAGAGGTAACGATTGTCCTTGAGGCACCCGGCATGCTCCATCTGCGGTGGGAGGCGGTTCCCGGGGCAGAATATTATGCCATTTACAAAGCACTTGAACCCTTTGAATTTCCTCCGGAGCCGAGTTTCTTCACCGAAACAAATGAAATCGTCTTGCCGCTCGCTGACGAAGTGAAGTTCTATCGGGTGACGGCTGTGCGGTAAGCGCCGACTCTTCGAAAAAATTCGAAAGCAATGCCGGTAAGACCGAGGAGACCTCTCCTCGGTTTTTTTGTTCGGTAATCTGGCCGTTGGAATTCTTACTTGACAAAGCAACGGTTATTTTCGATATTAGGGCGGTTTGTTCTGAATCTCAGCCGATGCCCCAAACCGCCACTGCGACGGAACATGGGGTTCAATCAAGGCACACTGCTCGTCCGTTGAACCGCGGGGTAGGCTTCTGTCGCCGTACCCCTGATGATTACAAGATCAACCTCGTGTCGTCCAGACCATCCGAACATAGGCTCATGACAGCACGTTTCCTTTGGCGCTCATATCGAGCCCGATTTCGTGATCAAAAAACCGAGCTTAGAGTAATTCAAAGTGTTGTGCGACCCGGAGACACTGTATGCGATATAGGTGCCAATAAGGGTAGCTATCTGTTTTGGCTTTCGCGCTGGGTTAAGCAGGGACGGGTAATAGCATTTGAGCCGCAAGCTGTCTTGGCAGAGTACCTCACTGAAGTATGCTGCCAGATGCATCTGGATAATGTTACTGTAGAACCGAAAGCTGTCTATTCGAGCACAGGGCGGTTGATGCTCCACATTCCTGGGGGGAAAGTGTCGCCCGGCGCGTCTCTAAGCAAGCGACTTGCGCAGAGGCGAGCTTGCAAGGAAGTTACAGTTCCGGTCGTGTCTCTGGATGATTATTTTCAGGAGAATCAGAGCGTAACTGTTCTGAAAATCGACGTGGAAGGCGGAGAGATGGATGTATTCAAGGGAGCGAATCGTATTCTGAAATCCCAATCTCCTTTGGTAGTTTTTGAATGCGAGAATCGCCACTTGGAATCGGGATCAGTTTTCGATGTCTTTGCGTATCTGCACGAGCTGAACTATGACGGCGAGTTTATCTGTAGACATGAATTGCGACCCATCAAAGAATTCAATCCCGATTTGCATCAGAAACGCGTAGGGGAAGGATTTGGGGACGCTCGGAACTATTGTAACAACTTCGTTTTTCGGAAAAAGGCCTGACATCAAGTGCACTGTACACATTATCAATTGTTCGCATCCTGCTGACGAACGAAAATTGTGGCCATGTTGACACGAATGCATCTCAATATTGTTTAGGGCAGATGGCGATGCATAGGAGTACCAGCCGGGTGATGAAGGGACCGAGAGGGGCATCTCATCAGACGCCGCGCCCTGAATCCGGCTGCGGTGCAAGATGAGTTCAATCAAGGCCCACTGCTCGTCGATTAAGTCGGCGGGGTATACTTTCTTCTTCTCCACACCCAAAAGAACAGAATCAGCTCCTTCCCGTCAAGTACATTCTGAGACAGGCTCATGACTCTCTCTTTTCCAACGGCTGGCAAACATAAGCACCCTCCGGGATTGCCGGTTCTGTTCTTTACCGAGATGTGGGAGCGATTCAGCTTCTACTGCATGCTCTCGATTCTTGCTCTTTACATGAACGAGAGCCTCGGCTTCAGCACCGCCTTGGTGGCGCAAATCTATGGCGGCTACATCGCGCTCGTATATTTCAGTCCATTGTTCGGGGGGCTTCTGGCTGACCGCGTACTCGGTTTTGGGAGAGCGATTTTGATTGGGGCAGTGTTCATGGGGACAGGGCATTTCCTGCTGGCGTTTCCACCGCTGCCGACTTTTTTCGCAGGTCTATGCTGTCTGATTATCGGCAATGGACTCTTTAAACCCAATATCTCGACTCTGCTCGGAAATCTCTACCGTGCTATGCCGGAAAAGCGCGATGAAGCCTACAATATTTTTTACATGGGTATCAATCTTGGGGCATTTTTCTCACCCCTTGTGGCGGCTTACCTGCGCAATACCTATGGATGGCACTATGCCTTTGGCGCCGCCGGAATCGGCATGATTATCTCGCTGACCCTTTTCGCCTCCCTGCGCCGCTATACTGTGGAGGGCGAGACCGTGAATCAAGCCACCCACAAAATTCGGGAGATTGAGCTGACACCCCGCCAGGAGCGCGAGCGGATTGTCGCCTTGCTCCTCGTGTTTTCCATTGTCGTTGTGTTTTGGATGGTGTTTCATCAGAATGGTCTGACGCTGACATTCTGGGCGCGTGATGCGACGAATACGACGCTTCCGCCGGAGCTTCTGCAGACGATTAATCCATTCTTCGTGCTGTTCTTTACGCCGCTTCTGGTTGCTTTTTGGCTGGGGCTTCGCCGTCGTGGGAAGGAGCCTTCAACGGCGGCCAAAATCGGTATCGGCATGTTGCTCACAGCGTGCAGTTACGCGATCATGACCACCGCGGGTTTAGTAGGCGGGGACACCGGGCGGGTAAGCATTGCCTGGCTCGTTTCCACTTACGCGGTCATCACCTTAGGCGAGCTTTGTCTTTCGCCGATGGGATTGGCGCTGGCGAACAAGCTCGCGCCCGCACGCCTGCGCGGACTCATGATGGGCGGGTGGTTCACGGCCACAGCCATTGGGAACTACCTCAGTGGACTGGCGGGCAGCTTCTGGGATCGCATCCCTCACAGCACGCTGTTCCTGATTTTCACTCTTGCATCCGTGGGAGCAGCGGGGGTCTTGCTTCTCGTGCTTAAGCGCATCCGTCCGACGATTGCCGAAGCGGAACGCATGGCCCTTACGACGGCAGTTCAGAAACAATAGAGACTATATGATAGCTGCTTGTATCTCTTATGGAGATCCCCTATGACCGCGATAGCAATTCGCACCGAGAGCCTCACGCGCGATTTTGGCAAGCTACGGGCTGTGGACAATCTCAATATAGAGGTTCTGGCTGGTATCGTCTTCGGCTTCCTAGGTCCTAATGGAGCAGGCAAAACGACGACGATTCGCCTGCTGTTGGGACTCTTGGAAGCAACGAGTGGGCGGGCTGAAGTGCTTGGTTTCGACACCCGGACGCAAGCTGACGAGATTCGCCGCCGAGCAGGAGCATTGCTTGAACATCCGGGGCTCTACGAGCGGCTGAGCGCCGAAGATAACCTCGAATTTTATGGGCGCATCTGGCATTTGCAAACCAGCGAACGACAGGTTCGAATCAAAGAATTGCTCACGCATCTGGGTTTGTGGGAACGGCGGAAAGAAATCGTCGGCACATGGAGCCGAGGGATGAAACAGAAACTGGCCGTAGCCCGGGCACTTCTTCATCACCCGTCTTTGATCTTTGCGGACGAACCGACGGCTGGACTCGACCCGATAGCAGCTGTGGCACTGCGTGAGGACTTGGCCACTTTGGCTGCTCGCGAAGGAGTGACGGTTTTCTTGACCACGCACAATCTGGCTGAGGCAGAGAAGTTGTGTCAGCAGGTGGGCGTGATCCGCGAGGGAAAATTGGTAGCGGTTGGTAGCCTCGACCAGTTGCGCACAACAAGCGGCCTACCACAGGTGGAAATTGTCGGGCGCGGGTTCACTGAAAAGGTCTTGACCTTACTGCGGGCGCAGCCGGAGGTTGCCGCTGCCGATGTGCGGAATGGTCGCTTGCTGATCGACTTGCAGAGAGATACAGACATCGCGCGACTAGTCGGTCTGATTGTGAGCGCAGGCGTTGAAGTGGAAGAAATACGCAAAGGCAAGGCTAGCTTGGAAGAAGTCTTTTTGGCGCTGATGGAGGAAGAGAAATGATTGCCGATGTATGGACCGTAATCTGGAAAGAATGGAAGATGATTCGTCCCCAGCGCGGCGGCGTGCGCGGGGGTATGATAGGCCTCCTGATCGTCATCGGTATTCCGGGTATCTTTCTGCCTTTGCAGATGGGGCGCCTTTGGGTGGAATCACCGATAGCGATAGTTTTGGTCTACGTATCGCTCATTATGGTGACCAACGTGACGGCTGACTCTTTCGCCGGGGAGCGCGAGCGGCATACGCTGGAGACGCTGCTGGCAAGTCGTCTCTCGGACCGGGCAATCTTGTTCGGCAAAGTCGGCGCAGACGCGGGATACGGATGGGGGCTGACGCTGAGCGGTATGTTCGTGGGATTGGTGACGGTGAACTTCGCCTATGGTCGTGGTGAACTATTGCTTTACCCACCAGTCGTCGGTTTGGGTATCGTAGTATTGAGTCTGCTGGCGGCCGGGCTTGCATCAGGTGCGGGAATATTGATCTCCCTAAGGGCCTCAACCGTGCTACAAGCCCAACAGAAGATGACTATAGCCTTGTTCCTGCTATTGTTCATCCCCAGCTTTGGCGCTGGAGCGCTGCCGGCTGAATGGAAAGCGCGCCTGGCCGAGATGCTATCCACCGACCTGACGAAGATTGTACTCATCGCTGCGGCAATCCTCATAGTGCTTGACATCGGACTGCTTTGCGCAGCGATGGCTCGGTTCAAGCGAACGCGGCTGATTCTCGATTGATGAAACACCAAGTAGTGTCTCTTGACAAAAATATCGAGCGGTTTTATCTGCGCCGCGGCGAGTCTCCTGATTCGCCCGGCTATGTTTACAATACCGGTGTGAACGAGTGATGAATTTCTCCCGCGGAGCAGACTCATAAGCCTGCCTGGCGGAGAAGTGCAACCTCTTCTTCTCGAGGTCCTCCCCATTGCCAAAACCTCTTCCTCTTCACACAAAAATCTTCATCGGTCTTGCCGTCGGCGTGATTGCGGGACTCCTGTGCAACGCATTCTTCGCTGACGAGCCCGCGCTCGAGTGGGCGATCAAGAATATCATCTCCCCTTTCGGCCAAATCTTCCTGCGGTTGATTTTCATGGCCGTGCTTCCCTTAATTTTTTCGGCGCTGGCGTTGGGTGTGGCTGAACTCGGTGATATTCGTCGCTTGGGTCGAATCGGAGTCAAGACTTTCCTTTATACGATTGTCGTTACTTCGATTTCCGTATTGATTGGCATCACACTGGTCAATGTCGTCAAGCCAGGAGTAGGCCTATCCGAAGATGACCGTACGGCGCTGATGTCAACCATCACAACGCGCCCGACGCAGGCCGCGGTGGAGAAGGCCGCCGAAGCGAAGAGCATTGTCCAGACTTTGCTCGACCTCATCCCCAAGAACCCACTGGCAGATGCGGCTGGAGCATTTGACGAGACTTATCGCGGCGGCGGAATCTTGGCATTGATGTTTTTCTCGCTCTTTGTGGGCATTGCACTGGCCCTGGCGCGCTCCGAACGAACAGAAGTGTTTGAGCGCTGGCTTCAGGGGCTCTACGATATCGTAATGAAAATCATCGCAATCGCCATGAAGCTCGCGCCCTATGGCGTGGCGGCGCTCGTCTTCAGCGTCACGGCACGGCTTGGAGCGGATGTGGTCTTTATTTTGGGAAAGTACATTGCGGTCGTGCTTGTGGGGCTTGCCCTGCACATGTTCGGAGTCTATTCGCTTATCTTGAAATATGCCGTTCGAGTCAGCCCTCTCAAATTCTTTAGGCGCATCGAAGAAGTTATCCTGACGGCATTTTCTACGAGCTCATCGAATGTGACGCTGCCGACAGCGTTGCGCGTGACCGAAGAAAAGCTCGGCGTGCCGCGCACCATCAGCAATTTCGTGCTCACGCTCGGTTCAACGGCTAATCAGAATGGCACGGCGCTTTATGAAGGCGTCACCGTGCTCTTTCTCGCGCAATTCTTCGGCATTGACCTGACAGTGACGCAGCAAGCGACGGTTGTACTCGCCGCAGTGCTGGCCGGCATAGGCACCGCAGGCGTGCCGGGCGGCTCGTTACCCGTCATCGTGCTCGTGTTGCAGTCGGTGGGAGTCCCGGGGGAAGGCATCGGCATCATCTTGGGTGTGGACCGCCTGCTTGATATGTGCCGCACCGTGCTCAATGTCACTGGTGACATTACCGCAGCGATGTATGTAACCCGCAGCGAGGGGCAAAACCTCAAATTAGACTGATCTTTTCCATTCAGACACTTAGCGCGACAAGACCGAGGAGCATCTTCCTCGGTCTTGTTTTTAGAGAATTGGCGAGTGCCTTTGGAACGGGTGGAATGAAAAAAGGAGAGGCACACATGGGTTTTGGGGCGCAAGGAGAGACAAAATGCACTCCGCCATGTGGCTAATTCATTGTAAATAGAAAATTTAATATTCTCCAAGAAATTTTACACGCTTCAATTTTTTACTTGACAAGCTATGGGTGAAGTATGTATATTATATGCCGTGCGGAGCGCCGAGAGGCAACTTTGGGGAGTAGCGTGCTTTTTCACTGGCGTAAAGGAGAAAAAAATGATGAGAGCAAGGAAATGGCTTTGTTTTGGGGTACCGATTCTGGTAGGGGTTGGAATGCTTTTGGCTTCGCAGCCCAACGACAAACGGGTGCAGCCACCCTTACCGCGAATTGATTTTGATTACGACAATACCTGGACCGGCGAACCGCTGACACCGGCGGAGAAAGGAACGGTGGGTTCGGCTATCAATAACATTAAGAACCCTCCGCCAAGCTCCATCACTTACAAAGATGCCGCCGGCAACTCTATCACGGTCGCGTGTTCTACGCTCGCGAAAAACTTGCAGGCGCAGCTCGATAGCGGCGACATCGAGGCGGAAACCAAGAACAAGGCGGATGGAGGTGAGTATCAGGGCGAGATTAATGTCAATCGGAAAAAGTTGGCAGCCTGTTCGACGGAGGCGGGCAAGAAATACCTCGAAGAACTATTGATCCACGAGGAAACGCACAAGGGAAAGCACCAAGACGGGCAAACTTCAGACGAAAATGAAATTGAGGCGCTTGAGGCCGAGCTCGCGTACAAGGATTCTATCGGTTTGGATTCGGCAAACAGCGCCGATTACCGATGGACTTTGTCGCTATGGAAAAAGCACAGTTTCAACTATCTATGGGGGCGCATCCAGCGAATCCTTGAGCACATCTGGGCTCTGACCCATATATGTTTCATCGAATATGGAGAAGGTATCACGGTGGACATGTTCAAATCGTTTGCGCAGGGGGATACGGGTTTCTATGAATATGACCTCAACCTGCGTGCCTCCGACTTGATGATTCATGAGAACTACTACCCACTCGGTCCGGAACACTGCCTGGCGCTTATCAGCGGCGGTGCACCCATGTTTAACCAAGGGCGAATTCTGGGCCTCGACATTTACAGGGGCCGGGTATGGCCTCCCGCTCCATACTTCCTGCTGGACTTTACCGTCCCGCCTTACGACCCCATGTTCCTTTATTCCATGGCCCATTCACCGGAGAGAAACTGCTATTATTTCGTGGACACTTTGTTCCAACGGATTGTCACCATGCCGGACATGGACGGAAACCTCATCCCGGAAATGGTTGTGAACACCTATGCCAGTGCGATGATGTTTCCTCAGTTAATGGGCTTGCGCAGTGTCGAACCGACCATGCATCGCTATCACGGTTTCGGTTTGATTGTCAATCATGAGGATGCTCACTACACCGATGCGATAAATCCCTATGATGGCCGATTCTTTTTACCGGATTGGAATGGGGACAATATAGCCGACGCCTGTTATCCTGTGCACCGGTATGAATTCATCACCTGCAAGCCGCACATTATTGTGACACCCTGGGCGGGTGAGATTTCTGTGAAGCTTCTGGCTACCTGGGGCCATCCGGTCGAGGTGAACGCAACGGACTCACTGGGACAGCCACCCTATGAGCCGCTTGGCAATGTCTGGATGGAGATGCCGCATATGGAATGCTGGCTCTCTCGACCTCTCATGGTTGGAGAATTCATCATCGCGAAGGATATGGAAACGGGCACTCGGCTCGATCTCGCTACGAAGGTCATTGATCCGACTCCCGAGGAATTGACGATTCATGTGCAGGCGGCTGGGCTGCTTCACCTAATCTGGGAGGCCGTCCCCGGTGCGAACTACTACTATGTCCATGAATCATTCGACCCCATGGACTTCACCGGTGCAACGACATACACCACGCACACGAATGAGTTTTATCTTCCCATGATGCCCGCTGTGACGAAGCTATTCTATCGCGTGACAGCGGCCAAAGAGGGGCCAATGCAACAATAAGGACGAGAAAATCCTGAAAACAGCAAGACCGAGGAGCCTTTTCCTCGGTCTTGTTTTTCCCGGTCCGATGAGATGGGAAGGGGCCACCCTTCGAGATTTTCGCATCAAGAAATCGCTGGAAACAACAAAGGACAAATGGATTTAGGCGTGGGAATCGAGATACTGCATCGAGAGGCATGAAGATGAAACGGGGCATCTCAAAAGGCGAAAACAAAGAACGGGCGCAGGCAAATCATTGTTAATAAAGCAACGGATGCAGGAAAAAATCTTTTGGCCATACAAATTTTTACTTGACAATAGGGTATTGGCATTATATATTGAAGTATGTCATTTAGGTTGGTTCTTAAAGATTTTGGGTAACTGAGCGGGCGTGATCACTTTTGGGCATTTTATCCTAAGATTGAGGAAGGTACCATGAAAGTAGCGAAATTTCTTTATTTTGCCGCGCCATTTCTTATTGGCGCTGGGATTCTTATTGCTTTGCATCCGACTCTGACCCGGACGATGGGCGCAACTTCAGTGGCTGCAGGGGCCAAAGTATCGGAAAAAACCGCGAGTTTAACCTCGACGAAAGCAATTTTGGCCGCCGAGAAGCTCGACAAGAGCCCTATCGCGACCCGGCCGGGTTCGACCGTGGTGAAAGCACCTGCTTCCAATGAACCTGCCTACCTGAATGATCCGGATTATCTGAGGAAGCTCGAAAAGGAAGAACTGGCGAAGCCTTACATGGGCACCTTGGACGGCCTTCTGGATTGCACGAGCCCAATCTCAATCGCTTGCGGCGGATCGTATTCGGGCACCAACAGCGGCTTCCCAAGCAATGTGACCTACTACAGTTGTTCGGGTTGGACTGAGTCGGGGCCTGAAGTTCTGTTTGAGCTGACAATCACCTCGCCCAAAATCATCGTGGCAGCGCTTTCTGGTTTGACCGGTGACCTGGATGTTTTCATCCTGAGCACTTGCGACGAAGCTCAGTGCATTGCTTACGGTGATAACTCGGCGACGACAACTTGCAAGACTGCCGGAACCTACTACATCGTGGTGGACGGCTACTACGGCGCCATTTCTCCCTTCACCCTGACGGTTTCCTGCATTCCCTGCGGCGGTGTTGCCAACAAAACTACGATAACCCGTACCTTCAAAAACACAAGCGCGGTCGCCGCGAACGACTTCCACGGTAAGGTGCTGGGGTCAGGTGACGGCAGCATAGACAATGCTTCAGCCTACCTCAAGAAGCATCCGCCACCCAACGAACAGGCCTTCCCCGACAAGGTATTCGACCCGCCTGTAAAAGAATTCGATTGGACTGCTGACGAGTGCCTGAAAAAGATTCCCAAGGATAGCACGATGGAAGTTAATGTCTCTGGGACGCGCCCTGAGTTGGAATCAGCTGGAGCCAGTGGATGCTATTTTACGCTTAACGGTACACGGCTCGCCACCGAATCTGTCGCAAACGAGAAGAAAATAGTGCCAGGGGGTGGTCATTACGGTCGTGATTGCGGAGGTGGCAGCGTAGAATTCTGCAACGCATTCTACTCGGAAACGCTCCTGCTGACTGGGGTTGAAGTGCGAGTTGATAATACCGGGGACCCTGGGGAAATTGGTCCCTACATACCCGACGGGACGCTCGTGCCGGGGATTCCTTCTTCTTTTTCTCTGGCTTCTGGCGAAACGCTGTCGTTTCCCTATATGGCGACAAATCCTTTGTTGGCGGTCTCGATGAGTGATACGGCTGCACTTGCTTCGTTGCCTGACGACTGCTATTATGAGCTTATGGCGGCAAGCCCTGTGGCGATGATGGTGCCGGACAATGTGACAATCTCGTACAATTCGGGCACGGGCAATGTGGAAATCCACTGGCTCGATGTAGGGGAGGGTCTGTCCTATAAGATCTATCGTGCGACAGACGACCCATCGGGTCCCTTTACGCTGATTGGGACAGTTCCGGCTGGTGTTCAGTTTTATGCCGATTTTGCAGGCGGGAACATGAAGGCGTTCTACTATGTCACGGGTTCGTGCGATTAGGCAGGTCCATGTGCGCCAGACTTCTCCGCCACCGGGAGCTCCACGCTGAGCTACACGAACAGCGCAAGCACCTGCGGCGCGGGTGCCACCTATGAAAAACTCTTCTATTCTGTGACTGCGAACAAGCCATAGGCTGCAGTGGAACGGCATTGAATCCAATGCGAAGCCCCGGCCATGATCTGGTCGGGGTTTCCTCTTTTGTCGAAGGCCATTCCTATGGCTCGTTCATGATTCCTCAATGACTAACGCCCCGCCACAAAGAACCAGTAGTAGACCGTCGCCACGATACTGAGCTGCGAGACGGCGCCAATCACATCGCCGACAAGTTTCCAGGTGGACCCCGTCAGAATAATGGTGTCTTCCGGCTCAAGATTCGGGATCAGGCGTTTGTCCCCTGTTTTGAGGAATTTTTTGATATTCACCATGATAATTTCGGAGCCATTTTCGCGGTTGCGGACGATGCGGACATTGTCGAGGCGAGCGCCGGTTTGCGGGCCGCCCGCAACAGAGATCAGGGAAATAAGGTCGGTCGTCGAGGGAATAAAATATTGCCCGGGTTGACGCACTTGTCCCCAGATATTGACGCGAATGAGGAGCTCGTTGGTGGCCCCGATATAATATTGGGAGGCTTGCCCGATCCGCTGGATAGGAACATCCGCTTTCTGGGTGAGACCTTGACTGGCCGCTGTTTGTGCCTCAGCCCACAGAGGGAAAACAAGTCCCACCATGATGGCAAAGAGTATGCCTGCCAATTGCTTTCCTAAAGGCATCTGACGCATGGGTGGTTCAGGCCTCCTTTCGGCTAATCCTGATAAACAAAACTCGTCTTGACCGCGCTGCCCGCTGGGGATCGAGTCGGTGGATTGCTGTTCGCCACCACGCTGAGTTTCCAGACGTAGGTGCGCCCCGACACAAAAGGCTGCGCTGAGCCGTCCGCGTTGAGCAGAATGCGATGCGTTGAACTGAATTCGGTATATTTCATCCACCACATTGGCTCAATTGGCTCACCGGCTTTCTCGTACCAGACTCGAATCATAAAATAATCGAAAAAGACCTCGGGGCCGCTTTCAAAGTTCCATTCGAGATAGTACTGCCCCGGACCTGGATTCGATACGCCAAAATCGTGCGGATTGTTGATCAGACGATAATAGGCGGTCTGCGAGAAGTCAGAAAAATTCCCCGATTGGTCATAAGCACGGACCACATAGCAATAGCCGCGCGAATCACCGCTCGTGTCATTGGGCTGGAGATTCGGCGAGTCCCGATCAATAAAAACAGGATCCATATTGGGGAAAAGATTCTGTCCAAGAATCAAATTCCCGATGGATGTCTGAGGAAACTCCGCATCATATTCACCCCGCCGATAGACCAGATAGCCTGCCAGATCTTCCTCGGGATTTCGGTACCATTCCAGGCGGATCCAGTAACTCCGCGCATCGGTTCCGGGTTCCGGCCGAATACCGCTCTCGGCATAGAGGCTGTCCACGGAACGCGATTTCAGAATGGGTGCCGTTGGCGGTGTGGTATCGCGCTCCTCCCCCTCAGGAACACACCCGAGCGCCAGCGCCTGAAGAAGCAAGACAATAACCAATGTCCGCGGCGGCTTCTGCTCCATCGAAAAACTCATACCTCAGAGTTGAATAGCCAGACTCACGCGATGGGTCGTGCCCAAATCGCGTGCACGATAGGCGTAGTCAATGCCAATCCGCCAAAAAGTAATTCCGGCCCCTGCCGTCCACTCATTCCCCCACAATCCTCCTCGCACGGCAAGAACTTTCCCGTAACCGTATTCAAGACCAAGGTGATGTACGCGTTCGTATCGTTTTTCGGAGTCATAGCTCAAAGTCACATGCCCCCGCAGTGCGGAAATATCGGCAATGCAGGCGGCCCCGACGCGGAAATTGGTCGGGATGGCGTCGCGTATGCCTTTTCCCCAATTGACCTGCGTGCGAGTCATGTCCTGCAAATTGAATCCCCCACATAGCCAGCCCGGGAATGAGCGCCCAACAAGGTCTTGTGTTCGGAGTCGAATCTGCATGCCGAGATCCGCCCCAATCCCTGTGGCCGACGCCTTTTCCAAAGAGCGCTGAATGATTTTCAGGTTGGCGCCTATGGGAAGCTGGACCGGCAGCGTGAAATAGGACCATCCCAGATCAAGCGTGAATTCGTTCAGCTTGGCGAAGCTGAGAAAAATGGCCGACTCCATATCCGAGAAGTAGCCCGTCGGCTCACCATGAAGGGCCACGATGTATTCTCGCGGATCATCATAGGGAAATGGGACTCCCTGAAGAGAGTCTCCGTAGGGGAAGAGATAGCGGTTGTCGTAGTCGGGGTAGCGTGGGATATTCTCCACGCTCAACCGAATCCAATTGATGCCAACAACGGCTCCCGGAACCGCGGCTGCCAGCCCGGCCACAGAGTAGTTGGCCAGACCTCCCCAAAGGTCGGCGTACATTCCCGAGAATTTCAATCCCTCGACATATCCCAGGCCGCTGGGATTCCAATAGAACGCTGAGGGTTCATCGGCAATGGCTGTGTAGGCTCCCCCCATGGCCACGGCCCGAGCTCCCGCGCCAATCTCTAGAAATTCCCCCACATACCGCGCCGGAAAGGCAGCAGATACCGTGCCAAGCATAAGAGACAGGGAAGTTAGATACTTCAGCATCAGCGCACCTTGGCCATCTTGAGCACCTTTTCCACTCGTTTCCCCCCTTGACTGGCGATAACTCTGGCGAAATAAACGCCGTTGGCAACATCCTCTCCGTCTTTGTCGCGACCATCCCATGTCAGTGTGCGATAGTTGACCACGCCTCGCTCAGTTTCCTCGAGGGTGTTGATGAGCCGACCGGCCACGGTGTAGATTTTAACCTTGACATACTCATCTGTAAGACCGGTCAGCACATAGACGATTTTTGTCTGGTGCGTGAACGGATTGGGATAATTCAAAGCAAAATCAATCCCAAAAACTCCTTCCACCTGGAAAGCCGCGCCATAGGTGGTGTCATTGCCCAGATTGTCGCAGGCATAGACCTCGATGTTATGGTCGCCAACATCAAAGTGAGGTCGAATCAGCGCCACTTGGTCACCGGAGGTTTCGATGGTGTCCGCCCACCCGACATCGCTGTAGAGCACGGTGTCGCCGTCCAGAATGATGCGGAAATGATCGGCTCGCCGGTCAACGCCGTTGGGATCAGAAATGTAAACGAACATTTGAGGATTCGCGGGCACATAAGCCCCCGGTACGAAGCGTTCCCCATTGACGGCAATGTCAATCTGAGGTGGATGAGCATCCAAAGGCCTGAACATCGTGAAAGTCCCGAGATGATTCGTTCGCGTGAAGTACTTGACGCCTCGTTGATAGACCACCCAATTACCCTGAGGATTTTGGAAACTGTCCCGCACGACTTCATACAAGACCGTCGGCAATTTCGTCCAAAACTCCGATCGCAACCGCCTTTGAAAGATATACTTCCCTTGAGTATCGGGAGTCGCTGAAGTTCGTTCAAACAGGGAGATATCAACAACCCCACTCGGGGCAAGGCGGTCTGAGCTATCCGCGAGGGTCACGGTATAGACATGAGGGCGCGTGGTATCCGGCAAGGGAAAAAGCCCCATTTCGGCGGCCCGAAGAGATTCGGCCGCAGTCAACCATCGTGACGGAGCGTAGATAAGAACACTGCTGTCTTGAAGCAGGGATCCCGGAAGAACCCGTAGTTCAAGCGAATCGGGGGTATTTATCTGCCAATATTTATCATAGACTGGAAACTCGAGTGGATTCTCATAGTAGGTGCCCTGCACGCGGGTAACTGGAAAACGATCTACCGAGTTCAAGACTCTCGTTGTTCTTCGGTTGTTGGCTTCATTGCTTTCGGCAATTTGATTGAAGGGGTCAATATGAATATCAAGACGCCATCGTCCCGGCCTAAAATGAACCGGGATATCCACAGTGAAGGCTTTGCTAAGAGCATAGACACCGCTTATCTCCGCGTAGGTCTCGAAGGTGTCCGTGTAGGTTGGGATACGATATCCGACAACCTTCATGCGCAGAGTATCTATCGGAAGGGAGTACGACGGATTTGTTTTCAGAAGCGGGACCTGCAAGTATGGATAGGTCTCTCCGATGAATCTTGGCTCACCATAGGCAAAAGAGTGTGCAATATCTGGCTTCGTGGCCAAGGGCATCTGGTAGATGAGGGAGCTGTCAATACCCCCACCGCCGTCGTACGCCACAAAAGCGGCATGATAAGTAGCTCCCTCGATATCGTAAGGCCCCAAAGGAATTGGAGTGCGCCACAAATTCGCCGCGACCTCTTCCATCGCCATGGTATCCAGCACCGGCGGACCCTGAGGGGGCGTGAAGACTCCACGAAGACGCACCTGGTCAAGCCCCAAACGATTCAAAACCTTGACCTGAATATAGAAAGCAGAGTCCGTTGTTACGATGCTGCTCGGCCAAGGTGAAACATCTTCAAAGATGGTTGAATCCAGAAGGTCATACGAGTAGAATGAAACGCAGCCGACTCCGTCTTCTTTGGTTTCGGGATTGCATACATAAATAACATACCGTCCCTCCGGCCAATTGAAAGAGGATGGGATAACCAAGGGAGGCGAATCAAAAAGTTCGGTTGTAATGATCTCGGGCAGCGGGTTTTCTTCGGCAAGCCGAATCTTGCGTCCATCGTAGGGATCGTACCAGACCTGGACGATGTTCGCCTGCCCGACCAATTCAAAAGGAAGGGTGCCCCGAATGTGGACGGTATCCCCGGGCACGACAAAGGTCGTGTCAATCTCGGGTTCAAAGACGGCGTTCGGAATTGCCAACCGTACTCCAGGATCTCCCAAAAGATTCATCAGCACTTGCATTGAATAGGCCGCATCGAGCGCCAATCGTTCCCCCGAGGATCCCGTCCAGAATTTCGTTTTGCTGGTTTGGATGGTTTCTCCCAGGGTTTTCCCCGGCGGAATGGGCAGGAAATCAAACAAGTGCATCTGCATCGTAATGCCGGTGAGGGCCCAACCCGGACCCGTCGAGGCGTAGACGCCGATGCCTCCAATAAGGTCTCCATTAGGATTGCGCTGGAAAAGGAAGGCTTCTCCCAGAACTTCGGATTGGTGGCGAGCGTCAAAAACCGCGCTATAACATGTAAAGCTTGTGATAAAAGGGAATTTGCGGCGGTTAAGAAGTTGTCTTTCGGAAGTCACCGTCATAAGTTCGTCCCCTGACCATAGACCGCCACCACCATGCCCATTGTAATTGACAATCGTTCCCCCCTGTCGGAACGCCTCACGCAGAGCGGTCACACGCTCCGCCGGCAGTATGCTATCGGAATAGACGCGAGTGACATTCACATGGTCGGGCATAATATTGACGACAGGCTCACTGAAGTTTCCTGCGAAATTAAATTGATAATCCCTTTTGTCCGCGACAAAGACATAGTTCGAATGCCATGCAGAAGTGTAATCGGAGTTGTCCTCGTAGGTCGCGACTTTTTCCACATAGGTTTCAAGTTCTTCGGAGGTTCGACACGAAATGCGACCCACCGCGATATCGGGAAAGAGGTCCCAGGGCGGGCCTGAAACGCATCCAAAAAGTGCATCGGATGGAGCCCGGCCGTATTCCCTTGTCAGCACATACAAACTGGGAATGAGATTTCCCCCATAATGCAGATAGTCCTTGACATCATAGTTGCCATCCCCAATGATGCACAGATGAGTGGGCCGGACAGTCCAGTGGTTGTAGGCATAGGCAACAAAAGTGCGAATCGCTTCGGGATTCACAATACCATCGTTAAACTGCTCGTAGATTTCGCTGGGGGCGATCACTTCGACTCCCCCTGCGAAAGTCGTCTGCCGTCGTTGCCGCAACTCCTCAATGGCCGGTTCGGAAAGAAAGGACTCATGGACGAGCATCATGTATTCCGCGCCGGGAAGTGTGCGCAAGTCTCGTGTCGAGTATTCCGGCAGGATCGCCACAGGGGTTTTGGGATAGGTGTCGTCGAACACAATCATCTCGTAGGCCTGGGTGGGTGTCATCAGGAACCGCACCGCCCAGGAGGAAGGTTCGTTTTCCGGAGAGACACGGCGAACTTCGGCATTCGTCAGTCGTGCCATGTCCAATTTCCAAATCTCGATATTGGGCGTGCGGAAGCCGCGAATATCAAACTCAAACGGGACATTTCGCGTCGAATCGAATTGAAAGCGGAGATACCCTCCCGCGGCTCTCATCACCCGTTCATAAGTGACCTCAATCCAGTTGAGGGTCACTTGGTCCAAGGCGCCCGCCAAACCGTCTCCAGTCGCCGAAAGGGACAGAGTGTTGTCGCCATGCCAGAGATTCTGGTTGGTAATCCCTGGATTCAAAGGATCCGCCACCGTTTCAACAATGACGGCTGCCTGACCTTTCCAGGCCACTTTGTCGTCATTTCGTGAGATTCTCCCGACGGAAAGCCCTTTGTCGGTGCGTCCATTGAGGTAAAGAATGGCACGATGATGGCCAAAAGTCAGTCCTTGCAAGGCCGCACGAATAAACACTTGATGGGTACTGGCCAACGACTGAGTATCTGGATAGAAAATGTGGACAGGAATTTCCATAGTCCCGAAGCCCCGGACTCCATTCCTATAGAACCAGTGGTCTCGGATGACTCCATAGGGTCCCTCATCGCTCAGCAGAGTGGGATAGGGTAGCGGTGCTGCCCCCATGGTAAGCTGGTTGTAATAGCGGTCTTCCTCGTAATGAATCGTGGTTCTCAGATAGAGCACCGGCTCTCCGACATTCGGGAGCCAATCCGCATTCTCTTCCCCCAACCGCCTCCCATAGGGCCCGTTCCAAGATAACCAATAGACATTCTCGTCGGACCACGGGTCCTTGTATATCGCTTCGGTGGAGCTGTAATAGACATATTCGCGGGCCCCGGCATCCCAGTAGGGAGACGCATTGTCCGGGCGGACATAAGTTTCGCGGTTTTCAATCCCGTGGAATTCAATGTAGTCGTGCGAGTCAAATACTCCGTCAACTTCTCCCTGTACGAAAATCGGAATCTCTTTGTCGCGAACCTTGATCTTCATGGTTCGGGGATCAAGCTGCTCGACAGGCACTCCCGCTGACGCCAGCATTTCCTGAGAAATGCGATAGACTCCTTCTTCATCAACGAGAATCTTGAACCGCGGTGAGAATTCCTCCTGGACACCCTGAACAGGAGTTTCCTGATCCTCAATTTGATGCGTGGGTAGAACTACTGGCGCAAGGGGCCCCAAAATGTTTCCTATGAGAGCCGTCTCGTTGGGGGCATCAAAGCAACGATTCAGATACTTCGGCGTCCCTTCCCAGTCGGGCAGGAGCAACCGCACACGAGCCCGCCGAGTCCACTGAAGAGTCTGCTTGGACAGATCCAAGCGAACCGGATAAAACCGCAGCGCCATGAGTCGGTGCCCGCGAAAGACTCCGCCCTCATGAAGCTCGACCGCTTGAAGCGGCCAACATCCTTCGGTTCGAATGGATTTTGTTTCTCGCTGCTCAGGGATCTCCTCCTGCAAGAGATATCCCATGAGGTCGTCATCCTTGGTCACGACGCGCTGGTCATCCGACGCCGCGCGAAATTTTGGCAAAGGATGCCGCTCTTCTTCGAGCTGAAGGATTTGCAGTTGAATTTCTCCGGGAGGGCAATCTACCGGCTGTGCAATTACCGGCAGTGGAGGAAGCCCCGGCTGATAGAAGAGCGGGGCCCCCTTGGCGGTGAATTGCAGAGCTTCGCCTGTTTCCGGATCGTAGGAAACCGCATAGAAAGGAGACTCAAATTCAATGACAATCTCGCGGGCAGTGTGCGAAACCAGCCGCGCTTGAGCTCGCTGCGATGCGGAGGTTCGCGGCGCGCGACTCGGAGACGGCGATGCCAAATGGCTTCCCGCCCACCCCAAAGCCGCCAGACACAAGGCAAAGAAAACCACTGCAATCGGGCTACGCCAAAGATGAGCCATACTGCACTTATCTTCAATAAAAACAAAAATTCGCCAAGGCATTCTTGCCTTCCTCAACCGAGATTCCAGTGCGCTGCAAATTCAGAAAAAACGATGCGCCGAAAAGTGTGGCTCTCAGAAGAAGAAAAACGCTTTAGCGAACGGTCAATCAATCACTCCATATCCCTGTCGCGCAAAATAGGAAACTTTTTCCAATTTGTCAAGTGAGCCGTCGCGCGCTTCCGTTTCTCTCCTTGCGGAATTGCCTCCACCTTTTTGATCCTCAGGCGTGCAACGAAAAAGGCTGCAAGCATTGCGCCAGTTTTCTGCCTTGCCTCCGAACACAATCTTTAGTATATTATGACGCAAAGCGGTTTGAGAGTCCTGTGCATCTTGAACTTGATATAGCCAATGCGCTTGGCGCAGCCGAAGGTGCCGCGAGAATTTCGCCGGTGGAGCTTGATGAATTGCTTCCTCGCGTAGCGGAGGCAATTCAAGGCATTAAGCGTCAGCGGTCAGAAGGGACTTTGGCCTTTCTGGATTTGCCTCGCGATCACGGAAGTCTTCGCTCGTGCCAGAGTTTGGCAAACCGCTGCAGGAATTGGGAAAATTTTGTGTTGGCCGGGATTGGCGGTTCGGCCCTCGGCCCGTACGCTCTTTTCCGCGCGCTTTCGCATCCCTTTCACAACTTGCTCGACTCCTCTCAGCGAACGGCGCCTCGCTTTTTTGTTCTCGATAACATTGATCCGGACACCGTGAGTTCGCTCTTTGATATTATCGAGCCTCGCCGGACACTTTTCAATATTGTCTCAAAGTCGGGAGCAACAGCAGAAACCGCGGCTGCCTCGCTCATTATTTTCGATGCGCTCCAGCGAAGTGTCGGCGACAAATGGCGAGAACACCTTGTGGTAACGACCGACCCTGAGAAGGGCGATTTGCGGCGGCTCGCTCGAGAAGAGGGGTTCGAGGCCTTACCGATTCCGCCAGAGCTTGGAGGGCGTTTTTCAGTTCTTTCGACGGTCGGTTTATTCCCGGCTCTCTGTTTGGGTTTGGATGCCGAGAGCCTCTTGGCAGGTGCGAAGGCGATGGCGGATCTTTGCCTGAAAGCCGAGCCTCATGAAAATCCCGCTGCACTTCTGGCCGCGTTGCTCTATTTCTTCGATACGCGCCGTGCGCGGCCCATACATGTCATGATGGCCTACTCCGACCGCCTCTTTCCGCTGGCCGATTGGTGGCGGCAACTCTGGGCGGAGTCTTTGGGCAAACGATACACAAGAGAGGGCAAGGAAGTTTTTTCCGGGCCAACGCCGGTCAAAGCTCTCGGCGCTACTGACCAGCACTCGCAAGTTCAACTCTACATCGAAGGTCCCCAAGATAAGGTCTTCATCTTCTTGGAGGTGCTGGAGTTTGATAGGGAAGTGGCGCTGCCGCCGGCTTTTGGTCATCTATCGAGCCTCGACTATTTGGGCGGGAAGACAATGAACCAACTTATGGCAGCGGAATGCACCGCAACGCGAGAGGCGCTGACGCAAGCCGGACGGCCCAACATGAGCTTGAAATTCCCAAAAATTTCTGCTTATTTCTTGGGTGAAGCCTTCATGCTTTTCGAAATCGCCACGGTGATCGCGGGCGAGCTTTACAATGTCAATCCCCTCGACCAGCCCGGCGTTGAACATGGGAAGATTCTGACCTATAAGCTCATGGGCCGTAAGGGATACGCCGAAAGATAGAACTCGCGATTTCTTCTTCTTGCGTTATTGGAGTGAGTCTTTTTGCCCAACCGATCGCTGCACCCGACAGCGGAGGCTGGGCGTGTTGAACAAAGTTTTGTGGTATCTCAAGATTTTATCTTGCTATCAAAGTTTGGTGGTAATTCTCCCCGCAGCAGGTGAGCTTATCGTTAGGTGGCCAACTCACAGCTGCATACATTGGGGGTGAGTGAGTATGGAAAGCATTCTTCTGGTATTCGTGATTGGTGTTAGCGTCGCCGTGCCTTACTACTTGTTCGCGGTCCTTGTTCGATGGCCCTGGCTAATTATCCGGGAAGCTGCCGGAATGCCGGCTAGCGGCACGTCGCCGGCGACCAGGGCGGAGGAAAAGACGGGATTCAATGTCATCCTCGCCAACGCCGGAAACAACCGGATCGAGGCTATCAAGGCCGTACGCACTGTAACCGGTCTCGGCTTGAACGAGGCTAAGGGCATCGTCGAGAGGGTTCCGACGGCTATTAAGGAAGGTGTTCCCAAAGCGGAGGCCCGGGACATCAAGGCGAAGATCGAGGCAATTGGAGGCATCGTTGAGATTAGGTCGAGCACTAGCAGACGCGCGGGGGTTCTGCGTTCGTGTCTGGTCATCGGGCAGTTTGCCATCGCCCTCGCGGTTTTCTTCGGTGCGCCCTTGTTTTCCTCCGAGCTGTTCGCATTTTCCAAGAATATGTTCCTCGCTGCGGGGATCGGCACACTGGCAGGGGGAATAGTAAACTGCTACTTGACGCCTCAGCTCTTTGGTAGACTGCTTATTGATCCACCCCGGGTGTTTCTGGAAATCACCTCCGAGAGATCCTTGATGACCAAATCCGAAGTCGATGAAGCACAGAGAGAATTTCGCCAAATGGTTTCTGAAGGTTCCTGGGCGGTGGTCCTCGTCCATGTGCCAATCTCCATTGCCGTCGCGATCACAGCCAGTTCACACTTCTATGGCTTGGCCTTGCTCGCCTTCTCTTTGTCTGTCCGTATGAGGTACAGGGTTGGGAGGAGTAAATGAGCTCTTTGAAGAGACAGTATCATTCGGAAAGTCGGGCCACCTAACATCGGCATGTAGCAGGCGGCGGGCGCGACCACTTGAGCGGCATGTTGCGGGGCGGTGCGAGCGCCCGCCGCTGCTGATGCCGGGCGTTAGACACGCGGGGGAGACAAAAAGAAAAAACAAAAAATAGAAATACTGCGGAGACTGGTAGAATTGGAACTTCCTCATGGAAATCTTCCTTTTCTGTCATGAGTAACAGAGGAAGCTAAGAAAGTTTACTGGTAACGAGATACTTTAACCAGCAAGAGAAAAGAAAAAGACAGCGAATCGAAGCGTTTGTCTAACCCGGCGCTGCACTTGATAGCGGGGGCAGACGCGCATTTGAGATGGTTCTACGGTAGATGAATGAGGTAACAATTGCGATATGATTTTGAGTGGGACCCGGCAAAGGCAAAGCGGAATATTCACAAGCACAAAATGACCTTCCGGCGTGCTGGAATGGTCTTTCTTGATTCCGATGAAAAAGGAGTATGATTTTTCTAAGGGCGAGCGTGGCAAGTTCTATCGTCCTGATGCCGAGCTAAGTTTCCCTATCTATCTGGAGCCAGAGATAGCCGACTTCCTACGCAATCTCGCAGGGAAAAGAAACACAGAGATTGAGACGATAGTGAACGACTGGCTCAGAAGAGATATCGAGTCAGAACGGACTGCCAAATAGCATGTGTTCAATCACCATTTTTGTATTATGCCCCAACAGATCGCTCCACCGATCTCGCTATCGCTCAGTGGCTCAGCTCGGGCGTTAGACGACAAAGCGAAGAGAGATTCGTCGAGGCAACCATGATCGAAAAGATTGTGCGAAAGGCGAATTTGCAGGAGTTCTCGGAAATCAAGGAAAATCTTGCTTACTGGCTGTCCAAGAGTCCCGCGGAGCGTGTTGCTGCGGTTGAGTATTTAAGAAGAGAGCATTATGGAAGCCTACCAAGACTTCAAAGATGTGCTCGCGTTATTCAACGCACACAAAGTTGACTTCAGGCACTAGCCAACACGCTCCTGCGTGTTGGATGGATTATGGAATTCGTGAGTCCTCCAGATGGCACTGGTGGGCTCGGATAGGTCGAGGTGGAGCAACACGCAGGAGCGTGTTGCCTAGTTCGATACCAGCCTTAAGAGAATTAAACATTTTCAAATAGGCATCACTGCAATGAGAATTCTAATTGTTTTTCCGCTTCTCTTATTATTCGCGGCTTTTTCCGCCGGCGCTGAGCTTTTCCCCAATGCCGAGCTGGGGGTTCGGCCGGGAGCCTATAGTGCCCGGACTTTGGGATTGGGCCGCGCCGTGCTGACGATGGAATCGGGAGCGCCGGCTCTTCTTGGAAATCCGGCTCTCTTAGCTGTTCCCGGCGACCGGCTTCGGTTTGATGTCACCGCCGATGTCACGCGCATTAAGGAAACCCGAGCCTATCCGATTCATGATGCCTTCGACGGCGTTCTGGCCTATAACAACTACACGATGAACGACCATCTCTTTTCCAAGTTGGATGGCGGGGCTGTCTACAATATACCCTATGGCAGATTGCCGGTGCTGGCACTCGGAGTTGGAACCTATTCGGTTTACCGATTTGATTATCGCTACCGTGAGGAAGTGCGCTATCGGAACGCGGTGGGCGGCATCTTAGATTTGCCCTTGGCAAATAATCATCTGGACATCAACGGAGACCTGCGTTCATTCTCGTGCGGGCTGGCAATTAAGGAAAGGCTGCCGCTCACGGTGGGTTTAGCTGTCAGCATGCTCACAGGAAATTGGAGTTACGAAGAAGGAACCTTCTGGGTTGTGGAAGATTCAACGAACATCGTAACCCGCACCGAGTATTCTCTGGACGGCATCCCATCGGAAATGGCGGTCGGCCTTGCCTATGATGTTTCGGAGCGTGTCTCTCTCGGCGCGCGTTCTCTCTTCCCGACCAGCCGCTTCGATTATGATGCTCATACGCGGAACGAACAAAACGGGGACACCTCATATTCCGACACGACACTCTGTATTCGCTATCCTTCACGCTTTGGGCTTGGCGTTCAGTTCCGTCCCCGCAACGAATTTATGCCGCGCCTTGTGTTTGAAGGAGAATACATCACCTATTCCGATGTCGAAGAGGTTTGGGATGATGTCATCGAAATTCGCGCCGGCGTTGAACAGCAAGTGGTGCGGGGGGTCCCTGTCCGAGCGGGCTTCTACTATGCGAAAGCACCCGACAGCGACGAGCGCGCACTGGCTGTCTTCTCGACGGGCATCGGCTTCCAGCACAAGAAAATCGTCGCTGATTTCGGCATGGAAGTCGGCAAGATCAACTACACATACCCGGACCTCTTTCCCAACACGCGTTTCGGTGGTGCGCGAATTGATGTGGATCGCGTCGAAACGGGTCTTTGGCGCGGAGTGGTTTCGGTGCGTTATGAATTGTAGCAACAATGCCATTGCGGGTCTGGAGACCCACAACGGCGGACTATATTCAGAGATTGTGACCCTATGAGAATTGTCCTTTTCCTGACTCTCTCTCTGTACATCTTTGCGATTGGCGATTTTTCGCTGGCGGCGGAACCACAGCGGATTCTGGTTCTCCATACGAACGACATGCATGGAGGCATTGACGAGAGCGTGGCGAGTTTCATGAATCCGGAATTCCCGCCCGCTTTGGGAGGCGCGGCGTCTGCTGCGAGGATTGTTCAGACCTTGCGCGAGAAGGCCGCCAAAGAGGGAATGGGATTCCTGCTGGTGGATTGCGGAGACATCTGGCAAGGCACGATGATCGGCACGAAGACCTCAGGGCGAGCCGTCATGGACTATATGAATACTATCGGCTATGATGCCATGGTCATTGGCAATCATGAATTCGACCTTGGCCGCAAGATGCTCGAAGACAGTTGTCTATCGCGCGCAAAGTTCCCCATACTTTCGTGCAACATCTATGATTCAACGGCGACAGGTGTGCGTCTTTATGTTCGCCCCTATATCATGAAAGAGGTCGGTGGACTCAAAATCGCGATTATCGGAGTCACCACGACGGGAACCGAGCGGATGAGTTTTTCGGAAAATGTCCGCGGCCTTTACTTTGCTCCCGAAGTTCCGCAGGTGCAAGCTTACATTGACACGGTGCGAGCGCTGGGCGTTGATCTGGTTTTCGTTGCTTCGCATCTCGGTCTGCCCTATGACCGCCTTGAGGCTTGGCACGAGCTCGAAGAGCGCGCTGCCCAAGGTTGGACATCGGACTATGCACGGAACGCTCTCGACCTTGCGCGCCGCCTCCAGGGAGCCGATGCAATTTTCTGCGGCGACATTCATGTGGGCTATCAAGAACCCTGGGTGGACCCCGTGACCCATGTTCCTTGCTTTCAAGGCTACGCTCGCGGAACCAGTATTGCCGCCATTGAATTTGCGATCGACCCTGAAACGAAGACGATCAGTCGATGGAAACCCTATGCGGACCAGGGCGTGCTCCTTACTCTCTTCGCTGACCAATTCCCGCGAGACCAGAAGATTGCCGAGGCCATTGATCCGGAAGTGGCGCGCGTCGAAAAAGGATTCGACGAGCCAATCGGCGAAACATTCGTGAATCTATATCGTATCGGGGAGGGGGAATCTCTGATGGGAAATTTGGTGTGCGATGCGATGCGGTGGAAATTGCAGGGAGATATCGCTTTTACGAATCGGGGCGGTATCCGCGCGGATATTGCTCCCGGTTCTATCACCTCGCGGGATGTGTTTACGGTCTTGCCTTTCGACAATCACTTGGTCTCTGTGCAACTGAGCGGGGCATTCTTGAGGGAGCTTTTCGAGGACAAGCTGGTCTATGGGGGCAGCGGGCTGTTTGTTTCGGGGATGGAAGTTGTGGTGGACCGAAAGCGACCTGCAGGCGACCGAATCACCGTTTTCAAAATCGGCGGTCAGGATGTCCCGCCGGACCGACTCTACCGCGTGGTCACTATTGACTATCTACTCGAAGGCAACTCCGGAATGGAAAAACTGGCGCCCTACGATTCTCAGGCTGGAGCCGAGAGCGGTATTCTTATGCGCGACGCAGTGGCCGAATACATTCGGGCCAATACGCCGCTGAATCCGCGACTGGACGGCCGCTGGAAATATGTCAACTGATTTCCCTGCTCGCCGCTCATGGCCAGATTTCGATGACGGTACGGCCATCGGTTATGATATCAATCGTTCCCGTCTCGTCGGTTCTGAGAATCCGCACGCCGCGTTCTTGCAGGAGCTCCAGGGTTTCATCGTGAGGATGCCCGTAGGGATTGCCGACCGCACAAGAAATGATGGCAAAACGAGGCATGACGGCATCGAGCCATTCGGCGGTTGTGCCGTCGCTTGATCCATGATGATTCACCTTCAGAACTTCGCTTGGCAGAGCATTGCCAAATCGTTCTATCATTTTCGCATTGGTCGGTGTTTCCGAATCGCCCGTCAGCAGGAAGCTCACTTCGCCTATCGTGAATTGCAAAACAATCGAGCGATTGTTCTCATTGTCATGAGTCATCCCCTCGGGGTAATCCACATTTAGAACCGTCACGAGAACCGATGTGTCGCCGATGTCCCAGCTTTCGCCCACGACAAGTCCACTGGGCGCGGACGGCGAATGATAAGCGCCATAGGTAATCGTTGAACTCTGGATGTCATAGAGCCCACCGTAATGGTCGGTATGGTGATGGGTTTCGACAAGATGATCTATGTAGAAGATGCCGCGTCCTTGGAGATAATTCAGCGCCAGCGGAACGCCGTCACCATCCCAAGGACCATCACCGAAAGAAGGCTCATGGGTACCATAGCCGCCGTCAATTAGAATCCGGCGTCCCTCCGGCGTTTCAATAAGGTGGCTGTCGCCTTGCCGCACATCAATCGTCGTCATGCGAAAGAGCGGCGCCGAGGTGACTTGAAAGGTTTGAAAGCTGTCCGTTGGACTCTCGAAGAGGACTTCGTTGGAAGATGAGACGGTGGCAAACCGGTACCAATAGGTGCGGTTGGAGAGCAGAGCTTTCAGAGGGACCGTCAAGGTTGTTCCCGCCGAACTTAGAGCGACGGCCTCTTGTTCCAGATAATAGGGTGATTCGCTATAGAAAACCTTTCCCGTGGCGGGAGATGAGTTCGTCCATGCAATGGTCATGCTCCCATCCGGTTCGCGCCTCTCCTTGGCGTCCATGTCCACGACGGAGAAATGAACCATCTGGTTGGCTTCAAGTCCTTCAACATCCGTTACTTTGATTTCGAGCGACTCGTCGCCTTCAAAGCCGGTCGAGAAGGTGACTCGAAGAGCATGGCCAATCAGCGAGGCTCGCAGGTTTGAGGTTCCCAGAATCGTCCACTGCAAAAGCGAGTCGGGCGTCTCATCCTCGACATAAGTATCCAGCAACAGGTCAGGGAACGCTCCATCGGCTGAGCGAGCCACCTGATTCGAAATGTAGAAAAGACGAGGAGCCTCGTTTTCACTCTCCATCAATTGGCGGGCGCAACCAGCAAAAACTATTGCAGCAAAAAAGCTAAACACGAACACTCGTTTCGAAATCATATCACGACAACCGTAAATTGAAGGAGGTTATTATGCGTACACTTTGGATTGCTTGCCTTGGAATTCTTTTCCTTGCTGTGGGTATCTTGCCTGCACAGGTCAAAATCAACGAAATCCTTTATGACACTGTGGGTGACGATGACCCCAATCTTTTGTTCACCGAGCTGTATGGTCCTTCGGGGACAAGCCTGGATGGCTATGCGCTCGTTGGTTTTAATGGAAACGGCGGTGCACAATATCGCTCGGTATCGCTCTCCGGCACTATTCCACCGGACGGTTATTTCGTTGTCGGTAATACCTCCAGTGTCCCCAATGTCGACTTAGTCGTCGGCGGCGGGATGGACGGTGTTAACTGGCAGAATGCCGGTTCCAGCACGGGTGATGACTGTGATTGTGTGGAGCTTCAAATCAACGGAACCCCTATAGACAAAGTGCGTTACGGGCCATGCGCTAATCCACCGGGATGCGAAGGCGAAGGAGGAACGAATGCACCAGATCCTTATCCCAGCGGTGGTATTAATCATTCCATTGCCCGACTTCCTGACCACCAAGATACCGACAATAACGCGGCAGATTGGTCCGTCCCAGACGAATTAACACCCGGTGCTCCTAACAGTGCCATGGATACTTGTGAAGTGCACTACTATACCATTAGCGATATCCAAGAAGACGACGCTAACGGGGTTCCTGTACACAAAGACGAGTTTGTTCACATCAGAGGTATCGCTACAGTTGCCAACTATGTCTTTGATGACTCGTTAACGACTTTCTACATCCAAGACGACGATGCTGGAGTGAATATTTATGGCAGCATCGGGACTGTTACGGTAGCTGCAGGCGACTGCGTTGCCATAGGAGGCTGGGTTTCGCACTACAACGGTCTTTGCGAAATCGTCTCGACGGGCAACTGCATCGCTCAGTGGAGTTTGGACATCGTTGACCATGTGAATGTGCCCGAGCCTTTGGTCGTCACCTGCAACACCGTTGACCAGTTCGGCGAAGTCTACGAAGGCAGGCTGGTCAAGATTGAGTGTGCCTCCATCGACAGCGGCGGTTGGCCGGCCGAAGGTGCAGATGCCAATCTCCGCATCTGCGATCAGAATGGTTGTTGCATCATGCGCATTGATAAAGATACCGACATTGACGGCACGACGCAGCCTGCAGAACCGTTCACGGTCGTCGGCATTGTCAACCAGTTTGACTTCAACTCGCCTTATACGGAATGGTATCAGCTTCTGCCGCGCGCGTACTCCGATTTTTCTGTATGCGACGAAGCCTCTGAATTGGCCGCCGAAGTTCCTTCGAACTTCAAGCTCTTAGGGTCTTTCCCCAATCCATTCAACGTAGCAACTCGGATTTCGTTCACGGTGGGGCGCCGCGAGGATGTTTCGCTGCATATTTACGACCTGTTGGGTCGTGAAGTGATGAGAGCGTCCGTGGCTGCGCCTTCCGCCGGTACCTATAGCTATGTCTGGAACGGCACGAATTTCGCCGGCGAAAGCGTCAGCACCGGGCTTTATCTTGTTCGCCTCCAAACAGGGGCTGAGTCGGCCATCGGCAAGCTGCTCTTCTTGAAATAGGCGGTTTTCAAAGAGCCAATCAGAGATGCAAACTGGCAAGTTCGCTTGGCTGGTTGCGTGGGTCTGTCTGGTTTCAGCAAGTCCTCTGGCGGCACAGCCCGATGTTGTCCTTAACGAAATCCTCTATGACAACACGGGCGATGACCACCCCGATTCGCTTTTCACCGAGCTTTACGGCCCCGCGGGAACCAACCTTCGTGGATGGAGTCTGGTCGGTCTTTGCAGCGCTGGCGTGGCATACTCCAGCGTTGACCTTTCGGGTGAAATTCCCCAGAGCGGATATTTCGTTCTCAGCGGCGTGGACTGGCTGAACGCCGGAGGCCCTCAAGGCGACGATTGCGCTGGCGTCGAACTGCGCCATGGCAACGATGTCAAAGACCGCGTATGCTATGGCACTTGTGCGCCGGGTCATGTCTGCAACGGCGAGGGCGGCACGAAGGCACCCGATGCGTATCCTGCGGGCGGCATCAGCTACTCCATTGCCCGATGTCCCGACCATGAAGACACGGACGATAACGCAGCGAACTGGAAAATCGCCTTGCCCACGCCAGGCCAGTCAAACCAGTGCCCATGTCAGCCCAGTAACTACTCCCTCAGCCAGGTCCAGGAGGATGAGGCAGACGGAACGCCCACTCACCAAGGTGAATTCGTTTCGATTTCCGGCGTTGCAATTATAGCGGACTATCTTCTTGATCCGGAGGCAACGGACTTCTTCATTCAGAACGATGGCGCTGGAATCAACATCTTCGGAGACTGGAACATCGTCAATATCAGCATAGGCGACTATGTCGTCGTCGAGGGTTGGGTTTCACATTCCAAAGGTCTTTGTCAAATCCTCAGCACAGGTGACGGCTTCTGCATCCCTATCATTGAGGTTGTCAGTCAGAGCAATGTTCCCCAGCCGATGATAGTCAACTGCCATGACATCGGCGTATCAGGCGAGGCCAAGGAAGGGACACTGGTGCGATTGGGCTATGTTACCATCGTGGGCGGCGATCCGTGGCCTGCGCAAGGACACGATGCCGACCTTACCGTGGCTGACGGCTCCGGCCTGTGCACGATTCACATTGACAAAGACACGGACATAGACGGAAGCCCCGAGCCCTACGGGCCTATTGCGGTCGTTGGGATTGTCGGCCAGCAGGATTCCGTTTCACCCTTCACCGGCGACTACTTCGTTTTGCCGCGGAGCCATTTGGATATTACGACCTATTTCGCAGTGAACGAGCGGCCGGCACGAGCCCCACAGAATCTCACCATTGTGGGCTGCCATCCGAATCCATTCAACGCCAGCGTGGCGATTTCTTTCGTCGTCGCGCATCCCACAGTCATTTCACTACAAGTCTTCGATCTATTAGGCAGGCAAGTAACGAAGACGACTATTTCTGCTCCTTCACCTGGCGAGCACCGCTGGTTCTGGAATGGGAGGAATCTCACCGGAGAAGCCGTCGGTGCGGGCCTCTATTTCGTTGCGATAAGAGCGGGCTCTGAGACGGCAATGGGCAAGCTGCTCTTTCTAAAATAGGAATATTCCTTTCCATCGAAGGCCTCGGATTGACTTCCGGGGCCTTTTATTTTTCTTAGTGTGCCAATTCGACCAGAGTCGAGCCATAATCGTTGCGATTCGGCCCGCCATCGCCGTAACCTTGTACGAGCGGATGATTATCCAAGAACTCGCGCACTTTACTGCGTAGCGCGCCGGTTCCTTTCCCATGCACAATGGTTGCATACTTCCATCCGCGCGTGTAGCAATCCAAAAGATATTGGTCAAGGATGGGCAAAGCATCTTCAGCATATTGGCCGCGAATATCCAATTCGTAGGGAACATCTCGCTCGGCCAGTTCGATTTTTACGCTTGCCTCCACGGGTTTTGAATCCTTGCGCCCGGGCGCTCGAAGATCATCTCGCTGAACCCACAATTTGATCGAACCCATCTCGACCTGCACTCGCCCTTTCGCGCGCTGCACAGCCACAACGCAAGCGGGAAGGTCAAATCCCGCCACGCGCACTGTCTCACCAAGCTTTGGCTCATGGTCCAAAGGTTTTTCCTTTTCCGGCACGGGGACGGCCTCTTCGCGAGACAGCTTGGCTTTTTCGGTATCAATCTCCTTCTTTACCTTGTCCATGCGCTCGTGCGCTGACTTGATAGCTTGACGCTCGGCCTGCCCTTCTTTGATTTCGCGTATTGCCTTTTCGAACTCGGCATTGGCTTTTTCGAGAATTTCTTCGGCGCGTGCGATAGCTTTCTTTTTATGTTCCCGTTCAATCTTCCGAAGCTCGGAGACACGCTCAGTATAAAGCTTCTGGAGACCTTCAAACTCCGTCGCCTTCAGGTCGCTTTTTCGGCGCAGCTTTTCGTAGCTCTCGATTTTCTGGGACAGCTCCGCAACCAACTCCTCCAATCCCACGCGCTCGTCGCCCAGCAGAGTTCTTGCTCGTTCGATGAGCTTCAACGGCAATCCGACGCGTGCGGCAATCTCCATGGCATAGCTGGAACCCGGCACGCCCATGCGGAATTGGTAAGTTGGCTTGAGCGTTACCACATCGAAAGCCATCGAACCATTTTGAAAGCCGGAGCGTCCATGCGCAAAGGCTTTGAGCGCTCCTTGATGAGTCGTGCAAAGGGTTACCGCTCCCTGATTCGTCAACTCCTCAAGAATCGCTTCCGCCAGTGCAGCACCCAGCGCCGGATCTGTCGAGGAACCGATTTCGTCAATCAAAATTAGCTTGCGACGGTTTGGTTCAGCAACCATTTCCCTCAATTTCCCCAAATGCGCCGTGAAAGTCGAAAGGTCACTCTCGATGCTCTGCGCATCTCCGATGTCGGCAAACACGGCGTCAAAGTGCGCCAGTTCCGTGCCGGGGGCCGCAGGCACATGAAGTCCCATAGCGGCCATCACGCTGAGAAGGCCGACCGTCTTCAGCGTTACCGTCTTTCCTCCCGCATTGGGGCCCGAGATGACCAGCGTTCGCGTAGTCGAGGTGATTTCGAGATTCAGAGGCACCGCCTCAGCCTGGATCCGTTCCAACAGAAGTGGATGGTGCCCAGCGATGATTTTCAGCTCTCCTTTCAGATTGATGGTCGGAGCCACACAGCCCCACCGCACCGAGAGACGCCCGCGCGCATAGATCTCATCGAAGTCTGCGAGAATCTCCAGAGTCGGCCAAATGTCGCTGAGGCGTTCATGAACGAGTCCTGTCAGGGCACGAAGGATACGGTGAACTTCCTTTTTTTCTTCGATCTCAAGCTGCCGAACCCGGTTCGAGATTTCGAGGGTTTCGGCAGGCTCCAAAAACACGGTGGCGCCCGAGGCCGATTGGTCCGAAATCAAGCCCCGCACTCGATGGCGTGCAGCCTCTTTGACGGGAATGACAAGCCTCCCTCCTTTCAAAGCGATAACCGCCTCTTGCACAACCCCTTTGGCAGTCCAATCAAGAAGGATACTATTGAGGCGTTCATGGAGATGCTCGTTTTCCTTCGCAATCGCCTGGCGAATCTGCTTGAGTTCTGCTGTGGCGTCATTGCGCACTTCGCCACCTTTGTCAATCGCTCGGGCAATCGAGGATTCGATGTCGGAAAAAGTGGAAAGCCCTTGCGCAATCCCGTGGAGAAGAGGATATTTCTCCTTCCGCTTGGCAACAAAATCGCGAATGGCTTTGGCCACCGATAGAGTATCGGCGATTCGCAAAAGCTCCTCTCCTTCCAGCACCGCTCCTTCGACAGCCGCTCTCTTGAGTTCCTCGCGAATGTCTTGAAGTCCCCAGATGGGGAAACCTCCGGAAGGCTCGCGCAGAAGCTCCGCCATTTCGCTCGTGCGCCGCGAGACACGCAGAACCTGTTCTACCTCAGGCAGAGGCGCCAAAGCCAAAATGCGCTCCCGCCCGAGTGCGGACGACGCGAGACTCGCCAGAATATCTCGCACACGGTCAAATTCGAGCGCTTTTGAGACGAATTCCCAATTCATCAGACTCGTGCCCGCAAAGAGGACGGTTCCAAGTCAAGAACTTTTTCGATCTGCGCTTTCCCCCACTTCAATAGCTTCGATTTCTCCATAAGCACCTGACCTTGCTCGTACCAAGGCGAAATCAAGAGCGCGACTAACACAATAGCGACAATGACTACCCCTTTGACCAACCCGATAATCGCTCCGAGCAAATGGTCAATCCAGCCCAGGAAGATTTTCTCAAGGAGCTTGTGCAACAAGAAACCCAAATAGGAGAAGGCAAGGTAAATCGCTGCGAAGATCATGACGAAAGCGATGACGGTCGCAGGGACTTGCAGCCGACTGGAGCCGAAGCACGCGGCGATGAATTCGATGATTTGCGTGCGAAAAGACCACGGTATCCAGAGACCGACGATAAGACCGGCGATGGTCAGAACTTCCCAGACAAATCCGCGTTTTGCACCCGCAATGCCGAAGAGAATCACGACGGCGAGGACTATAATATCAAATAAACTCATGACCGTCCAATGAAAAGCTTTGGTGTTTCACCCAATTCCGGGCGGATCAGGCAATCCGCCTCGGCGAGGCGCTTGCCACTTGCCACTCCGACCTTCCGCGCCATCGTGGGTCTGGAGACCCAAGGGCGGCGACCAGATCTTCTTGAAAAGAGCACTGGAGCGCCCTTTCAGGGTACCGGGAACTTCCGATTTACATGATAGGTTTATGAGTGGGAGGTGAAGGCAGTGCGGCAGAACTGTCGGCACCGTCATCTTTCTACCCAAAGCATTCCTCCTAAGAGAAGCCATGCTTCTCTTTACTCCCAAGCGTCCGGTACAAACCTTGTCCCGGACGTTTTGTTATTCCGCGTTGTCGCCCCTACCTTCAGAACCTGTCCGCAAGGAAAAGCAAAGGACACCAGCGGGTGAGAAACCTCCCAATGGTGTCCATGATATTTGAGAAAGCCGATTCCGGCCCGCTACCGGCCTTGTCGTTCCATTATACGCATGAGTCTTCGCATTTTGCGACGGGCGGCATTGGATTTGCGCTTACGCGCTTCACAAGGCTTCTCATAGCGCTGATGTTTTCGGATCTCCGCCATTAGGCCGGCCTTTTCACACGATTTCAAAAACCGGCGAAAAGCCCGTTCAAATGGCTCTCCATCGCGCACCTTGATATAGGGCATTTATCCAATCACCTCCTTTCCCGTTCGCTTGAATAGCATACAAGTAAACAAATTCCTGCCTATTTGGCAACTCGAAAAACTCTCTTCGCCGATTGAGCGTTAGTCCAAAAGTTTTTTCTCCCCTTCGATTTTTTTTATCTCAGTGATGTCTTCGGTTGTCTCGATACATCCCTGATAGTTGCCATCTTTATCGCGAACTGCAAAATACCGAATGTAAATCAGCCTGCCCTGCATGTTGATCCAGAAAGCCGCGACATCGCGCCGACCGCTCTTGAAATCCTCCAACAGCTTGTTGACAACATGGACACTCTTCTCCGGGTGGCATTGCTGAACCTTGCGGCCAATCACCGCCGGAGTTCTCACGAAAATCCGCTCTTTGGGCTGCGCGTAGTAACGGACCGTGTCGTCCTTGTCCACGAAAGTGACTTCGCCCGGCAACGCATTGAAAATGGCTTCGATTTGCTCCTTCGTCAGAATGCCCGTTTCAAAAAGAAGGACGCCTTCTGCTTGCGGCTCAGATGTTTGCACCTTGGGGCTTCCGAAGACGACAAGCGCTTGGTCAGGCGTAAAAGAACAGTAACCAATATCATCAAATTGACGGCGGACTTCCGGCCACTCTGTCTCAGCGAATACTCTCAAAGCCGTGGGGAAAAGAATGCTGTTTTCTTTGTAGAAATGTTTGGAAAGCATATCCGTCAAAGCGAGCGCGATTTCTTGCAGTTGCTTTGAGAAATCGGAGAAACTCATGCGCGTTTGAGAGTCAACAAGCCCATGGAGGCTTTTCTTTATCTCCCGTATTTTGTCATGATCCATCCACATGATGGCGGGAGGTTGCGTGATTCCATGTTTCTCAAGATAGGGGAAGAGCACATTTTCTTCGCGTTGATAATGCCTTTCGGATTCTTTGAAGCGCTGCATAAGAAGGCGCAACTTCTCCATCTTGTCCGTTGCAGATTCGAGGCTTCCAGCCGCCCTCATCCCTTTCGCCGTCGCGACAAGTTCATCGGCGAAGTGCAACATGATTTTGTGTTCTTCCATGAGGATGTGGATGGGGTGACCTGCGGGAGCCAATGTCTGCTCCTTTTCAAGTGATTCGCTCATATCTTCTGCCTACAACTCCTGATTTGTTTGTGGGTATACAAAATAGAAGGAATTCTCAAAAAATCAAGGAGGGAACTTACTCATGCCGTTTGTCTTGGAGCTCATCAAAATCTGCTCGGAGAGGCAGTCCTACTCCCTTTTGAATCCATCTCGAAATAGATTTCCTCTCTGAAGAAGCAGCGTGCGACTGCGACGCGGCGACGACGGCGATCCCCGCGTACGCGGGGATCGGCATCCAAACGGCTCCTCTGTCATTCCCGTGTGTCAATCCCGTGCAAACAGTTCAGAGTGTCATTCCCGCGAAAGCGGGAATCCACAATGGAAATCTACTATGTCTATATTTTGCCTTCGCCAAATCGGAAAACTCTCCATATCAACATAACCACCGTTCAAGAAAAGTGCATGAAAAATAGAATTGAAAGGAGAATCGCTGATGGCGGGATTCATAGTATGACTTGAGAGAGAGTGGATTCCCGCTTTCGCGGGAATGACAACCATAAGTGGTGGGAATACAACCATGAGTGGTGAGAATGACACCATCAGTGATGGGAAGGACAGGTATCCATCTCATCGACCAGAAGATGTGGCGTGCTCCCTTTTTTCCCTCGGTCCAAAAACAAATAACATCTACAAGATATGAAAAACCGCTCCTCCCTCTCAAGTATTATTTCAAGATAGACTCTCTGTCCTTCCCGTAAGCGGCGGGAGAAAGTCATTCCCCGTTGCTTGCGGGGGGATCGGGCGGGTCAGCTTTTTGTCTGTGCATAATAGCATCACTACCCATACGCATCGTGGCTGGCGCAATGCTCTTGCACTTCAGTTGAATATTTTGTAGATTTAGACGCCTTGAATTCGTGGAAGTTTCTTATGACCGATGAAGACCTTGTGGCGGCGGCTTGGCGCGCTCGGGATTTCGCACAGGCTCCTTATTCCAAATTCCGAGTCGGGGCGGCGCTGCTGACCGAAAATGGCGAAGTGATTCGCAGCGGCAATGTGGAGTCCAGCAGTTATGGACTTTCAATTTGTGCGGAGCGTGTCGCTCTCTTTTCTGCGTTGGCTGCAGGACACAAGCAATTCACGCGGTTGGCAATCGCGGCGGAGGGTCCCTTGGAACCGTATCCCTGCGGCGCATGCCTTCAGGTTTTGAGTGATTACGCGCAGGGCTTGGTGATTCTCCTCTCACGAGCGCCGTCGAGATTCACCACCAAAACCTTGAAAGAATTACTGCCCTATCCATTCGGGAACAAGCATCTTGAGTTCCCTCGTTCCTGATATTATTACACGGTCGGCCGGTGAGAATGTCGGGATCCCCCAGCGGGATCCTTCGCGACGGCTTATTGGAATTTGCGGCGGCTCAGGTTCAGGCAAAACCTTGGTCGCCCAGCAGATTGAGGAGACCCTCGGCGCAGACCGCGTGCTCGTTATCCAGCAAGACGGTTACTATCGCGACATGTCTCATCTTCCCTTCGAAGAGCGCGCCAAGCAGAACTTCGATCATCCTGACGCGTTTGATAACAAGCTTTTGGAGAAACATCTGCGTGAGCTGTTGGCGGGGCACAGTGTTACCCAACCACTCTATGATTATGTCCATCACACCAGAGCTCAGGACTGCCGCACGATTGAATCCCGCCAGGTGATTCTTCTGGAAGGCATTTTGATTTTTGAGTCGGTGCGGCTTCGCAGTTTGATGGACATCAAGGTTTATGTGGATGCGGATTCCGATATTCGTCTCTCGCGCCGCCTGCGCCGCGACATCCTCGAACGCAATCGGACGGTGGAGTCTGTTTTGGACCAATATGAACAATTCGTGAGGCCGATGCACCTTGAGTTTGTCGAGCCCTACAAACGCTATGCGGACATCATTATCCCACAGGGCGGCATGAACAAAGTGGCGATTGACTTGCTCATCACCAAGGTTCGGTCACTTTTGGAAAACTGAGACTTTAACGATGTTCGACTTCCCTCACAATTCGGGTTGGATAGAAGTGATTTGCGGCCCGATGTTCTCGGGCAAAACGGAGGAGCTCATCCGCCGGCTGCGGCGCGCGCAAATTGCCCGGCAGCGGGTGGCGATTTTCAAAGCCATCCTCGACACGCGCTATGACGCCGACCAACTGGTCTCGCACTCGCAACAAACCATACCCTCCATTTCCGTCAAGAGCGCCTGGGAAATTCTAAACCACGCGAAACAGGCGGATGTCTTTGGCGTGGATGAAGCCCAGTTTTTGGGCGTTGAACTGATAGAAGTTTCGGCGCAATTGGCCAATGATGGCAAACGCATGATCATCGCCGGACTCGACACGGACTACCGGGGTCTGCCTTTCGAGCCGGTGCCGCAGCTTTTGGCTGTCGCGGAGTATATTACAAAGACCTTGGCGATTTGCATGCAGTGTGGCAATCCGGCGAAATTCACGCAGCGTATTGTCGAGAGCGCCGACCTGATTCTGGTCGGGGCAGGAGATGCCTATGAGCCGCGATGTCGCCGCTGTTTCCGGCCGCCGGAGCCGGTCTATTCATTGAAGAATCAACTTAGTCTTGGCGAAATCAAGAAGTAAGCTATCGTGTCGCGAACCTTTTCGCATAGTGACTGGACTTTTGAATGGTCTGCCGCGGGGGTGGGCCCAACCGTTATTTTTGTGTCACGTTCTCCCTTGACCAAAGAGGGAAGCGGTCTGGCACGGGCGCTCGAAAAGGATTCTTTTGTTATGCGCCTCACCGCCCGTGGCCGCGAGAAGGCAAAATTTGCAGAGAGCGCGGAGGCATTCTTTGAAGACCGGCAGCTCTGGCGGGTTCACTGGGTCGTTGCCAAAGATGCCGTGGACTTAGCCCGCGACCTTGCGGAACATCTGCCGCGAGCCATCTGGAGCATGACCGTCGAAGGGGCGATGGGCAACCCAAAGGCCAAAACTGTTGCCAACCTCGGTCTCGATACCGAAACCGTTCTTCGAGAAGAATTCGCCCGGGTTGATCCACCCTATCGCACCTCAGAGCATCCGCTCTAAATGACTCCTTCGTCCCAAATTCCACTTTTTGGGTCGCCGTCGGGGGTCTCCTGACCCACGATGGCGCCATTGCGGCTCTGGAGAGCCACAACGGCGTTCAAGGCGCACACAATATTATCTGAATTCTTACCTGATTATGACTGAGGTCTTAGCCAAGCTCGCGCAACTTTTCCCGCAGCGACCTCAAACGGCTCTTATTTTGGGCTCAGGCCTCGGCGACTTTGCCACAAGATTGCCTGAGGCCTCGTCCATTTCGACGACGAAACTTGAAGGCTATCCACAGTCCACCGTGCCGGGGCATGCTGGCAGGATCGTCGCGGGAAAAATCAACCAAATGCCCGTGCTGTGTTTTCAAGGACGCATCCATCTTTACGAAGGATACACACCCGATGAGGTCACCTTGCCTGTGCGCATCGCCCATGGCCTTGGATGCCGGATACTCATCGTCACCAACGCTGCCGGAGGCATTGATCCTGATCTCGCGCCCGGCGATTTCATGCTGATTGAAGACCATATCAATTTGCAGTTCCGCAATCCGCTGCGCCATCGTGACCTGAAGACTGAAGAGCGATTCATTGACATATCGGAGCCTTATGATGGCGAACTCAGGCATTTGGCGTCTCAGGCTGCCATTGAGCAGGGCATTCCTTTGAAGTCGGGAGTACTGGGCGCGCTATTAGGGCCGAGCTATGAGACTCCGGCGGAAGTGCGGATGATGGCGCGCTTGGGTGCGTCAGCAGCGTGCATGTCCACCATCCCCGAGGTCATTCTTGCGCGGGCATTGGGACTGCGAGTGTTGGGTATTTCATGTATCACGAACTACGCAGCGGGGACTTCACCCGCGCCTCTGCATCACGCGGAGGTGCAAGCGGTCGCCGCCCAAGCAAGTCAATCGTTTGGCACCTTGCTGACAGCAATCTTGATGAAGATTGCGAACTTGATTCCACGAGAAAGCACCCCTTCCAACTTCCCCTACTTCAGTAGGGGGACTACAGGGGGTTAGTGCATGCCAATTGCAAATCATTATCATGTTCTTAAGACGAGCTGTAACCTATCCATATTATGGCCATGAACATCGTCTGCCTCTTACTGCTTTTGCTGCTTTGCGACGCCACGAGGGCGCAGCTCCCCTATCGCGAGGGGGATTGGACATCTTATCTCGACTTTCGCCAAGTTGCGGCGCTTGATTGCGGGCGTCGCTACTTGTTCGCCGCCTCGAAGGGCGGTGTTCTTTTATATGACCTGAATCGAAACCGCTGGGGCGACCCACAAGTAATCGGCTATTCGATTGGCGAAGCCGTTCCTATCACGGGCGCGGTCGCACTAATCTATGATGAGGAAACGAATTACCTGTGGGTTTGCACACAGCGAGAGGTCCTGCAATGGGATGTGGGCGCCCGTCGCTGGAGACATGAAGCTCGCGACCTCTGGTTCTCCGACGAACGCGTCGTCAATATGGGAATTGGGAAAGACAGCGTCTATATCGAAGTCATTCCCGGGCCGGTCTATACGCAGCTTTTTGCCCTCGGAAGCCCGTTGCCGCAGCAAGGTTGGCAGCAATATGTGCGTCGTTTTGGAGGCGACCGCCGGTTTGGGAGTTTTCGTCCCGACTTCTCGGATCCAAGCACAAACGGTCAGATCCGTTGGCGTGGCCTTCGCAGCAAAGTTCCTCTCGCAACAGAACAGCTCCTCGGCCGGATTGGCATGGGGCCGGCGAATTTCCCCGACTTAACCCTACCGGACGGAGGCGTCTTTCTTCCAGTGGGCGAGGTGCAGGATAAATTTCTGCGCCCCTTTCTTATCACAGACTGGCTCATAGACCCGTGGGGCGCTTTCTGGTTCTCAACCTGGGGAGCAGGAATCGGCTGTGCAGACTTGCGCAGCCGGTTTGCTGAAATGTATGCCTTGGGGCCAGCCGGAAATCATGTCAAGGCCATCTTGCTTGATGAGCAGGATGTTTGGATGGGGGGTGAGAATGAAGCCCCTCTTTTGGGGATTACGCGCTGTTCAAGAGATTTTCGGAAATGGCGGTTCTTCGAACCGCGTGCCGAGTCTCAGATTCTCTCGACTATCGTATATGATTTTGAAGAAACGAGCGATATTGTCTGGACTGCAACGGAAGAAGGCCTGTTGGCGTTTAATAAGAGGAAGTCCAACTGGCTCCGCATCGGTCTGAAGGATGGCCTTTGGAGTGACCGAGTTCGAGCACTGGCTGCAAACGATTCTCAGCTTTGGGTGGGTACCGACCGAGGATTGAACCTCATTTCATTGCCGGGGATGACCGTTTGGCGACATGACCAGTTGAATCTGAGGGATATTGGCATTCTCCGACTGCGGCTTCAGGGTGATACACTGTACATCGGCTCACCGAACGGACTCTTTCGAGGCTCTATAGTGGATCGTGTGTTCGACTATTGTCCATTAGATCCGGGTTTGCTTGCGGCACCCATTCGGGACATTTTGGTCGTCGGAGATGAGGTCTGGCTGGCGACGCGTCAAGGGATTCAGGTTTACAATAGCGCCTCCGGGAAAACGCGTTCGTGGGACGCCGCTGTTTATTTGAGAGGCGAGCAGCCGACCTGCCTTCTGGCAACCTCGCGTGCCGTTTGGGTCGGAACCGGAAATGGATTCTGGCGTTGGTGGCGCGAACGCAATGAATGGCTCAATTATACGATTGGTGACGGTTTGGTGGATGGCGAAGTGGAGGTCATTCGAGAGGACGGCGACTATTTGCTCATTGGAACGGCGAACGGTCTGACCCGTTTCCTCTGGAATGACCCGCGACGATTGAAATAGCTTGAGAGCGGCTTTTGTACTGCAGCGTATCTCAAAAACATCAGAGTGATATTCCGTCCCGTGGCACTGGCAAGGCAAACTGAGGGACGAACCCCCTTCCGTCCCCCTGCTGAAGTAGGGGGAGACTCGAGCCCTTCCCCTACTTCAGCAGGGGAAGCTGGAAGGGGTGTCTTCTTGCCGAATCAAGTCCGTCCTAAACACGATAATCCCGGCGTTTCGCTGTCGCCATTAGCCCTTAATTCCCCTATGATAATTTTGGGATGTATTCTATGAGAATGTGTGAGCGATGTAACGAGCGGCCTGCGACCGTTGAATTCGTTCAAATCATTGGGAATGTCCGCCGCCAGACTTATCTCTGTCGGGATTGTGCTTTAGAGCATACTATCGAGGGGCCGATCGAGACTCTGCGCGCTTTCGCTCAGCAGGTCATGCAGCAATGGCTCGCAGCGGCGGAAAAACAGGAAGAACCGCTGGCGATTCCGGAGGCGCCTTGCCGGGAATGCGGAACGACATTTCAGAAATTCCTCGAATCAGGTCTTTTGGGTTGCCCGGTTTGCTATGCTGAATTCCATGACGCTCTGAAGCCGGTTTTGCGCAGGCTTCATGGCGTCACGCGCGTCAAAGTGGGTGAGAGCGAGAAGGAGCGCGAGCAGCCCACTGTCAACCGCGCAGAATTGCAGGCCGAGCTCCACCGAGCCCTTGCCGATGAAAACTATGAACTTGCTGCAAAAATCCGCGACAAACTGAAGCAAATCGAATGAAAGCGCCTCGACGAAAGTCTGCACCGCTCAAGAGTACGAAAGAAAAGGCCTATCGGGCTTCGGTGCTCTCCTTGCTTCCGCGTTTTCCAGAGTGGCTGGCGGGACAGGAACTTGAGAGCGCCATTATTCTCACGACTCGTCTGCGCTTCGCCCGGAATCTGATTGGCGAGCACTTTCCTCACCGGCAGAGCAAGGCCGCTCGTTCAAAGGTCATCGCCAAGGTAAGGCAGTCGTGGGAGACATTCTCCAACGCCGTGAAGTTCGTTGCGTTGGATGAAATTCCCACCTTGGAGGCAGGACTTTTAATCGAGCGTCGGCTCATTAGTCCGCAAATGGCGCAGGACACGCTTCCCCGGGGTGTTTTCCTCTGGAAAGAGCGGGACATCTCTCTCATGGTCTGCGAAGAGGATCATTTGCGACTGGCGGCAATTCTGCCCGGATTGCAGCCCCGTAACGCCTACAACCTCCTCAAACCGATTGAAGAGGAATTGGAACGAAGATTGCCGGTCGCCTATGATTCCGAGCAGGGTTATTTAACAAGCTGTCCTGCGAATTTGGGCGAGGCCATTCGGATTTCCTTCTTCTGCCATTTGCCGGGTCTGGCCTTGACGGGCGAGATGGAGGGGCTTGTGCAAGCGGTTTCAGATGCGGGTGTGACCGTTCGCGGCTTTTGGGGAGAAGGGTCTGAAATCCTGGGAAATATCTTCCAATTCACGGACGGCCCAAGCCTTTCGCTAAAACCCGAGGAATGCCTCTTAAGAATGGAGACCCTCGGGGCGCAAATTGTCGAGCGGGAGGCGATGGCCCGCATCAAATTGCAGGGCAAGCCGTCCATTGCCTTGCAGGACAAAATTGCGCGTGGATTGGGAATTCTCCGGGCGTGCCGGATGCTCGAAGCGCAGGAGAGCCTTGCGCTCTTTTCGGCGATGCGACTTGGCGTGGATCTTGGGTGGATTGAGGGGATAGACCACCGCACGATTTCGCTGCTAACGCTTGAAACAGGCCCTGCTTTTCTGACACTTTCTCTGGGGGGAAAGGCGGGCGCAAGCGCTCTTCAAACCTTGCGGGCGAACAAAGTGCGCAAAACCTTTGCTAAAGCAACTTTCCATGCCTAAGCAATTTCTTCCGCGAGCAATGTTCGGCCCTTGGAAGACGGCAAAGTTTTTGCGGAATGATTTCCTTGCAGAGAATCCAAAGGGCGTGGCATCACGAGTTGCATCTCTAATTTCTCTTTTGTAAATTTTAATAGGATAGGATGACTGAGTAGAGTTGTTTCACTGTGGTGTGTGGCGAGCTTGTGTGTGGACATCGCTGCGCGCAATTTTGATTGAGGAAACGATGCAGAACAAGTTTTCCTTGCGCGTTCAACAGGTTATCCAATATTCCCGGGAAGAGGCCCTTCGCCTGGGGCATGATTATATCGGCACGGAACACCTCTTGTTGGGCATCATTCGACTGGGTGATGGGCTGGCTGTGCAAATCCTTCAGAACTTGGGGTGCGACCTCGACGAGGTTCGCGAAGCCATTGAGGAGATGGTGGAGACCGCGAAGGGAGCGATGAAGATTGGCAACATCCCGTTTACGAAACGCGCTGAAAAAGTGTTGAAGACCTCTTATTTGGAGGGGAAGAATTATTCATCAGACATCATCGGAACGGAACACCTGCTTCTGGCGCTTCTGAAAGAAGAAGACTCGATGGCGGTCAATGTGCTGCACGGCTTTAATGCCACTTATGAGAGCATCAAAGCCGAGCTCGACAATATTCTTCGAGGGTCCGGTCAGACTCAACCCCAAACGCCCAAGGAGAAGTCAAAGACTCCCAATCTCGACCATTTTTCACGAGACCTGACACAGCTTGCTCGCGAAGGAAAATTGGATCCGATTGTCGGCCGTGACAAAGAGATTGAGCGTGTGGCGCAAATTCTTTCGCGGCGCAAGAAGAATAATCCTGCGCTGATTGGAGAGCCTGGAGTCGGCAAGACAGCCATTGCCGAAGGGCTGGCGATACGCATCGTGAATCAGCAGGTCTCGCCAATTCTCTTCGGCAAGCGCGTGGTGGCCCTCGACTTGGGCGCGGTTGTCGCCGGAACCAAATACCGAGGCCAATTCGAAGAGCGCATCAAAGCGATTATGCAGGAAATCGAGAAAAGCACGAACATTATTCTCTTTCTCGATGAGCTGCATACCATCGTGGGAGCAGGTTCCGCTTCGGGATCTCTTGACGCATCGAACATGTTCAAGCCTGCCTTGGCGCGCGGGGAGCTTCAATGTATTGGCGCAACGACAATGAACGAATATCGCCAATCCATCGAGAAAGACGGAGCGCTTGAGCGGCGTTTCCAGAAAGTCGTTGTGGACCCGCCGAGCGTCGAGGAAACGATTGCGATTCTGATGGGACTGAAGCCCCGATACGAGGAACATCACGGCGTGAAATATTCGGACGACGCCATCCGCGCTGCCGCCCTGCTTTCCGACCGTTATATCACCGATCGCTACCAGCCCGACAAGGCCATTGATGTCATAGACGAGACCGGTTCGTGCGTGCGCATCTCGCATATTGTTGTCCCAGAGCGCATCTTGGAGCTTGAGCGGAGTCTGGAAGCGGTCAAGCGAGAGAAGGACGAGCTGGTCAAAGGACAGGAATACGAAAGAGCGGCTTTGCTGCGCGACAAAAAGACTCGGATCGAGACTCTGCTTCAACAGGAAAAAGAAAAATGGCAGAGCAGTGAGGCTCGGCCAGTGTTGACGGTGTCAGACGATGACATCGCCGCGACGGTGGCCCGAATGACCGGTATTCCCGTATCGAAAGTCGCGCTGTCTGAGCAACAGCGATTGCTCAAGATCACCGATTCACTTCGTGAGCAAATCGTCGGACAAGATGAAGCACTGGACACGATTGCGAAAGCCCTTCGGCGGGCTCGGTCGGGTCTGAAGAATCCGCGCCGACCGATTGGTTCGTTTCTTTTCCTGGGGCCTACCGGCGTGGGCAAAACAGAGCTGGCTCGCGTTTTGGCCGAATACCTCTTCGAGGATCCCGCCGCGCTCGTTCGGATTGACATGAGCGAGTACATGGAGAAATTCAATGTATCACGCTTAATCGGCGCACCTCCCGGCTATGTGGGATACGATGAAGGCGGTCAGCTCACCGAAAAAGTACGGCGCAAGCCCTATAGCGTGGTTCTGCTTGATGAGATCGAGAAGGCGCATCCCGATGTGTTCAATATCCTCTTGCAGGTTTTGGATGCGGGAGAGTTGACGGACGGATCTGGTCGGAAGGTCAGTTTCTGCAATGCGATTCTTATCATGACCTCCAACCTCGGAACGCGCGAGGCTCAGAAGGCGGTGCAGTTCGGATTTACCGATTCGGGGACGGTGGATTATCAGAAAATGGCCGGCAAAATGATGGAAGAACTCAAAAATACCTTCCGTCCCGAATTCCTGAACCGGCTGGACGAGGTGATCGTCTTCCACATGCTGGAGCGAGAGCACATCCAGCAGATTCTGAACATTTATATCGAAGAAATCAATCAGCGGATGACGGAGCGCCACTTCAAGGTCGTGTTAACCTCGAAAGCCCGTGATTTTCTCATCGAAAAGGGATATAAGCCGGATGTGGGCGCACGCCTTCTTCGCCGCACGGTCGAGCGACACCTCGAAGATCCTCTGGCAGAAGAAATTCTGAAAGAGCGCTTCAACGCGGGGGCGACAATCCAAGTCATCTGCAAAAACGGCGACTTGGCCTTCCGCGAACTCCGCGAAAAAGTGCCCCTCGATGACGAATCGTAAGGATGCCGCTAATCCCATCCTCATCCGCCCAAGATCATTCTGAGATGTGTTCGTGTCTGAAGAGCTGAAGCGAATTCTTTCAGAATTGCGCGCGCGCCTCACGGAGCTCTATGGCGACCGCCTGGAGCGCTTGATTCTGTATGGTTCCCATGCACGCGGCGACGCAGAGGCTGAATCGGACATTGATGTGCTTGTCGTGCTGAAGGGGACGGTTCGGCGCTGGGAAGAGAGCCAACGCACAAGCGAGATTAGAGCGGACATCTCCCTGCGCAACAATGCCGTGGTTTCCTGTATGTATGCCTCGATGGACGACTACCAGAAGGATGATGAACCGCTTCTGGAGAATGTCCGTCGCGAAGGGGTTGCGGTGTGACGAACAAACAGCGCAAGTTCATCGAGAAGGCGAAACGCAGCGTGTCGGCCGCCGACTTCATCCTCATCTGCCCGAGCTAATTCTGAGATGCGTTCATGAAGACTTTCCATGTTTATGTCTTGCGTCACCCCATGTGCAACGACTACGAAGCAGTCAAAGAGGGTTTTTGCTGCCCCGCATTTTTTTTCACTTGGATCTGGGCCCTGACCAAGGGGATGCTGGGGCGTGGCGTAGTGATTCTGCTGATCGGCGTGGTGTTGATACTGGGGGAGATACCTGGACTGCTCGGCGTTCTCCCTGTCTTGGCAGTAGCCGTGGTCATCGGCGCCTACGGAAATCAGTGGTATCGCAAGAAACTGGTGAAATGGGGTTTTGCAAATCTGGGAACGGTAACCGCAGGTTCACGCCAAGCCGCCATTAACAACGCTACGGGCGCTGAATGTGAGGCACCTGTCACTCTACATACCGAAACTGAAGACGAAGAAAACAGTTAAACATGGTGCTGGCCAACGCTCTCATAGCGGTGTCGGCTGCTTTCGCCCGACCCAACAGCCCGGTTGGGGGCGGGTCTGCGAATCCGCCTTGGCGAAGAATGTCGGAGACCTGTCAAGAATAGCTATAGTTATTGCCTCCGCGGCATTTCCAGATGCATTCATAAACTTGTCTTAGGATTTCCTTGACAGGGAGAGGTTAATTTTGTTATATTGGGATATGGAAAGAAGAGCATTGTAGATTTGGTGGCGTGACCGTGAGGATTTTCGATAAGGAGCCGAAATCACGATGAGGACGATTTACGCAATGTATGAGTCCCCTTTGGGGATGATTCGAATGCTTGCGAACAGTGATGGACTTCTGCGGCTGGAGTTCGAGGATGAAAAGAAATCGTTGCTATTCTATGGAGCGAAGTTTGCCCGCAATGATTTTGAGCCGCTCACAAGGGAACTGAATGCCTATTTTGCGGGGGAACTGCAGGAATTCACCATTCCGGTGGTACTGGAAGGGTCGGCATTTCAGCAGCGGGTTTGGGAGGCTCTCCAACGAATTCCCTATGGGCAGACATGCAGCTATTTGGACATTGCCACGGGTGTTGGGAATGCTCGCGCGGCCCGAGCCGTGGGGGCCGCCGTCCGACAGAATCCCGTTGCGATTATTATTCCCTGCCATCGCGTCATCGGGTCAACCGGCAGACTTGTTGGGTATGGCGGCGGCTTGTGGCGCAAGGAAGCTCTCCTCGAAATAGAAAAAAAGAATCGGCAAGTCGTCGCGCGAACCGTCTCCGCCAAAGCATCCTGAGCGGGTGGGGCGCAACGCGTTTACATCAAGTGTGATAAATCATTCTGGGATTTTGCAGAATGCAAAGCCCGAAGCGCAAACCTCGGGCTTTGTGTTTTTTCAAGTCTGCGGAAATCTTTAAAGATTTGCCCAGGTAATCAGACCCAAGCGAAGCGGATTCGGAATGTCAGGATGGAATGGAACAATGCGCACCGAATACCCTTGCAGTCCGCTCTGACGACAGGGGATAGCCCCTTCGTAGACATAGGTGCCGTCTTGCATTTTCTGTTTCATTTCCATCGAGACGACATCCCCTTTCTCGAGCAGCCGGTCAGCGTTCAAAGCGCCGAAATAGATCTGGACAACGACATCCTTAGGATTTAGTGTTCCCAGATTGACTTTGGCTTGGATTTTTACGAAATCCCCGACTCCCGCTGTTCCTCCAACATCCTCGCGAACGGAGAGAATCCGAAGCTCACTCCATCGAGCCCGGATGTTCGCCTTCCATTGCCCGAGCGCCCGAGCCAGACGCATGTCATCAAGGCAGAGCTTGTGGCTCAAATCGCGTCCCGGCATATAGTACTTTTCACAATACTCCATCACCATACGATTGGTATTGAAGATGGGGCAGAGCTCCCTCATGGAAGCTTTCATCTTCGCGATCCAGCGGCGAGGCAAGCCATCCGGTCCTCGATCATAGAAAAGAGGAACCACTTCTCGCTCGAGAAGATTATAGAGAGATGATGATTCGACCTGATCCTGATAATCATAATCATTGTACTCTTCGCCATGACCGATAGCCCACCCTGTTTCAGGCCAATAGCCTTCGCACCACCAGCCGTCAAGGACCGAGAGATTCAGGCCGCCATTGGGGAGCACTTTCATACCGCTGGTTCCGCTGGCTTCCATAGGGCGACGCGGCGTGTTCAGCCAGACATCCACGCCTTCCACGAGGTATCGGGCCACGCTCATATCGTAGTTCTCAAGGAAAACGATGCGGCGCCGAACGGCTTCATCGCGAGCGAAATGGACAATGGCTTTGATGAGTGCCTTTCCTTGGTCGTCGCGAGGATGAGCTTTTCCGGCGAAAATAATCTGGACGGGCCGATCGGGATCGCAGAGAATTCTTTTAATCCGGTCAAGATCACGAAAGATCAGGGTAGCACGTTTGTAAGTGGCAAAACGGCGTGCAAAACCGATGGTCAGAATATCCGGGTCGAGGACTTCACCCGCGGCCTGAATGAGAGAGGGACGCGCTCCACGCTGCTCCAATTGCCTGCGCAGTCGCCTGCGGGCGTAGGCCACCAACCGCTCCCTTCGTCTTTCATGGGTGCGCCAGAGTTCCTCGTCAGGGATTTCGTTCACGCGCTGCCAAATCGTCTGGTCATCCGGTTTCTGCGACCAATCAGGGCCAAGGTAACGGTCAAAAAGAGTCGCCATCTCGTAGGAAATCCAAGACCTTGCGTGGATGCCATTGGTGATGGACTCAATCGGAATTTCGTGCTCCGGCAGCCCCGGCCAGGCATCTTGCCACATGCGCCGCGACACTTGGCCGTGCAGTTGGCTGACGCCATTGGAATATTCGGTCATCCGCAGAGCAAGGATTGCCATGTTGAAGGGTTCGCGAGGATTTTCGGGATGTCTGCGACCCAATGATAAGAGTTCGTCGCGCGTGATTTCACCATCGGGATAGTTCTGCGACACAAAATATTTTTCGATAAGCTCGCGCGGAAATTCGTCAATCCCTGCCGGGACTGGAGTGTGCGTCGTGAAGACGGTGCCACTCCCCAGCGCCTGAAAAGCCTCTCGAATCGAAAGACCACTTTCTTCGCGGCGCGTCCGGACACGCCCCAAAGCGAGAAATGCGGAGTGCCCCTCATTCATGTGGCAGACCTTCGGAGGCATATCCAGAGCATGGAGCATCAAAATGCCTCCGATGCCGAAGACGATTTCTTGCCGTAGTCGCATCTCGTTATCCCCGCCATAGAGCTGGTAGGTGATTCGACGGTCGTCGGGCGAGTTGTCCGGGAGATTAGTGTCCAACAAAATGAGGGAAATGCGTCCGACCTGCGCCCGCCATGCCTGCACTTTGACGGTCCGACCGGGGAAGCGGATGTCCACCGTAGCGACACGCCCTTCGGCATCGCGTTCGAGCGATATGGGCAAATTATAGAAATCGTTGTTGGGATAGTATTCTTGTTGCCAACCATCCTCGTTCAGATATTGCTGAAAGTAGCCTTGCTGGTAGAGTAAACCGACACCAACAAGCGGCAATCCGAGTTCGCTAGCCGATTTCAAGTGATCTCCTGCAAGAACACCGAGGCCGCCCGAATAGGTCGGTAAACACTCAGTAAGGCCATATTCCATTGAGAAATGGGCAATATATGGCTTGTCGAACTTCCCGTATTTCTTCTCGAACCATGTCGCTGCGTCAATATACTGGTGCAGATTCGTCGCGACACGATCAAGATGCGCCAGGAATCCTTCATCGCGGGCGGCTTTCTGAAGGAGTTCTTGTTGAACCGTCCCGAGCATCAGAACGGGATTGTGGCCGCTGGTTTCCCACAGATCGCGGTCCAAGCGGCGGAAAAGCTCGATGGTTTCCTGGTTCCAGGTCCACAGAAGATTGTAAGCGATTTCCCGAAGGGCCTTCAGCTCGTCAGGAAGAGTTGGCATAACTTGAAAAGAGCCTATGGCCTTTACCATAGCATGACCTCGCAGGTAGTAAGAGTTTCGTATATTAATTTATCGGCGTGAGAGCCGCAGAATTTAGCCAAATTTGAGTGCAAGCCTCTATCCGGAAAGAGTATCGGTTAGCCTCAGTTCGAAGGGGTGCAGAGGTTTTCGCCGGTTTATGACTTCGGAAAACGGAGTGTGAACAACCTCGCCATTGACTTCGCCCGCCATAATGCCCGAGCGGCCTTCATGCAGCGCAAGTACAGCAGCGACGCCGAGCTTCGAGGCCAAAAGACGATCCCTTGCCGTGGGGGAACCGCCGCGCTGAATGTGGCCGAGAATGGTGACCCACGACTGGATCCCATAGAGCGATTTCAAGCTGGCAGCCACATTATGGGCGCCGCCAGTCTCGTCTCCTTCAGATACAACAACGATGTTCGTGCGCTTGCCTGCTTTCAATCCCTGTTCGAATCGGCTGTAAAAGGTTTGAATATCCGAGGCGGTTTCGGGCAGGAGAACCCACTCGGCACCTCCGGCAATCGCGACATGCAATGCAATAAAACCCGCATGGCGGCCCATCACTTCGATAATGAAGAGCCTCTCCATGGCGCTCGCCGTGTCCCGAATCCGATCAATCGCTTCGAGAGCCGTGTTGACGGCCGTGTCGTATCCGATTGTCTCGTCCGTGCCGAACAAATCATTGTCAATTGTCCCCGGGCAGCCGACGATACGCACATCGCACTCAGCCATGAGTTCCAACGCCCCTCGAAAAGTGCCATCACCACCAATGACGACCAGGCCTTCGATAGCGTTCTCTTTCATCGCGGTGATGGCGCGCGCTCTTCCTTCTTTGGTGAAAAATTCCTGGCAGCGCGATGACTCCAAAATCGTCCCCCCGAACTGAATAATGTTCGAGACGCTGCGGCTGTCCATCGGCATGAAGTCACCATCACAAAGGCCCGTATAGCCGCGCCGCACGCCCAGAACGGTCATACCCACGCTGCGCGCCGCGCGGACAACCGCACGAATGCAAGCATTCATGCCGGGCGCATCACCCCCACTGGTCAATACGGCGATTCGTTGCATCACCACCAACCGAGTCCTTTAGAAAGCGCTTCCCAAGTGTTCGCAGAAACCACTGCAGCCTATATAGTATGAAATAAAGACAACGAAATCAAGACGGCATAAGAGTCCTTCGGCCATTGCTCTGCCCTTCTTGCATTTGGGTTGATTTTCTCTCTGTTGATTTGTAAATTGCATGGACTTCACCAAGCGAGTTCTCCACATGCGCAGAAGGTATTTCTTTTCAGTCTGTTTCTTGGCGGCAATGTCCCTTTTTGCCTCTCCGTTACTGGCCCAAACAGATACGACGAGTGCGGGCACGGATTTTGGATTCTTGAGCATTTTGCCGCCACTGGTGGCCATCGCTCTGGCACTTCTGTTTCGGCAGGTCATCATTGCTCTTCTGGCGGGAATTTGGCTTGGCGCCACCTTTCTCAATTTTGGCAATCCAGCACTCGGGCTCATGCGGACTCTCGATACCTACTTGATTCAAGCCTTGGCCGATTCGGATCATGTGGCGATTGTCCTTTTCAGTCTGATTTTGGGTGGCATGGTGGGCATTGTTGCGCGCTCGGGGGGAACACGCGGCCTTGTCGCAAACCTCGGCCATCGGGTAAAGACAGCGCGCGGCGCGCAGATATGGACTTGGCTTGCAGGTCTCGTTATTTTCCTCGACGATTATGCCAATGCCCTGCTTGTCGGCCATTCGATGCGTCCGCTCTGCGACCGGCATCGCATCTCTCGGGAAAAGCTCTCGTATATCGTGGATTCCACTTCTGCCACCGATACTTCGCTGGCGATTCTCTCCACCTGGATCGGTTTCGAAATCGGATTGATTAGTGATGCCTATCATTCCGTGGGTATCGAAGCCAATTCCTACTGGATTTTCATACAGAGTATCCCCTACCGTTTCTATGTCGTGTTCGCCCTCGTGCTGGTTTTTCTTGTGGCGTGGCTTGCGCGGGATGTGGGAGCCATGTGGAAAGCGGAAGTACGCGCACGAACGACGGGGCAGCTTATTCGACCCGGAGGGGTCCCTCTTTCAGGCGTGGATCAACTGGAGACCAATAATTCACATAAAATCCCGGGACCAGCCTATTTCGCGTGGGTTCCGATTGCCATCATCATTGTGGCGACACTCATTGGACTCTATTTTGACGGACGCTCCAAAATTTCGGCCCCTGCGCCCACACTTCCGCAAATTCTCAGCCAAGCCGATTCGTTTCATGTTCTCATGTGGGCAGCCTTTTGCGGAGCGGTGGTTGCAGGTGCGCTCCCTCTCTTGAGTAAGAAAATGAAACTACAGGCTGTTCTGGATGCGTTCATTGCAGGGATTCAATCCATGAACATCGCCATCGTGATTCTAATTTTGGCCTGGGCGCTGGGTCAAATCTGCAAAGATATGCACACAGCTCAGACGGTGATAGACTGGGCGCGCCCGATTCTTGCACCTCATCTTTTGCCGGCTGTGGTCTTTGCATTGGCCGCGCTCATATCCTTTGCCACGGGTACTTCATGGGGAACGATGGCCATTCTTTTCCCTATTGCGATTCCCGCCGCGCAGACGATGGCGCCGAGCGCGACTTATGCAGGCGTATTTTCGCCCAACACCATTCACCTCGGCACAGTAGGCGCCGTTTTAGCGGGGGCAGTTTTTGGTGACCATTGCTCCCCAATTTCGGACACGACCATTCTTTCCTCGATGGCCTCAGGCTCAGACCATATTGACCATGTCAAGACGCAAATCCCCTATGCAATGGCCGCGGCCCTGATTGCGTTGTTTGTCGGGTATTTGCCCAGCGGCTGGGGAATTTCGCCCTGGATCTGCCTCGGCGCCGGTGTCTTCTTCTTGATTCTATGGCTGCTGATTTTCGGCAAGAAGGTGCCTTAATTAAGTGCTCTTTCCTAATGCCGTTTCGCGAAAGCTAGTGCTGCTTTCTTTAAGGTTTGCGTGTTGCCGAACAGCGGTGTCGGCTGCTGGCAGCCGACCCTTGAGCTCGTAGCGCCCAGCTTGCTGGGCTGTAAAGTCGCCCATAATAATGTTTACTAATTTGGGTGTTGTTACTCTCCTGAATCGCAATGACACATGCACATTGGGAAACTCCTGCAGCATGATAGCCCAGCAAGCTGGGCGCTACGCAGTCTGCATGTCTCCCATCGTTCCCGAAAAGGGGTTTGCGCCCTGCTGAATACTGAAGATGACTCAACAATCAAACCTGTTCGCAAGCAGCACGAGTCTCGTTTTTCTGCACTAGGCCGCACGCTCCTGCGCGCGGAACTGCGGGACGCGGGAGCGTCGCGCCTAGTCCCCTTTTAATTTTGCGCCCGACAACAAAAGAGGTTTCGATAGGCTCGAAACCTCTTTTTGTATTCAAAAACTGGATAACGCTTCTACAAAGAACGCACCCGAGAAGCGCCCGAAAATCAGTTCGAGGATTTCACGATGAAGAAGAGAACATCGCCGCCGACGGGAAGCGTGAAGCTCGTCTCTGTTACGGTTCCCTCGAGCGTCGTGAAGGAACCGAAGGGATCTGTGTCGCTGTAGATCTTGTACGACGGTGCGCCGGTTGAACTCCACGAAAGAACAAGATCGCTTCCATTGACCGCGACAACCAAGTCTGTCACCGGGTCAGGCGGTCCCGAAGGCATCCCGATGACCGTGAAATCATCCATATACCAGCCTTCCCTGCCGGTGCCGTTGTCGCTGCCAAAGCGGAAACGGATCTGAACGCTGTGCCCGGCATAGCTATCCAGACTCACACTCACCTGCGTCCAGCCAATATCGCCTGAATAGCAGAGTGTCCGGCACGCAAAGGGTCCGGTGTAAGGATTGCCGCCACCTGCCGCGCAACGCGTCCACTTGGCGTAATTGGGATTCAGCGTCGTAAGCTGCTGCCACGCTCCACCATCCACAGAAATATCCACAACGCCTGCATCATACGCCGAATCGGGATAATAGGTCGAGACCTCCGCCTGAATCCAGTGCCAGAAGGTGAGTGTCGCTTCCGAAATAATCGAAATCGGCGGACTCACAAGGCCGCCATAGGCATGATTGGCGTAGGTTCCTGTGCCGGTATCTCCGAACTTCCAAGCATGATTGGTGCTGTGGCTCATTTCCGTGGAAAGATGCCATTGATCCGTCCAGCCCGATTCCAGCACGCCGTGAGTCCACGCGCCCTCACCCGACTCCATGTTATCCGAGAAGACGACCCCAAGAACGGAGAAATCGAGAGTATCGCTAATACGGGTGTTATGATTCTCGGAGGAATCTGTCGCTGTCATAAAATAATAAATCGCCGTCCCCGCCGGATAACCGCCGAACGAGGCCGTCCAAGTATTTCCGCCGCCATAGACCATCGGCTGTGAGGAGAAACTAATGCCATTGAAGCCGTGGTAGAAGGTCGCACTTTGAACTCCGGAATAGTCGGTAATCGTTGCGTTCATGACATAGGGCCCGACTTCATCCATCGTGTCTTCAAATGGCGTAAAGGAGATGTTCGGTGGCCAAGTATCAGGCCCTGACCCTACCAAGATGTCCGCCGTGTAGGTCAGCTTATTGAACGCCGTAACCGTCAACTTGACGAAATCACCTATCGGCAGAGCTCCGTCAACAGGGATAACTACCGCGCCCGAACCGTCCGTATAGCCTGCGCCAAATAGAGTTCCATTATAGGATAGGGCGCAAAGGGCTCCCACGACACCGGACACAGTCACATCAAAGGTCGTCGCGCCCGGGGCAATATCAGGAGCATGGATGACGGACATGGCCGCAGGAGTATCCGTGCGCAATTGCACTGACGGATCGCCGAAAATGTGCCAAGCATTGAATTCGGTCGCGCCCGCCGCGCCATTGATGTCAATCATCTTGCATGAACCGTTGAAACAGATGCCGCCAAAAGTCGTCTTGGATTCGGCACAGAGCAAGTCCACCGCCTCATCTTGGGCGTCCATAGGAGGATTCCAGGATTGGCTGATCGAGGACATATAGGTCGCGATAGCACCGATCGGCTCGCCACTGCGCGTGGCTCTCAGCCAAGCCTCCGCAAAACAAGTCGCGCTGGTAAATGACCCATTCAGACAGGCCACGCTGATAATGAAAGGCAGCTTGTTATCATTCAGCAGAGCGTTGACATTTGAATTGTTGAATCCTGTGGTTCCCCAGAGGGTCACATCTCCATGTCCCGTATAATTGACAATGCTGCGTCCATTGTTCAGAGCCGTGCTCACCTGTGCCGCTGTGGCTCCCGGGTCATAAATTTGATCCACCAAAGTGTAGGTGAACGCCAAGAGGTCGGCACGAATCAGGTTCTCATGCTGATAATCATATTCCCCGCCGTGCCCTGGCCCCTGATCGGAACCAATCCCCGTTCCCTGATGATACCAGGCCGCGCCGGCTTGTGCATCCCGTTCATATTCGACGGTTCGTTCCACTTGCGTCTGCACATGAGCGGTGGTTTCCGCCGAAAAACGCCCAATGAATATGTCGGGATAATTGTCTGTCCCGACCACCTTGGCATAGGTGGGGTCAGCACCTCCGGACGGAGTCGCCACCTGCGTCGCGTCACCTACCAACAGGACCCATGCAAGGTTCCCGCCGCTGTTGTTGTAGAAAGTCTGGATGTAGTTATCTATCGCCGTACTGTTGTTCCCAATCGTGGAGACATCCACAATGGTCGTCTTAATTCCCTTTTGGATCTTCCAATCCACAAACGGCTGCATGGCTGAATGGAACGAATCATAGGTGATAATCAGCATCTCGCCCACTTCGTCAATCGCGGTGTAGCGCGCTTGCATAATGTCGTAATTCAGAAAGCGACGCTCATACATGAGACGGAAATCGGGATTGACACGAGTCAAGGGTTCTACGCGCCGCAACACATTCACTTGGCCCGGCCCGATGACTCTGATTTCAACGGTTACCGAGGTGTAAACGCGCAGAATCTCCAAGCCCGTATGGTAGCGAAATGCATTCAACTCAACCACCGTGCCGCGCCAATCGCGCATAATGTACGGCTCGCGCAAGGCCGTTAGCTCGGCAGGATACCACTGACCGACCTGATAGATCGGGCCAAAACTGTAAGGAACATCCGCAGGATTTATCGTGCGTGGCAGATTTCCTTTTGACGGGACAACGCGCGTTGCAGGAAAATCCCGGTACTCGGAAGACAGCACCTGAATCTCCATCTCGGCGTCGTCAGGAATAATGATGCTGCGGCAAATCCGAGGCAACGCGGGCTCGCCCGCATTCAAGAGCACCCCCTCTTCGCCGCACCAAATCGCATAATAAGCCTCTCCACCGATGTCCACTGCCTCTCTTGAGAATCCGCCAATGTCAAATCGAAGAATCGTATGCGTGTCATTCGACTCCAAGACCATGACCGACACATCCTCAGATGCTTGCGCCAAAATCACGCGTTCCGCTCCGAAGACAAGGACAGGCAGCAAAAGAGCAAGAAATAGAAACGCAATACCCTTTTTCACGATCAATCTCCTTCTTCTTTTTCCAAATCTTCACCCACCATGCACTTTCCTAAAAGGATCCGGCACTGGGATTTATGCAAAAAACTCGGTTATCAATAAGCGGCACACGTGAAGCTGGACGCCTTGATTTCTAATTCCCGTCCGAGGATTTCACGATGAAGAACAGCAATGTATCAGCTGCTGCAAGTGAAAAACTTGTGTCGGTGGCGGAACCCACAAAGGTCGAAAATGTTCCGAAAGGATCCACATCGCTGTAGATATTGTACACAGCCGCTCCCGTGGACGACCACGAAAGAACAAGACTGGTGTCCACGACCTGAGCACACAAATCCTCAACGGGCACCACAGAAGTCGTCACTTGAATATCGGCGACATAGGTCAGCTTATTGAACGCGGTGACGGTCACTTTGACACTATCCCCTACAGGCAGTGTTTCTCGGACAGAAATAACAGCAGAACCCGTGCCGTCCGTGTACTCCGCGCCGAGAAGCGTGCCATTGTGAATCAGAGCGCACAGAGCTCCCTCCACACCCTCCACGCTCACCTCAAAAGTCGTCTGATCGAAAAAGATTTCATTGGCATGAGTCACGGACATCGCCTCAGGCGTATCCGTGCGTAATAGAACCGATGGGTCTCCGAAGATATGCCAGGCATTAAATTCCGTAACCCCCGCACTGCCATTAATATCAATCATCTTGCATGCGCCATTGAAGCAGATTCCGCCGAAGGTTAATTTCGACTCGGCACAGAGCAGGTCAACGGCTTCGTCTTGGGCATACATCGGCGGACTCCAGGATTGATTGATGGAAGACATGTAGGTTGCAAGGGCACCAATGGGTTCGCTTCCATGTACGGCTCTCAGCCACGCCTCGGCAAAACAAGTGGTGCTCACAAATGCCCCATTCACACAGGCGACACTGATAATGAAAGGGAGCATGTTGTCGTTCAGCAAGGCGTTGACATTCGTATTGGAGAAACCGGTGGTTCCCCAACCTTGCTCCCATCCATGGCCGCAATAATTCACGATGCTGCGGCCGTTGTTCAGAGCCGTACTCACCTGTGCGGCCGTGGCCGTCGGGTCGTAAATCTGATCCACCAAGGTATAGGTGAAAGCCAAAAGGTCGTTGCGAATCAAGTTCATGTGCTGATTGTCGTATTCTCCGTAATGCCCAGGCCCCTGATTCGAAGCAATTCCCGTCCCCTGATGATGCCAGTCGGCGCCCCCCGGAGCATCCCTCTCATACTCGACGGTTCGTTCCACCTGCGTCTGCACATGAGCGACGGTCGTCGCTGAGAAGCGTCCAACAAATAAGTCAGGATAATTGTCACCTCCCGCGACTTTCGCGTAGGTGGGATCCTGACCACCGGAGGGCGTCGCCACTTGCGCGGCGTCACCCACCAGAAGCACCCACGCCAGATTCCCGCCGGTGTTGTTGTAGAAATTCAGAATATAATTCCTGATCGCGGTGCTGTTGTTCCCAATCGTGGATACATCCATAATCGTCGTCTGGATCCCCTTCTGGATCTTCCAGTCCACGAAGGGCTGCATGGCCGAATGGAAGGAATCATAGGTGATAATCAGCATCTCGCCCACTTCATCAATCGCTGTATAGCGCGATTGCCAGATGTCGTAATTCAGAAAGCGACGCTCATATATAAGGCGGAAATCGGGATTGACACGGGTCAAGGGTTCTACGCGCTGCAACACATTCACTTGGCCCGGCCCGATGACTCTGATTTCAACGGTTACCGAGGTGTAAACGCGCAGAATCTCCAAGCCCGTGTGGTAGCAGAAAGCATTCAATTCGACCACTGTGCCGCGCCAATCGCGCAAAATGTAGGGTTCGCGCAGAGCGGTCAGCTCAGCCGGATACCACTGGCCGACTTGATAGACCGGTCCAAAAGTGTAAGGAACATCCGCAGGATTTACGGTGCGCAGGAGATTTCCTTTGGACGGAATCACTCGCATCCCCGGAAAATCCCGATATTCAGAGCGGAGCACCTGAATTTCCATCTCGGCGTCGTCAGGAATGATGATACTGCGGCAAATCCGAGGCAAGGCGGGCTCACCGGCGTTCAAAAGCACCCCTTCTTCACCGCACCAAATCGCATAATATTCCTGACCGCCGATGTCCACTGCCTCCTTTGAAAATCCGCCAATGTCAAATCGAAGAACCGTATGGGTGTCATTCGACTCCAAAACCGTGACCGCCACCTCTTCAGACATTTGAGCCAAAATGACGCGTTCAGCGCCAAAAGCGAGTACCGGCAGCGAAAGGATAATGAATAAAACGACAATACTCTTTTTCACGACGACTCTCCTTCTTTTTTGCCGATTCAAAACATGCAATACAATTCGATTCTCCCTGAGAATACTCGAAATCTCAAGGATCGGACACCATCAACTTAAAATTCCTGTAGATAGCAATGTAAGCTGTCCCGCTGGTCATGAGCTGCAGCAGAATAGCTAAACCAAACAAAACAATTTAATCAATCTTCTCCGCATTTTCAAGCAAAAAAAGCAGCACCTTGACTCAAGATACGGGTCAGTAGTATTTTTCCTGGCCGCCGTGTTACATCACAGCCTTGAAGAAACTGGCTACGAGCCACGCGATTACGCCGCAGACAGGAAAAGTCAGAATCCAGGCGGCAACCACTTCCCCGACAACTCCCCAACGCACCGCCGAAAGCCTCTTCGAGGCTCCAACGCCCATAATAGCGGTGCTGATCGTATGCGTCGTGCTCAGAGGAATGCCCAAGCGCGAGGCCAGTTCAATACAACAGGCCGCGGCCGTCTCGGCAGAAAATCCACTGTGGGGTTCGAGCCGGACCATGCGCAATCCCATCGTGCGAATAATGCGCCAGCCTCCAATGGAGGTCCCGATGCCCATGATGACGCTGCAAATCATAATCACCTCCCAGGAAACAGCGAATTCCGGGAGGAGGCCTCCCAGGACAAGGGCGAGCGTAAAAACGCCAATGAACTTCTGCCCGTCATTGCTGCCGTGACTGAAGGCCATGAAAGCTGCCGACAGGATCTGCAATCTTCCAAAGAGTCTGCGGACGCGGCTGGGGGAACGGTTACGAAAGAGCCATGCAATCGCGAGCATGATGGCGAGCCCTGCGCCAAATCCAAGAAAGGTGGAAAATGCGAGCCCAATGAGGATTTTCTTCCAGCCGACCCAGAGCAAAACGGATGGCCCTGCGGTCGCCAGCCCTGCACCAGCCAGCCCCGCCACAAGAGCATGACTCTCGCTCGTTGGCAAACCAAACTTCCACGCCAAGGTGCTCCAGAAAATGATGCCCACCATCGCTGCCCCAACCGTCACAAGGTTGATCGCCTGAGCGTCAACGATTCCTTTGCCGATCGTGGCGGCCACAGCCGTGCCAGACATGGCTCCCAAGAAATTCAATAGGCTGGCCATGACCACCGCCTTGGCGGGTGTCAAGACGCGCGTTGAAACAACGGTCGCAATGGCATTCGGAGCATCTGTCCATCCGTTGACAAGCTCTGCGCCCAGGATGAGAAGCAGAACAAGCCCCAAGCCAAGCGACCCCTCTCCCATCGAAAACCTCTCCTACGCGTATTTCAACACGACATGTTCAATATGGTTGGCCAATCGCTTGCAACTGTCGGTCGCCCACTCCAATCCCATAATAATTTCCTTCAGTTTCAGATTTTCCAAGAGTCCGTCATGACCGGAAAAAAGTTCCGCAATGGTTTCATGATAAATCCTATCGCCCTCATCCTCGAGTTGATGAACCTCGCGGCAACATTCCGTGATAGCTTTTCTTGCTCGGTGAAGGCTGCGAAGCTGGGGGATAATGTTGTTCAAGACCTGAATCGCCTTGGAAAGAATTGAGATCATATCCAGGAATGAGGAAGGAAGAGCGGGGATCTTGTAGAGACGGATTCGCGTGGAGATTCCCTCGATGCGGTCCATCACATCATCGAGGCCGCTGGCCAAGGCATGGATGTCTTCGGCATCAATGGGTGTAATGAAGGTCTTGGCAAGTTCCGTATAGACTTGATGGGTGATGCGGTCTCCTGTGTGCTCAAGCTCTTCAAGCTTCGCCACAAGAGCGTCACGCTCCCCTCCGGGACTTAGAGGGGCCAGGCTTGTGAGGGATTGGATGCCATCGGACAGATTGCATGCGGATTTTTCCAGCAGGTCGAAAAACAGCTCCTTATGGGGAAAAAGCTTGCGTGTAATGTCACCAATCATGATCGCCTCCCGAAGGTCTTGTGGATTACTTTTTCGCCCGCCAAGATAGCAGAATTAGAATGGAAAGCAAATCGGCTCTGCTGTCTCAAACGGCAAGCGGAATTCTATAAAATTCTTCATAGAAATGCCGGCTCGATCTCGCCGACTTGCCTTATCGAGCGAGCACCATGCGGCGCACTTGGGTTGTCTGCGTGGTGGAAAGGGAATAGAAGTAGGTGCCGCTGGCCAATCCCGTGGCGTCAAAACGGACGGCATGGGCGCCCGCTTGCTGGAAACCTTCCGTGAGGGTGGCGATGCGGCGGCCTAAGAGATCGAAGATTTGAAGCTGGACTTGGCCGGGCATGGCGATGTCGTAGCGGATGACGGTTCGGTTATTGAAGGGATTGGGGAAGTTTTGGTGTATCGCGTATTTCTTAGCCGTCATTCTATCATTGGGTGTCACTGAGGCAGATTCAATTTCGAGTGTTTGGGATACCTCTTCTGACCAAGCTCCGCTGTCATCCTGAACTTTGAAGTAAATTGTATGGACTCCGTGAGACAATTCAGAAGTGCTGAATGATGCCTGTGTGCTCAATTGCCCGTCAATGCTCGATCTCCAGTGGTAGCCAATAATGGTTCCGTCCGTGTCTTCCCCATGACCACTAAACCAAACCGTCTCCCCCTCTTCCGCTGGATTTGGAGAAATATCGTCAATGAACGCAGTGGGCGGCTGACCTGAAGAATAAAAAAGCAAATCGAGATAGACGGGCAGATGATCCGAAGCAATATAAAGCGCATCGGCAATACTATCCGGAACGGCCGCATTCTCGCCGTCGTTGATGGACATATTGAAATGGTTTCCATCATTGCCGAAGGGTGTATAGCTCCCCTCCAGATACTGGAATGCTGTGGAATCGAATAGAGCGCCAGAAGTGAGAAGGAAATCGAATCGGTCGTCCATGCCGCCATAAGATCCCCCGCGCGTGGCCTGCGTATGTATTCCTGCGAATATCGCGTTGTTATGCCAATCTCCGGGCGTATCTATGGGATCATAGCTTCGACCCGCGTTTTGAGGTCCCCCGATGAGCATACCGTAGGCGGGTTCATCGCTTTCATACAGATTGAAATCTCCTACAACCACGAACTCGCTTCCCTCAGGCAGGCCGTTCAGATAATTTCGAAGAACGGTCGCTTCTTCCAAGCGCCGCTGCCAATCCTCCTCGCCTGCCTTGAGATGAGCGGAGTAAATCCGCAGAATGACCGTAGTATCGGGAGCGGGCAATCGCATCACATATTCACTTATATCTCGAAGCGAGGTCGAAATATGGTAACTCGAAACAAATTCCACCCGTGCTGTGCGATAAAAGAGTGAATTGTCCGTATCGGGGCCATCGTGAAAAGGTACGGCACTCCACTGGCCCGGCTCGATGATTTCCAGCACATTATTCAGAAAGGAATTGACACCAGCTTGGCTCAACATCTCCTGCACGGCAAGAACATCAGGATTCATTAACCGCAGAATCTTGCGAAACTCCGGCACACGCTGGGGGCCGTCGCTGCCGGGGAAATTGAGAAGATTATAGGTAGCCACACGCAGGGTATCTGTTTGAGCACAGGCAATGCTCGCGCTCAACGCCAGCAGCACAACGGCGATTTTTCGCGCCAAATTCATCCCGTATCCCGTATGCAATTTTATCATAAGAGAATCCTTCATCGATTTAAGATAATCATTCGCGTCCCCGAAAGCAACCGAGCTCTCTCCCTTGCCCTTAAAAAGAAAAGTGGTTCACTTCAAAGCATAATCAATGAAGATGAACCACCAATATGTGAAGCTTCACAAAGAGAAAAACGCTCGCTAAGGATAGACGGCAAGAACGATGTAGCATTGGCCGTCGCTCGTGCCGAGAATGCCGCTATCCGTGAATGTGGTGTCGCTGACCGATTGAACGAAGGTCGAAGGTCCCGGCTGGAAGAACGGCTCCGAGGCGCGATGCACATCATATCGGGAAACCGTGATCGGGGTCCCGTTCACATCCTCCGTCACGGGCGACCAATTTAGAATAATATCAGACGCGTTCACAGATATGACGAGGTCTTCGACCGCTTGCGGCGCACCCGGTTCCACATCAACGAAAAAGCTGTAGTGTGCGTCGGGGCCGTAGCGAGGTTGATGTGTCCAATTTCCCTGAGTGTTCTTTGCAAAAATGTAGTACGAGACTTCCGTTCCCGTGGGTTGCATGGGGATTTGGGCGACAAAGCTGTCGGCAGCGACTTGCGTCATCGGAGCCACATTCCAAGGCCACACGCCATCGGTGCTCCAAAAGACTTTCAGCGAATCCATGTTGAGCGTTCCGAGCGAGACAATTCGTGCTCCAATCGCATAGGGCCCGGCGGTGGTCACGGTGTCTGGCATCGGTGCGTGAACAATACGAATTAGCCGGCGGTGAATGACATCTTTGGTTACGCAATGAATCGCGCCCGACGAACCGATAATGCTGCTGCAGTTAAAAGAGTAGATTTCATAGCCGGGCATATTGTCCCTGTAAACCTGAAGCGCCGCTGCATCTTGGGACAGACCGTAAATGGGGACCAACACCGTTTTGTTGCAAATCAGCGAGTTGGTGTAGGTATAGGGGGTGCCTCCGCTCCAAGAAGGAGCCGGAATGCGCACAATGTCTAAGGGTCTGCCGTAAGGGTCGGTCAATGTAGCGAGGATGGCAATACATTGGTCCATGACCGCATTGTACGGATTGCCTGTCGGATATTGATTCACAATGACCGTGTGTTCGTTCAGGAATTTCATGCTCATGTCAATGTGGTCTATTCCGAAAAAGCGCGGGAAGTAATAGACGCTGTCGAGATTCATGTAGTCTTCAAAAATCTGGTTGATTTGCGACGGCGTCATCCCCGAGTTGTCGTCATAGGTCAGCTTTGAGGCAAAACCACTCTTCCACCCGTTCACCATGAAATTGCCGCCGGTGTGAGTGATGTCCGGGCCATAATAGGACACGCCGAAATAGGTCGCAAGCCACTCGGGGATCGCGTCGTCGTTAGGACGAGGCCGATTGTAGTCCCAGTCTACGATGGCCCTGTTCCATGAAGTCTGCTGCCAAATCCACCACGGCCCGTAATCGCGAATCCATACGGAGTCTGTCGTCCGCTGCAAGAAGACGACCGAATCGGTCGGGCAGCCATGACTCACGAGATAGCTCTTAATCGAGGTCGTGTCCGCATAACTGGCCACAATCATGTAGATTCGAACATCGTCGGCGATGGGCGTTAGAAAATTCGCCCACAACAAGTTCCAGCTTGACGAGTAGGGCCAACGCACCAAAATCGCTTCATTTTCCTCCCACTCTGCCGGTGTTCGAACGGGCTGGGTCGGTGGAGAAGTATGATAATCGAGATGGCGCAAGGGTTCGCCAACTTCAAATGGGGCGAGGCCACGAGGCAAGGGCACCTCGTCTCGAACATGACGACCCTCCTCTCCCCAGGCATTCATCGTGAGGGTCAAGAATATTAACATCAAAGAAAACCAAATGCTTCGCTTGGACATTGCTTTTCCTTTCGGACTTCAAAACCAAATCACGGTTCATCCGCTGATATTATACACACGATAAGGCAAAGATGCAAGCAATTCGGCAGTCAGTCAATTTGAACGCGCGAACAGCCAAAGAAGTTGGTACCTCTTTTGCTTAAGGGGTTTCAGACCTATTTGAAGGGCTATCGAAAAATAATACCTCTTAATGACTCCCCAAAGAGTTGACTTTGGCAAAAATATTTCGTACTATTACTCTGACCTTAAAACCGAAGCAGTCGTGTCCAAAACCATCTGGATTGACTCCCCAAAAGTTGACTTTGGCAAAAATATTTCATACTATCACTTTGACCTTAAAAACCGAGGCAATCGTGTCCAAAACCGTCTGCATTGACTCCCCAAAGAGTTGACTTTGGCAAAAATATTTCATACTATCACTTGGAGCTTAAATCCGAGGTATCCATGCCCAAAACCATTTCCATTGAAGAATACGACCGGCACATAGCGGAATTGCAGACTCAATTGGAGGTTCTAAAGAAAACGCGTTCCCTCCTGTTCAAGGAGCCACCCTCTGAGCGAAGTCCCGAGCGTGCTTCCACGAAATCAGGTGAGTTGACTGCGGACGATCTCATCCTTGGAGCATTCGCCCATTACCGCAAGCTGACCCGCAAGCAGGCCGGAGAATACCTTACAAAGAAGAAGAAGGAGAGGATCTACCAATCCAATGCGCGAAACATGATTTGGATTGTGAAACCCGCGCTCAAGCGGCTTGAAGAAGCTGGGAAGATCGCACACGTTGGCGGGAGCAAAGATAATCCCGCTTATAGCCTGAAAAGACCGTGATGCCATAAAAAGACCCGGATGGCCTCGACACTTGTCGGTGGGAGAGGCCATCCGGGCAGACCCAGTAATCGGAGGCTAACTCACGAGAGTTTTGTCCTCCAACCACTGTTTTTTCATGAACAAGATACGGAAAAGAATCGTCTTTGTCAAGAGAAGAAATGTCCGATTCTTATGCTTCGGTGCGAGGAACCGGCCGCCACCAACTCCTTTCTTGACAAATAGTTAGGGGATGTCGCGCTTGTGCGTTAACTGCTGACGGGGCTGACGTCACAACGGGGATATGCCCCGTGCGCCTAACTAATATAAGATACCAATCCCCTGAGCAAAAAGCAAACGGACAGCTTCATGAACGGCCATAAGCAATTGGCCTTCAAGGTTGATTCGGCGCATTCAAATGGCATTCACGCCCGCAATTGGATGGTGGATGTCAACAAGAATACGGTCGTATATTTACTATACCGATACGCTGCGTAACTGCGCTGACCGACAAGTAATAGCTGTTGCAAAATGCCACGAAAGGAGGTGAGAAACTATGGCACAAGACCATTGGGAATTCTATCAAGACGCCAAAGGCGAGTGGCGTTGGCGGCACGTTGCTGCGAACGGAAAAATCGTTGGAGCATCTGCCGAGGGCTTTAAAACTCGCGCCGCCTGTGTCGCAAACGCGAGAATGAACGGCTACACCGGCGATTAGCAGGTGCAATAGGTGTTCTTATATTCCGGAGTCGTGTTGTCGGGCACGCGGGACGCGTGCCGCGGCGGCACTTTATGTCGCAAAAACGGCGATGGAAAACACCTTGAACATTCTGGCCCAGCAAGCTGGGCGCTACGCATCCGATATTTCCACTCTTCTCCGAAAACGGCATTAGCGTCCAGAAAAAAGCGCCGCGTGGTTAGACTTGACTGCCACGCGGCGCATTGCTTCTCGCATAAGAAGAAAAGGGCTATTTCTTCCTCTGTTCCATGAGTTTTTCCATCTCGTCCACAAGCCGACCGAAGAGCTTCATTGTCTCCTCGATCGGTGCCGGAGTGGACATATCCACGCCCGCCTTCTTCAGCAATTCAATGGGATAATCCGAGGAACCGCTCTTGAGAAAACTCAGGTAGGTTTCGACGGCGCCCTTTTCTTTCTTCAGAATTTTCTGCGAAATCGCCGCCGATGCGGAATAGGAGGTGGCGTATTTATAGACATAGAAGCCACGATAGAAATGCGGAATGCGAATCCATTCGTAGTCATAGTAGTCGTCATAGATCATACCGGGTCCGTAATATTTCCGCAGCAGATCATGGTATATCTGAGTCAGGGCTTCGGCGGTCACCCCTTCGCTGGCTTCGGCCAATTCGTGCGCGCGCTTCTCCCAGTCGGCGAATATCGTCTGTCGAATGACCGTCGTCCGAATCTGATCAATCCACTGGCTCAGAAGATAGAGCCTCTGGGTTGGGTCTTTGGTCGTCTTCAAAAGGTTGTCCATCAGAAGAGCTTCATTCGTCGTCGAGGCCACCTCGGCAACAAAGTAGCTGTACTCGCCGTAAACATAGGGCTGGTTGTGAGTCGTACTGTAGGTGTGCATCGAGTGCCCCATCTCGTGGGCGATGGTAAAAACATCATCCAGAGTGTTGTTGTAGTTCAGAAGGATATAAGGGTGCGGCGTGGCGTATGCCCCCCACGAATAGGCTCCCGTCCGTTTTCCCTCCGTCTCACACACATCCACCCATCGTGATGCAAATCCCTCACTCATGACACCAAGATAATCCTTCCCCAATGGCGCCAGCCCCTCCTTGACCATCGCTAACGCCGCATCGTACTCCACTTTCTCCTCCGCCTCCGAAATCAGCGGTGCCATCATATCATACAAATGGATCTCATCCAAGCCCAGGAACTCGCGTCGCAACTCGATATACTTATGCAGCGGAGCGAGATTGTCGGTCACAGACTCGATGAGATTCTCGTAAACCTCCACTTTCACATTGTCGGGGTCCAAAGCCGCTTCGAGGCAAGAGCCATAGCCCCGCGCCCGCGTGTAGAACAAGTCTTTGGCAAGGTTGGCTGCCATCGTACTGGATAGAGTATTTTTTACACCGATGTAGGTGTTGAGGAGCTTCTCCGCCGCTTCGCGGCGCACACGCCGGTTGGAGCTCTGCATGAAGGCATAGTAGCGGCCTTCGGAAAGGGAAACTTCTGCACTGTCTTCATCGAAAATGGTGGGGAACTTGAGGTCTGTATCCGTCAAAGTCTGCGAAATGATCTCGGAACTCCCCATGACATCTCCCGTCAAAGCAATGATTCTCTCCTCCGCCGGCGAGAGCGTATGTTCCTTCATCCGAAGCTCGTTGTCCAGATGATGCCGGTATACGGCCAAGTCCCGATTGCTGGAGAGAAACGCCTCGATTTTGCTCCGAGGTATCGCCACAATCTCCGGCGATTCCCACGAAACCGATTCGCTGACTTTTGTCCCCAACTTCATCATCTGATCATACATCGCAATGGCTTTTTGATCCCGGGTGTCTTCATCGTTCAAAAGGCCGGCGTAGCTCAGCGCTTTCTCATAGAGAAGAAAGACCTTTTCGCGAGCCTTGAAGAATTCCAACATTTTCTCGGGCGACTGAGCCAAAGTTCCCTTATAGGTTGCCATCTCGGGAATCATCGCCTCGATGGTCTGACAATCCTTTTCCCACGGCTCATGACTGAGGTAAATGTCGCCAAGGCGCCAAGTGTATTTCTCGGGAATTTCGGCACGCTGCTTGAGCGCTTTGACGCCCTCTGCACTCCAAAGCCAACCGTGCATCAGAGGTGCGATAACGAACATCAACAACCCAAGAGATATGGGCCAGGCCAAGAAAAATCGTCTGCTACCGAACATTGCAAGTTCTCCATTCAATAAGGCAGTATGTCCCTAAACCATTGAAAGAATACGCCGCACGAGGTCAAAACGGATCGCACGGCGCATCATATTTCAGAGCAAGAAGAAAAGGGCTATTTCTTCTTCTGTTCCATGAGCTTTTCCATCTCGTCCACGAGGCGACCGAAAAGCTTCATCGTCTCCTCGACCGGTGCCGGAGTTGACATGTCCACGCCGGCTTTCTTCAGCGTTTCGATAGGATAATCCGACGAACCGCTTTTCAGGAAATTCAGGTAGGCTTCGACCGCCCCTTTCTCCTGCTTCAGGATTTTTTGAGAAAGGGCCGCCGATGCGGAATACGCCGTGGCGTATTTATAGACATAGAAGTTCCGGTAGAAGTGCGGGATGCGAACCCAAGTGTGGTCATAGTATTCATCGTAGGTCATGTGCGGCCCGTAATACTTGCGCAACACATCGTGATAGATTTGCGTCAAGGTTTCGGCGGTCGCCCCTTGGCCGGCTTCGGCAAGTTCATGGGCGCTCTTTTCCCAATCGGCAAACATCACCTGGGTAATGACCGTTCCCCGGATCTGGTCAATCCATTGACTCAGAAGGTAAAGTTTCTTGTCGAGATCCTTGGTTTTCTTCAGGAGATTGTCCATGAGGATGGCCTCGTTGGTCGTCGAGGCGACTTCAGCGACAAAAAGGCTATAGTCTCCGTAGATGTAGGGCTGAGTGTGAATCGTATAGTAGGTGTGCATCGAATGCCCCATTTCATGGGCCAGAGCGAAGACATCATCCAGAGTGTTGTTGTAATTCAGGAGCATATAGGGATGCGTGGCATAGGAGCCCCAGGAATAGGCGCCGGTGCGCTTTCCCTCCGTCTCATAGACATCCACCCAACCAGACACAAGTCCTTCACTCATGTGAGTGATATAATCGGTGCCCAAAGGCGTGAGCCCTTCTTTGACCATTGCCACCGCCGCCTCGTACTCCACGACTTCCTCCACCTCGGGAATGAGCGGCGCCGACATATCATAAAGATGAATATCGTCCAGACCCATGAATTTTCGGCGCATCTCGACATATTTGTGCAAAGGCGCAATGTTTTCGCTCACGGTCTTAATCAGATTCTCATAGACCTCCACTTTGACCTTGTCATTGTCCAGGGACGCCTCAAGGCAAGAATTGTATTTGCGCGCTTTGGCGTAGAACATATCCTTGGCCAAATTGGCGGACATCGTGCTGGCGAGTGTGTTTTGAAAACCAATATAGGTGCCCAAGAGCTTCTCGGCCGCTTCCCGGCGCACTCGACGGTCAGGGCCCTGCATAAACGCGTAATAGCGGCCTTCGCTAAGGGCGACTTCGTTGCTGTCTTCATCCAGAATGGTCGGGAATTTCATGTCGGTGTCGCGCATGGTCCGAGATACAATCGCGGGGCTTGCCATCACTTCTCCCGCCAGCGCCATAATTCTCTCTTCTTCGGGCGAAAGAGTGTGTTCTTTCATTCGAAGCTCGGTGTCCAGATAATGGCGGTAGACGGCCAGTTCGCGGTTGCTCGACAGAAACTGCTCGATTTTGCTGGGAGGAATCGCCACGATTTCCGGCGATACCCACGAAATGGACTCGCCGACCTTCGTTCCCATACTCATCACTCGACCGCGCATGGCAATCGCGTCCTGATTGCGTGTGTCTTGGTCATGGAGAAGTCCGGCATAGGATTGTACTTTTTCAAAAAGGAGAAAGAGCTTTTCGCGCGCCTTGAAAAATTCCAACATCTTCTCCGGGGATTGAGCCAAAGTCCCCTTATACTTTTCCATCTCCGGAGTCATGGACTCGATCGCCTGGACATCCTTCTCCCACTCGGCTTGATTCGGATAAATATGGTCGAGACGCCATTTGTACTTGTCGGGAATCTCCGAGCGCTGCTTGAGAGCCTTCACTCCTTCTGCGCCCCAAAGGGAAATGCTCATCATGAACACAAAGGTCAGTGCGAGTAGGCCAAGCGCAGTCGGCCACAACCGAAGAATTCGCTTAAACGGGTACATTGTCATACTCCTCTTGGAAAGCGGTGCATTGAGATCGCTGTTGCTTCTTTGGAATCTTATTTCTTCTGACCTTAATTGATAGGGAAATTTTCTCAAGAAATCAAGCGGCAGCCACTTTCTGATGAAAAAGATCGCACCATGTATTCAGAAATTCGGAGAGAATTCTTTCCATGAAGCCATCTCACAATTGTTACTCCGAGTTTACCCTCCCTATCCCCCCACCGCTGTCCAAAACAGGGGCGCATTCCAAAAGCTGCGCCGTCATTCCCGCGCAAGCGGCATTGTCATTCCCACGAAAGTGGGAATCCATCCAACAACCCGCCGGTTCAGGTCATTGGTCAGGCCTATATAGAGGGTACCATTCATTTAAGCACCATGATGTAGACGAAGTAGGTTTTTCGTAGAATTAACGCGTTGTGTGGATTCCCGCTTTCGCGGGAATGACAGGGAGCACGTTGTCGTTCCCACGCAGGCGGCGTTGAATATAATAAAAGCACTCTCTCATTGCCAAATGAATTCTCTAAGATAGGCTCATTCATTTGTGGGCAGCCGATTCAAGCTCCCCGCGTTCGATTTGCCGTTTGCGCTGGATAAAAGCTCCAATGACAATGGAAATCTCATAGAGGAGAACCAGTGGGCCTGCCATGAGGAGCATCGTGAGCATATCGGTTGTGGGCGTCGCGAATGCGGCGAGAATGAAGATGATGACAATCGCATAGCGCCGATTGCGACGAAAAAAACTAACCGGAACAAGCTCCATCGCCATCAAGACGCCCATCACCAGAGGAAGCTGGAAAATGACTCCAAAAGCCAGCAGCAGAAAGACAACCAGACTGATGTAGTTGCGCAGGCTCCAGAGATTCTGCAATCCGAATTGAGCGAACGAACCCAGGAATTTGAGCGCGGCCGGAAGAATCCACCAGGCAAATGCCACGCCGCCGAAAAAAAGCAAAGTCGAAATCAGGGCAATCGGTCGGACATACTTGCGCTCCTTCGGCTTCAAACCCGGCTTAATAAATCCCCAAAGTTGCAGCGCCACAAAAGGCGCCGCGATAAGAATCGCGAGCAGCAGGGCAATCTTGAGCTGCACGACGAAACCATCGCTCGGAGCCAGAAGTGCCAATGAACCGGACACCGAACGATGAAATGGACTGCACAGGAAATCCTGCACCCGAGAAGCCAAGAGGAAACCCACAATAAGAGCCACCACGACCGCGGCGAGAGACCGCAAGAGACGAATGCGCAACTCTTCTAAATGGTCCCAGAAGGTCAGGGAACCCAATTGTGCCAAATGAAACTCCCTATTGCCGTTTCCATGAAGGTATGCTCGGTGCGCGCCGTTGTGGGTCTGGAGACCCCCGACGGCGGTCAAAAATGAAACTCCCGGTGAATTATCCGGTCGTTAAGCTAAGCAATGCTTTTCTTATTGTCAAGTGTCTTTTAGCTTGCTTTTCGTCACGGACTTCGTTAGATTACTTTGTTTTTCGGAGAAGGTTTGATCGCCGTCGGGGGTCTCCAGACCCACGATGGCGCCATTGCGGCTCTGGAGAGCCACAACGGCGCACACCGAGCATACCTTCAAACGGCAATCCATGACTTTCGCGTCAACCTTCGCCCCATTTTGAATGACTCTCATAATGAATCTGTTGCTGGTCGTTCCTTACCTTCCTCACGAGAAAATCCCACACGCTGGCGGCCAGGTCGTGCATCAAGAACTGCGGCACCTTTCAAAGTGGCATCACATCACGCTTGTAGCGGCAGCCCATTCATCGGACGGCCCCGCCATCGAATCCCTGCGGCCTTTTTGCGCGGAAATCTATACTGTAAAACAAACCAAAACCCTCGGTGAGAAGCTTTGGCGCGCCGTGCAATCGCTCCCCATCGCACTGCTCCATCCGAGCGTGCTAAAGCCCCGCATTCGACGCTCGTATGATCTGACCCGCACCGTGCACCGACTTTTGCGGGAGAGACCGTTCGACCTCATTCAAATTGAGTTCACCGATACGGCACGCTTTTTTTCCCGGCCACTGCCTCTTCCGAGCGTTCTCGTAGCGATTGATGTTCTTGAGAAGCCGGCACGGCGTCGGTTGGAATCGAGCCGCGGGATAGCTCACTGGCTCCGAAAGGCGGACTACCGACGCACCGTCCGCCTCGAGGAGCGCATCGTGCGACTTTTCGATAAAATTCTCGCCCTTTCGAAGCATGACGCCGACTTGCTGGCGAGGCTCTACCCTGGAACCTCCGTTAGCGTTCTCACCTATGGTTTGACAAGGCAAATCGTGTGCAAGAATGAGCCAAAAGGAAAGAACTTGCTCTTCGTGGGCGCCATGGAGCGCATGGTCAATATGCAATCTGTCATGTTTACGGTAGAAAAACTCCTACCGCGCCTCTGGCGGGAATTCCCTGAGGTCACTTTCACTATTGTCGGTGGGAATCCCGCGCCTGCGGTGCAGGAATTGGCCAAGAGGGATTCGCGGATCAGGTTGACGGGATTCGTCCCCGAGGTTGAACCCTACCTTGCTTCGGCCTATGCGTTTGTCGCGCCTCTTTTTGTGGGCGGAGGCATCATCATCAAAATTGTGGAGGCTTTGTCAGCGGGCGTACCGGTGGTGACGACCCCGGTCGGCAACGAGGGAATCGAGGCCACCCCGGGCGAGGAGCTCCTGCAGGAAGAAACCCCAGACACGCTGGCAGAAGCCTGTTTGAAGCTCCTCAGAGATCCCGGTTTTCGCGACCGGATAGGCGAGCAGGGGAGGCGGTTCGCACTGCGTAAGTATAGCTGGGAGGCGGCGACGAAATTCCTGAATCAGCAGTACGAGGAGCTTGTTATCGCAAGAAAAACAAAACAATAGTGGTTCATTTGTGCCCTATCCGGTCAGCAGCACTTCATGCAGCCGGTTTCATTTGCCCCCAGATGCACGAAACAGAGGCACCAGGCTTCACCAGAAGGCACGGTTTGAGAGCTTGTTTAACAAGACTTAGCAGCAGCAGGAGTCGCGGGAGGCGGTCTTGCCGAAAAAAATGGTTGCAATTCTCACAATATTTTTTATATTTACATCCGATAAAGGAGACCCCTTTTATTCTTTGAATTTAGCGTGATAAGAGAACAGACTGTCTTGTGATAATTGGGTAAAAATCATTTTTGTTGGGAATCGTAGGAGGAAAATGCTGATGAAACGATTGTTGTGTGTAAGTTTATTGCTGCTACTTGCCATTGGCTCCGCTTATGGTGCGCAGCGTCGAGTGCTGCTCGAGGGCTTCACGAACTGGACTTGACCCTATTGCCCTGCCGCCGACCTGGTTCAGGAAACGGTATTAAATGAGCAAGGACCTGATGTGGCTGTCCAGACGAGGTATCATATGAATTGGCCCGGGACCACTGACCCATACTATTTGTATAATACGAGTGAAAATAACGCCCGCAAAACCCTCTATGGCGTCACTGGGATTCCCTATCTGAAAGTGGACGGGGTGCAGACTCCCTCACCGACTAGTTACACTGCCGTGCGCAGTGCAATCAATTCACGCCGGGCAATCGCATCGCCGTGCACGATTCGCGTGAGCACATCCTTTATGCCCACTTTGCCCGCAGATACGATCTATGTGACCGTGGAGGTGACGGCAGACCAAGACATGCTTGCCGCCACCAACCGCCTCTATGTAGCCCTTATTCACAGATGCCATACAACGGGCATTCTGCGTTGGTACCAGTTCCGTAATATGTGGCCGAACACGACCGGCTATTCCTTTACACTGAATCAAGATAGCACGCTGGTCTATACAGTCGCTTGCACAACCAGCACGGGGTGGGATTTGAACGATATGCGCTTTATCGCTTTTATCCAGAATTCCAGCACGAAAGAAGTCTTGCAGTCCGGTTTTGCGGAGGTGACTACGATCCCACTTGTCATCAATGAGTTCATGGCCTACAATGTGAGCGCCGTGCAGGATCCAGCGGGCGACTATGACGATTGGATTGAAATTTTCAATACGAGCGACTCCGATGTGAATATGCTGGGCAAGGCACTCACGAATCAATGTGCAGATCCGGACAAATGGGTCTTTCCCGACACCATAATACCTGCCGGAGGTCATTTGGTCGTCTGGTGCGATAATGAGTTGGCGGAGCCGGGCTTGCATGCGAACTTCACGCTAAATCAGACGATTGACACTCTGGTCATGTATGACAACCTGGCCACCTGCTACCTCCAGATTGATCGCAAGATCTATCCGGCACAGAGTCAGGATATTTCCCTCGGAAGGGTATGCGACGGGATGCCGACTTGGGTTCAGTTCACGACGCCGACTCCCGGCACGGCCAACAGCGGCTGCGCGGACAGCGTCCAGAACCTCGCGGCCCTTGTCGAAGGCAACAGCTTGCACCTATTCTGGCCACCGTATCATTGGGCCACAGCTTACACGATATACCGCCATGATGAATGCCCATTCGAGCCGACACCCGGCGATTCCATCGGAGTAACAACCGATACAAGCTTCGTGGATACGGATATTCTGCTCACACTGCCTTCGGCTTCCTATCGGGTGACGGCGACTCCATAGCGCGAGCGCCAGCCTTTAATAGAAGCCGACTTGAACGAAAATACCAATTCTCGCCGCCAGATGCGATACACTCAAGGCATCTGGCGGTCTCCCAAGTTGGCATCAGGATGAGGTTACAAAGGGTTAAAACCCCTTGCCCGACATGAAGGGCAATGGGCTTCAGCCCCTTGTTTGGGCGGGTGGCGAGGGCGAACAGCAAATACAATTTCCCTACGGGCTGGCTCTGCCTGCCTTGGCGCCGCGGCACGCGTCTCGCGTGCCCGGCCGAATGGATGCGGGGCAGGGGAGACACCTGCCGCCGCGCATAAGGGATTTCGGGCGGGTCTGGGGACCCGCCTCGGCGAGGGAAAGTTTCATCCTGCGCCAGCGGAGGAGAGGCACGGAGAGACCGCGCCGAGGCCTTATGGGTCAGTTATGTTCGTCTATCACGACTTCAAGAACGCCGTGACTGGTTTATTCGCTTAATATCAAAAGGTTACAGATAATCACACGAGGGTAAGCCAAAAAACCACGAAAGCTGGCAGGCGAAACGAAATCTGCTTTGTGCTTTCTTTCTCTTGACATTCACGACTTGAAAGCGTATATTTAATAGCCTGAATTAGCTTCATTTTCGACCTGATGTAAGACACTGAATTTAAATAACATGGAGACAAATGCCATGAGATTGCCGAAGATTTGTATCATGACGGCGGTTGTGGGAGTGCTTCTTGGCGCTGTTGCACCGGCTCTCGCCCAGCCCTATTTTCAAGCCAACATGGCTCTTAACCCGGAAACTCAGAAACTCTATTTGTCTGTAAAGACGAACATTTGCGGATTCGCGGGCTATTTTACGATTACTCCGGAATCGCTCGTAGTTCCTGGCTACAGCAATCAAATCGCCTGCGATACGGTGTGCTATCCAAACGATACAAACTATGTCTGCATGGTTGACTTTGAAATTCAAGTTGTTTCCGGCCTTGAGATCGGAGATTCCGTGACTTTTGATGTCCAAGTTTTTCAGAGCGATGGACAGTTTTTTGCTTCGGTAGATGATGAGTTGTTCGTGCAGGCAGGCCCGACACGGGATGACCCTGTATTTGGCTATCGCGATGACTGCGTGCCGGATGTTCCAAGCGCGGTTGAGCGGGATGAAAGCTACTGCTTGTGGTTGTGCCATCGCACCTACATTATCCCGATTATTACCCCGCCACCCATTGAGGGTATGCCGGTATTCAGAATTCGTCCGGGTTGTGACCAGTACATCCCCGATCCCTATGCTGCATGCGCTGTGGACACCTGCTCGAATAATGCCAATGAAGGTGTGCTGAGTTGGCATGTTACAGTTATTAATCCCATGCTCGGGTTCTTGGTCATCATTTATTGTGATGCGGCTCCCGGTTGCGCGTGCTTGGAAGGACCGGACTATGTTCTGCCGGTTGAGCTTTCGGCTTTCAACGCCCTCGCCGGCAACGGTTATGTGGACCTCTCATGGACAACCGCCAGTGAGCTGGACAACAGCTATTTCAACATTTGGCGACGCGCCGGTAGTCAAGACTGGCTGACAATTGCCCCAGGAATCCCGGGACATGGAACCACGGCGGAAGCCCAGCATTATTCGTATCGGGATGGCGCCGTGATCAATGATGTCTCTTACGAATACAGGCTCGAATCGGTTGACATCAATGGGGAACGGCACACTTACGACCGCATAGTGACGGCGACACCCCATGCGTTCGAAGTGCCTGTCGCTTACGAATTAGCGCAGAACTTCCCGAATCCTTTCAATTCAATCACATCCTTCGAATTCGCTTTGCCCGAAGCAGGTCATGTAACCCTTAAGATTCATGACATTCTTGGGCGGGAAATTGCGACGGTCATTGACGGGAATTTGGGAGCTCAGCGGTACCGTGCGACATGGAATGCGGAAGGTCTCTCTTCAGGAGTCTATCTCTACACGCTGGATGCGGGCGCTTTCACACAGACCCGGAAGATGCTCTTCGTGAAATAGGCGAGTGGATGTGAGCCTGGGGAGATTGCGTTTTTGAATGAATGGATAGCGAGAATTAGATTCTGGAGTAAATGGCGATGAAAAAAGTCTCGACTTATTTGATTTTCGCCCTATTGGCATTTGTCGCCCTGGGGAATAGCAATGTTTGGGCACAGCCATGTCCGGACTACTACGAAGTCAATGTCTATGAAAGTGTCTGCGTGCTTATTTGCGGGTTTGACTATGTGGCGGTTGGCCTCATTGCGTGCGGGCCATACGACCCTGCTCGTCCGCCGGTCTATGTCATTCAACCCGGATGCGACCCAAATGATACCCCCTGTGATTCCAACTGTAGACGCCCGACGGATTTCTGCTTCGGTAACCTCTACCATGTACTTCACTATGGCCATCCCATCGGCCCCGACTCGGCCTATTGGGAAGTAGAAATCTACAACTATATGTGCCCGAATGACACCTTTTGTATTTGCTTCACCTTTGAACGCATGTTGCCTGTCGAATTGACCGCATTTTCAGCCCTTGCGGGCGACCGGGAAGTTCGGCTGAGTTGGACCACAGCCAGCGAGGCAGAAAATGACCATTGGATCATTGAGCGAGCAACCTCTGCCAATGGACCTTGGACAGCGATTCATGAAGAGCCGGGGCAGGGCACGGTGAGTACCGAGACCCATTATTCCTATATGGATCGGACTGTGCAGAATGGGGCAATCTACTGGTATCGGTTGACCGATGTGAGCATGATGGGAGCCCGTCAATCCCATTCTCCCATTAGCGCAACGCCCGGAAGTCTGTCCGGAGAGATTCCTCGTGAATTTGTTTTGAGGCAGAACTTCCCGAATCCTTTCAATCCGACAACGACTTTCGAGTTCGCGCTTCCTCAGGCGGGATTCGCGACTCTGAAGATCTATGACCTTCTCGGACGGGAGGTGGCGAGCGTCGTTGAAGGGAATTTGGAGGCGCGCTGGTATCAGGTAACATGGAATGCGGGCAATTTGCCGTCCGGAGTTTATCTCTACACTTTGGCCGCTCCGAACTTCTCGGATACACGCAAGCTGCTGCTCATGAAGTAACGCAACCAACTCAAAGATTGCGAGCCTCGCTTGGTGCTGCCAGGCGAGGCTTTTTTTATGCCTCGAGTCAAATGACAAGAAATCTTCTTGACAAAAGGCGCGAGGAAAGCTATATTATGACTCGCGCCTAAGCTCTAACATGGTCGTATGTGACTAACGAAGAAAGCCCCCTGCCGAATTGAATCCTACCAATCTATCGCGTCCTATCGCCGGTGTCATTGACCACACCCTGCTGAAACCTGAGGCAACCGAGGAACAGGTGCGCAAACTCTGTGAGGAAGCAAAAGAACACGCCTTCGCGTCCGTTTGCATCAATCCAACCTATGTCTCATTGGCAGCGGAAATGTTGCGAGGTTCCGCCGTGAAGGTCTGCACGGTGGTTGGCTTCCCTTTGGGTGCGCACAAAACGGAAATCAAGGTAGCCGAGGCTCGATGTGCGATTCACGACGGAGCCGCTGAGATTGACATGGTTATCAACATCGGAGCGCTGAAGAGCGGCGAAGAGGAGCTTGTCCACGAGGACATTCTTGTGGTCGTCAAAGCGTGTCATGAAGCAGGGGCTGTATGCAAGGTCATCATTGAAGCGGCTCTGTTGACCGACGAAGAAAAGGCGCGTGCTTGTCAGGCGGCGCGCCGGGCGCAGGCCGATTTCGTGAAGACTTCCACGGGATTTGGTCCGGGAGGTGCAACGGTTCACGATGTCCGCATCATGGCGGAGGCAGTCCGCGGCACTTCAATGGGCATCAAAGCGGCAGGCGGCATTCGCAGCTTGGCCGATGTGCAAAAAATGCTGGAGGCGGGTGCAACGCGCATTGGCACCAGCTCTGGCGTTCAAATCATGAAGGAAGTCAGTCCGTCGAAGGAAGCGTAAGTTCTGCCATTCACGAGGATTCAAGCTTGCGAAAATTTCGCAGCTATTCTGACTTAACAATTGAAACACAGGAGCAACTATGTTACGCGATCCGCGTATCGAAAAATGGGCGGATGTGATTGTCCGCTATTGTCTGGAGCTCAAATCGGGCCAATGGCTTCTTCTTCAGGGAAACTCGCTGGCCTATCCACTCCTTGAGGCACTCTATCGGGCGACGCTGAAGGTTGGTGCGAGGCCGGATTTGCGCATTGGCTTTCCGGAATTGGAGGAAATCTTTTTGCGCGATGCCCCCGAAGACACGCTCGATTGGGTATCGCCATCCATGAAGTACGAAATGGAGCATGTTGACGCCCGCTTTGTCATTCTGAGCACGCACAATACAAAGAATCTGTCGGGCGCTGATCCGGCGCGCCAGCAGCGACAGGCCAAAGCACGCGGCGCGCTGCTGCAAACGATGCTTGAACGCGCCGCGAAAAAGGAAATGCGCTGGTCGTTGACGCTCTATCCGCATCCTGCGGCGGCGCAAGATGCGGAAATGGGCATGGAGGAATACGGTGAATTTATTTTCGATGCCTGCCTATTGAACTACGACGACCCCATAGCCGAATGGCGGAAAGTGGAGACCAGTCAGGAGAAATGGGTTCAATTTCTGAATCAGTCGAAGGAATTACATTTTAAAGCGGATGGAACCGACCTGCGAGTCAAAGTGGACGGGCGGAAATGGATTAATTGTTGCGGTCATGAGAATTTCCCGGACGGAGAGATTTTCACCGGCCCGATAGAGGATGGAACCGAGGGCGTGGTTCGGTTCACTTACCCGGCGGTGCAACACGGCAGGGAAATCGAGGGCATCGAATTGAAGTTTGAGAAAGGTGTTGTCGTCAAAGCGAAGGCGACGAAGAACGAAGCCTACCTGCAGAAACTCCTCGATGCGGACGAAGGGTCGCGGCGTCTTGGAGAAGTCGCCATCGGCACCAATCCACGCATTCAGCGTTTCACCAAGAACATCCTCCTCGACGAGAAAATCGGCGGAACCTTCCATCTTGCCATCGGGGCATCCTATCCGGAAACCGGCGCGACGAACAAATCGGCGATTCATGTGGATATGATTTGCAATTTGCGCGACGGAGGACAGATTTATGCGGACGGCAAGCTCTTCTACAAGGACGGCAAGTTCCTCATATAGACGAGGTGTTTCGGGGAGTCAGACTCAGAAGAAAGTGGCGACAATGTAAATGAGGCTTAGGGCAACCAGTCCCGCAGCCAAAGCCCAGCAGATCACATTGTACACAAGACTGTTCACATAATCGCCCATGAGCCGCCGTTCATTCACGAGAATCAGCATCGGAAACAGGATAAACGGCAGGATGACCCCGTTGAGAACCTGAGAGAGAAACATCACTCGAATCAGCGGAAGGTCAGGGATCAAGACGATAAGGACTCCGACGACAATCAGGGCTGTGTAGAGGATATAGAACTGACGGGCTTCATGGAATTTCTTGTCGAGACCCGATTCCCAACCGAAGCCTTCACAAAGCGTGTAAGAAGTTGAGAGAGGCAGAATCGAGGCGGCGAAAAGGCTGGCGTTTAGAAGACCGAATGCAAAGAGAAGCGCACTGAAACGGCCGGCCAAGGGCGCGAGCGCTTGCGCGGCCTGCCCCGCCGTCTCGATGCGGATTCCGCTCTGGTGAAGGGTCTGTGCACACACCACGACAATAAAAAGAGCCACAACGCAAACGACAATGCCGCCGAGAATCGTGTCCAGGCGAGAGTACCTGTAGTCTTTGAGAGCAATGTTCTTTTCCGCGACGGAGGCTTGCTGGTAGAACTGCATCCACGGAGCAATGGTCGTCCCGAAGAGCCCGATGAGCATGAGGATATAGGCGGTATCCCGTTCAAAGGCTGGAGTTACCAGCGCTTGGCCGACTTGGCCCCAATCGGCACCGACACGAAATCCGGTGATGATGTAGGCCACATAGAATAGCGCGGCAACGAGAAAGACCTTTTCAACGATTGCATAAGTGCCGGCCAGGACGAGTCCCCAGACCGCGACTCCCGCCAAGGGAACGGTGACCCAGCGGGGAATGCCCAAGATTTCGCCGGCGGCGGCGACCCCAGAGAATTCGGCAATGATGTTGCCGAAGTTCGTGATGAGCAAGGCGGTCATCAGATAGAAGGTCCAGCGCACTCCAAACCGCTCGCGAATGAGATCCGACAGCCCTTTGCCTGTGACGACGCCCATGCGATTGACCATCTCCTGCACCATAATAAGCGCAAGCATCATGGGGATGAAGATCCAGAGCGTCTTCAGGCCAAAGTGCGCCCCCGCTTGCGAATAGGTGGTGATTCCGCCCGCGTCGTTGTCCACATTGGCGGTAATGATGCCAGGCCCCATCACGGCAAAGAAGATGGTGATCCGTGTCCAAAGTGGCAGTACCTTTGATTTGAGTTTCTCTGGACGCATCAAGGTTTTTCTGCTTTCCAATGACGGTAGAAGTAGGGCAAAAGTTCGTCGAACGCGTGCTTCAGAGAGATGACGCCTTTGAGACGCTTCTCTTCATCCACGACAGGCAGAATCAGGAAATCGTAGCGTCGAAATAGTTCGGCGGCTTCACTGATGGGAGTATCCGGGGAGATGGCGATGAGGCGCGGTTGGAGCGCCTGGCTTAATGTTTCCTCCGGCTGCGCCTGCAGCAGATGGCGAAGGGAAATTGCACCAATCAGCCGTCCGTCCTGATCATTGACATAGACATAGTAATACGCTTCAATCTCTTCGGCGGCGCTGCGAACGGCCGCTAAAGCCTCCGCACAGGTGGCACGGCTGTCTATTTCGATGAAATCCGTCGTCATGACGGCTCCAGCGGTGCGTTCCTCATAAGCGATGAGCTCCTGAAGATCTTCCTTGGCCTCCTGTTCGATTTCCTCAATGATTTCGTCCGAGGTATCCTGCGAGAGAGATGCCAAAACATCGGCGGCTTTGTTCGGTTCCATTTCCTCGAGAATGTCGGCGGCCCGATCCGTGGACAGTTCCTCGAAGATGGCTTTCACGGTTTCCTCGTCCGTTTCTTCGAGAACTTCCGCCGCGGTTTCGTCGTCCATCGCTTCCAGCATCGTCTGGCGCTCGGGCTTATCGAGATCCTCAAGAATGTCGGCCAGGTCCCCCGGATGCAACTTCTTCATGTAGTCGGAGCTGATCGTCAGGCGAACCGGCCCCAGAGCGCCTTCCGAGGAGACCGGCTGGACGAATTTCCAGGCGATGAGTTCTTCCTTCAGAGGAATGTGCAGCAAAGAACAAAGGCCATGGACCGGCTGCAGCCATCCGAGGCGACGGAGCAGTCCCGTGAAGCCCACATCCACATGAATCACCCACTGTTTGTCGCCGACAAGGAAGTGAACATCATTGACGCGCTCGACTTTCGCGCCCTCGACATCCACAATCTGCTTATCCCATAGCAAGTCCCGCAGCGAGATGTCGTTCGCCCCGAGCTCCAGCGGTTCGATGCGCCGCTCATCCACGGTGAGACCTCGCCGGGAGACCAGTTCCATATAGTCGTCTCGGCTCGCCGGATAGAACGCGAAGGTTTTTCGATGGCGCAGCACAATTCCCCGCAACCGGGGATACATTTCCCCCGCGGTTGCCACGACATCATAAATCGTGCCCATAGCCGTCTTCAGCTCGCGGCTGCGCGCACGGCGCCCGATGATACTCGAAAGATAAACAAATTCTTCGCGTGGAATGCTTTCTCTCATCATCCTAAAAAGCCTCAATCGCCAGAACAAATTTACATATTTCCGTTCAAGGAATCAAGCAGAAAAATGTGTATTCCTTGCTATTATCCTTCCTTTCTTTGTCGAATGAATCTTAAGCCAATCTGAGGAGACCCTGATGGCACGCATTGCCCCTTTTCGAGCTTATTGCTTTGATCCATCTGTCGTGGGAGATTTAGCGCCCGTTGTCACACAACCGTATGACAAGATTGGGCCGAAGCTCCAAGACGAGTACTATGCGCGCAGCCCTTATAATATGGCGCGCATCATCAAATCCAAAGAACAAATTGCCAATCCTGCCACGGACTACCCAGAGGCCGGTCGGCTCTTTCGTCAATGGTTCTCCACTGGAGTCCTTCGGCAGGATTTGGAGCCCGGTTTTTATCCTTACTATCAACTCTTTACGGTGAATGGGCGTGAGTTCACCCGGAAAGGCTTCGTCGCATCGGTCGCCTTAGAAGAGAGTCAGGTGCGGGCGCATGAACGGACATTGGCGGGCCCGAAAGCCGACCGACTGCGTCTCTTGCGGCAAATCGAGACCAGCGACGAGCTCATTTTCATGCTGTTTTCGGATGCCGCGCGCAAGACCGTCGAAACGATGGATCGTGCCATTGCCAATACCCCACCCTTTATCGAAGTGAAAGATGATTTCGGCGAAACACATCGGGTTTGGAGGATAACGGACAAGAGCATTTGCAAAGGACTTTCGAGCTTTCTTGCCGATCGAGAGCTGCTGATTGCGGACGGACATCACCGATTTGAGACGGCGCTGAATTTCAGACATCTGTGCGAGGATAAAAGCTGGAAACCCCTTGGAGTGGAAAGCTTCACACACCGCATGATGGCGCTCTTCCCTATGGACGATCCCGGCCTTGTGATTTTGCCGACGCATCGTCTCATCCACAGCGTGAAAGATTTTGACGGCGCGCGTCTTGTGGAACAGTTGTCGCAATGGTTCCGTATCGAGCCTATCGGTTCACGCGAGGCGCTTTTCGCCTTCATGGAAGCTGGACGCGATGACCATGTCTATGGCTTGCGAGCCGTCGGCACGGCAGAGCCCTATTACCTCCTGCGGCTGAAAGACCTGCGTGCTATGGACGAAATAGCGCCTCCGGGTCTCTCGAAGGAATCGAAAGCCCTTGATGTCGTCATTCTGCATACACTGATATTGGACAAACTTCTCGGCATAGACGCCAAAGCGCTTGAAGCCGAAACGAACTGTTTCTATGCGCGCGACCGCGAAAAAGCCCTCGAGCGAGTGGGAGATGGCACGGTTCAGGCCGCTTTTCTCGTTAATCCGACGCGTGTCGAGCAAGTGCACGCGGTGGCCCAGCAAGGCGAGCGCATGCCGCAGAAATCCACCGATTTTTACCCGAAATTGCTGACAGGCCTGCTCATGATGAAAATGGAAATCGAAAAACCTTGATAGAAGACGGCAGCCCAACTAACATAAAAGCCACCGCGGCACAAGCGGTGGCTTTTTTTAGATAGAGCTCAAGGACAAGATATACTGGTTCTCAGAGGCACATAGACATGTGGCGCGGCGGGGAATCTCCTGATTCACCCCGCGCGAAGATACTCCTTTCCTACGGGCTGGCTCTGCCTGCCCGACTTGCGAGTCTCCTTCCGATAAGGGGCGGTCAGAGGCCGCCCTTAGGAATGATTTCTTTTCGCTAGTGCTGCTTGCGAGAAGGTTTGACTGTTGAGTCATCTTCAGTAATCGGCAGGGCGCAACCCGCTTCTCGGGAACGATGGGAGACATGCAGAATGTGTAGCGCCCAGCTTGCTGGGCTTAGTGCTACAGGAGTTTCCCGACACCCATGCGTCATCGCGATTCAGGAGAGTAACAACGCCCAAATTGGTAAACATTACCATAGGCGACTTGATAGCCCAGCAAGCTGGGCGCTACGAGCTCAAGCCAGCAGCCGACACCGCTATTCGTCATGTTCCCGCGCAGCAATTCTCTTAGCCAAATCCTGGACTCTTATTCTGATGGAATCTACCGGAATCCGAATGCGGCGAAGTTCAGTAAGTTGAGAAACGGCTGTCGCGGTGTCTCCTCGGCTGAGGGCATTGGCTGCGAGCTCGAGCCGCGCAGGAGCAAACGCCGGATAAATCCCGAGCGCCGTCGTCAGGAGCGAATCGCAAGTGACGGAATCCCCGCCTTGGCGCGCAACCAGCGCGGCGTGGTAGGGCCACTCAGGACTTCCCGGATCGTACTTAGATATCTGGATGTAGAGAGATGCCGCCGCATCAAATCGTTGGAGTCGTTCCAAAATATCCGCTCGGAGCGCCGATACTTCAATAGGCACGATGCTCCGGGCAGGAATGCGTCCTTCCATAAAAGAAAGAGCCTCTCCATATCTCCCCTCTTCGTACAGCGCTCTGGCCTCTCCAACAATCTGATTCAACGGTGTGCCATGAAGAGAATCCGGCGGCGCCATGCCAGCCTCTTCAAATTCCCGCCGTGCCTCATCGAAATTTCCGACTTGCCAGAGCGACCGAGCCAATTCCAAATGGGCCTCCTGAAAATCCGGTTTCTCCGCCAGAGCACGGGTGAAAAGGGGAATGGACATTCCAATCTGGTCGCGGTTCACAGCCTCGCATCCTAAATTGTAGAAATCCAAAGCGGGAGCGGTTAGCTCGCCGCGCAGCTTGGACGGGAAGTTAGCCACAATCAGCATAATTAGATAAATTCCGAGCGCTGCGACGACTCGAACAAAACGGCGTTCTCGCAGCGCTCTGAAAATGCCGACCAGAAATCCGCCGGCTATGGGCAACAATGCCAAAATCATGGGGAAACGGTATTCGGACGCCGAAAAGAAAACCACGCAAACGAGCAAGTAGGCCACAAGGTAGAGCGCAAGCAACTTCATTCCCCGACTCCAGGGCCGACAAAGAAAGAGACCGGCCATAGCCAGTGGGAAAAGAAAGCCCCAAGTCAAAGGCATGAGCCGCACCATGGGACAGAAGTTCTTGACTGCCGCAAAGCTGAAATTCGTGCGAATCTCGCCATCTTGAATGGTCAGCCAAAACTTGCGAGCGAGAGTCTTTAGCCACGCACCCGGATGATGTGCAATATCCCGCAAACCCTGAGTCATCCAATAGCGGGAGGCTTGCTCAAGAGTGAGGCTTCGTCCCAAACGCTGTTCAGCTTCCTGCCGGTAGCGTTGCGTTTCAGTTTGTGGATCTGAGGCTTCCAGCCACGGCAGTTCTTCATAAGCGCCCAAAGCCCCGACCCGATTTCCGATGTAGAAATTGATTCCGACCGATGATGTTGTCAGCAGAAAACTGCCACCACTGCCAATGTTCCGCACAAAAACAGGCGATAAGATGGCGACAGTACCGAGAAGAAATGTCGGTATGACCAGCCACCGCAGCTCGACCTTCCCTCCAGAGAATTCTTCCCTCTTTGCCCCAAGCCAAACCAAAAACAGCAAAACAAAGAACAGAACCGATGGCCTGGCCAAAGCCGACAAACCGGCCACGCCTCCCGCCACCAGCCAGAGCCACATTTTTGGTTTCTCTCCGCACAATGAAACTGCTAAAATAAGAAGGAAAATTGCGTTCAGAAATAGAATGAGGCTGCTGGTCAAAAGCATGCCATCGAAATAGAGCCACGGGGCATAGAGAAGCCCGAGAAGGCATGTGACCACGGCAACCGTATTGTCGAAAAGACGGCGAACAGCAAAGTAGAGGACGATGAGCGTCCCCGTCGAAAGAAGTATCTGGAAAACAACCGCCGTCGCAGGCTCGGGTTTGGCGAAAAGCGAATAGATGGCGCTAAGAAAGAGAGGATAGAGAGGTGAGAGAAAGAAAGGCCCCTGAGGATGTCCCAGTCCTTGCGCAAGCCTCACAGCCCAGTCGTGGTAATACTTTGCGTCGAGTGTCAGCAGTTCCAGCAGCGGGCCAGACTCGAGCTGCCGAAGATAGAGCAGGCGTGCAAGGATAAATGCAACGGCAATGGGAACCAGATAACGAATGCTCCGACTGGCCATTAGAGAATTGCGGAAAGAGAAGCGACTCGATCAGAAATCAGTCTTATGAAACGCCCGAGGATGAGACGGCCTGTTTGTGCCGCGCAATCTCAGCAGTATTCTCGGCGATGCGGAAGATGACAATGATGATTTCCAAGTAAACCCGGATGCAAATCACGGCCACGAAAAATCCCAGCGGCGCGAGAATAAGCAGCGTGACCACACCGAGAAGCGCGGACTTTGTAAAGACGGCGATAATCGCTGCCAACGCCGCCAAACCCGCTGCAATGATTAGCAGGACATAGAGCAACCTGATAATCTTCGAAGTGATGAAATCCGTGAAGCTGAAATCGAAAAGCGAGCCCCAGAAACCTTTGGACGAGTTCATGATAGTCTCCTTTCATGAAAAAATTGAGATGGAACAGTGCCCACAAAAGCGAATCACAAAGAATCAATTTGGGTCGCTATCCCTTGCGACCCGGTCTATTCTTTCCGCTCGATTTCACCGGTCATCGGAACAAAGACGACGGGAATCAGCGTGTCTGTCGCGACGCGCCCTCCCTCCGTTTTCGTGAGGCGCAGGAGATTCTGCACCCCGTATTCCGGACCCACGGGCACGATCATGTGGCCGCCGGGTCTGAGCTGCTCAAGAAGCGCGACAGGCACTTTCTGGGGGGCGGCTGTGATGATAATCGCATCGAAAGGCGCCTCCTCGGGCCATCCAAAATAACCGTCACCGGTGCGAGTATGCACCTGACCGTATCCGGCCTCATCAAGCTGACGCCGCGCGATCTGGGTCAGCTCAGGAATGATTTCAATGGTATAGACCTCACAACCCATCTCTGCCAGAACCGCCGCTTCATAGCCTGAGCCGGTCCCGATCTCAAGCACCTTCTCACCCTCGGACAGCTTCAAGGCCTCGGTCATGTAAGCGACAATATAGGGTTGCGAAATCGTTTGATCCTCGCCGATGGGCAAGGCATTATCCTCATAAGCGCGGTGTTCGATCCGCTGTGGAACAAAGCGATGCCGGGGAATCTTTCGCATCGCGGCCAACACGCGCTCATCTTTAATACCGCGATAAATGAGTTGCGTTTCCACCATCTTGGCGCGCATCGAATCCGGATTCCAGGTCATCGGCTCCTCCGACATGACCACTTTCCGCAGCATGAGAACAGCCAAGAGGAGTGCGAGAGCTGTAAGTATGACGGCGATAACGCGATGCCCTCGCTTGGCAGGGGAGTTAGGCATCGGGCAACGACCTCCAAAGAGATTTGTGGCAAAATTATCATTGAAAGCGTAATACTGAAAAGTCAGCAGGGCTCCGGGTCGCAGGTTCTTGAGCCAGAGTCGGCAGTAGGCTTCAAGTCCACCCATAGGGTCGCCTGCGGGAGAAATATCAACAGACTCTCCCGATTCATTCGCAAAATTACAGAATTTTGTTCAAAAAAACAAGCCCCCGAAGATCATTCGAGGGCCCGGAGCCGGTCCGCGGGGAGGAAACGGAGCTCGGCTCAGAATTCGGCTGTTTCTCTCACCAACTGCAAGAGAGCAAGCCGCATACCATATATTGAGAGCGTTCCAATACGGGTCGTGGAGAACGAAGCACCGCACAGCCAAGTTGACGAAGTAGCCGGAAACAAACACTGCGCTGCTATCAATCAACTGGCGCGGAGGCATAAAGGTTCCGAAGGAAACCCGAGGAGGGTCAGCAGTGATGGACAGGCCTGCCGTCCCGTGCTCCTGTTGCGAAGCTCCTACTTTTACAGCAACTTACAAAAAACGAAACGCCGTCCACGCAACTTCAATGTGCGACCTCACAAAAACTAAAGTTCCGGCTTGAAGTTTCCGATAGTAGGAGTGAAACGAAAAACTCAGTAATGGTTAGTGGAATTTTTTGTATTAGAAGGAGGTTTCGCCGTGCAGAAAGGAAAAGTGACACGAGGGCCGAGATTATTCTCAATTGGCCAGGTCAATGCCGTGACAGGCATTCCCAAACCGACATTGCGCTACTGGGAGAAGGAATTCGGTGAGTTCCTTGAACCTCGTCGCACCACGGGCAATCAGCGACGATATGATGAAGATAGTATCACCAAGATCGAGAAGATCAACTATCTGGTGAAAGTCGAGGGGTACACCCTGGATGGAGCAAAACGCCAGCTCGAGAGGCTCGAAAAGGTCAACGAGACCGATGAAGCATCGCCGGATCCCATGGCCGAACTGGCGCGCGCCATGTCCGACTATCTTCTGAAGAAAGTAGCAAAGGACTAAACAAAGAGGCCGACGCAAGGTCTCGTAATGGGGGATAGATACTATGAGTACACGGATTAACCACAATCTGCTTTCACTTACCGCCCAGCGTGCGCTTTGGACCACTCAGAAACAGCTTGATCAAGCGGTTCAGCGACTCAGTTCCGGACTTCGCATCAACTATGCGTGGGACGATCCAACGGGGCTCGGAATCTCCGAGAGATTGCGCGCCTCGATTTCCGGCATGCAGGAAGCGGAGAAGAACGCGAACTACGATATTAATATGCTTCAAACGGCGGAAGGCGCGTTGGGCGTCATTGATGAGAAACTCATCCGAATGCGCGCGATTGCCGTTCAAGCAGCCAACGGTATCCTGACCACCTTGGACCGACAGATTGCCAATGTGGAATTCCAGCAGTTGAAGTCCGAGGTGGACCGAATTGCCCGCGTAACCAATTACAACGGCTTCAGTCTGCTCGATGGCAGTCGAGCGGCGGAGAATCCTTCCACGGATTCGACATTGGCCTTGGGCTACAATTATATCGGCACGGCCGGCGACGCGAACTCGATCAAGTTCCATATCGGCGCGAGCAATGATCCCGGACTTGACTACTACTTCATCAATCTTGCCGGCGTGACGGCCTCGTCGCTGGGAATCGAAAGCCTGCATGTGGCCGACACCGCTTCCGCACAGATGGCGATTGATAACATCATCGCGGCGATCAATTCAAAGGATGTCGAGCGAACATTCATCGGTTCGCTGGTGAATCGTTTGCAGAACACGATTCTGGAATTGAAAATCTCCCAGGAAACGGCAACCGCTTCGGAATCCACGATACGCGATGCCGATTTCGCGGCGGAGATGTCGGAATTCACGCGGGCGCAAATCCTCATGCAGACCGGAGTGGCGATGTTGACTCAGGCGAACATGCAGCCGCAGACGATCGCGCAGCTCGTTGGATAGCCGTGACAATGAAGACGAATCTCCAAGAGCTCATCTCCCTTTTGGCCAGCCTCTTTGAACTGTCGCAGAAGCAGGAAGATGCGCTGTATCGCCAGGCCTTGGTTGACATCGAGGTCACTCTGAAGAGAAAAGATGATGTTTTAGGGAGAGTGGGTGTGGCGCTGGGGCGATGTTCCGAGAAGGGCATCGCCCTGATGGACCCGAAGACTTATCCGCCCGACCCGGAGATCCGCGCGCTGCTTTCAGTCGCCGCCTCCTATGTCCGTCGTTTCCAAGCCCACGAGAAATTTGTTCTGACGCAGACGACGAGCCTCCGCAACGACCTCTCACACCGGCTTCTTACGCTACGGCATCGCCGCAGGGGAATCACCGGCTACGCTCAACCGCGGCAGAACCTTCACCTTTTAACAGCAAAGGGATAGCAATCCATGTGCGGCATTGCGGGACAATACTGCCTCGCACAGGACGCGAAGCTCTCGCAATCCGTTCTCGATGAGCTCTGTGCCTCCCTGCAACATCGAGGACCGGACGACGAAGGCTTCTGGAAGAATTCGGTCGTCGGATTGTGCCATCGGCGATTGGCTATCCAAGACATCGAAGGCGGCCATCAGCCGATGCAAGACGCCCAAGGGACGGTGCTTACCTATAACGGCGAAATCTACAATCACCGTGAACTTCGGACAGAACTCGAAGCCAGGGGACATCTCTTCCGAACCCGCAGCGATCCCGAAGTCTTACTGGCCGCCTACGGCGAATGGGGCCAAGAAGCCTGGAAACGACTGAATGGCATGTTTGCTTTTGCGCTGTGGGACGCGGAACGGCAATCTCTCCATCTCGTCCGTGATCGGTTCGGAGTCAAGCCCCTTTTCTTCTCGATCCACAAAAGCAATTTCTACTTCGCGAGCGAACCGTCCGCTCTTTTGCGCTGCCCTGGAGTTGGCCATGCCATAGACCCAAAGGCGCTGCTGAGCTTTCTGCTCTACTTCCAGCCGAGTGATGGGGAGCAGACGCTGCTGCGGGATATTCGCACCGTCGGGCCAGGGGAGGAGCTCGCGATTGGCAAGTCCGGAGTGCAGAAGCGGCGTTGGTGGATGCCGGAAACAGCCTCATATGGCGCGGGCGCTGTTCAGGATGAGGCTCGTGTGCGAAGCCGGCTTCGCTACTTGCTACAACAGTCCGTTCATCGCCAAATGAACGCCGATGTGCCCGTCGGAGTTTGTCTTTCCGGAGGCCTGGACAGCACGATTTTGGCAGCGCTGTTCGCTCAGGCAGCCGCAGAAAAACCTCCGACCTACACCATCTGTCTTGAGGGCGATGAGGAAGAAGCGGATTTCGCTAATGTCGTCGCGTCGGATCTCGGCACAAGACATAAAAACTTCATCGTGACGGCTGATGAATACTTTGAGGGGATGCGAGAGCTCATTCATCTCCGCAAGTTCCCCTGTGTCGTCCCGAATGAACCGCTCATCTACCTGCTGGCGAAACGCATCGCGCCGGAGGTGAAAGTGGCCATGACGGGAGAGGGCGCCGATGAGCTCTTCGGCGGTTACACCCGGCTTCTGTCGGCTGTAGAAGCTCGAGAGACGGCACCACACACCTCAGAGCGGGCGCCATTCACCCATGAGATGTCATCATCGCCCGACGAGGATGAAAGACAATGGGCGTTCTTACTTTCCGTCTATCGTTGGTTCTCCACGGAGGAGCTTCGATGTCTCTTGACTCCTCATGCGGCACAGATTCTGGAGAGCCGAAAAGCTGACTCCCCTCCTGCACAATTCTCCGAGAAGAGCTGGCAGCATTCGGCGCTTGACCGCGCTTTTTTATTTCTTGAGTACTTTCACTTGCCGGGGTTGCTTGGCCGACTGGATGGTGCCATGATGGCCGCGTCGGTGGAGGGTCGAGTGCCTTACACGGATAACGACCTCGTGGATTTCGTGCTACATCTCTCCTCAACCTTCAAATACAAGGGCAGCTTGAAATCCGATAAATTTCTCCTTCGCAAGACGTTTGAAGATCTCGTCCCCGCCCCGATCCTCAGGCGTCCCAAGAAGGCTTTCCCAGTGCCTCTGGAGGGTCTCTTCCAAACACCGGCAGGACAAGCCGCCAAGAAACAGATTTTGGAGTGCGAGCCTCTTTTCCATTATATAGATCGAGAGACTCTGGGGCAATGGATGGAAAGAGGACGCGGATTGGGCTTTGCGCTTCAGGTGTGGAAATTTTTAAGCGTGGCCTTGTTTCTGGAAAACAACCTATCCGTTGCAGATTCGCGTGGTCATCGTCCCGGGGAAAGGAAAAACTCAAGTCCGCGTGGGATAAGGCCGATAGAAAAGTTGAACCAGTGGCATGAGGCGCCTGTTTTCCCGACGCTATTTGAATACGAAGGACCCTAAAACCATAATTTTCCATTCTATCGGAGGAAGATGATCAATGAGTACGCGAATCAACCACAACATCCTGTCATTGACAGGGCAGCGCGCAATCTGGACGACGCAGCGGGAGCTGGACACGGCGGTACAGCGCCTGTCTACCGGTTTGCGCATCAACTACGCCTGGGATGACCCGACCGGTCTGGGCATCTCGGAAAGGTTTCGGGCTGCGATTTCAGGAATGCAAGAGGCTCAGAAGAACGCCAACTACGACATCAACATGCTGCAGACAGCCGAAGGCGCGTTAGGGGTCATTGACGAAAAGCTCATTCGCATGCGAGCGATCGCCGTGCAGGCCTCCAACGGCATCCTGACTACCTTGGACCGCCAGATTGCCAATGTCGAGTTCCAGCAACTGAAATCCGAAGTTGACCGGATCGCCAATGTGACGAATTACAACGGCTTCAGGCTTCTGGATGGTACCCGGGCAGCGGACACCGCCAGCACGGACAGCACGATGGCCTTGGGCTACAACCTCGTCAGCACCGCGGGCAGTGCGACGGCTATCAAGTTCCACATCGGCGACAACAACATTGCGGGGTTGGACTACTACTTTGTCAATCTGGGTGGGATGACAGCATCGGCACTCGGATTGGCCGATCTCCAAATTGCTGACACAGCCAGCGCGCAGACCGCTGTGGATAGCATCATGAGCGCGATCAACTCGAAGGATGTGGAGCGAACCTTCATCGGCAGCTTGGTCGAGCGTCTGCAGAACACCGTGCTGAATCTGATGATCTCGCAGGAATCGGCCACGGCGTCCGAGTCCACGATTCGCGATGCGGACTTCGCGTCAGAAATGTCCGAATTCACGCGGGCGCAGATCTTGATGCAGACCGGTATGTCGATGCTGGCTCAGGCGAACATGCTGCCACAGACGATCGCTCAGCTTGTCGGCTAACGGCTTCGAACGGGACTCCTTACAAAAGTGGCCACGGACCTCGCGCAATGCTTGCGGCTGATGTGGCTGGTCTCGCGGGAAGCCAGACACCACTTTTGTAAGGAGGACCTATGGCGATTGGAGCATCACAGGTTACCGGCGCGGTTTCCGGCATTGACTGGGAGACGACCATTGCCCAGCTCATGGCCATCGAGCGGCGTCCGGTT
>Ga0315289_10000097_pt1 | contig 136081 bp, 130 predicted proteins | sample YL17G11_40_MG_FD_203452 | JGI IMG/M metagenome (GOLD analysis project Ga0315289, IMG submission 203452) | Sediment microbial communities from Yellowstone Lake, YNP, Wyoming, USA - YL17G11_40 | ecosystem: Environmental > Aquatic > Freshwater > Lake > Sediment | place: USA: Wyoming | collected... | reverse complement strand
TCATTGGCAGGCCCGCCATGCTCACAGTAGTGTAGGTGTGCGTTTGCGTCACTGTCTGAGGTGTGGAAGTCGTTCCGGCTGCCAATGTGTCCTGGGCCGTGGCACCGTCACCGAATGTCCAGTTGACCGTCAGCGGGTCGCCCTCCTCGTCTGATACTGTCACGCTGAATGTCTGGGCGTTGTTGACGACCGCGTAGTAGGTCGGGTCAAGCGCCGTCTCGAACACAGGCCTCTTGTTAGCAGTGTTCGGGTAGAGGTCGTACCAAATCCATTCATAGCCCTGTCGGGGAGCCCTGTAGGGGTGTTGGGTGAAGTTTCCCCAGCCGAGCCATCGCTCGTCGGTGACGCCATATAGTCCGAGCCGGTAGACGGGTGGGTTCTCGGTATAGCTGTCGTAGATCCACTGCTGAAGCTGATCAACCATGACCTTCCTCGCGCTCTTATTCAATTCACGATGCGCTAGGTGCCACAGAGCGTCATAGTCACCAGGGGTCGGGCCCATGGGCATCTCGCAGTTGTCTCCGCCGGGGTACATCGAGCTCCAGAGCCATACGCTGAGGTCTGTGAGTGGTTCAGGGTCCCAGTTCCAACCCCAGACCCACATATCGTAGTTGGCCTTGTACCAGTCTGAGTTTACCATTACGGTTTCAGATACCACTGAAAAATCGAATCGTATGCCGGCATCTTTTGCCCAACTTACCCAGTTCTGCCCTATGGATGCTAATGCCGGATCGGTGTTCGGGACTCTCAGTCTGAACCGGAGCTGGTCTCCAGCACTCGCCCAACCCTGCTGAACCGAATAGGAATCAGCTGTCGCTTCCAGATAGCCGTCACCATTTGTGTCCGCATAGCCCGCTGCTGTCAGGTTCTCCTTCGCCTGCGCTGGACTGTAGGGCAGCTGGTTTTCAATTGTCTTGTGCCAGTACCCGGGCTGGAGCACTGAATCAGCGATTGTCGGAAGGCCGAAAAAGAGGTCGTCTTTGATCATCTGCTTGTTCTCCGTCATCATGATGGCCTTTCTAACAGCGGGGTCCAAGAGGAGCGGATTCCCCTGACCGTAGGTCGGGGTTCTGTTCTCCATAGGGATGGCGTTGATCGCTACATCGTAGATTCCAGGTTCGCTCACTGCGAATTTCATGACGTTCACATTGGCGTTGACTCCAAGCGAATTGAGGTATAGGTTCATATTCCCGGTCAAGACCACGCAGTCCTCTATACCGCTGTTCATGGCAATCACGGTAGCGGTCATATCCGAATAGAGTGTGATGAGCACGCTCTCCATGTCGAGGGTCCACCCATAGTCAGTCGCGCCGTGATAGTTGGGTGCCCTGGCGAATCTCCACCACGAGTTCTTGACCATTGAGTCGAAGTAGAACGGCCCGCTCCCGATCGTGTCGCCCGGATCGATGGGGCTCAGTATCTTGTTCTTGGCGACCTGCGACCAAACGTACTCCGGCACTATGGGAATGAAAGTAATGTCGTCCAATAATGTGGCCTTCGGGTACGCCGTCGTCACAGTTAACTGGTAATCATTGATCACATTGATTTCGGTGATATCGTTCATATAGAGGTCCCAGGAACCTCCAGGGTTCGCCATGATTGTCTGGAAGGTAAAGGCCACATCGTTTGCCGTGAGAGGATGCGTAGTGTCAGTGGGATCAACCTTGTTTCTGAAGTACGCGTTATGAGTAAGGTTGATGGTCGTGGTCATCGAAGTGTCAGGATTGATGACCTGGTAGTAACCTGTAGCGAGGTACAGGACTGGGCCATTACCGTCCTGGTCGTACGTGAACAATGTACTATAGATCATGGCACACGCCATCCAGTCTTCCCACATCACAGTGTTGAACGGGTTCCACCACGTGATATCCATCCCGGGCCAGCCGAGTTTGACCTCGGTAGCAACTGCAGCTCCCGCAGACGCGTCCTGAGCCAATGGCTTCCCAGTGAGGAACACTGGCACCGCGGACATAACCATGACGACGACGATCAACACCGCTAGCGCACGAACTCCCCCAGAGAATGCCTTCATATCCCTTTGGCCCCCCCAACTTAGGCAAAGAAAAACGGCTTAGCACTATATAAATAATCTGCAACAGAGGAAATCCAAAATTGTCATGAATGGCTCTCACCTAGTTGAGAATGAAAAACCGTGAAGAGGTTTCTTCGCGGGCCGACGACGCCCCGAGGAAACCTCTTACCCACTATAGGTCACGCTTCGAGAACAGCTTTCGCTCAACCTATCACATAATGCGCTTGGTTGTGCAAAGTGCTCCGAGAAGCTGCGATCTGCCGTGATGGAACGTCACCATTTCCGGGTCTCGCTTGGGCGTGGAAGTTTAGAAAAGAATTCTTATCGTAAACCTCGGAAAAGCCCATAGGCGAGGAATTTTCTTCCTTATCCTCATTTCCGCCAACATAGGACGGACACCCTTAGACCGGGCGGATCCTAATCAGTCGAGATCCGCCCGAAAACCCTTTTCGTTGTGATTTATGTGCCGAAATCTTATATACCAGTCGGACTCTCGGTCCTCTCGCATGGGTAGGGCATCCCATCCAGCCAGCACATAAAGTTTAGATGCTGGAAAGTAGTTAAGTAGTTACAGTACTAGGATAGGAAGGCAATGACGGACATATTTGACAAATCCTGGGACCTCCAAAGAAAGATCGAGGAGAAGACCAAGCACGTAGGCAAGGGCAAGTACGGTAGGGTCTTGAAGATGGCCCGGAAGCCGACCGGGGAGGAGTACATCAAGGTGGCGCAGATCACCGCGATAGGGCTGTTGCTGATAGGCGGTTTGGGGTTCCTGATTTATTGGATATTCGAATATGGCTCAAAGATCCTGACGCACGCATTCAGCTGAGGAGTCGCATACATTTCATTGAGGGATCGTTTTGGGACTGTTTGACATAGAGCCGAAGAAGCATGAACCGAAGAAGGAGGCCGCGCCTCAGCCTTCAGGAGCGAAGGCTCTGCAGTTCATCCTCCAGGGCGAATCCAAGAGGATGCTGGCGTCAGGGGACGCGACGGAATTCGAGATGACGCTCAAGGTCCCCGAAGACGGGCAGATGCACACAATCGCGATCAAGGTCGACACCCTGTTCTCCGCTACAGAGGAAGGGGCTCCGGAGTGGTTCGTCAAGCTCTACGACCCGCTGGGTGTCGTATGGGAGAACACGCCATCCGCGGACCTTGCCACGGAGAGGACCTTTGACATCATGCCTGGCCACGAGAAGACATTCACGCTGAGGATCACGTCTCCTACGGGTGCGAGGTACGGGGACAAGATCACGGTCCTCGTGAACACCTACCTGAAGGACAACCCGAGCATGAACGATGTCGCGACCCTTCAGGCGACCGCGAGGCAGTCGATGCTCGCGGTGAAGACCTCGATCGGGCACGAGAAGACCGTAGCGGACTCCATAGCTAGCAGGGTCAAGCCTAAGCCCATTGGGGTGTTCGCCATACTATCGCCCGCGACAATACGCGGATACGTGTTCGTGGAGGCCATGAATACCGACACCTTGAGAGATGTCGTGAAGGGCGTCAGGAGGACCAGGGGAATCGTCAAGGGCGAGACCACTTTCGCTGAGATAGAGCACTTCCTAACGCCCAAGCCGATCGTGTCTGGCATCGTCGAGGGTGATATCGTCGAGCTGATCGCGGGACCGTTCAAGGGCGAGAAGGCTCGGGTCCAGCAGATCGACCACAACAAGGAGGAGATCACGGTCGAGCTGTTCGAGGCGATGGTTCCCATCCCGGTCACCATAAGAGGCGACCATGTCAGAGTCCTAGAAAAGGAGAGATGAACAACATGGCAGACAAACTCGAAGTCCTGGTCGACGGTGGAAAGGCCACCCCAGGCCCGCCGCTCGGTCCGGCGCTCGGACCCATGGGCGTAAATGTCATCCAAGTCGTGAACGCGATCAACGAGAAGACGAAGGCTTTCACGGGCATGAAAGTACCAGTCACACTCATGGTCGATCCCAAGACGAAATCGTTCGAGATCAAGGTCGGGACTCCGCCGACCTCGGCTTTGGTCCTGAAGGAGATCAAGATCGAGAAGGGCAGCGGCAGTCCGAAGGCTACGAAGGTCGGGAACCTCACTGTCGAGCAGGTCCAGAAGATCGCGGAGATGAAGAAGGACTCGATGCTCGGCAAAGACAAGAAGGCGAGGTTCAGGGAAGTCGTTGGAACCTGCGTATCGATGGGCGTCACGGTAGACGGCAAGGACCCGAAGGTCGTCATGAAGGAGATCGACGCTGGCGGGTACAGAGGCCTATTCTGAGGCAAGAGCTCGATCTACGTTTGAGTCCGATTCCGTTCTAGCAATCGTCCTCTCCTCACGATGTGCTAATGCGCCCTGCTCATCTTCACCCGCACGGCCTCGCAAGCGATGGTGATCACGTCCATTGTCGGGGCCGCTGGTGGACAGTAGGCCGTCTCTAGCTTTGCGAATTCATTCACGGTCATGCCAGCCTGGATTGCCACGGCGAAGGCATTGATCCTCATATGCACCCTCTCCTCGCCGACTATCTGAGCGCCGAGTATCTTCCCGGTCTGGGGGTGCGCGAGCACCTTGACATAAATCTCCTTTCTTCCGGGATAGTAGTCCGGAAGCGTGAACCCCCTCACCTTCCCGATCACTGGCTTGATCCCAGCTGCCTCGAGTTGCGGAGTCGTGGGACCCACTGCTGCCACCTGACAGCCAAAGGGCTCGGTGGCTCTGGTCTGCAGGAACCCCTTCGGAAGCCTCTCATCTCCTCCTGCCGCGTTCACGCCCGCGACCATCGCCATCTTGACCGCGATGGTGCCGAGACCGCTTACAGTCGGTTTGCCAGTGACGATCTCAGGATACTCAGTGCAGTCGCCGACGGCGTACACGCCCTGGACGCAAGTCTCGCATCTGTCGTCGACGACTATCTGCTTGGTGACACCGACCGAGCAACCTATCTGCTTCGCTAGCTCCGTCTCTCCCTTCTGTCCCGTGGCTATGACGATCAAGTCGGCGTAGAACTCCCTCTCCTCGCCGGTCTTCCTGTTCCTCGCGACCACGCCATTTGTCTTGATGTCTCCAAGAAGCTCGGTCACCTCGTGCTCGGTGAACAGCCTCACGCCATGCTTGGTGATCGCATCGGCCATCATCTGGGCCATGTCGTCATCGACCATCGCGAGGATGCAGTTTGGGAGGTACTCTATGATCGTGACCTTGCACCCCCTGATCATCAAAGCCTCGGCAACCTCGAGACCGACCAGGCCTGCGCCTATCACTACGGCCCTCTTACCCTTATACCCCAAGGATTGGATGCCCCTCGCGTCATCGATAGTCCTCAGGACAAACCAGCCAGGCATTAGCTCTCCGGGCTTTCCACCTTCTCTGAAGACCCCCTTGATCGGGGGGACCGATGCCTTCGCCCCGGTGGCGAGAACGAGGGAGTCATACTCGAACTCGTGCTTCTCGCCGTTGAGCGATTGCGCGAATACAATCCTCTTATGTTGATCGACCTTGGTCACGGTAGTCCCGAGCAGCAGGTTGATCCTGCTCTTCTTGAGGCGCTCCTCAGGCGCCTCGATCAGGTTCGTGAGTTCGGGGATTATGCCTGATATGCCGTACGGAAGGCCGCACCTGGAATACTGCGGATAGGTCTCCCGCTCGATCATAGTGATCTCAGATTCCCTGTCCGTCTTTCTCGCGAACTGCGCCGCAGTTCCTCCGCCACAGCCAGCACCTATGATGACTATCTTTCTGGCCATATCCCCACTATCCCCAGGCCATTAGGCATGACCTTTCGGCGATAAGTCGTTTCTCCCTGCCCACGAGTACAGCGAGGGTTTTCATAGGTGTGGCCATGTGAAAACCCCTCATCCCGTAACGGACCCGCCGCTGACGACGAAGGCAATAGCGAATCCCGCGAGCGCGGAAGCCGTGCCAATCAACGCCATTTCAAGCCCGCTTCGACCAGGACGACCAACCGTCACCCTGGCCTTGTACCAGCCGACCAGGAACAGCACAATGGCGCTGACCAGAATGGACGCGACGATTCCCCAGTGTAGCTCGTGCTGCAGCATCATGAAGGGCGTAAGTGGGATCAGAGAGCCTACAATGGCAGCCACTCCGACTAACAGTGCGCTCTTGGCAGCCTGTTCTTTTGCGACAGGGGACAGGTTGAGCTCATAGGACATCATGATCTCGAGCATGGCCTTCGGCTTGGCGACGATCTGGTCCTTCAGGTACTCCATCTCCTTTCCCGCGAACCCCCATCTGGTCAGGATCTGCCGGATCTCCTCTTGCTCGTTCTCAGGAAGGTCCTGCATCTCCCGCTTCTCGCGTTCTAGCTCCGCAAGATAGTGGTCTCTTCTAGCCCTGGTGCTCGTGTAGGCCACCGCGCCCATGGATATCGACTCCGCAAATGTCGCAGCGAGCCCTCCCGCGAGCACAATCTTGAAACTGTCAGAGGCGATCGCGACGCCAAGGATGACTCCCAGCACATTCACTATTCCGTCCTGGCTCCCGAGGATGAAATCCGACAACACACCCGGTTTCTTGTGAGCTTCGACCGTCTACTCACCCTTACTACGAGCGCCAGGATGGTTTTGGCCGTATTTTGAACAGTCCGGTGCATTGTGAGGCCCATGAGCCCGGCAGGATTATGAGATGACACATCGCTGATAGAGTTGGATGTGACGCGTTTGGTCAAAATACTGAAGCAGTCTGGGCATCTAGAGGAGTTCAACAGGGCCAAACTCGAGGAGTCGATCCGCAGGGCCGGGGCGTCGGAGGAGACAGCGCACAGAGTCGCCGAGCGAATCACGCCCTATGAAGGGGAGCCATCAGAGGAGATCAGGAAGGAGGTTGCGGCCGAGCTTGATCGTGAGAACTCGAGGCTCGCAACGGTATACCTCAACACGAGGTACATCAGGGCGAGGACGTCGATGGGCGTATGGGCAGGCGTAGCGAAACTGCACGAGGACACGCTGAGAGAGCTTGAGGCAAAACCTGGTGAGACCGCCAGTTTGGTGGTCGGAGCCCACAAAACCCAGGTCCGAATCGAGAGAGCAGCGACCGCTCAGCCAGGGGAGATGCTGCTCAGCAAGGCCGATCTTGAGAGGCTCGGGGCGCGAGAAGGTTCCCGGGTGGGCTTGAGATTAGAGAGGCGAAAGGAATAGGCGTTGCCTTGTCTCAATCGCGCGCTGCGCAAGTCTATCAGGTCTTGAAGGAGCAGCCAGATTGCGCAAAAAGCCCTACCAAAGACTTATAAACCCTTTCGCTATTCGCTCACCTCCCTAGGCATGTAGGAGAGCTCAGTAAGCTCGCATGTACTACACCGGAGGGATCACGATTGGTAGACCAACACCTCATCGACATCATGAAGAAGCTTCAGGCGGAGTCGAAGCAGAGGAAGTTTTTGGAGTCAGTTGAACTCGCGATCAACCTCAAGGATATCGACCTCTCAAACCCGAAGAACAGGATACAAGAGGAGATCCCCCTGCCCAACGGCAGAGGCAGACAGGTCAGGATCGGCATTTTCAGCAGCTCTGAGATGGCAATGAAGGCTAAGGGCGTAGCAGACGTAGTCATTCAGCCGGAAGAGCTCGAGGAGCTCGCGAAGGACAAGGTGAAGGCCAGGAAGTTCGCCAGACAAGGCGATTTCTTCCTCGCGGAGGCCCCTCTGATGCCCACGATCGGTAAGAGGCTAGGAGTCGTCCTGGCCCCGAGGGGCAAGATGCCGAAGCCGATACCCCCGGGCTCGGACCCGAAGGCGGCCATCGAGAAGCTCAGAGGAAGCGTATCCGTCAGGACACGGGACAAAAAGACCTTCCACCTGCCGATAGGCACCAAGGACATGCCCGCGGACAAGCTCGCGGAGAACCTCGATGCCGTTCTGAAGAGAATCATGTCTAAGCTCGAGCGGGGCAAGATGAACATCCGGTCGGCCTATGTCAAGACGACAATGGGCCCTTCCTTCAAGGTGATGTGAGATGACCGCGCACGTTGCGACCTGGAAGAAGGAGGCGGTCGACAATCTCGCGAAGCGCATCGCCAAAAGCAAGGTCGTGGGTGTCATCGATGTCAAAGGGGTTCCTGCACCGGCGTTCCAGACGATGAGGACGAACCTGAGGGACAGGGCCGAGATCGTGATGCTCAAGAACACTCTCCTGAAGCTCGCGCTCCAACAGGCGGCAAAGGACAGGAAGGGCTTGGACAAGCTCGTCGATGCCGTGGACGGCCAGTGCGCGCTCGTAACCTCCACCCTCAACCCGTTCAGGCTGTTCAAGCAGCTTGACGCGACCAAGACCAAGATGCCCGCAAGGGGCGGCGAAATTGCGCCTGACGACATAGAGATCAAGGCGGGCGACACGCCCTTCAAGCCCGGCCCAGTCGTGGGTGAGCTTCAGAAGGCCGGCCTGCCAGCTGCGATTGAGCAGGGCAAGGTCATAATCAAGAAGGACAAGGTCCTCGTCAAGAAGGGAGATAAGATCCCTAGGGATGTCGCGCTGGTCCTGTCGAAGCTGGAGATCTTCCCTCTCACTGTGGGCCTCAACCTGCACGCGGCGTTCGAGGACGGGATGATCTACAAGAAGGACGTCCTCGCGGTGGACGACGCGGAGTACCTGGCGAGGATCCAGAGGGCTGCGTTCGGCGCTCTCAACCTATCAGTTTTCATAGCGTTCCCGACGAAGCAGTCTATCAGGCTGATGCTCGCGAAGGCCCACATGAACTCGCTGAACCTGGCGGTCAACGCCGAGATCGCGAACAAGGATACGATCAAGATCATGCTCTCGAAGGCGAACCTTCAGATGCTCTCTCTGGCGTCCAAAGTGCCCGCAGCACTTGACGACGACCTGAAGAAGGCTCTGACCAGCACGCCGAAGCCGCCCGAAACGAAGGGCGGAGAGGGCAAGAAAGAGGAGAAGAAAGAAGAGAAGAAGGAAGAGAAGGTCTCCGAGGCGGAGGCTGCGGCCGGCCTGGGAGCACTGTTCGGATAATCGATCAACATAGGAGGCAGAAACATGGAGTATGTGTACAGCGCGATGGTCCTGCACGCGGCGAAGAAGCCGATAACGGAAGAGAGCATCACGAAGGTCCTGCAGGCTGCAGGCGTGGCCGCTAACGCGGCCCGCGTGAAGGCTCTGACGGCAGCCCTAGAGGGCGTCAACATCGACGAGGCGATCGCGACCGCGGTCGCAGCCCCAGTCGCAGCCGCGCCCGCCGCCGGACCAGCTGAGAAGAAGGAAGAGAAGAAAGAGGAGAAGAAGGAAGAGAAGGTCTCGGAAGCGGAGGCCGCAGCCGGTCTCAGCGCGCTCTTCGGGTAAACCCTTGCCTCTGTTCTCTAAACCTCTTCAACAAACCTTAATCAACAAGCTAAACTGAGAAGCTCCGGAATGGAGAGCCATTTCAGCAGATGCGACAAGAGCTTCAGCCAGACTGCTCGAGCATCTTGTTGACTTCCTTCTCGAACAGCGTCACGATCTCCTTCCCAATCTCCGCGCGCATCTCCGGAGGCACCATAGCTATCCCGAGCTTCGCGCCGCACTTCCCGATCTTAAGGATCGCATAGGCTTCCTTCAGCTTGGCCTCCATGAGCTCTTGGACTGCCTGTTTCAGCTCGGCCTTGAGCTCCGGATCTCCCTCGAGTTTCTGACGGACCTGTTTCTTGATCTCGTCCTTGACGAGGTCTTGGACTGCTTCGATGAGCAGGGTCTCAGAGCTGAGCATCGATTTGGTGCTCTTGAGCACGGAGCTTATGAGATCGTCTTCGGTGGCCATCTCTCTCAACCAGTCCATCGACCGCTGTCATAGTTTAAATCGTTTGCCTTCGTCTTGGACTTTCGCGGTGCCTGTGCAAATCCTTTAAGATACACAAACGCCAATAGCGAGGCCGCACTCCAGGCTGAGGCCAATGTGGGAAACCGTTGGGAAGAGCGTGTTCAAGGACCAGCGCACACTATCGTTCGACTACGTGCCCCAGAAGCTGGTCCACAGAGAGGCACAGATGAAGAAGCTGGCCATGCTCTACCGGCCGGTCCTGGAATCGAACTTCGCGCAGAACGCGGTCCTGACCGGAAGCGTCGGGACCGGAAAGACCGCCACCGCCAAGAGGTTCTGCATGGACCTCAAGGACTACGGGGAGAAGCAGCAGAAGGCCATCGACTGGACGCTCGTGAACTGCAGGCAGAGGAACAGCGAGTCCGCGGTGGTCCTGCAGATCGTCAACCACTTCCAGCCGAACTTCCCTGACAGAGGGTTCTCGATCACGGAGATGCTTAGGATACTCAGGAAGGACCTTGAGAAACGAAAGGTCCACCTGGTGGTGGTCCTGGACGAGGCCGATGTGCTCCTGAAGAAGGCCGGCCCGGACATAATCTACAAGCTCACGAGGTTCGGCGAGGAGAAGGTCGAGAGCAAGGAGCTCGTGTCCCTGATGCTCGTCTCTCAGAAGAATGTCTTCGACATGCTAGACGCAGCCTCCGTGAGTACCTTCAAGCGGACCAATATCGTGGAGTTTGGGAAGTATTCCTCCGAGGAGCTCAGGGACATCGTGGCGCAGAGGGCGGCGCTAGCGCTCCACGACGGTTCGATCGACTCGGACTCGTTGGATCTGATCTCGGAGGTCTCCTCAGAATGGGGCGATGCGAGGTTCGCGATAGAAATCCTCGAAAAGGCTGGGATGCTCGCGGACGAGGAGGGCGCCGGCAAGGTCAATGTCGAGCACGTCAGGGCAGCTAAGGCCGAAGCTTACAGCTCGATTACTGAGTCCAAGCTCCAGGGCCTAGAGAAGCATCAGAAGTTGGCTCTTCTGGGCATCGCCCGGGCGTCCAAGGGAAAGGCGTATATCACCACAAGGGACGCTGAGTCGGCGTATGCTGTCGCGTGCGAGGAGTACGAGGAGAACCCGAGGGCCCACACGGCATTCTGGGGGCTCATGAAGGACCTCGACACCCTGGGTATCGTGAGCGCCAAGAAGAGCGGTCCTGGGATATCGGGCAAGACCACGGTCATCACCCTCCTAGACATACCTGCGAAGGTGCTCGAAAAGAAGGTGTTGCAGCTGCTCGATGCAGGTAAATGAACGTTTCGACCGCGCCCATATGCCCACAGTACCTGTTCTGGTAACGTATTTATATAGCGGCCTCCGTGTCGAATTCTAGCCGGGAGGTAAGGATTATCAACGGTCAGGAGAAGCCGGCGATAGACCTAATCCACCCCGAAGAGGGTCTCATGTATGTTGTTAGGGAGCGGAAGCCCTTCCTCTCGTACAAGCTCTTCGAGAACACCCTCGCAGACAACGTTCCCGGCCTCTGCGTGACTCGTCAGTTCCCTGACAAGGTCAGAGAGGCTTTTGAGCTCAAGGACACGCGGATACTCTGGCTCAGCCACACGCCGGGCAAGGACCATCACAACCCCACTAGCATAGGCACGCTTGCGACGATCATATCCTCTTTCATCGAGAGATACGACAGGTGTGTCGTCTTGATAGACGGCCTGGAGTACCTCGTGATCAACAACGGTTTCCAGCAGGTTCTCAGGTTCGCGGAGCACATAAACGAGCAGGTCATGCAGAGCCGCTCGACAGTGTTGATCCCGATAAGCCCCAACGCCTTCAGCGAGAAGGAGCTGGCATTGCTGGAGAGGAATGTTGAGGTCATCCAGCAGCCCGCGCTGAGCGTCGGCCTTGAAAAGGACCTCATGAACCTCATAGACCAGTACCGGTAGACCAGCACTCTGTTTTACGTGGCCAAAGCTTTTGGAGGAAAAAACGTATCCGGCTAGCATGCACAAGACCCCGCTTCATGACGAGCACGTCAAGCTCGGGGCGAAGATGGTCTGGTTCGCCGGCTGGGACATGCCCATCCAGTACACCTCGATCATCGATGAGCACATGACCGTCAGAAGGCACTCGGGCGCGTTCGACGTGTCCCACATGGGCGACTTCATCATCAAGGGCAGGGACGTCGGCGGACTCATGAACATGCTCATGACCAACGAGGTCCGGTCAGCCCCTGTTGGAAGGTGTGTGTACTGCCACATCCTGGACGACAACGGAAGAATCCTAGATGACACGATCGTCACACCTCTGACAAGCGGCGAGTACTTCATGGTCCCCAATGCGGCCACGACCCAGAAGATCGGGGAATGGGTCCAGAAGCATCTAAGGGGACAGCAGCTGATTGACATGTCCAGGGACCTCGCGTGCATAGCAGTCCAAGGCCCAACAGCGAAAGATGTCTTGGCGACTCTCACATCGTTCGATGTCTCTCCGATCAAGTTCTTCTGGGCGGCGTTCATCCGGCTGGACGAGATAGATGCCGATGGGACCGAGCCCACGACCGCACTGCTGCAGGGACGCAGGATGATGAACAATGATGGTCCCGGGATCAAGGCCTTCATCTCAAGGACAGGCTACACTGGCGAGGACGGGTTCGAGATCGTCTGCGAGAACGCGGACGCGGTCGCCGTCTGGAATACGGTCCTGGAGAACGGCCAGGCCTTCGGGCTGAAGCCGATAGGACTCGGTGCGAGGGACACCCTCAGGCTCGAGAAATCCTTGCTGCTCTCAGGGACCGATTTCGATGGCACCCAAACCTCGCTCCAGACAGGCCCTGGCTGGGTGATCGATTGGAAGCACGAGTTCATAGGCAAGAGGGCATTGGAGGAGCAGAAGGACGCCGGAGGGTACGACAAGCTCGTATGCATGCTAGCAAAAGACAAAGGGATTCCCAGGCACGGCTACGATATCCTTTCGGGCGGGAACAAGGTCGGCGCAGTCACGAGCGGGACGCTCTCTCCCGTTCTGAAGCAGGGCATAGCGATGGGCTACGTTCCATTGGCCAAGGCCGAGTTCGGGAATCAGGTTCAGATCAAGATAAGGGAGTCAACAGTCGACGCGGAGATAGTCAAACCACCATTCGTGAAGAGGGATTGAGATGAAAGAGCTCGTTGAGGAACTGATCAAGGTGCCCGGAGTGACCGGGTTCGAGGACGACATCAGAGAATGTATCCGGGCCAAGGTGAAGGCGATGGGCCTGAAGGCGGAGGAAGACAACATAGGCAACCTGATCACCACTGTCGGAGACAAGGGTCCTAGAGTCGTGTTCATAGCTCACATGGACGAGCTCGGGCTGATAGTCTCCAAAATCGAGAAGGACGGATCCATCCGGATAAGGAAGGTCGGAGGGATTGATGACAGGAGCCTTGTCGGAAGGGTCGTGGAAATCAAGACCAGCAAGGGAAAGGTCAATGGAGTGCTCGGCCTGAAACCTCCGCACCTGATGACTGAAAGCGATGACAGGAAGAAGGTCGTTAGCTGGGAGGAGGTCCGAGTGGATATCGGGACTCGGAGCAAGGAAGAGACCGAGAGGCTGGGGATAAGGGTGCTCGATCCAATGGTCTTCAAGAAGGACATCACCTACATCGGCAAGGACCTCATCTGCGCCCGCGGAGTGGACAACAGGGCAGGGTGCGCGGTCATCCTAGACGCGCTCGAGAAGCTGAAGGACCGAAGACTGCCTTTGAAGCTGACTTTTGTATGGAGCGTCCAAGAGGAGACAGGGCTGAAGGGGGCGAAGGTGATCGGGTTCACGCTCCGGCCGGACTATGTCTTCGCCATCGACGTGATGACGACAACAGACGCGCCGATGCAGGGCGAGACCTACGAGCGGGTCATGCTGGGCGAGGGTCCAGCGATGAGGATGTTCGACAACGCGGCCATCGCATCCCCGAAGCTGAGGAAGATGCTCGAGGAGATCGCGAAGGCTTCAAAGATACCGCTGCAGTATGGGACTGGCGGAGGAGCCACGGATGGGGCGGCGCTCCAGGATTACGGCTCACTCATGATGCCCATCGGGATACCGATGAGATACACCCACTCGCCCACGGAATGCGCGAGCATCAAGGACATCGAGAATACTTCCAGGCTAGTCGTGAAGGTCGCAGAGAAGATAGCGAGCGGCTCGAAGGCCCGGTGAGGGGTTGAAGAAGAGAGCGGAGCAGGTACTGACCGACCTGGTCCTGCTCAGGAGCACCTCCGATGACCCTGCCGAGCCCATAGTTGAATACGTTTCTGGCAGGCTCAAGAAGCTAGGGCTAAAGCCGAGACTTCACGGCGATCCCAAGCGGCCAGCGATAGTCGCTCAGTTCGAGACCGGAGGGGTTGCTCTCTCGGGACATCTCGACACGGTCCCGCTGGGGGATGGATGGACTCGCGAACAAGCCGAGGTCGTCGAAGGGGTGATGTATGGCAGGGGCAGCTGCGATATGAAAGGGGGCTGCACGGCGATGCTCCTGGCCGCAGAAGAGCTTGTAGCCACGAACGTGCCGTTCACATTGTGCTTCACGACTGACGAGGAGACGACGATGGTCGGCGCGGGAACGGCGTCGAAAGATCTGGCAATTGCGGGGGCGCCAGCAGTCGTCATCACAGAGCCGAGCGATTTCAACATAGTTGTCAAGGAGAAGGGGCTTCTGCAGTTCTCGATCAGCACCATCGGGAAGGCCGCACATGCGAGCATGCCAGAACTCGGCGAGAACGCCATCGTGAAGATGGTGAAGCTCCTGACGATGCTCGATGACCTACAGAATATCCCGGACGATACCCTGAACAACACGACGATGTGCGTGGACAAGATCAAGGGCGGAACCAGGGTGAACGTGATTCCGGGGGACTGCGAGGTTGAGATTGATGTCAGATACCCCCCTCCTATGAACACGAATTCTGTGCTCAGATTGGTCAGAGACAGGATTGGTGATGATGGCTACAGTATCAGGATCCTGCATGAGCTTCCACCCGTCGATACTGATCCGACCTCAGATGCCGTCAAGACGCTCAAGGACGTCGGTGGCCAGTCGGCTAGGGTTCTAGCGGTCCCCTACGCGACTGAGATGGTGATGTTCCGACCGACTAACAGGAATGTCATGGTCTGCGGGCCCGGTGAATCCAAGGGATGCCACATAATCGACGAGAAGATCGAGGTCGCCCAGGTCGTGAAGGCAGTCGATTTGTACGTGGAATACTGCTCAAGAATGGCCTGACTCGATTGGTCGATGCGCGCCACCTCGTGACAGCAGAAAACGATATTGTCAATGAAGCACATTCGAGCACTAGGAGGGAATGCAAATGACGTGGGCAGAGGCAAAAGGGACTGGAGTCTCTGAAAGTGCATTCGCGGGGTCAACGGCAGACGGCAGCAGCTCTGGCTCAACCGGCCCACCTGTCAGGTTTGCTCGCAAGGTTCCGCTGACAGTCGAGGAACAAAAATCGATTGCTCCAGCTGTCCGAACGGTTGTTCAGAAAAAACGTGGCAAAGGAAAACTCGTTGCCGCGATTGCAGTCGTCGCTGCGGTGATAGTGGTAGCCGCTCTGGGCTACTTCTTCCTCTTCAAGAAAGGAGCTACGAACACACCAGAGGAGGCTTTGACTGAGTTCGTGGACGCATTCAATGGTCGGGACTCGCAGCGCTTGATCGACGTGACCACACTCCACTTCGCGGATTCCGCAACTAAGCAGAGTGAGAGGGAGGGCCTTGAGCTTCTGTGGGCCCAGCAAAACGACATGCACATCACCATTAATTCCATGTCCGTGATTATGCGAGGGGATATGTCCGCATCCCAAATGCAAGGACTCGACGAGATTGTGACACAGGTAGAGCAACTGTACGGCATCGATGTCGTTGACTCATGCGGAATTCACTTCAACTCTACGACAACTCAGACCGGCGAGACTCCGTACACAAACGAGGACGTCATGCCCAGCGTCAAGATCGGGTCGTCGTGGTACATACCAACAGTCTTGCCCTACTAGAGCATTGACGGACTCACAATAGGCCGGGCAGCTAGGGGTACACGCGCGCAACAGTGCGCGGGTACGCGATCGCGTCCCTGATATGGTCGAGCCTGCAGACCCAGGTCACGATGCGCTCCATCCCCATTCCGAATCCTGAGTGAGGCACGGACCCGTACTTCCTAAGGTCCATGTACCAACCGTAGTTCTCTGGGCTCTCTCCCTTCTCGGCCAGTCTTTCGAGGATGAGCGCATTGTCGGTCTCCCTCTCGCTCCCGCCAACGATCTCGCCGAAGCCCTCTGGCGCCAAGAGGTCGCTGTTCTTGTAAGTCCTTGGATCGTCAGGGTTTTCCTTCATGTAGAAGGGTTTGAGTTCCTTCGGGTAGTTCACCACGAACATGGGGATATCCATGTCCTTGGTCAGCTCGCGCTCCTCGATCGCACCAAAATCCGAGCCCCACTTCACATCGAGGCCTTTCTTTTGAAGGCTGTTCACGGCCTCTTCGTAATTCATCTTGCCGAACGGCGGCTCTATCTTCTTCAGAGTCTTCGGATCCCTCTTGAGCATCTCAAGCTCAGGGGAGCACTCCTTGACAGCGCTCTGGAGCATCGCAGTCAGGAGCTGCTCCTGGACTTTCATATTCTCTTCGTTGTCCACCCATGCAGCCTCCATCTCGAGGTGCCAGTACTCTGCGAGGTGCCTCGGAGTCCTGGACTTCTCCGCTCTGAAAGAGGGGGTCAAAGAATAGACCCTGTCACATGAATAGATAAGAGATTCGAGGTAGAATTGAGCGCTCTGTGACAAATACGCGATCCTGTCAAAGTACTTGACCTGGAACAAAGTTGTGCTGTCCTCAGGACACACGCCGGTTATGATCGGCGGTGTGACCTCGAGGTAGTCGTTGTCATAGAACCACGTACGAGCCCCCCTCAAAAGAGCCGCTTTGATCTTCATCACGGCTGTCTGCTCCCTGGACCTGATCCAAAGATGTCTCAGATCCAGAAGGAGCTCCGTGCTCTGGTACTCGGTTATCGGGAACGGCTCCGCGAGGCCAACGAGCTGGAATTTGGTCGCTCTGATCTCGTAGCCTCCTGGCGCGCGCTTGTCCTCCGCGACAGTGCCTTCGATGATGACCGAGGATTCGATGCCGGCCTTCGTTGCGGATTCGAACTCCGGGTCTGGCACAGCCCCCTTCTTGATCGTCACCTGGATTATTCCAGAGACATCCCTGAGCACCGCGAAGACTATCCCACCGCTACTTCGCGTGCGGTAGATCCAGCCCCTGACCTGGACGATTTTTCCAACCATGTCCTTTGCAAGGGCCTTCTTGACTGACAGCATCCAGATGCTGAAGCTACATGGCGAATATAAGCCCTTCGGATGAGTCGCAAGGAACTTATTGGTGCCTCGGCGATACAGCTGGCGTGAACTTGAGAACTGCGGACCTGGACGATCTCCCGGGCATCTTGCAGATAGAGGACGATTGCTTCGGCGCTGAGAGATTCAACGCCAACACGGTCCAAGCCTTCCTGGAGAGGGAGGACACTATTGTGATCGTTGCCACTCTCGACGAGGACGTAGTTGGGGCGGCCATGTGCATCTACTCCCCCGATGTGCGAGAGGGCAGGATTGCATCCATCGCGGTCCTCAGGAGACTGAGAGGCCAGGGGATAGGCGCGCGATTGCTGGAGGAATGCGAGAGAAGGTTCTTGAGCGAGGGCCTGGAGAGGTTCACCCTGGAAGTGGTGATCGGAAACGAGCCGGCCATCAGCCTCTACCTCACAAGAGGATACGAGATCAAGGGCATGATCAGGGGCTACTACTCTGGAAACAGGGATGCTTATCATATGGAGAAATCGGCTGATCAGGGAAAGGAAGGAATCAGGATTTTGCCTTCCTGATCGCTAGCTCCAGCGGCATCTTGTTAACCATCCACCTGAAAGCGCCTTCGGGGCTCTGCTTCTTCGTGAGCGAGCGCGCGTGTGTCTCATGCTCGATGAACGCCTTGTAAACAGAAAATGCCGTCTCGATATCCTGATGGGCGGAGTACTCGACGTCGATGAGGTCCTCGAACTCGAGCCCCTGCTCCTTACGCATGTGCTGGATCCTCCTCACGATCTCTCTTGACAATCCTTCGAGCTTCAGCTTTAGGTTGAGTTCGAGCGCAACATAGACGTGCATATCGCCCACGCTCGCGTGAGAGTATCCTGCCTTCTCCCTCTCCGAGATTATGACATCATCCTCGTAGAGATCGAACCCGCCAAGCCGCACCTTGCCTTTTCCCTTAAGGTGCTTCGCGAGGTCGTGGCCATCGATCTTCTCCATAAGCCTCGTCACCTCAGCGGCGGCTTCCTTGAGCCTGGGCCCGAGCGCCTTGAGGTTCGGCGCGACAGCGAACTCGACCATCTTGTCCTTTGTCTCGATGCACTCGATCTTCTTGACGTTCAGCTCCTCGGCCAGCATCTTCTCGTACTTGCGGAGGACCCAACTGCCGTCTCTTCCAGCTGCGATGACGGCTTCCTGCAAGGGCTGGCGCATCTTGATATTGACTTTCTGTCTCGCTAACCGTCCGGCCTCGACTGCCTTTCTCACGAACGACATCTGATTCTCCAACGATTGGTTTATGAATTCATCGTCGACAATCGGGTAGTCATCGAGATGCACCGATTCCTTAGGCCCGTGCATGTTTCTGTAGAGCCAGTCGGCAAAGAAGGGAGTTATCGGAGCCATCAGCTGGGCGAGCTTCGTCAGGCACTCGTTGAGCGTGAAATGGGCAGAGAACCTGTCCTGGGGATCGTTGTCCTCCCAGAACCTTCTCCGGGACCTGCGCACGTACCAGTTGCTCAGATCCTCGATGAAGGCGTCGATCGCGTGTACCGCCTTGTGAACCTCGAGTCCCTCGAAGCCGGCCCTGGCTGATCTTGCAGTAGAGTTGAGGCGAGAGATGATCCAGACATCGAGGTCGTGAGTCCTCTCCTGGCCGGCTTGGCCAGCATAGCCATACGCGTTCGCGTTCGAGGCGTAGAAGGTGTAGACATTCAGAAGAGTGTTGATTGTGCCGACCATCGTCTTCCTTACATTCTCCTCGGAGAACTGAAGGGGTTGCCAAACGGGGTTCCCGAGAAGATAGAGCCTGAAAGCATCAGCACCAACGGCTGGGAACACATCGTCTGGGAAGACCATGTTGCCTGCGGAACTGCTCATCCTCCTGCCCTTGTCATCCAGCATATGCCCTTTGACTACGAGGACGGACATGAAGGCCGGCTCGTCAAACAGAAGAGTGCTGATCACATGCTGCGAGTAGAACCATCCTCTGGTCTGGTCATCTGATTCGCTGATGAAATCGACCGACTTGTGCTTCTCGAAGGCCTCCATGTTCTCGAACGGATAATGGTACTGGGCGAAGGCGGCGCAGCCGGAATCATACCAGAAATCCATCACGAACTCTTCGCGGCGCATCTCGCCCTTGCATTCCGGACATGTAAGGATTACGCCGTCAACCGAAGGTCTGTGCAAGTCCAAATCCTCAGGGAGCTTTCCCGATGCGAGATCCTTCAGTTCAGACATGCTCCCGACGCATACCTCGTGCCCATGAGCGCATCTCCACACAGGGATCGGAGTCCCCCAATATCTGCTCCGGCTGATCGCCCAATCCTTCGCGTCGGCGACGAAGCTCCCAAATCTCCCGTGCTTGAAGCTCGAGGGCATCCACCGGATCCTCTCATTGAGCTCCATCATCCGCTTCTTGGCTTCCGAAGCTCTTACGAACCAGGACTCCTTCGGCTTGTAGATCAGGGCGCTGTCGCATCTGTAGCAGAATGGTGATATGTGTTTGACAAGACCCCATTTGAAGAGAAGGCCTTTGGCCTCCAGTATGCGCATCAGCTCTGAGTCCGATTCCCTGGCGGATATCCCCTCGAGACCAGGCACTGCGGATGTGAACCTCCCGGAATCATCCACGGGATCGAACAGCTCGAGACCGTTTGAGATCCCCAGGGCATAGTCGCCAGACCCGTAGGGCGGCGAGATGCTCGTCACGCCGGAGCCTTCGTCGCCAGCAAGCCCTGGCATATCGACGATTCTGTAACCTCTCCCGCCAAGCAGAGCGTGCTTGAATGGAGGCTCGTATTCCTTGCCGAGCAAATCCACTCCTTTGAGCCGCATGAGCTCCCTCGCACCAGGAACGACGGCCTCTTTCCTTGCCGCGGACACGATGAGGGTCTCGCCTGCTTGGCTGACGACCACGTACTCTTGATCCTTATCCACGGCCAAAAGCGCGTTGGCAACGAGAGTCCAGGGACTCTCAGTGTAGGCAAGCAAGCTGGCATCCATGCCCTTGACGGGAAACCGAACAATGACGTATCTGTCCTCCGATTCCCTGTAGCCCAATGCCACCTCGTGGGTGCTGAGCGTGGTCCCGCATCTTGGACAATATGGGAGCACCTGGCGGCTCTTCTGGAGCATCCCCTTGGAATGCAGCTGCTTCAGGGACCACCACACGCTCTCGATGTACTCGTTCGACATCGTGAGGTAGGCGTGCTCGTAATCGATCATGTAGCCCACGCGCTCGCTCATGCGCTCCCAGTCGGCTTTGTACCTCATGACGTTCTCGCGGCAGAGGTCGTTGAACTTCGCGATCCCCATCTCCTCGATGTCCTTCTTGCCCCGAAGGCCGGAGGAGCGCTCAACCTCAACCTCGACCGGCAGTCCGTGGCAGTCCCAGCCGGCGATGTAAGGAAGCACCTTCCTGCCGTTCATTGTGTGATACCTGAGGAACGAATCCTTAACCGCGCGCGTGAGCGCGTGCGATATGTTGGGCCGGCTGTTCGCAGTCGGCGGGCCCTCGCAGAACACAAAGGGCTCTCCTGAACGCATCTTCTCCTTGACCTTCTGGAGCATGCCCTGAGCTCGCCATGCGCGAAGTATCTCCTCCTCCAGCTGGGGGATCGTCTCCCCGGCGGGCTCGCGGTAATACTTCCTCATCGCAACAGATTCCTCCAAAAGGTCTCTATCACAAACTCGGCGATGGCAGCTAGAATCAGCTAATGATGGCTATAATGGGCTGAGGTGCCGAGTTCATCGAGCAACAGCGAACGATTGCCTCGATAATTAATGTTTGGTCAAGAGCAAATCGGCGGCTGTCGCGCCCATTTCCGCGAGCTTCCAACAGGAAGTTCGACGGGCCATTTCGCGCAATGCTGGCTCAGGCTGGAGCCCAACGAACGACTTAAGAAAGGTCTATATAATAGAGCACGTATTGCGCGACACCGTGCAATCCATGGCCTGGGGTGGTGCCTTCGGCCGCATGGGGTGAAAACGAATGGAAGAGCCCTTGTGCAACGTGGAGTTCCTGAAGAGCAACGCAACCTATGTAGCTAGAGTGCAGAGCGACCTGGGCGGGATGAGGGAGTACCGGAGCACAAGCTTGGAAGAGATCCTCGAACAGGTCATGGTGGACCTGCAGGAAGAGTTCGAGGGAGCCCGCCTCTAGAAGGGTCCGATGGAACACGTTGGCACATACCGAAGGGTTCTTCCCCGTCTGCGGGATATGTGAGACGCCCCGGTTCGCCCTGATGAGGCTTTTGACACCATTAGTCGGCAGTGCAGAAGCGACAGACTGGCATACGCACCGAGGAGATAATTGGGGGCGTTTACATGGAAGAGAAGGACAAGAAGGAGTACGAAGAGGTCATATCGTCTTATTACGGTGATGAGCAGGTCGCCGCCTTGGTCACATTCAAGATAGACACCAAAGGGTCAGACCAGGTCGCGACCAAGATAGCCAATTTCGACCATGTCGAGGACGTCTTCCTCGTCACGGGGGACACGGACATCATCGCGAAAGCAAGGTTCCCGAATTACGCTGCGCTGAAGAAGTTCATAGTCGACGATGTGGCGGAGATCGACGGCGTCAAGGAGACCAAGACTTTCATGGTCGTCACAACCTTCAAGGAACGCGGGACCATCAAGAAAGAGGAAGAGGACAAGTAGTATCTGGAGGCCTGGAAGAATAGCAGATTCACGATACAATATGGGTGATCACTATGGAAATGGAAACGAGGCTGAAGCAGATTATGGAGGTGTTGGACCAACTAGCTGAGGACACCTCGGTCCCAAGGAATATCAGGCGAGGGGCGACAGAGGCTAAGGAGAGGCTCTCGCACAAGGGCGAGGCGTTGGACATCAGAAGCGCGAGCGCGGTGATGATTCTGGACGAGCTCGCGAACGACCCGAACATACCCCTTCACGGAAGAACCCTCATCTGGAACGTAATAAGCCAGCTCGAGACAGTGAAGTGATATCGGCGCATCGAGCAACGGACAAACATCTTTTCTGCAGACATCATTCATCCCGGGCGAGCGGCTGTAGTCTAGGGGTTAGGACTGAAGCTTCCCAAGCTTCAAACCCGGGTTCGAATCCCGGCAGCCGCACTCATCTCAATCTCCTTCTGAAGGTTAGATGTGTAGGATTCCGACCTTCTTCTCGGGGTTGAATTCTCTCCTTGAGCTGTGACCAGAGATCCTGATCATACCTATCTCGTTGCTCATCCAGGCCTTTCCTCGCATCAGATGGCCACCGAAGGCCCTATGCCCCTTGTCCGCAACGGTTACATGGATGTGTATCCTGGGCTCGCCCTCACTCGCCACAGAGCCCTGCATGGACAGGAGCTCGAATGGCTCCTTGAATCTAGCCTTGATGTAATTGCCATTGTCGAAGTATCCCAACTCGAAATCGTGTATCATCCCGAGACCCGTTGTGATTAGAAGTGTCGAGCCTTCGCCCTCGACCCCCTTCAGAACAGAGGCCAGGATATCCTCTCCGTGATCAAGTCGGAGCATCAAGATGTCGCCTTTCCGAGCAATTTCCATGTCAAATCACGAAGCCGTGTATCCTCTACTTGAGAGATGACTCTTGTCCCGCGGCTGGGGTCTTCATGAGAAGGAGTATGGAGGTGAGCACACCCCAGACAAGGATCATGATAACAGCTGCCGTCTCAACAGCAGGTGTCCCGCCCATAAGGACCAAGTTGAGCCCCACGAGGAATACGATTAGGGACACTCCGAGGCCGAGCCAGCCTAGAGCCTTGGTCCTGTATAGGCCTTCGGAGAGGAATCCGACCGCAACAAGAGCGGAGATAAAGAACCCGTAGGACACCAAACCGTGAATGTCACCAGCGTTCTCCGTGAAAACGCCTATTGACACGAGGAACAAACCCGATATGGAGGCGACGGCCACGGCGATGGTGATCGTCCAATGCTTCGGCAGAGCCTGTCTGAGTCCGAATACGGCAAACGAAACGAGAAGAATGCCGGTAATAATGAGACCCGAGTTAAAGGCCCAGGCGCCAGGTCCCACGCCAAGATCACTAAGGTAGTTCTCGAGGAACGTGTAATTGGGATCCTTGGACATGGCGATTCCGTAAAGAATCATGAAGATGACTGGTGCGACCAGGCCCGACAGAATACCCAAGCGTCTGGAATCGAGTCTCATCTACTGTTAGGATAGACTTTGCGTGAGTTAAGGTTGGCGGAATAGGCTACAAGCGTACATCTTCAGGCGCTGCCCTCAGCACTCCATAGACTGGCTTCGGCAGGTCAGGGATCGCATCATCCCCAGTCGCCTGAACGTCTCGAGGGAAGGAGTGCACGATCTGTGGGCCATCGAAGTCTTCGCTATACAAGCGGTGATAGGCCCAGACCATAAGACCCAACGAGTACGCCGCATAGGATCCCGCAATTGCAGCCGATAGATACCACATGTATGTCCATGTGGAAACGATGGCAAGGGCTGACAGAACCGCCCCGAAAACGAACGCCGACACGAGATCAACTATCGGACCTCTGTCGATTGAGGTCACGCCAATGTTCGAGTAGTTCACATGTCGGACTATCTCCGAGATCTCGCGTCTCACCACAAGGAACACAGCGGCTGTCACGAGAAATCCACCGGCTACAAGGGTCACATGCAGCATGGATGTGGTAGCCAGGATCGCAACACATACTATGACGAAAGATGCCAGAAGAGCCCCGGTCATCTTGGCTCCCTTGAACATCTTGATCGCTGACGGCATCACGGCCTTGCCCATGGTTCTTGACATGACCCTGCCTGAGAATTTGATAGATTGCGGAATCGACTTCGACAGGGCGTTTGCGAGTTTCGCAGAGTGCTTCACCATGAACGGCGTGATCGCACTCATTCCAAAGCACAGAGCACCTGCGAACGGGGTCAGCACCGAACCCATGGTCACTCCCTTCACATTGCTGCCAACGCTCGCGTACAGAATCGACTCGACCCCGCGCCCACACATGCTAGTGCCAATCGTGGTCGAGGCCCTAGACGAGAAGCCCAAGAAGTACGATATGGAGGACATCACGAAAGCCTCGTAGAGGATGATGATGGGTATCGCGAGAACGACCATCCAGATTACGGAGCTGAACATTGCCGGATCGATCATCATTCCGAAAGAGGTGAAGAATATCGCGACAAAGGCGTCCTTGAAGGATTCGAGCTTCGCCTGGACCCTCGTCGATACCTTGCTCTCCGCTAAAATCATGCCTATGAAGAACGCGCCTATGATCGGAGGAACGCCCATGAGAGCGGCCATGCCTGCGGTGAGGAACACGATCCCGAGGGCGAAAAGGATGAACAGCTCATCGTTCTCGATGCTGTTGAAGAATGATACTACTCTCGGGACTGCCCACATCGCCACCCAGATGAAGAAGGCGTAGAAGGCCACCATGCCCAGGATGAGTTGGCCGAACGCCATGGGACTCGCGTCCGGGCGGACGATCATCCCGCTCGCGACGGTCAGGATGAGCATTGCGATGAATGTCTCGACAACCACGAGGCCGATGAGGAACTCCACCTCCGGACTGGACATCCGTTTGAGGTCGAACAGTATCTTCATGGCGATGCTGGTGCTGCTCATAGCAACGACGCCCGCCAGGAATATCGAATCGATCAGCGGCCAACCCAGGAAAGACGCAAACACGAAACCGACGAAAAGCCCAACGCTGGTATCTATGACGGCCAGGATTATCGCCGGAGTCCTCGTTTTCTTGAGCTTCGAGAAGGAGAACTCGAGTCCCACGAAGAACATGAGCATGATCAGACCGACGAAGGATAGTACTTCGATCAGGCTCGTGTCAGTCACGAGCCCATGGTAGCTGAAGCCAAAGAGCTGAATGCTCATCTTTGGCCCGATGACGACTCCGATCAGTATGTAGCCAATCATCACCGACTGGTTCACTTTGCCAGCTATTGTCGCCGCTATGAAAGCCAGCAACATTATGGCGCCCAGTTCGAACAGCAGTTCCGCCTCGGAGATCATGCGCGCAGCACTTCCAGTCTCTGGGAGATGACACAGCCTAACTCACGATGAACCGGCCTGCATCCCATCCGAGCGATTATTGTCAGTGACCATACTTATAACTTTTCAGTCGCGCGCGCGAGCCAGATATCCCAACGTCTAGTAGCGAAGCTACTAGATCTAGGAGACTCTCGACACTACGAGCATGACGATGTAGAGAATGTAGAGCGAGCCCGAGGTCAGGAGAGTCGTGTACCTGATCTTCCCGTTGACGCGCACGTTGTAATATATCCAGGCTGCAGCCACCAGTGCTATCATGATGCTCGCGACGTTTATTGGCTCGAGGTCCCACTTGGTGAACAGCAAGCCGATGCTGACGGGTATGCTGCTCTGGAAGACCATGGCGCCCGTTACGTTGCCAAGGGCGAGCGTGTCCTTAGACCTCCAGTACCAGATCACGCTGTTGAACTTCTCCGGGAGCTCGGTCGCGATGGGCGCAATGAGGAAGGCAAGTATCATTGCTGGGATGCCGACAGAGGTCGAGACCTGCTCTACCTCGTTCACGAACAAGCGGGCTCCGATCATGATGCCCAACAACGCTGCGATCACCTGTAGCATGATGAGCGCGAAGCCGAGCCTGCCCTTGTTCGGCGCGACTCCGAACGTTCTCGACAAGTACAGAGGTGGGCAATCCCCTTCCTGCGCCTGGCATTCGTCCTTTAGAGTGCGCCGAATATAGATTACGTAGGCTGAGAGCAGAACGACAGCCACGCCATAGTTGATCAGCGATCTGTCGAAGCTTGCGAAGAAGCTGAGGGCGCCTGTCGCGAGCGCCAGAAGATACATCGTCATGAAAAACTCGAGATCTCTTTCCGCGTGGTCCTTGTGAAGCGTTAAGCTATCCTTCCTCTTGCCCTTCCTGTGTCCGTACCAAATAGCTACGCCGCCAACGAACATAGCGAGCGTGCCGAGCATGAACGGAGCACCCAGGATTGCGCCCTCACCTATCTCAGCTCCCTGCGCTGTGCCGCCCAAGAAGATCGCAATCAAGGGTATGATGGTCTCGGGCATGGCCGTCCCAACAGCTGCCAGTATGCTTCCCGTGGCGGTCTCCGCCAGCCCCAGCCGGAAGCCCAGCCATTCAATTCCGTTAGTGAAGACTTCGCAGCTGAAAAGGATGATGATAAGCGAAACTATGAGTATCAGGACGCTCGCGATCTCGACTACCAAAAGAGACCACCTTTTCGCTGCCTATGGGCATGAGCTACTTAAAGGATTCTCAAGGACACCCATGCCATCTGACGGGCGTCCGTCCCCCGTATGAAACCCAGTCCCATAAGGATTAAGTAATCATAGAAGCTGACATCTGTGTTGATGTTCGGCATCTTCAAGCGCAGAGGATTCACGACTCCCTGGCACCTGAGGATCTTGTACATCTCGACATTCCTCCTGAGGACGGCTTTTGGGGCGCTGCTGCTCCTGATAGCGAAGTACGTTCCGTCTGATCCGAACAATACATATGTGGGCCTGCTCAACGTAGCGATAATCGCGGTGCCATATCCGCTCGCGGAGATGGTCACGGCGAACTATTTCGGCGTCATAAGCGACAGGATCGGAAGGAAGTCGATAATAGTCCTGGGAACGACGCTCGCAGCTATCATAGTCGTCTTCTACACCCTCTCGAACAACGTCTGGTACCTCTCCTTCATGCACGGGATTCACGGAATCGGGGCTGCGGCGACCGTGGCTCCCGCGATCGCAATGATTGCAGACCATGCCGAGACAGAGGACCGTGGCAGGCAGATGGGATGGTTTGACTACTCGACCTTTCTGGGGTACATCATTGGTGCGGTCGTCGGTGGGTTCATGATAGACATCACCGGCCCGAGAGTCGGGTTTGTAATCATATCCGCGCTCCTTGCATGCTCCGCCTTCACGCTCTGGAGGCTGGTCAAGCGGGAGCCTGCCAAGAGCAAGTCAGAACAGTACTCGGTCGTCAGGAACCTCAAGCTGGTCTTCAAGGTAAGAGAGATCCGGCTCATGTTTCCGATCTGGCTGATCATAGCGACGCTCCTGGGCTTGGCGATCACTTACCTTCCGAGGATCATGCTCAGCAACGACATCAAGGGCTCGACCATCGGGCTCGCTTTCGGCGTCGCGGGAGTCGCGCTTGGCCTGCTCCAGCCGTTCTGGGGAAAGGTATCCGACGTGGTCGGCAGGATACCCGTCATGGCCTACGGCGTCTTCTCGATATTCGGAATCGTGGTGGTCCTCCTGTTCTTCCGAGACTACGCGTTCGTGTCGACGGACCACGAAATCCATTTCAAGCTGCTGGGCATGATCCCGCTGGCGGTCTTCGGCCTGGGTGCAGGTGCTTTCGTTCCGGCGGCATTGGCCATGATGGCTGACTCGTCGACCGTGGAGCGCTACGGAGCTACGATGGGACTGTACTCGTTCGCCCTCGGTTTCGGCGCGTTCATTGCAGAGAGCCTGGGTCTCGGAATCATAATTGCGAGCGGACAGGTAGCGAATCCTTCTGAGGCGGCCCCGATGTGGCTTCTCTATCTAGCTGCCGCCCTGATAGCGCTCGCAATGATACTCATGATAGTCTTCTTCCTATCGACTTTCGTCAAGAGGCGCTTGGGCAGAAAGCAGGTAGAAAAAGGATGATCGAGATCGATGGTTCTCACGGGGAGGGAGGAGGTCAGATCCTCAGGACATCTCTGTCCCTGTCCGCAGTCACTGAGCAGCCTGTCAGGATCTTCAACATTCGAGCGGGCCGGCAGAACCCCGGTCTGTCGCCGCAGCACGTTACCAGCATCGAATCTGTGGCTGAACTTGCCGATGCGGAAGTTGACGGACTCCACCAGGGCTCGAAGGAGATCACGTTCAGGCCGAAGCAGCTTGTCGGTGGGACGTTCGAATTCGACGTGGGGACCGCCGGGAGCATCTCCCTCGTGATCCAGAGCTGCATCCTGCCTGCGGCGATGTCGAGGGGGCAGGTCACGATGAGTGTTAGAGGAGGAACCGACGTGAGGTGGTCGCCCCCGATAGACTATCTATCGCTAGTCCACCTGCCGATGCTGAGGTTATTCGAAATCTCATGCGAAATGGACCTCATCTCCAGGGGGTTTTATCCCGAAGGAGGTGGTGAGGTTAGAGTCGAGATCGCACCATCGGGCAAGCCAAAGGGAGCTGAGCTGACAAACCAGGGCAAAATCCTCGGGATAGAAGGCGTCACGTTCTCACAAAACCTGCCCGACCATGTGGCAACCAGAATCAAGCACGCGGCGGTCAAAACGCTAGTCGATTTTCGCGATGTGAAGATTGGCTCAGACATGCGGCGAGGTCACAGCACGGGCGCAGGAATTGTCCTGGCAGCTAGAACAGAGAATACGATTCTCGGTGAGTCTGCGCTTGGCGAGAAGGGAATAAGGTCGGAGGTGCTCGGAGAGAACTGTGCTCAGGACCTGAAGGAGACCATCCGCTCCGGAGCGACGGTCGACCAGCACATGGTAGACCAGATACTGCCATGCATGGCGCTTGCGGAAGGCCCGTCTGCGATCTTGGCGGAAGAGATAACCGGCCACGCCGAAACCAACATGTGGGTGATCGAGGAGTTTCTTGGCAAGAAATTCACCATGCGACGGTCGAACGGCCTGACGGAAATCAGGACAATCTAGTAGTACATTTCTGGCTTGGAACCGCCCTTGTCGTCCTTCCTGACAACTGCCTGCTTACGTATCTCCCTTATGTGCTCCTCGATCCTCTGAGCCTCCTCGAACAACGGCTTCGCGTCGAAATCCACGCCCAGGAGGATGTCGTCTATGGCTTCAAGGACCAGGGCTGCCGCTCTCGCATCTGGAAAATCAGGATGGGCTTCAGCGAGCAGGGTAATGACATCGAAATCGCGCTTCCTGCCCTCGTTGAGCAACACGCCCGCAACACCAGATATCACGCCCTCCTCGAACGATCTTATACCGTGCTGCTTGAGGAGCTCGCGCGAGCGGAGCGTGCTCGCGATGCCGAACACTACATCCGAGATCTCCGCGCTGTCCCTCAGTTCAGGGTCGACCACTAGGCCCTCAGGGGAGACTATCATCTTGCAGCGCTGCTCGACCGCCCACTCGACAAGGGTGTGCGAGATCGGCCGTATGAGGCTGGGAGGTGCCTGGAACTCGGAGATGAATGCAACAAGCTGGTCCCCGGTCTTGCCCTTCTCGTTTGCGTATATCCTGACGGGGCTGAGTGGCTTTGAATCCCTGATGAGAGAGACCGTGGGGAACTGCGCGGAATCCATGATCCCAATGTGCTCCATCTCAAGGACCTTGATGAGGTAATTTGCGGCTATGGAACTCACTAGGCCCACGCTCGGAAAGCCATCTATGATCGTGGCGCCCTTGAGGTCCTTCTTCTTGAGCTCATATATCTTGATGTCGCTCCCATCCATCGTTTGCCTAGATGAGATAGTCTCTTTATAAGTCTTGGCGGTCCTGGAACGTCATCAAAACCAATATCGAGCGGTCATTCTTCGACCACCGTACTGACATTCCTCCGACTACTATCTGCGGTGGCATCTTTTCTCCGCACTGACCACGACATCCGAAAGTTTCTTCCCGGTGAGAGGCATGTTGACTCCGGGTTGAATTGAAGGTAATAGTGAACTTCGCGATGTCCGCCGACGGCAAGATAGCCCTCAAGACCAGGCGGCAGACGAAGATATCGAACGAAGAGGACAAGAGGAGAGTCCATCAGCTGAGAAACTCAGTTGACGCCATCCTCGTTGGCATTGAGACGGTTCTCTCAGACGATCCCAAACTGACGGTCAACGCCAAGTATGTCAAGAACCCGAGACATCCGATAAGGATAGTCCTCGATTCATGGGGCAGGACACCTGTGAAAGCGCTAGTGCTGAACTGCGCCTCGAAAACAATCATCGTCACCAACGAGAAGTGCAAGAAGGATTTCGCCCACGCAGACACGATCAGATGCGGCGAAGAAGAGGTAGATATCAAGAGATTAATGCCTAAACTCGAGAAGAGAGGCATCAGATCCCTGCTTGTCGAGGGGGGATCAAGAGTCATCTGGTCATTTCTCCGGTCCAAGATCGCCGATGAGGTCTACATGTTCGTTGGCAGCATCGTCATTGGCGGCGAGGAGTCACCAACACCGGCTGGGGGCAGGGGCGCGACCAGCGAGAAGGAGATAGTTGAATTGAGGCTCAGGAGCTCGAAGGCCCTCGGGAACGGAATTCTGCTGAGGTACGAGGTGGTCAAGTGACCGAGAGCGTCTCTGGTCAGAGATTCGTCGCCGACCACATGCTTGGCTCGCTGGCGAGATGGCTCAGGATGATGGGCTACGATACGGTGTACGACAAGATGTTGGATGATCCGGATATCGCAGCGCTTGCCAGGACCGAGAGCAGGTTCATACTCACCAGGGACAAAGAGCTTGCGAAGGAACCCGGGGCCTTCCTGATTGAGAAGGACGACCTGGACGAGCAGCTTATGGCAGTCGCCGGGAAGTTCGGGCTGAAGTTCCGGGATGACATGATCAGGTGCTCATCCTGCAACGGCGACCTCGCCGACCTTCCGAAGGAAGACGCTAAGGCGTCTGTCCCAGAAGGTGCGCTCAACAGCAACGACAGGTTCTGGAAGTGCACCAAGTGCGGCAAGGTCTACTGGAAGGGCTCCCATTGGAACGGGATAATGGCGAGGCTGAAGAAGCTCAACCTTGCCTAGTCTCCGCGCCGTGCAGGTGCTCGCTGATGATCTTCCCGCTGGATGAGTTGACAATCATCGCCCCACCTTTTCCCTCTACACACCACACGGGCAGGTAGACTAGTCCTTTCGGCTCCACGATCATCGAGCTCTCCTCCGGCTTCTTCCTCTCAATGATCTCGGAATGGCCAAAGTCCTTGACGGTCTCGATATGCGACTTGAACTCCTTCGCGATGATTTCCTGGGCCAGCTCGCGAGCCCTGTCCTGGTCGATTTTTGGCTCGCGCTTCGAATGTGGGGGGTCGATGGAATCCACGAGTTCGAAACCCCACTTCCAGATCTCCACATGGCTAGTGAGCGCGTTCACAGCGACCATTCCTGCCCTCTGGGTGCGCTTGTCGATGTTCAAGATGTAATGGAAGAGGTAATGAGGAACGAGCTCGAGGTCGAATCTGTATCCCTGGATCTCGTGCCTGGAGATGTATTTGACATCCTCCAACAAGAAGTTGGGCTTGACTATCTTCTCAGCCTGCTCGATGGCGCTCTCGATGATGACTGGTATCGCCAGCTCCGGGGGCTCCATCGGTCGCTGCGGCGTCTCGTCGGAGATGACATCGTCAATCAGGCTCCTGCCCTTTCCATCGGGCACAGTCTCGAGCTGGAGGCTACCGATCTCGTGCTCTATCTCCTCCCTTCCCCAGTAGTGCACGCCCTGCTTCTGGAGAAAAGACTGGACGCCGTTGTCCAAGGCACCCAACGAGGCGACGATCTTCCGACCGGAGAAACCGGAGACTTTCCGAAGGAAGTCCTCGACCTCCTCCACGGGAGTATCGCTAGCCGCCATGACCACGACGGAGACATCGGCCCTGCGGCCGTACAGGTAACCGTCTCTCTCTGCGACCTCGAACTCCCTGGATTCGAGGATCTTGACTAGGTGGTCTTTCAGCTCGGCCAAGCGCTGCCTCTGCCACCGGGATTACCGAGAGCCAATAAAAGGCTTCTCAGAGAGCTGGCACGGCACGGAAGGTTACTTACCCTTTCGGAACGTATTCTATCATCCAGGCCCCTGGAGAGAGAATGAACCTGAAGACGATGCTGCCCGTGGTGATCTTCGTCGCTGGTATCGCCGTGATAGCCTTGGCTGTGGCAACAGGCGAGGCGCGGGTCGAGCTTGTGCTGATATTCCCGGTATTCTCTGGCTCGAGCGGCCTCTTCTTGCTTGGGGTAGTGCTGATCCTCCTGAGCTTCATCACAGGGTTCGCCCTCCTTGCATTGGCGCAGGCCGAGCTGTTGAAAGCATCCGACGGTTCGGTCGAATCACAGGACACCGACAAGACGAGGACGGAGACGAAGTACGGCGGAGTCGTGCTCATCGGTCCCGTGCCTATCGCGTTCGGCTCTGAGAGAAGAATCGCGCTCGCGATGCTAGTTGCCGGGATCGTGGTTGCTGTGATCATCCTACTGGGGTTGCTGCTTCTGCTCATCTAGCATCGCGCCGGCAGCATCTTCCATCGCTATTCCCTTCTTGTCCGCGCGCTCCCTGACCTCGTAGATGATCTCCAGATATCTTTGAAAATCCAGTCCGTAGCGTCGGACCGTCCTGCCGAGCGTGCGTTCGAGAGCCTCGTTGCGCTGCTGTGTCTGAAGCGCTTCTCTCAGGATCTCGAGATTGGCCTTCTCCACGGTCATACCTTCTTGCGAGCCTCACAGATATCCACGAACGCCTGGAAAATCTCGTAGCCGTTGTCCGTGTGCTCGACCTCGGGGTGGAACTGAAGGCCGTAGAGCGGCTTCTCGGTATGCTTCATCGCCTGGCACTGACAGCTGTCCGAGTGAGCGAGGTTCACAAAGCCCGGCGGCAGTTCCGTCACCTCGTCGTTGTGCGACTCCCAGGCGACAAGCGTGTCCGGCAAGCCCTTGAAGAGGTCGTCCTCATCGTCGATCGTTACGAGGGTCTTTCCGAATTCCGGTAGCTTCGACGGCCCTGCTTTGCCTCCAAGATGAGTGCCCATGAACTGGTGGCCAGCGCAGATCCCAAGTACCGGGACGCCCGACTTGTCAATGTAGTCCCCGCACAGTCCCATCGCCTCAATGTTCAGGCCGACCCTTGGGGATCCTCCTGACAGTACGAGCCCGTCAGCCTTGATGTTCGCGAGGGGAGTCTTGTTCGGGATGATCTCGCATTCGACATTCAGGTCCCTTAGGACCCTCCATTCCCTGTGCGTCCATTGACCGCCGTTGTCAACGACCAAGATGCGCATAGTGGAGGGAACAAGCGCGCAATATAAAGCCTCTGCTGAGGGGAACGGGATAGTGAGTCGAAAGACTGTCAATGGCTGCCAACCAGAAGTCGGATCCCACGCAGTATGAGTTTATAAAGAGGCATGCGGCAGCCGGCCGACGGATGAACGGCTTTCTGCCATCTCAAAAGAAATCTCCTACTCCCACTCGATCGTCGCAGGTGGTTTGTTCGTCACGTCGTAGACAACCCTGTTAACCTTCTCCTTCATCGTGTTGGTGATCCTGCTGGCGATGGTCTCCAGAACTTCGTGTGGGATCCTGGAATAGATTGCGGACATTGCGTCGACCGAGTCTACTGCACGAACGGCTATCGTGTATCCATACGCCCGTATGTCTCCCTGTACTCCTACGCTCCTCACGGGGAGCAGCACGGCGAAGTACTGCCACGGGAGCTTCATCTTCCCGGCCGAAGAAGCCTTCTCGATCTCCTCTTCGACGATTGCGCAGGCCTCCCGAACAATCTCCACAGACTCGCGGGTCGGCTCGCCCATGACCCGGATGGCGAGTGCGGGACCTGGGAACGGCTGCTTCTCTGCGACCTCCATCTTCAACGTGCGCGCGACCTTTCTCACCTCGTCCTTGTAGAGGTCGCGCAACGGCTCCACTAGCTTCAGGTCCATGTCAGAAGGCAGTCCACCGACGTTGTGATGGGATTTGATCGTGTCCCTGAGTCCCCCACCGCTCTCGATCCAGTCTGGGGCGATTGTGCCTTGGACTAGATACTCTGCACCAAACTTCCGAGCTTCCCGCTCGAATACGCGTATGAACTTCTCGCCGATGATCTTCCGCTTCTTCTCAGGGTCGGTCACGCCCTTGAGCGCGGCGAAGTACTCGTCGCTAGCATCCACAACGATATGTTTCACCCCGAGCCTCCCGAGCATCTTGTCTACGCTCTCGGTCTCGCCCTTCCGCATGAAGCCAGTATCGACATACACCGCGAGCAACCTCTCGCCGATCGAGCGGCTGACCAAGGCGGCACACACAGTGCTGTCAACACCGCCAGAGGCCGCAATGATAGCCTTCCCCTTTACCTGGTCCCTGACCTTCTTGACCTGCTCGTCGATGAATTTCTCGGCGCTGAACATCTAGATCTCAACTTCCTTGGAATCCTGGATGACCTTGTCCCTCAGCTTCTGTCTATACCGGATCAATGCCTTCCGGACTTTCTCATCCTTAAGCGCCAGTATCTGCACAGCCAGAAGGGCCGCATTCTCACCTCTGTCCAGGCCCACGCCGGCGACTGGGATTCCGGGAGGCATCTGAACGACCGACAGGATGGCATCGAGGTTCAGGGCACCGCTGACTGGCACGCCGATCACGGGCTTCGTCGTCCTCGAAGCGATAACCCCTGGAAGCGCAGCCGATAGGCCCGCAATTGCGATAAAGACCTCGGCCTCCGTCTCCTTGACAAGGCGATCAACGAGCTCCGGGGTCCTGTGAGCGCTAGCGATATTGAGCTTGTACTTGACGCCAAGCTCCTTGAGAACCTCGATCGCCTTCTCGGCAACCTTCATGTCGCTCTTGCTTCCGAGCACTATCTGGACACTCATCGGAAAAGGAGAAGGGTGGTTTGTAGAAAAAGGTTTGTTGCCTACGACTTCATGATGGCGACGAGGAAGACGCCAATCGCAGCGAGCGCGCCGAGCACACCAGCGACGATGTAGAGGAATGCGTTCCAGATCACATTGCCCAGGTCGACATCAATTGCCCCGTTGTCTCCTAGGGACAGCGCCGCCCAAAGGACACCCACTACGAGGCCGATGACCAGTAACAAGACGCCGATCATCCTGCTCTTTCCGCTACCGAAGTACGCTGTGAAGATGCCCGCAAGGAGCATGAACAGCGCAAATACCAGTATTAGTACCGTCAGGAATTCCAACACATCCATCTAGCTCACCATCTCTTGGACAGATAGCTCAGAACTTTATCCCCGTCAGGGTCTTGGTGTCAATTACACCTGGAATCGAGCGCACCTTGTCCACAACGACCTGTCCGAGGAGGTTGAAGTCCTCTGCCTCGATCTTCGCGATCAGGTCGTACTCTCCGAAGAGAGGGTGCAACTCCACCACTTCCTTCACCTTGAGTAGCTCGTTGTAGACCTCATGCTCTTTTGCCGGCGCGGTGCTTATGAGTATAAAACCCACGGCCATCTGGTCCTCACCGATTCGGTATAATGGTCTGTCTTTTGATAAAGCTTTCGGGAGAGGATATTTGCTCCCATAATGCTGGCATTAGCTCTCCCGCATGGCCGAAAAGGGACAAATCAGCATATGTCGAGATTTCTGTTGGCTCCAGGTTCACCTCGATCACGAGACCGCCGGCGTTCTTCGTCAAGGCTGGAAGGGCGGCCGCTGGGTACACAATCGCCGATGTGCCGACCACGAACATCACATCGCTCTCAGAGGCCGCCTTGGATGAGGCATCGAGAACGGCTTCTGGCAAGGGCTCTCCGAACCAGACGACGTCTGGTCTGAGTATGCTCCCGCAGTGGCACATGGGCGGGATATCCTTCACGGGCTCGTCAATGTCAATTACGGTGCCATCTCGCACGCATCTCATACGCCAGATGTTCCCATGAAGCTCGATAATCCGCCTGCTGCCTGCGCGCTTGTGCATGCCATCGATGTTCTGCGTGATGACCGAGAACTCTCGGAAGTAGGGCTCCATCTCAGCAATCGTAAGGTGAGCAGGGTTTGGCTCGGCCTTTTTCATCTCTATCTGTCTAAGCTGATACCATTCCCACGCGAGGAGCGGATCCTCTCTGAACCCAGTGGGCGTCGCGAGTTTGCGGAAATCGTACTTCTCCCAGATACCACCGGCACCCCTGAACGTCGGTATTCCGCTATCCGCCGAAACCCCTGCGCCAGTGAGCACGCTGACTCTCTCAGCGTTCCTGAGCCTTTCGAGGAGCCTCTGGGGGATCTTCAGCATGCCTCGGTCAGTTGTTCCCTCGTCCTTCAAACGTGTTTCCTCCGGGCGGCGCGTCTCTGGACCATCTCCCATGTCGGCAAAGTGGTCTGCGCGCCAACGCCCTCGACTATGAATGATGCGGTCGCCGCGCCGACCCATGCGCACTCCTCTATCGGAAGAGACCTGCTGAGCCCCGCGTAGAAACCCGCTCTGAAACCGTCTCCCGCGCCAGTCGTGTCAACCACCTTGTCCGCCTCAATGGTCCCGACGAGGATCTCGTCGTCCTGGGTGATTATCCTGCTGCCCTCGCCGCCTCGGGTGTTGATGATCATCTTGACGTACGATAGAAGCTCGAGGTCCTCCTTCATGTTCAGATAGGACTTCGCCCTCTCGAGTTCGGACGAGTTTGCGAAGAGCACATCGCAGTGTTCCAGGACCAGCTTGAATGTATCGGGTGTGTAGACATAATGTATCTCCTGTGCAGGATCGAAGCATACCGTCTTCTTCTTCCACTTGGCACGCTTGGCTACCTTCAGCATGTAGGATGGCCTTCCGGTGCCAACGTGCACGAACCTACATGAATCAATCGTGTGAGTCCTTATTGGAAGCCTTTCTTGCTCCCTGACCGCGGCCTGGTCGACGAAGCCTATCTGGTTGTGGTCCCTGTCGGACACCATAATGATGAACGGAGTCCTCTGACCCCTGACCTTGATCACATCGGTCGTATCGACACCGCTCTTCTTCAGGGCGTCCATGAAGTCATCAGGGAAGTCCTGGCCGACATGGCTCGCCAAGGCTGTCTTTACATCCAGGGTGGACGCGACCCTGGCGATATTCGCTCCCGTCCCGCCGAACAGCACCCGGCGCTCTTTCAGCTCCACGCACGTGTTCAGCTGCGGAAATTCGTCAGAGCTGTATATGATGTCCAGGGCGGTGTGCCCGAAAACGCCCAAGAAGTTCCCCTTGCGCAAACCCTCTCTGCTCCCCTCTCCCGTATGGGCCTGGCGATACTTGAAAAATCTGATTGGCCGGCGCTCCTGCGGTAGGCCTGGGCAGAGGTAGGTCTCGAATCGACTGGCCAGGCGGTCATGTGCCTTCTTTCCAGCCCCTGATGTAGGCCTGTTGCTCCTTTGAGAGCTTGTCTATCTTGATGCCCATCGTCTCTAGCTTCAGCCGAGCGACCAGCTCATCGATATGATCGGGAACGTCATAGACCTCTGGCTCCAGCATCTGGGTGCTGAAGTCGAGGTACTCGAGACACAGCGCCTGGATAGCGAAGCTCATGTCCATTATCTCAACTGGGTGGCCCTGGCCAGCGGCGAGGTTGACAAGCCGCCCATCGGCCAAAAGATAGACCCTCTTGCCGTTCTTCAGAGCATACTCCTCGACAGACTCCCTGACCTGCCTGCGCTTCTTTGACATCTTCTCAAGCGCCGGCTTCGAGACCTCATTGTCGAAGTGGCCAGCGTTCGCGAGCACGCACCTGTCTTTCATGGTCTGGAGGTCTCTGGCAGTGACGACGTCCTTGCATCCCGTCGCCGTGACGATGAAGTCTGCCCTTTTGGCAGCCTCGGTCATCGGCATGACCGCAAAGCCATCCAACCTAGCCTCGATCGCCTTGATCGGGTCCACTTCGCACACGGTGACGTCGGCGCCGAGACCTTTCGCGCGCATGGCGATGCCCTTGCCGCACCAGCCATACCCCGCAACGACGAAGCTCTTGCCAGCCACCAGAAGGTTCGTGGAGTTCATCAGCCCGTCCATCGTGGACTGGCCCGTGCCATACCTGTTGTCGAAGAGGTATTTCATGTAGGCGTCGTTGACTGATATAACAGGAAACTTCAGAGCGCCATCTTGGGCCATCGACCGAAGGCGCATGATGCCGGTCGTGGTCTCCTCGTTCGCGCCCTTCACCTTCGTGAGCAGTTCCTTCCGCTTCGTGTGGATCAGGAATATCAGGTCAGCCCCGTCATCTATCACATAGTCCGGCTTGAGGTCCAAGACTTTGTTCAGGGAGTCGTAGTAGTCTTTGGTTGTCTGGCCCTTCTTCGCGTATGTCTCCAGGCAATAGGCCTCGTTGAGAGCGAGCGCGACTGAATCATCTGTAGAAAGCGGGTTGCAGCTCGTCAGCCTGACCTCTGCTCCTGCCTCTTGGATTGTGAGTGCCAGAACAGCTGTCTTCGCCTCAGTATGCAGGGCCATCCCGACCTTCAGACCCTCGAAGGCCTTCTCCTTGACCATGCGTTCTCGAACCTTGCCGAGGACCTTCATGTGGGTCTTCGCCCACTCGATCCTGTTGACGCCCTTTCTGAGCAGATCCTTGTTCACCATCGTACCGGCGTGAAATGAGAGGCTGTCTAGATAACAGTTATCACAACAGGGGAATGATCGGGAGTTCAGGATTTACCGATGCTGCCGAGGTTCTCCGCCATCAGCGCCATGACTCTGCCCAGATTCTCGTCCCTGTCGTAGTTCCTGAGGACTCGCTTCACATCCGAAGGCCTGTCGATTAGGTCTTCGACGCATCTCTCGATCTCCGGCAGGGCCTTGGTGACCTCGTCCACTACTGTCACAGTTGCTGTGCGCGCGGTCCGCGACATGGGGTTCAGGTCGATTGCCACAGTCCTCTTCCCCATCTTTCCCAAAGCCTCGGCCCTGTCACCATCCTCCAGCGGTATCACCACGACATCCGCTGAATAGATTCCGTCCTTCGAACAGAGTCCGCGCGTGCTTTCGAGCCCTGGGATCCTGGCATCTGGGAGAAAGCCGAGAACTCGCTCAGCCCCGTGATCCTTCAGGATCTTCTGGATCTTCGAGACTCTTTCGTCAGATCGATGGAATAGTCCTACCTCGATTCTCGCCTTGCACGCTTTGGCCAGGCTGACGACTTCGCCCGGACACAACGCGGCCACGTTCCCGTTGACGGATATGACTGGATGCTCTGCCTCCAGGAGAAGCGCGGCCGCCGCTCTGGCCGCATCCTGAGAGGCTTTGCATGTCTTCTCGCCCAGGAGGTAGTAGAACATCTCTCCTCTGCCGTGGGCAACAAGCCCTTCAGGAGCGACATACCCCTGCCTGAAGCCCTCCACCAGCTTCTCTCTAAGAATTAAGGAACCGAAGCGGGGATGGGTCTTTGGGATTTCAGTCATGGTTACAGATCTCGAGCCGGCTAGTCCACTGGAAATGGAGGCCTTTGCCCCTGAATGGATGGTCAAACCTTAAATACCTTGAGAAAAGCATTATATATAAGATGGTCTATAGGGCGCTCAGCACAAAATATAAATACAATTCGGTGAGCGCGGTGCAGCTTCTAGGGGTTGTGCAGGACATATCGCATGACGGGAGGCTCATCGTGAAGGCGCGATTCGCCCCGAATCCTAGGGCAATTGTGAGGGACAATCTGAAGGGGGAGGTTGGAAGGATATCCAAGGTTTTCGGCCCCGTGCGCTCACCATATGTCGCGATAGAGCCGAGGAAAGAACTCAAGACCCTTGCTGTGCTCGGCAAGGAAGTCTACGTTCAGCAGGAGAGGGAGAATGGCAAAGGTAAGAGAAGAGACTGAACAGGTCGAGCGATGCCCTGAGTGCAACAGCGCTCACCTCGTGAGAGACTACGAACGCGGAGAACTTGTGTGCGAGGACTGCGGGATAGTCCTGGACGACCAGCTGATCGATCAGGGACCCGAGTGGAGGGCATTCGACGTCGAGCAGGGGGAGAAGAGGGCCAGGACCGGAGCACCGATGACATACACGATCCACGACAAGGGCCTGTCCACCGAGATCTCCTGGAAGAACAAGGACTCGTACGGGAAGAGCATCCCGACGAGGAATAGGGCCCAGCTGTACAGGCTGAGGAAGTGGCAGCGCAGGATCAGGGTCTCGAACGCGACGGAGAGGAACCTGGCATTCGCGCTCAGCGAGCTGGACAGGATGGCATCGTCGATGGGCCTCCCGAGGAACGTTCGAGAGACCGCTGCGATGACCTACAGAAAGGCAGTCAACAAGAACCTGATCAGGGGAAGGAGCATCGAGGGCGTGGTCGCGGCCTCGCTCTATGCTGCCTGCAGGCAGTGCAACGTCCCGAGGACGCTCGACGAGGTCGCGAACTCGTCCAGGGTCGGCAGGAAGGAAATCGGGAGGACCTACAGGTTCATGACGAGGGAGCTAAAGCTCAAGCTGATGCCTACCAAGCCCCAGGACTACGTCTCGAGATTCTGCTCGGAGTTGAAGCTTTCAGGCGAGGTCCAGGCCAAGGCGGCCGAGATCCTGAAGGATGCTGGCAAGAAGGAGCTGACATCGGGCAGAGGTCCGACCGGCGTGGCCGCAGCGGCGATCTACATCTCATCCATCCTCTGCAACGAGAGGAGGACCCAGAGGGAAGTAGCTGACATCGCTGGCGTCACTGAGGTCACAATCAGGAACAGGTACAAGGAGCTCACAGAGAAGCTCGGCATCGAGGTCCAGCTCTGAGTTGACGCCATCAAACCACTTCCCCAAATCATTCCTTTTGTTTCCAGAGCGCTCGCGCATTCCATCGCTGTAGAAAAGACATGTTTTTAAGGCACCCAGCCGTTTGTCTCCATGGGTAAGGGTCTTGATCAAGATCGGGATCAACGGCTTCGGCAGGATCGGCAGGAACGTCTACAGGGCCGCCCTCGAGGGCGAGGGGATCGGCAAGGATTTCGACATTGTGGCTGTAAATGACATCGCACCTGTGGACTCGCTCGCCTACATGCTCAAGTACGATTCGATCTACGGGAAGCTTGACAAGGATGTCAAGGTCGATGGCTCTGGTATCAAAGCCGGAGGTATGAGGTTCGAGGTCACCCAGGTGAAGGACCCAGCGGAGATTCCATGGAAGAAGCTCGGGGTGGACGTCGTCATCGAATCGACCGGGCTGTTCACCGAGAGGGACAAAGCCGCGAAGCACCTGATGGCGGGAGCGAGGAAGGTCTTGATCTCGGCACCGGGGAAGGAGCCGGACATCACGATCGTGCTCGGAGCCAACTTCGAGATGTATGAAAAGGCGAAGCACAATGTCGTCTCGATGGCATCATGCACGACTGGAAGCCTCGCGCCCCCAGCGAAGATAATCAACGACAGGTTCGGGATCGAGAGGGGAATGATGACCACGATCCACGCTTACACTGGCGACCAGAGGCTCGTGGACCTGCCGCACAAGGATTTCAGACGGGGAAGAGCTGCCGCTCTATCGATCATTCCAACGTCCACTGGAGCCGCAAAGGCGATAGGCGAGGTCGTGCCGGCTTTGAAGGGCAAGATGAATGGCATTGCACTCAGGGTGCCGACGCCCTGCGGATCTGTCACGGACCTGAGCTTCACGACCAGGGCAGAGACCACGCCGGAGGAGATCAACAAGGAGCTCAAGCAGGCCTCTGAGGGGAAGCTGAAGGGCATCATGGAGTACTCAACAGACCCGATCGTATCGACCGATGTGATAGGCAACTCGCACTCGAGCATCATAGACGGGCTCTCGACGATGGTCATAGGCGGGAGAGGCAACTTCTGCAAGATTCTCTCCTGGTACGACAACGAGTGGGGCTACGCCAACCGAATAGTCGAGCTGGCGCCGAAGCTGCTATGAGCGGACTATCCGGTGCGGTTTTCTACTAGCAATGGGTTACGGAGCCCGTGGCAGAGAAGGAGCAGCCCGAGGTCATCAAGCCACCGATCACGGGTACACCCAATGGTGCCTTTGCCCTCGCATGGTGTCTTCTCGCGATAGGCGTCGTGACGATTCTCATCGACGGGTCAGACCTTTTACAGGGATCGGACAGGAGGAAGGGCCAGATGGTCGCGGAGGTGGCGATGATCATGCTCGCGGTCCTGATGCTCGTGTTCGCTCCGATGATACTCAGGAGGAAGCTCCTCGGTCTTGGTTTGGGGGTTGGAACGATGATGGTTACCGTCGTCGCCGTCGCCTCATGGTTCGTCTTCTTCTCAATGGACTCCAAGGACACCGAGAGCCCCGGCTACTTCCATGCAGCGATCGCACTGATCTTCCTCGCGTTGTGCGTTTTCGCCATGAGGAACTCGGAAACATGGATTAGGTGCGGTGGCTGGGAAGCCAGGGAGACGAAATTCAGACCCTACGGCATTCCAGATGAAAAGATCGGCAAACCTTGCCCCAAGTGCGACCGCCCGACTTCGATCGACTGGAATGAGTGCGTCTACTGCAAGACTTCCCTCAAGAAGGAAGCTGAACCTGTCGAGGAGGAACACCGCGCGAAGAAGATAAGGAAGGTTAATGATTAATAGCGGAGCGGTCCTAGTCTAGCCTGTATGGTCTCCTGCTACGACTGCGAGCTCTTCGGAATATACTGCAAAGGAGTCGTCCCTCCGATAGAGTTCAGAGACCGAATCGACGAGTTCTGCCACAGGTTCGCTGTTGTACGATGGCGGAGCGAGCTCAACAAGGGCGATGGACAATCGAGGATCTAGGTCACGGCCTGTACCTGTTCAGGCCGACATATTCCACATCCTTCTCCATGACTCTGCTCAGCAGTATCTCCTTCTTGACGCCGTGTGCCAGCCTGACCGCCCGGCTTACCTCCGGCCACATGGTCGTATACTTGTCAGGGACGGCGTGGACCAGGTAGCGTGCATGCTGCTTCGCGGGGTCCCCTTCGTAGGCCCTGAAATGGGAACCGTACTTGAAGCCCGTCTTGACGATGAGCCCCCGGTCCTTCATGTCCTTGAAGGCTCTGAGTCGCAGATCGTAGTCCGGCTGCATCGCGCGCGCACGCTTCTTGAGCGCCACGAGGCTGACGGGTCTGTTGGTCTTGGAATCCCTCAGCTTCAGGACGCCAAGCTCGACCAGGAACGAAGCTTCGATAAGAGATAGCTGGAGGATGGGGCCGATTTCCTTCCCGAAGAAATGGCCGCTGTGCAAGGCCTTGGCACCGGCCGCGTCGTTGACGAGCACGCGGTCGTCCATGATGATCCCATCGACTGTCTGAGTAAGATCAACGGCGCCCAACCGCCCCTTGGGAGCTACTCGTCTGACCTCGTAGTAGGTGACATCGCTCTCCTCATCAACCACCGCCAGAAGGAGCTTCTTTCTCACATCCATTGTTCGGTCAAGGCTCTCTAGCAGAGCGCTGAGATCGAAGGTCGAGCGCTCGGAAATCGCAGCGACCCACCACTTGCTCGGCGTCTTGTTGGGAGAACCGCCCCTCGGAAACACGCGGAAATCCAGTGGGGGCTGGCCCATTTTCACGATGTATCCTCTCTGCCTTAGCTCTCTGTACACGAGGTACCTTACCTCGAAACCCTTTGAGGTCTTGTGTGCAAGCCTCAGAAGCTCGCCTGAAGTGAGCTTCTCACTGCCATGCATGACCTCGACTCTGGCGGATTCGAGAAGATATGTCGCCTCCATGAGATCTAGCTTGAGAACCCCTCCGGTTTGTGGGACGCCGTAGTATCCCTTGTTGTAGATTTGGCTGGCCTCGGCCTGGTCTGCAACGACGACCTCTGTCCCCTTGAGCAGCCCTACCATAGATTCGGAATATGAGGGAAGGTAGTTATTAGATTGCCCACCGAGCTGGCTGCGCCCTATTGTCAAGAAATCCGAGCGGCTGGCACCATCATGGTAGGAACGAACGCGTGCTACGGAATCATTATATAGAAGTGCTAACATAATCGAATACTCGACCTAATGAAATGAGACTAGAGGAGGCAGGAGAAATGATACGAAGGCGAGAAAAGCGAGAGGGCCTGGTTCCAAGGGACTACTGGGGACCAACGTCAGTCAACCCCATGTCTTTGCTAAGCGACATGGACAGGATATTCGACGATTTCAGGTCGGATTGGGAGAGCGCTTTCCTTCTGCCGAGGGCGTTCGCTTCCGAGGCAATTAGAACCCCATTAATCGACCTCGCGGACAACGGAAAGGAGTTCGTTGTCAAGGCGGAGATCCCTGGCATCAACAAGGAAAATCTGAACATCGATGTCACCGAGGATGGTATCGAGATCTCCGGAGAGACGAAGTTCGAGGAGAAAGAAGAGGATAAGGACAAGGGGTATCTGAGAAGGGAGAGGCGCTATGCGAAGTTCTACAGGTCGCTGCCGCTTCCTGACAAGGTCGTTGCCGACAGGGCTGAGGCGGAGCTGAAGGACGGCATACTGACGGTCAAGCTGCCAAAGGCCGCCCCGCCTGAGAAAAAGACGAAGAAGATCCAGGTGAAGTAGGCGTTCTCTGGATGCTTCTCTAAAACCTTTTTGCTCTTGGATGTTTTTCCAGAGCTGATATCAGTCGTATCACAATAATCGGTGTTGCACATGGACAAGAAGGAGAAGATACTCAGGGTCGTCCAGGCGAAGTCCGGAGACGACGGCAGAGGCATAGCCAGGATAGATCCCGCGCTCATGCGCATACTCGAGATCAACCAGGGAGACACCGTCCTCATCGAGGGTACCAGGATAACCGCGGTCACGGCATACACCGGATATCCCGAGGACGAGAACCGTGGGACAATAAGGATGGACGGCGCGATAAGGAAGAACGCCGGGGTCGGCCTGGATGAGAAGGTGAGCATCAGGAAGGTCGTGCCCAAGTCGGCAACCAAGGTCACGCTGGCTCCCACACAGCCTCTTAAGATAGTCGGAGGAGAGGAGTATCTGGCCCAAGCCCTCGAAGGTAGGCCGATAGTCAAGGGAGACCTCATAGAGGTCAACATCATGGGCAGGAAGTTCGACCTGGTAGTGCAGAGCTTCCAGCCGAACGCGGATGCGGCCATCATTCAGAATTTCACGAAGGTCAAGCTGAGCGAGAAGCCCGCGAAGGAGGAGGTCGCGAAGGGGCCCAAGGTTGCATATGAGGACATCGGCGGTCTGTCGGAGGAGGTCAACAAGGTGCGGGAGATGATAGAGCTCCCCCTCAGGCACCCAGAGCTGTTCGAGAAGCTCGGGGTCGATGCGCCGAAGGGAGTCCTGCTGCATGGGCCCCCCGGCACTGGCAAGACACTGCTGGCGAAGGCCGTGGCCTCCGAGACTTCCGCAAATTTCGCATCCATCGGCGGTCCCGAGATCATGAGCAAGTTCTACGGTGAGAGCGAAGAAAGACTCAGAGACATATTCAAGGAGGCCGCTGAGAACGCTCCGAGCATCATTTTCATCGACGAGATCGACTCGATAGCGCCGAAAAGAGACGAGGTGACGGGCGAGACCGAGCGCAGGGTGGTCGCCCAGCTCCTTGCCCTGATGGACGGGCTCGAAGGGCGCGGCAAGGTCGTGGTCATAGGCGCGACGAACCGGCCCAACGCACTCGACCCCGCGATCAGGAGGCCGGGGAGGTTCGACAGAGAGATCGAGATCGGCATCCCGAACAAGGAGGGTAGGCTGGAGATCTTGAAGATACACACGAAGGGCATGCCGCTGGGGGATGATGTCGATCTAGTCCAGCTGGCGAATATGACCCACGGCTATGTCGGTGCAGACCTGGCAGCGCTCACGCGGGAGGCAGCCATGAGGGCGCTGAGGAAGGTCCTGCCGTCGATCGACCTCGAGGCGGAGACCATTCCCGTGGAAGTGCTCAGCAGTCTGAAGGTCACTATGACCGACTTCATGGATGCCTACAGGGAGATGCAGCCGTCGACCCTGAGGGAGGTGCTGCTGGAGAGTCCGAATGTGAAATGGGAGGACATTGGGGGGCTCGAGGGACCCAAGCAGGAGCTAATGGAGACTGTCGAGTGGCCTCTGAGGTACGGACCTCTCTACAAGCACATGAACGCCACACCGCCAAAGGGCATATTGCTCTACGGTCCGCCCGGGACAGGCAAGACGCTCCTGGCAAAGGCCGTCGCGACCGAGAGCCAAGCGAACTTCATCAGTGTCAAGGGACCAGAGTTCTTGTCAAAATGGGTGGGCGAGAGCGAGAAGGCCGTCAGAGAGACTTTCAGGAAGGCAAGACAGGCCGCACCATGCGTCATATTCCTCGACGAAATCGACGCGGTTGCTCCAGTCAGAGGAACCTCGACCGATTCAGGGGTGACTGAGAGGGTCATAAGCCAGCTCCTGACGGAGATGGACGGCCTTGAAACGCTGCACAACGTCGTGGTCATCGCCGCGACTAACAGGCCGGACATAGTCGATCCTGCGTTGCTCCGCCCGGGCAGGTTCGATCGGCTAGTCTTCATAGGCACCCCGGACCTAGCCGCAAGGAAGGAGATCATCAGGATTCACACGAAGGGCAAGCCGCTCGACAAGGATGTTGACCTGGACAAGCTCGCAACGAAAATGGAGAACTTCACGGGAGCCGAGATCGCCGCTGTCTGCAACGAGGCCGTGATGCTCTCCATCAGGGACTATGTCCTGCAGGGGGGCGACGTCTCCGAGCAACAGATCAAGAAGCGGAAGGTAGGCATGAAGTACTTCGAGAAGGCGATGGAGAACGTCGAACCGATGACAGAGAAGGATCTCAAGAGGTACGAGAACCTTGCGACCAATGCGATGTATCGCTGAGGCCAGCAAGTCATGGATTCATATCCAGTGAGCAAGATATGAGAGAACTGGCACAGGGAAGAGCAGTGGCTGTCACAAGGGAGCAGCTGATAGGCAGGGTCAGGGAGACCCTTGGCAGGGTCGGGTTCTATGTATCTGATCCCCACAATTTGAGGAGCATCAGTTTCGATATTGTAGCTAGGAGAGACCGCCAACTCCTGATTGCAAAGGTGTTGAGCAATGTAGACTCGCTCTCTTCAGGCGATGCCGATGAGCTGAAGATCCTCTCCTCCGTCCTTAGTGCAAGCCCCCTCGTAATAGGGCTTCACTCGAGCGCAGCGGACCTAGAGGACGGCGTACTGTATTCCAGATTCGGTATCCCGATCGTATCCGAAGGCACGTTCAGGGAGCAGATGCTGGAAGGTGTCCCACCGTTTGTCTACGCCGCCCCAGGCGGTCTGTATGTGAAGATTGACGGTGAGATGCTCCGAAGCATCAGACAGGCCAGGAACATCTCTCTGGGAACGCTCGCGGAGGCTGCTGGGGTATCTCGCAAGGCCATCCAGATGTATGAGTCGGGGATGGGGGCGATCATAGAGATCGCCTCGCGGATAGAGGAGTTTCTGAACGAGCCCATTGTTATGCCAGTAGACCCGTTTGCGTACACAGCTGAGATCGCCCGGACGTTGAAGACCATCGACGACCTCGAGGAGCAGAACAGGGACATATTCGAAATGCTCAGAGAGATCGGATACTTGGTCGTGCCCACCAGGAAATCGCCCTTCGACGCCCTGGCGAAAGAGGATGAAACGCTGCTTCTGACGGGCATCGGCCAGGACCCGCTGAGCACGCAGAAGAAGGCGAAGGTGGTCGGAAACATCTCACGCGTGACGGAGAAGAGGTCCGTCATCATAATCCAGAAGAAGGCTGGTTTCGAGGAGATTGCAGGCACGCCGATCGTCACGAAGGATGAGCTCAGGAGGGCTGACGATTCCGATGATTTCATGGATCTGATTCTCAAGCGCGAACGGAGGCCTAAGAAGTGAGCGACCTGGAGAGGATCCAGCGGAAGGAGTCGGAGGTCTTCATACTCCCAGTCATCAAGGGGCTCAAGTCCGAGACCGAGAAGGTCAAGGAGGCGTTCGACACGGTCCAACCAGACAAGGTCGCCATATCGCTGTCGCAGGAGGAGGTTGATGGTCTTCGGAACATCCCCGAAGACTATGAGCCGATGCTGACGAGGTATGATGAGATATATGCGGAGGGACTGAGCCGGTTCGGAGAGGTGGCCGCTCCGCCACCATGCTACATTGCGGCCCTCGAGCTCGCAGACCACACGAACATTGAGATCGTTCCGATAGACATCGATGAGAAGAGCTACACGGAGCTTTACTGCGCGGCTGTCTCTGGCTCCAACCTGTTCAGGCACTCCACAAGAACCTGGATTTTGAGGCGGCGCAAGTTCGGCGCTCAGACGGCGGAAGACTTCGTCAGGGCCTGGGACAAGGCTGTCAATGGTCTCGAGGGTTTCAGGATCATCGAGGGAGAACGGACCAAATCAATGGCGGAAGGCATCCGTTTGGTGGCGAAGGATGCCAAGAGGGTTCTCGCGATAATCGAGCTAGAGCGTGCTGAGGACGTCGCCCGGCTGCTGAAAGAGCAGTAGCTCTGACCGCAGTTCAACTGATTCAACATATGAGAAAAGAATAGAAAGGGTGTTTGCTCGTCATTCAACCTGTGACTGCAAGCTTCGTGCAGACCAGGATATCTATGTATGGACTAATCGCCCCTCCGCCGGGCGCATCAATACTCCAGCCCTTCACGAGGAAGTACCGCCAGTTCTGCGATGTAGAATACAGGTTCATGAAGAATCCGACCTTCGAAATATACTTCATGTTTCCGCCGCTGCCCGTCGTAGTGCAGTTGCTCACGAGAACATCTGACAGCCCATCACCGTTGATGTCTATCACATCGAACAACGTGGGTGCGAGCGTGCTGAACGGATACGTCGCGGCGCTGACCAGAGGAGAGACCTGGAATGAGGTATTGTTAAGCAGCGGGTTTCCTGCCATGTACGTCCATGAAACGCCGTTCCAGTAGTATACCTTGAACCCATAGATCGAATTCGTGGCGTCGTGCTTAGCCACTACTACCTCCCTGTACGCCTTGCCAGCTGCTGACGTGCCATCGATGTTGCCTCCTCTGACAGCCTGCCAGTTTGTTTCTGTAAGAACGCTGCTTCCGCTGAATCCCTTGAACTCGCCAGTGAAAATGCCGACCATGTCAAGGTCAATGTAGTCCTGCGGTAAAATGCTGGTCGGTGAGGTATCCGAGTCGGTGAACCTGATGTATATCGACTTGCCTGCAACACTTGATGGCAGGCTGAAATTGTAGTACCTGTAAGTTGTGCTGTCGATGCTCATGATGGGCACGAATGTACTACCGTCGGTAGAGTACCAGACATAGAACACCTCGGCGGGGGTTCCGCCGGCGACATCCCCGATCTTCGCATAGATCCTCAAAATCTGGTCTGGCTTGGTGTTCAGCGTGGCGAACTGAAGGGTCGCGCTGACCTTTCCTGGATTCCCACCTGAAACCGCCTCTTGAAGCCTCAACGCATTGCCCAATCTGGCCTTCGTGTCAGTCACAAGGTTGACGGCAACACCATAGGTTGGAGTATAGGGATCTGGAGTTGTCAAGTTCTTCTGATTGCCGGTCTGAGTGCCGTAGTAGTTCACATTGACCCCGTTGCCGCCACCTGCATACGGTGCGGTTGTCCCACCAACAGTCAATATGTCCAGCGTGCCATTGCCATCCATGTCTTCCACGTCGAAATCGACCGTTGTACCAGAAGAGGCGGGCGTGATCAAGGCACTGTCCCTTTGGAGGTACAATGTTGGATCCCATGAGTACTTCAGATCGTAGATGTAGATCTTGCCGCCGGCCAAGACTATCAGGTCCGCCTTCCCGTCACCCGTGATGTCCTTAAGATCTATCTTTGAGACTGTGCCGGACCACTTTATGCCGGATGATGGGTTGTATACCCAGCCTGTCGATCCGTAAGTGGTGTTGTACAGCACTATCTGGTTGTTGGAGTTGGCATAGGCGAAGTCCTCGTGCCCATCCCCGTTGACATCGCCGAACGCAATCCAGGTGATCGGATTCGTGGTCGTGTCCGGCCTCGATATCTCGCTCGCGGCCTGCCAAGTGCCGTAGAGGCTGAGCGTGTTCTCAAACATGAAAAGCTTGTTGGAGGTCCCCTGACCCATCAACAAATCCTTGTCACCATCACCGTCGAGGTCACCTGCGGCGAGGGCCGTCACGGTGTAGTCCGTGGCTGATGATGGCGTGCTCTCGGAAGTCAACATCACCCTCGATGTGAAGAAGTTGTTGTTCTGGATGTAGTACTGGTACTCTCTCGTGTTGAAGTTCGAGTTGCCAGAAGCCATGCCATAAGTCCCGACAAACCACTCTGCCTTCCCTCCAGTGCCGTTGATCCAGATTTGAGTGGAAAGAGAATACACGCCCTCGTTAGTGTCGTTCAATCGAGATACGAAGAGAGTGTAGGCGTTCCTGCCTGGCAACCACTGATTGCCATTGAAGGATCTTAGGTCTAAGCTGAAGTTGTAGCATGTGCTGTTGTACGTCTTGATTCGGCTGATCATTGAACCAGCAGGCGGCACGCCGTATATCTCCGATTCACCGCTCATGTCGGTAATTCTTACCTCGGCAACTGTGGGGGACGGAGGATATGAGTTCGTATTCTGGACCTTAAGAAGCACGTAGATGACATTCTTTCCCGATGAGGAAAGCTCGAAGGGATGATCTCTTGTGCCCCATTCGCCCGTCCAGTCCGCGTTCTTGAAGACCCAAAGCTTCGGGACCATCGATGGAAGGATCGGCGAGCCCGGGTCAGATATTATTATGGGCTCGTTTGCAGAGAAGCTCTGAGATGGGGTGGAGCCCATACCCTGGTTCTTTAGCGACAGAGCCATCGCGTAGGCCCCCGGCGGGAGCCCGGTCGTATTGAACTTGCACTCGTACACGTAAGCGCTTCCACCCGTCGGATAGGGGTAGAACGGTGATGTGTAGTAACTCGAAGGCTTGTAGGCGGGGGCGTATGAGATCCCCGTACGGATGTCGGTCAAAGTGAGTCGGTTCTCAACAAACAGGTTGCTCATAGATAGGCTTGCGAACCTGAGGAACACCATCTCGTGGGTGCTGAAGTAGTTCCTTGAATCAGAGGTATTGGCCTTGTCCCAGGCGGTGCCGTTCGTCTTGTTCTCGCCATAGATACCGAAACCGTGACCCAAGCTGTCACTAACGTATTTCAGATACGATGGCAGCCCACTCATGCCGAGATCGGAATATGCTGGATACAGATTGTTGTATGTATCGCTAGGCAACACTGTGATTTGAAGCACGAAGTTGGCCACTGACATGTGACCGTGCTTGTCCCACGCGCGGATCACGAGGGACTTCCCGTCGACGGCTGCAACGTTTTCTGTCTTATCCTTGCTGAAATCCCATCTGAACCAGCCACCAGTGCCGTTCTGGAATAGGATTGACTTGCTCATTCCGATTGACGTGGCATCGACATAGATGCCGCTGGTGTTCAGGTCGTTGTCCATGTCAGTTATTCTAACGAACAGAGAGAAAGCGTTACCCTTCTTGACAGGGTCTGGCGTGGGCGTGCTGGGGTTGGAATCGGTGTATCTCTGCAGGATGCTTGGAGGAGTCCCGCTTGTGCCTCCTGACAGCTGGCTTACCCAAAGCACAACATGCTCCTGCATGTCAATTACTCTAACGGTGACGGAGCTGGTCGATGTTATCCCTGCAATGCTCTTCGTCCAATCAATGCCGGTGTGCCAAGTCGTATAGTGGAAACCCGGATCCGTGGAGAGGATGTAGCTGAAGCTCAGAGTGTCGACCTCGACATACACCTCTGTGGTCTTCACTGGAAGCACGGCTCCGCCCTCGTGCGTGATGGTCACGTTGGCGCCAGTGCCGGTGTAGATCATGCTCGCGGCAAAATCGACTTTCGTCACCTGCTGGGGAACGGGCATCGTCTGCACGAACCCCATTATTCCTGTGAACAGGACGACAGTTATGAGCAGGATGAGAATGTTGCCGATGATTTCGGACACTCCACCTGCATCCTTCCAAGACTTCCTCTTGCGCAGCTCAAAGTTCATTATCTCTTCCTCCGGGGGAGAAGAATTGCTCTACGAATCTGAGTTTTCAACGTGTAAGTCGATATTTAAACATGTTGCGGTCATTACCAACTACCGCCCCGGCCATTCCCAGATAATCCAGCTCTGGGTCATTAGACCGTATCTGAGCCCTGCGACATCACGATTATATAAGCACAGGGGCATTTCGCGGGTCGATGGGAGATTCTGGCCAGCTCAATGTCAAGGATCGGGTGCTCCTGCACCTCCTGAGGTTCGCTACAGACGTGCCCAGGGAGGAGCACCCTGCCGAGATAACGCAGGCTGGGATCGCACTCGCAGTCGGCATCTCGCGCACGCATGTGCCGCGCGCTGTCAATAGCCTCATGCGGGAGGGGCTTGTCGAAGAGCTTAGGGAGAGAGTCGCGGATCACGAACGCAGGATGAGCGTATATACGATCACCCCTGAGGGCCATCGGGAGGCGGAAGGTCTTTGGCAGAAAATCCTGTCGTCCGACCTCGTCGTGCTCAGAGGACACGGGCAGGTGAGGATGCTCGGGAGCGAGCTTGAGGCGCTCATAGGGAGGAAGAGGGCCGTTGCCGCGGTATCGCGAATGGCCGAGGGCGTGATCGAGATAGATGAGAAGCGCAGAACCCCCATCAGGCAACTCGAGGACGCCCCTGCGCTGGACATCTTTGAGGGCAGAGATCAGGAGCTCAAGGCATTGGACGAGTTCATGGATTCAGACGCCAAGATCATGGTGCTCCTGGGCAACCGAGGTTACGGCACGACTGCCCTCGCGAGGAAGTTCGTCAGCAGCCAGGACGAGCAGGATGTCCTCTGGCTTCAGCTGTCCGAAGGCATGACGGTCGATCAGATCCATGAGAATCTTCAGTCCTTCGCCAAGAAGGTTGAGCAGAAGGCCACTTCGTGGTCGGACGCGCTGAACCTGCCAAACGCGTTGGTAGTCTTCGACGACTTCTTCTCGCCCCATGAAGAGGTGGTCGAGTTCTTTTCGGCCGTTGTGGAGCATGTGGGGGATTCGAAGGTGATCATCACCGCCAGGGAGGAGACCCCTGCGTACAACTGGTTCTATCACAAGAAACACGTCGACTCGGGCGTGGTCGAGGAGCTTAGAATCAGGGGACTTGACCCCGACAGCGCAAAGAAGCTCCTCGGAAACGAAGAGATTGAGTCGGATGCCTTCAAACGCATAATGATGATTTCTCGCGGACAGCCGATGGCACTGAGGATGCTCAGGAACGGCGACCAGAAGGGCCTCAAGAAGAACACGGTCCTGACCTCGGAAGAGATCGGGTATCTGCTGTTCCTGATGGGCAAGAACAAGTGAGGTCTACCACTCGATGCCTTTTCTGGCAACAGTTCCGGTCTTGTATGGGTGCTTGACGTCTTCGATGAATGATACGTAGTCCGCGCGATCTATGAACTCCTTCGGGGCGTTCCTCCCCGTCAGGACTATCTCCACCTGTCCTTTCTTCGAGTCGATCAGGGACAGCACGTCGTTGGCATCCAAGAGTCCGAAGTAGGCCGCCGGGTTCACTTCGTCGAGCACCAGGACGTCGCAATTCCCGCTCTCTAGCTCCTTGCGAACGAACCCGATAGCGTCCGTGGCGCAGGATCGGTCAGCATCCGTCCAGTTCTTGGAGTCGATGAAATTCCCCGTTCCGAACTGCCTCACGGTCAGTCCAGGCAGGCGCTTGGATGCCAAGACCTCACCAGTTGCCTCGCCCGTCTTCATGAATTGGACAATGCACACTCTAAACCCCTGGCCGAGGGCTCTCAACGCCATGCCGAATGCGGCGGTGGTCTTACCCTTTCCAGGACCCGTGATAACATGAACCAATGCCTGCCGACCCTTCTTCGACATCACATCCTCAAGCGCGGTGCTAGTAGAAAAACCGCTCCAAGGGTCGCAGAGGCCTAACTGCCGCTGCCGGCACGGGAGGAGTCCTCAGGGAGCGAAAACTCCCGCTCGAGATACCCAAGCTGTTGCGTATCGAGTGTTCTGGGGTCGACGGGGACAAGGAGAAAAGCCCCTGTCATCGCAACCTCCTCGTTCGTGAGCTGGATGGCCTTCATAACCTGAGGGAAGCCGTTCTCAGTGATGAGGTACTCCAGTCCGTCGAGAAGAACCGTGGCACCCGGGTTGGCCTTTATGAAATCCGAAATCGTGCTGTGGATCTTCATGAGCCTAGTAGGCTCAAGGCTCAGGACGCCGCTGGAGGGCTTGGTGTTCTTTGCTATCCACATTATCGGACAGTCGAGGCTGAAGAGCTGCTGAACCCTGCTCGGATGGGTCCTGGTGATGACTAGTCCTCGTCTGCCTTCAGCCATCAACCTCTTGAAGATCTCGTACGCGCGCGGGACTCCCCTGTCTGCGAACAGATAGGAGCTCCCGCCCCTGAGTGCGGGCTCCTCCTCGGTGCTCATATGCTGGGTTACCTCAGTCCTGCCTGCACTGCCAGACCCTCGTCCGTGATGTCGATAAGCTGCCTGCCAGTGGTGTGCTTCGTCCCCCTCATCTTTAGGACCTCAAGGAATTTCCTTCTGACCTTCTCCTCCTCGGGATAGGACAGCACCACCACGCCGTCAACCATGTAGGATTCCTGGCTGTGCGGTATGTCGTCGTATGAGAGCTCGGCCGTTATGATGGCCAGGCACTCGAAAGCCTTCAGGTATGCGAACAGCTCGTGCATGAACTCCCTCATCTCGCCGCGCCACTGGAGCATGTCCGTCATTGGCGTGATCGGGTCGATCACGATCCTCAGAGGCGAGAACTGCTCGATCTTCTTCTTTATGATGTTCAGCATATCGCTCGGGTTCTTTGTGAGCGTGGGCCCTATGTCAATGAAATTGACCACGCCTTTCTCAACGAGCGCCTGGTCGTAGAACGAGAACGATGACAGGAATCTCTGCACTAGCCATTGAGGCTCGGAGATCGCCGTGATGTACAGGCCCTTCTCGCCCTCCTTGGCGCCATGAAATAGGCTCTGGACTGCGAGCGTTGTCTTGCCGGTGCCCGGCTCGCCGGCAACTAGAATCGCGGACGGAAATGGAAACCCTCCCTGGAGCATACCGTCGAGGCCGGGAATTCCCGTTGTCTTCCTAGTCACGTCAGAGCACCTCCGTGTCTATCACGAAAACGCATTCTTCATCGCCCTTGGAGGCACACTTCCTCTCGTGACAGTAGACATCTTTGCCTGTCCGCTCCTCAAAGATCTTGGCCAATACGCCCCTGAGCATGTGGCAGGTCGGGGAATCGGAGTTGGAGACCTCAATGGAGCCTGACACCGTGATCGTGTCTCCTTCAAATACGATGTCCGAGGCCCAGCCTTCTCGGATGATCTGCTCGCGGATCTTGGCGAGATCAGTGCCCGTGGCCCTGACCATCCGCTCGCCCATGATTCGCCCGCTCCTGTAGAACATCCCGTGCGATGCGAATGTCATGACCGTCTCATACAGCTTCTTAATCTCGACCAGCTCCTCCTTGCGGAGCTTTATCGCGCGCTCTAGCTGCTCCATCTGGTCCACCTACTCCTTGGGGGAGCATCTATCTGTAGGTTGAAACTTATATCTTTTGGTTATCTGACATAGGCGGACTGGTCTGGCTGCAGACAGTTTATCTATTATCACATGCTTCTGACGCAACCGATGGAGGTAGAGTCCAAGTACCGGTCGCCAGGGAACGAAAGAATCGAGAAGGCCCTCCAGAGGCTTGGTGCGAGGAAGATCCACGAATGCTCGATGGAGGACATCTACTATTCTCATCCTGGCAGAGATTTCGCCAAGACGGACGAGAGCCTTCGTCTGAGGAAGATGGAGGGCCCATCAGAATTGACCTACAAAGGTCCGAGACTCAAGACCGGAACCGCGAGGGCGAGAGAGGAGATCACGCTGAAGCTCGAGGACCCGCTCTCCGCACAGAGGATCGTCGAGCGCCTCGGGTTCGTCGAGAAGATCGTCATCAAGAAGAAGAGAAGCTCCTACCTGATCGACAAGCTCAGGGTCGAAGTCGATGATGTGGACGGGCTTGGAGAGTACGTCGAGCTGGAGCTGATCACGGAGGAGCCAAGGCGGGCTGAGAGCCTCATAGAACTTGCGAGGACGGAGCTGGGGCTCGAGCGCCTCGAGAAACGGACATACCTCGAGATGCTGCTGGAAAAGGATGGCCTCAGCTAGAGGACTAAGAATCGAAAGAGTGGCGGGACCTTGATCCCGCCATGATGTTTAGTTCAGAACTAACGATTCCCTGATCCCTGCACATCAGAGCTTGTTGATCTTCTCGGTGACGAACGCCTTGATGGCCGGATCATCCGGGATCGTTATTGATTTCTTGTACTTCTCGCTGCCATCTGGAAGGAAGTAACCTCTGGACACTGAGATGAACTCGCTGTCCCCCTCTTCAGTTATCGCCTTCTTCCGCGCGACCTCCAAGAAATTGTTCTTTCCAAAAGGAATCTTCTCAGCGCTCAGCGTTTCAAACCGCACCTTCGTTTCCTTCTCATCATCCATTTGGTTGCCTCCGTTGAATAGGCGGATGTCGAACATTGTCAATCGATATAAATCTTCGTCGCAGTCAGATGTCGATGAATGACAGAATACGTGCAATCTGGTGATGCAATTCGAGAACGACCCCTCTGTTTGGAGAGCGTGTACGACATTTCCGAGAGGAGATTCGGAGACGAAATGGGCTTAGTTGGACTCCATAGTGCCCCATCCAGATGAGCCAGAATATCCATCAGTCATAAGAGTAATATAGAGTAGATAATGTTGGCCTCCATGTGACAATCGACTCTGAGCCAGTGCCTCAGAGACCTCCGGATGAGGCATGCCTGAACTGTGGGGCCAGGATCCCGGGGATAGGCTCGTTCTGCCCCAACTGCGGGGCGCTTAAGCCCTCTCTGCGCCAGCCGGGCGCGGTCTTCCCGACAGGTTACGTCGGCCTGCCGCAGAGACCCTATTACACCCAGACAACCCGGAAAGCGCCTCATTGGAGAAGCATCCTGAAGGCGGTGATGGGCTACACGATGATAACGTACCTCATCTACCAGCTGGTCACGCTAGTCGCGCTCATATACGGGATCTCGATCGTGCTCCCAGTCATCAAAGATGCACACTACGGAGTCTACATCGCCACTCCGATGTTGATTGATGTATTCCGCCTGACCGGGGGCGCTCTCGCAATCTACTACCTCCTGATTGTCTTAGCCATCGGCTTGAGCGCTGTATGGCTCTATATCACTGGGTTGAAGGGATTCGCTGAGGAGCTGTCGATGAATGCGAAGTCGAGGCAGCACAGCAAGATCTTCGACCTCTGCGGACTCTTTTTTGCGGTGCTCTTTCTAGATGTGATTGTCGCCCTGTTCCTCCTCGCAGGCGGCAGGACGCCCATAGATCAAACCGGCACCAGCGAGCCCTGGGAGCTGCTGTTCTTCCTGGCGAACGCGTCCGTGTGGGAGGAGCTCATTGTCAGGGTCCTGCTCATCGGAGTCCCGCTTATCTTCATTGACCTGGTCAGGGGGAAGTTCAGGGAGCACAAGTACTCCTACATCCTCGGGGGAGGTTTCAACATAGGGATACCAGAGGTGGTGCTAGTCATAATCTCCTCTTCGATCTTCGGGTATGCGCACCTGGCGGCCTATGGGTCCTGGAAGGTATTCCCCGCGTCAATTGCGGGGTTGGCGTTCGCATACATGTTCCTCAAGCACGGGCTTGGAGCGGCAATCATGCTGCACTTCGCGTTCGACTACTTGGGGATGCCTGGGATAGCGTTCGGGTCGTCCAGTGGGACGGACGCGCTCCTCGGCCTCGCTGAGCTACTCTGGATCGGCATCGGGTTCATATTCTTCGTATACTACGTTCTTAGGATAGGAGAGTTCTTGACTGGCCGGATGTTCATGGAAGATAGGCCGACTTTAGCTGGCGTTCCGAGCTTTCCTTATGGAAGCCCTATCTACTACGGTTTTCCCTCTCATCCCGGATCGGGATTTCCTGAAAACCGCCCACCCCAGCCCGCGACCCGCCCCGCGATCCAAGCTTCGACCCCATACATGTCTGGAAGGGGGTGGACTTGCCCCCAGTGCGGGCATCCGGAGGCAAGATGGGTGGATGGCAAGTTCCAGTGCCTCAGATGTGGACATTTATCCTAGGATCCTCTCGAGCACCTTCTTGCTTTCGACGCCGCTCTTGAGATCGGTTGATTCGATGACGATATTCCTGGCGTATGACTTCCTCAACACTGATAGAACCTTAGAGAGGTCTGCAGAGCCCTCGTCGATCCTGTTGTGCTGATCCCATTGACCCTCGTTGTTGTGCAGATGGACGTTCTTGAACCTATGGACTTCCCCGAGAAACGAATCCGTTTCGTTGGCGGTGTTCGCATGCCCTAGGTCGAAGCATATGCCAAGATCAGTGCCCTCGATTGCATACAGAAGATCCCTTATGGTCGTGCACGTCGCGTTGATGTTTGTGGGGAGATTCTCGACCGCGACAACCACGGAGTGATTGTTCGCGATGGGCTCTATCTCCTTGAGCGATAGCTTCGTCATCTCCAGAGCCTTGGACCTGTCTAGAAATGCAATCCCGTTCACGAAGCCTGGGTGAACAGTGACCGTCTCGATGCCCAGGCGCGAAGATATCTCTATCGCCTGAGCGACCTCCTTGACGGAAACGGCCCTCATAGGTTCGTACACGCTCCCGATGTTGACATCGCTCATCGGAGCGTGGATCTGGAACCTCATGCCGAGCGAGTCGCGCCCGTAGGCGATCTCGTCCTCGACGAGGTCGAGCCTGTGAGTCCCCTCGGGGAGCACCTCCCACATCTCGAACTCCTCGGATATCTCCTCAAGCACTTTTCTGAAGGGCATGAAACAGAAGGTCGGAGATCCGATGCCGATCAGGGCACGCCCCCCTTTCTGGTGTCCGGGGCTATGGAGTCGATAAGCGCCTCGATTTCGTCCGAGACGATTGTGACCTCGATATCGCCCAGAGGGTGATGCATTTCCGAGAAAGACACCTTCCCGATCGAGGCTACCTGTTTGTTGAGAATGAATCTGGTCTCGTCACCCATCATCCCTCGCCTCATGACGGCTCTCGCCGCATCTCTTATCCTCTGTTTCCTGAGCTGATCGGCAAATTGATCAATCGAATGAGAGAGGCCGACGATGGGATCCTCCCCAGTCACGATGGCATCAGGGAATAGCTTCGTGATTGAGGCTACCACCTTGTCTCTGTCCTCTGTTGGGAAACAGCGTGTGGCAAGCTGGATTTCCATCACAGGCCGACCATGTTTCAGATGATATTTAACTGTGCGTCCTGAGCCGCTCAAATGGTCCGTCAAGCGCTACCGAGTAACCGATGCAGAACCTCACTCCACACGGCAATTTATTTAAGCCCGTCAGTGCTAGGTTCGGGAGGATGAGAAAGGACGTTCTGCGGATATTCAACGAGCAAGGTGTTCTCCTAGACAGGGACGCCGCAGAGGCTCTGTCCGGCCTCCAGGACCCGATGAGATGCGCCAAGATGATCCTGAACGATACCGCAAACAGACCACTCGTGTTGACAAGAGCTGACATAGACTACTACGAGGGCTGCGCGCTGAAGGTTGAGATTCCGATCCTATCTAAAGGTTTAGCCAGGATTGAGAATGCTGTGATGGCGCCCGAGCCAAAGAACAGGATAAGGATACTCAAGGACATCACCGGAAATTCGACCTGCGTGGGGAATATCATCGATTTCGCGAAGCTGTTCAACGACAGATTCTCGACTCTGAAGAGGATGCTCGCAAAGAGGCGAGAGCTGGCAGGGCTGATACCCATCTCGAAGGTCAAAAGGGTGGAGCGAGATTTGAGGTTCGTTGGTATCGTGAACGACTCACACACGACGAAGAACGGACATACAATCATCGAGATGGAGGACGAAACCGACAGAATCCAGGTGCTGGTGATGAAGGGCTCTAGGAAAGCCGCGGACGCCATCCTCAAGGATGAGGTCCTTGGGATACTCGGGGCCTTCAGCAAGGACGGAGAGATCGTCATTGCGAAGGAGATCATAAGGCCGGACGTCCCTGTGAACAACGCGATGCTGCCCAACGATTCCGAATCCATTCTTGCCTTCGTTTCTGACATACACGTCGGGAGCAACACTTTCCTCCCGGAGAAATGGAACAGGTTCATGGGCTGGCTCAATAGGGACCCGGTCGCGAAGGACATCAAGTACATAATCATGCCTGGAGACCTGGTGGACGGCATAGGGATATACCCTGGACAGGAGGACGAGCTCCTCATAGAGGACGTTTATGCTCAGTACGCGGAGCTTGTCAACCTGATAAGAGGCATACCCGACTGGATCAAGGTCATCATGATGCCGGGAAACCACGATGCCGTCAGGCTGGCCGAGCCGCAGCCAGCCCTTCCGAAGGAGATCACATCCCTGTTCGATTCCAACATCCTCTTTGTCGGTAATCCATGCTCACTCGAGATCGAAGGACGGAGCATACTCGCATACCACGGCAGGAGCATAGACGACTTCATCGGGAGCATACGCAACCTCACGTACGCGAACCCTGTGGATGCGATGAGGGAGATGCTCAAGAGACGGCACCTCGCACCGATCTATGGGGACAGGACAGCGCTCGCGCCCGAGCAGAAGGACTACCTCGTGATAGACCGCGTGCCCAACGTGTTCGTCACTGGGCACGTGCACGCGTGCGGAGTGGCGGATTACAGGGGGATCAAGCTCATCAACGCCTCAGCCTGGCAGTCGCAAACGGCCTACCAGCGGATGCATAACCAGAACCCAGACCCCGCAAAGGTACCCATGATGAGCCTCGGGACCGGGGAGGTCTGGGTCGAGGATTTCACAGGCTAGCCTGCAAAAGAATTGATATCAGGCCAGGGAGATTGCTGCTCATGCAAGACCTCGACCCTTTCTTCAGGCCAAGCTCGATAGCGGTCATAGGGGCCACCCCCACACCTGGAAAGATAGGGAATATCGTAATCGAGAACCTCTATGGCGACGGCTACAGGGGAAAGATATTCCTCGTCAACCCAAATCATGCAGAGATCCTCGGGATGCCGTGCCTCCCAAGCGTCCTGGACTGCCCAGGCAAGGTCGACATGGCGATTGTGGTCGTGCCCGCGAATTCTGTTCTAGAGGTCTTGGACCAAGCAGGAAGAAAGGGCGTCAAGGGCGCGGTGGTCATCTCGGCCGGCTTCTCGGAAGGAGCTGAAGAAGGCAAGGAGAGGGAGAAGGCGCTAGTTGCCACAGCGAGGATGTACGGGATGAGGATTGTCGGGCCGAACTCGCTGGGGGTGATTGCCCCGCATATCAGCATGAACGCATCCTTCGCAAGGACCTCCCCTCTTAAGGGGTCGATCGCGTTCTTCTCCCAGAGTGGTGCATTCTGCACGGCCGCGATTGAGTACTCGGTAAGGGAGATTCTGGGGTTCTCGGCGTTCGTGAGCTCCGGGAACAAGGCGGACGTGGACGACTCGGATCTGATCGATTACTTCGCCCATGATCACAGGACCAAATGCATCGCAGCGTACATGGAGTCCACAAAGGACGGGGGAGCCCTGTTCGAGTCTCTGAAGAAGGCCTCCAGGAAGAAACCCATCGTAATTCTCAAGGCTGGAAGGACCGAGAGAGGAGCGCAAGCAGCTAAGTCGCACACGGGCGCAATGGCGGGCTCGGATTCGGCATACGAGGCTGCATTCAAGCAGACTGGAGTATACAGGGCGAGGACGATGTTCGAGCTGTTCGATGCGGCCCAGGCGCTCGCGCACCAGCCGCCGATGGACGGCGACGGGATAGCGATAGTGACCAACGCAGGGGGCATGGGAGTTATCGCAACAGACTTCGCCAACGATCTTGGCCTGCCCCTGTCCGAGCTATCCAAGGAGGTCCTGGGCGAGATAGGAAAGGCGTGCCCGCCGACCTGGAGCTGGGGCAATCCAATAGACATCATCGGAGACGCGGACACCGCGAGATATGCGAATGTCCTGACCGCGGTTGGCAAGGCTCCAGAAGTCAAGGGAATAATGGTCATCGCAGCTAGGCAGGCCGCAACGAACCTGTTCCAGATAGCGAAATGGATTTCGATCACAGCGAAGGTCAGCCGAAAACCGACCGTCGCATGTTTCGCGGGGATATTCGATCAAGAATCCGAGCAGTTCCTCGATTCGAAAGGCATACCAGTTATGTCCGTCCCAGAGAGGGCGATAACAGCTCTGCACGCCCTCTCGGTCCGCGGGAGGTACCTCAAGAAAAACGGGCTTAAGATATCTAGTCCGGAGGAGGCCTAGACCGCATCAGCCGAGAAGGTCCTTGACTATGAAGAAGTAGCCAAGCAGCATTATCGCAATGCTCACCCAGAGGATTATCCAGAAGAGCTTGACAAGAAGTACCCTGTCGCGGAGCAGCCTCTCCAGCTTCAAGCCATCATGCCTCTGCCTCTTTTGCGGTCTTGTTCTTGATCCTCTTCAGCCGGAAGATGTTATCCCGCTCCATCTCGTCCAGCCGGAACCTGATGAACCGCTCTATCTCCTCCAGCTCCGGAAGAACCCTGAACTCGAGCGCATTGACTCTGCGCTTGGTCCTCTCGATCTCGTCCAGGAGCTTCTTCATAGTCGTCTCCAGCTCGGCCGCTTTGACGACCGTCTCCACGAGCTTCTCGTAGGCGTCGGCAGCCTCATCGATTCTCGGGGAGGTGCCGATGATGCCGTATCCGCGCTCGTCGAGCGGCGCGACGATCCTCGAGGATTTGATATCTGGCACGACCACGCCCATCAGGTTCCTTGCCCTGAGCTGTATCTCTGGGTGTATCGTGAGGGCATAGGCAGCGGAGCGGACGGCGATCACGCCGTCAACGGCGTTGGCGATGGCGATCCTCTGCTGAGCCTCTTTATAGCGCTTGGCGATCTCCAGCCTCAAATCCTTTGCCTGGTCAAGTATCTTGAAGAACTCGAGTATGAGCCCGTCCCTCTTGAGCTTGAGGATTTTGTGGCCGTTCTTGGTGAGCACGATCTTCTTCGTGACCTCGAGCAGCTCTGATCTCGTTGGCTGGATCTCCCTGACTGGCATGCAGCTATCACTTCTTCCTGAACTGGGGGTGGTACTTCTCGATGAACTTCTTGTCGATCTTCGTTAAAGAATCCACAGGCAGGCTGGCGAGAAGCTCCCAGCCAAGGTCGAGCGTCTGGTTGATTGTCCTGTCCTCATCCTTCGCCTGGCGGACGAACCTGTCCTCGAAGGCGGACGCGAAGTCGAGGAACTTCCTGTCCCTGTCTGAAAGCGCTTCTTTGCCGACTATGGCCACCAAGCCCCTGAGGTCCCTGCCTTCAGCATAGGCGGCATATAGCTGGTCCGAGACGGCCCTGTGATCCTCTCTGGTGTGCCCCACACCTATACCCTGACCCATCAGCCTGGACAGGGACCGCTCCACTGCGATCGGGGGGAATATGCCCTGCCTGTGAAGATCCCTAGACGCGACTATCTGCCCCTCAGTGATGTACCCCGTGAGATCTGGTATCGGGTGAGTGATGTCGTCGCCAGGCATCGATAGGATGGGGAACTGAGTGATGGAGCCCTTCTTGTTCTTGATCCTGCCAGCGCGCTCGTACATGCTCGCGAGATCCGTGTACATGTATCCTGGGTATCCCCGCCTCGCGGGGACCTCCTCCCTAGCAGCGCCGATCTGCCTCAGCGCCTCGCAGTAGTTGGTTATGTCCGTCAGGATGACCAGGACGTGCATGTCGAGGTCGAACGCCAAGTACTCAGCAGTCGTGAGGGCGAGCTTGGGCGTGAGGAGCCTCTCAATCGCTGGGTTGTCCGCGAGGTTCAGGAAGACGACCGCGCGCTTGAGCGCCCCAGTCCTCTCAAAGTCCTTCATGAAGTACTGGGCCTCTTCGCTCGTGATCCCCATGGCCCCGAATACGACCGCGAACTCCTCCTTCTCGCCCAGGACCTTCGCCTGTCGGGCGATCTGGAGCGCGATGTCGTTGTGGGGCAGGCCAGAGCCGGAGAAGATCGGGAGCTTCTGCCCTCTGACGAGCGTGTTCATCCCGTCGATCGATGATATGCCCGTCTGGATGAACTCCCGCGGGTTGTCCCTGGCATACGGGTTGATCGCCGCTCCGATGATCTCTAACCGCTTCTCGGGTATTATCGGTGGGCCCTTGTCGAGAGGATCCCCGGAGCCTGACAGAATCCTTCCCAGCATGTCCCTCGAGACTGGCATCTTCATAGTCTCGCCAAGGAATCTGACGCCTGATGGGCGGTCTATCCCGCCGGTCCCTTCGAATACCTGGACAACGACTACATCCGTTGACGTGTCAAGGACCTGTCCTCTCTTCATGGACCCATCCGGGAGGGATATCATGACGAGCTCTCCGAAGCCGACGGGCTCCGTCTTCTCGACGAAGACCAAGGGACCCGCGATCTGGTTGATTGTGTGATACTCCTTCGTCATGTCCTTCAGACCCCCAGCTCGGAAAACTGCTTGTCCATCGATGCGACCACAGTCGTGATGTCTTTGTCCATCGACTCCTCGAACTTCAGCTTGCCTAGGTCCGTTCTGCACCGCAGGGATGCTATCCTTTCGAGGGGCACCTCAAGAGCGAGCGCCTTCTTCGCGAGCTCCGAGAATTTCCTTATGGCGCTCATATATTCGAACTGCCTCTTGAGCGGGCTGTATGTGTCCACCGGGTGGTAGGCGTTCTGCTGGAGGAAGAACTCCCTGATCATCTTCGCGACCTCCAATGTCAGCCTCTGCTCCTCGGGCAGCGCATCGGACCCGACCAGCTGGACTATCTCCTGCAGCTCAGCCTCCTTCTGCAAGGTATCCATCGCCCAGAGCCTGACCGCGTTCCAGTTCTCCGAGATGTTCTTCCTGTACCACTCCTCTAGCATTGGGCTGTAGAGGCTGTAGGATGTGAGCCAGTTTACCGCTGGGAAGTGTCTCCGCTCCCTCAGCTTCGAATCGAGCGCCCAGAAGACCTTGACGATCCTGAGGGTGTTCTGCGTGACCGGCTCGCTGAAGTCTCCTCCGGACGGGGACACCGCTCCGATGACGGAAATGGAGCCCGTCGGGCCCGCGAGCGTCTTCACCCTCCCGCACCGCTCATAGAATTCTGAGAGCCTCGAAGCGAGATACGCTGGATACCCCTCCTCACCAGGCATCTCCTCGAGCCTGGATGATATCTCCCTCATCGCCTCCGCCCAACGGGAGGTCGAGTCTGCCATCAAAGAGACGTCGTATCCCATGTCTCTGTAGTATTCAGCGATGGTGATGCCTGTGTACACGGACGCCTCACGCGCGGCCACGGGCATGTTCGATGTGTTCGCGATCAGAACGGTCCTCCCCATGAGCGGCTTACCAGTCTGCGGATCTTCGAGCTCGGGAAATGAAGTGAGGACCTCTGTCATCTCGTTCCCACGCTCTCCGCAGCCGACGTAAACGACGATCTGCGCGTCGCTCCACTTCGATAGCTGTTGAGAAGTGACAGTCTTGCCCGTGCCGAACCCCCCGGGAATGGCAGCGGTGCCTCCCTTCGCCAATGGGAAGAGCGTGTCAAGCACCCTTTGGCCAGTCACCAGTGGGATATCTGGAAGGAGCTTGTCGACATAGGGCCTTGGTCTTCTCACAGGCCATGTATGCATCATCCTGATCTTGTGGCCCGTGTCGAGCTCTCCGACTGCTTCTTCCACATTGAAATTCCCTTCGGAGATGCTCTTGACCTTCCCTCCGACCTCTGGTGGAAGCATCACTCTGTGGACTATGTTGCCCTCTGAAACCTCGCCTATAATGGCTCCGCCCTTGAGGTCATCCCCCTTCTTCACGGAGGGCCTGAACTTCCACTTCTTGGACCTCTCTAGACCTGGAGCGGTGACGCCTCTTGAGACGAAGTTGCCTTGCTTCTCCTTGAGGATGGGCAAAGGCCTCTGAACGCCATCGTATATGCTGGACAACAGGCCTGGGCCGAGCTCTGCTTTGAGGGGCGCGGCAGTGTCGACGACCTCCTCGCCGGGCCTGAGCCCGGACGTGTCTTCGTAAACCTGGATGACCGTCTTGTCCCCGATGAGCTTGATGACCTCACCCATGAGCTTGAGCTCTCCGACGAGAACGACATCGTACATCCTCGGCGAGATACCCTCAGCTGTGACCACAGGCCCTGCCACCCTGCTGATCTTGCCCTTCTTCTCTTCCGCCACTTCAACACGCTCCGATCACTTTGACTTGTAAAGGTCGATTCCAATCGCCCTTCTGATCTTATCTCTCATGTCCCCTTCTTCCTCGCCCACGGGTATGACCACCGGGTCGACGCTGTTGAGCATCTTGACCCTGAGCTGCGCCGGCAGCTGCTCGAGCACCTTCGTGTGAACGGCCAGAATGCCCACGTCTGGCTCGTCCATCGCCGTGACTATGGTCTCGAGAAGCTTGTCCTGAGGCACTCCGTAGACTTTCTTGATGCCTGCGAGCCTGAAGCCCACAACGAACTCCTCGGAACCTACGACCGCAATTTCCATTTCAGACCACCAGCAGCTCCTCGATAACCCTGTTCGGGAGGGCGCTCTGTTTGCCCCTCGCAATGATCCTGATGTTGTCCACTTCCACCTTCTTTCTGATCATGTAGTTCACGATAGGCAGGACCGAGAGAGGGTAGAAGTGGGCGAACTTCTCGCTCGTGCCTATCAGCGCTTTGTCGATGGCTATAGTCAGGCTAGAGAGTTGTTTGTCGGCTTTGAACTTCTCGAGAGCGGCCTTTATGTCCTCATACATCGAGGATCGCTCCAGCTCTTCCATGAGCTGGGTCATTCCTCCGGACTGAGCGATACTTCTCAGCTTGTCGATGCTGAACTCCATTCCCCCGGGTATGAGGTATTTCTGGATGCGCTCCTCTGGTATCCGCTCGGCCTTCAGCTTCAGAAGGACCTTGAGGTTGGAGACGTCGATCTCCCTCCTCACGAAATCCCTCAGAAGCCTCTCCGCCGTGTCGGTCGGCTTCACGACGTCGAGAAGGTCGTAGTACATCACCTTGTCAAGGTGGTCCTCCAGCGGTGCAAGCCTTCCTGTATCCACGACCTCCCGAAGCAGTTCTGGCGTTATGCCCAAAGAGGGTTGCCGCACCAGCACCTCCATGATATCCTGGATAGAGGGCATCGCAACCAGGGACCTCAGGAACTCCTCGGAGAACGCGCCTGCGGGAACTAAGGTTTCTAGGATTTCATCGTCCCTCGCCTTCGATGTCTTCCCTCTAAGAATCGTCTTCACGTTGAACGTGTCCCAGCGACGCAGATAGTTGGCCACCATCTCTCGCAGGTGGCCAGTTGTGAAACCCAAGATGGCAGAGTAACTCGCAGCCAGGTTTCTGGTTACCGCGACTTCGACCAGGTCCGCTCCAGAATGTCCAGTGGCATACTTCGTCATCTCCTCGCGGTACTGCGTCTCCCCGAGGAACCTGCCTATCTCGTGCACGTCCATCACGACCATCCTGGAGTAGGTCTCGCGCGAAAGGAGGAAGCTCTTCTTTGCCTTCACGCGGGTGCACGCGTACGCATAATTCCCTGAGTTGCCGAACAGCGCCATCTTCTAGCTCACCCGAACAACCTCTTGTAGATCTCGTACATGTTCTTGTTCCATATATCCTCGAGCACGCCCTCGAACCTGTAGTCCAAACGGACGCTCCGGTCTTTGCTCTCGAAAACAAGCCCGCCTCGGGAGTCGATGGTTCCGCCATCGAGCATGCCCGAAATGAGCTTGATATTCGGCTTGTCCCGAGCGCTCGAATAGACATAGCAGTCGCCCAGCTCTTTCTTGGCCTTCGCGACAAGAGTGGCGTAGAGCTTCTTGCGCTTGTCCGAGGGATACCTCTCCAGCTCCGCTAGGACCTCCTGCTTCAGCCCCTCCATGACCAGCCTTTGGGTCGAGAGGAGCATCTTCTTCGATTCCAGCTCCGCGCTTGAGAGCTCCTGCTGCTCCATCTGGGCAAGGAAGGCGGCCGCTCTCTGCTCATCGGATCCGCGCCTCTCCTCGATCCTCTTGTCGGCGAGGAGCACCTGCTCATCTCGCTCCTTCTCCCCAAGCCGGATCGCGTCTTTCTTCTTCTCCTCGCCCTTCCTGAGGATCTCCTCGACGACTTTGTTCAAGCTCATAGCATCTCAGCTCCTCGACTGCTGCGCCTCTCTGCGGGCTCGCTCCAATCCTTTCCGTTCGTCTACGACTTGAGCCACAGCAGGATCGCAATCACGAACCCCAATATGACGATGGTCTCTGGAAGGACCAGCATGATCAGGCCCTTACCCATCATCTTCGGGTTCTCCGCAGTCGCGCCCACTGCCGCCGCTCCAATCTGTCCCTGTGCCAAGCCGGTGCCCAGGCCCGCGACGCCTACCGCGATGCCCGCACCGATCAGCATCAGTCCTGTTCCGACATCCATTCTCTATACCTCCTGTTTCGCAATGGTCGAGTACTTTCTGTCGTACTTCAGCGGGGAGAAGTCCGTGCCTCCCCCCTCGAAGAACTTGAGGAAGAACTCGACATAGTTCAACCTGATCGCCTGAATCCCCGCGGACAAGGCCCCGAGGAAGAAAACGAAGAAGAGCTGGCACACGACCAATGTAACAGCTCCGAGGATCGCAATCACCATATTCCCGCTCTCGAACATCAGCCGGAAGCATATCGTATTGAACGCAAATGCCATCGCGCCTTTTCCGACCGCCAGCGCAGCGAGTCTGGTGTATGAGATCAGGTTTGTGAAGAGGCCGATGACCTCCGAAAGCGCCATCGGGCCCTCCAGGATCGGCAGCATGGCGACTCCCGCCACCATGAAAGCGACCGCGGGGATAGAAACACTGATTCCCGCGATGTTCGTCAACATGTCCGGGAGGGGTGCCAGGACGGTCGAGTTCATGAAATCGCTGGTGGCCGTCGCGGAACCCGCGAAAATCATTGTTTCCGCGAACAGGCCGAAGAGGACAAGCAGCCACGCGATCTTCGCAAATGCGTGCTTCCTGCTATGACTGTAATGATTCACAAACCCGAACGCGAAGCCAAGCGAGAGATGGAGCCATCCCAGGACGATAGAGAGGGCGAGCATCTCCTTGACATCGTGCATCTTCTCGAGCACGGGATGGAGCGGGAAGCTGCCGATGACTTCCCATGAGCGCTCCCCTGGGCTGCCCTCGGGTGGGTGAAATGGCACACCAAAAGCCTCTCCAAAGATCAACAGGCCGAATACGCTGGCCATAATGCCACCCGCGACGATTATGGCGCCGAGCTGGTACAGCTCTGGGTAGCCTTTCAGCTTTATGCGCATCAATACGCCCAGCGCGACTAATCCCAGCCCGAACCCCAGGTCGCCAATCATGAACCCGAAGAACAGTGGGAAGGTGACGAACATGACGAGGGTCGGGTCTATCTCGTCGTACTTCGGAGTGGAAACAAGGTTCATAAAGAACTCGAAGGGTCTGACTGCCTTTGAATTCTTGAGCTTCACAGGCGGCTCTTCGTGCTCCTCCCTCGGCACCGTCTCGACGAACGCGAGGCCGCAGCAGAGAGAGTTGAGAGCCGTCTGGATGTCGTCCACATTCGGGGCTGGGATCCAACCATCGATCACGAATGAGTTAGCAGAGGTCGCGATCCTGAGCGGCGTCTCCGCCTTCAGCACTTCGATTGCAAGGTGCTCCTCGGATGATATGATGAAGTCCGCGAACTGCTTCCTGATCTTCGCGATGTCGGCCTCAATCCGCCTGAGGTCTTTCTCGAGGTCTCCAACATCAGCGATGTTCCTCTCGATGATATCCGCTGGATTCCCTTTGAGCTTCGGCAGCTTCGTCTCCTGGTAGCCGTGCTCCGATAGGACCTTCAAAGCCTCCGAGCGCCCATCGTTGACGACGAAGAGCGCAACGGCGAGATCATTCTTCCTCTGGCTCTTGAACAGTTCGTACTGCTTGAGCTTCGATGCGAGACTTGTTTCCGGATCAGATTTGCAGATGCCAGCGAAAACAGTGACAGAATCATACCCCTCATACGATTCGACCGGGATGCCGAACGTCCTCAGCGGCTCGAGCGCCCTGTTCTCCGATTCTTTCTCCTTGATGAGCGCCTGGATCCTTTGCTTTGCCTCTGATTTACTGGAGGTGTTCACATCAAGCGTGACCAGCCCTTGCTCGACTTTGTGCTTGATCTCCTTGACGTGCATCTTGGTCTCTGGCCTGTGCTCATCTATCTCCAGCGACCTGATCATGGACCTCAGCTTGAGGAGTTTTTGCGACGCGTCTGATGCGGATTTCAGCGGTTGGCCGATCTTGAACTCCTCGTCCTGCTCAGTGAAGTCAATGAGATGAAGTACCCCAAGCTCGTAGAGACACTCGATTGTGACATCTAGGCTTTCGATTGAACCGACGATGATGGCCCTGGTCATCTTCTCCGGTCTAAGCATCAGCTGCCCTCTCAAACTCCGTGAGAACGAAATCCTTGACCTTCGCGGAGTTGCGCATCGCACCAGCTGAAAGGGCCTCGGCCTTCTTCGCGCCCTCTTCGAGGAGCGCCTTCCTCCTGATCTCGACTCTCGCCCGGGCCTCCGCGGTCCTGGCCTCCAACTGCTTCTTGAGCAAAGAGTCTGCAGACTCGATCTTCTCCAAGGCCCTCCGCTTGCCCTCCGCCTGGAGCTGCTTGCGCCTCTCCTCGGCGTCCTTGACCATTGTGCGGACCTGCTCCTCCGCGGCCTTGATCTGTTGAAGGATCTCGGCTTTGCCCATCAGGACACGTCCATTTTGCTGATACTGGTTTCGATATAAATAGCCTCCGAGATTATGCGGATTCGATGGCGAAAGGGATGTATTCGACACTTAGCGAAGAAACCAATGGCTCTTTCGAAACTCGATTAGTCCCGGCCGATTAACGACTCATCGCTTGAGCTTCTCAGCGAAAAGCTTCTTGTCGAGGCGTGTGAGCTTCGTTCCCGCTTGCTTCAGAAGCTCGATGCCAGCGAGATCGGAGTAGTCGTCGATATAGACCACGCGCGCGACCTGGGCGTTGAGTATCATCCGCGCGCATATAGGGCAGGGAACTATCGTTGAGTACATCGTCGATCCACGAGCATTCGTGCCAGCCTGAATCAGCGCGTTCTGTTCAGCATGGACAGCAGTGCAAGTTTCGAGCCGGGTCCCCGAGGGAATGCCTAGCTTGTCCCTTATACACCCGATCTCCTCGCAGTGTGGTAACCCCCTGGGATTGCCATTGTAGCCCGTGCTCTTGATCTCCCCAACATCGCTCACGACTATCGCGCCTATCTGCCTGCGAGTGCAAGTGCTCCTGCGGGCTACCTCAATCGCGATGTTCATGAAGTACTCGTCCTTGGAAATCCTCTCGTTCTTGTGCTGCGCCAAGCGCATCCTCAGCGGCCACAAACCCCTATGGACATTTCTAACTTTCTGTGGTTGTCGGGCCAGGTCCAAATCGGGAGCTAATACTTATCTCCCCACGCTTTTATTCGTCCGGAATAAGGCGAATCGCAAATGACCAATTGGGCGAAGTACGCGGCAATCTGCATTGCAGCAGTGGCAGTGGCACTGCTATTGTACGCAATACTGGTCCTCCCCCAGCCTTCGGGCACCAGTGACCATATGGGGATGTGGGGCAGCCACACCGTCTCGACAGGAGGTTTGGCGATAATCGTTGGGGCCACGATCCTGCTGGTCGTCGCGGTCATGTTCATATTCATGAGGGAGACCTATGTTCCGCCTCCGCCGACGATGACACCGATGCCTCCGCAAGTCATCCCTCGAGAAGACGAAGCAGTAGCAAAACCCCAACCTGAAGATGGTAATGATGTGATCGGAACTCTCAGGACAGAGGAGGTTGCACGAGAGGAATACCTCGTTCTCAGGCTTTTGACCGGAGACGAGAGGACGATGTTTAAAGCGATCATGGACTCCGGAGCGGAAGCCCTGCAGAAGGACCTCATCGTACGGACCAAGATGTCCAACGCCAAGGTCTCCCGGCTACTTGACAGACTGGAGGCGAAAGGCGTAGTCTCGAAGGAGAGGTACGGTTCGACAAACCGGGTGAAGATCAAGCTTGGATCCACGCCATAGAGCGGTTTTCACTCACTTTTCAAACAGGTGAAAAGACTCCTGCGCCTTTTCAGCATACATCCAAGTACCATTTCACCCAACGGTCTACATAGACACTGCGGAGAGGGCTGTGCCCTGCTCCGAACCTAAATGGAGGTGAACCGAAGATGAAAACAACCGCGCTTGTTGCGATCATAGGAGTCGTGGCTGTGTTGGGCCTAGCTGGAGCAGTACTGGCCGCAGGACCTCTGTCGAATTCGACAGGAGGATCTGGTCCGACTGGGGGCATGGGCTCTGGCCAGATGGGAGGTATGGGGTCGATGTACGGACCACAGTACCATGGAGGCGACGGGGATTGCCCCATGGACAACGATTGGAATTACTCCTGGAACGGCAGTGCTCAGCACGGCTATTGCCCATGCATGGGCTGATCACTCCGCTCAAATCCCTCAAACGCGTTCTCTTTTTGTCACACCGGTCAGACGATCAGTGTTTGTACTGCCCGTGCTTCACGGCTGCATCGCAGATTGCCTTGACATTTTCGGGCTTGGAATCCCAAGGAGCCTCGCACTCAGTAGACAGGACGTATCCTCCGCCGGGCGCGCAGTCCTCAATCAGCTTGATGCAGTACTTTTCTACTCCCTGCGGCGTTCCGTAGACCAGCAGAGTGGAAGGGACGTTTCCAAACAGGCAGACCTTGTCGCCGAGGATTTCCTTCGCTTTCTTCATGTTCGTCTTCTCGAGGTCCAGGAGTATCTTCCCTTTGGGAAGGCCGTCAGCCATGTGGCTCATGGTGTTCAGATGAGGAGTGAGATCGTTGTCCCAGTGGCAGTGCACCTTGAACCCGCGCTTCACGAATATGTCTATCATCTTCTTGGCTATCGGCCAGAAGATCTTGTCGAAAATCCTCGGGGACATGCCGGGAGGGCCACCGTTTATGAAGAAGATGATCTCTGCCCCGGGCACCTCCCCGGCTCCCATGACCATGGCGTCTCTCATGGCCAATGTCGTCTCGTACTCGACGAACCATTCGCAGATCTCAATGACCTTCTCTGGCCGCTCGAAGATGTCTCGTGTGAGGTTCGAGATGCCCCGGTAGTACTGGAGCATGTCTAATGGATGGCATGCTCTGCCGCCCATGAGCAACGGTATCTGCTGCTCCTCAACAAACTTGCGCCAAGCAGCAGAGTAGATCTTCGGGTACTCGTACTCGTAGTACAGGAAGTCGTCTATGCTCCTCGAGAACAGCTGTTTGCTGAGCTTCTTGTTGTAGAGGGTCGTTGAGAAACCGCGCTTCATCACGTCGTCGTAATCCTCCAGGATCGGCTTCTCATAGAGGCTCGGGAGGTTGCCCTTGGGTGGGAAATCGTCCCAGATGCGCCAGTCAAGCGTGGCCTGATCCCATCCGGCCCGACCAAACATGCTAAGGTGGTTCAGAGTCGTGATGTTGGGATCGACGTTGTCTCCCCCGCCGAGTATCTCCCTCGCCTTGATCGTGGCCTTGACGAGCTTGTCCGGTTCCAGGAACATTTCTCTGATTGTTATCCCGCCTATCCACGGGAAGATGTAGCAGTTTATCGGGGCAACAGGAACCCGGTCTGCCTCTTTCAGGTTCCAGGCGAGCTCCAGTCTCTCATAGGCCGTCATTGCTTCTTCCATGTTCATCAGCCTCCTACTTCGCCTCCGCGATCCATCTCTCTATCACGCGGATGCCCTCGTTCGCGTTGATTGTGGCGAAATCGACCCCGAACTCCTTCGTGTCGACCTCCCCGACAACGCCTCCTCCGATGATGACCTTCAACCCATCTCTCAGCTCGGCTTTCTTGAGAGCTTCCACGGTTGCCTTGGCCTGGGTCACCGCTGCCGTCAGGAGTGCGGAAAGCCCGATGACCTGCGGTTTGAAGTCCTTAGTTTTGCCCACGAAAGCCTCGGGCGGGACGTCGACCCCGAGATCGATGACCTCATAGCCCGAGCATTCGAGCAGGTCCCGGACTATGGACTTGCCGAGGTCGTGAATGTCGCCCTTGACCGTGCCCATAAGCACCCTCCCCTTGGACTTCGTCACACCATACTTCTCCTTGATCTTGGGAGCAATAATCTTGACCGCATCCTTGAATATCTGCGAGGCCCACATAAGCTCCATCAGGAAGTAAGTCCCCTTCTCGAACTCCGCGCCTACACGCTCTAGTCCCTGCCTCGCCTCTTCGACGACCTCGAGAGGGTCCTTCTTTGCTGCGAGCTCGTCCTCCACTGCCGACAGGAGCTTGTCCTTGTCGAGGGCCGCCATCGCATCGGCTATTCTTCCCATGGCTCCTCCCCCTTCTTCCACATGAGCTTCAGGAGAACGAAGCTCCATGGCGCGTGAGCCATGATCTTCTCAGCGTTCACGCCAAAGAGCCACTTCGCCATCGCATGATCGATCTCTTCCTTCGTCGGTGGCTTGAGCCCGCGCTTGGTCTCCTCCAAAATCCTCTTGGTCTCTTTCCCCATAGCCTCGTTGCCTCCATCGTCCAGGTCCGACTTGCGATTTGCTGCAATCTAGGCGAAGGCGTTGGCAACCAGACATCATTGACCGGCTCGTGTCCGATTGCGACGCTCCCGCTGCTCGTCGTATGAGGGCTCCTGTATTGATGTTCTTTGATGATAATAACTCTCAAGGGACATTGTTCCGCTAGGCAAACTTGATGACTGTTTCCGTCTTTACCAGAACAACGAACCCTGGAAAGTACTGAGCTCGGCATGGTCGGGCTCTGCTCGAAGGTGAGCTACCGTGGTGCTGAACGCAATTGAGATACTCAAAGCCAAGAAGAACCTGCAAGGAGTGGCAAACCGCACTCCACTGACATACTCCAAGGCCCTGAGCGAGCTGAGCGGGGCTGAGGTCTATCTCAAATGGGAGAACCTGCAGAGAACGGGGGCGTACAAGTTCCGCGGAGCGTACAACAAGATCTACTCGTTGTCACCCGAGGAGAGAATGAGAGGAGTGATAACCGCCTCCTCTGGGAACCACGCACTGGCTGTCTCACTCGCATCTCAGATTCTGGAAGTGAAGGCGACGGTGGTTGTCCCAGCAAACGCCCCGAAGGTCAAGATCGAGAGGTGCAGGGCGCTTGGTGCCAACCTCGTTATCAAAGGAGCGAACTTCGACGAGTCGCTCGTGCACTGCAACGAGCTCGCGGAGAAGACGGGCGCCATCTACGTCCCCGGCACGGAGGACCACAAGGTGATGGCAGGCCAGGGCACGATCGCACTCGAGATTCTTGAGGACATGCCTGATCTTGAGACATTCATAGCACCCGTCGGTGGCGGTGGCATGATCAGCGGGGTAGGGGCGTGGGCTAAGGCGGTAAACCCGGGCATACGAATCGTTGGCGCGCAGTCCAGTGCCGCGCGCGCGATGTACGAGTCATTCAAGGCTCGCAGAGTCCTAGAGATACCGGTCGTGCCGACGATTGCCGATGGGCTCGCAGGCCAGATCTCTCAAATGGCCCTCGACCACGTGTTGAAGGTGGCGGACGATATTTACTTGGCTGAGGAGAGAGAGCTGAAGAACACCATCCTCTGGGTTCTGAAGAACGAACGGCAGGTCATCGAGGGTAGCAGCGCCGTTGGCCCTGCCCTGGTATTGCAGAAGAGTATCGCATTCAGGAAGGGCGAGAAGGTCGCCATAGTGATATCTGGCGGCAATATTGATATGAATATACTGGGCATCTAGATTCGATCCAGGCATATCAGAGTCATGTCGAGTCGCGCCACAGGCTAAATTCTCTGTCGGATGGCCTGGCTGCGTTTAGGTTAATGAATGGCAAGTCGGGAGTGCCATCCGGGCAACATATATATGAATGGTACGCTGATTAGCATCTCGGGAGTAAAGTGAGGGTCCCTGGATTATCCGGGGGTTGGAGGGTTCTGGATGACTGACAAGATCATTCAGCAGATGGGCGAAAAGAGAGTATTCTTGAGAGATGCGACAGGATTAGTTAGAGAGATGAAATGGTACGACGCTCTGTTCCTCAACTTCCTGAACATGAGCATAGGTCTGGGCGTCGCATGGGTCATCTTCTGGGGGCCTGGCATATATCCGGGAGCGAACGTGCCGTTGGGGCTAGTCGTTGCCATGGTTGGCTGTCTTTTCGGCATGTTTTGCTTTGCGACGCTGACGTCCGCAATGCCACGTAGCGGTGGCGACTATGTGTTCGTCAGCAGGTGTTTGCACCCGTCCCTGGGATTCATGTCCAACTGGATGTGGGTCGTGTGGAACGTCGTCTGGTGCGCCGTTCTAGGCACATGGGTGGTGACCTGGGGCCTGAGAGATACCGTGGGTATGGTCGGCGTAATCAACAACGATCAAGGGCTTGTCAACTGGGCCGGCGATCTTGCCAAGCCAGACAACCCGGTCACATTTGCGATTTCTGCGCTAGTTGTGATCTTGTCTGGCGCGATGCTGGCGTTCGGACTCAGAGTGTATCTAAGAGTGCAAGCAGTCTGCGCGATTGTCGGCCTCATCATGCTAGTCGTGGCTGCAGTCATATTTGCCACCACCAGCAACGCTGAATTCCAACAGACGTGGGACCACTATGCAGCGCAACAGGCTGCTGCCGGCTATGGCACCGCGGACTACAACACGACGGTCAACAATGCGACTGATGACTATCCGTCTGCGCTGCCGTTTGGCAGCTGGGGACTGACCATCGGCATCTTACCTGTGGCCTTCTGGACTTTAGCATATCCGTACTTCTCTGCATTCATGGGTGGAGAACTGAAACGTGCCAAGAGCACAGCGTTCATTGGCAACATGGGTGGCGTCTTGATCGGCGGCATTTTTGTCATCGGCATGTACATGCTTGTGGCAAACACGCTGAGCGAGAACTTCATAATCGGATCATATGCGCAGTTCTATGCATATAGCACGACGCCCTATGGAATGCCGAGCCAGTGGTTCGACTTCCACGCAGGTATTGCCTCGGGCAGTGTGCCTGTGGCGACCCTGATGGGAGTTGGCATGATAGGATGGCTGCTGATGTATCCTGCTCTATCCTACCTAGGTCAGACGAGAGCTACACTTGCGTGGTCCTTCGACAGGCTGATCCCAGGATGGTTCGGCAAGGTGAGCGAGAGATGGCACACACCAATCAACGCTCTCATCTTCTTCACCAGTATCAACATGATCTATCTCGTACTGTACGCGCTGACCTTCAGCTACCAGCAGAGCTTCTCAGCACAGGTTGGGCAGATGTTAGGAACATTCCTGTTCGTCGGCCTGGCAGCGATACTGCTGCCGTACAGGAAGCGGACGAAGCCGATTTACGAGGCCTCGGGCGTGAACTGGAAGATTGGTGGTCTCCCGATTGTGGCGATTGCGGGCGTTGTGTGGGTCGTGTTCGATCTGCTCTGCCTGTACTACTTCTTCATCGACCCGAACCTGGGAGCCAACGACGAGTACAGCAAGATCACGAAGCACTTCTCGCTGTATCTGACATTCGTCATCGCGTTGGTCGGGTTCGTCTACTACTGGATCATCAGGTGGTACAGGAAGAACCAGGGGATCAACATCGACCTGGCATTCAAGGAGCTTCCGCCTGAGTAGGCACGCAGAAGAAGTAAACGCCCTCAAACCTCTTTCCATTCTCTTCTTTACTTGCTTCTCAGACAATGGCAAGTTACATAGTTCAGGGACGCACTTCTCCGCGCGTTTGGGGGCATCATCCTGACGATCAAGGAACCGGTAGGAGGTCAGCTAGAGATCCTGTCCAGGAACGAACTCGACAGGATCCACGGCGCCACGATGGAGGTTCTCAGGCGCCTTGGGATAAAGGTCTACGAGCCGAGGGCGCTTGAGCTCTTCGCGAAAGCGGGGGCGGACGTGGACAAGAAGACCATGATGGTGAAGATCCCCGAGAGCCTCTTGAGGGAGACCATTCGAAAGGCGCCCGCATCGTTCAAGCTCTACGGAAGGGATCCGAAATATGTGCTTGATTACAGTGGCAACAAAGTGCATTTTGCAGTCTCTGGCCTCTCGGTCAGGGTCCAGGACCTCGATGGGAATATCAGGCCGGGGACAGTAAGAGACGTCGGCAACCTAGCGAAGATAGCCGACTACTGCGAATACATACATCAAGTGCTGATGACCGTTTGGCCATCCGATGTCCCGGAAGAGGTCTACCATCTGCACTGCATCGCGGAGGATTGGAAGAACTCGATCAAGACGACCGACGGGTTCAACTACTCCGCAAGGAAGGCTCAGGAGACCATCGACATGGCCGCCATCCTCAGAGGAGGCTACGAAGAGGTCGTGAAGAAGCCCTTGCTGCTCGGCTTCACAAACCCAGTTAGCCCAATGCAGCTCTCGAAAGAGCTAATCGAAGGGGCTTTGGTGTATGCGAAGTACAAGCAACCCATGATCTACGCCCCTGAGGCGCTTGCAGGAGGAACGGCTCCTGCGACCCTAGCTGGTTTGCTGGTGCAGCAGAACGCTGAGGTGCTGGCTGGGATAATGGTCTCCGAGCTTGCGAACCCTGGTACGCCGGTGCTCTATGGAACAGTATCAGCGGCCCTTGACATGAGGACAGGGGCGACTGCGCTTGGAGGACCCGAGGTTAGCTTGTTCAACATCGCCACGGGGCAGCTTGGGAGGTACTACAACCTGCCCCGGAGAGGTACCGGAGGCAATACGGATTCCAAGATCGTCGACGTGCAGGCTGGGCTGGAGGGCGCGATGAGCACGTTGATGGCAGCCATGGCTGGCATGAACTTCATCTATGATGTTGCTGGCTGCCTCGAGGGAACGATAACGATCTCCTACGAGAAGATAGTAATAGACAACGAGATCGCCGGGATGGTCACGAGGATATTGGAGGGGATCGCGGTCAACGATGAGACGCTAGCCGTGGACGAGATTTGTAGAGTCGGACCCTCAGCCAGCTTCCTAGGGACCCCGATGACGATGAAGATGTTCAGGAAGGAACATTTCATCCCGTCAATCCTGGACCGCAAGTCCAGAGACAGCTGGCAGAAGGACGGCGAAAAGGACCTTGCGAAGGTCGCGCGTGAGAAGGCTAGATGGATTTTGAAGGAGCATCACGTGGAGCCTCTCGACAAAGACATCCAAGCGGAGATTGACGGTTTCATCAGGAAGACGACCAAGAGCTACGCTCACTCGCCTGCCTGAATCTTCCCCACCCGCTCGGGTAGGTCGTACCAGACGACCTTGTCGCCGATTTTGGCACGCATCTTCCAGCCGATGCCCTTCGGCTCCTTATCGATGCGCTCGATCAGTGCAGTGATCCTTGCAACGACCAGATCCTTCTTGGCGGGCTCCATATCCATGCTCTTGACGAACGTGCGCACCCAATCCAAGTTCCTCGTGAGGGTCCGGTACACGCCCCAGTCGCTAGCACAGAGAGAGGCGATGTAGGCCGCGTTGATGTTCTCCTTCTCGTCCTTCTCGGAAAGCGCATGGTCCAACATTAGGCAGGTGATGTCCTTGTAGTCCTTCTCGTTGATCTCTATAATTTGGAGCTTGGTTATCAACAAGTCTGCCAGAGGAAGGGTCACATCATCCAGCTTCATGCGTTTTTTCAGGTCAAACTTGTGGCACATCTCGAAGGTCTCGATGAAGACATCGATCTGGCGGTCCAGCTTGACGTCGGTGAACAGCATCCTCCTGTCGCCGTGGAGGGCGTTGAACATCTTCATGGGCTGAACGCCGAGTTCTGCGAACATCTCGCTGAGGGATCTCGCATCCTTTCTGTAGGTGATAAGGTCGATGTCCGGGATCTTTCTCGTAAGAGACCTGTGGGTGGCACTCGGACATCTGAGCTTGATAGCGGTTCCCCCCAAGAGGCGGACCGTTATTCCCCGGCGCCTCGCGCCCTCCATTACCTGGTCAACAGCGATGACTATGTCTTCATGCATCTAGGCCAACGCGCCGGGATATGCCCCCTGCCGCTATTCAACTTTGCCACCTCTGATTAGAGCTTTCCGAACAGAAGATGCCGCAGCGAACCCTTGGGAAAAGGCATAAATCGCATGATATCGTTGGCATCAAAGCCCCGAGCGACAAGCCGGGCCTGAAGGTGTTCCAACTGACACTGGTCTTCTTTACAACGGATGTGCACGGATCGGAAAGATGTTTCATGAAGTTCGTGAACTCCGCGGAATTCTACAAAGCCGAGGTCCTCATCTTAGGTGGAGACGTCACTGGGAAGATGATCATTCCCCTGGTCGAGCAGGCCGATGGGTGCAGAACTGCAGAGTTCGCAGGGCAGATGACCACAGTTCGTACCCAGGGAGAGTGCGACGCCCTAGTCAAGACGATCAGGTTCTCCGGCTACTACCCATACCTCACGACCAAGGACGAGATGGACGACCTCAATGCGAACCCCAAAAAGGTCGACGCCTTGTTCACAAAGATGATGGGGGAGACAATGGAGAGATGGATGAAGATCGCCGAGGAGCGCCTCAGGTCCAAGGGCGTGAAGTGCTTCATCACCCCTGGGAATGACGATCGATTCATCATCGATGAGGCACTGAGCAAATCGAACTATGTCCAGAACCCCGAGGGAAAGGTGGTCTGGGTAGACGAAGACCATGAGATGATAAGCATGGGCTGGAGTAGCCCAACGCCCTGGAACAGCCCAAGGGAGACCTCTGAGGAGGACCTCGAGAAGAAGATAGAGGCCATGGCATCGCAGGTCAAGAACATGCCTTTCTGCATATTCAACATGCACTGCCCGCCAAAGGACACCCCCCTCGACCCGGCCCCCAAGATAGGAAAGAACCTGAAGGCGAAGACCTCGGGAGGGGCAAGCGAGATGATATCTGCTGGCAGTAGCGCAGTGAGAAACACGATATTGAAGTACCAGCCCCTCCTGGGGCTCCATGGTCACATACACGAGTCCAAGGCAGCAGCGAACCTGGGGAGGACCCTGTGCCTCAACCCTGGAAGTGAATACGGCGAGGGAGTCTTGAGGGGTGCTCTGATAACGCTCACGAAGAAGGGATATAAGAGTTACCTGTTCACCCAGGGATGACCTGACATCGTCGCCAGACATGCCCAAGACCATATTTATTTTATAGAGGGCTTTCCCTCTACGCGCCGTGGCCGAGGGGAAGAGAAAGAGCCGGATCCCTGAGAAGTACAAGCCAGCGGTCCTGTTTCTCAGGGACGCAGGGATCGCGCTGGCGTTCGTAGTCTGCATTCTACTGGCAATGTTCTTCTACACTGGGCTCTGGCCTCCGTTGGTTGTAGTCGAGTCGAACAGCATGATGCACACGGAGGACAACACGAGCAAGATTGGTGTGATAGACACCGGGGACCTTGTACTTGTGAAGAAGGTCAACCACGTGTCCGACATCCAGACCTATGTCCAGGGCTTCGTTTCCGGCCATAGGACATACGGGGACTACGGAGATGTAGTCATTTACAGACCCCTGGGGCAGTCAGATCACACACCCATCATTCACAGGGCGATTCTGTACCTCGTGGCGAACGGCGATGGCGTCAGCTACAGCGCACCCGCGCTGCGGCAGTTTCCCTCTGCAAGATGGACCACACAGAATTCCGCGGACACCTGGGACCATCTGACCAGCACCCTGACCCTCTACCATGTCGGTTACAGAGACATGCCCGTCAGCATCAGCATTGATTCGATAATACTCCGATCTTCGGGCGCGGGGCTTGCGAACGGGTACATCACAAAGGGCGACCACAACACAGGAATCGACCAGGCGATCGGCGAGTTCGGGGCACAGCCAGTCCATTTCGATTGGGTTGTGGGCAAGGCTAGCGGGGAGATTCCGTGGTTCGGCCTGCTCAAGCTCTGGTTCACGAACACGATGGTGATGGAGCCGCCCTCGAACAGCACCAGGAACCTCTGGATAAGCATCGCGATCATAGTAATTGCGCCGATAGCCGCTGATGTCCTCCTGACCCACAGAGCAAGGATCAAGGCGGCGAAGGCCAAGGGAGAACACGAAGAAGAGTCCACTCCGATGAAGAAAGTGCCCGACGAGCCCAAAGATGGCAGTGAGCCGCCCAAGGGATGATGGCGATCAGATCAAGGTCGTCTGGAACCTGAGCTTGTAGTTCTTCAGTTGGCAGAGTATCTCATCCTCTTCCAGGGCCTTCCTCGCCTCGAGTATCGGAACCGAGAACTCGATCTCCTTGGTCCTGCCGCCTCTTCCGAAAGACTTCACTCTCGCGTGTATGAGCCCGAGCATGTCGAGCTCCGATATGAGGTCGGTGATCCTCCGCTGGGTGAGTATCGCCATAGACGTGCATTGGCAGAGCTCTTTGTAGGTCTCGTAGAGGTCGCCCGTCGTGAGCTTTCCATCTCCGCCCTCCTCGTTGAGCAGAACGCCCATGAGCACGAGCTTCGACTGCACTGGGAGCGTGCGTATCGCTTCGGTGACGCAATCCAGCTCAATCTTGTTCTTCGCCTTGATGACGTCCGAATCGGTGATGATCGGCATGCGGTTCCTTTCAGCGATCTCGGCGGCAACTCTAAGCATGTCGAGCGCACGCCTCGCATCGCCGTGTTCCTGAGCCGCGAGAGCGGCGCAGAGTGGGATAACCGATGGTTCCAGAACGCCATCATCGAACGCCAGCGTTGAACGCTGACTGAGGATGTCCCTGAGCTGCTCCGCGTTGTACGGCGGGAAGACCATCTTCTCCTCGCTCAGCGAGCTCTTCACCCGCGGGTCGAGGAACTCCGTGAACTTCAGATCGTTCGATATGCCGATCACGCTCACCCTTGCGCTCTTGAGGTCCTCATTAATCCTGCACAAGTGGTACAGCACATCGTCCCCGCTCTTGGATATCAGCCTGTCAATCTCGTCGAGAACTATGATGATCACGCGCTTTTCCTCGTCTATCTTCTCCCTGAGGATGTTGTACACCCGTTCGGTGCTCCAGCCCGTGAATGGGATTCTCTGGTCGAAGTCCTCGATGAAAACATTACCGATGTTCTGCAACACCCCATACTGAGTGTCGACGACTTCGCAGTTCATGTAGATGAAGTGGACATTCCGGAGGTCGGTGTTTGCGCGTTCGATTTCCTTGCCGATGTATTTGATTGTGGCGGTCTTGCCCGTTCCTGTCTTTCCGAAGAGAAGGATGTTGGACGGCCTCTGCCCCTCGAGCGCCGTCACCAGGACACTGGCCAGCTGATTGATCTGCTCCTCCCTGTGCGGCAGGACATCTGGAATGTACGACGGCCTCAGAACGTCCCTATCGCCCTTGAATACGGACTTCGATTTGATGTACTGCTGGAATATCGTGTCCTGCATCCTTGCTCCCTCGGACAGGTAAAAGGCACCTTCCCCTTCCCCGACACTTCCTGTGGAAGCCGCTCTCGGAATCCACGCGAAACGCAGGGATTGAGGGAATGACAGCGACCGTACTTAATGGTTAATATTATCGGGAAAATCCATTTTTTCTGCAGCCGGAGAATTTTGCGGAATAATCTTTGCCAGTGGTCGTTGAAAATGTATGTTGGAAAATAAAAAGTCGTTGACGGACATAAGGGCACGTACTCTGAGGGGGACCCCTTCATTTCCTGTGGAACGCTTTTCAGACAAGGGTTTTACTAGCGTCCACATGGAGTCCACAGGAATAAAAGGTAGGAGGTCCATGGTTTCGCGTCGAAACTCGTCTTCAAATAGCATTATCTCCTGAGAGGATGTAGAGTGCTCTCGAGAAATGAAGAAGACTGCAATCTTATCAGTAAATGAAGATCTATCTGAGATTCGATCTCTTCTGGACACGTTGAACGTCGACACTATCAAGACCTACGTGCAGAAGAGAGATCATCCTCATAGAGTGAGTTTTCTCGGCCCCGGCAAAATCGACGAGGTCTACGAGGAAGTCAAGACACTAGACCTTGACTTCGTTGTCGTGAACGGCTCCCTAAAACCGTCTCAACACCATTTTCTCGAGATGAAATTTCAGAAGGAATTCTTGGATCGGGTTGGTGTGATACTCAGAATTTTCGCAGACCATGCACACACTCCCGAGGCGATCGCCCAGGTAACGCTCGCAACTTTGCGGTACGAGCAACCGTTTCTTAGAGAGTGGATTCACAAAGCAAAGAGCGGTGAGAGACCAGGATTCATGGCCGGCGGGGCGTACGCTACTGACGTATACTTCGAACACGCCAAAAGCCACATTAGGAGAATCGAGCGACAACTAGCAGACATTTCTAAGAGCAGGGAGGTTCGAAGAGCGGAGCGAAAGTCAAAAGGATATGTGCTTGTGGCGTTGGCTGGATATACTAACGCAGGCAAGACATCTCTTATGAATGCTCTGTGTGATTCTGAGTTAGATGTTGATGATAAGCTATTCTCTACACTCTCGACAACTACGAGAAGGATTCCTAGAGTTAGAGGGAACGTCTTGATGACAGATACTGTCGGATTCATGAAAGATCTTCCGCACGATCTTATAGACGCCTTTGAATCCACCTTAGAGGAAATTTACTACGCAGATTTGATCCTGCTCGTTGTTGATGCAAGTGAGACACCAGATGTCATGAAGTCTAAGATGAGAACATGCTTAGACCTCTTACTGCCCAAAACGCAGGGGCGGATGGTTGTGATAATAGGTAACAAGGTTGATGCGATTCTGGCCGTAAATCGTGACACGATTCGACAAGAGCTATTAGCTCTTTCACATCCACATGAATTAGTGATGGCATCGGCCGTTACTAAAGAGGGTCTTGATAGTATCCTCGAAACGGTGATACGGGTTCAAGGAAGGAACTTCATGATAGATGCCAAGCTTCCTCTTACAAACGAATCGCTAAGCCTTGTGTCCAATCTTCACAACGAAGCAGACATCGAACAAGCGCTCGAGGGCAATCTCCTCAGGGTCACAATAAAGTGCGCACCCGACGATTCGAAGAGAATCATCGGCCGCATCGAGGGCGTGGGCGGGTCATTAATCTCAATAGGAGCAGCGGCATATGATGACCAGAATCGGGTTTATGCCCCTCCACTGGAAACAAAGGGGTCCCCCTGATTCAACCCGAAACTAGAGCCCGAATTCCTTCTTCTTCTCAATCACTTGGTCCTCAAACCGCTGTGGAAGGGCCCAAGCCAGGTAATCGATATCGTCAATGTTTCGCACAAACTTGGCTTTGCTCGGAGTGTCAATGAGCCCTGCCAACTCCCTTACCTTGCTGACATAGTCATAGAGCCACCAGCCACATGCAATCAATCCGATTGGCCCGATTATGAATACCCATGATACCCACTTGCCAAAGGGGTCAGAGAGGTCCTGTAGCCAGGCGAGGTAGCTCGGGAGCTTGTCTGTGAAGAACACTCCCACGGTGCCGATGATCGTCAATAGGCCGAACCCTAGGCTCAGGAAGCTGCTGAGCTCGAGCCTGTATTCCGTGAGGACGCTTTTGGTCAACCTAGCACCCGATGCACCGATAAACCAGTTCCCTTTTAAAATGGTTCTCATGGAAGCAGCCATTACATGCATGCGCACCTGACATGAACTAAAACGGAGATTATTCTCCGCTATGCGCTATTGTATCGATCATAAGCTCATCGCAATCGTTTTCGCATGTCTGCTCAGCGCCATGTTGATGCTCTCGGGCCACTCAACACCTCCTAATGTGCCAATTTCCCGGTTGAAGTCTATCGAAAGCGGATCAGTCGTAAGCATCGTAGGATTGGTGATATCCAAATGGTGCTCGGATTCGGGGGCATATTCCCTGGTGTTGATGGATCCAATCGACGGATCCAGAGCCAAGGTTGTGTGCAGCGAGGAATCGTCCAGCCAGCCGCTCTCAATCCTCTCGATCGGAGACGAGGTATGCGTGCTCGGAGAAGTCTTACAGGGCGCCACCTCTGCAACGGTATTTGCTGCGAGAATGGGCATATCTCTCCTCAGGGCGAGCGAAGCCGTTCTCGATGTTCAGATTGTATGCAAGAACTGGGACGCGTTCGAAAACGACAGGATCAATCTCACCGGCACGCTCGAACCTGGCAATGAAGATGTGAGCGCCTATCTTATTGACGAGAAGAATGATGTATCTATCCCGGTTCTCAAGACACAACAGTCTCCTCCTCTGCAATTCAACCAACAGGTGCGCCTGGATTGCACGCTCGTGCTGGATAGCTCTCACATGAGGTTTGTCTTGCTCGTCTGGTATTGCACGGCCGTCTGTTGACGACAACCTTTTTTCCGGAGGGCGTGTATGGGCTCCGCAGTGCCCGCATCAATGCTAGCCTTTGATGACACAGATTCCCCCGAAGGGATGTGCACGACTTACCTCGCTACGCTCGTCCTTGAAGAATTCTCAGATCTCGACCTCGTGGGTCTCCCGAGGCTTGTCAGGCTCGATCCAAACATCCCGTGGAAGACCCGAGGCAATGCAGCGGTCTGTCTTCCTCTCGGTCATGGGCGCGGGCAGTCTCGGCCCTGTGGCGAAATACATGGGAAATCGCTCAGGTGCTACGCCAACGGCACACCCGCAGAACCGCGAGAACTGGTTAGAAGGACCTCCAAAGTCCTCGAGGGCGTAGCAAGGTTCGATTGTGAGAAGACGAACCCCGGAATCGTCGCCACGAACAGGCGGCCTCCAGCCAGCCTCTACTGGCGAGCTGTCAGGGAGGTCGTTCCGATGTCCGACGTCCTCCGGATGTTGAAGGCATGTGGCGGAGTCTGGAAGGGCTACAAGAACAGAAGGGGATTGATAGGCGCGACCTCAGCGATATCCTGGAGACCGAGAGATAGGACCTGGGAGGTTATCGCCTACAGGTCCCAAGATCGGTTCGGAACCCCAAGAGAGATTGATCCCGAAAGTGTCATCCAGATGGACAGGTCGACCAAGTACACCTTCAACAACTACGACTACGAGAACGATCATATCGCGATCTCACCAGGCTCTCCATGTCCGATTCTCTTTGGCATCCGCGGGGATGATCGTGATGAGCTACTTCGTGCTAGGGGTCTTATCCGCGGTGAGAAACAGGATAGATGGCTCTTGTTCCTTACGAATCAGGCAACCGAAGATCACATCGTGAAGAAGGGGATCGGTTCCTTGAGGACTGGAGATTCCGCAAGGGTAGATGCCCGCGTGGTTGTCGAGCCCAGAACGATCCCCGGCGGGCACGTTATCCTCCGGGTCTCCGACGGGGACGAGATAGATACCCTGTTCTACGAGCCCTCTGGGAGCTTCCGAAACGTCGCGCGGGCGTTGATGCGCGGAGATGAGGTGACCCTCCTGGGCTCAGTTCGCGAGGTCCCAAGGAGTCTCAATGTGGAGAAGTTGATGGTCAGCAGGCTTGCTCAGAAGCGGGTCAAAGTCAACAACCCTCTCTGCAAGAGATGTAGGAAACGGATGGGTTCAATGGGATCGGGACAGGGCTACAGGTGCAAGAAGTGCGGCGCTAAAGCACCACTGTCGTCCGCCAAGTTCAGAAACATGGCGAGGGTGATTAAGCCAGGCTGGTATGAGCCCCCGGTCGCGTCCAGACGCCATCTTCACAAGCCCATACGGCGAATGTCGAGGGTCAACATCAACAAGTTATAAATATGGACCGCGAAATCATTGCAGCCGTGATTGGCGCCCTTAGTGTTGGGCTCTGGATGTGTGATTTGTGATGAATCAGGCTGTCATTGTCAGTGCAACGAGAACTCCCATCGGCAAGTTTGGGGGAGGGCTCAAGGACATTAGCGCACCGAAGCTCGGCGCGCTCGTCGTCAAGGAGGCAGTGAGGAGAGCCGGGATCGATTCGAAGGATGTCGAGGAATGTATTATGGGCAATGTCCTCCCCGCGGGCCTTGGCCAGAACCCTGCTAGACAGGCAGCCCTCTGGGGAGGGCTTTCGGACGAGGTCGCAGCCCTTACGATTAACAAGGTCTGCGGGTCCGGGCTCAAGGCAGCAATGCTGGCCTCCGACGCCATCCTTGCAGGCAAGGAGAAGATCATTGTTGCCGGCGGAATGGAGAGCATGTCGAACGCCCCCTATCTTCTCGAAAAGGCCAGGTTCGGTTACAAGCTGTTCGATTCACAACTGGTCGACGAGATGGTCAGGGACGGCCTTTGGGATGTCTTCAACAACTTTCATATGGGCAACACTGGGGAGATCGTGGCCGAGAGGAACAATGTCACGCGAGAGGATGCTGACAGGTTCTCTCTCCGCAGCCATCAGCGGGCCGTGCATGCGATCAAGTCTGGGGCCTTCAAGCAAGAGATCGTCAATGTGGAGATCCCATCGAGCAAGGGGCCGAATGTGGTCTCCCAGGACGAAGGTCCTAGAGAGGACACCACGATGGACGCCTTGGCCAAGTTGAAACCGGTCTTCAGGCCGAACGGCATTCTCACAGCTGGCAACTCGTCAAGCATAAACGACGGGGCATCTGCGGTCGTTGTAATGGATGCGGACATCGCGAAGGGCAAGGGTTTGAAACCCCTCGCCAAGATTGTCGACTATGTTACGTCGGGAGTCAAGCCGGAACTGATTATGGAGGCCCCGATCCATGCGGTTCGGAAAATGCTCGAGAGAAACGAGCTGGAGATCAAGGATATCGATCTGATAGAGCACAACGAGGCCTTCTCTTCCGCTTCTGTCGCGGTCCAGAAGGTCTTGGGCATTCCAGATGAGAAATTCAATGTGAACGGAGGCGCGGTCGCCCTCGGCCATCCGATCGGATGCAGCGGTGCCAGGGTCCTGACGACTCTGATATATGCTCTTCACGCAAGGAACGCGACTCGTGGCATCGCGACTCTGTGTCTGGGAGGCGGGAACGCGGTGGCCATGCTGATTGAGAAGTAGCACCAAAACCGTCGCTCGCGAAAGCAGATATCGGAGTAGAGTCTATTCCCGCAGGCCTGTGTGTTGTGAGGGGCTGATCTTATGGATTTCCGAGTTCTTGCCAAGGCAGTGGCCAGTGACGAGAAGCACATGGTCGACAGCATGTGTTCGATGTTGAGGATAAACGCTGTAGGTCCTGAAAACGGCGGTCCCGGAGAGGCGGAAAGGGGCGAGTTTCTCACGAAGTTGTGCAAGGATCTGGGCTTCAAATCAATCGAGGTCATCGAATCCAGGGACCCAGCTGCCAAGGCGGGTAAGAGACCCAATATCATTGTGAGGGTCAAGGGCAGCTCCGACAAGAACATCTGGGTCGTGACTCACATGGACACCGTCCCCGAAGGGGATCTGAGCGCATGGGATTCCCCACCTTTTGAACCGAAGGTCAAAGGCGGGAGAATATTCGGCCGAGGCGCGGAGGATAACGGACAGGAATTGATCGCCGCGATGTTCGGCCTGACGGCTCTAATTCGCTCGGGGGTGACCCCTGAGGCGAACATCGGTCTAGTAATGGTCTCAGATGAAGAGCACGGGAACGTCCACGGGATCGAATTCCTCCTCAAGAAAGGCATATTCAAGAAAGGCGACATGGCAGTGGTGCCAGACCACGGCGGCTCTGACGGGGCGACGCTCTGCGTCGTTGAGAAAGGCATCGCATGGATTAACGTGGAGGTCATCGGGAGGCAGACTCATGCGAGCACTCCGAACAAGGGCATCAACGCGCTCGAAGTCTCTGCAAGGTTCATGATCGAAGCTGTCGACCTCCTCAGGAAGAAGTACCCTGCCTGCGATGCCTTGTTCGACCCGCCGTGCAGCACCTTCGAGCCGACCAGGTGCGATGCCAATGGTCCGAACGTCAACACGGTGCCCGGGAAACAGCAGTTCGCATTCGATTTCAGAGTCCTCCCAGACTACGGGCTCGACGATATCACGGCGGACCTGAAAACGACAGCAAAGAAGTTCGAAGAGTCTACTGGGGTGAAGATCCACTTGACTTATCTTCAGAAGACGGACTCCGCCCCGAAGACGAGCGTGGATTCTGAGATAGTCATGAGGCTCAGCAAGGCGATCCAGACTGTCAAGAGCGTGAAAGTCCACGCCGTCGGTATCGGCGGAGGAACCTGTGCCACTCCATTCAGGCGTGAGGGGATCGATGCGGTCGTGTGGTCCACCATCCAAGAGACCGCTCACGATGCCAACGAGCACATCGAGATCGCCAATATGGTATCAGACTCTCAGGTGTATGCCGCTCTATTTGCTGGGAAGAACGTCCAGTCCTAGAGGTCTTGTGAGACCTTCGATGGTTTGTCACCGAATATCCGAGAAACCATCCAATCCGCATCGAACTTTCTGAACTCCTCGTATCCCTGGCCGAAGCTGACATAGATTATGGGCTTACCGATGGTCTTCGTTATGGAAAGCGCAGCGCCACCTTTTGCATCCGCATCGATCTTCGTCAGGACCACCCCGTCTATGCCAACGGCTTCGTCGAACTTACTGGCTTGTTCGACGGCATCTGCTCCTGCGAGTGCATCACCGACGAAGACAACCAGATCGGGTTTCGCCACGCGCTTGATCTTCTTCATCTCGTCCATGAGATTGGTGTTAGTCTGCATTCTCCCCGCAGTGTCAATCAGCACAGCATCCTTCTTTCGCGCCTTTGCGTGCTCAACGGCGTCATATGCGACAGCAGCAGGATCCCCGCCTGCTTGGTGTTTGATGATCTTGCACCCCAGTTTCTCGGCGTGAAGTGTCAGCTGCTCTATGGCCCCTGCCCTGAAGGTGTCGCTCGCGGCTAGGACACAGCTGAACCCGTGCTTCTGGAGTCTGTCAGCCAGCTTGGCGATGACCGTTGTCTTCCCGGTGCCGTTTATGCCCACGAACATGATCACATAGGGCGGATCCTTAGCCTTCATCTTCTCGTTTAGGGAGAACTTCTGGTCCGACAAGACGTCTTTGACTGCGGCCTTCAGCGCAAGCTCGACCGCCTCTTCAATCCTGAAATCCTTGTCTATCCTCTTGCCTGCAAGCTCCTTTCTCACAATGGCAGCGAGTTCATCTGCAACTGGCAATGCCACATCTGCTTCTATCATCGCCAGCTCCAGATCTCGCAGGAGGTCATTGAGGACATCCTCTCTCAGTCGGCGGCCGGATTCACCAGCGACTTCCGATATGTCCTCTATCTTCTTCTTCTTGACCGTCTCGGAAGCTGCTGAGAATCTCTCCTTCAGAGCACGGAACATGTCCCGCCCTCAGCGCTGCGCGCTTGCCTGGAGTTGGCTGTACTGTTCCTGAACCTTGTCTGTGAGCTCCTGTATCATGGCCTCGGTCTGCCCAGCGCGGTCAGAGACCTTCTTGAATGCCTGGGAGAGCTCCTCAATCTTATTGTCTAGAATCTTCTCCGCCTCTTCCGGCTTTCTCTGGACGGACACACCGGAGCCTATTCCAACGACGACATCCTTGTTCTCGGAGGTCTTCGCGAAAACATAGGAATCGGCCCCAACGGGAACCATAATCTCATCCCCGGTTGCACCTCCTATGAGCTTCTTGACGGTCTCTCTCGCTCTCACGTGTTCCTCAATGGCGAGTTGGATGAGCTCCTCCTGTCTGGCAAGGCCTTCGAGCTGCGCCTTCGCAGTCTCGAGCATCATTGCGTTCTGTCTCAACTCGGCTTCGTCGGTCACTTGTCCGCCCCCAGCTGATACTTCACAGCGTGGTCAGAAACCTCTTCAGGCTTCATGCTCCTCACGCCATCTATCTTAACGAACCTGCGCTTGACCTTGTGTCTGCTGCCGATGAGAGCGAAGGTCTTCTCCACTGCCGCCTTTTCGTCTGCGGAGGCGACTTCGAGCGCGAATGGCTGCCATCTGCGCTTAGAGATCCTGAACTCCCCCTTGACCTCGAAAGCCTTCATCTTGGGACCAGCAGGGGCCCTAGAGAGGGAGCTTCAGATAAAAGTTTCCCCTGGAAACCTGTCAGATGATGCCCGGCCCGTCAGCAAGATTCATAACCATTGCTCTCAATGATATCGGATTGTGTCTCGAGTAGTGGAATGCTTCTATCCGGGGAAGAGCTTCCCTGCGATATCGACAACAGGTGAGAGGTGCTCCCTGAATTGTCGCCACTGCGCCAGGAAGTACCTCGAGGGGATGATTCCCGCTACGAACCCTGACGATCTTCTCGAGGTGGCGGAAGCGCTCGCCGAGCGAGGCGCAAAGGGGTTTCTGCTCAGCGGAGGAGTCGATCTGTCCGGAAAGGTCCGTCTCCAGGATTTCGTGGATGTTATCAAGGAGATCAAGTCCACCACCGACCTTCTGATCAACGCCCACATCGGGCTGACGCCGAAGCGCGAAATCGAGGCCCTTGTCAGGAGCGGCGTGGACGCGTTCTCCGTTGACGTCTACGGAGACAGAGAGACCATAAGGGAAGTACTTGGGCTCAGCGCCAGACCTGATGATTACCTCCAAGTGGCGAGGGACCTCGCGAGCGCAGGCGCTTCAGTCGTTGCGCCCCATGTCTGCATCGGGATTCACGCTGGCAAGTTGGGAGGCGAGCATGCCACTATCGAAGCCCTGCGAGAAGTCGAACCAGAGGTGCTTGTTCTGATTTCGTTAATTCCTACCAAGGGGAGCGCCTACGCAGAAGTCCCAGCGCCCTCTCGGACGGACATACTAGAAGTGGTGAGAAGCGCAAGATCAAATCTGCCGGACGCGAAGCTCTTGATGGGCTGTATGAGGTCCAAGAAGGACAGATTCCTGGAGGTCGAAGCAGTCTCCGCAGGCCTCGACGGCATCGTTCTGCCATCAGACACCACCGTGCAGAAGCTGCGGTCCGAAGGATATGTCGTCAAGAAGAGGGCCGTCTGCTGCGCCTTGCCCTGACCTACTTGTAGATTGAACCCACCGAGTACTTCCGCTCGATCGGTATCAGGTACGCAACCCATGCTAGGTTGGCCACCATGATCGCCAGCGTCAGGAGGGCCACAATGCCCGTGAACATCTCCGAGATGTCCATGACTATGACGGCGGTGGCTACAGTTCCCGGGCTTCTGATGTCATTCAGGACAAGATAGAACTGGGTGTGATCTGTCATGGGGACTGGGATGACCAGTTCTTGGTTCATCGGGACCACGTAATTGTCCCTGTTCTGTCTAAGCAGGAAGAGATCGCTAAGGCTGCTCCTGTGATCCACATACACCTGTGCAGACACCAAGTAGACCTCGACGATGCTATCCGCAGTCACGCGGACCTCGGATGCGCGCTGAAGCGCCAGGGGGTCCCTCGACCAGAACGAGACATCGGTCCCACTGACCAAGGCCACTGTCTTATCAGAGGCATCCTCGATGGCCGATAGCACTGCAGGGACCATCAACATGGCCGCGACGACAGCCGCAATGGCTGCAATGATCAGAGACTGCTTGATCGAGTTCTTCGCCATGAGGTGCCTCGCGCTAGAGCTTCTCGCGAACCTCAGCTCTATCATCCTGAAGAAGAAGCCTTCGAGCGCGATGACGAGGAGCAGCAGCACCATGACAGCCGCGAACGAATCAACAGGGACATAGAGCACGGGATTGATCTGTGCCCCACCCATGATGATGATGAAGAATAATGCCAAGGCAACCATCATGATGGCTTGGATGGTGTACAGGACCATCTTGATTCTTCGGATTCTCGCGAGTCTCAGCGAATCCTCGAGAACCTTGCTGGAAGTGGGCATTGTGCCGTTCAAATGAGTGAGAGCGGATTAATAGTTTTGGGGCTAGCCCTCAATGTCTGCCAGCTCCCTGCAGAGCAGGTAGACGGCTACATGCTCTGGGATCTTGTTGTGTCCGATATCAAGCGAGTAGCTCCGGTCTTTCATCCGAAGGTCTACGGGCTTCTTGCAGGACACACTGACCTCTTCGTTCCCGAAGGCTCCAGATATCGCCTCGACAAACGGGTCGAAGCCGTCGAGCCTTTCCCTGGTCAGCGGGACGACCTCGAAACCCGTCTTGCCGTGCAACGAGCTCGGCAGCCTTATGAGCCTCTTGATGTCCGACGTCACCGGCTCATCCGTCTCGCCCCTCATCTTGCCCTTTACTCTCATCTCGACGATAGCCAGGAACGCATCTCCATGCCGTTTCTCGGAGAAGACCTCAAAGACATCCTCAGAGCGCATCCGATCCGCTCCCCGTCTTCCTTTCTCCCCGCCGAACAGATCCTTGTATAATCCCTCGATAGTCTTCTTCCCGATCTCTTTCTTCGTTTCGGATGCCATCTCCGCGAGGCTCTTGAGCGCCTTGTCTTGGTCCATCTCCTCGACCCCATCCAGCAGCTGATCAATACCCATCCGTATCCTGCGTTTCCATCCTCCATCCTCGAGCCTAGGCATGGCTCGCTTGTATCCGGGAGTGACCCTATCCTTGAACCTCCCAGCTTCGAAAGGCGTGATCGGGAAGACCCAGTCCATGTCGAGGTCTGTCCCTGTGACATAGTCGACGATCTCCCTTCTCTCGTGGCTGGAGAGCTTGATGACCCTTGGGGCGTTGATGTGGACGTGGTACCCCCTCCCGCCGGAAAAGACAATCCTCATCTCGTCAGTCTGGAAGCCCAGGTCCCCGAGCAAGAACTCGTCTATGAGCCTCTTGACCTCCCGCTTCACTCGCTCGAGCATCTCCTCGTATGGAAGCCCCTTCGTCCCCTCGACATGGTCTGCGTCGAGGTCGAATATCAGGTCCGCCCCGAGCCAGTTCTTCTCAGGCATCTTTGGAGCGCTGGGCTTCTCGTAGTACGCGCACGAGTAGTAGACGTGTGCGGGCACCTGCTCCACAAGATAGTTCTTCAGTGCTGCCCTGCTGGGAAATCCGATATGCCGCATCATGAACTTCCTCTCGAAGAACATGAAGGCGAACTCCCGCTTCGCGAACCGCTCCGGCATCACGAGCTCGGATTCCCTGTAATGCTTGGAGAACAGCCTAATGATGAATCGCTCGGACGCGTCCAAAGCCATTGCGCCAGTGTTATCCATGTGACCTGTATATTAAGCTCACAGCTGCCCTGAGTCTGCCTGCAGGAATGCTCTCAGAAACCATAAAAAGGTCAAAGGGCAATCATGCTGCAAGCCAGGGAAAAATGATGATCAAGACCTACATAAGGGTGCAACTGAGCAGCGAGGGCGAGTCACCCAAGCAGATCATGGAGCGAATGCGGTCTATTGGCGCAGTCCCAGTTGTCGGCGACTACGATTTCGAGCTGAACCTGGGGGATGACGAGCGGCTCTTCGACAAGCTCGAGGTAATTCACCGTGCCCTGAGAGGTGCAAGGGTCAGATACACGATCACAACGAGGACGAACCTAGAGGAAGGCCTCGACGGAATGACCAGGCATCCCGTCACGCATGTCGTCGATCAGAAGCCCGTAGAGCTCAAGAAGATGGTCTACAGAGCGAAGCTGGACAGGTGGCGTGACATGGGCCTTGATGTCTCGGAGCTCGAGCCCTTGCTCGACAAGGACCTTGACCATTTCAAGGAGGCCAGCAAGAGATTCCTCAGAACCCATTTGGACAACCTCTCGGTCGTCAAGGACAAGCACCCTCCGGAAAACCAGATCGATGGCGAAGTCCTGGCTCTGCTCAACGAGGAGGGCCGCTCGATCCAGGACATAATCAGTCTCTCTGGCTACTCAGAAGACATCATCACGCTCTCGCTCGGCAGACTGATATCCGCTGGCAGCGCGACCAGATGCCAGAAGGAGTCAGCTGAGTTGTTCTGCCTGGTCCCGCCGCCCGCGCCGCCGATGAGAAAGGCGCTGAAGATCTTGCCAGCACAGGATGACGCCGAGGCCGAGGAGCGTGTGAGAATCTCCATTCAGCCCGATGGTTCGACCAAGGACCAGATCATGAGGGCTTCTAGGCTGCCGATAGATCAGGTCTCAACTGCACTTCTGTCGCTTTCGAAGAACGGTAAGGTGAGGGTTGTGCGAAAGGGAAAGCGTGCGATCTTCAAACTCATGTGAACCGATGCATAGCTGGCCCACGGATGTGGCAACATATTTCTACAAAGGTTTAATAGAGAACCCCCCGATTGAGCGGCCATCTTGGTTTGGGACGCATGCGTGCTCTTGCAATCAGAGATGTCAGGTTCAAACACGAGGGCTCTGATCAGTGGGCCCTCGACGGGCTGTCGCTCGATGTCGATAAGGGCGAGTTCGTTTCAGTCCTGGGTTGCAATGGCGCCGGCAAGTCCACTTTGTGCCTTCTATCGAACGGTCTGATCCCGCACGCAATCCATGGAGAGCTGCATGGCAAGGCAGAAGTCTTCGGCATGAACGTCACGGAGAAGACAGTGGCCGAGCTCGCAACCGTCGTTGGGATTGTCTTCCAGGAGCCTGAGAGCCAGCTCTTCTGCATGAGCGTCGAGGAGGAGGTCGCGTTCGGACCGGAAAACCTCGCTGTGCCGAGGGAGGAGATAAGGGAACGGGTTGAATGGGCACTGGGCCTGGTCGGAATGAGCGGCTACAACGATCGTTCACCCTTCACTCTTTCGGGCGGGGAGAAGCAGCGAATCGCGATTGCCGCCGCGCTATCGATGCGCCCCGACATGCTCGTCCTCGACGAGCCTGCCTATGCGCTCGACCCAGTCGGAAGGATGGAGCTCTACATGGTGCTGAGGGAGCTGAAGGTCCGCCACGGCGTTACCGTTCTTCTCGCCGAGAGGGACGCAGAGGAGGCCGCACTGTATTCGGACAAGATAGTCCTGATGAGGTCCGGCCAGGTGGCAGCCTCTGGCTCGCCTAAGGACATGCTGCGAGACCCAGAGAAGCTGAGAGCCCTTGGAATAGTGCCTCCGCAGATGTCCGATGTGGCGTCGCTGCTAAACGCAAGGTTGCCTGGAGCGGACTTCTCATTCATCACAGTTGACGAGGCGGCACAGGCTATAACTGAGAGCCTCGCAAGGCAGAAATCCGGGAGGCAATCATGATCCCGTCCCCATCTTCTTCCAACTCAGGTGACAAGATCATCTCGGTGCGGGACCTCAAGTTCACTTATGAGGGAGGGCTCGAGGCCCTCAAGGGTGTGAACCTCGATATCAGGCGAGGCGAGTATGTTGCGATAGTGGGGGGTAACGGTTCCGGGAAGACCACCCTCGCGAAGAACCTTAACGGCCTCCTGAGACCGACAAACGGCTCAGTGACGATCAATGGCAAGCCCGCGTCGGATCAGACAGTCGCGCAGCTGGCGAGGATCGTCGGATATGCGTTTCAAAACCCGGATCACCAGCTCTTCTGTTCGTCCGTGGCGGAGGAGCTCGAATTTGGTCCCCGGAACCTGGGCTTTGCGGTAGAGGAGATGACGAGTAAAGTCGAGCACGCCATCAACACACTTGACCTGAAGGCCCTGAGAGACAAACCGCCGCTCTCCCTAACATTGGGCGAGAGGAGGAGAGTCTCAATCGCCTCAGTCTTGGCAATGGATCCCGAGGTCTTCATACTCGATGAGCCAACAACAGGCCTCGATGCGCGCGAAACCGATGATTTCATGGCAAGCATCGACGGGCTCAGCCGAGAAGGCCACACGCTCATACTGATCACGCACGACATGAGCCTCGTGGCAAAGCATGCGAGACGAGTTGTGGTTATGTCTGAGGGCAGGGTCGTCCTGGATTCGGACCCCGGAGGAGCGTTCTCAGACTTGGAGCTCCTGCTCAAGAGCAAGCTCGTTCCCCCTCCAGTTGTCCAGTTGGCTCACAGACTATCCGCGATTGGCGTGCCACGAGAGACACTCTCGCCGGAGGAGCTTGTGTTCCGAATAATGCTAGTAAGAGGTGGCTCCCAGTGACGGGATTCGTCGACCTGTACACGGAGTCCGACACATTCCTACACAGGATGGACCCGAGGGTGAAGATTGTGGCGGTGCTCCTGCTCAGCCTACTCGCATTCATCCTATCTAGCCTGACGTCCCTCGTCCTCCTGCTCTCCTTCGTATTTCTGTTGCTCTTCCTTGCACGAGCAAGCCTGTCGAAGACGATGTTCGCGCTCAAGTTCGTGCTGAGATTGATGGTCCTGATCGTCATCCTTTGGCCGTTCTTCGACCCCCACGGAACGCCAGTTCTGTTGTCCATCGGCCCGCTCAAGATAACCCAGCCCGCGATTTTGAAAGGCTTAACATCGGCCGTGCGAGTCGGCTGCCTCGCCTGCGTATGGTACATCCTCATGTTCACGACCTCCCAGAGGAACCTCGTCCTCGCCTTGGTCAAGCTCGGCCTCAGGTTTGACTTTGGGCTCACAGTTGCGGTCTCTTTAAGATTCTTTCCCACATTCGTCTCGACAATAGATTCCGTCATGGACGCGCAGAAGGCCAGAGGGATGGACTTCTCTAAGGGTGGTCTTCTCAGGAGATCGAAGAAGTACGTTGCGGTGCTCGTACCTGCTGTTGTGTCGGCGCTCAGGATGGCAGATTCCCTTAGCCTCGCACTGCAGTCCAGAGCCTATGGCGCGAGGCATGATAGGACGTATCTAAGGGACCTTCGTATGAGGGGTTCGGACTATGTCGCTCTCGCAATCACGCTCTCCGTTCTTCTCGCATCAATGGTCGCGAAGTTTGCCTATGCCGTTCATCTCTGAAGGTCGGCGAATGGACATTCTGATTCTACAGGGTTTAAGTAGAGCTATCTCATTAGAGTCGTCGGCGAAAGATGAGAACCCTGAGAGTCCCCAGTCAACGTGATCATCTCAGCTCGTCGAGAGCAGCGTTCGCTCTTTCGATTGTGTTTCTCATGGTCATGATACCCGCATGCGTGGTCGAGGCACATGCGACTCAGCTGGGGACAGCTGCGTCCCTGGCCGCGCAGAATCCAGGTGAGATCCCTGTCGCAGACGCGGGACCGGATCAGAGGGTCATTGCCTGGCACACCGCAGTGTTCAACGGATCTGGATCGACTGATGACATAGGCGTAGTCAACTACACGTGGACTTTCGTATACGACAGCGAGAATCAGACTCTGTACGGCATCCGCCCCGACTTCAAGTTCTACACCCCGGGCACTTATGTTGTGACACTTAACGTGACGGATGCTGACGGCAACTACAATACGGACATCATGACCATCGTAGTTGAGAAGAACTTCCTGATGAAGTACTGGACGGCACTTCTCTTCGGGGCGCTCATCATCGTAATTCTAGCGCAGCTAATCGTGACGATGCGCAAGAAGAAATTCGTGTCGCCCAAGGTGGTGGCAACTTACGGAGTTCTGGGGGCGCTCACAGCAGCGATCACAATGGCGACGTATGTTCCGTTCGCCCCCACAAAGGGCTACTTCAACGTCGGCGATTCGATGGTGTTCTTCTCCGCCCTGGCTTTCGGATGGCGGACCGCAGGGATATGTGGCGGGTTCGGATCCGCAGCAGCGGACATACTGCTCGGTTCGGGATTCTTTGCACCTCTTACTCTGGTTGCCAAAGGCTCTGAGGGCCTGGTGTGTGGCGCCATCAGCAAGATGGGGGGCGGGAGAAAATGGGCGATCATCATGGGCGTCGCTGCCGGGGGGATGTGCATGGTGTTTAGCTACTTCTTCGGAGAGCTGCTGCTCCTCAACGTCGGCATTGGCGCGGCCTTGCTGGAGGCCGTGGGCAACATCTTTCAGGTCGTCATCGGTGGGACAATAGGCATCCTCCTGTCCCATTCCGTGAAGCGGGCATATCCAGCTCTGATGAAGGCCTAGGCTTCAGGGGCTAGAAAGGAGAGGTCTGGAGAATCCTTTGCTGCCGCTTCTACTTCTTCGACTTCGCGAGCTCCTTGTCTCCGATCTTGTCCTTCGGCATTAGCCTCTTCATGCCTGCCATCATGTTCATGCCGAAGTTCATCAGAAACCCGGGTATCGATATTCCGAATCTAGTTCCCGTCTCGACCATCTTTCCTGGATTCATGATTCCCTTCGGGTCCATGAGCTCCTTGATCGATCTTATCAGAGCCGCCCCATCCTTCCCCCTGTACTTGCTCAGGTTCCCGGCGAAGAACACGCCGAGCCCGACAGCCCTCCCACCGTTCTCCCAGGCTATGTCCCCGAGCTTCTTCCCGAACCCCATGGCGGCGGTCGACCTGAAGAAGTTGTGTTCGTCAGTGAGGTAGTATGGCATCAGCATAACGGTGTTGTTGTCTGCGACCGTGCCTATTGTCGGAGCCTTCAGCTTCATCTGCTTGACGAGCTTCTGTGTCTCTGCCAGCACATTCTCGAACGAGTCGATTGGGACAAGGATCTCACCTGGGATGGCGCCAGCGCCCATCTCCCTGACTCTGAACTCGTAGTTCCTCTCCTCCCACTCGTGGTCGGCGATCTCCCGAGGCTCCTTCTTTCCTCCCGTTGACGTCATGATCTTGTCCAGGGACTTCTCCTCAAGGTCCACCGATTCCTTGGAGCCAGTGAGCATGCAAGTTATCATGCATCCAACATCTGGGGCTTCCTTGCCGATGGCCTTGAGGTACTCGAAGTGCAGCCCGTCGCTGAACATGATGTGCATCGGCGTGACATTGCTTCGGACCAGCTTCCTGAGGGCTGGAGCGAACTTCGAGAGGTTTTCGAACGAGTAGCTCGCCGGCCTCATCTCCTCTGGTTTCGGCAGGATGCTCATCGTGACCTCAGTGATGATGCCCAAGGTGCCCTCAGAACCGACGAATAGCCAATTCAGGCTTGGCCCGCCACCGTTCGATGGTACGCGCTTGTCGCCTGTATGGATGATGACGCCGGTCGGCAGGACCACTTCGAGGTCCCTGATGAGGTCTCCCGCAGTCCCGTACTTGTACGCCCCGATGCCGGTGCCACCAGTCCCGATCCATCCTCCAAGAGTCGCTGAGGGTGCGCTGCTCGGATAGCACGGCAAGAATAGCCCCTTTGCATCCAGAGTATCAGCCAGCTCCTTCCAGGTGACCCCCGGCTGCACAGTGACTGTGAGGTTCTTCTCGTCAATTGCTATGATCTTGTTCATGGCTGTCATGTCGAAGACATATCCGCCCTTCACGGGAACCGCACCCCCAAGGCCCCATGTCCCTGCGCCCCTCGGCACTATCGGCGTTGTGGTCGCATTGGCCTTCTTGACCCATTGGGATACCTCCAGGACATGCGACAGTCTGACGACCTGGTCCGGCATGGTCTTGAAAATGATGTCCATCTCTTTCGGGAGCGGTGCGAGGTCGTGGCTGTACAGTCTCCTCTCCATCTTGTCATCGGACGTTTCCATCTTCAACACCTGCCTGCGATAGTCATGCGCACATACGCGCGTCGGATGGTATTACGTCATCCCCAATAAACCTATACGTCATAGTTGGGTGCGTGTCACCGACTACATTCCCGTATGCGGGCAGCTAAAGGAATATGATTTGAGGCGAAAGCTTCTTATCGGACTTTAATCTAGGAGAGCTATACATTCTGACGCGCACGCGTCAGGGGGAGTGAGTATCAGATGCAAGCAGAACTGAGAACAATCGCCCTTTTTGCGGCCCTTATAGGCATCTTCATGGTCATTGGCTATTTAGTCGGATTCATCTTCTACGGCGACCCGATTGTGGGTTCGCTAATCTTCTTGGGTATTGCGGGTCTGATGAACGCCATCAGCTACTTCTTCAGCTCCAAGATCGTCCTATGGTCATACAAGGCGAAGATCATTTCGAAGGACAAACAGCCGAGGCTGTACAACATAGTGAACAAGATATGCCTGAAGGCCGACCTGCCCATGCCGAAGATCGCGATTGTTCCGACGCAGACGCCGAACGCATTCGCGACGGGCAGGAATAAGAAGAACGCAGTCGTCGCAGCCACGCAGGGAATACTCAATCTCTTGTCTGATGACGAGCTCGAGGGCGTGCTCGCGCACGAGATGGCCCACGTGAAGGACAAGGACATCCTAGTCATGTCCATAGCGGCAACCATCGCGGGAGCCATATCATTCGCGGCCAGGATGTTCCTCTGGAACTCCATGCTCGGAGGGAGCCGAGGCAGGGGCAACGGAAACGTGATCCTGCTCCTGGTGGCGGCGATAACCGCTCCCCTGGCGGCGATGCTGCTTCAGCTTGCAGTCTCGAGGAACAGGGAGTACAAGGCGGACAGAGAAGGCTCGCTCATGATCCAGAAGCCGCTCGCACTGGCCCGCGCTCTTGAAAAGCTCGAAGAGGGCAACAGGCGGAGGCCAATTCAGTCTGGGAACCCGGCGACATCGAGCATGTTCATCGTGAACCCCTTCAGGGGAGGTGGTATGATGACACTTTTCATGACCCACCCCCCGATTGCAGCGAGGATTCGCAGGCTGGAAGAACTTGCCCAGCAGACGGGATACATAGGCTGAGCCGTCCGATAAACCCTAACCAACCTTTTCCCACTTTTCGAGCTGCAGAACGCTAGATAGTGTGCCACCGCGCTTGATCTCCTCGCGCACTCTGTTCTCTCGTTCCATGAGGTCGAGGGAACGATTGGCTACTTCTACAGCGGTCTCCTGGGGCACAACCACCACCCCGCTCTCGTCTCCGACGACCCAATCGCCAGTCCTGACGGGGATCCCGCCGCACACAATCTCGTGGCCTATGCCGCCATAGCCTTTCGGCTCACCCGCGTTGGATGAGACGTGCCTCGAGAAGCAGGGGAACCCCATCTCTACGATCGAGTCGATGTCCCTCGCTGCCCCGTCAATCACAACGCCTGAGACTCCCTTCGTCTTGCAGCTCCAAGAAGCCAGCTCTCCCCAGACCGCAATCTCTCCCCCACATGCATCAACTACGATTACATCGCCGGGCTTCGCCCTATCGATGGCCTCGACGGGCTTCGCCCAGTCGCCGTTTACAGTGTGGACCGTCAACGCCCTCCCGACCATCTTGACATTGTGGCTAATCCTCGGCAGGATGCCTTTCATAGCCCCCTTCTTGTGCTGTGCATCGGCCACGTTGCATGAGGAGACCTTCGAGAACGCTTTGAAAAGTCCCTCCTCGGAGTACTTCTTGAAGAGGTCCGTCTTGACCTTCTCTCCTGACTGGATCGCCTTCTTGACCTTTCTCGTAGCCGCACGCACATCCTTCGCCTTGATTATCGCGCCGCCGACGATAACGATCGATGCCCCAGCCTTGAGAATGTCCGGCGCTGTCTCGCTGTTGATTCCTCCAGCAGCCGCGATTGGGATCCCGACTGATTTGGCTAGCCCCTTGAGTTCCGAAAGAGGGGAGCCGCCGACCATCTGCTCGTCAACGCCCACATGCACACAAACATAGTCGGCTCCCATCTTTTGTACCTGCTTTGCCCGCGCGATCTTGTTTCCGACGTTGAAAAGGTCGACCATGATTTTGGACCCATACTGACGGGCGCTAAGCAGCGCTTCTGTGACTGTGGGGTCCGACGAGACCCCTAGCACGACGACCACATCGGCCCCGGATTTCGCGGCTATCTCGACCTCAGCTCCGCCCACATCTATCGTCTTCATGTCCGCGACTATCGTATGGCTCGGAAATCTCTTCTTCAGCCTGCGGACGATCTCCATGCCTTCGCTCTTGATGAGCGGGGTGCCGACCTCGATCCAGTCAGCTCCTCCAGCCACCGCTTCCTCCGCTATCTTGAGCGCGCGATCTCCGTGGACTAGGTCGAGGGCTACCTGCAGGACGGGCTTCATCGGGTTCGAAGACCCGCATCCTGTGATAAAAACATGTCGAAGTCAGGTACGCGTCTCTCATACTGACTCCCCCTCTCTCTCGAAGCAGACATCGCTTTTCGTCCTGGAGAGACCTTGAAAGAAACCATAATAAGTTGTTCACATCATTCTAAAAGAATGATGCCTCAGCGGACCGGCGATCGGGAGAGATGCGTTACGGGCATAGACGGCCTCGACACAATCCTCTATGGTGGCATCCCAAGGGCGAACACCGTCCTTCTCACGGGCAGCTGTGGGACCGGGAAGACCTCGTTGGCCTTGGAGTTCCTGATTCATGGAGCCATCAAAGGGGAGAATTCGCTCTTCATCTCGGTGACTGAGAACTCGGAGAAGCTGCTGGACAACATCATGCCCTACAGGTTCTTCGACAGGGGCCTGATCAAGTCGGGCAAGCTTGTGTTCGTCGACCTCCCCGTGATGTACGAGAGGCTCGGCATGACGAAGCCAGAGATGACCATGGAGGAGATAGATCTTCTCGTCACCGCGATCGCCGGCCTCGCGAACGAACTCGGGACGAAGCGTCTCGTCATGGACTCGATCACCTCTGTCTGCTACAAGCTGAAGACTTCCGAGAAGATCAGAGACTTCATTCTCAAGCTAAGCAAGGCTCTCTCGGACATGGATGTGACATCCATCCTTGTGAGCGAGGTCGGGGCTCATAGCGCCACGTACTCCATGTTCGGCGTGGAGGAAGCGATATCCGACGGGATCGTCCTCATGGCCAATATGGAGAGAAGAGGGGACCTGTTGAGAACTCTCCAGGTTATCAAGATGCGTGGTACGACCCATTCCAGGGCGAAGTACGTGCTCGACCTGACCCCCATGGGGGTCCTGCTGGTGCCATTGCTGAAAGGAGGGAGCTCGGGAGCATGAGCGACACAAAGGTCTCGAGCACCGTCGGCGAGCAGCTACTGGAGCTCCCGCCTTCCTCCGCCATTTCGCTTCAGATGAGCGTTGACAGCTACCTCGATGTCCTCGGCGGCATGCTGGACCAGTTCGCCAACAAGAAGGGCATGGACACTATCTACGTGACCGCGACGATATCCTCCGAGGCGATCAAGCGGGTGCTTGCGGCGCTGGATATCGACACTTCGCGGGTGTTCTTCGTCGACTGCATATCCCACATCATGATGGGCGCGTCGTCCGTGCAGCAGGACGAGCACGCCACCCTGGTCGAGAGCCCGACCATGCTCGAGAACATCATGCTGAAGGTCGAGTACCTCATCAGGAGGTCGGAGGCCGAGCACAAGCTCGTCATAATCGACTCCATAAACTCCCTGGCGATACACAACAACAACTGGATCCTCTCCGAGTTCCTGCACATTCTCGTCTCGGGCCTGCGCGCCCGGGATGTCTACACTATCATCCTCTCAGTCGAGGAACACTCGACACCGGAGATCAACAATATGGTCAACCTAGTGTGCGACACTGCAATACGCACCGGCGGAAAGGAGGGCTGATGTGAAGTTCACGAGCATCGGCATCCCAGCGCTCGACGAGCACATCGGGGGCGGAATACAGAAGGGATCCACAGTGCTGGTGATGGGCGCACCCGGTTCGGGGACCGAGTTCTTCGCCAAGCAGTTCGCTTCAGTCGGCCAGGAACCCGTGACCTACTTCACCTCTACTGAGAGGGACGAGGACGTCCTGAACGTCATGCGGGAGTACGGTTGGAGGACCGACCTAAGGATCGTGAACATAGGTTCGAAGTACTTCGAGGTCGTGCTGGCGAAGAAGCTGGAGATCAGCAGGTTCAGGCAAGAGGGCATAACTCTCGGCGACATCAGGCGGTTCAGGGACAAAGACTCCCTGAAGGAGGAGAACTTTCTGACATATCTCGCGTACGAGATATCGAAGCTCACCCCGCCTTTCAGGGTCGTCATCAATTCCCTCGACTTCTTTCTGGAGAACTACGATAGCGCCGAGGTGCTGATGGCCATGAGGACCATCAAGGCCCACACGCAGCACTCCGAGAGCGTCACGCTGATGACAATGCTCAAAGGTGTACATGAGTCTAGGATCCAGAGCAGCGTGGAGGACCTCGCCGACGTGACCCTGGAGCTCGATAGGGAGAAGGTCGGGCAGGAGTTCAAGAAGTTTATAGTCGTGCAGAAGGTCAGGAACAGGCCGGGGATGGTAGGCATAATACCACTGACCTTCGACAAAACGGGTATAAAGACCGGTTAGAGGATGTTCGCAGCGTTTGCACAACCGATGCGGAATCCCCCGTCGCATTTCCCAGGAAAAGCGACGTTTTCAACTTGCTGGCTATCTCCAAGAAGACTATGTCTTCTTCTCATCCCCAGGAATGCGACATAGCCAGATGACCCTAATCGGCAAAAGCCGAAGCGAGTAACGCCCGACTATGATAATCACCCGGAAAGGTATATAAACTCGGCTCAGGCGTATTCATCACTGTGCGGGCCGAAAGGTCCGCAGGAGGACATAATACCATGAAGAAAACGTGGACAATCCGCAAGGATGCCAAAGCTGTGTCCCCGGTCATTGCGACCATCCTGATGGTCGCGATCACCGTTGTTCTAGCGGCCGTGCTATATGTCATGGTCCTAGGATTCAACACCGGTGGCGGGGTAGCGAAGGGCGTCCAGATACAGAGAGCGCCATATACCGGAGGGTACCAATTCACCCTCACGCCGACTGAGGCGATCACCTGGGAGCAGGTAACCGTGGTCATTCAGGAGACGGCTCCCGCCACAGCCAGTGGAACATGGAGCACCCTCTCAGCCACAAGCTTGGGCGGAGGCGGTGTGAAGATTCAGGCACTGGGCGTCCAGGTCGTTGACGGGAACAAGTGGCTGAATGTGACGGACCTTAGTGGCAATGGTGAATTGAGCACCGGAGACTACATGACCATAACTGGCTCGTATACATCTGGGCACGTCTACAAGGTCGTCCTGCTGTACAAGCAGGATGGCAGCACGATGGGCAGTCTCTCGTGGACCGCCTAGATACTAGGCGTCTGAGCGGATCATAGAAACCCGACAAACCCCTTCCCATTATTCTCTTTTGCATCCTGTGTTGCGTTGGCCGGGGCCTTTTGCCAGCTTCCAGCTGACTTCAGGGGCAACAAATATCCGCAGAATGCGCATAGCCCATTGGAGGACCATGTGCCCAGAAGAGATCAGTGTTCTGGACGAGCGCTCAGCGGAGATATTCGTCCTGAGGCTTCTCAGAGAAAAAGGACCGATGAGCACGATGGCGATCGAGAAGGCTGCCCGGAAGGAACACAAGAGGTGTCCGGATCAGACTGTGCTCTTCCTCGCGAAGATGAAGAAGAAGGGCGTCATAATGGGTGAAGCCTCTATTGAGAAGCGTGGCTGGCTCTGGTGGGTTCCTTAGGCCTCAGGTTCCGCCAGGGTGGTCATAGACTATGACAGATGTCCTGGCGATCTGGTCGGTCCACTTCTGCCTTGGGTCGTTGGTGTCGACTGCCATGCCAACAATCCAGTCAAGCAGCAGGAACACGACGAACACCTTCGACACATTCCTCATCAGCGCCTGGGGAAAGGTCATCTTCCCGGACGTCGGGACCGCCTTCAGGTGCAGAATGAGCTTCCCTACCGTCCCTCCGATTGCGGTGTCCAGCAAGGCACAGTAGATGAAAAGCAGAACGCCAGACAAGAGTCCCGGGTAGAAATACGGGTACCCCAAAAGCGTAAACAAGAGCCACATGGGCAGGTAGATTATGACCGCGTCCAGTACTATGGCCACGAACCTTCTCAACCAGTGCTCTTGCAGGACCTTGTCCTTGCTTAGATAGTCGAAACCTGTGACCATTCAACGACCTCACTGCTCGGATGGCGCCCTGGTCTATATTCCTTTCCCTGAGCTGGAGCTGCCACTCAGATCGCCCGTCTTTCATCACTCTTTCAGCAGGAATTCTTTCTTCATCGTGGCGTCGGCATATTGTCCAGAGACCTTTATGAACCCTTGGCCAGTTTCGCGACGCCCCGATGTGCATTCCTATATAGCCGGGGGCGTACTAAGCGTCTGAATGGCCGACATAAGGCTCTACGCCATAATGGAGCGCGAAGACGATCCCAAGAAGTGCACAGCTGCGAGGCTTGTTCGGGCGGGCGAGCTCAGAGAGGTGAGGGGCCGCTCGGGCCCTCCCAAGGGAGCCGTAGTGCTGGACCCTGAGGCGGAGACGGCGATTTCAAGGGAGGACCGCGACGCGGCATCGAAGTTCGGCATTCTGGTCCTCGACTGCTCTTGGAACCGGCTAGAAAAGTTCCCCGTGATCCGGAGCGGCCTCAGGCACAGGGCGCTTCCGTTCGTCCTTGCGGCCAACCCGACGAACTTCGGCAAGGCGCAGAGACTCAGCAGCGCAGAGGCCTTGGCGGCATCGCTCTATATCATAGGGGAGAAGGTGAGAGCCGAGAAGCTGATGTCCAGGTTCAAGTGGGGCCCGACGTTCATCGACATCAACAAGGAGCTGCTCGACCAATACGCGGCCGCGGAGACGAGCTCGGCGGTCGTGAGGGTCCAGAACGATGTGCTGCGTAGCCTGGTTGTAGCAGCAAAGGATGAGAGATGACAGAGACCAACTACCTTTTGTATCCAATATGCGATTCCCGATACCCTTTCGCCCAAGGATTTCTGAACGGGCGGGGCATCGGCGATAAAGATGATTCAAAGGGGGGATGAGAACGCCCAAGGAGTACACGCCTGAAGACCTGGTCGCCATCTGGGAGGAGTTCCTGGGGGGCGAAGAGCGGAGGCACCAGGTCGCTGCAATCGCAGACCTCTATCCCGATGTCAGAAGCATGTATGTGGACTTCCTGGAAGTCGAGAAGTTCGATCCAGACCTAGCGAACTACACGCTCATCAATCCTACGCTCTCGCTCAGGTCCGCAGAGGAGTCGATGAGGCGCATGGTCTCGCATGCCCTGACCAGTCCTTTCCTGCACTTCAGAATCAAGAACCTCCCGCGGGATTCGCGGATCGATGTTCGGAAGCTCAGAGCGAAGCATCTGGGAGCGTTCGTCTCGGTCGAGGGCCTTGTGAGAAAGGCGACTGAGGTTCGGCCCCGGGTCACGATTGCGGAGTTCGAGTGCGTCCGATGCGGCCACAGAATATCCGTGGAACAGGAGGGGATGCAGTTCCACGAGCCTCTGGAATGCCCCAAGGACGACGGGGGGTGCGGCAGGGGGACGGGTTCCACAAAGTTCAGGCTGCTCACAGACCCCTCGAAGTTCGTCGATACCCAGAAGATCGAGGTCCAGGAGCCGCCTGAGGGGCTCAGGGGAGGCGCTCAGCCTGAGCGATTGGTGGGGTACATCGAGGACGATGTCGCCGGCAAGATATCCCCGGGCGACAGAATCATCATCAACGGCATCCTGAGAAGCGTCCAGAAGGGCGCCCAGGTCAAGTCAACGCTGTTCGACATAAGCCTGGATGTCAACTCCGTCGAGTACGAGGAGCACGAGTACGAGGAAATCGCGATCACCCCGGAGGACGAGGTCAAAATCCGCGAGATTGCGGGCGCCCCCGATGTCTTCGAGAAGATCATCATGTCCATCTCTCCAACAATCTATGGCTATCAGCAGGAGAAGGAGGCGCTTGCGTTGCAGCTCTTCGGAGGCGTCTCAAAGGTCCTGGACGACGGCACCAGGATTAGAGGGGACATCCACATAGTCATGATAGGAGATCCAGGCACAGCGAAGTCCCAGATACTCCGTTACATGGCTCTGCTGGCACCCAGGGGTATATACACGTCTGGCAAGGCCTCTTCGGCTGCGGGCCTGACGGCGGCTGCCGTCAAGGACGAGTTCGGGGAGGGCAGGTGGACCTTGGAGGCGGGCGCGCTCGTGCTCGCGGACAAGGGCCTCTGTTGTATCGACGAGCTAGACAAGATGAACGATCAGGACAGGTCCAGCATACACGAGAGCCTCGAGCAGGGCACGATATCCGTCGCGAAGGCCGGCATCACGGCCACACTCCAGTCCAGGTGCGCCGTGCTGGGCGCCGCAAACCCGAAGTATGGCAGATTCGACGAGGCTAGGAATATAGCGGACCAGATCGACCTGCCCCCCGCGCTGCTCTCAAGGTTCGATGCGATATTCACGATGACAGACAGACCCGAGTCCGAATACGACCGTCGGCTCGCGCAGCACATACTCAAGGTCCATCGCAGGGGCGAGCTCAGGGAGCACGAGGCCCCTGACAGGATCTCGGAGATTAACAGCGCGGAGATCATGAAGGAGAGCGAGGGGCTCGTGCCCGCCATCGACCGCGATTTCCTTCGGAAGTACGTCGCATTCAGCAAGCGCATCACGCCCATCATAAGCGAGGAGGCGATGCGCACCCTGGAAGGGTATTATGTATCGATACGCAAGCTTGGAGAGGGTGAGGAGGCGTCCGTGCCCATCACCCCCAGGCAGCTGGAGGCGCTGATAAGGCTCTCCGAGGCCAGCGCAAGGGCAAGGCTGAACCAGATGGTGACGGCGGACGACGCGAACAGGGCGATCAAGATAGTCGAGTATTACCTCGGGAAGGTCGCGAGCGAGGGCGGCAGACGGGACATAGACCTCATCGCCACCGGGACGAGCAAGAGCCAGCGCGAGCAGATATATGTGCTCAGGAACCTGGTTCAGCAGCTCTCAGAGGACCGGAGGGGTGTGAGCACTGAGGAGCTCGTGCAGAAGGCTAGCGCAGAGGGGATACCCGAGGACAGGGTGAGGGCCCTGCTCAAGCGCCTCAGCGACGCTGGTGAGGTCTACTCGCCGACGCCGGGGTTCTTCAGGCTGGCAAGCGAGGAGCGCATCGGATGATATGCATCAAGATCCACACACAGGGCAGGGAGCTCCTAATAGCCGCGTGTGACCAGGACATCCTCGGGAAGACCTTCAGGTCGAAGGACAGGGGGCTCAGGCTGGAGGTCCTGGAGTCATTCTACAGAGGAGACACGGGGGACGAGGAGATGCTAGTCTCGAGGCTCGAGATGGCCACGATAGCGAACCTCGTGGGCGAGAGGACCGTGGCGATAGCCGTCAAACACGGTTTCGTCGACCCCGAGTGCGTGCTCACGATTGGCGGGGTGCCCCACGCGCAGATTGCGAGGATGATCTGATTGTTCTGCGTCGAGTGCGGGCGCGAGGAGCCCGAGCTGATAGGTTCGCTCTGCCGCGACTGCTATTCCAAGAAGCACATTCAGGCCTCACTACCGGACCACGTGGACGTCACAATATGCGCCCACTGTTCGTCCGTCCTCCTGGGCGAGGATTGGGAGGATGTGGAGTCCATAAGGGAGGCTGCGGAGGCTGTGATCCGGCGAGCGGTGTCGATCCCCAAGGGCGTGGCCATCTCGGATCTGGGCGTGCTGCTGTCGGAGAGGGACGAGAGGAATCTGGCAGCCAAGGTCCATGTCGTCCTGTCCTCGGAAGGGCTCTCCGTCGAGAAGGAGCTCTCGACTACGGTTAGGCTGAAGCGCGGGTCGTGCAAGGAGTGCTCGAAGCAGCAGGGAAACTACTACGAGGCGGTGCTCCAGCTCCGGGGCAACGAGCGTTCTCTGCCGGACAACATCCAGCGGGAGATCGAGAGGCATATCAGGGACAGGGTCGCCGGGATGAGGAAGTCCAACCGCGGGGTGTTCATCAGCAAGATCGAGCGCGTCAAAGGCGGGCTGGATTTCTTCTTCAGCCCATCCCAGGCGGGCAGAGCGATCGCGAGGGAGCTCCAGGAGTCCTTCTGTGCTGAGTTCAAGGAGTCCTCCAGCCTCTGGGGCAAGCGCGAGGGCGAGGAGATCTACAGGATGACGTTCCTGGTCCGGCTCCCAGGGTTCGGCCCTGGAGATATGATAGAGTTCCAGTCGAGGGACTACTATGTCCGGGGAATGTCCAGGGGCGTCGTTCACGCCATCGACCCCATCTCCGGGGAAGAGCGTCCAGTCAGGTTGAGGGAGCTCGAGGCTTGCACGCTGGCAGCCCCGAAGTCGAAGATCGTGAAGGCCGTCGTGCTCTTCGAGTCAGCCTCGGAGCTACAGGTGCTGGACCCAGACACGATGGCCCAGGTCGATCTTAGGAAACCCGCAGGGTTCAGCCGGACGAGCGATCAAGTGCGCCTCGCGAAGACGAGACTCGGCACCTACCCGTTGAGCGATAGCTGGTAATTGCGCCTTTTCTGTCGGGTCCAATCAAAAGGCATTAATTCTCTATTCTCCTTCCGAGGTCCCGAGGTCGTAATGATGGTCAACGAGACGGACATCCAGAACGCAGTCGTTGAGCTGCTCAGGAAAACCGTCGTCAAGCTCCCGGCCGATGTGGAGGAGGCCCTGAAAAAGGCCTACGCCAGCGAGACTGACGAGGTCCCGAGGATGCAGCTCAAGGCGATCATAGACAACATGGAGCTCGCGGAGAAGGGCAACACCCCGATGTGTCAGGACACGGGCGTCACCATCTTCTATGTGACCCTTCCGAGGGAATGCAAGGTGAATGTAGAGAAGGGGATCGTGGAGGGCGTCAGAAAGGCCACCAAAGAGGTACCTCTGAGGCCGAATGCCGTTCATCCGCTCACCAGGAAGAACCCGGGCGACAACGTTGGCGAGAGGATGCCGTACATCAACTGGAAGGTCGCGGACCAGGACTATATCGAGATCACGGTGATGACCAAGGGCGCGGGCTCTGAGAACATGAGCCAGCTCGCGATGCTTACTCCGAGTGCAGGCCTGAAGGGCATAAAGGAGTTCGCTCTCAACACGGTCCTGAGGGCCGGGAGCAACCCGTGCCCGCCTACGGTCATTGGCATGGGCATCGGTGGCTCCGCGGACATATGCATGAAGCTGGCCAAGGAGGCCCTGCTCAGGCCGATCAACCAGAGGCACAAGGACCCCGAGATCGCCAAGCTCGAGACAGAGCTGTTCGATGCGATGAATATGCTGGGCATAGGCCCCATGGGCCTCGGGGGCAAGACGACCATGCTCGGGCTCAACATAGAGTATGCCTACTGTCACACGGCCAGCCTGCCCGTCGCAATAAACGTCCAGTGCTGGGCGGCCAGGAGAGGGACCGTGAGGATATATCCGGACGGGAAGCTGAGATTCCCGACCCATGAGAGGTGATGAACGATGCCAAAGAAATTAAAAACCCCGCTCGCGGAGAGCGATGTGCGCTCGCTCAAGGCAGGCGAGACTGTCTACATCGATGGCGTGATATACACGGGCAGGGACGAAGTCCACATTCATGCCCTCGATTACCTCGAGAAGGGCAAGAAGATACCCGTGGATTTCAAGGGGAGCGCGCTGTTCCACTGCGGCCCGATCATGAGGAAGGTTGGGGAGAAATGGGAGGTTGTGGCTGCGGGTCCCACGACCTCATCCAGGATGAACTCGCTCGAGCCGCAGTTCATCGAGAAGTTCAAGCCAGGGGCGATCATCGGCAAGGGCGGCATGTCCCAGCCCACGATCGATGCCATGAAGAAGCACGGATGCGTCTACCTGGCGATCACTGGCGGGGCTGCTGTTCTGGCGGCCAAGGGCATCAAGAGTGTGACTGGCGTGGAGTGGTTCGAGCTGGGCATGCCCGAGGCTATCTGGATTATGATCGCTGACAACTTCGGCCCTCTTACCGTTGGGATCGACTCGCACGGAAACAGCCTGTTCGCCGATGTGGGTGTCAAGGTCAAGGAGAACGAGCAGAAAGTCCGCGAGAAACTAGGGCTCAAGTAAAACCGGAGGGGTCAGCCCTCTTCTTTCTTGATCTTTCTCTCTTTCCCTCGATTCTTCTCCTTCGCGTTGGCCTCCTTCGTCGGTTCCTCTTCCTTCTCCTCTACCTCAGAAGGCTCTGCAGCCTCATCATAGACCGCTGGCGCCTTATCCGGGGCTTCGAAGGCCCTTATCCGCAGCACCACGGCGAGGGCGAGGATGATGATGGTCAGGAAGAGGGCGAGGATCATCATGGAGTGCGCGAGGTCGAACCCGAATACGAATCCGCCGAACGGCTGGGACAACGGTTCCATAGTAACAAGATCCAACCTGACGGTCCCCTCGCTGCTAATTGTGATTGGGCCAATCTGTCTCGGTTTGTAGCCTGAAAGGACGAACCGGACGGTGTAGTTGCCCGATGCAAGCCCCGTGACCTCGAACTGCCCGTTGATGTTGGTGATGCTCAGCCTCTCATCAGATTCTGGTCCGACGATGCTGACCTCCACGCCAGATAGGGGCTGCCTCGAATCGCTCGAGGTTACGTTGCCAACGAGGGACCCACCTGGCAGACTGACAAGATCAATGTTCAGGTCTGTCTGGCCCCCTCTTGGAATGACCACATTCGGGATAGAGATCGCGTAATAGCCCTTGTGGGTGACATTGATTGTGTACGTGCCCGCAGGGATGTTCCTGATTTCATAGTCGCCTCTGAGCGAGGAGTTGGCCGAGTAGTTGGTTCCAACGACCTGAATGCTAACCCCGACCAATAGAACCGAACCAGCTCTGACGACGCCGTAGAGCTTCGTCGGCTTCTCCACCAACTGGAAATTGACACCAGATGTCTCGTATCCGCTGACTACTGTAACAGTGCTGTGGATACTGGTGTTGAATCCGTCAAGGGTTGCCGTAACCGAATACGTGCCTCCTTGAAGGCCTGGTATCCTGTAGCTGCCGTCGACGCTGCTCGCGACCGTGACGGTCAAATCCCCGACCTTGATGGAGACATTCGCCCCTTCTAGAGGCTCGAGCGTAGATGCGTGAACGACGATTCCTGAGATCGCTCCCGTTTTAGATGAGAGTTCGAAATCGACAGAGGATACCCCGCCTATGTCCAGCACAACATCCTTTGTGAGGTTGACGTATCCGGTCGCGCTCGCAGTCACCGAATGAGTCCCTCCTGGAATCCCCGAAAGCCTGAACGCTCCTCGCGCGTCGGTCAGGTCGGAGTATCCCAGCGCGGAGATGGTGACCGTCGCTCCCGCGATCGTGCCGGTCGAGTCTGATACGCTGCCGAGGATCACCCCGCCTCTGATTTCCAGGTCGACGAACGAGGTATTCGCAGGGGTCAGAACAGGCTGGGCGTTGGGCGACTGGACATAGTTTGGCTTCTCCGCCCACGTGGTATAGATAGTTCCGTTGGTGTCGGCCAAGAGATCGGTGATAGTAACCTCTCCAGATGCGTTCGTGAACCATCCACCGGGATTACCAGCTATCTTCACAATTGCGTTCTCAATGGGCCTCCCGACATCGTCAGTAACGTTCGCATGGATCGAGGCCAATCCCGTCTGAAGGGTCCTTGCCAAATCGCTCCCGGATCCCTCTCGTTGGGGTCGCTGCAGGGCTAGAACGGAGCTGATGAACAGAAGCGCAACAAGCCCAACAGCAAGTACGCAGCCCCTTCGATATCCCGTTCTGGCCATCTCAAACCCGCGAACTCTCACAATCACATAGACACGATAAATACATTTGGAGTGCTTCGTCCCCGGACTTCTTTCGGCAGACTATCTCACAACGTATTAATACAGACATGGAATAACGAAGATGAATTCACGGTTGCCTGACATGATCACAAGAGTTACAGACAAGCACGACACCGAGGATGTGCTATCTCTCCTGCACCCGGTGGTCGCGGAATGGTTCCGGGGGAAGTTCGGAGAGGTCACAGAGGCCCAGTCGATGGCCGTACCGCTGATCCACGCTCACAGGAGCGTGCTGGTCTCGTCTCCGACGGGCTCTGGGAAGACGCTGACGGCCTTTCTGTCCATCTTGAACGAGCTCATTCTCGCAGCGTCCCAGAGCCAGCTCGAAGACAGGATCTACGCAGTGTATGTGTCCCCACTCAAAGCTCTCGCGAACGACATCAACGAGAATCTTCTTAGACCGCTCGCTGAGATATCCGCGCTATTCGAGTCCAAGGGTCTGCCTCGTCCTGACGTCAAGGTAGCCGTGAGGACAGGCGACACTCTCCCGAGCGAGAGGCAGAAGCAGGCGCGTTCGCCGCCTCATATCTTCATCACGACTCCCGAGTCACTTTCCCTGGTTCTGTCGACACCCGTTTTCAGCAAGAGATTCGAGAAAGTGGACTATGCAATCATCGACGAGGTCCACGAAATCTGCGACTCCAAGAGAGGCGTCGCTTTGTCGGTGGCGCTCGAACGGTTGCAGAGCTTTTGCCAGAAGGAACTGACCAGGGTGGGGCTCTCTGCAACTGTGGCACCGATCGAGCAGGTGGCCGAGTTCCTTGTAGGCCTGCGGGGCGGTAGGCCTAGAGACGTCAGCATCGTGGAAGTCTTCCAGCAGCGCGATCTCGATCTCAGTGTCCTATGCCCGGCGAGAGACATGACTTCACTGTCATTCGAGGTCGTGAACTCCAAGATGTACGACCTACTCAAGGAGATGATCGAGGAGCATCGCACGACCCTCGTTTTCACCAACACTAGGAGCGGCACCGAGAGCGTTGTTTACAAGCTCAAGGAGCGGGGTCTGGAGCAGGTCGGGACGCATCACGGCAGTCTGAGCAGAGAGACGAGGCTGGATGTCGAGGGTGAGCTAAGGGACGGCCTCCTGAGAGCCGTCGTCTCTTCGACTTCGCTTGAGCTCGGGATCGACATCGGTTCCATAGATCTCGTCGTGCAGATAGGCTCGCCCAAGTCCGTAGCGAAAGGCCTGCAGAGAGTCGGACGGGCAGGGCATCAGTACGGTGGGACCTCCAAGGGCAGGATTGTCGTATTCGAGAGCGACGACCTTGTCGAGTGCGCTGTCTTGTGCCGCGCAGCCCACAGGAAGATGATAGACAGGGTCACTATACCGATGAATTCACTGGATGTCCTGGCACAATCCGTCGTGGGGATGTCCATAGAGCGACCATGGAAGGTTGGCGAGGCGCTAGACCTAATCAGGCGGTCATATTGCTACAAGGATCTGCAAGAGAGCCAGTTCGAGAGTGTCCTGAACTACCTCGGCGGAAAGGAGGAGTTTGAGGGCATCTACTCTAAGATCTGGTACGACGACAAACTCGGCATATTCGGCAAAAAGCACGGCTCGAGGATGATTTACTATCTCAACCAAGGGACGATTCCCGAGGAGGCCGACTACAAGGTCTTCTCCGAGCGCGGATCCCTGATAGGCTCTCTCTCTGAGAAATTCGTCGAGCGGTTGTCCCAAGGGGACATCTTCGTCCTCGGTGGAAGGAGCTACGAGTTCATCAAGACGAAGGGAACGAAGGCCTTCGTCAAGAGCGCGAGCGGCAGGAAGCCTACGGTTCCGTCGTGGACTGGCGAGCTTCTGCCGAGGAGCTTTGATCTCTCAGTCCAGGTGGGCAGGTTCAGAGGAGAGATGGACGAACGTCTGGAGAACGCGAAGGACCAGGAGATATCGGCTTGGCTCATGAACGAGTTCGATGTCGACGAAGGTTCTGCGACGACCATCATCAACTACTTCAAAGAGCAGAGAATGGTCGCGGAGATACCGACGGACAAGCGTCTTTTGGTCGAAGGCTATGTTGACGCCTCCGGAAACAGGAGTGCGATATTCCACTTCCCATTTGGCAGGCGCGTTAACGACGCTCTCAGTCGGGCATATGCCAGCGTTCTCTCCCAGAAGCTCAGGTGCAACGTCACGGTGTCCGTGACAGACGATAACTTCATGCTGACGGCTCCGAAAGCGTTCGAGATTGAATCGATAGAGAAGCTCGCGACCTCAGGCACGATCGAGCGAATGCTCAGGAGCGCAGTCAAGGATTCGGAGCTCTTCTCGCAGAGGTTCAGACACACCGCGACCAGGAGCTTCATGGTGCTGAGGAACTACAAAGGGCGAGAGCTGTCAGTCGCGAGACAACAGCTTCGGTCTCAGAGGCTACTGGACGCGCTCCACGAGCTGGAATCGTTCCCCGTAATAATCGAAACGTACTCCGAGATACTCACGGATGTGATGGACCTGGAGCACGCTACTGAGGTCCTCGAGAGCATCGAGTCTGGAGAGAGGGAGGTGGGGTACATACCGTTCTCGGGCGTGCCCTCCCCATTCGCTCACAACGTGATTCTGGTCGGCATTTCGGACATAGTCCTGATGGAAGACAGGAGCATGCTGCTGAGGGAGCTTCACAGGAAGGTGCTCGCGAGGGTTCTGGGCGAAGAGGCCGTCGTGGAGTATCAGTTCGATCCGGAGGCGATTGCGGCTTACTTCTCCGCCAAGTTCCCGAAGATAGCCTCGAAGCAAGACATCATGGAAGCCCTCCGCAGGGTCGGCCCCATGAACCTCTTCCGGGAGAAGGGCGAGTGCATATACGCGCACTCCGACGCCCCCTTCGAGAAGCTCAGGGGGTGGTCGAGCGAGCTTCTGAGAGAGGGCAAGGTCAGGTCAATCTGGATCGGCGAGGACGTCTATGTGGCCACGGAGGACTGGCAGAGATGTCTCTGTGTGCATAAGCGGGCGTTCCTTCCGAATTCCACGGAGGAGTCCATCCTCAGGGAACTCTCGAGACAATCGATGGGAACCAACGAGCTGGCTGATGCTCTGGGAATGGAGCGAGACCTGGTCCGCGAAACCCTTAGGAAATTGGAGATCGTCAACGCGGTCTACCGATCGGATATGAAGGGCGAGGCCTACCAATATTCCGTGGCGCCGCCAGCCGAAGGCCAGAAGAAGGAGTGCATTATCAGTTGCGTCCAGAGGCATGTAGCATTCCATGCCCCGATCACAGTAGAGGACCTCGCGTACGAGGTCGGCGTTACCGAACAAGAGGCCGAGGATGCCCTGAGAGAGCTCGTCTCGAAAGAGGTCGCGGTTTCCGGCAGGTTCGTAGTCGGAGAGGAGCAGCAGTACATGCTCTCTCTCGACTACCTCAGACTGCAGTCGAAAGGCTCTCCAAGCTTCGACCGAGACACGATAAGGATCTACTCAGAAAAGAAACAATTCTCACAGCTCTCCTCCGTCCAGGAATTCTTCGACAAGTTCGGCGAGGCGGGGATGTCCTATGACATCTTCCAGAGAGTGAAGGATTTCAGCCTTGCCAAGTTCGGGGAGATGCGCATGAGCAACAAGTTGCTCCTCGGTAGGTTCGTAAGGGGCAAGCTGCGGTATGTGCTCGCGGAAGACGCGCCTTACTATCTCGGCGTCTTCCGCAAGGATCGCCTGAACAAGTACGAGTCAGAGATCCTCAAGACGGTCGAGCGGATCGGGTCTGGGACATACCAGGAGCTCGCGGAGGCGACGGGGTTCCCGCCGGACGCCATGAGAGAGCATTTCGATTCCCTCGACCGCAAAGGATTCTTGCTGAGGGCATATGACGAGGCAGAATCATGGAGCTCAAGGAACGTGTACACCGTCTGCGCATTGGAGCCAGAAGGACGCGATCCTTATTCGAGAGTTCTCACAAAGTACCTCCGCGGTTTCGGGCCAGTCACCGCCCTCCAAGCGGCTGCGTATCTCGACGTCGAGGTCGAAGACGCTAGGCGGCTGATTGACAAGGTGGGGGCGAAGAGCTTCAATGTCGGGCTGGAGCGAACGGAGATGTTCATCCTGCCTGACGAGATGCCCGAACTCGAAACTGCAGCTGTCCAAGACGACAAGATAAGGATCCTGTCGCTCTATGACCCATTCCTTTCCGACAAATGGACGGAGATAACGTCTCGATATGGTGAGGGCTGGATATTCCCTCTGGTCCATCGGAACAGGATCGTCGGCATGATAGAGAAGTGGCTCATGGCGGGGTCCGTCGAGATCAGGGAGATCCAGCTGGACGAGCCATCGCTCCTGGGAGAACTAGTCGATGCGCTCGATTCGATGATGCCCTACTACAACCAGCTGAACGTCGATATAGTCCGAGTCCGAAGCGTGTTCGGCATCCAGGTTACCGACCTGGATGTCGGCACAAAGTCCGAGTTCCTGAGCAGAGGTTACGCTGAGGCAAATGGCATGCTCGTCAAGGGCAGGCTCGTAACGCCCTGCTTCGAACAGTCAGAGATACTCTCCCTCACTCTCGCGCTTCAGAATTTGGAGGAGGGCTCCAAGCTGAGAAACACGGCGGACGCTCTCGATAGATACGGCGGGATTAGGTCAGATTACGACGCCGTCATCCGCGTGAAGCGTTTCGAATCCCTCAAGAAGCTTCAGCTGAGGGGGGAGGTTGTCAGAGGACATCTGATCCCGGATAGGGTAGGGTATTGCACCATGGAAGATGCGAGTCTATACAGGGCTGCCAGACACAGGGATCGGCCTGACGATGAGAAGCTCGTCCTTCGGATCGTCAAGGATCAGCAGCCCCTTAAAAGGGATAGGCTGCTCGAGATCTCGCCTCTGGGAGCCCAGGATACCCTCGATGCCCTCAAGAGGCTCTATACCACATCGCAGGTCTACTTGGACGCGTCCATGGCATGGGTGCCCACACGTAGGACCAAAACCTCGAGGCAGGTCGCCTGGGCCAGGGTCGTCAAGAAGGTTTTTGACATCTACGGGGTCATCAGCGCGGAATCCCTGGCCATGCTCCTCGGCCACGAGATACCCATGCGGGAAATCAGGAGAGCCCTAAGGACCCTGGAGGATGAGGGACACCTAGTCAAAGGCTTCCTCATGCGCGGATCAGGCACCCTCTACTGGGCAAGCAAGGACGCAATCGACAAACTCGGCAAGGTCAGGTTCGAGTCCGCGGTCGTGCTGGCTCCATGGGACAGCCTTGTCCAGTTCCTCAGAACATGCATCAGAGACCTGCTTCCTGAGACGGGCAAGCATGTGATCTTCCTAGGCCCTCTGGTCATAGGGTCCTTCTGGGGGAGGGTAAAGGGAGGGAGGCTCGAAGTCGACGGATTGGTCGGAGATTCCAGATGCGAGGAGATCATCTCCTCTTACGCGCGGCTAATTGGCCTGGCATTGCGAGAGAAGGAGGAGGGAAGGCTGTCAGACTGGGAGATAATGGACTTCTATCAGAGGAGCCATCCAGGAACCGGGCGCGCACGGTGAAATCTGAATTGTCGTTGTACGCTAAGTTCTCGTGAACATGCATGCGCCTTCGGAGGCGAAGGTTCTCTCGTTGTAATACAGGTATTCCTGCGCGTAGCCTGCATACTTCCCAAACCTATCTTTCGCAAATCCTCTAAGGCTCCTATAGGTCCCTTTCTGCTTGTACAGCCGCGAGAGAGCTCTCTCTATCCAGACATCTATCGGGAACGACTCCAATTTGCCAAAGCCGAAGAGGCAGACGCAATCGGCCACCTTGTCTCCGACTCCCGGTAGTTGAATCAGCTCCTCCCTCAACTCCTCGTAGCCCAACTTCTTGAGTTCATCTAACCTCTGCTCGTCGATCTCTCTGCAGAGAGAGTTCAGATACGCTGCCCTATACCCGAGGCCACAGCCTGCGAGCGCCTTCACCGATGCCCTGCCCAGCTCATGAGGAGAAGGGAACGCATAGGACTCCTCGCGTATCTTGGTCCCGTACTCGCGGGCAATGCTCTCAATCATCTTCGATATGCGCGGTATGTTAGCGTAGGTGGCGAGGACGTAGCTAGCGAGGCATTCCCACTCGTCTGTCTTGACGATCCTGAGACCGCGCATTTTGCGTATCCCAGGAGCCATCACCTTGTCCTTTCGGAGAATTCTCTGTATCTCGGAGACATTGTCCGAGGCTCTCAGGTATCTACATATCTCGCGTCGGATGTCGCCGTTGCCAGGATCGGCGCGGGCCCTCAGCAGACCGTCTTCTTCCTTGAGTTCGACAACCTGGTTGGACAAGATTCCGATCCAGGAGCCATCCTGCTGACATCTCCACCTGAAAGTCTGGCCGCACCCCAGGGTCTGCCCCAGGTCCAAAGGCGCGATATCCAACTCGAATTGTCTCAAGGCATAACCACTGAATCCATTCACCGCTTGTAGCCGATCTTCCTCAGGAACGCCCTCCGATCTTCGACGTCTTTGGCCGTCTCGATTCCCTTCGGCTTCTCGCCATCGACAACCCCCACAATTCCTCTGCCTCTTTCGTTCTCGACGACGATCACATCGACAGGGTTCGATGTTGCGCAGAAGATCGAGCAAACCTCGTGTACCTCCTTGATCCTGTTCAGCACGTTTATCGGATACGCGTTCTCGAGGAGCACAATGAAGGTATGACCAGCGCCTATGTTTGAGGCGTTCTTCGCTGCAAGCTTCTTCAGTCTTTCATCGTTCCCTTCGACCCTGATAAGGCAAGGTCCAGAAGCCTCGCAGAATGCCAGTCCGAACTTGGCCTGAGGCACCGATCCAATGATCGCCTCGTAGAGGTCCTCCGTGGTCTTGATGAAATGAGTCTGACCGATTATCACGTTCGCATTCTCAGGGATCTCCATCTTGATGGATTTGAGTTCCATTCCTACCCCCGAACCACTTAACTGCAGTCACATGGAAAAAAGTTTCTCTTGAAATCCTAGCCCTAGCTCCTTGGGCGAGAGAAATGTCATTATCATTTGGCGAAATCAAAATGGTTAACTATTTATCCAGGCATATCGTAGAGTGAAAAGACATAGCATAGGAGGCCCTGCCACTTGCCAAATTCGAGCGGGGAGAAGCTCTGTCCGATCTGCGATTCTCCCCTCCAACCAGGATCCAAGAAGTGCGGTTTTTGCGGGACTGACTTGACCATATTCGACCTCGAGATCGAGGAGCCCAAGAAGGCGCCCGAGCCTGTCAGCTACGTCTCGAGATCGAGAATTGATTCCAGGGTTGACGAGATACTCTCCAAGCCGACAATTCGAGAGCCGCCGAAGCCAACACCACAGCCTGCATCGGTCATGAAGGCCCTCGAACTGCCAAAGGCCGAGTACAATCCGCCTGAGCGGGAGCTAACGACCAATGTGGCGCCCGCCAGCACCTCCACCCGAGTCACCACCTTGGAGACCTCGAAACAAGCAAGGCCGGCGCAGCCGATTTCGAGCGCGATTCCTTCAGCTCCAGCCCCCGCGGTGCAGGAAATCGCTGAGGAATACTTTGAATGTCCAGAATGTGGGACGAGAGTCCTAGCGAGCGCGAGCTCATGCCCGAAGTGCGGTGTGCTCTTCGCCGAAGAGGGCGCGGAGATGTTCCAGTGCCCGGCGTGCAACACCCTGGTCAGCATCGATGCTAAGTCGTGCCCTGGGTGCGGTGCGGTTTTTGTCGAGCCAGAGGCGGAAGAGGTCACCGTGGCGCCCCCTAAGAAGGATCTCGAGCCCCCGATTGCAAAGGTCGCAGAGCCGCCCTCTCCTCCGAGGCTTGTCAGAGAGGTGAAGGCTGAGCCTCCTAAGCCTCCGGAGCCAGAGGAAGAGAAGAAGGGCCTGTTCGGCCGCTTCAAGCGCAAGAAGGAGGACGAGGAGGAGGCTCCATCGAAGAAGGCCCCAGCTCCTGCTCCCACACCTGCGATATCAGGTCCCGTGTCCAAACCCGCTCCTGCACCGCAGGCCGTTCAACCTGCTGTTGAACCATCGGTGCATCCCGTTGAAGCCAGAAGCAAGGGAAAAGACCTGAGGATGAAGCTGGCAGAGATGAAACCCTTGTTGGCGATAGCGATGGAAAATGAAATCGATGCCGGCGAGAGCATGCAGCTGATAGATGAGGCTGCAATTGCGGGGCGCGATAGGCAGGTCGACAAGGCTCTCGACCTGGTCCAAAAGGCCAATTCAAGCCTGCTATCGAAAGTGGACACACATCTGACGGCAACGATCAACCAGCTTAAGTCGGAGACAAAGGTCGCCCAGGAATTGGGCGGAGACGTTTCCAGGTGTCAGACGTACATCAAGGAAATCGAGAGAGCTAAGTCCTCCAGTGATATGGAAGCGGCGTATGTCTACGCAGACAAGGTCCGCAAGGAACTCCAACCGATAACTGGCCGGTACAACGATTCCAAGAAGAAGATCGCATCGCTCAAGACCTTGATCTCTGATGCCGACCTGTTCATCGTGGATACGAGGGAGGCACGTAGTCAGCTCATCGAGGCCACGAACGCTTTCGATTCGAGGGATTTCGACAAGGTCGATGTTGTCGTAAGGACTGCCCGCGAGAGGCTCTACAAGTCGATCCCTGGCCGCATGAGCGAGGAGATGAAGAAGGCCAAGGACCAGCTCCTGGAGGCCAAGATGAAGAACATCAACATAACGCCGCTCATCACAGTACTCAAGTCCGCCACGACCATGATGAAGAACGGCGACTACGCCCAAGCTCTCAAGGAGATGCGCGAGTTCAGAGAAATGATGAAGAAGGCCGCGTGACCGAGAGTCCGAAGTTCTACGTGAGGTTCAGCACTTCCATCTCCCGCTCGATGATCGAGACCTCCTGAGATTTCATCGTCTCAGGGCTCAGGGAGACTGCGAGTATGCAGCCCGACTCTGAGACGTCGTCTATCAAGCTCCTGAGGAACCTGAGCACAGCCTCGAAGTTGGTGCTGCTGACGAGGTACTGTATCCCATCCAGGACGATCACCGAAGGCTCCCCAGTCTCCATGAACTCCTGTATCTTGTGTATGATCATCTCGAGCGAGGGCGGGATCGTATTCTCCTGAGAGCTCTCCTTGTCCGTGAGCCAGAGTATCTCCGGCTCTATCTGGAACTCGTCCCTAATCCTCTTGGGATTCATCCTGGTGATCACGAGCCCCTTGAACTTCTCGCCCATCTTACGCGCTAGCAGCACGTTGCTGTACATCGGCCGCTCCTCCTCGATCAGGTAGCAGTGGCCGGGGGAGACCTTCACCTCTTTCATGATCTCCTTGCGGGTCTCCTGGACCGGAGCGAGGGGCTTCAGGATGTCGGAAATCAGGTTCAGGTCGATGTCCATTTTCATGATCGTCGAGAACGCAATGATCTTGTTCAGGGTGCTCTCGAGCTCTCTGACGTTCTGGGTCACCCTTTCGGCGACGTATGAGATCATCTCGTCGCTCATCCTCAGCCTCTTCTCCTGCGCCTTGAGCTTGAGTATCTTGATCCTCGTGTCCATGTCCGGCGGCTGAATGTCCACAGTGAGGCCCCTCTGGATCCTGGCATTGAGCCTATCGCTAAACCCGGGGATCTGGCTCGGCAGTCTGTCGCTTGCCAAGATCACCTGTCTCCCTCCATCCACCATGCTGTCGAGCACATGCACCGTCTCTGACTGGGCCCGCTCGCTCGCGGCCAGGAACTGCATGTCGTCCACTAGCAGCAAGTCCGCCATCTTGAGATCCTCTCTTATCCTCCTCAACAGGTCTACGCCCTTTGCCTGCTCGACGGCTTCTACCAGCCTGTCCGAAGGGACATAGAGCACCTTGAGCCTCTTGTCCTTCTCTTTCATCTTGTTGCCTATCGCAGCGATGAGGTGAGTCTTTCCCAGGCCTGAGCCGCCGAAGATCAACAATGGGTTGTAGGCCTTCGCTGGGTTCTCCGCGACTGCTAAGGCGGATGCAACCGGGAACTTCGATCCCTGGCCCACCACGAAGTTGTCAAATCTCATCTCCGAAGGAAGGGGTTTCGTGTATGCGGGCGCTGCGACCTCCTCTGCAGAGCACTTCGGGCAGAAGCCCTTCTCGTCCAGGGGACCGCCACACCTGGGACACGCCCCAGGCGCCTCCTTCGCCTCGATTGATTCGGGTCCCGTCTGGTACTTCAGAATCATGTCGTAGACATCGGCCGTCTTCTCCTCACGCTTCTTCTTCTCCATTTCCTGCTTGATGGATTCCTCGTCGGCCTTCCGCTTCTGTATCTTCCTCCTGATCTTCTCCTGGAGGAACTCTATGTCCGACTCTATCTCGGCGATCCTCGTCCTGTCGTCGAGCTTCGTCCTAATCTCAGCTATCTCCTCCTCGTGCCCCAGGATTGGGAAGTTGTTGAGTATCACCTCGAACTGCCTGAGCCTCTGCACGTCCCGCTCGAAAGTGGCAAGCTCCGCTTGTATGCCCTGAGGACCCTTGTTCCTGGCCTGTTCGAGCGTCTCGACCTTGAAACCCCGTCTCCGCCACTGCTCAATCACCTCGCTGTAGGGATCCGCCTGCGGCTGCTCCTCTTCGGGCGGCATCTCGGGCTCCGGGGGCGCAGCCTTCTTTTGGACGGCCCTCGGCCCTCCTATCCATGAGTCAGGGAATCTCCGCTCGAACTCGTCGCTCGAAACTCGGCTGTGAAGCTCGATGTTGGACACCTTGTCCTGTGAGTCCTCGAGGATGAACCTCAGGGACTTCTCTCCAGTGTAGATCCTCTTCAGCTCTCTCGGCTTGGACTTCTCGAACTCATAGATGGCCATGATCGGCGAGCCCTGCTCGACGACGATGTATCCGATGGAGCCCATTATGTCCTTCTCGAGCGAGACCTTGATGTATCCTGTGAATCCGTACTGCTTCAAATCGGCCAGGATGCTCTTCAGCGAGTCGGGTCCGCCCTTCGCGGTCCGGACGACAATGCCCTCTGGAATCCGGAGATCTGTAACCATGGCTGGGTCCGTGTACGAATACCGTGGCTGGATAGAAAAACCTATCCATGCGCTCGTCTCACTGGATGGCTGTTGTTGCGTCTGCCCGGGGCGAAAAGCCTTAACTAGGAAGACAATCTTCCCAACGGTCCGAGTGCCACTGTAGCTCAGCGGTTGCGTCCAGATTCAACTGGCGCCGCTAAAGAGCGGCGGTTTCGTAAACCGCAGGCCGGGGGTTCAATACCCTCCAGTGGCTCCATGATTTTTCCGGACAGCGGAATTGAGTTGTTGAGTCCGACAATGCCAATACGTCAAACAATCGGCCGACCTCTGATGGCTGCGGGTTCGATTGTCTACTCCCAGGAAATCACATATACTGAACGCAGGCAGCACGCCTCCAGATACATGCAGATCATCGCGGGCGGGATATCGCTCCTCGGGATCATCATGATCGGCCTTCCCCTCGGCTTCAATCAATGAGAGGCGCCCTCATCCTTCGAGAATCCTATCGACCATTTTCATCGCGCAAAGCTCTCCGCACATGGAGCAGACCTCGGGAGTCCTTGATTTCCGCTTGGCCCTGTAAGCCCTCGCTTTGGCCGGGTCCATCGAGAGCTTGAACATGTCCTCCCAGTTGAATGCCTTCCTGGCCGCGGACATCCGCCTGTCCCAATCCGAGTCCACGCCTCTGGCCAGGTCAGCTGCGTGTGCAGCTATCCTGCTCGCTATGACTCCTTCCTTCACATCATCAACTGTTGGCAGCGAAAGGTGCTCGGAGGGCGTGACGTAGCACAGGAAATCCGCCCCAAAGTACGCAGCCAAGGCGCCACCGATCGCTCCCGCAATGTGGTCGTACCCAACCGCCACATCGCAGACGAGCGGTCCGAGGACGTAGAACGGCGCTCCGTTACATACAGCCTTCTCGATCTGGACATTCGCCTCGATTTGGTTCAGCGGGACATGGCCAGGTCCCTCTACCATTGCCTGGACTCCTGCCTTCCTGGCCCTCTCAACCAACTTCCCCAGGACCATCAGCTCGTGCAGCTGCGGCACATCGGTAGCATCCGCTGTGCTCCCCGGCCGCAGGCCATCGCCCAGGCTGAGGGCAAACTCGTATTCCTTCGCGAGATCGAGCAGGTAATCGTAGTCCTTGTAGAGCGGGTTCTCTTTCCCCTGGTGATTCATCCATGCGATGAGAATTGCGCCCCCCCTGGAAACGACACCCGTCACGCGCTTGTGTTTCTTCAGAGATGCTGCAGTCTGGCTCGTCACGCCGCAATGGACAGTCATGAAGTCCACACCCTCCTTGGCATGAGTCTCGATGGTCCTGAACAAGCCGTCTTCGTTCATGCTCATTGGCCCCCCCTTCCTGGACAGGCCACACACGGCCTCGTATATCGGGACCGTGCCGAGAGGGATCTTACATCTTGCCAGGATCTTTCGCCTGATCTCCCCGATGTTGCCACCGGTGCTCAGGTCCATCACGGTGTCAGAGCCGTATTCGGCTGCGACCCTGACCTTTCTCAGCTCCTCAGAGATGTCGATGTGGTCCCTCGAAGTGCCGATGTTGGCATTCACCTTGACTCTCAGCCCCTCGCCTATCGCGCAAGGCACAAGTCCCTTGTGCCTCGGGTTTGCCGGTATGACGACCCTTCCCGCGCGGAAGCCCCTGGCTAGCTTCTCAGGATCGACACTTTCAGCCTTGGAAATCCCCTTCATTTCCACTGGAAAAGGAACCCGCATCCGCGTAGCCATCAGTAATCTTCGCTAATAATGCCCCACACCGTATAAAGGCTTTGACAGTTCAAGCGTGCTGCAAGACAACCAGTTCATACTGGCTAAAGTGTGCTCTGTTCGTCGGTCCCGAGACCGGACCTGCGATTCCACGACCGTCGTTCCGCCCGTCCAAAACGCCCATCGGCACGCGCCGAAATTTCATCTGGAAAACCAGCCTGAAAATCGACGATACTCCGCAGTGGAAACGGAGGGGTGATTCAGGGGGTAGCCAGACAGTATTCTCAAAGCTTTTATATATCGGGCTCCCATTGATGAGCTAAAGGGCCCAATAAAACGCCGAAAACACGGATGGGATGCGTCAAGAAAACGGCGACTTGCGAGCCCATTTCATAGGGGCTGAAATCTCATGGAAGATAGCACATATGATGCAGAGAGAATCCAGGTTCTAGAGGGCCTAGAGGCTGTGAGAAAGCGCCCGAGCATGTACATCGGGAGCACGGACTTTCACGGCCTGCATCACCTCGTCTACGAGGTCGTCGACAACAGCATCGATGAGGCGATGGCGGGGTTCTGCACCCTGATTACAGTAATTCTCAACGACGATGGGAGCGTGACCGTCGAGGACGATGGCAGAGGCATACCTATCGGCATGCACAAGAAGTACAAGCAGGACGCTCTCGAGCTGGTTCTGACGAAGCTGCATTCCGGAGGGAAGTTCGACAGGAAGGCATACAAGGTCTCCGGTGGGCTCCATGGAGTGGGCCTGAGCGTCGTCAACGCACTGTCAGAGTGGCTCGAGGTCAAGGTCAAGCGACAGGGCAAGGTGAACTTCCAGAGGTACGAGAGAGGCGTTCCCACGGCGCCGATCAAGGTTGTCGGTGAGGCGCAATCGACAGGGACCGTCATTCAGTTCATGCCAGATACCCAGATCTTCGAGGACATAGCCTTCAACTACGAGACCCTGTCCGGGAGGATGAGGGAGATCGCCTTCCTGAACAAGGGCCTGAGGGTCACTATCAACGAGCCCAAGACCAGCCAGACGAGCTCCTACAAGTTCGACGGCGGCATAGTCGAATATGTGCAGTTCATCAACAGGAACAAGACCTGCCTCCACGAGAAGCCAATCTACATCTACGCTGAGCGGAACGGGCTTTCCGTCGAGCTGGGCATGCAGTATACGGACAGCTACGCCGAGAACATCCACACGTTCGCGAACAACATCAACACGATCGAGGGCGGGACACACCTGATAGGGCTCAGGTCCGCGCTCACTAGGACGATCAACGACTATGCCAAGAAGAACAACTTCCTCAAGGGCAACGGCGACTCCCTGAGCGGCGAGGATGTCCGAGAGGGGCTGACGGCCGTCATCAGCATAAAGCTCCCGGAGCCACAGTTCGAGGGCCAGACGAAGACGAAGCTAGGCAACAGCGACGTCAAGGGAATAGTCGAGTCGGCTGTCAGCGAGAAGCTATTCGAATTCCTCGAGGAGAACCCGAAGGTCGCCCAGGCGTGCATTGGAAAGGCGATCTTGGCCTCGCAGGCCAGGGAGGCCGCAAGGAAGGCCAGGGAGCTGACCAGGAGGAAAGGCCTGCTTGATATAGGAAACCTGCCAGGAAAGCTCGCAGACTGCACTGAGAAAGATCCGGCGAAGTGCGAGGTGTTCCTGGTCGAGGGGGATTCCGCAGGCGGCAGTGCCAAGCAGGCCAGGGACAGGTCCTTCCAGGCGATACTGCCCCTAAGGGGCAAGATACTGAACGTCGAGAAGGCGAGGCTCGACAAGATGCTCAAGAACGCCGAGATAAGGACGATCATCACCGCGCTCGGGACTGGCATAGACACCGAGTTCGACATCACAAAGGCGCGCTACCACAGGGTCTGCATCATGACGGATGCGGATGTCGATGGCGCGCACATAAGAACGCTCCTGCTCACATTCTTCTACAGGCACATGGAGCCCATGATCAGGAAGGGGTATGTCTACATCGCCCAGCCGCCGCTGTACCGCATAAGGAAGGGAAAGACCGAGAGGTACGTGTACTCAGACAAGGAGCTCGCCGAGATTTCTCAGGAGCTAGGGCAGGGATGCGAGGTACAGAGGTACAAGGGCCTGGGCGAGATGAACGCGGACCAGTTGCGCGAGACGACGATGAGCGTGGCCAGCCGCATCATGAAGCACGTGACAATCGAGGACGCCGTTGAAGCGAACAACCTGTTCGACATTCTGATGGGGGACGCGGTAGAGCCTCGCCGGAGATTCATACAGGACCATGCGAGAGAGGTAGAGGTCCTGGACGTGTAGGCAGGATGGTTGGTGACGCATGGCCGAAGGGGAAGAGGGGACACAGCACATTGCGGCGAAGCTGATCCCCAGGCCCATAGAGACCGAGATGAAGAAGTCGTACATCGACTACGCCATGAGCGTCATCGTCGGCAGAGCCCTGCCGGACGTAAGCGACGGCCTGAAACCCGTCCACAGGCGCATACTCTTCGCGATGAACGAGATGGGCCTCGCGCACAGCAAGTCCCACAAGAAGTCCGCAAGGATCGTCGGGGAAGTCCTGGGCAAGTACCACCCGCACGGTGATGTTGCCATCTACGACACCCTCGTGAGGATGGCCCAAGAGTTCTCCATGCGCTACCCGCTCGTAGATGGGCAGGGCAACTTCGGGTCCGTCGACGGGGACTCACCCGCGGCCATGAGGTACACCGAGTGCCGGCTCGCCTCGATAGCCACCGAGATGCTGGCGGATGTCGACGAAGGGACCGTGGATTTCACAGACAACTTCGATGGCTCACTCAAGGAGCCGTTAGTCCTCCCTGCAAGGCTGCCGAACCTCCTCGTGAACGGTTCATCGGGAATTGCGGTGGGAATGGCCACCAACATCCCCCCTCATAACCTTCGGGAGATTGTGGACGCGGTCGCCCTGATGATAGACCGTCAGATCCAGGGGAAGGATGTCGACCTTCGAGACCTCATGGAGATCGTGAAAGGCCCGGACTTCCCGACGGGCGGCCTGATCTACGGCGCCCAGGGGATAGTGGAGGCCTACGCCTCCGGAAAGGGCAGGATTCGCGTGCGGGCCAAGTACACGGTCGAGCACGACGAAGACTCTGGCAGGGCCCAGGTGGTCGTCACCGAGATCCCCTACATGGTCAACAAATCCACGCTGATGGAGGAGATTGCCGAGCATGTCAAGAGCAAGCGGATCGAGGGCATATCGGACCTGAGGGACGAGTCCGACAAGGAGGGCATGAGGGTAGTAATCGAGCTGAAGAAGGACGCGATCGAGGATGTCGTCCTGAACCAGCTCTTCGCCCATTCTCAGCTCCAGACTACTTTTGGGATTAACAACCTGGCGCTCGTGAACAACCAGCCAAGGGTGCTCTCGCTCAAGGAGATGCTAGAATACTATGTCGAGCACAGGTTCGATGTGGTCAAGAGGCGCACGCAGTTCAGGCTCAGAGAGGCAGAGAAGCGGGCCCACATACTGGCCGGCCTGATGATCGCCCTGGACCATCTCGACGATGTCATCAAGCTGATCAGGAAGGCGAAGACGAGGGACGAGGCGAGGACCGCCCTGATGAGCAAGTACCTCCTCTCCGAGGAGCAGACCAAGGCCATACTCGAGATGCAGCTTCAGCGGCTGACGGGCATGGAGATGCAGGCCGTCAGAGACGAGTTCCAGGCGACCCAGAAGCTAATCGACGAGCTGAGGTCCATCCTGAAGGACGAGAAGAAGATCCTGGGGATCATCAAGTCTGAGGCCGTCGCGATCAAGGACAAATACGGCGACGATCGCAGGACCAGGATCGAGAGCCAGGGCGCGGATGTAGACATCGAGGACCTGATACCCGTTGAGGACGTTGTCGTCACGATCAGCAACACTGGATACATCAAGCGCCTCCCGCTGGACACCTACCAGTCCCAGAATAGGGGCGGAGTCGGCCTCATGGGCATGGAGACCAAGGAGGAGGACTACGTCGTCGACATGTTCGTCACCTGCTCCCATGACTACATCATGTTCTTCACCAACAAGGGGAGGGTGTTCTGGCTCAAGGCGTACAAGATACCAGTCGGTGGCAGGCACGCCAAGGGCAAGCCCATCGTGAACCTCCTGGAGCACCTGGAGGATGGCGAGCAAGTCATGAGCACGATCCCAGTGAAGGCCTTTGACACCGAGAGAAACCTTGTGTTCGCCACAAGGCGCGGCCTGATCAAAAAGACCAAGCTGGCCGCCTACTCCCATGTCCGCCAGAGCGGCATAATCGCCATCAAGCTCGAGGATGGGGACGAGGTCGTGGAGGCTTCTATCACGGACGGCACAAAGGAGATCGTCCTGGCGACCAAGAAGGGCCTGGCCGCGCGGTTCAACGAGACCGATGTCCGCCCGACCGGCAGAGCGACCTATGGCGTCCGGGGCATCAGGCTCACAAAGGGGGATGAGGTTGTCAGCATGGCCGTGGTGACAGCGAAGGACCACCTGCTCTCGGTGACGGTGAACGGCTACGGCAAGCGCTCGCTCGTGGACGACTACAGGAAGATCAGAAGGGGTGGCAAGGGCGTCATAACCATCAAGACGGTCGAAAGGAACGGGCATGTCGTCTCCGTCAAGATGGTCACGGAAGAGGACGAACTCATAGCCACCAGCGTTAAGGGGATGGTCATACGGATGCCCGTGACGGGCATCAGCGTTCTCGGGCGGGCGACGATGGGCGTCAGGCTGATGAGGCTCAAGGAGGGCGACAAGGTGTCCGCAGTCGCGCGGCTCCTGGCCAAGAGCGAGGAGGAGCGCTTGGTCGAGAAGGCAATGACCATCACGACTTGTCCCACGGAGAACGGGGATGTCGCGGACAAGAACGAGGAGGACGGCGAGGACGAGTCAGGCGGCGAAGAGGACTCCGAAGAAGGGGAGGGCAAACAGCGCTCTCCAAGACCATCTGGCTGAATCATCTCAACTATGATAACGGTCCGCAAACCTTTATTAGCGCATAGGCCATTGAAATCACAGTAGAGCCAAAAAGTCCCCCTGATGATAAAAGGAGGTCCCCCCTTGTTCAAGGATTCTCTGCCCGGCCTGGAGAAGATTTTCAAGAACGACGTCGACCGCCCCAAGATCATACTCATCACGGGCCCTCCGGGCTCCATGAAGACGAGCTTCTGCTACTCCCTGATGTCCAGCTACCTCAGGGACAAGAACGAGTTTGGTCTCTACGCGACGCTCGAAGAGTCCTCCGATAGCCATCTGAAGAACATGGAGAGCATGGGCGTGACGCTCTCTTCGAAGATGCAGATATCGGATATGACGGACCTAAGGGAGATAGACCAGATAGACGAGGTCATCGGGCAGGAGGCTCAGACGGATTACGTGCTCTTCATAGAGAAGATGATACAGCGGTTCAGGCGCACGCATGGAGACAAGTTCTCGATTTTCGTCCTCGACTCGCTTGGCGCCATGTACTCCCTGATGGAGGACGTCAAGGACATGCGCAAGAAGATGTTCTATTTCTTCAAGATGCTCAGGGACAACAACCTGACATGCTTCGTCATCATGGAGCGCTCCCTCAGCGGCGAGTCCCAGCTCCTGGGCAATGAAGGCTTCCTCGCGGACGGGATCATCATGCTCGGGCTCGATCGGACGCGTGGAAAGCTGGTGAGGTACCTCCAGGTGGAGAAGATGCGCGCTGCTGAGCACAGCATGGAAAAGCATGCTATCGAGGTCGGTAAGACTGGCATGACCGTCCTGGGGCCTCTGCTCAGCCAATGATACTGCGTGCAGGCCCGACAAACAATCTTTTGTATTACCCACGCTATTATATGCGCGCTCGTCTGAGCGGGCACCCGACGGACACCTCAACAATCCCCCCGGAGAAGTGAAGGATGACCGAAGACCAGACAATCTCGCAGATAATCGAGGACGCAGTCAAGAAGCTTAAGCAGCAAGAGGCCGAAGTTCGGAAGCAGGGCCAGGAGATCCAGGCCAAGGGCGAGGAGATCCAGAAGCAGAAGTCTGAGCTGGACGCCCTGGAGCAGCGCCTCAGGGAGAAGGAGGACGCCCTTCGGGAGCGGGAGTCTGGCGCCGAGCGGGCGGACCAGCAACTCAAGGCAAGGGAGACTGCTGCCAACGACAGGGCCAGCAAGCTGGACGCCAGGGAGGAGGAAATCTCGAAGTTCGAGCAGAACTCCAAGGCGGCCCTGGCAAGCGCCCAGGCGAGGGAGAAGGACGCCGAGGCGAAGATCTCCGAGATCTCAAAGGTGCAGGGAGAGTTCATAGAGAAGCGGAAAGGGCTTCTGTCGCGCGATGAGCAAATGAAGAAGTCGGAGGAGAGCCTCCAGAGGATCGTCGAGCAGCTGACCTCTCGCAGGGACGCGCTGATCGAACGAGAGAAGGCCCTCGCAGAAGAGGAGGAGGCCGCCAGGAGGGACCGGGAAAAGGTCGCCGAGGACGCGAAGAAACTCCTTCTAAGGCAGCAGGAGATGCTCGCAAAGAGCGCCGCGATGGCAGAAGCAAGGGAGGTCATGCCACAGATAGTCAGCGAGGACGAGATAGCGTGCCCTAACTGCAGGACCGTCATAAGCAAGGACGCGGTCATGTGCTACGCCTGCGGCCAGAAGATCAGGGAGGCCGAGGAGCTCGCGGCAATGGCTGGGTCAGAGGAAGAGGAGGCCCCTGCCGGAGAGGACGAGGTGCCCTGCCCTAACTGCAAGACGATGATAAGCAGGGATGCCCTGATGTGCTACGCCTGCGGTGTCAACCTCAAGGAGGCGTTGGCCGCAGCGGAGGCGAAGGCAGAGGCCGCAGGGCAAGACAAATTCGGAGGCCTCAGGAGGCCTCAGATTTTTGTCAAGAAAATCGTCAAAAGAAAGTCCGTTTGACGGCAGTCTGGATATGCTGTGCTGTGGCATGAAAATGTGGTGAATACCTTTTTATATCGCCGAGCTACTTACTTCAACCGCAATATCCCCCCAGCATCTGGGTAGGTGAACTTATGAAGTGTAGAGCTGGCCCTATTCTGGCCAACAGATCTCTCAGTGCATTGGTCGTCGTGTCCGTGCTTTTGTCCGCGTTCGCGGGCTTCATGGTCTTGACTGGTTCGAGAACGATACAGGCCCAGGCCATCGGCGATTTGATCGTGAACGGAAGGACATATACCATCGAGAACATCAACCAGCTGATCGACGGAAACGTCGTTGTGACGAACGGCGAGCTGATCGTCCGAGACGGCACGATGAGCGTCATCAGCAACAGTGGTGCGCAACACACCGTCACCATTGGAACTGGCGGAACTCTCACCCTCGACCACGGCGTCGTTACGACCTACCTTGACCAGATTGACCCGTGGCCGTTCCTGAATTTGACCGTCACGAACGGCGGAAAGGTCGAGGCGACCAACGGCGCGGTTCTAAAGTTCCCAGGCCACATCTTCCTCTCGATCGGTGCCGAGTTCAATATGTACGACAGCGTGACCGAGGCGCTCCCTGCGAATCTGGTCTCGACCTACGCGATCCAGTCTGGTGGGACGGTTACCTTCGATTCGGCTAACGATGGACCGGCGATATCAGTCGCAGACTCCACTGTGAACCTTTTCGATTCCTCGATCATGGATCTGCCAGAATATGACACATCACCTGCGACGAACATCACATTGAGCGGCAATTCGACTCTAACAGCAGTCAATAGCTACATCGATGTCGACTTCGGACCGGCCCTAGATGCCTTTGGGTGGAGAACGCACAATGTGCTGGAGTTGACTGGGCTGTCTCATGCATATCTGTATGGTTGCTCATTCGAAACCTACTCAGGGAATCCTGCGGACAGAGCATCTGCCATAGTTGCTAGCGGAGTCACTGCCTCTCCTGCTGTTCCACTAACCAAGACGATAAATGACAACACAGGCCAGAGCTTGCCCAATCTCGCAGCCCTTGATTCGGCCACATACGAAGTCGAGGCTCAAGAGACGATGGAAATTGAAACATGGAATGTGGATGGTCATGCTGATGGACAAGCAGTCAGTTCGGCAACTCTCTTAGTCACATACTCGGTTTCTTCTGGCTACGTTGGTACAAACGGTATTCAATGGGCTCCCGAGGGGAGCGGTTACTCTTCGACAGGGATAACACCTAGCGCTACCGATCAGCCTCGTACTGACGGGTTCTTTGATTTGCCACTGGCAACAGTCTCAACGGTCGGAGTGATACGGAACCTCGACTTGAGGTTCGTGAACAATGGTGCAGCGGGTACTGGATCCGTGGAGTTTGACAGAATCTGGGTGCTGTTCACTATTGGCTCTGATGCATACATTTACCGCTGGCTCAACGCCACTGTTGGTGATGAATATGGGGTGCCGATTCCGGGTGCTGATCTTGCCGCAAACTTCACCGGTGCAACAGAATTTGAAGGCCAACAGGCACTCTACTTCACCTCGTCTGGCATATCGGCGACTCCTCCAATCGAGATACTAGACTATCTTGGTGAGACCTCCTCCACTTATGCAACCACCAAGGCGGATGGCAGAGCAGTCATCCCGTATCTGACCGATATCATAATGTTTGGTGAATCTGGAGGTTCTCTGTATGTTGGAGCTTACGCAGTGACTGGTACCGCAACAATTAACTCCAATACGTACCGTTCGACTGAGGCGTTCTCATTCCCAGCATATCCAGCGATGACGCCTGCAGACAGGAGCTTCGACTTCACGGTGGAATTGACCGGAGTGGCCGCCAACAGCCCAGACCCATCAAGATGGCTGGTGGTCACAAGCGGAGAGCTCACAATCGAGAACATGACATACTACCATGCCGGCG